>OFJB01000013.1_pt1 | contig 186242 bp, 168 predicted proteins | sample 1775081 | NCBI WGS metagenome assembly OFJB01 (sample SAMN08195771, study PRJEB24354) | sludge metagenome | isolation source: initial sludge from phenol fed wastewater aerobic bioreactor | place: India: Nagpur | collected 2016-06-05 | reverse complement strand
TGTGCTTGGATTCTTCCTGTCCTTTATCAGGTTAAATCCTCTCACTCAATCTGGACCAGTTTCAGGGGACCCAATCAATCATCAACGGTTCGAATCTTCGCAAGACCAAAGTCTGGCCAGATATGGATCAGCCTTTTATGCTGTTCTTCGCCCGCAATCGGAGGCCAAAGGCTGGCCACCGACTGCATTTTATTTCTCCGCATACGGATTATCATCTCAATAGCTATGGTGAAATGCGGATCGATTCAAAGTCCGCGCAACTCGTTGAAGTCGATGAAACCATCGAAGAACCTTGGCTATGGAAAGCCCTAGCGGTTGGAACTGTATTGGATGCGGATGTAGTGCGTAAAATAAAAAAGATTAAAGGCGTACCGCTTCAGGATTATTGGGAGGGACTATTAAACTTATCTTGCAGAAATGGATATCAATTAAAACCTAACCAGACACAGCGGAACGCGAAACCAATGCAGATCTTAAAAGATCTAAACACGACGAACAATTTTAAATTTGCAGTCGATACTGATCAACTAGCTTTTTTCAAGCGTGACAAAGTATGTTGGCCAAGAATCAGCGAGGATGCTGCCGATCCCTTGCTTGTCTATCGTGGTCCACTGGTGCTGATCAGAGAATCTCCTGGGCCTGATCGAACAGAAGGCTGGGCATTATTTTGTGCAAATGATCTGGCATACAATCAAAGCTTCTATGGTTATTCAGGAGCCGGGCATCCGGAGGGCGAGCTTCTCGTCAAATATCTTCAACTTTTTGTTCACAGTCAGCTTTGGCTTCACTACGCCTTGCTCACGAGTGCGAAACTTGGTTTTGAACGTCCGAACGTATACAAGACAGACTTGGATAGATGTCTGTTCTTTCCCTTGGAGCGTCTGACGGAAGCACAGAAAAAGCAGGTGAAGCAACTGTCAGATCGTCTTATTTCAGAAGATAGCACGGTGTTTGCTAACATTGACTCATTTTTCGGTAAGCTCTATGGCTTGAATCATCTGGATATAGAGGTGATCGCGGATACGCTAAAGGTGCGAGAGCCGAACGACGAACTCGGAATTCGAGCCAGTCAGGTGCCGACCAAACCTGAATGTTTACTGTTTATTCGCCGGATTGAATCCATTTTGGCTCCCTTATTTAAGGCACTCGGGAAACAACCGGAAGTTACTATTTGGAAGACTTCGGAGGATATTGAATCTCCCTTTTTAATGCTCATGCTTTCGGTTAAGGGGCAAAAGCCGGGAGATCCTCAAGAAATATTTCAGAGCGACGTATTGCCTTTGGCCAATGAGACTGGTGCCACGTGCATCTTTAAGGAAGTGGAGCGGGGACTTCTCGTTGGGCTTTTGCGTCAGTACCGATATTGGACCCCAAGTCGTGCGCGGATGCTTTGCGCTGAAATTATTCGGCAGCATATGGCCATTTTTGAGGACTGATTAATGTCATATGGCTTTTATCGCGCTGAACGCGCAACGATTCCACATCCTCCAATTCCCTTGTCCATGTGTTTGATAGTTGAAGAGGCCATGAGAGTTGCATGGAAACAAGTGAAGAATCGGAAACCGTCTCGGATTGATCTGCTCTCGGCAGACGAGGATGCAATCACGCATGAATTATACGAGACTCTAGTTGATGAAGTATTCGGAAAGGGCATCGTGGATGGTTTTGATGAGGAAAGATTCACCGTTGTTGTTAGGGAAGCTAAACTCCGAAACTTCGATGGAACGAAGTTGGATAAAATGCCTGATCTCTTAGTTGGCATTGCTGGTCGCAATGATGTGTATAAATCCTCACAGGATTGGCTTTTTATTGAATGCAAGCCAGTCGATGCAAGCCATACGGTTGGGGTTCATTATGGAGCGAAAGGTATCGCGCGTTTTATACGCGGAGAATACGCATGGGCATTACCCAATGCGCTTATGGTGGGCTATGCCAGCGCCGGTTATAGCTTAGACCCGAAATTGTCAGATGGACTTAGCGAGCGAGCCAAGGAATTTGAAATAATCGATTTACCGAAGGTTTGTCCAAAATCCAAGGCTGCAGGGGCGAATGCTTTGGTATATATCAGTCAACACGGTCGAACTTTTATTTATCAAGAAACCGGCAAAGCAGCACCTCCAATACGACTCAGGCACCTGTGGCTTCAAAGGAACTGATTATGTCTGCCCTATTTTACGTGGGGCCAAGAGCATTGGGTTTGGCGCATAGATTTTTGAAATGACGTTTACGGTGAGCGGATGCGCCTAATAGAGCCAGGGAGAGAGTTAGTAGGCAGTTACGTGCAGCGACTGCGCCGTCAAGCCGGGTTGCGTGTTCCACCGCCACAACGCAAGCAGGTGGCCGAGGACTCTCGACGGGATGGTCGGTTCGAGCGCAATATAGAAATCACGTGTGGACGTCAATCGGCATTACATTTGACCGTGCCGGTACTCCTCAAATGTCCTGCACAGCTTAGTGCCTTGTCGCAAATGCTTTCTTCCTACGGGCGTTAGTGCAAGCTTCTCATCGACAAGAAAATTTACCAAGTCCCAGAACCGCTCTGCTGATAAATGGTTTCGCGTCTTCTTTTTAAGGTGAAATTTGCTTTTTATGTGTTTGCCGAGTTTCGCCCAACTTGCATTCTCGTCTCTTTCTATGGGAATCATGTATTTCACATAAAGCTCGCACAGGTACTCAACATAGTTTGTCATGTTGGCGTCTGCGCCGATGCTGTTGGCTGGGTAGGGTCTTGGGCCTGATTTCGGAGCCGGTACTTTGATGTGGATTGGGCCTTGATTGGCACCCCCTATTGCAACAGAAACGCTACTGTGGGACGCGGAAGCACTGACGCTCCCCGAAACGGATGTTTTACCAGTACCGTTTTTGCCCTTATCACTTTTGGCTATGTGCTTTGAAAGAATCAGCAAGGCGTTACGAACATCAGCGATAGAGAGGTCGAGAGGAAGCGGAGCCTTACGTTCGTGACTAGATTTAATGCTTTTCAGCCATTCTGGCGTATATTCACCGGGACTAGAATCAACAAGTTTGTGGCAAGTACTGCAAAATAAAATTAGGTTATCGTAATCATCTTTTTGCGCAGGGGTAAGCGTTGGATCGTGACGCGGCCCACCCTTGCGTTTGGCTCGGATGTGGCAGATTTCTCCTACTACGATATCATTGATGATTAAGGGACCGTGGCAGTCGGGCATGGCACACTGATTGCTCGACATTCCGAAGAGTCGCTTCATCGTTGAATCCTGAATGCTCATGCGAGTTCTTAAGGAATAGTGTAAAATTTGAAATTGGAGGATGTCAATTCCCGTCGAAAGTCTCTTAAATCGGGGATACTATTCGCAACTGTTCCAAGTGGTTTTCTGCAAAAAACTCCGATGGCTTGCCTACTTTGTCCTGATTTTTCGGGTTTGTGCGGCGCGTGGATGTGCATAGCACACAAAGCTTTCGGGCACGCGTTATGCCAACGTAATGAAGGTTCCGATCTTGCGCGATGTCCTTGTAGATCGGGTGATCGAAATCATTGTTTTCGCCCGGTTGTTTCGAGGGCAAAACCCACTCATGGAGGTCGAGATGGAAAACGAGATCAAATTCTAGTCCTTTGGATTTGTGGATGGTCATGATTTGCACCTCATCGTTTTTTGGGGGCGCAAAACTTCGAGTCAGGTCTTCGATGGATGACGCCCGCAATTGTGCAACAGGGCCTTGCTTGTTCGCGTTCGGACGGAAAATCGTCGCTATGCTCTCCATCAGGTCGAAAAGCTTATCGTTCAGGCAATCACGAACCTCTTTGATTTGCTTTCGTACCTCTGCAAGTTCAGTCGTCGCTAGGCGGAAATTGTGGTGGTCGAGAATTTCTTGGACAGTGTTTTGTGGGTTAAGGCGATACCTTAACAAATCGCAAAAAATAGGTCCCCATAGGCTTGTGTTTTCCTCAAGTGGGTGGGGTTGGGCAATCCGATGCTTAACGGCGAGCGCATTGTTCACCAGAACGCCTGTCATGTTACCGCGAACGAGAATCCCGACATCCTTCGGGTGTTCGATCTGAAATTCGTCCATAAACTGAGGCAGAACGGCGTCAATCCACTGCGCAATGGCGCCTACATTTCCCACGCACGATTTGTAGTAAACCCGGATTTGGTCAGTGTTTAAAAGGACAGCATTTGCGTTTAAAAACCGTAGCGAATAGTTGACGATTGAAGGATGGCAACGGTGATTTAGTGTTATCGGAAACGCTTTAAAATTCGCGTTGCCAGCAAGGCTGAGCAGGTATTTCGAGTCTTTGTTTGAAAACCCGTAAATGGATTGGTCGGCATCGCCAACGGCTATGGCTACGAGTCCCAATCCGTGCAGCTTCATGAATAGTTCATGCTGCGCCAAGCCGGAGTCCTGGTATTCATCTATGATGACGTGGGAGTACCGCGTTTTCAGGTAGCGTTGGCAGGCGGGTGAATTGATGATGGTGAACAATGCCAGCGTCCCGACGGTATCCAAAAAAAGCCGTCCTTGCAGGAAATGCTCTTTCAGGTCTCCTGTTAAATCCGCCAAAATTTCCAGAGTCAGTTCCGCGTTATCCAGAATTTCAAATGGAGTCCGGTCTTCTTCGGGTAAATCCCTTATTCGGGTAATTTCGATTTCGGCTGTCGGCTTTCCCCAAACGTGGGTAAGGAAAGGAATGACGATCTCCCCAATACAAAAGCGGTCAATTGTTCCAAAAAAACTGGCCTTCAAGTCAATGCCCTTGCTAGCCGCACGATGCCTCAACTCATCACTTGCCTTATTCGTAAATGAAATTGCAATCACGCCTTTGTACGACGGAAAGGACGGCAGAATCCGTTGGATCTTCCGAGACAGCACAAAGGTTTTTCCGCTGCCAGGCTTTGCAATGGCTACCATGCTACCATCGTAGTCGATTGCTGGCTGCTGTTCGCGGGTTGGCTGAAGCTCGCTCATCACTCGCCGTTAGGTTCTTCCGCTTTAGGTGCGGGCCTGCGTCGTCTGGCAAGTTTGACGGCGGAATGCAGCGGTGCCGCGATGTCATCGCCCTTGAGGGCTGCGAGCATTCCCGGATTTTCCTTGAGAAACTTCCTCATTCTGATGGCCTTGCGGTTTTGCAAATACTGGACGGCGTCGGGAATGGTGGCTTCGCCACTGAACTTCAGTAATTGATCCTTGCACACTGCCGCAACGTCGTTTTCCAAATCCACCTTGGACACGAAGATGCCTTTGGGGTTTACAATCGCCGAAGTGTCCTTCCATTCGGCGGACAGTTTGGCGGGCGAATCAATCGCGGTACTATTGACGTAAGCCTTACCACCAGCAACTTCGAGTGCCCGGTTAAGACCAGCAAAGCGCCATTCCTGAGGTTTCGTTTTGGGCACTTTAAACACATCGTTGTCGGTTCTCAGGACGTACGGAATTTCCAGTTTCGACAAGATTTGCACATAAACATCGAAATCAATGCCCTCCACGGAAAGAATGCTGATATTGTAGTAGTTGAGGTCGATCCCAAGTTCTTCTGACATCGTGGTGTACAGCAAAACCTCCGAAGGCCCTTCAACCAGAAAGACTACGTCTGCAAAAAATGCTTCGGCCGGTAAAACGCTCATGCGATAGCCAAAATCATCCCAGGTGTCCTCTAAATCCTCCGAGCATCCATCTCCGGCAGCCACAGTATTGCCGTCATTCTCATAAAAACGTACGATTCCCGCCGGATTAAATTCCGATGCAATTTGCGGGGAATGAGTGCTTACCAGCACTTGGCCTTCGATGCTGTTGACCAGATAGTCTGCGAGCTTCCGTTGCTGATGGGGATGCAGGTGGGCCTCCGGTTCCTCGATGCAGTAAATGACCGCTTCGTTTTCCAAATCATGTTCAAGCGCCGCTTTTGCCATCCACAAGCCAACGAGAATCTGGTTGTTCCTTCCGTCGCCACCGAGCCCAACGCGCTTTCCTCCCGAATTGGCTCCCAGCCGGAGCCGGTCAACGAAGGACGAGAAATTTATCGTCTGGGCCTCCAGACATACGCTGTAATCCGTATTATGGTGCGACAACTCCTGTAATTCGTGGTTGATGCCTTTGGTCGCACCCGCCACGTAACTGAGCTTATTGACGCCATCGTTTACTATATTCAGCGTTTTCTGAAGAGTCGTTTCGCTCGTCGCATCCGCGGTCTCCTGCGCTGCACTGCGCTTCGATTTTGCAGTTTTGAGGAGATATTTTTTCTCTTTCTGGATGTAAGCCGTGATGTCTCGGCAACTCTCCACGTATTTGAAGTGGATGTGCTTTAGGTAAAATCGTCCGTCGATTTCCTCCAGCGCCTCACTGCTATGGCCGATAAAAATTTTATATCCGGGTTTTGCGAGTTCTGCGGTATAGCATATAAAGGATTCTCCATCTGCACTGATGTGTCCTTTGAGGCGGGAGATTACAGCGTCCTCGGCGATTTCAGTTAGCTTGATAAGAATTTTAATTGCGGCTACCTGTTTGCCGTCCAACGCAATATGGAAATCCGATTCGCTGGGTTCAATGTCTTCGTCCGACAATGAGCGGTCCAACAGCATCCTGATGGCATGCAAAAAATTCGTCTTTCCTACGTCGTTCGCCCCAATCACCAATGTTTTATCGGCGAGGTTGACTACGGCTGACGCGAAGTTTCTGAAGCCCGTTATTTCAACAAGCTGTATCTTCATTCCGTACTTTTAGCGTAAATTAGATAGGTTGCCAATCTCCGAGAGGTAGGAGGCATTGTGCTCCTGAGATTTTACGTAGCTCGGGGTGAGTGATGTCGTGGTTATTGCTGAGTTTGGCCTGTGATTACACCCGGCCTAGACGATTGTTTTTTCTTTCAGTTTGGAGCAATTTTACCCTCTCATTTTCTATGCAGAATAATACTCAAAGGTGATGTATTTAACGATGGGAAACGCAAAGTTGGCATGACGAACAAACGTTCCAAAGAGGCCGCAAAAAAACTCCGAAAGACACTGCTAGCCGACCGGAGGCCTGCGCGACCTTTCTCTCTTTTCCTTCCCTCTCACCGCAAGGCGGCGACAGCGAGCGCCTCCCCAATTTCCCCAGGAGGCGCGAGCCGAGCCGCGACGAATCATTCGGGGCCAGCGGGAGGCTGTGACAGGTGCCGTGTCCTGGCGCAGCTCCCGCGCGGGGCGGAAGCGGCCACGAGAGTTTCAGAACGAGCCCGGCCACCGACAAGAAAGAGCGGCAATGCTCGGGCGGGAAGATCAAAACGGAACGGGACATCCGTTTTTCAAAGAACAAAAAAGAACCAACAATTTTCCTGACTAATCCGATTTACGTTTTAGTCCGTATTCCTTACGCAACCGCCACTCAGCGACAATTAGGGGGCGATGGGCATCGCTGTGGCGAATTAGGTGATCAATACCGTCAATACAATCCTTAATGATGGTTTCCGGGGATTTATCGAGCAATCGGGCCAGTTCTTCCACCTTCCGGTATAATTCCCTCGAAATCTCGCACGGATGCTTGTCGGCATCGACCAGAGAATCAATCTGATGCCTGACCCACGTGGACAGATTCTCGGCAAACTTCTGTCCATTGGCCCAATCTTCCTCCCGGCGTCGTTCCATCGCCTCCCGTTCCTCGTGGCGAAGGCGGATGCGGAGTTGTTCGCGCTTGGTGGCTGGCCGCTCCAGCCAGGATTGGCGTAGGAGGGGCAACTGTTGGTCCCGGTAGAGGATGGCGGCCTGCAAGGCCGCCTCGGTTCCGTGGTATTTCTCGTCCCGAAAATGCCGGTAGCAGCGACTGCGGCCTGAGCCAAGGATAACGGCCCATCCCACTTCACCTTTGACAGCCTTGCGGTGAATAAACGGTTGGTCGGATGGGGCTAACATTCGGATGTCTCCAATGCCTGCCGGATGGAATCGGCCAAAGCGAATGCGTCGAAGGGTTTCTCGACCAGTTGATGAATTCCCCTTTCGGCCAGCGGACGGTTTTTGAGAAAGCAAGCATGACCGCTTAGAAGACAGAGAAATCCAGTCCAACCGGATTGCTGAAGCTTTTGCGCCAGTTCCAATCCATCCATGTCGGGCATCTGCCAATCGGAAATCACCGCATCGACCGGATTTTCGGTAATGAAAGCGAAGGCTGGTTCGGCGCGGGTGAAGGTGTGGACGGAGTAACCCCGATCTTTGAACAACCATTCCAGAATGGTCAAAATGCTGATGGCATCATCGACGATGACCAGACAACGGCGTTCGTTTGCTGCTGTCTTTTCGCTTTGTTCCATGTCCTCTCTTCCTCCCGCGGCTTCCGTCTACGCTTTAAGCTTTCCTAAAGAAATGAAAGTACAAGGGCTATAGCACGTGTCAAGTAGCGAGTCTTTCTCCGAAGATATGAAGGAATGCCACCTTGCGAATCTGAACTGTTCCTGAGAAAACGACTGAAAGAATTGCGGACCATAGCCAAGTTGACCCAAGCTCAGGTCTCTGAATTGGCCGGAATCTCCTACGACTATTATCAGAATATTGAACAGGGCAAGCGCACCAATGTTTCCATTCGGCTTATCGAAAAACTGGGAAACGTCTATGGGCTGGCCATCTATGAACTGCTTTCGCCCGTCACTCCTAAAATCAAGGTGAAAACCAAATCCATCCCGCCGCCCCATTACAAAAAGAGGCGGTAAATAGCGTTATTTGGCGAAGCTCTCTGTTTTCTTCGCATTTTTCCGCCTCCAGTACTTGACGATGGCATCCGAAGCCTTGGACATCCAGGCCGGGTCATTTCCGAGGCGTTCCAGTTCTTTGGTGGAAAAATATTTGCAGCCATTGGTAGCAGGAGAGCCCAGAGGTTTCAGCAGGTGGGAGGCAATCAGGATGGAGATTTCATGAGCGCCGAATCCGAGGAACCACGCGGTTTCCTCGGCGTTCATCCGGGCGGGGGTGTGCTGTAGATTCAGGAAAGAATTTCGATCCGTATTCATAGTAATCACTCGTTTGAAGTTTCTATATTAAGCGGCACGTCGATTGGCGATTTCCATTGAATCAAAAAGAGGATGCGAAAATCCAATACTACTTGGTACTACTAAGTACTACCAAGTAACACCGGACAAAATTGGGCGCGATTTGATACCGTCCAAGCGTGGAGATACTCAAGCCCAAATCGGTGAAGATACCGCCTGCGCTGCACGAAAGAGCGAGTGCAGTGGCTAAACAAATCGGGTACTCCTATAACAAATTTGTGGCGACCGCGATGGAAGATCATATCGCCATGATCGAAAGCAAGCATCCGGTGGTGCCGCGAATGGTGCTGATGGCCAAAGCCGCCTATACCCAGTCTCCGCCCCTATTGGTGCCGTCCTATCCGACTAGGAATAAAAAGAAAAGGAAGCGCTAGGAAAGCTTGTCGCGTCCGTCTTATCCAGACGACGATGACGTTGGCGAGGAGCGGAGGGCGCGGAACGTAGCGAAGCGACGGAGCGAGGAGCCAGCGTCATGGTCGTCCTCAAACAAACACCCGAAAGGATTGGGGGTGGTTTGTACCCCCAATCTTTTCGGGTGTTCGGTGTCTGGATGTTTAGGGAGCGTCAAACCGAGTTGCGCATTCCCGGCTTGTTGGGGCTGAAGTGCATGCGGGAGTGCTGCCGCATGGCTTCGTTCACAAAGGCTTTTTCCCGGTAGAAGGGATTGACCTTTTGAACGCGCTGCATGATCCGCTCCATCATGCCGGGCGTTTCCTTGACCCACTCCTCCACCATCGGCTTGCGGCGTTCCACCAGGCGCATTTGATCTTCGTGACGGAACATGCGATGGAGAGTCAGGGTGCGGGCGGCCCATTCCGGGTCTTCCCGAACGAGACGTTGATCGCGTTCCGCCAACTGGGGATTGGCTTCAATGAATTGATTCAGCCGTTCGTTGATTTCAGGCTTGATGGTGCGGATATTTTGCTGCGTTTCACCGGGTTTAGCCATCGGCTGGGTTTCGGTTACTTTGGGTTTGATCGCCATAGAATTACCTTTCGATTGGGGGTTGGATTACTGATTAAAAATCGAGTTAGAGAAGAGAGTTAAGATTCGGAGCTACGGCGCGTTTTCAAATTCCGGCGAGAATACCCACGTGTCGGTTTCATCCGGTATGGGAGCGCCCGCGAGATTTCGCAGGGCAGTATCGAATGCCTTGGCCACGTCCTCTTCATTAAACGAAGCCAGGATGAAGCGCATCAGGGTTTGCGCGTTGGGCGCTTTCCCGAGATCCATCAGATCCGTGGAAAGCTTTTCGGAGGCGTTGTAATATTGCTGCACGACGGCATCGGGCAGCGCGATGGTGATATGTGTCATGGGTGTTTTTCCTTTGGGTTGAGGTTAGGAACGAAACTGGTTCCAAAGCTTTTTCCACCACGGCAGGGCGGCTTTCTTGCGACGGGCTTCCGCTTCCGCCGCTTCGCGTTGCTTTATCTTTTGAAGTTCCGCGGTGCGAGCGGCCAATTCCTGCTGGAGTCCGGCATTTGCCGTAATGACTTGGTGAGCTTGGTTGTTTTCTTCCTGCAATTTTTTGATTTCTTCGTCCATGCGGGTATTCTGCTCATAGGTGGCCTGCAAGAGTTGGTTTTGCTGTTGGATTTTCTGCTCCAATTCACTGCTGAGAACGGTTGTTTGCGCTGCCGGATCAGAAACCGCGACGGTTGGGCCGAGGGGAACGGCAGTCGGAGCATTGGGACTCAAATTCCAGCGCGAGGTTTGCTCGGAACGATAAACGGTATGCGCCTCGTGCATGACACCGGGATCGTTGGGGTCTTGATAACGCCCCACTGGGTAGGCTTTCAACTGGTCCGTGTGCCGGATGCTGTCGGTATTGTCCGGGTCAACGACAGTACCGGCCACCGTTGTGGCGGACGTGGACGGTCTCGTGTCGAGACTGGTATGGGTGTAACTACAGGCGGTCAGGGTCAAACAGATTAGCAGGAGGCAGAGTTTCATTTGCGCGGAGCCTTTTCTTTGGAGTTGATTTCTTTGACCTTGGACTGGCCTTTTTGAGCCTCATCGAGATCAATGGTTTGCGTGACGTAGAGGTAAAATTGCTTTCCAGCGGGAACCCTGACGTAGAATCCATCGCGCTTGATGGCGTCGGAAATTTGCCGGGCATACTCGTTGATGACCGAACTGGTTGCCTGCAACGCCGCGTTTTTGGGAGAGCTGAGGGAGCTTTGAACCAAACCGCCTGTCCACGGATTGGTGGTTTCCTGAGTATCTTGAAGTCCCGATGCCACGGCGCTTAAAAACGTTGCGGCGAAAAGTTTGATCTCAGCCATATTGTCGGTCTTGATGACGTCACCCCGTAATCCCGCCGAACCGTCCGTAAGTGCCCAGGTACCGATGGCGTAATTGCGCTCCATATCGAGGGCGATTCCTTTTAAGGAAAGCTCGGCTCCATTCATCTGGTCGGTGGTGCGCCAAACGACATACCATTGGTTATCACTGGCGATGCGCTCACGGGAACGGTCGGTCTGGGCCTTGCCGTGCACTTCGGCTCCGGCGGGGATGATTAACCGGCCATTGTGATAAAGGTCTTCGGTAACGAAACCGATGATGGGCGTTTCGATCCTGGCTGAATCAATCGTGATAATGGTCTCGCAGGGAATCAACCGTCCGTAGGGAGCATAGTTTTCGGACGGAGAGAAATCAGGGCTGTCGTCGTTGTAGAGGGAAAGCGGGAGTGCTCGCGGTGGAGGGGGAACAGTCGCCGACGCGGTGGCTGTTGCAGAAGCAGTAGTTGGCGGTGGGGAATTTCGCAGATCCAAACTGGGGATGCCCGAACGAAACGTGATGGGTTGGCTGTTGGTTTGCGCGGCTTGCTTGGGTGGTGGCGGTGAATCGACTTGATGCGTCGAATACGTGCGGTAGCCGTACACCAGAGCGCCAAAGATCACTACACCGATGCCGAAAAGCAGGTAGCTACCTACGGCGGTGTTCTTGAAGAAGTGGCCTAATTCTCGCGCATTCACGATGGATTCATTCCATCACAAATTCGCCTGAAACACTTAGCGAGCAGTCAGCGACTTGTAACGAGCAGTAGGACTGTTTTCCAAAGGAGAGATTGGGCTCCTCATCGTGGCGGGTGTTTACCCTGTAATACGCTTTATTTCAGGGAGAAACGACCGATAATGGAATTACCAACTTGGATGCGGAAGGTTTTGGAAAATACCTTGCGTGAATGAGAAATAATCGTATAGTGGGATATCCCACAAAGAAGATCCTATGCCAACCGCAACGCTAACGCCTGAAAAAGAATATGTGGCTCATGTCGACTCCAAAAGGCGGATGGTAGTCCGCAACGGCACACACACCGTGTACCGTGTACTCGAATACCATGACGGTCACATGGTTCTCATTCCCTGCGAGATCGTTCCATCTCCCAAGATTAAAAAGGGAACGCTGGCGCAAATCGAACGCTCCATCGTGAACTTGAAAAAAGGCAAGGTGTCCGAACCCATCGACATCAAGGCGGCTCTTAAACTTTACCGCTGATGACCTTCACCATTCGGATGGGAGAGCCTGAGATCAAGGCTCTATGGGACGATCTTTTCAAAAGAAAAGCATCGGGTGAATTGAATGCGGACGAGGATGAATTTTTTGGGAAGTGGGTCAAAACCACGAATTTCCTTTCGCAGAATCCCCGGCATCCCAGTCTGAGTACTCACGAGATCAGCGATCTGAGCGAGAAATTCGGGGTCAAGGTATTCGAGGCATACCTTGAGAATAGGACTCCAGGAGCGCGGCGGATGTTTTGGGCGTATGGGCCGGGAAAGGGAGACATCACGATTCTGTCGGTTGAACGGCATCCGAACGATGACAAGAAGCACGCTTATAAAAAGATCAAACTTTCTTCATTTCCCAAGCCCGTAGGAACCGTTGTGATGGTAAGGCGGCCAAGGTGAGGGAGGCGGCAAAGATCAAGGCGGGTCTTTCCGTGGCACGATTCGAGCATTTAAGGAAGAATTTGAACATCCCGGAAGATCAGCTCGCCAGTCACTTGGGAATTTCCCGTTCCACTTTATATCGTCGAAAGAGGTCCGGTCGTTTCGACCCATGCGAATCGGATCGGCTCCGACGTTTTTTTCGTTTGTTCGACATTGCCCGCAAAGTCTTCGGTGAAACTTCGGAAGCGCGGAAATGGTTTACCTCGTCACAGATTGGTTTGTCCGGGGCCACTCCGCTGGAGTATGCGGAAATAGAAGAAGGAGCGCGGGAAGTGGAACGGCTGTTAGGCCGGATCGAGCACACGGTCTATTCCTAATCGCTTTTGGATTGGAGAAAGTCGGATCACTGGTTTGAGGACGTGGGTGCTTTAGATTTGGGCATGAGTTCCGAACCCTCACCCTGCCTGCTCACGATCACATTGAATTTATTTTTGACGGAGAGATTGTTTCGTCCTCCATCGGGACTGCCGGTGATGGCAAAATAGCCTACCGATACGCTCGGTATGATCTTATCAGTGGAAGAATCCCGATTGCCTTCGGGCATGATTCCCGAAGCATCCGACACGCTGGCGTAATAAACGTTCGCGCCAACGCGAATGGCCAAAGACTGCGGTTTGTAATAAATTTCCCTATCGCTGTTGTTGAAAAAGAGAACCTTAAAGACCAGCGTATCCTCGGCGTCGAACCGGTAGACCTCGGCCAATTCGACCGTGAAATCTTTGTACAGCATACGGCGGTTGGGATAAGCCACGTCAACTTGCGAAACCAGTTCGGGATATTGCGTTTTAACAACGGGATAGGATTTAGCGCGGTCGAGCAAACTGAGGATTTTGGTGGGTGATACGGCATTTTGACTTCCGACGGCATCGCGTTCGACAGGCTGGAAAAAGGATACGGAACTAAACGGTTCCTCGTCCGTCTTTAACTTCAGAACGTACGTTTTCCGATTCCACACAACGTTGATGCTGGCCACGGCATCATCGGTCAAGGCGCGCACCGAGAAAAAGTAACGACCTTCCCGGTAATTCAACAACACAGGTGCCTTCGTTTGCAAATCAGCGGCCACGCCTGCCACTTCCAAGGCGGAGATTTTGCTCGGAAAGGAAATAGTTGTGGCCTGAGTCTTCGCAATCTTGATGGTATAGACGTTTCGTTCGTCCAATGGGAATTGCTTGATCGAATTGTTTTCCGTGTCGGAAGCGGCCCACGCCGCCGTGGTGAGGAGCAGGAATGTGAGGATTATTGAATATCGAATTTCCATACAGCCATTGGGTAGCGACCGTTCGCGGTCAGGTTGGGGTTACGGGCCAGCGTCAAACGGGCCTTGAATTTGGACGACTCGTTAAACGTCTGACCGTTGAAAATGCCGACACGCAACAATTGCCCGGCGACTTCCACTAATACTAGGTCATTGCGGGTTTGGAGAATGTCGATACGAAGGATCTCCACCTTTTGATGGATTTGCTTGGCTTTGAATTCGGGAAGTTCCCGGCTTTGGATCGCTTTGGTCTGTTCCAGCGCATCGGGTAGAAACAACTTTTCCAGAATTTCGGGATAATCGTAGCCAGTGGGATTTTTTTGAAAGAGGGCGATGCAGGCGAGCACAGCTTGCGAGATGTGCAGCTTGGTGGCGTCCTCAAAATTCAGCAGTGGTGAAACATGGAACGTTCCCGCTTCGTCCAGAACCACCACCCGTTCCTGGGTGCGATAGGCGGAAATGATGAGATAGGGTTGAATGAGAGCGGCGGCGATGGCAACGAGCGCGATCACGAACCAGACCCGAGCGGCCCAGCCATGATCGGCGAACAGCCGTAAAATGCTCGAAGCTGGGTGCGGCTGCTTCGGTAACGGCTTGGCGGCAGAAGTGGGAGCTACCAATGTGACGCGGGGCTGTTCGGAAGAAGGAGCGTTCATAGTCTAGTAAGAAACCGGCTGCGGTATTTGGTTGAGATTCTTCAAATCGACCACGTAAGCATCGCCCGTGGGATCATGCTTCAAATCGAACGTAGGAGGTTGAGGACGGGGCAACGTATGTCCCGGCGGAGGTTGGGCGCTGCCTCCACCGGAGGATGGGGATGGTTTGGGACTTGTGGGAACGGGAGACAAGGAAGAGGGGCCAGGGGGAAGTTGCGGCGGTGGTGGTTGTGACGGGGAGGAACCGGCTGCGGGAGACGTGGGCGGGACGGCCCCGCCTGCGGCCGGAGGTGCGGACGGGCTTCCGCCTTTTCCACCCAGCCGTGAAAACCCGGCCAGCATCAATCCCATTTGCATCGCCTGACTGATGCCTGACGACATGGGAGAGCCAGAGCAGAAAAGCATTTGCATGACGATGGGAGTTCCCAAACTGCCCAAGATAAGCCAGACGGCGACGAGACAGCCAATGACGAGCGTGGCGGGAGTGAACTTGGTGGCGGCTCCGATGGCGAGAGCGGTAGCACTTCCAACGGAGACGTAACTATTGAGGAGCGAATAGCCGACCAGATCGACGACGGCGAATCCAATCGGCCACGCCAGAATAGCCAATGTCTGCTGAATGTAATGAATGGCCAGGCTGCGGGTGGATTCGATGGCGAGCAAAGCCAGCGCGATGGGCAGGAATAAATAACAAAGACATTCCATCACGAATTGAACCAGCATCATGGGAAACTGGATGACGGCTCCGAGAAAAACGATCAGCCAGCCGATGGCGTATTGAACGGCTTTCATCAGCGAATGCGACACGTCGAGCCAGTTAATCCCATCGTCGGGCGGCTTGATGAGCTGAAGCAACGCTGTACCCGTGGGGGCAACGCTGCTGGCGAATTCCTCCCGGATCATCATGGCGATATTCCAAAACGTATCGCGGACGAGGTTGAACCAGAAAGGCAACGTGGCAATGATTCCGGTTAGAAGCGTGACGGTAACGATTGGCCCGACCAAGGTGGACATATCCTCGTGGAACTGATGGCGGCTGATGCGCACGATCAGGGAGGCCGTGAGGATGAAATAGCAGACAAAGCGCAGTTCAACACTGAGCCTTTCAACCATCGGTTGCAACGTGGGAATAATATCGCTGATGGACATAAGGGAATGGGTTATTTGTACGGAGTCCGGGCATTGGTGACTTTGCCCTGCCATTGCATGTAGTTTTCGAGGGAAACGGCCATTTCATGGTCGGCGGCTTGGGATGCTGCCTGAGACTTCAACTCCTGATCGTTCCGATTGGCGATGTCCTGGGCGACGATCTGGTTGGCGGCTGTGGCCTGCTGTCCGTTGAGCGAGGCAATTTCTCCGTCGATGGCGGCGATCTTAGCCTGAAGCTTTTGGGTTTCCGCATCGGTTGCGGCTAATTTCAGTTGGGCGAGAGTCGCCGCCTTGTCCTGTTCGAGTTGCTTAATGCGTGCCGTGGTATCGGCGGTGACAGTGGCGACGTTTTGCGTCTGGTTTTGAATAGCCGCGAACGGCTTCAGCACATCCGTGTTGTAAGAGATCTCGAAGCCGCCGGGGGTGGAGGTTGGAACGGACTGGTACAATTCCTGGCCGTTGTATTGGAGTGCCTGAACACCATTGGCAGTTTGGTTGAGTGTCGAAGTCAGTTGGCCAACCGAACTGCCCATTGTGCCGTTACCAAGATTCAAATTCAGCAGGTTTCCCGCCGAAGCCGGATCGCCCATGACATTTTTCATGCTTTGAGCGATTTGAAGACTTTGGTTCATCTGGTCGATCTGCGTATTGAGCTTTTGAATCGACTCGACCCATTTGGCGATGTCCTCACCATGATTGGCCTGAGCGATGGGATCGCCGACTACCACGACGGAGTATTGGGCTTGCGCGGTGGAAGTGAGCCAGGCAAGGGCAAACAGCCAGAGGCTATGGGAAAGAAGCCGTTTCATGCGTTTATTCCTCGATGCGGATGTTGTGAGTAGTGGGAACGGTAACGGTTCCGTTGACATTGGTGCCGCCTACCGTGACGGGGAGATAGGTCACGCGGGGTTGTGGCGAGGCGTTCAAATTCTTCTGCTGATTTTGAACAATCCAGTATTGTTGTTTTACCGCGTCGCTGCGGCCTTTCTGATAACCGTTTTTGTATTGGGTTTCGCCGCTCTTGGCCGACATGGTTTGGGCGATTTCAGCAATAGCCACGCCACCCGCTGCGCCCGCTCCGGTCATCAGCGGATCGCCATCACTCAATTTATTCGCAATGACGCCTCCGGCTGCGGCTCCTCCTGCGTCATAGAGCCCGCGTGTGCTGGAACAGCCGATCAATGTCAGAGTGGTTAACATCAGGATGATAAAGAATCGAATACTCATGGATTGCTCCTTTCAGGGGTGAATAAGACTTCATCGGTCGCGGCGGAATTGTCATTGTGACCGTCTCCGGTGAAAAAATTGACCACGCTTCCAATAACCGCAGCCGCTCCAAGTCCAACGCTGACATTGGTGAGGGTGTCATCCGATTGGCCGGAACCGTTTGTCGTGGTAGCGGTCGAATGAACGGGAGTCGTAAGCGAGGCCACATGATCGGATAATTGGGAATACTGGCTCTGCATCGTTGCGAGGGACTGCTGTAGAGAAGTGATGGAATTGCGCTGGCTTTCAATAGTGTCTAGCAGCGCGTCGATTTGACTTTGCAGGCCAGCGTTCTGAGAGGCATTTAAAGCCTGTAAAGCTGCAAGCTGATTCAAAATCGAATCAATTTGATCCTGCTGGGCATCAATCCGCGCCTGCAAGGTGTCGAGCTGCTGCTGAACCAGGGAAACGATCAAAGCTTGAAATGCCCGCTTGTCTTCCTCCGTAGCCGATTGATAGGTCAGGGTGAGGTCGTTGAGGGTAATGCTCCCGCCGCCCTCTGCATTTTCATTCCAAAGAATGACCGTAATTTGACGCGGGTATTGCTCCGGATCAGGATTGGGATTGTCCCAGCCGTCTTGGTTGCTTTCGAGGGTGAGCGGGTATGTTCCGGCGTCGAGAGTTCCAGAGGCTACCGCGCTGGCCTCGATCCACGACCCTACCGAAGTCCCTTCATTGGCGTAGATGGCGTGGTAATAGGTTGCCTTGATCGTACCAACGGTCGCGTTGTAGTAAGCGTCAAAGGACACATTGTGGCCGATGATCTTGGCCGTCACGATGACCGTCACACTTCCCGGCTTAGTCAAAGTGACAGTAGTGGGATCGACGAAGACTTGTTGCGTCCATCCGTGGGCGATGGTCAGGGCGAGAAGGGATAGAATGAGCAATGATTTCATAGATTGATAAGGGTTGAATGAGAATTATTGATCTTCGGGTGACGCATTGGATTTGGAGTCGAAAACCGCATTCATAACGGCTCCGACAACTCCGGCGGCTCCCAAGCCCACTCCGAGATAGGTCACGGTATTGTCGTTATTTTTATCATTGGATTCGTTGCTTCCGTTTGTTCCGTTGGTCACAGCGATGCTGGCCAGTTGCGTCTCCAGTTGAGACATCCGAGTGCTCACGGTGTCGAATTCACCAAGAAGCGTGTCGAAGCGGGATTGCATCGAACCCAATTGTTCCTGCAAGGAACTGATGTCTGATGTGTTGTTCGAGCCGGAGTCCTGCAAGGCGGCAATCTGGTTTTGTTGCGTGGTGATTTGTCCTTGCAGGGCGCTCAATTGTTGCTGAACCAAGGAAACGATCAGGGCCTGAAAGGCCGCCTTGTCTTGTTCCGAGGCAGACGCATAGGACAAAGTGACATCACTTAAGGCAATGGTTCCGCTGCCTCCATCTGCACTTTCATTCCAGAGAATGACCGTGATTTGAATGGGTACGGTAGAATCGCTGACTACTTGGTAGGTTCCCGCACCAAGAGTTCCAGTGGCCACCGAACTGGCCATGATACCTGTGACGACTCCCAACTCGGCCATAGAAGTGCCAATGGCGCTGCTGTAAGTGGCCTGAACCGTGCCAACGGTGACATGGATTGGCGGCGTTGTTCTCCCGGTATTGCCGTATTCCCAGGCACCGACGAGTTGGCCGGTGATAATGACTGTTACAGTCCCCGGTTGAGTGAGGGTGACTGAAGTGGGGTTGACTAACGCTTGCTGCGTCCATCCTCGGGCGATGGTCAGCGCAAGCAGGAACAGAATAAGAAATGGCTTCATAGGTTTGATAAGGGGGTGAAGGGCGACTATTGGTTTTCGTGCGTCCCATCGGATTTGGAGTCGAAAATGGCATTCATAATGGCTCCGATGATTCCAGCAGTTCCCAACCCCACGCCGACATAGGCAATGGTATTGTCCTGAGTGTCTTCGTCGTTTGCGCTACTCCCGTCAGTGGTACTCGTGGCGGCCAGTTGGGATTGGAGGGCGTTGTAACTGCTGGTCAATGAGCTGAGTTGACTGCTCAAGGCGCTGAGGCTTGTGTTCTGATTCGCATCGGAATCCTGCAAGGCCGTGATCTGGCTTTGTAGGACGGCAAGCTGTTCCTGAACCAAGGAAACAATGAAGGACTGGAAGTTGGACTGGTCCGTGGAGCTGGCGGAGTTGTATGCCAGTTCCACCTGAGAAATCTCGAACCCTTGGTTGGTCGATTCATTCCACAAGATTACCGTCACCTGTTGGGGCGAGTTGGTGGTGGTGACCGGGTAGGTTCCTGCGTTCAAGTTTCCCGTAGTTGCCGAACTGGCCGTGATGTAGTTGAAACCTTGATTGGCCGCATACCCACTTACGGCATTGGTGTAGGTGGCCGTCAATGTGCCGACTGTGGCGTAACTTCCACCACTGGAAGATCCCTTGTTATCGGTCACGATTACGGTGACAGCTCCTTGTTGAGAAAGAGTCACCGAAGTGGGATTGACGAGGGCTTCCTGGGAAAACCCGGTAACGATGGAAACAAGAAGCAAGGCGATGACTGAATAGAATTTCATAGGATAGATCCTTTCGATTGGTGGACGACTCCAAGTGATTATTTAGATTCGTTCTTGGCGGGAGCGTCACTGGCTTGGGGTTCGCCTTTCGAGTCATCTCCGACAAAGAAATTCACCATCGTTCCGATGAATGCGGCGGAACCGACTCCAATGGCGGCGTAGGTGAGTGTGTCGTCGGAATTTCGTCCGTCCGCTCCCGCCGCACCGTTCTGGCCGTTTTGAGCCGTGACAACCGCCGTGATGTTCAATATTCCGGTCAACTCGTCGTATTCCGATTGCAGGTTGACCAACTGCTGTTGCATGGGAACCAAATCGGGATATGGTCCTTCCGATTGCTGAAGTGAGGCGATCTGGATTTGAAGGACAGCGATTTGCTGTTGGGCTTGAGAGGCGACGAATGCCCGGAACGAGATTTGATCGGCGGTAGTGTCCGAAGTGCTGACCAGAGTCACTTGCGAAATGGAGATGCCATTGCCCGATTCGTTCCAAAGAATGACGGTGACTTGCTGGGGATTGCCGGTCACGTCAACGGAGTAGGTTCCGGCATCCAAGGTGCCGCTGGCCGCGCCATTACCGACCGTAATGCTTCCCGATGAATTGGAAGACGAGACAATCCAGTTACCGGCCTGGATATTGCCAATCGTGACTGTCGCCACCTCCGACGTGGGAATGGCGTCTGTCACAATGATCGTGACCGAGCCCGGTTGAGTGAGGGTGATGGATGTGGGGTTAATCAATGCCTGCTGCGCCAAACTGCTGAGCGTGGTGAGCAACAATAGAGCGAATGCGGAGAGGTATTTCATATCGTGGAGTCCTTGGGGTTGAGGTTTGTCAGGTGGTGGAGTTGAAAGGGTGCGGCGCATTGATGTGGCGAACCGTTCCGCAAAGGGGGAGCTGCGATGCGGGAGAGTAGTAACAGAGGGAGGAAAACTTTTGGCCCTGCGTCTGCTGTTCGGGCAAAGGATAATTCTGAATGGCGTCCAGCGTGGGTTCGGGCAAATGGATGTCGTGGGAGATGTCCTCCAAATCCGAACGGTCAAACTGGCGCATCAAAAGGAACTGCTTGGAATTGCCCATGACAACGGGGCGTATTCGCGTGGACTTGAATTTGCTGTACTGCTGAACGATAGAGAGGGTCCAGCAGTTGAACTTGCGGAGCTGCGCATAGCTTTCAGCCACGATCTTTTCGCCTCCAGGCACGTCGAGGAAGCGGGCGACTTCCTCAAAAATGATCCGTTTCCAGAAGTGACGGGGAAGCGTGATGATGTGTTGACGAGTAAAACCCGAAATCAACAGTCCAGCCGCTGTTTTCAGTTCAACGGCTTGTTCGGGAATGTAACCGAGTTCAAAATGAGCCACTCTTCCCGTGAGCGAAATGTTGGTGATGCCGTCGAAAAGCTTCCCGTAGGAACCGGAGGCCGTCCATGCGCTTAGGAGCGTGGCGATGTGGTCAATATCGTCTTTCTTATGTTCCGGGAACCGTGAGAAATACATTAAGTCGATCAGGGCCGAATGAGTCGGATATTCCTCTGGCTTGAAGAAGCTGTAGGCGGTGGCCATCACCAGCCGTTCGGTCTGGGCTTCCTTGATAAAACGGGTGATTTCTTCAGAGGTAAGATGGTGATGAAGCGTCAAGGCTTCGTCGTTGAGTTTGTCAAACTTGTCGCGGAAGTCGGCGAAAGCCTCCAGATAGGTGCTGCCCATCTCCATTTTGGCGCGTCTCCAATGATGGACGGCGCACGCCAGTCGCTGAACCTCCGGCAATTTGTCAGGATGTTTTCGTGACCATTCTTCGTAGGTATCGGCGTAGAGTTGATTGATGTATTGGCCGATTTGGGCCTGACGGAGTTGTTGTTTTTCGGGATCAGTCGATTCTCCGATCATTTTAGAAACCAGCGCGACAGCCGTGGCCAAATGAAGCTGATTGAGAGGCAATCCCTGAGTGTCGAGATAGTTAAGGGTCAACTCACCGTCCGGGTGAATAATGATGGGTTTCTCGCCAAGCGATTCGGTGAATCCTTTATAGGACAGCCCTTCTTCAATGATGACATTGTAGTGGTAGTGAAGCTGGGTTTGGGTCAGTAAATCCTCCATGAAATAGGATTTGCCCGCCCCGGTCATGCCCAGGAGTACGGCATGTTGAGGCGTGCCGCCGATAAAGGTGCGAACGCCGACCAGATTGCCATTGGTTCCGTCGTAAATCGCCTCGGCTTCGGATAAATGGGCGGTAAAGGTTGAGGTAAACGGCAGCATGTCGGCCAAGTAACGGTCCTCGGCGTAAAGATGACGGTGCAGATAGGATGATCCGGTCCAGCCGGGCCAACTGGCGAAGAAGAGCTTGCGGGCAGTGGTGGGCAGCGCGGTTTCGTACACCTGCGCGCCATTCATGTTATTGATCGCGTTCTTGATGGCAGCGCATTTGGAATGGAGTCCGGTTTCGGTGGTGTCCCAAACACGGACGATGTACTGCACGTTGAACGGGAAGGAGAACCCCTGGGCGAGCGAGTCGATCTTGTGTTCTTTCTTGTGCAGAGCGACCAGCAACGATTGTTTCCCTTCCTCCTCGTAATCGCCCCGCAGCCGGTCCATCGCTTTTTCTTCCTTGGTGATTTCTTCGCGGACAGGGATCGGCTCAAGGTTGATGGTGATTTGATAATCCAAGAAAGGCAGTCCGGTGAGACGGTGAATGAGGCCGGGGTACGTTTTCTGCGGCCAGCGTTTCAGGGTGAAAACGTTGTAAAAATGGCCATCAAGATAAAAACCGGTCTTTTCACTAATACCGACACCTTCGCTGTCCCAGCACAATTCCTGAATCGTGAGATCGGGATGGTATAACTCCTCGAATCGCATCTCGAAGCGGTCGGCCAATGTCGGATTGAGGAAGAGTTTGTAATAGGCGAAGTGGTCGAGGTCGGACATGGGGCGCAGAGTGGTTCCATTTCCGAAGATGGTTTGGAGCGTGACGCCCAATTCGTGAAAATCATTCTGAAGCTGCGACAGAGTTTTCTCGTAGTAATCGTACAGGCTTTGCTTTCCGGCCAGATTGCCGGAATAGATTTCGACGTCCTGGGTGATGAAGAGGACAAGTTGCTCACGGCGCAAGGTGCGCTGAAGCATTCGCTGCCAGTAGCGGGCAAACCGTTCATTGCGGGCTTGACGAACAACCGGATCGGTGGCTTGGGCAGTTTCCTGCTGATACCGGGTCAATTCCTTTTTGTAATCGGAATTGCAGGTCCATTGCACCTGGGCCCGTTGTCGGGGATTCAGGGTCGCCAGAAAAATTCTCAGCTTGTCCTGAAACTCGTTCAGCAGGGAAATGGAGGAGTTATGCAAATCGGGCGGCTCAATGACGAACCCTTTGCTGGCCATCGCTCCGGCTTCGAGGTTGCCGTAGAGAATGAGCCCGCCTGCAAAATGGCCGTTAGGTGCTTCGGAATGTCGATTCATAATGGGGATTTGGGACGGCAAAAGAGGTGTTGTTGATGAGAGTCGATGGAGAAACCCCTGCCTTCGATCCAGAGTTCAAACAGGTCGATGTCGTATCCGGGCGGTTTCCCTTGTTTGAACAGCAAGACGTAACTGAGGGTGAGAACGAAAGGGAGCGCTCCGACAATCGCGCTGAGGAGCCAATGCACGTGAAAGGCGCTGAAGAGCACCAGCACAATGCCGATGGACCCGGCGGCGGATGCGACGACGGGGATGAACAGATTTCCATCCAGTCCCCAAACGGAACCGGCCGAGTCGTCGGCGGCATTGGTATCGGTGAGTCGGAGGTCAGCCATAGGTCGAAGTTGTGAGAGGGAAATTTCCGATACTGGTGACTCCTAGAACGTGGGGGTCAAAACGCCCCCACTGAGTCCGAAGATGGAGAAGAGAGCGCCCATGATGGCGGCGGCTCCGGCAATGATGATTCCGGCGATGATACCGGCCTTGCCGTCGGGATCGCCTTTGGAGATGGCGTTGGCTCCGACCCAAATTTTGATGACGCCCCAAATGAATCCGAACATGAAAATGATTCCAAGGGCGAGTTGGAATCCCTGTTTGAGTTCGTTCGTGCCACCTGTCTGCGCGAGAACAGGTAGAACAAGGTGTGTTGTCGAAGTGGCGAGGAGTTTTCCAGTCGAGCTGGCCAGCGTGTAGAGAGGGCTTGTCATAACGCTGATGAGTTCATCACAAATCAGCGTCACTGCCCTAGCGAGCAGTCAGACGATTCTGGCCGTTATATACGATTGGTAAGCATTCCCTTTGCGGGGAGTCATTTTTGACGAAAAAACAGAGGTATAGTCGGCCCGCACCAACCAAGAAAAGGATTTGAAAATGAATGCACCGATAATTGAAAAACTAAAAAGTCTCGAAATCCATTTGCGTCAAAATATCCGCGGCCAGAATCACGTCATTCCGCGTATCGCTTCCGTGCTGTGTCGCGGGGAATTGGGATTGGCACATCCGTCGCGTCCCCGTGGATCACTGTTGCTCGTGGGACCGACCGGAGTAGGAAAGACGGAGATTACGAATTGCTTTTCGGAGTATCTTTTTGGTCCGAGTCATCTCCACCGATTCGATATGTCGGAGTTTCAGAATCAATCATCAGTGGGACTGTTGCTGGGGCAGTCTCTTTCCGAAATTGGTTTGTTGGGAATGGCCTTGGCCAAGAGTGAGAGGGGAACATTACTTTTTGACGAAATGGAGAAAGCCCATCCGCTCGTGTTGGATCTGTTTTTGCAAATACTCGATGCGGGACGAATCACCCTAGCTACGGGTGAAACCAAAAACTTGAGCGACTACTATGTCGTGTTCACTTCAAACATCGGATCGGCTGAGGCGATGCGAATGGAGAATTCTACTTTCGCAACGATTGAAAGGACGGTGCTGAGGAAGGTGGATCAAACTCTGCGTCCGGAATTGGTGGCGCGCATTACCGATAGGCTGGTATTCGCGCGGCTATCGTATGAAGTCCAGAGGGAAGTCTGCGAGTTGATCGTCAGTCGGGAAGTGAAAAGACTGGGAGTGATGGGACATCGGTTGAAAATTGAACCGGAAACCTTGGAAATGCTGATTCGGGAGGGATACGACCGGACGCTGGGAGCAAGACCTATGAGGAATACCGTAGAACGGTATATGCAGAATACGGTGGTCAAGACAGTTTTCCAGAGAAACGCTATGAACTCTCCCTGACGAAATTCAGGTATTGAGGTTCAATTCTTTGAGAGGAATATGGCGACGTAAAGCTTTCGGTAAAAAAAGCTGTTGTTATCGTCGCCACAGGCAAGCCTGTGGCGTATCAGAAAACAGGGCGCTCCGCTTACAGGACTAAGCGGTAAGTCTTGACGTTGACCTAGGTAGTCACAGACAAGCTGTCGAGCATCAGAATCAGATTGCTCTGCTTTCTTTTCTTGAGGTAACTTCGCAAAGTGATTTTCAAGTTCATGTGGGTAAGTCTCTTTGGTGAATACTGAACACACTGCAATTGACAGAATTCGAGAAGCCCATGAAGTAGGGTGTTATGGGTTGGTGTCGGGATTTGCCAAGCAAGTTAAGACCGGAAATGACATTAACGCAGAAAGCGCGTTAAAAAGAGACGGACCATTTTTCTGTGGCGCATGTTTGTCTCAAGCAATTCTTAGAAAGTGTGCGGAGCGCAAAGATCATTTCGCACATCATACCCCGCTATCGCCCGTAGTTCCGAGAGAAGAAACCCAGCGTCATCGAGCCTGCATGGAGGAAATTTGCACCGAATTACAGAAGGTACATCCTGATGGTCTATGGGAAATAGATAGACCCATTCCCGAAAATAAAGGAAAGAAATTGTCTGCTGTAAGGCCGGACATTAGTGGCAGAATAGGAGGAAAGAACGGCCAAAGATTAGCCATCGAGATTCAAGCTAGTTCGATGACGATCCCAAAGATCTGTAAACGTTCGGACGTTTATCACAGAAGGGGAATCCCGATACTGTGGGTTGTGCCTTTGTTAGAGCCAATTAATTCTCAGGCATTTCGGGCAAGATTGTACGAACGATATTTCCACTCTCTTTATTTTGGGCGCGTATATTATTGGTGGCCTGGCTGCGGAGAAACGGTGACTCCGGTTCATTACGGTGTAGCGAGGCGCTATATTGACCATCGTGAATGGTATGATACTGATGCGGGAGAGCACAGAGAGGCTGGAGGGCATTTTATGCCTTATAAGATTATAAAAAAACCAATTTTAGGTCAGCCAGTCAAAATTTCTAAAAACTTTTACGAATATAAAGACCGTCCTGAATTTAGGCCGAGATATGAGCGCAAGTCGGTGCCGAAATGTACTATTTGGATGGATAAATTGCCGATATGGTGGGATGCGGAAGACGAAGCAAAGTTTGAAAAGTATTACCCAGAGGAAGATGATCAGGATGTTTCGGAATCAGAGTCAGAATCGTAAGGATCAGAATTTTGAGAATTTTCGAATCCAGATACGATTTTCGTAGAGAGTGGATCGGTTGATCTTTTGCTCTGGATTATCACAAGCCCCTTTCAGATAGTCCTTGATCGTGTAATAGACCTGATCCGGCATTCGTTGGTTGATGGTAATTTTGTTAATCATCCACAATTCGATAGGGATTTCCTGGCATTGCTCGTTCTCGCTGATAACGCGATATTCTTCCTCACAGCGATAAGGCCAGCGTTTGGTGAAAGGGATTTCATCGACGCGGATGGATTCGGAATCCACATCACCTAGTTTTTTGTAGGTTACGAGACCATACCGTAATCCAAGGGAACGAAAAACTCTTTGAAGTTCCCTGCCATTAAATTCGATACAGCATCCGCTGATACCGTCTGAAAAACTTTTCCAGTGGTGAATCGTCTCCAGTCCATACGAAAAGCAAAGAGCGTACAAGTGATTTAGTTTTTTGCGGCTTTTGTAGACCCGCATGATTTCCGAATCATTGCGGTCTTCCCATTTATCCGGCTCCAGTAAAACCAACCGCTTGCGTCTTAGTAAATCAAGCAAGACCGGCAGGGTGGTAAAGCGGTTCAGATATTTAACATCATCCTTCGAAGCAGTTATTGAACCCATAATAATCCCCGATTTTGAAGCCCGCCGTAAGAGATACCCGAAAGAGCTAAACGCTCACCCGAATCGATTGTTTCGGAGTCACATTTTGTTTAATCTCTGGCGCTTCGTCAATGGCAGCCGTTTCTTTCTCCGCATCAGCGGAAAGTTGATTGGATGCCTGATTTTTAGTGAGATCGAGGGCCTGAGTGATTTCCTGCTGACGGCCCAGTAACGCCTGCAATTTCTGTTCGTGCTCGAACGGTTTATTTTCGTGGGCCTGCAATTCCACGATGCGCTGTTTGGCGGCGACGATGTCTTTCTGGTATTCCGTAAGTCGCTCGTCCATGGAACGGACGATGTATTCCAGCGAACTCATAGTGCCCGATGCAGAATCCGATACCTTGGCTGAATACAGATTTTTCCCACAGAGTTCGATTTCATCGGAACGCTCCGGGCAAGTGCGAATCGTAAACCCGGCAAATTTACCCAACTCTACCGGCTTGGGAGAGAGTAGGTGTTTTTGGGCCAAACGATTGAGTAATTCCCCGGCGACTGGTCGCTCAGTAATGGAACGGTTTTCGATCTGAATGGTAAACGCATTTCCCTTGGTATTTTGCCGGACGGCCAGATCCTGCTGCAATGCGGCAATCTTTCGCTCCAGCATGCCGATTTCTTCCGTAGTATGACGAATCGAATTGCGCGTGATGTAATGTGCCTCGCTGTGCTGGGACCGGAGACGATTGAGCCGCATGATCTCGGCATCGACTTTCGCTTTTTCAATGACGAGGGGATTACCGGAAGCGATGGCTTTCACCTCGGCATAGGTGAGAGCAGGGGCATCAAGGTCTTCGATTTTGCGGACATGACTTTCCTTTGTCATGATCTGCCCAATAAACTTGGCTTTCGTCTCCAATACGCCCCACATATAGCTGTCGAATGAGCCTTCGGTGACATAACGGAATATTTTGACTTCGGGATTCCGGTTCCCCTGCCGCAAAATTCGTCCCTCCCGCTGCTCAATGTCGGCGGGACGCCAAGGCGCGTCCAAATGGTGAAGCGCAATCAACCGCTCCTGCACGTTGGTGCCGGTTCCCATTTTGGCCGTGCTGCCCATCAATATCCGTACCTGGCCGGTGCGAACCCGTTTAAACAGGGCCGATTTCTCGGAATCGCTCTCGTAGCTTTGAATGAAGGCTATTTCCTCTGTAGGAACCCCTTTCTGGATCAGCTTACGTTTCAGATCGTCATACGCCGAAAACACGGTCTCTTTCTCCTGTGGCGTCGAAAGATCGCAGAAGACCAGTTGCGAGAGTTGCGGTTCCTTGGTCTGTTCCCAGATTGTGAAGATTTCGTGAGCTGCAAGAGACAGCTTGCTCTGAGGATGATCGCGGGAAGCGAACACCAGCCGCATATCCAGTGCCGCCTTGCGACCTTCCCCGGTGATTTTGAGCATGTTGTCTTCACTCGGATCGACACTGCCCGATCTCAATTTCTCCGCGCGCTTGGCCAGTGACGCGACAAACGCTTTCAACTCTGGGGTCGTTGGGGCGCTGACAATGAGCGGCTTGTTTTGATAGAGCTTCGGGATCGGCAACTGAAGCATGTCGGCGGTCTGAATATCCGCCATCTGCCGGAACTGCTGCATCAATTCGGGAACATTGACGAACCGGGCAAACCGGGTGTTGAGCCGATACCCGGCGCCATCGGGGGAAAGCTCCATCGCGGTGACTGGCTCTCCGAAGGTGGCCGCCCACGAATCGAAATGCTGCAACTGCTGTTTCTCCAGTTCAATACCTTGCAAGTAGCGTTGCATGGTGAACATCTCGGCCATCGTGTTGGTGACCGGAGTTCCGGTAGCAAAGACAACGCCTCCACCGCCGTTCAACTTCTGGAGATGTCGGACTTTTAGATACATATCAAAGGCGCGTTGCGAGGACGTTTGCGGTAACCCGGCGATGCGGGTCATTTTTGAGACGTAGAAAAGGTTCTTAAAATAGTGCGCCTCATCGACGAAAATGCGATCCACGCCCAGCTCTTCGAAGGTGAGTGTGTTGTCTTTCTTCTCCTCGGCAGAAAGAGTCTTCAATTTCGTTTCGAGTCGATTCTTGGCCGCTTCCAGTTCCTTAACGACACGCCGGAAATCCCTGTCAGCTTTCTGCCGCAGAATGGCCATCTCCAAATCGTCAATCTGCTCCTTGAGTAAACCCTCCTGTGCTTCCTGAGAGATCGGGATACGCTCAAAACCGGAATGCGTGACGATCACCACATCCCAGTTACCCGTGGCGATACGGGAAAAGAGCTGCTGACGGCGGGCCATCTCGAAGTCGTCTTTCCCGGCAACAAGGACGTTGGCGGCGGGGTAGAGCGTCAGCAACTCCGAGGAGAACTGTCCCAGCATGTGATTGGGCACAATAATCATCGGCTTCTGAGCCAGCCCCAACCGCTTCTGCTCCATCGCGGCAGCGGCCATCGTGAAGGTTTTTCCCGCCCCGACGATATGGGCCAGCAAGGTATTGGGTGTTTGTAGGATTCGCCAGACGGCGGCTTTTTGGTGGGGTCTTAGGGATATGATCGGGTTCGCGCCGGGAAGCGTAAGGTGCTCCCCGGTAAACGTGCGAACGCGGACATTATTGAACTCCTCATTGTATTGCTTCACCAATCGTTCCCGGCGTGTGTCGTCCTGCCAGATCCATTGCGTGAATCGTTCCTTGATTTGCTGTTGTTTTTCACGGGCGGCTTCGGTGGCCGAGGCGTTGATCACGCGATTCTCCGTGCGCGGGTCGGTATCGTAAACAGTTGGGGTCCGCAGATTGAGAGAATCCTCAATGAGATTAATGGCCGCATAGCGGGGCGTGCCCCATTCCGTGGTATTAGCCACGCACGACTTGGCTTCGTAATCGGCCTGTAAGGACCATGACCCCAGTTGTGCGACGTGTTTGATGCGGACAGCCTGGGGGGAAATGTGCAACAGTTCCTCTACAAATTGCTCCACATCCCGTTCGGGTATCCAGACAGAGCCAAGCCGGGCATCGATCTCGGTCGCTTTCAATTCCTCCGGTTGGACGGATTGCAAAGCCGTGACGTTTTCCTTGTAGCGTGGATCGGTCAAGGCGGCCGCTTCGGCAATCGCGAGCTTTTCGCGGATGTTGCCGGATAGGTAGGCATCTTCTGTTTCCCATGCCTGCGTTTGAGGATTGAGAAAAACAATCCCCTTCAATTCTGGAAGGAATTCTTCCGGGCCTTTCTTGAGTAACCAACTCATGCGATCCAAATCCACCCGTCCCAGCTCATTGAGGGAAATGAGCAAGGCTTCCTTGGGCGTTTGGGCTGATTCGGCTGGTTTTTGCCGCTGGATGGTACGTTCCTTAAAAATGGCTGTTTTGGTCGCACGCCGGGTTTCCTCGTTGAAATTCTCCAGCGATAGCAGTAACGGCAAATCGGGGTCGCCGAAAAAGGCCCGCGTATTGGCTCGTTCTGAGATGGCTCCAAACCGACCATAAAAATGATCGTACTCGAAATTGAGTCGTTTCCGGGTTTCCATTATCTGTGCCTCCGGGGCATCCTCCACCTGGGCGCGTAGGCATTCCCGCACCGCATCTCGGACCCGGATCATGGACCGAATCCGGCGCACCGTATCTCCGGGGAGACCTTCGGCCATGACGAGATTGCTTCCTTCACGGATGGCAATTTGAGGCCCCATCGGGGTATCCACGATGGTGAAGGCATTGGGCTTTACTTCATCGGGAGCGGGAATTGTGATTTCAGCGGCAGGATGATTTTCAACTGTCAGTCCTTGATAGATTTTCTGTGGCAATTGAAGGCAGGCTTCCCGTAACGCGGCTCCCAAATCGCGGGCATCACTCACCAAGGTGGGCTCATTGTGTCCATACATGCTGCCTGTCAGTTCCATCGTTCCCAGCATCATCTGGGGATGGGAAATGAAATATTCGTTCAGTAACATTTCTTCGCCCTTGGCATTGCGATACGCCGTGCTCTCCTGCCAAGGGGAGCCGGAAGGCGATTCCCCTGACAGTCGTTTACGCAGAATCACGATGTCAGTGGTTACCTCGGTGTTCGCATTCGCCTTAAAAGCGGTATTGGGCAATCGAATGGCTCCGACCAAGTCAGCTTGCTTCGAGAGATACCGGCGCAAATAACTGCTCTTTTTGTCGAGGGTTCCCTTGGAAGAGATGAATAACATCAACCCGCCGGGACGAAGCCGTTCCATTGAAGCGGCGAAAAAGTAATCGTGAATGGGAAAATGATACTGATTGAACCGTGAATCGTAGGGTTGGTAATCGCCGAAAGGCACGTTACTAATTGCCACGTCATAGAAACCATCGGCCAATTGTGATTTTTCATAGGCCGAGTGACGGATGTCGGCGTCGGGATAAAGCTTTTGAGCGAGTCGTACCGTAATCGAATCGAGTTCAATCCCGGTGATCTGAGATTGCTGATTCATCGACTCCGGCAACAATCCAATGAAATGGCCGACCCCACAGGCCGGTTCCAGAATTCTGCCTCCTTCAAATCCCAGATGCTCCAAGGACTGGTACATCGCCTGTATGACAACCGGCGATGTGTAATGGGCATTTAGAGTCGATTCGCGTGCGGCGACATATTCCTCTTTCGTCAAAAGAGCTGTAAGTTGCTCTTTCTCTTTCACCCAATCGGAGGGTGGTGCGGGTGAAAAAACTTGGGGGATTCCACCCCAGCCGACATATTTAACCAGGATCGCTTTTTCTTCAGCAGTCGCAGGACGATTCTCGCCTTCAATCTTTTTGAGGCATTCAATCGCGGTGAGATTTTGCCGGAACTTCTGCTGAAGGGAACCGACTCCAATCCGGTCGGCTTCGGTGATTCGGTAATTGGCAGTGTTGCGGACTACTCCGCTTCCGGGGTCAAGAAGATGTACCGCTCCCGCACGATTTCCCATGCGGCGTCGTAGGCTTGCTGTGCGGTCAGATTTTTCTGTGACCTGAGATTGCGGATGAGCGAGTCCATCTCGTCTTTGGTTTTCTCCTCCGCTTCCACCAGAGTCTCGCGCAACTGTCCCTTCGCTTCCAGTTCCCGTACCAGCCGGGGCAGATGCTCCCGCCAGTGTTTCTCCGCCATCCGTCCGAACTGGGTCAGTGGGGTGGTTGTCATGGCGAGGAGTGTAGCTGAATAAATCGAGCTGGTCAGCGTTTTTTGCTGGGGATGGTTTGGGTGATGGCATGGGAGTAGTTCATGCGCGGTCGAGTGGGTTTTCGATTTTCTGGATGATCGTCTCAACTTCCTCGTCGGTGAGTGATTCGCCGCAGGAGGCCGCCAGTTCCTTCATTTCCTTTTTCAATGTCATGCGAAGATCAAGGGGAATGATGGCCGGGTGGTTGAATTTTTCTAAAGGCATTCGCAAGAGCCATTCGAGATTGGATTTCAAGAGAGGTTCACCGTGGAGCCAATCGGCTACGATTCGATCAACATTATTCCGGAATTCTCTATCGAACTTGACGCTGCCGGTGTATTTTCCGATGGCAACCAAGGCTTCTGCGGTTGGAAAGGTCTTTTGAAAAAGAAATCGTTCCGATCCGCTCAATCGACGTCCCAATCCAATTTCGATGCCGAGCAAAAAAAAGTTTTCCATGAAATAGCGCCGGATTTGTCGCGCTTCGGCCCGCATCAGCGACAACTCCATTTGGGAGGCCAACCATTGACGAAAGGAACTCATGACTGTTGGGGAGTAGGTTGAGGTTTGGTAAAAGGAGACGGCCACAACCGGACTTGCTTGTGCGAACGTTCACAGTGTTTGATGATGGCCGAGAACTTCGGCAAGTTCTGGAGCTTGTGGGCCTTGACGAGATGTTCGTCATTCTCGGCGATGTTGGTGGTCAGCTTGCCGGAGGAGAAACTACGGGAAACCTTTTTAATGGTATGCTTGCCAAGAGCGTCGGCGATCATGTCGGCGCTGTGGCTGTCTGCCGCCGTGAAATAGATCTTGTTGGCCAGATTGAGTAAAAAGACATCGGCCTTGGGGCGCGTTCCCATCGGCGGGATGTAGGATGTAGGCGATTGGGTGCAATTGACCGTGGTGGCCCTGGCTCCGCGAATTTTATCGACCACGTTGTAGTCGGAGAGTCCGTCCTCGCTGACCAGCACGGCTTCCTGTGCCTCGTCAATGACCATCACGATCAGGTTTTGGGCCGCGAACTGGCCAGCGGGAAGATCGTACCGCCTCAAGGCATGGAGGTAATAGAGGCACTTGAGAAACAGGTTAATGTAACGGCGTTCGACCTGGTATTTCTGAGGAACCTTGACCGAAATCAGTTTACCCCGGTCGATCTCCTTGAAATGGAAAGTAGGGTTGGGATCGGAGAAAATTTGGGCGATGTCCGGCGTAACATAGGGTTGCAGGTAGTTGGCAATGGAGGTGATGACGCCTGAAAGCTGCTCCGGCGGTTGTTCGGCAAACTCGGCAAAATACTGTTTGAGATAGTCGTACCGGGTGGAATTGAACCGCTTCAATTCCTTGATCTTCTTTTCCAGTATGGAGGTATTGCAGACTGTTTCATGGCAGTTGAAAATGGTGCAAGGGAGGTTCAAAGCTTCCAGCAAATCGAGGGTGTGCTGAATGGCGGACTGGGAAGCATTTTTGAAGAACGCCTGTCCTCCTTTTTGACCGGCTGCCGTGGCGACATCGACCAAGAGCTTGGCATAGGTGGAATGCGGGATGCCGGAATCGGCAATTAGGTTCATCGTGTAAACGGGTGTCCACTCCACCGAAGCCGTATCGGGCCGGACGATAAGCTGCCTCAAGTCTTCTTCGCAGTGAAGATCATGGGCAATGGCCTGAATCGGCGTGCTTAGGTCGCCCTTGGTATCGAGGGACAGAATGCCAATGTTGGGACGATTCTTTTTGAATTCATGGATCAGGGGAATCACCGCGCAGGCGGTCTTGCCGGAACCGGTTTTCCCGTCGATTTCCCAACCCCGGCAAGTCGCTTCCTCGCTAAATTTGACGCCGCCGATTTTGGCGACATACCACGGTTCCTTCGACAGATTAAGCCAGTCAGGCCATTTCACCTTATCCAGAAAGGCCGAACGGTAGGCCAGCCACAAGGCTGCCGGGAATGCGGTGAACGCCAGCACCTTCCACGGCCATTGCCAGAGAGCCATGCGGGTGCCGAAACTCAGCGTCAGAATCAGGAGACAAAAATACAGAAGATCCATGAGGTGAGGACACATCCGACCGCAAAGCCGATCCCGAGATGGATACGCAAGCGTTGCTCCGTGGTGTCTTTGAGGATGGTGGTGGTTTGATTGACCGCAGTGGCTAGTTGAGCGGCGAGCAATGCACAACTGTCTTTGCATTCGTCGATGGGCTTTTTTAATTCCTGTTCGACGCGCTCGGTGATTTTGAGGGGTTTGTCCGAAAGCAGATCGGTCAGACTCAATATGGAGTCTGTATTTCTCTCCAGAGGTTCGTTTTGGTCGTGAATGGTCTTGATGCGCGCATCCAGACATGACCTGAGTTCAAATGTGGCGTTCTGAACAACCTCCCGGCATCCGAGGACATGCGTGTAATGCCATGCCAGCATGACAATCAGAGGGTCGGATGGTGCCAGATTGAAATGAGTAATCATCCATTTCAGGTCATCGGGAAGAGCGTCGATTTTGTAGATTTCCTCGGGTGGCCGGAGTTCATGGGGTTTGTCGAGGCTTTCCTTTCCCGAAGGAGGTTGGAGTGGCGCGGAGACTGGCGCATGGGACGACGTTGCCGCTGGGTTGGTTTCCGGCGTCGCCTCGGCTGGCGGTGGTTCGGGATTCATGATTGTTCCTCGGGAATGAGCCAGTTGTTGATGGAGAGAAACTGGGCGTAAGCTCGGCTCAAAAAGCTGAAAACGCGGGAACGGTCGGGAGAAATGATCCGGTTGTCGTTGAGGGCGGCACTAAATCCGAGGTCGTAATGGTCGAGATTGACCACTGTGCGTTCCAGCAGCTTCGGAAGAAGGATTTCCTGGCCGCCGTATTCGATCAGGAATGCCTGCCGGAGCTTGGATTCGTCATAGAGGGAAAAGTTGCTGCCCTTGGCCATGTTCTTTATCACGACGTAACGGGCGACTTTGCCGAAGCGTTCCAGCGCATCCTTCATGATGAAGGTGCAGCTTTTGTCTGGAGTGACGACAAAGAGGAAAGTGAAGGACAGTTTGAGACTGGTTCTTTGCTCAAACAGATTCATTTCCTTGAACCAGAGATCTAAGTCCCGGATGGAGCGCGCGGCGCAATCGACGACAAACAGGGAGTGTTTGTCAAAATCGTAACGAATGGTATCCAGTGCGCCTTCTTCCTCGATATTGAGGGAAGTGGTTACATCGGGATAGAACTGGCTCAGGTTGGGATTGACCGGATCGGTGTCGTAGGCCCGGAACGGTATCTGGTGGTCGATGTAGTATTGAACCAAGGTACGAGCGGTGAAACTCTTGCCGACGCCGCCTTTGTCTCCGGTGATAAAGACAATGCGTTTGTTGGAGGTGGTATCCATAATTTTTTAGACGGTTCCCGTCATCTTGAGAATGCCGGTGGAAGGAGAAGTGGTGACGGGCTTGGGTTCGCTATCCGGTGAATGTTGTGGTGTGGCGACTTGGGTGGAGGTGGGCGTGGCGGCCTTGCGCTTGGCGGTCCACTCGGCACGCAGCCGCTTCATCTCGGTGTTATGGCGGCGGCAGAATCGCCGCACAGTGGCTTCAGAAACCTTGATGCCCCGGCTGACCAGTACTTCCGTGACAATTTCATAACTGGCGTACTTGGCCCGGAGCAACAGAATCGGTTCCCGGTACGGCTCAAGGGTGGCATAGGAAGCGGGACTGTGAATATAGCCCTCGGCTTCCTTGACCAGATCGACGAGGATTTCGTTTGAATTCATGGATCATCTTAAAGCACAGATGATCTTCTTTTCGCCATAACTACTAAGTATTACTTGGTAGTCTTGAATCCAATCGCATCATTGATGAACAAATTCAGCAGAATCAAACAGGAAACGCCGGAGAAGTGAAAGTCCGGTATGGACTTGTCTTAAAAGGGAGCCTGTAGATAGTTAGTACCCATCATGAATCTCACCCAACTCACTCTTGCACAGCTTCAGAAAATAGTCGCATTGGTGAAGCGGCGTCAAAAGCTGTCCGCTGAAATTACGCGCATTGAGAAGTGCATTCAAAAACTAGATGGATCAGGAAAAGTGAATCGTCCGTTGCGTAAAGCGGGACGTTCGACGAAGAAATCACCAATCAAGGATGAAATATTGCGGGCGCTTGAAGCGGCAGGGAAGAAGGGATTACGCATTCGTGACCTGGCTTCAACAGTGAAACGCACACCCACGCATCTTTCGGTTTGGCTGGCGACTGCGGGAAAAAAGGTGAAGGGGCTGAAGCGTGTTGGATATGGGGTGTATGCCTACGTCCCTGCTGGGAAATAGCCGAAGCGACAATAGTGGCGGCTGGCCGCAGAATGAATAATGCTTTGTTGAGTATTGGTGCATGATGAAGCACGGCCAACGGACGCATGACGCCTGTAAGATGGAGGCGTCATGGTGAATGGATGTGTTGGCGTCGCCGCATTGATAACGCTGTGATGTGTAATCTCCGTATTAGAATAGGTGCATGATGGTCGGCTATTGAAGAATATTGGATTATGGCCGGCTTTGGGTGAGTCAAGTTTGATGCGCTATTTCCTTCATTGTGAAGGATGTTTTCATACCTGGTGAAGTAAGGTTGCAGTAATGCCGGTGATTTGGTGCAAATGATGAATCGCCGGAGCATGGCGAATGCAAACCAAATACCTGTTTGTTGCGCCTTGTGTGTATCGCTGCCGATGGAACCTGGCAACAAGGGTGTGCCGATGCTGATGGAGTGCCGCACTAACGTTTCATCCTGATTGTATCCCTCCGCGTGGTTGGCGGAGGATCGACGTATTTCTGAATCTTCGGGGACTGGTTTTGACGCCTTTCATTCCTGCGCAAGCAGGAGGTGGCGTGTCCGTGCGAACTGAAATGTAAGGTAATTGTTCACTATGATAGGTTGTATAGAAATAGAGAGAACCTGTGATTCCATTCACAGTAGTCTATTGGCATTGGCGCGATTGGTAACGATCGGGTCAGAAGCTGCCAAGACAATATATCTCCGTTCCAAGGGACGAAGAGAAGGCCGTGAGGTCGTCTCTGCGGCTGCCAGCATTGGGCGGCCGGAGGATTAGACTGGATGAAAAGCACAACACAAGTAAACCGTTTCGCCGCCGTCATACCTAAGGAGCCAAAGATGCTGACAGGCTCTGACCAAAATGGTGCGCAGTCGGTTGCTTCCCCGGACACTGGAAGCACATGGACATTCACGATTGCCGGCGTAAAGGACGGGGGCTTACTCATCCGTGTTACCGAAACAGAACAGGATAAACCCGTCATTCCGCCCTCACGGGCAGGCGTCGCCGCAAGGCTCGCTGTTGGGATGGCGGGCAGAGGAGACTGGAAAAAGCAAAGGCCGCTCTGTAACGGAGCGGATAGGAGTCCCGGTGACTCTACGCGAAAGCGGGCAGACTTCCAGTTGGTCGATGATGACGAGAGAGCAGGCAGAACCTTTGCAGGAAGAAATCGCAAATGAGCGCGGAATCATCCGCGTGTGCCTCTTCCGGCGCGGCGAAAAACTGGGACCAGTTGGACTGGCCCCAATATGAACGCCGGGTCAAACGGCTGCAAGCGCGTATCGTCAAGGCAACACGGGAAGGTCGCCATCACAAGGTGAAAGCCTTGCAATGGCTGCTGACCCACTCGTTTGAAGCCAAGGCTTTGGCGGTCAAACGGGTGACGGAAAATCAAGGGAAACGGACTCCCGGGGTGGACGGAGAAATCTGGTTCACACCGGCGGTCAAACTCAAAGCGATAGCAAGATTGCAGAGGCACGGGTATCACCCGCAGCCGCTGCGACGCATCTACATACCGAAGTCCAATGGAAAGAAACGACCGCTGGGAATCCCCACGATGAGAGACCGGGCCATGCAAGCTTTATACTTGCTGGCTTTGGCACCCATCGCGGAAACCACGGCGGACACAAATTCCTACGGGTTTCGGCCTGAACGTTGTACCGCCGATGCCATGGAACAATGTCGAAAGGCGTTGGGCATGAAAGCATCGTCCGAGTGGGTAATGGAAGGCGACATTCAAGGCTGCTTTGACCATATCAGCCACGAATGGATGCTGGCCCATATCCCCATGGATAAAAAGATGCTACGCCAATGGCTCAAGGCGGGCTTCGTGGAAAATCGAACGCTCTTCCCCACGGAAGAGGGCACACCGCAAGGGGGCATTATCTCGCCGACACTGGCGAATATGACCCTGGACGGATTGGAGAAAATCCTCCGAAAGACCTTCCGAATAAGGTGGGTCGAAGGAAAACACGACAATCCCAAGGTGAATCTGATCCGGTATGCAGACGACTTCATCATCACCGGCAGGTCGAAAGAACTGCTCGAAAACGAAGTTCGTCCATTGGTGGAAAGGTTCTTGAAAGAAAGAGGGCTGACGCTCTCCCCGGACAAGACCCGCATCACTCATATCGAACAGGGGTTCGACTTCCTCGGACAGCATTACCGAAAATTCCGGGATGGGATGTTCATCCAACCTTCCAAGAAAAACACGCTCAACTTCTTGGCCAAGGTCCGAACCACAATCCGGCGGAATAGTTCGGTGACTCAGGAAAACTTGATCTGGACACTCAACCCGATCATTCGCGGCTGGGTGAACTATCACCGCTTTATCGCGGCAAAGAAAACCTTCAAGAAAGTAGATGATGCCATCTGGAGATGCCTCTGGAAATGGGCGGTACGACGACACCCCTGCAAATCCCGTCGCTGGGTTCTCCGAAAATATTGGAGACCATGGCGGCAGAATAGCTGGCGGTTCGCCATGCTTTCCCAAAAGTGGCAACCCGATGGCAAGCCCGTCCTGATTCAGTTGGTTAGCCCCAACTCCATCAGAATGGAAGGCTATTGGAGAAAAATCAAAGGTGATGCCAATCCCTTTGATCCCCAATGGAAACCGTACCTTGAGGATCGGGCATTCCTCAAAAAGTTCGGAATCCATCGTTATGAAATCGAATCCAAATCCGTTGTATAGACCGGCTTTGCCTTGTGCAAAGCTTACATCGGCTTGAGCCGGATGAGTTGGAAACTCTCACGTCCGGTTCTTAGGGGAGGGACTGGCAGTAATGTCAGTCCCTTACCCGACTTGGTTTTAAGATAGAGGGCACTTAAAATAGTGTGCAGGAATTTAAGACATTAGACGTGGTGAATAATGGGAAAATTCAAAAAGGGAGTTTGTCTTTATACAAATAGTCGGGTCTACCAAGTAATACTTAGTAGTTATAGAGAATAGGGTGAACCCTATGCTTGAGTAGAAGCATGGTCCGATTCGATAAACCCTGTCAGAGTGTTCACGGCGCAACGAGCTACTTCTCGGAGCACATGGCCAAGTCGGATTATCTGACGGAAGGTGGTTCGGTGGAAATGGTCTGGTATGGGGAGGGCGCGGAGCGTCTCGGACTTTCCGGCGTGGTCGATGCCCGGCACTTTCAATCGCTCTGCAAGGGACGCGATCCGTTTACGGAAGCAAAGCTCATGCAGCGTGACGACGGCGAAGGCCGCCGTGTCTGCTATTTCGGCCAAATCTCCGCGCCGAAGGATGTTTCTATCGCCCTGTATGTGGGTGGTGATGAGCGCATTACCCGGTGGTGGGAAGAGGCAGTGAACGAGACATTGCGGGAAATCGAGCTGACCACGCTGACGCGGGTGCGTCGAGGCGGCGCGAAGTTCGACCGGGAAACGGGCAATATGATCGCAGCAGTGGTCACGCATGACGCGAGCCGTGACCTGGACCCGCAGTTACACACGCATGTGTGCATCATGAACCTCACGTTCGATACGACCGAGGATCGTTGGAAAGGTGTTCAGCCTTCCGGGTACTTCAAACATCAGGGGTATTTCCGTGAAGTCTGTTACAATAAACTGGCCACGCGAATGCTAGCGGCGGGGTATGAGCTGGAGAGAGCTCGATCCATTGGATTTACGATCAAGGGATTTCCAGAAGAACTACGGAAGCGTTTCAGCAAGCGGCGTGAAAAGATTCTGGAATGGGCACACGCCATGAAGAAGGAATCGCAGGACGATCTTCAATATATTGCCGGGAAAAGCCGGAATCGCAAAACGGCTGTTGAAGCGGGTCAACTACGCGACAAATGGAAAGTCGAGGCGGGAAATGAACTTCCCGTAGTTCAAGAGACGGTTGCCCAGGCGAATGATGTGGCCAAACCCCGTCTGCATGTGTCGTCTGCACAAGCTATCGCCTATGCCGAAGAGCATGTCTTTGAACGGCGCTCGGTGGTTAACGAAAGGGTGTTACTGCGCGAGGCATTGATTCATGGCCGTGGCCAAGTGACTTTGGAAAGCCTACAACGGGCGGTTGGGGCTCGCATTAAAACCGGGGAGTTGATTCGGAATGGTCCGAAGGTCACTTCCAAAAAAACTCTGGAACTGGAACAGGAGATGATTCGACTGGTGAACGAGGATAGGAAGGTCTTTCGGAGATGGGGTGAGGTTTCGGGGATTGACCCTGCTTTGAGCGGGGAGCAACAGCAGGTTATGAGGGCCGTTTTCGAGTCGCGTGACCGGATGATGATTATCGAAGGCAATGCGGGAACAGGCAAAACGCGGACGCTCAAAGAAATTGTGTCGGGAATGGAGCGGTATTCCAACGCCATCTTCGCCTGTGCGCCGTCGTCGGGCGCGGCTGAAATACTGAGGCAGGAAGTCACTTCCGCCGCCGATACGCTGCAACAGCTTTTGGTGAACTGGCAGCTCCAGCAGGAAATCCGGGGGCGCACGATTCTGGTGGATGAAGCCAGTTTGATTTCCATGCGGCAGATGCGCGATTTGTTCCGGCTGGCTCGGGATAATAATAACCGGCTATTACTCGTCGGTGATACGAAGCAGCATTCTTCCATCGAGGCCGGGGATGCGTTACGGGCCCTGCACCAGTACGCCAGGGTGGAGGTAGCCTCATTGCGGACGATCCGACGCCAGAAAGATCCTGGCTTCCGTAAGGCGGTGGAACTGTTCGCGCAACGGCAGCCGCGTTTGGCGTTCGAGCAATTTGACAAGATGGGAGCGATTCATGAAATCAAGAATCCTGACTTGCTCTACAAACAGGCCGCTCAGGATTACGTCCAGACTTTGCAGGAAGGAAAATCGTGTTTGGCCGTGTCCCCCGTTTGGGAGGAAATTCATCAGTTTACGGATGTGGTGCGGGCCGAACTGAAAGAAAAGAATGCCTTGGGCAAGGATGTCTGTTCCGTAACGGCATTTACCTCGTACCAGTGGACGAAAGCGGAATGCAGCGACGTAACCAACTATCAGGTGGGGGATGTTCTGGAATTTCATCGGAAAAGCTCCGTCTTTGAAAAAGGCGAAATGGTCCGATGCGTGGGCAAGGAACTGAAGGGGCTTGTTGTGGAGCGTACCAATGGGGAACGCTGCGCGTTCAATCCCAAGCAAATTACGGGATATGACGTGGGTTGTGATGTGCTGCTGAATCTGGCGATTGGCGAAAAGCTACTCTTGCGAGGTAATCTGAAAGCCTCACGCCTGCAAAACGGTGAGATTGTCGAAGTGGCTGGCTTCGGCGAAAACAGGGTCATTCAGTTGCAGGATGGCCGCGCATTGCCGGGAGATTTTCGGAGGTTCGCCTATGGCTACGCAACGACTTCCCATGCCGCTCAAGGCAAGACCGTGGATCGCGGCATCTTGATTTTGACCGATGAAGGAATGAAGGCTGCGAATTTGAAGCAAGCCTATGTCAGTAATTCCCGGTTTCGGGAGAGTCAGGCGATTTATGTCACGAGCAAAACCGAAGCGCATGAGGCGATGGCTGCATCAGCTGACCGGGAACTGGCGATGGAGCTGCTTGCCAAATCGCCGCTTGTGGAAAAGCTTGGGGGAAGGCTCACCCATGCGAATGAGGCTAAATATCGCCACGAAGCAGAGAAGATGCACAATTCCGTTACTCGCAAGCAAGGAATCAGACCTAAATTTATTCTATAGATTAGTTGATTTGTTGTGGAGTAGACCAGCGCAGCCATTGATTCAGTGTCGTCCAGGGCGGTTTTGGAAACTATGAGTAGAGGCGATATAACCAAAGCGATCGGCTTATATAAATAGTTCGTTTTTTTCAAACTAAACTTATCTGCGCAGCAAGCGTAGCGCATTGGCGATCACCAGCAACGTCGCTCCTGTATCGGCTAGAATCGCCAGCCAGAGACTGGTATAGCCCAGAACAGCGAGGATCAGAAAAACCGCCTTCAATGCGAGTGCGAAGCTGATGTTGAATTGAATGATATGGAGCGTTCGCCGTCCAAGGTGAATGGCTTCAGCGACTTTGCTCAGATCGTCCTTCATCAAAGTCATATCGGCGGTTTCGATGGCTGTGTCGGTACCGACTCCACCCATCGCAATGCCAACAGTCGCCGCTGCCATGGCTGGAGCGTCATTGACGCCATCCCCAATCATTCCCACGGCTTTTCCGCCCTCCAGCAACTTTTTGACCTGGTCGATTTTCTGGTCCGGCAGAAGATCACCGTGCGTCTCGTCAATGCCCGCCTTCTTCGCAATTGCATCGGCCGTGCGTTGATTGTCACCGCTGAGCATCACTACTTTTTCAATGCCGACGTTGTGCAATGATGAAACGGCCTCTTTCGCGTTGGACCGAATCGTGTCGCCAATGGCGAGAATCCCGAGTACCTCGCCAGCACATTGATCGTGTGGTTTGTGCCCAACGATGGCGACGGACTGCGCTTCTGCCTCAATCTCTTCCAGTTGCCGCTCGATCTCGGGAGAGCAAACACCCAGTTCGTGCGTCAATCGATGATTGCCGACGAAATAGGAATGACCCTTCACATTTCCCTGTGCGCCGCGTCCATGAAGCGCCTGATAATTTTCAGAGCGTGGAAATGAGATTTGTTTTTCCCTCGCATAGCTAACGACCGCTTGCGCGAGCGGATGCTCCGAGTGTACATCGATCGCGGACGCCAGACGGACAACCTCAGCTTCGTCTTTCGCTCTCAGAACAATGACGCGGGACACGCTTGGCTTGCCTTCGGTAATCGTTCCGGTTTTGTCGACTGCCAGCACTTTCAACTTGCCCACAGCTTCGAGGACGGCTCCGCCCTTGATTAAAACGCCACGCCGCGCCATAGCCGTCAATCCCGAAACAACTGAAACCGGCGTGGAAATAACCAGGGCGCAGGGACAGGCGATCACTAAAAGAACGAGACCGCGATAAATCCACGTCAGCCACACGGCACCGAAAAGCAATGGAGGGACGAGCGCCACGAGGATCGCAGCGACCATCACCAAGGGCGTGTAGTACTTTGCAAACACGTCGACAAAGCGCTGCGACGGCGCTTTTTGACTTTGCGCCTCTTCGACCAAATGAATCATCTTGGCGAGTGTCGTATCCTTGGGTCCTTTGGTGGTTTTGATCTCAAGCGAACCGCTGCCGTTGATGGTGCCTGCAAAAACTCCGTCCCCCTTCTTTTTATCCACGGGCATTGATTCTCCCGTGATCGGAGCCTGATTTACCGCTGATTCACCCGAAAGTACTTCGCCATCAAGCGGAATCCGTGCTCCCGACTTGACGGTAATCGTACTGCCAACAGGCACCTCCTCGACTGGAACTTCCACGAAATCTCCGTCTTTCTTGAGCCAAGCCGTTTCGGGACTGAGTTGCAAAAGTGATTGAACGGCCTTGCGCGCTCGGGCGAGGCTGAACGCTTCCAATAATTCCGAAAGGGCGAACAGGAACGTCACTGCCGCGCCTTCCGACCATTGATGGATCGCCAGCGCGCCGATTACCGCGACAGTCATCAGAACGTTCATATCCAACGAAAATCGAGAGAGCGCACGAAATGCCTTCGGCACGATAAACCAACCTCCCGAGACAATCGCAATGCCAAAGAAAACATCCGCACCCCATTCCGGTACCACCTTAGTCCACTCCGCCAGCAGTCCCAATCCCATCGCAAGGCCGGAAATTCCCACGGCAATTTGTCGGGCCCGCTTGGCGTCGTCAGGCGAATCGCCCGCATCAGCTCCCTCCGGTGTCGCCTTCATTCCGGTCTTTGCCACTGTCTGAATCAACTGCTCCAGCGTGACGGATTCGTCATGGAACAGCGTCACTTTGCCTCCCATGAGATTGATCTTCGCTTCCCGAACACCCTTCAGTGGACGAAAAGCCTGCTCCAACGCCGCCACTTCATCCGCGCAATCCATGCCCTCCACACGAAGAACCGTTTGAAGGTTGCCCTTCGACGAAGAATTCAGGGAGAGCGAACTTGGAGATGAATCCGATTGGCTCGATTTGTCAGAATGACAGTGCTCGCAACTGTGATCGTGATGATTATGGCTCATAGGTTTGTCGGTTAATGTTCAAAAATAACAATCAGCAATCCCAGTGCCACCAGCAGACCTCCCAGCACTCCGCGCTCATATCTTTCCAAAAATTGAAGCTTCAATTTCTTCATGCCTGCGAGCGTGAGCGCCGTGAAGATCACCATGCCGAGAACTGTTCCGACCGAAAGGATCAGCGTAAGCAGAAAGAAGCCGCTCCAGCCATAATTGATTCCCGATACATATACTGGCACAAATCCTTCGCAGGGTGAGAAGGTGAGCAAAGCAAATAAGCTTGCGACAGCAGCCCAATCCGATTTTCGACTGGGCGCCTCAGTCTCAACCGACTTCACATGCTCTTCATGGGAATGGTCATGGTGGTGGCCATGACATTCATGCTCGTGATGATCGTGGTGGTGCCCTCCGAACCAATGGCTATGGCCGTGCCCCGTTCCGCGCCATTGCTGCACCACATAATAAAGACCGAATAGAATAAGTCCTCCTCCGGCGATCCATGGGAAAAGGGTACCAATTTTTTCGTTAATGGCCATTCCGCACCATGCCACCAGAAATCCCAACAGTGCCGTGAACAACACATGCCCCGTACCAGCCAAAGCAGCGATCAATAGAGTTCGGGCAGAACTCCATTTTTGCACCCGTGCGGTCAGGACAAAAGGAAGCCAATGGGTGGGAATAGCTGCGTGAAAAAACGCGACGGTGAAGCCGGTAAATAAAATCGTGCTCAAGATGGCGTCGGACATAATAACAAACTATACGATATACCCCCTATGGGTATAATTCAATGGGATTTCTTTACGCGCCGGTTCAGACGTGTTATGGTGTTCACTGTGAGCCAGAAAGAACATCGCCATCCCGAAGAAGAAGCTAAAAACCTTGCCTTGCGGACCCGCAAAATCGGCGGTCAGGTGGGAGCCATCGAACGCATGTTGCAGGAGGATTACGACTGTACTGCCGTTCTGATGCAGATTATTGCCGCGCGACGTGGCTTGAAGTCATTGGCCGAAAAAATCATTCATTCGCATTTGAAGCACTGCATTGAGGAAGCGAATTCGTCCAAGGACGGCCAAAAGAATGTGCGCGAACTGGTGCAGGTATTGAAAAGTTATATTGATTAAATCTAGACAAGATTCTCTCTTCAATAAATTCTCTGTCCAGAAAGCTTTTGCTTAAGAAATACAACACAACTTTTTTAACATGCTCACGCAGCATTCTTTTGCGATAATTCGTCTCGGCTGGAGCATCATCTTGCTTTTCGCTATCGGCATGGCCCATGCGAATGAATCGCCGATAGATGCTCCGAAGACCGAACCGTTGAATAAATGGAACTACAATCTGTTCAATCCCACGCCACGCGAATTGATGCGCGAGATGAACACAGATCGTCCGGACCAAACCGAGTCTCCGTATACTGTGGATGCCGGACATTTTCAGGTAGAGATGGACTTCGTCAACGCGACATTCGATCATGACCGCTCCAATGGTGGCGATACGCGAACGGAAGTGTGGACGGTAGCGCCACTTAATCTCAAGGCAGGTCTGCTGAATAACGTGGACCTTCAACTTGTTCTCGACACTTACGCGCAGGAGCGCACTGACGATCACGTTGAAAACGCAGTCGACGAAACATCTGGACTTGGCGATCTTCAGACACGTCTCAAGATCAACTTTTGGGGTAACGACGGAGGAAGCACGGCAATGGGAATTATGCCATTTGTGAAATGGCCCCTGTCGAAATCCGGTTTGCGCAATGGAAAAACCGAGGGAGGCGTCATTGTCCCCTTCAGCTGGGGATTTGCCAAAGGTTGGAGTATGGGCGCAATGACGGAATTTGACTTTGTCAGTAACGATGCAAATGGATACGATACTGAGTTTGTCAATTCCATCACCGTCGGGTACGAACTTACCGACAAATTGGGAATGTATTTAGAATATTTCACGGTAACGGGCTCGGCACCTGGCTTCAAATTGCAAGGACAAGTGGACGTGGGATGGACCTACGCCCTCACAGATAACACGCAGCTTGACCTTGGGTGCAATTTTGGCGTAACCGATGCTGCGCCAGACTACAACCCATTCGCTGGCCTATCTCTTAGATTTTGAACTTGGTCGCCAAATATGATATCCGATTGGAAACCAATAGCATGCATGGGCCATCTTCTTTCGAAAATGGACAAACATAAGAAATTTGCTTTAGGTACCTAAATGCTGTATTAAATAAGACGATAAATAAAATGAGCTGCATTTTTGCATCGTATCTTGACGTTCAAAATGGCTTAAAGTAAAAGTCCTTTACTCAATATGTTTCTGAAGCGAGCAACATCCATTTTGATGCTGATCGGCATAGCCGTAAGCCTCGCTTTTATCCTCCAAGTGGTCGTATCGCAGGCAGAACATTCTGGTCTTTATAAGCACGATTTTTCCCAGACCGCTAAGAAATTGGCTGATAAATTGGCGCGAGTTCCTTCTCAAATGTGCCACGCGACTTGCTGCTCTCCTCTTCCAGTTGCTACGCACAACGAGATTAGCGTGGAAAAGAATATTCTTTGCATGCGCGCTGTTTTTCCTGTGGATGAGCTTGTTCCCGACGGTCCCGTTTTATCTGTCGATCATCCGCCTCAATTGTCCTAGGCAGCTGTCGTCTCGCGTTTCTGCGCATTTGACTGCTGTTCGTTTACATTTCCAAATCACGCCTCGCTACGTGATTTGCCCGCTCGTAAACTCGAAGAGGCGAGCGGGTTCAACCTCTAGCCTTTAGGACAATATGAATCTTATTAAGAATTTGATTAATGGTCGTTATCTGATCGGCAGCGGAATGCTGCTCTTGTTGGTCGTGGCTTCGCTTCGTGCGGAGGAAAATATTAAAGTGGAAACGATAAATGCACGGTCAGGGTCTATAGACAGTGCGCAGTTAAAAGAGATGGATGCGAAACTGTATGTTTCCGGCCGCATTCGATTGAATCAGCCCTATCAAGCATCTCCCAGTCTTCATGTAGATGTCTATCTTATGGGAAAAAATGGAGATGTTCTCCAGAAACAAAAGAGCCGCATTCTTGTAACCTCGCAAAAACGTGACCGCACTAACGGGGGCCGTTTCCCGTATGCGGTTAGCTTCGATGAGGGACTTGCCTCGAAAGCGTCCGTCGTACGAGTTGTTTATTGTCAGGACACACATCCCGAACGCGAGACCTAAACGCTGATTCGAATCACTGAGTAGGAATGGATCGCCTTTTCAGAAGGCGGTTCTCACCGGAGTACTATGCTTATAGATTATTACCGTAGGGGCAGTGTGTCGTTATTGCTCCTTTTCACGATGAATTTCAGCGCATGGAGCGCTCAAGAGAATCCATCGCAAATATGGACAGCCGACCAGCTTGTTCAGCATGTTTTAGCCAATAACGCGGAATTGCGTTCATACGAGGCAGAAGTCGCCGCCGCCAAAGGTCAGCGGACGCAGGCCGGTCTTTTGAAAAATCCAGAAATCTCCGGCGAATATGGTTCGCGCCGCATTACGGGTCCCGAGGGTGATTTGCAGGGCGATGGATTTACTCGCAGTGTTTCCATTACCCAGACATTCGAGTTTCCGGGAAAAGGATCGTTACGAAAAGCGATTGCCGACAAGGACATTGAACTTGCGGAATTGGGCTTGAAGCAATTTCGTCTGGTGTTGGAGGGGCAAGTGCGCAGCTTGGCATTCCAGTATGAATTTGCCTCGGAAAACGCCCGTTCCGCCAAGGAAATTTACGAACGCAGTAATGCTCTCATCAAACTCTTGCAAGAACGTTCCATATCGGGAACCCAGCAACTTCTGGAGTTACGTGTCATTGAAGCAAGCACCGTCGAATTGCGAAAATCGGCCAAAGAGTTTACCAAGGCACGCGACGAGGCCCGTCTTGAACTGAATGCGCTGTTGGGATGGCCTTCCAGTCAGCCATTGAAGATCGAGATAGATCGGACTGTTCCTCGATTAAAAAATGGTGACTTGAACCAATTGATTCTCGTAGGGCTTGCCAATAATTTGTCCCTCAAGATACGTATCACTGAGCTTGAAAAGGCGGTCAAAGAGATCTCCGCCGCCAAATTGGAAGCGGCTCCAGATTTTTCTGTGGGACCATTCTTCAGTCAGGATAAAGCAGGTGATCTAGAAGAAAATTTTGGCGCGGCTATCTCACTCACTCTACCTCTGTGGAATTGGAATCAAGGGAATGTCGCCACAGCCAAAGCTCGTCGGACGAAAGCGGATTCTCTTTTGTTGGATGCCCGTCGCAAAACCGAAAGCGCGATCGCTCGCAGTTATCGAACTTATGAATTGGCGCTAAAGCAGCTTGAGGAAATGCCTGAAGATTCCGTCGGCAAAATTCATGCGGCGGCGACTTTGGCCGACCGACAGTATCGCACCGGGGGCATTACCATGCCGCTTTATCTCGAAGTGCAGCGCGAATTTCTCAACGTTCAACAGGCCCAAAGCGAAGCATTGTTGGAAATTTGGCGTTCTATCTTCGATCTTCAATTACTCACTAGTGCGGAAGTCCCCCTTACTCCGGTTCCACTCATTCCCGCAACCGAACAGGAAAAAGCCCAATGAACAAGTTATACAGACACCTTTATCTTACCATCCTTTTGACCGGGGCCATTTTGCTCGTCTCGTGCGGACGGAAAGAGACGTCCGATCAATCTCAAGCTGGTAGCCAACCCACTTCACCAAAGGTGACGACTTCTCCTGAAACCGACAAACCCAAAACCGAAGCTGCTGAGGCATCCTTCGAGACTGGAAAAGGACTTTTACTGCTGGAGGACACCAAAAAGAATCTAGGATTGGAGTTTTCTCCTGTTCGCGAGCAACGCCTTGCACCGACTGTGTCCTTGACCGCTCAAGTCTACCGAAGCGCGACGGAAGCACGACTGGAGGAGAGTGAAGAAAAGCACGGATTTGCTTATGCAACGGTGATGGTGACGCCTGAATTAAGCAAGAATCTCAAGCCAGGTCAAAAATTGGAATTCGTCACAAAGCAGAATCCCACACAACACCGTAATGGGATTATATGGAAGGTAACGGACGATCACTTGGCCCCTTTACAGAAGGCGGAAGTCATTTTGGAACTTTCCGATTCCGAAGCGAAATTGCAAGTGGGCGACTTTATCACTGCAGCGGTTTCAAACGACGCCAATTCCACACAGGGATTGACGGTTCCACATTCGGCTGTTCTACAGGCGTCCAATGGAGCCTTCGTTTTTCTCCAGAATGGAAATTACCTTTTGCGCGTTCCTGTCAAGACCGGCGCTCAAAATGAAGATTCCGTGGAAATAACGGAAGGATTGCGGCTCGGAGACGTTGTTTTGAGCAAGCCGGTAGAAGCGGTTTATCTGATCGAATTGCGTTTTGTAAAAGGCGGCGCTCAAGCCGACTAAAGGATACTCATATGATTGACAAGATTTTGGAATTCTCTTTGCGCCAGCGCGTCTTTGTTGTGCTGGGAATGTTTGCTTTGATTGCAACCGGTTTGTGGTCGGCATTCCAGCTACCGATTGATGCCGTTCCCGACATCACAAACGTTCAGGTTCAAATCAATACGGCCATTACCTCACTTGCTCCCGAGGAAGTGGAAAAATTGGTAACGTATCCTATCGAGGTTGAAATGGGAGGAATTCAAGGACTGGAGGAAATTCGATCCATTTCGAAATTCGGACTTTCCCAGATCACCTTGATTTTCATCGAAGGCACCGATCTTTACCGAGCCCGGCAGCTGGTTTCCGAGCGATTACAAAATGTACTCGAAGAGTTGCCTCCGGGGGTTACCCCCAAACTGGCTCCCATCACCACGGGTCTCGGAGAAATCTATCATTATGCCATTCGCTACAAGAAGGATGCCGCGGACGCGCCAAGTACTTCCTATGAGCGCTTGCTTCAACTCAAGCTGGTTCAGGATTATATCGTCAAACCGGCTCTGCGCAGTGTTCCCGGAGTAACAGAGGTCAATACCTCGGGAGGTTATGAGAAACAAATCGTCATCATGCCTAACCCCCAAAAAATGGCGAGCGTTGGAATGACCATCGACGAGTTGGCTTCGTTGGTCTCGGAAAACACTCAAAATGCCGGTGGCAGTGTCGTGGAAAAGGGAGGTGAGAGCGTTACAGTCCGCGCCGTTGGACGAGTCCAGACCGTGGAAGAAATCGAAAATATTCCGCTCAAATTCCGCGCAGGACCAACTACCTTGACGGTGCGAGATGTGGCTGATGTAGCGATTGGCTCGGGAGTTCGTACCGGAGCCGCCACACTCAATGGAGAAGAGGCCGTTCTTGGTTCGGCATTAATGTTGATTGGAGAAAACAGCCGCCTCGTGTCTCAGCGCGTTAATGCCAGGATTCAGGAAATCCGCCCCAAATTACCCGTTGGCATCGAAATCGAAAAGCTATATGACCGCACCGATTTGGTAAATCAAACCATCGCAACCGTCGAAAAAAATCTGTTTGAAGGTGCCATTCTCGTTACGGCGGTATTAATTGGATTGCTCGGAAATTGGCGGGCAGCCTTGATTGTTGCACTCGCCATTCCCCTCTCAATGCTGTTCGCAATGCTTGGCATGGTGCGCTTTCATGTGTCGGGCAACCTCATGAGCCTCGGAGCCGTTGACTTTGGTCTGATTGTCGACGGCGCGGTATTCATGGCCGAGAACATCATCCGCATGATCGCACATCGACAGCATCAGTTGGGTCGGTTGCTCACCAAAGAAGAGCGGCTGCACACGGTTCTAGCGGCTTGTAAGCAAGTGGGAACGCCCACTGTGGTCGGCGTGGCCATTATCACGATTGTCTATATTCCGATTCTGACGCTCACCGGAACGGAGGGGAAGATGTTTACCCCGATGGCCTTCACGGTCATTTTTGCACTGATTGGAGCCTTGATTTTAGCCCTCACGGTCGTTCCGGTTTTGTGCTCGTTCTTTATCACCGGAAAGGTAAGCGAAGGCGACAACTTCTTCATGCGAGTTGCCAAGCGCATCTACTCTCCGGTTCTGGATGTGGCGTTACAGTGGCGTTGGACACTTGTGACGGCGACTCTGGTTCTATTTGTCTTTTCGCTATGGATCTTTTCGCGGTTAGGAGCGGTCTTCGTACCGAGATTAGACGAAGGTTCTATCGCGCTGCAAATGGTCCGAACGACCAGCATTGGATTAAAAGCGTCACTCGATATGGAAAAGGCCACAGAGAAACTCATTCTCGAAAAGTTTCCGGAAGTGACCCGTATCTTTGCTCGTGTAGGTGTCTCTGAAGTTGCAACTGATCCGATGGGAGTGAACACCGGTGACTCATATGTCATGCTTAAGCCCCAAAGAGAATGGCGCAAAGTGAACGGCAAAACCATTACGAAGGAAGAGCTGGTCGAGATGATTAGCAAAGAGGTCAACCTCAACTATCCCGGCCAAGCCTATCTTTTTTCGCAGCCTATCGAGTTGCGCTTTAATGAACTTCTCTCGGGCAGCCGTGCCGACATTGCGATCAAGGTATTCGGGGACGACTACGATACGTTGCAAAAAGTGGCGGGAGAAATCCGGGAGATCGTTGAAAAAATTCCGGGAGCCGAAGACGTCGAATTTGATGCCGTGGGAAAATCTCCTGTTTTCGAGGTGATCATGAATCGGGAGGCCATGAAGCGGTATAATGTCCACGCCGCCGAGGTTAATAAGCTCATTGGCACCGCCTTTGCCGGTCAGGAAGCCGGAACCATTGTCGAAGGCAATCGCCGCTATCCGATCATCATTCGGTTACCGGAGGAAGAGAGACAAAAGTTCAACGCTGTATCGGAAAGTCCCCTCCGCTCACAAGATGGAGGACTAATAAGTCTCGGTCAGGTTGCCAAGACCAGTATGACCGAAAGCGTGAACACCATCACGCGTGAGGCTCTCCAACGACGCATGGCGATTGTTATTAACTTGCGCGGACGTGACGTGCAAAGCTTCGTAGAAGAGGTCCAGCAGAAGATTAAGGATCAGGTCAAGGTTCCCGACGGGTATTTTGTCGAGTTCGGCGGAGCTTTCAAAAATCTTCAAGCGGCCAAGGAACGATTGGCTGTCGTCGTGCCCACGGCATTGATTTTGATCTTCCTGATCATCTTCATGTCCTTCAAAAGCCTGCGTCAGGCGATCATTATCTATACGGGAATTCCGTTGGCGGCAACAGGTGGAATCATCGCCCTATGGCTCACCGGCCTGCCGTTCTCTGTTTCGGCGGGGGTAGGTTTCATTGCACTCTCAGGTGTGGCAGTGCTCAATGGAGTGGTTCTGCTGAGCTTCTTCAATCAACTGCGCGAAGAAGGCCGTTCAACAATCGAAGCTGTTCGGGAAGGTTCTCTTACCCGGTTGCGTCCCGTGCTAATGACCGCACTTGTAGCCAGTCTGGGATTCGTGCCGATGGCTATTGCTAGTGGCCCCGGTGCAGAAGTCCAACGTCCGTTGGCCACTGTCGTCATCGGAGGAATCATTATGGCCACCTTTTTGACGCTGATCCTTCTTCCCACGCTGTACGCATGGGCGGAACAGCGATCAAAAGGAGGACAAAAAGCAAACAACGTTACGGACGACATTTCTCGACAAGCTAAATCAATTGAAGTCGAAGACGCAAACCATTCAAAAATTACTAATTAGGCAATCTTAATCCACCTAGTTGCACTAACTGCATCTCGCCATGAAAAAAATCGAAGCCATCATCAAGCCATTCAAACTGGAAGAAGTCAAAGAAGCACTCACGGAATTTGGAGTGGAAGGAATGACCGTCAGTGAGGTCAAAGGATTCGGACGACAAAAAGGCCACAGTGAAATCGTCCGAGGTTGCGAATACACTGTCGATTTCCTGCCAAAATCAAAAATAGAAGTCATCGTAAAAGATGAATGGGCGGGGAAAGTCTCCGAGGTCATTATCAAAGCTGCAAAAACAGGGAAAATTGGAGATGGAAAGATTTTCATTTGGTCAATCGATGAAGCCATTCGCATTCGCACAGGAGATACTGGAGAGAACGCCGTCTAGGATGACCGCATTCACGTCGAATCTGGCCGCATAGCACCTTTCTCATAAGAAGGTTCGTGTTACGTGACACGGAGGGGACAATGATCCCCTCCGAATGTGTAATTCACCAGAGGATGCGTTGACTTTCCTTTTTTTGAGGATATCGGAAATCCCATCGCATCGCTGTCTAATTCTTGATAAGGCTTTTAGTATGATAGATTCTGGAAAGACATTGGCCGTTGGCCTTTTGACGTTGTGTGTCAATATCGTGCTAATGGGCGTAAAAATCACCGCTGGCCTCATCGGGAATTCTTACGCATTAGTGGCTGACGGAATTGAATCTGCCGGAGACATTTTATCCTCTCTGATCACATGGGCCGGATTTCAGCTTTCGCTGCGCCCGGCCGATGCAAACCATCCTTACGGACATGGAAAATTGGAATCCCTTGCAGGCGTATTTTCAGGCGGAGCATTATTAATCGCGGCCGTGGTGATCGGGTATAATGCTGTCATCGAAATTCGAACACCACATCATGCTCCAGCTTGGTTTACGCTTCCGGTGTTGATTGCGGTTGTAGTCGTCAAAAGCTTTCTTTCAAAAACAATCATGCGGCTTAGCGGCGAAGTCGACAGCCGTGCATTGGAAGGCGATGCGTGGCACCACCGTTCGGATGCAATTACATCGGGCGCGGCAGCCGTTGGAATTACGATTGCTCTTATCGGCGGACCAGGATGGGAATCCGCTGATGACTATGCCGCTCTCTTGGCATGTGTCATTATTGTTTTTAACGGACTGCTCATTGCGAAAAATTCTCTTCACGAGGTTCTCGATGGCAATGTTTCGGACAAGTTGAACGATGAGATGAAGAAGCTGGCTTCCGAAGTGGACGGCGTGAACAGGATTGAGAAGTGTCGCGTCCGGAAAAGTGGAGTTGGCCTTTTCCTGGAGCTTCATGTTTGGGTCGACGGAGACTTAACTGTACGGGAAGGACACAAGATCGGACACCTGGTAAAATCCCATATTCAGTCGAAGGTTCCGCGCGTCATTGATGCGATTGTGCACCTGGAGCCCTCCGCTAAAGTTAAACACTAACTCACTATTCTGTTGGTTTGAAAATTAATCTATCTCTTTCGAGCCTGATAAAAAGATCATGAGTTGCGAACGCTGGTTCAATAAAAGCTCATTTCTCTGAGTTTCGTTTTACCTGATAATTTTTTGTTCCGCTCGCTTTTTTTTTGACAAGGATGAAAATCTGCCTATAGAAACCTGTATGAAACCGAACCGCCCGACCTGCTTTGCATGGATTTTGGGCGTTTCCATATGTTTTCTTTTCTTTGTTCAGACAATGTACGGCCAAGCCGAACATTTCGGATTGATTCCATGTCTCGAGTATCAGGAATCGACTTCTGGCGAGGAGAGTACGCCATCGAATGCCGAGCATTGCGTGTGCTGCCAACCTCTAGTCAATGACTCCCAGTCTCTAGTGAACTCAGTATTGTCGAAGTCTTTTTTTGTAGTGATCACCGACGACCGAATTACAGACGGCCCCGTTAAAGCCGTCGACGTTCCGCCTCAATTGTCCTAGCTACGGCGAAGGGCGCTCTCTGCGTCTGATTTTCGCCGTTTGACCGATCCCACCCCATCGCAAGGCAGTGCCTCGTGATCATCAGGCTTACGACTTGGTCGTAAGCCTGGAACCTAACTGAATAAAGGACAATACAATGACTGTTTTTCTTTTTGGAAATACCATTCGGAATCATGCTCTATCGAGCGCTAAATTAATCCTCACTTGTCTCCTTCTCATGCTCACGTCGAGCGCGATGGCTAATGATGTGCGCCATCTCAAGATTGAGACAGTCCATGCCCGCTCTGCCACCGTTGTCAGTGCCGCTGTGAAGAGAATGGATAGCAAAGTCTACGTTTCCGGTCGTGTGCGGATGAACCTGCCTTATCAGCCCTCGGCAGGAGCACATATCGACGTCTATCTGCTCGATGCCAAAGGGCAAACCCTGGCACACAAAAAAGATCATATCATTGTAACTTCACAGAAGCGGGACCGGACGCAGGGAGGTCAATTTCCTTACGCGGTCAGTTTCGAAGATGCCGTCGTCGCAAAGGCCGTCACCGCACGTGTGGTTTACTGCTCGGACGCTCACAACGATCAGAGCTAATTCGCCCGCTACAAATTACACCAAGCCGGGGAGGTCCAACTTCCTTACGGCGGCCTTACGGAGAAATTATACTCATGCTTCATCAGGGAAGAAAAACGGTCTTATGTGCAATAGTGCTGCTCACCATGACCATTTACGATGGTTACGGTATTGACGCATCAACATCCGAGCGCTGGATTGTCGAATCACTGGTCGCGGAGGCTGTGGCTCAGAATGCCGAATTAAAGCTTTACGAGGCTGAGGTGATGGCTGCCAAGGGACAGCGCACGCAAGCGGGGCTCTGGAAAAATCCCGAGCTCTCAGGCGAATATGGTTCCCGTCGAATCACAGATGGTGAGGGCGGGCTACAGGGGGACGGGTTCACACGCAGCGTTACTGTGACCCAAACTTTTGAGTTTCCGGGTAAAGGCTCTCTACGAAAAGCGATTGCAAATAAGGACATCGAAATTGCCGAGCTGGGACTGAAACAATTCCGGCTGGCACTGACGGCTCGCGTGCAAATGCTGGTGTACCGCTATCAGGCGGCCTCGCTCAATGCGGTTGCAGCGGAAGAAATCAGCGAACGCAGTCGCGCGCTCATTGAGCTTTTGAAAAAAAGATCTCTTGCCGGAGTTGTTCAGCTTCTGGAACTGCGCGTGATCGAGGGATCGCTGGTGGAACTGCATCAATCGACAAAGGAGTACATCCAACAACGTGAGGAAACCCGTTTGGAATTGAACACTTTAATCGGACGCCCCTCCAACCAGCCTCTCACCATTCAGTCAAAGTTGATTCCGCTGACTCATAAGCTTGACGTCAATCAACTCATTCTCGCGGGACTCAGCCAGAATCTGCAACTCAAGGGACGGATTGCCGAACTGGAAAAAACGGTTCGGCAGGTGAGCGCCGCGAAATTGGAAGCCGCTCCGGATTTTTCCGTCGGCCCCTTTTTCAGTCAGGACAAAGCCGGAGATATGGAAGAAAACTTTGGCGGCACCCTGTCGATGACTTTACCGCTCTGGAATTGGAATCAGGGAAATGTGGCCACGGCCAAGGCGCGCCGGGATCAGGCCGACGCGTTGCTGCTCGATGCACGGCGTAAAGTGGAATCCGAAATCGCCCGCCGTTGTCGCGCCTACGAACTCAGTCGCAAGCAGCTCAACGAGATGTCCGATGACATCGTTGACAAGCTTCGAGATGCCTCCGATCTGGCCGATCGCCAATATCGCACTGGAGCGGTCGGTGTGCAGCTTTTTCTGGAAGTGCAACGGGAGTTTCTCAATACGCAGAAAATCCGCAACGAGGCCGCGCTCGACGTCTGGAGTAACTGGTTCGATCTGGTTTTGCTGACTGGCGGCGAATCCTCCGTTACGTCGGTTTCTTCCAGCGCGATCCAGACGGAAGGAAAGAAATAGAATGAAAAAGGTTCATCAATGGATTATTGCGGTGCTCCTGTTGCCGTGGGCATTAGGTTTGAGTGGTTGTGGATCGAAGCAGAAACATCAGAAAGAGGACAGTCACGATCAGGGCAAAAAATCGGCAGAGGTGGAGACGCCGGGAGAAGGACACGAGGATCATGGCGACGAAAGCGCCGGGGCTGCGTATCAGGATGGAAAGGGAATCAGCCTCTCGGAGGAAACGAAAAAATCGATGGGCTTGGAATTGGAGGAAGTCGGCGAGCGGGAACTGGCTCCTACGGTTTCTTTGACGGCGCAGATTTATCGCGCCGCAGCAGAAGCCTCGCGTTTGCATGGAAAAGAGCGCTCGGGAAATGCGTACGCTATGGCTCTGCTTCCCATGGAGCTGAAAGAAAAATTGGCTTCTGAAAAGAAATTGAGTTTTGCGCCAAGAAACAAACGCGATTCACGACACGAGGGCGTTGTGTGGAAAATCGATGACACGCAAACCGCCCTGCTCGGCAAGATAGAGGTGCTATTGGAGCTGCCGGACCCGAAGAGCAGTCTTGCGGTCGGGGATTTTGTCGAAGCCCAAATTCCACTTGGGGAAAAACGCAAGATGCTGGCCATTCCGCTTTCGGCCTTGTTGGAGACGTCTACCGGAACTTATGCCTTTGTGCGGAATGGGAATTTTCTTTTGCGCACGGAAATCAAAATCGGAGCGCAGACAGACAACTCCGTGGAAATTGCGGAAGGCCTTTATGAAGGCGACACCATCGCTGTAAAGCCGGTTCAGGCGCTTTACCTCATCGAACTCCGTTCCACCAAAGGTGGCGGGCACTCTCACTAAAGATTCATTATGATTAACAAAATTCTCGAATTTTCCATGCGTCAACGGTCCTTCGTGGTACTGGCGGCCCTCGCCTTGCTGGGGGCCGGCCTCTGGTCGGCGTTCCATCTTCCCATCGATGCAGTGCCGGACATCACCAATGTGCAGGTGCAGATCAATACGGAAGTGGAGGGGCTGGCTCCGGAGGAGATCGAAAAGCTCGTCACGTATCCGATTGAAATGGAAATGGCCGGAATTCAGGGCATGCAGGAGTTGCGGTCCCTTTCGAAAAATGGATTGTCTCAGCTCACTCTCGTGTTCAAGGATGGCACTGACATTTATCGGGCGCGGCAACTGGCCAGCGAACGGCTGATCAATGCGGCCGACGAATTGCCCGAGGGACTCACGCCCAAACTCGCTCCAATTTCAACGGGGTTGGGCGAGATTTTCTATTACGTGGTCGATTACAAAAAAGATTTCCAAAACAAGCCGAAGGATCGCAAAGAGCAACTGATGGAGTTGAAGCTCATTCATGACTTCATCATCAAACCCAAGTTGCGCACGGTGCCGGGGATCGCCGAGATCAGTGCTTCAGGTGGTTACGAGAAACAGATTGTCGTGCTACCGCATCCGGAGAAGCTGCTTTCCACGGGCGTGACTTTTTCAGAACTCGTTGATGTCATCAAGGAAAACGTCGACAACGCCGGAGGCGGCTCGGTCCAGATTGGTGGCGAACAAATTACCATTCGCACTGAGGGCCGCGTGCAGACGCCCGAGCAGATCGCACAACTGCCCATCAAGTTCCGAGCCGGTACCTCACCCCTCAAAGTTAGTGATCTCGCCGAAATTGGAATTGGTTCCAATGTGCGGACGGGTTCCGCGACGTATAACGGTGAAGAAGCGGTGCTTGGATCGGCTTTGATGCTGGCCGGGGAAAACAGCCGGATCGTCGCTAAGCGGGTGGCAGAACAGCTTAAGGAAATTGAATCCCGATTGCCCGAAGGCGTTGAAATCATTACAGTCTATGATCGGACCAATCTGGTCGACCAGACCATTGCCACGGTGGGAAAGAATCTATTTGAAGGGGCTATCTTTGTTGTGGCAGTCCTTCTTTTCCTACTTGGTAATTGGAGAGCTGCGCTCATTGTCTCCGCAGCGATCCCGCTTTCCTTTCTTTTCGCTATCACCGGCATGGTGCGGTCGCATCTGTCTGGAAATCTGATGAGCCTTGGGGCGGTCGATTTTGGCCTGATCATTGATGGCGCAGTGGTCATGGTAGAAAACATCGTGCGCCGCCTGGGGCTGGCCCAGCATCATCATGGACGCAAACTCACTATCGAAGAACGTAGCCATGTCGTGCTCAGCGCGGCCAAGGAAGTCGGCACGCCCACGTTTTTTGGTGTCCTGATTATCACCATCGTTTATCTGCCCATCCTCTCGCTTTCCGGTGTCGAAGGCAAAATGTTCACGCCGATGGCCTGGACGGTGATCTTCGCACTGATTGGAGCCTTGATTCTCGCGCTGACCCTGATGCCGGTGTTGTGCTCCTATTTTCTCACCGGAAAAATCAGCGAAGAGGATAACCGCGCCATCCGCTGGTTGAAAGCGATCTACGCACCCCTTCTCGAGGCCGCCATGCGCGCGCGCTGGATCGCGGTGGGTGCTGCGGTGGGTTTATTTGCCCTGTCCCTATTGGTCTTTTCGCGATTGGGAGCGGAGTTTGCGCCGCAGTTGGATGAGGGGTCGTTCGCCACCCACATGATCCGCACGACAAGCATTGGTCTCGACGCCTCGATTGCCATGCAGGAAAAAGCGGAGAAGGTGCTGCGAGAAAAATTCCCGGAAGTCACCTATATGTTCAGCCGCATCGGCACGGCGGAAGTGGCCACCGATCCAATGGGGGTCAATGTCGCTGATACCTATATCTTCTATAAACCAGAGAAGGAGTGGACCAGCGCGAACAGCAAGGACGAACTGGCCAACAAGATGAGCCGGGAATTAGGCATTCAGGTTCCGGGACAGGCTTATCTATTTTCGCAGCCGATCGAAATGCGGTTCAACGAAATTCTGGAAGGTACCCGCGCCGATATTGCGGTGAAGGTTTTTGGCGACGACTTCGCCGAGATCGAGCGCATCGCGAGCGGAGTCCGCGAAGTTTTGGAGAAAGTTCCAGGTGCTGCCGATGTGGAGTTTGACGCCTTGGGCAAGGCCCCCATGCTGGAGATCAAACTCAACCGCGAGGCCATGAGTCGCTACAATATTCACGCGTCGGAAATCAATGAAACGGTGAAGGCCGCACTGGCAGGTAGCGAGGCAGGGCGTCTCATTGATGGCAACCGTCGCTACCCCATCGTGGTTCGCCTGCCGGAAGACCTCCGCAAACGCATCTCTGAAATGAAGCAACTTCCGGTTCGCACCTCGGGCGGTGGATTGCTCACACTTGGACAGGTGGCCGACTTTGAAGTCGGGGAGAAAGTGAATGCCATTGCCCGTGAATTCGGCCAGCGCCGCGCGGCTGTCATGGTGAATCTGCGCGGGCGCGATGTGGAAAGCTACGTTCTCGAAGCGCAAAAGAAAGTCGCTGAGCAAATCAAACTGCCACAAGGTTACACAATCGAATTCGGGGGGCAGTTCAAGAACCTGCAGGAGGCCCGGGCTCGGCTGACCGTCATTGTTCCCGTTGCGCTGCTTGTGATCTTCGTCTTGATCTTCATGGCCTTCGGCAGTCTGCGTCAGGCAGCCCTGATCTACACGGGCATTCCGCTGGCCGTCACCGGCGGAATCTATGCGTTGTGGCTGCGCGGCATGCCGTTCAGCATTAGCGCAGGCATCGGATTCATCGCGCTTTCGGGAGTCGCGGTTTTGAACGGCGTGATGCTGGTCACCTATTTCAACCAATTACGCGAGTCCGGAAAGAGTCTTGGAGAAGCCGTCCGGGAGGGATCGCTCACACGGCTGCGTCCTATCATCATGACGGCGCTCGTTGCGAGCCTTGGCTTTCTTCCCATGGCGTTCGGGTCAGGCGCCGGGGCGGAAGTCCAACGCCCCCTGGCCACCGTGGTCATTGGCGGCATTCTTAGCTCCACTTTTTTAACCCTGGTGATTCTCCCCATTCTATATGAATGGATGGAAAGTCGTGTCCTGCGTAAAACCCAACAACCAAAAACATAAAATGATAAAACAACTCCTAACCACCGTCGTCGTCTCGGCTCTTCTCAGCTCCACCGTCTTTGCGGCTGAAGGCGGTCATTCGCACAAAACCATTGCGGGACCTAGAGGGGGTAAAATTCTAGATAGCGAGCCATTGCACGCGGAATTTTTTGTTCAAGCAGACAAGAAAGTAAGTGTCATATTTTACAATTCGACTTTGAAACCAGTCGCACCCACCTCTCAACAAATCAAAGTAATTGCAGAATCTAAAACAGGAAAAACCACGCTGGAATTTGAAAAAAACGGTGATGCTTTTATTTCCAAGGCCATCTTGCCGGAAGGGGATGGTTACCGTGTTGTGGTGCAGATCAAGAATGATGTGGCAGCCAAGCCGCAAAATTTTCGCATCGATTACAAGGCAGGTATTTGTCAAGAATGCAAGCAAGCCGAATATGCCTGCACCTGCGAACATGCCAGTTAGTGCATGATTAATAATGCTATGCGTTAGAGAAGTTCTCCGAAGATACTATTTGAAGTCTAGAACGCAACTCATTCAAAACTTACTAAATAGGCAATCTCTATCCGCCTGTTTGCAATAACTGCATATCGCCATGAAAAAAATCGAAGCCATCATCAAGCCATTCAAACTGGAAGAAATCAAAGAAGCACTCACCGAATTTGGAGTGGAAGGAATGACCGTCAGCGAGGTCAAAGGATTTGGAAGACAAAAAGGCCACAGCGAAATTGTCCGTGGCTGCGAATACACAGTAGCGTTCCTCCCGAAAACGAAAATTGAAATCGTGGTGAAAGACGAATGGGCCGCGATAGTCTCCGAGATTATAATTAAGACCGCCAAGACTGGGAAAATCGGTGACGGAAAAATCTTTGTTTGGTCAATCGACGAGGCCATTCGTATCCGCACAGGAGATACTGGTGGGAATGCTGTGTAGGGCGATTTTTTCAATCTAAAGCATGAACATTTACTTGCGCATTTGGGGTGATTGGGCCTGCTTTACCCGTCCTGAAATGAAAGTGGAACGGGTAAGCTATCCCGTTATAACGCCCAGCGCGGCGCGTGGTGTGTTGGAGGCAATTCTTTACAAACCGCAATTCCGATGGCGCATTCATCGGATTGCGGTGAGAAAGCCAATTCAATTCCTTTCGTTCCGACGAAACGAAGTGAAATCTAGGTTGTCTCTGCGTCTCTTTTCTCTGAATGCAGGACGTGGAGCGGGAGAATTCCCTGTTTCTCCAGAACAAGCGGCCCTTGCTGAATGCCTTCTGACGGATGAAGACCATACCCAGCGCAATACGTTAGCATTGCGAGACGTGGAATATGTGATCGAAGCGAGCATGGAGCTAACACAGTTGGCGGGATGTCTTTCGCAACGTTCACGAACAAAGATAAATGGTGACGGCGACTCAATAGGTAAATACATGGCGATGTTTCGACGGCGGGCTGAGAAAGGGCAGTGTTTTACCCAGCCTAGCTTGGGTTGCCGTGAATTTCCGGCTAACTTCGAGTTGGCAACCCCTCAAGAGATGCAAATCATTCCCAATCTGAATGTGGATTCAGATTTTGGTTTGATGCTTTACGATGTTTTTGATCTGGATGTTTTGCCAGGGAAAAATGCGAAACATCAAGTTCCGCGTCCGAGAGTCAGCTTCTTCCCATCCAGATTAAAAGACGGAATTGTTGTTGTTCCAGAGTGGCGGCAACTTAAAAAAAGTTTGGGGGTCGGCTTCCTATGATCCTTCCGGCACTGGTATCATACGCAGAATACGAAGGGCTCGGGCGGACCGATGGCGTGGAATCCGTTTCCGTTCGTTGGGGAATTTTCCTAGACCGTTCCGGGCAATTTAACGGAACGCTACGTTTGTTTCAGGAAATCAAACCCAATCACGTTCGTCCGGCGATATTTTCTCGTCCTTACGTTTCTCCCAATCACCTAACAAGCGGAAAGAAGTCTCATTTTCTCTGCGATACGTTGGAGCGCGTAGTGCTTTATCTTGATGATTCTTCTTCAAAAAAGGAAGGCACACGACGAAAACAACATTCCTATTTCAAGGGTCTTCTAAGGGAAGCTATTGGCGAATGCCCTACGGAATCAGACTATCTCTATCCTGTGCTAAACTTTCTAGAGGATGAAACTGGAATCGGGTTGTGTCACGCCGACCTTCGAGGGCAAAAAGCCAAGGCCATTCATAATGCAACATTCTTTGTCGCAGGCACCAATCTTTTAGAATTAAAAAAGCTTAGAAATTACTGGCTTCGGCGAAGCAAGCGTGAAATGGAAGAAAAAGAGAAAGGAAAGCCAAAACGCATTTGTCTTGTCTCGGGAAAATTGACCGTGGCCTTAAATACTACGGACAAAATTAAGGGAATTCCGGGAACAATGGCTGTCGGTGCCAACCTTGTCAGTTTCGATAAAGAAGCTTTCTGCTCTTATGGATTCGAACAGGCCCAAAACGCGCCACTATCTCCATACGCAGAATTAAAAATCCGCTCTGCCTTAACTCACCTCATCAAGAAGAGTCGCCAACAGAAATTGATCTTCAATAACACCATTTACATCCATTGGACTAAACAGTCATTGGATTGGAGTCCATCTGAAATCCTTCTCTCGGGCGAGAGTTGCGCCGCCGAACATCTGTTGCACTCCATTCAACAGGGGCACGCTGATCTATCCATAGATCCGAACGCTTACTATGCATTGGGTCTTTCTGGAAATGGCACCCGAATCATCGTTCGGGATTGGCTGGAGTCTACCATTCCGCAGATGGCCCAAAATATTTCTGAATGGTTTGAAGATTTGAGTCTGGTGCGGCTTGACGGTGAACATATAAAAAGGAATTTTAAATTTAGGGAGATTCTTTACAGCCTTGTTCGTTCTGACCTACGCGAACTGTCTGCATCAGCATCCTCGACGCTGTTTCGTGGCGCATTTACAGGACGATCCGTTTATTTATCCCGTGCAATACTGGCGAGTGCTGTCCGCCGTCAATTGCTTGACCAGCAGACGAAGTTAAATGTGGCACGAACGGCCCTTATTAAGCTCTGTCTCATCCGCTCTCCTAATCGAAATAGAGGTGATGCCGTGACCGAACAATTGACCCCTGAGAACAAAGATCCTGCCTATCTTTGCGGCAGGCTTTTCGCTGTATTTGATCGCTTGCAATGTCTTGCCCAAGGCGAGCTTAACTCCGGCATTATTGAACGATTTTATACGAGTGCCAGCACTACTCCGGCTTTGGTGATGGGACGCTTGTTTCGCAATGCCCAGTTTCATCTGGCACGGGTCGAGTGGGGCATTGAAGCAAATGTTTGCCAGGATCTGAATGAACTTAGTGAAACTCTTGAAGGCAAATTTCCTCAATTACTCGATCTCGAAGGCCAAGGGCGATTCGCGCTCGGCTATTATCACCAAAAGGCGTTCTATCGCCGTCGCAGCACGGAACGTAAGAAGAAGTACGAAGAGAAAAAGTCTTATATTCCAACCTTATTTCACACTACACCAAAGAATTTATGAACAACCGTTATGACTTTGTTTATCTTTTCGATTGTAAGGATGGCAACCCAAACGGCGATCCCGACGCTGGAAATGCCCCTAGGATCGATCCTCAAAACATGCATGGCTTGGTTTCCGATGTTTGCCTGAAGCGAAAAATTAGAGACTACGTTTCTTTGACTCGCTCCCCACAAGAACGTTACCGCATATATGTCTCCCATCACGGGGTTCTGGAGTTGGTTCACAGGGCTGCCTACGAGACTTTGGGGCTTGAGGCTGTAGTGAGTCCGGTAGAATCACCGGAGGGCGAAGAACGAAGAGCTCCATATAGGAAAAAAAGAGGTCGTCAATCTCCGCATGATTTGGAGAAAATTAAGCGATGGATATGCGAGCATTATTTCGATGTGCGCACCTTTGGAGCGGTGATGTCGCTCAAAATTTTCAATGCGGGGCAAGTGCGAGGGCCGGTGCAAATCTCTTTTTCCCGTTCTGTCGATCCGATTCTCCCTCTGGATCTTTGCGTCACGCGAATTGCCGTCGCCAATGAAAAGGAGAAGGAGACCAAGGATACTACGATGGGCCGCAAAAATATCATTCCTTATGGGCTCTACCGGACACATGGCTTTATCAGTGCACATTTGGCCAATCAAACGGGGTTTAATGGGGATGATCTGGCTCTTTTGTGGGAATCCTTCCTAGGTTTATTTGAGCATGACCGTTCCGCTACTCGCGGCATCATGGCACCTCAGAAGCTTATCGTCTTCAAGCATTCTTCAATGCTGGGAAATGCTCCCGCCCACAAGCTTTTCGAGCGCATCTCGGTCCGACGCAAACCCGATGTGGTTACGGCTCGTTCTTTTTCGGACTATTCAGTTGAAATTGATAGGGAAAATCTATCGCAGGAGGTGGAGATTCTGGAGCTTCTTTGATCGGCAGAGAACATGCCGCGGATTGAAATTGTCGAACCTGTTCGTAAGGCAGTAAAAGATAAATCGCTCGGAGAACAGTTTCCGGGCGCGGATTGAAATAACAGAAATGCAACTTGCGTCGTTCCTCGCCAATTGCCTGGCGATAAAGTTGCCAATAACCCCATTGTAAAATTGGTAGTCTTATAGCTCTGTAGAATATTTTGGAATTAAATATGTATGAATAAAGCAGATGACGAACGACTGAGGAAATTGGCGACAAAACTTGGCTATTCCTATGAAGAGCTAAGAGTAAAAGGTATTGAGGCAATGATTGAATGGGTTAGCGGGAAAGACGAAAAGCAAATACCCGAGTTTCTTTTGGAAATCAGAAAAAGGCAAAAGGAACTCAAGAATGATGACAATTCTAAATGTGGCTCCTGAATTTAGCAGGCCGGGGTGCTTAAAGATTCATAAAAGCCGTTGCTTGCCTAATTTTAATGCTTGGGGGGATAAAGTTTCTCTCGGGCTTCTTTGGCAAACCCGGTCAATTCCGGAGATTTTGGATTTTCAATCAAATTTAGAAACGAATTAAGCAGTCCTTCTCCAGCTTCCTGTTCGGAACAGTTTAGTAGCCGGGCTAGTTTTTCAACCCTTTGCTGGGTTTCTTCTGAAAATACGTATTCGGATTTGTCGTTGTTGGGAAAACTCATAATTGATTGGGCTTTGATATGGTTCTTCTTATTCAAAGGCGATTTCTCCCTGAGTTAGATTTAGGCTGGATCGTGTAGTTGAAAAAAGCGTTCCGCTTTCGATGGGAAGAGTTGCCGGTTGATGTGGAGGTCTTGGATTTTATCGAAGCTGTTTTTCGGCGATGAGCTTCATGTTGATTCATAAATTCAGGTGGGGACTTGTCGTAGTTGAGCGCGGCCCGGGCCATGACTACAATTCGGGGAATCACCAGCGGACCGGGAGCTTCAATCAGGTCTAAAATGGCCTTCATGCCAATTGAGATTAACTGACTATCCGAATATTCAATACTTTGAGCTATCTTGCGGATGCGCTCATTGAGTTCCGGGGTCACCTTGACCGATTTGGGTTTCAGCGGAATCATGACGGCGGATGGAGTAACCTCCTCGTCGTTGGTATCCGCTGTAGCAGGACAATTTTTTTACCAAGGGTTTCTGGGAGAGGGGCAATTTTGAGGCGACAAGGGGATAACCGGAGTCTTGCCAGTCTGAAGTCCTCCGAAGATAGCCACCTAGTAATTGAGGGCCTCGGCCTCATCTTCGATGCGTCACATTGTAGCTTATATGTATTTCATATCAAGAGAGATTTCTAACGAGGTTAAGCTTTTTTTGCGCTTACAGGGCAGCGCTCTGTCGTTCTTGATCTCTGCTATTTTGGTCAGGGGAACTATTGAACTGAATCACCTTCTTCTCTTTTTGAGCTTCGTAGAATTCCAACGGCAGCACCGCAACTTGCGCCCCGCCCGCGTAGGCCGCATGTATCGCACGAGACTTGTGCCCGAGATGAATCATCGCCTCGCGCTCGGGCATTCCAGCGTTGCGGGCGCGCTGCGCCCATGCGTAGCGATACGAGTGCAGGACACGGCCTTCGATCTTCAGGGTGCGGCAGCGGCGCTTGAATTCAGCAGCGCGGTGTTTGGGTTCTTCCAGTCGAATCTTCGGAAAGAAAAAGCCCTCCTGCGGTAACTGGTCGAGAAGAGCGCGAATGCGGGGACCGATATGGAGACAGCTCGATCCCTCGCCACGGTTCAGCAATTTCTGGCGTTGAAACGAGAGCACGCTGTTTTCCCCGTCCACATTCTCCCAACTCAAATTCGCAATGTCGGACTGCGAACCGCCTGTTTCCCAGAGCAACTGGTAAAACAGCTTCCGCTCCAGATTGCCTTCTTTCTCGATGATCCGGTTGTGTTCGTCGGTGGTGAGCGCGGAGTAGTGTTGTTTGCGCATGGACGGCCACGCGGCCTCGGCCATGACCGGCGACAAGAGCCAGCCCAAGTGCAGGGCGAAATTATGAATCCGCTTCAGGTAATGATGCGTGGAATTGCCGGACTGCTTGTGCTCCAGCACGGCAAACAAATGAATCGCTTCGGTGTCGATAATTTTCACCTTCCGCAGGAGCGCAAACGGACGGCTCTTGAACGCCCGTTCCTTGCGGTCGCGGGTCGATTCGACTCCGGTACGCACATACATATCCATCACATCGGTCCAGGTGCGGGTGGTGAATTCCGGCGAGATGCCGGACAAGTACGCCTTGGCCATGCTCCGGTTGAGCGCCGGTTGTTCGACGGCTTGGTTTTTGGCGGCGAGCAAACGGCGCGCTTTCACCACGTCGTCGGTTTCCAGACTTTGCTTGCGCAGCGTGACGGTGTCCCGAACGTAGTAGATGCCTCCCGAGCGGCGGAAGAGTCGATAACGGTCTTTCAAGGCCAATCCCTCCAGTAGCCTCAACAAGAATATCAGCCTTTGCGCCCAACCCCTCAGAAGATAGCGGGAGCCTGTGAGCCGCCTTGTGGCGAGCACTCGGCACCTGTTGTCTTCTCAAGGAGGTTTAGGCCCAAAAGTGGGCCCAATTTGGGCCCAGCGAGCCAAACACGAAGCAGTTCCACTTGCAGGTCAACAACTTATAAAGTGGCTCCGGAGGTAGGGCTCGGCCCTACTTCCACACTTACGAGATGTTTTTATTGTATTCCTAACACCTTCATTATCAAGCGTAATCCGTCAAAATTCAACGTAACTCGGAACTACTAATCTGGTCGCATTTTCGGTCGCAGTGGTCGCAAATCTGGTCGCACTTTTTATCATAAAAGAGCTTTTCACTGGTCAGTGAAGATATGGTATTTCAGTAAGAATCTATTTGAAATTTTTACTGAATCATGCTTTTTTACTAATTAGTGAAACTATCGCTTTCTAGTAAAAAAACGCCCATTCGCCATAAAAGCGAATTGGTGCACCATTTCCATCGGTTGCTACCAGAAGATGCCGATTTGCGGTGGACTATCGCCGAGAAAAAAGAAAATGAACTTTCTGAAATTCTCGAACTTAAGCTCGATAAGCGTCAATTGGAGTTTGTGCCTGTCTACGAACTTAACCCCAGCTTTCCATGGCTCAAACATCTTGAAACGAAAACTGGAAAGCCTCCTTTATTGGTGACGCCTGAGCTTTCCAATCGTGTTTTGGAGTTTTGCAAACAGAATGGTATTGCCGCTGTCGATTTAAATGGTCGCGCATGGTTGAGGGCTCCAGGCTTATTGGTGGATCGAGCCCCGTTACCTACCCGTAAATTCCGTTACGAGGTGGAACCTCGTAATATTTTTGTGGGGAAGAGCGTTCGCATTGTTCGCGCCCTTCTCACGAACCGAGATCATCTCTGGACACAGGCTGAACTTGTGGAGCGTACCAAGGCTAGTTCCGGGCTGGTTTCCCGCATTGTTCAATATCTGATTGCGCAAGGTTTCGTTGAAAAAACGAATTCTCGTGAATTGAAGGTGATTGATTTTTTTGGTTTGGTTGATGAATGGAGCCAAAAGGATCAATTTAGTCGACGAGTTAGTACTTCCCAATATTCGGTGTTAAGTGCGGACCCGGCTGAAACTGCCCGGAGCTTGGCGCAGTGGGCGGCCAAGGAAAATATTTCGTTTGCTTTGACTCAATGGATTGCGGGTTGGCTGCGACATCCTTACACCGCGCCGGTGATTACTAGCGCTTATGTTGCCCGCCTCCCTGACGCCAACGCGCTAGAGCAATTAGGATGGAGACCTGTGAATGGGGGTGGAGGAGTATGGTTGCATGTTCCAGAAGAGGAAGGTGTTTTTCTTGAAACAACCAAAACTTCTGAATTTACTTTGGTGAGCGACGCGCAAATTTTTGTAGATCTGAAAAAAACAGGATTGCGAGGCCCTGACCAAGCGGAAGCCTTGCGGAATTGGGAAGGATTCTGTCGGCAATGAAATACGAAACTTACCGTGAGTACGACCCGCGAGGTGTGGCATTGGCTGAGGCGGCATTGCTTTCCGTTTGGGCTGGGCTTGGCAGCTACAGCCAAGATTTGGTGCTTATCGGTGGATTGGTTCCGAAATATCTATGTGGCCAAAATCAAGGGGGCAGTGGTTTGCCACGTCCTGCAACATTGGATGTGGATATTGGAATCGCCTTGGCTGCCGGAGAGGGACAATATGGCAACATCAGCTGGGATTTGAGAGGCCAGGGATTTTTATTGGTAATGAGCGAGGGTGGAGGTCAACGCTTCGCCAAAAACGTCGAAGGTTTTACCATTTATGTGGATCTTTTAGCGGAGCACGAAAGTTATCAGGAGGGAACGGTAACGGTTGGAGATGCTCCGGCCAGTATCGCTCCCGGTATTAATCGCGCTTTGGCCAAAGCGCGCACTGTACAGGTAGAGGGTACTGATTTACAGGGAGCGAGACAGTCCATGCCCATTCGCGTCTGTGAAGTAGGACCATTTCTGACTCTAAAGCTTCGCGCTTTTTGCCGCCGACAACAGCCCAAGGATGCGTTTGATGTCCTGTATACCATATTACATTATGATGCGGGAACAGATGCTGCCATTGGGGCATTTGCGGAAGAGGTTCGAATTGGAAATCCTGCCTGCGGGGATGCTCTCTGTACACTGCGGGAACATTTTAAGGAAGAATCATTTCCGGGGCCGGTCAAGGCTGCGCATTTTGTTTTAGGAGCCGTTACACCCGGTGAGCCAGAAGACATTCAATACCGACGCCGTAACATCCAACAGAACATGGTGAGTGCTGCTATGCGGCTCTTAAAAGCAGCCTAAACAGGCACTAAAGTGACTCTGTAACTTGCTGCAGGTCGCTATCTTTGGGGCGATAGCTGTATACCTTGTGCTTGAAGCGGATGGGGTCATAAGAAGCGAGAATCATGTTGGGCCTGTCGCAGTAAGCTTTTATCGTCTGCTTATCAACTCCGATGCAGTTCACTAAATTTTCATGGCACGCAATAATCCCTGTGATATGCGGACCGATTCCAAAATGGGTATCACTTCCTTTTAAGAGCAGGTTTTCCAAAACTTCGGCGTGAAGGGGGCTGGGCGTAAATAAATAGAATATCCAGTCTTTCTCAATCGTATTGTCAAATCGACGCTTTAGTGAAGTCCTAATTTCGATTACACTCTCCTTTCGAATGAGTTTCTCTATTAAGTTCATGTTAAGATGAAAGAGTGCGGCGTATCCCACTTGATCGAGCGTTCCGAATACGAATGTTATTCGAGACGGTTCGCCCCAAGCATTATCTCTAGCCTTAATCGGAACCTCAAGCTCTGGATGTTCTATAAGCAATTTTCTATCCCATGCTTCATAGTCTTTGGGTTGCTTTTTTTTCGAAAGCTTTTTAAGCGTGGCATGGAACCAAAAAAGAACATCTTCGTCCTCAAGTCGCCAAGGTATTTTCTTTTCGTACCAAATGGGAGCCTGCCTAGATCGGGAATGCATTAGGCTGGAGTGAATCCGCAGAACCGTAATTCCCCTTTTATCGTAATTGGTATCATAAGCCAAATAAATCTCCATTTCATCACAAGGTCGATTAATCACCTCGTCCAATTGTGCGTTTCGGAATTCAGATCGTGGAATAAAGCAAAGTGGAGGAATCAAAAGCCTCGATGGATTTTTTATGGCTTCCTGGAATTGATCGATTCGCTCCAAGAGGTATTGAGCCCATTGAGGTGAATCGGAATCCCGCTCTTTAATTTCCTTCCAAATGTGAGAGTATAATTGCTCTTGCATTGAGCGTTTGGCGAAAGCATCTACTTTAAATTCGTACTTTATTGGGAGAATGAATGCAGCTTTAGCGGTCGCGCTTGTAGGCCGGAGTACCGAATATATCGAGATCCAGCAAGGAGGCTCCCAAGAAGACCGGATCTCGTGAAGATCGAAATCATGAGGGTAAAACTTATCGAGTATATAGGGCTCTTTTAACTCTGCATTCACAATGTTTTTCCAATCTAGATCAAAGCTAAGCCGTTAATTTCAACATGCCAAGGGCCGTGTACTGAATTGTCTGACTTCCGCATGAGAGACGACATCTCGCACCTTACTAACTGGTTTGATCGACGGTTCCCTTATAAGGGACTCTGCTTGGTTGGTATACCGTGAGATCCGTTAACAGCGCACCATTGCCGTTCATGGCGACTAGCAACAGAATAACAAAATGAGCCCCGAACTCCCGATCCATAATAATTCCCAACATCGATTTGTGATCTTTGGTGCTGGGAATTAGAGCAAAAGAATGATGCGAATGCCATTCTCCTAGATAATTGAATCTAGTAAAATCATTTCCTGTTTTTTCAAAAAATGCTCTGAGTGGACCAAGAATTTCCGAGGCCCTTCTTAGGAAGGCCGCAAACGAGCCTCCTTTGTATTGCACTGTTACCTCTTTAACAATGAAGAGATCCGGGCCCAAGTGCTCGCCCATAAGGACGCCACCAATTTCTCGACGGCCTGCTTTCTTCAGCGCAAGAGCAAGCTGAGAGACAATTTCAGGAGGAAGAAGGAGGCGCATCTTTCTCTCCCAAAAGATTTATTAGAAACGCAACATTTTCAGGATCGAGCTGAGGATCATTCACCGGAGCATTTGGTGCGGTATTAAGGTTGTCTAAGGCCAAGGGAACCGTTGCAAACGGAGCCTCGAAAATCCATCCTTTCTTTAATCCAATTAGATAGAATGAGTGAGGGAAAATCGATGCTTCTTTTGAAGCAAGACAATCACAGGCAAGCCGGGCACTGTGATCTGCAATAACGCCCACATCTGCGTCAGAAGCGGAGAGAACCTCTCCGTCCTCGGTCTCTAGCGAGTAATTCCTTGGTATTTTGGCCAGGAGCGGGAATGGGTTGTTGGAACAAAACTGGAGATAGGAACTGCGAATCTCCTGGGGTGAGGAGTCGAGTCCAGGTCGACTGCGGGCAATCAGGCCACCGATTCCGCCTGCAAATATTTCCAGCCATACCATTGGCCGGTTCGCCATCCGTGCTACTGACGCCAAAAGATTAAAGACTCGAGGGTTCGCTGTAGCATCAATGATAAGATCGCAACCGCCTAGTCTTGCCAGGACGCCGCTGACCGACGCGCTTGATTCCTGCCCTGTCAAATGCAATCGACTTACCTCGACTTTAGCATCGGGAGCAATCAATCGGATAGCATGGGATACCGCATCGACCTTGTGTTCGGTGACATTTTGCCAATTAAGAGCGTTTCTTCTCAGATTTTCAGGTAACAGCACATCATAATCGGAAAGATAGAATGTTTTGATTCCCATGCGTGCCAATGATAACGCAATTTTGCTCCCTGCAGAACCCAGTCCGACGATTCCCACGCTCTTGCCACGAAGACCGGCTTCGTCAGGCGCCCGAGCTGGATCTGGGGCACCGTTTGACTGTACCATTGAGCGAGAAATCACGTCCTCGCCATGCAGCACCAGCGAGAAATGCGGTAGTCCAGCAGAGTCGACGATCAATACTCCTGCTATGGTTCTGTTGAACCCTTCAACCGGAGCGCTGCCATCTGTGGCAAACAATGCATGACCATTCTGATTAGCGAGGAGAACTCGCAATTCATTCAGCTTTTGAATTCCGCTTATGACATCAGCGGGGAGATCTGTTTTAATCCAAATTCCGCTAAATTGTGTCGTATCTGTAGCATCGGGAATAACAGTCGGCACGCTCTTATCGCACCACGCCGGTTCTTGTCCAATGAGCTTTGCTTCGTGTATGAGAACAATTTGACTATTCTCCAAAATTCGCCATGAAAATTTAAAGCCTCCCACCGCAAAAGCCGCCTGCCCACGGAGAAAATTTTCAAACTCCTTGCTATAGTACCACCGGGAGCGCTCAGTGCGAAGTTCTTGTCCTACACTTAGGTGATGCCGGGATGGTGCGATGATCGAGGAACCGGTCGCAGCCTTGCCTCGAGGATTCTCGATTTCTAAAAGTCGATAGGTACTTTCAAGCATTTGTACCGCAGTAATTCCCGAGTGCCAGTTATCCGGTCCCCATTCGAGGCAAAGAGGGCCATCTACCCCACCGTACTGATGTGTTGAAATCCGGAGGTTCTCGTTCTGAGGGCAAATGTATATTGGAACATCTGGAAATAAGGTTGGAAACGTCAACCTAATTTCATAATCGTAGCCGTGCGAACGAATTATTGCATCGATACAAAGACCGCCGTCGACCAGAGTCCATTGAGCTCCTATGAGCCAGCTTTCAGGTCTAGCGAGCAACTCATCTATGCCGGACCGTTCTGCTGTAAGGCGTTTCGGATCTCTCAAAAACCAAGGTGTCATATCACAATTACGCAAACCCAGCTGGCTTCGAAGGAATCAAAGGTTTTGAGGGAAAGCTTAATCCGGCAGGTATGGCTGCAGTTTTCAAAAGTCCTTCTCCAGACGGAGTCCCAAATTTTTTGACTAATTCAGCCGAGCTAAGATTGACAGCGAAATTTTTCTTCGAGTTTTCAACGATCAACTCTACTTTCTTTTCCTTTCCAATCGCAGCGAAGTCATTTTGTGCTTGCCGCAGCCATCGCCAGAAATTGGCTTCCAAGTTTAACGAGGGATCCACCCATCTATCTGCGAAATCTTCTGCCGGATTTACTGGGTTTGGCACGCGGGGCGCATTCGGACGCACGAGGGTCCCCATCTTTGTTAGTATTCCCTGTAAAGCCACCGCTATATCGACTTCGCCTTGATAGGCCCGAGCCGCTAGAGTCGTGATTATAATAGAGGCTGGTTTACTGTCAGGATTGTTTACGAACATCGCATCTCTATGACGCTTCAGAAGCTGTACCGATCTTTGAAGGGGGGATTTCCACCGATAGGCGGGGAGGTCGTCGATGGTCGCCTTTCGTTCAATTGATGCGCGCTCCACCATCAAGGTCTTTGCCAATTTCATTCGTGACTCAAACCAACGAGCAAACCCCTCTGAGTTACTTAGACGCCAGTTGGAATCCAGAATCGAATAGTTCGCCATGCGATTATCGGTAATGGCTCCTGTTAAATCCGCGACTAACTTTGCTAGATCGAGCGACGCTCCTTCCCGCATGACAGATTCGGAGATTTGTCGTCGGCGCTCAGCACTTTCAGGAATGGACGGTACAGTATCTAGATGAAATCTCAGGGTATCAGCATATTTTAGCCTCCAACATCTATGCTTCTCCTCTTTAGCTTCTTTGATTCCGCGAGCGATCCGGTATTGCTCAATGTCACGCCCGACCAACTCCTTCAATTGCTTCTGAGAGTGACTGGCTTTTGTTATTCCCGACTCAAGACGGCATCCCATGTCCAAATCATATTCACTTGTGGGATCGATTGGACGAATGACTGTTCCCAGTCGGAACGATCCTTGTGTGTAAACGTGGGGTTTAAAGCGGCTGCAGTAAGCTTCAGCACTACCGAACCATTTTCCCAGATCCTCATATCGGGACTCCGCCTTGTCGTAAGCGGATTGCGGTATGTCGATGGTTTCAGCAATTTCCTGGATCAACTTTGATGCGAAAACGTCATTCATTATGAACTCCAATTTCTAAAGTGCGTATAAACTTCCCATGTTTGTTATTCTGATCGTATACGATCCAGGGATTATCCGCTTTGGGCATACGCACTCTGCCCAACTCGACCGCACAAGCGACAGGCATGGCGGGGAAAATCAGGATTGGGATATCTTTTCCGTGCATCTGACCAATCTCCACAAACAAGCGCCGAGTTGCCTGTCTGAATAGGGATAACTGGTCCTTGGATTTAAGGAAATCATTATGGGGCGAGTGAATCGTTAGTTCCCAGACAGAAATGTTTTCTCCCACGACGCCCGTAACGCGCGATCGCGCTATATGGTCACTCAACGAAATGATTAGCACTGGGGCGTGATCGAAGGAGGGCGGCCGTTTCATCTCAAACTCGATCCCACTTGCGTCTTCCAGCCATCTCCATGTTTGGAAAGGCTCACGATGTAACTGATAGGTCTGTGCTGGAATTTTATCGGTGAGGAGCGAGCCAAACAAAATCAGGAGCGGCATCGGTGCAAGCGCGAACAGTGAAAAATGGGCATGCTCAGTACCATTCAGAAGCGGACGAACTCGACGGTCGAAGGCACTTTCAAGATTTCTCGCCTCTGTCTCCCAATAGTGCGGATCGCTGTCTTTCCCCTCCCAACTCATGGAAAGGCAAACCGGACGTTCCTCAGAGGGGTACCAATCGGGAAAAAGTGCCTGTTTTGTTGCGGCGGGCTGCAGCATAGAACTTTCGTTCCCGATGTTAGCTCCGTAGAGAATAACGCATGATATTTTTGTAGGATCCACGCCTGTGACCACATAAATACGCTTTTCGTGCTCCTCCTTCCACTTGAGCAAGAGATCTCCCGGATAGCGCTCACCGGCTTTATCGGCGTCGATGGTTTTGTGGCAGTCATGGCAAATGAGCATGAGATTGCTCACGTCATTGAGCTGCTTCGTGTTTGTAATGAAAGGCCCCCAACCTCGTGGACCCAGTTCCGAAAAAGAATAGATGTGAGCTTTTTCGGAGATGTTAACCTGTTCCTGGGTTAAGGGGGATTTATATAGGGGCTTATTGCATCCATCAAATTGGCAACGACCAGCTGATCTAGCCCATAATTCACGCTCGGTTTCCCGCCGAATATATCGAGTAATCTCTTTCGCCATAATCCCCGGATTGACCTGCGCATAAGTCGTTCCGTTTTCTTGAGAATCTATAAGATTCTAATAATTAGATAAATACAATAGCTGTGGTTTACTAAAGCTAAAAAAATAAGAGACAATATGGACCGGATTTTCTGCGGCTAGCGTCATATTGGCGCAACGTAACGATCAGCTTCGCTCTATACTAGGCCGAGTAGGTAATTCCACTAAACCCAGGATCGCTTGCTGAACTGGCTAGCTTCCGAATGTCCGGGTAACTGTTTTTGAGCAATTAGGGCTTTTAAAAACTATTTTCATCGTCCGATAACGATTTTCTTTTGAAGTGCGATTTCGTTAAGGGACTATATTTGGCAATTACCAAACGGACGCCACGCTGCGCAGCCTCCTTTTGAACCTTGCGTGCGGTACGACGAAGGGCGCGATCCACCAGCTTAGTGAATGGGTGGCGAGGCTTTAACGGGGATATTTTCTTAGGCTGGGGCATCGCCTTTCTCCATACATTTTAAGGAGCCAAAGCCTTGCTCATATCACAAATGACAATCCCTTCCGAGAAGGGATAATTCTTTTTTTGAATTTCTTCAGGGGTCGCTTGCCCGGTTTTGATAAGCCTTTGATCGCGGGCGCGTGAGCGAGCTTTGGCGCGGGCCAAGGAACGAAAAGAGACTTCCTTGACGATGCAGCCGTTGGCTTGGCCAATTTTGATCAAGAGCGACTCCATTAAGTCCCGGCGAGTGCCATCGGCACGAAAATCCGAGTCAAGAGGACTCGATTTGATCTTTTTCTTGGCCTTCTTCATGACATTAACCTACCCGATTTACGGAATATTTTCAATCTGAGGTTTTAGGCTGTTTATGTGTCGACCTTTGCTCTATGGGATTTGAGCATAAAGATTTACGGCTGTCGTTTTTCATTTTCCAATGCTTGACCAGCAGCGCGGATGCCTTGTCGAGCCATTTGGGGTCAAGGCGAAGGCGTTCCAGATCGCTGGCAGCGAAATAGCGGCCACCGTTGGGCGGGGGATTGCCCAACGGCTTCAGAAGCCGGTGCGTCACAAGGACCGGAATATCGTGAGCCGAGAATCCCAGATACCAGGCTGTTTCCTCCGTGTTCATGCGTCCCGGCATACGCGGGAGACTGATGAATTGGTAACGGTCGGAGTTCATGGCCAATCCCGTTACCGCAAAGTCCTTTGAGTCCGTGACCGGGCGTAGCGGGTCCAGATGATTTCGTTTTTCCGATGGGTGGAACAAAGGCCGATGAGCCGATCTGCCTTGTCCTGGGGAAACAGCGTCGCGATCTGATCGCGGAACGTTTCAGGATGGCGGATTTGGATAGCGGTGATTTTGCGGAAGAGAGAGGAAAAGGCTCCGGCACTGAGTTCCCTGATTTTGGAGAACTGTCGAGCCGTGGCTTCGATCTGGGATTTCAAGGGTGGAGTGGGACGGAGCAGATGGAATTCGCAGCCACGGCCCAAGGCCACCCATTCTTTCCCGCCTTGGTCAAAAGCGAGTGGACGCCATGACAAAGGACAGGCGGCGGCTCTTTTCCCAAGTTGCTTCTGGATGAACTGGAGCTCCTCGGTCAGTTTGGTGATTTCGAGATGAAGCGCATACCCCCTCTCCACCAACAGGTGGTCGTGCAAATGATCACATGAGGAAAGCAACAGACGGACGAGAGCCGGATTATTTCGAGATAGGGACGGGTTCATATTTATAAGCCCTTTTCTATCACAGCCATTTTAGGCGGGTTGGGACCGCCCGCGAATTCCCGCAAAAAACCGCCTTTTCCCAAATTTACCCGCGGATTCCCGCAAATAAAAAATTTGACGGCCTCTGGAAATATTCAAATATGCAGGAGACTCCCTTCCCTGCGAACAGGGCAGAAGTTTACCGGAGCAACCGGCCAAATGGAGAGCCGGGATCGATCAGGCGAAAACCGCTCCGAAAATACACGCCGCTGAACGGATTGAGGACGGTGATGGCGGCGGCGAGCTTGGGGAGATCAAGTCGGGCTTAAGAGATGGAGAGCCCCTCGCCTCTATTTCCGGATGGGTGAATATCCAGTCGGTGAACCACTCGGGACGGCACTTATTCTGACGAAAGGGACTGTCCGGCGCATTTCTCACGCGCCTCACCTGATGCTCTCCCACATTGCAAAGTTCCGCGATTTCTTCTCCCGTGAAAAGGTACCAATGGTACTGGCGGGCGATTTGGAAAAGCTGCTTTTGATCCAGTTTCATAGCGCCTGCATTCCCGCCATGAAGAACGTTCCGATTCCAATAGGGGCTTCTTCAGAAGCCGGCCATTCGAGCGGAACGAACGCGGTGCGATCATAGAACAAAAGCGGATGACACCTGAGCCCAAACAAACAACTGTACATATTACGACTTGCATCCCCCTAATTAAATCACTCATTGAGACATAGTAATCTCCAGCGAACAACACAAAGCCACTTATGTAATACATTGAATATTATATTTCCTTATGCATCGGGAGGAACACCCGGGGAATTAGACAAAATTTGCAGAAATGCGATTTCTTGCCTGAACCGGACGGTTATCGGCCAGAATCTGTTTCTCGCTTTTGCTGCGCGAGCTTGGCGAGTCGCGCCGCTCGGGCTCTGGCCAAATGTTCAAGTTTGCGCGGGGTGACGGTTTTTCCGCCTTGAGACTGGATCGCTGCCAAATGTGCGAGCTTCTTTTTCGTGACGGTTGAGCCACCCTTGCCCGCGATACTAGTGAGATGGGCGATTTTTTTGGGAGTGACGGTTTTTCCACCCTTCCGGCCAATCTTGGCAAGATACTGGCGCACTTCCATACTCGGTTTTGGAGAACTCATAGGCCGCTTGAGAATGGACCTAAGCATGCCGAGCGAAGGAAGGGAGAGCAAGATTCGGTTATTTTTTCCCAATCGCAAGCCAACGGATCTTGGGCTGGCAAAGGCCGGGATCGGACCAGCCTTTGCCGCCGGATATTTATTTCGAGGCTACGAGTTTGGCGGGAGAAAGCGGCTTCTGCGCCAAGCGATTGACTTCCTTGACTGGCGCTGCCTCCGATTCATCCTTCGCGGACTTTTCCTTGGCTGCGGCTTCGATTTTCTTCGCGTCGATACCGTAGAGTTTGCACGCTTCCACGAGGATTTCCGGCAAGGCTCTGTCGGCGAAAAGCGACTCCTGCCAGAGCAGCGTTTCCAGCGCGAACGGGAGCGGATCGGCAGCGGCGGCTTTGGCCTGCTTCAGATAGTACGGAATCAATTCACCGTTCTGCTTCGGCGTGGTGAAGCCGTGCCGTTTGCTGACACGGCGTTTCGTGTCGAAGTTCGACGCTTTCACCGCGACCGCAAGTAAAAGCCGCGCCAGCGCCTTGGCGTCTTTCGCCTTAGCCTGTTTTTCGAGCACGGCAGTAATCACCAGATCGACCGTGCGAATCATCCGCTCGTGCCGTTCGCGGGTCTCACGGGCCTGCTGCCGCTGCTGAATGGCAGAGGGCGAAAGATCGCCGCGCGTCTCGGTTGGTGTGGCCAGTTCCAACGAACGGGCCGCTTCTCCCGCTTCCTTACGTCCGATAAGTTCGTGAATCCCGCCGATCTTATCAACCGCCACGGTGATCTCGGGCCGTTCGTTCTTGGGTAACCGGGCAATGACCTGTCCCCAAGTCTTCCTGGGTGCGAAGGGACATTGCGTATCGAGGTCGATATAGGGCGCGTCATAGCCAAGCTGCCCATGCTGGTACGGGTACAATTTGGCCGACTCGTCCGGGGTCAGGACTTTCTTGCCCTCCCCCTTCGCTTTCGCCAGCACGAGAGCGCGAGCCGCTTCCCGCTTCTTCTGGAAGCAGACCGGATCGGTGCAGACATCGCAACGGCCCACGTCCGCAAATAATTCCTTTTCGTTCCCGGTGCGTTTGGGGCATGTCGAGCACGGTCCCGCCTCTGCTACGAGTTCCTTATCCTTAGTGTCGAACGGCGCTTCCTTCAACTGCATCATGCACTCATTCAGGATGAGATGATGCGCCTCCGAGAGGGAGAACGGATTGCCGCGCATGTCTCCCTTAAGAATGCGGGTCGTCGCATACTCTGCAACCGTCCGATTGGGAATGCGGGCAATCAACAGTGCCACCGGAAGCGACAGCTTTCCCTCGCGCAATGCCTTCTTTGCCTTATCAGGTAATTTCAACAAGCTGACACGCTGATATACGTACAGCCGAGGCTTACCGATCTTCACCACAAGGTCGGCAATGGTTGTCTTGCCATTGGCGAGCAATCCATGGAATTGCTCGGCCTCTTCGAGGGGCGGCAGTTCTTCCCGGTGGACATTTTCCATTAATTGCACCATGAGTGCGTCATAATCGGACACCGGGCGAATAATTGCCTTGATGTCTGTTTTTCCGGCCAGCTTGGAGGCGCGGTAACGGCGCTCACCCATGATAATTTCATATTTCGCTCCCGCCTTGATCGCGGCGGCGCGTACCGCCTCGTCTTCAATCGATTTGACGGGACGTGCAACGATGGGTTGCAGCACGCCCTTTTCCTTGATCGATTCCGACATTTCCTTGAGAGCTTCCGGGCTGAAGGTTTTGCGATTGGTTACTGACCGGATGAGGTCGGTTAACGGCAGGTTCAATACTTCTTCGGTGATGGTGGGTGTAGACATATCTGGAGTGGCCAATTTCACGTCCGGCCTTGACGATGAGTGATTGAAAGAAATGAGAGGGCGGGAATATCCCGCCCTCTCCGGTGAATAACTAATTGAGATAGCTGGCGGCGAGTTCCCACAGGTCGCGGTTCATCGCAAGCTGTGAATCCAGACCGGTAATTTTCCGCACGCGCCCCAAGCGGCGGCCTTCCCGCAACGCTTTCAGACGGTCGGGCCGGGAACCACGCATCATGCGTTCCTGAACGACATTGAAGGTCTGCCAAAGCGAATTGCCCTGATCCGCAAGCCGCACCGGCTCCAGCAACTTGGCGGGATAAACGGGCGACTCTTCTACGCTGTCGTAACGGAGGGTCAGCGCCCGCGAGGCGAAATTGAGTTTTTCTTCGTCCGTAAGCGTCCGCTGGCGAAACGATTCGATACTATCGCCAATCCGGCCAGAATCCCCCGCGATCTTCTGAGAAGTCGTGATGACTTCCTCAATGGTGCGGTGCGTGTGGCGGATCGAAACCGCCCCATAAGTCGCATCCGAGACCACAAGGCCGTTACTGCATACTTGGCGGAAAACTCCCGCATAGAGACGGAACGCGCAACCGCCGTCATGGGAATTCATCATTACCAATTCGATACGGCTATCCCCTAACGGTGTCGTGTTGATCTCGCTGCGGCGGTGGAACCGCACCAGATGTTTCTGGAAGCCCTTGCGGCCTTCCTCCCGGGCAGTCTGCTCCTGCACGGAAACCGGAGCCCAACCGGAATCCCGCAAGGCTTCAATCACCGTAGCGGTGGGAAAGAAACTATAACGCGAAGTCGTGTCTTCGTGCGCTTTTTCGGCAAATGCCGAAGGCACACGTGCAGACAGTTCTTCGCGGGAGAGTTCGACGGCGGCGGAACGCATCATGTAACGGGTGGGAACTTGGAATGTATTCATCGTGTTTAGGCGACCTGTGATTACGTCCGGTCGGGACGGTTAGAGTTTGATACTGACCTTGTTATGACGGAAATAGTATCATAGCAGCTATGGTTATGTATAGAAATTAAAGTGAGAAAATATGCGCTTTTCAGAGGGAAAAACGCAGAGTTGGCACACGAAAAAGAGACGGAAAACGAGGCTCAAAAGACGGCGCAGCCGACCGGAGGCAAGCGCGACCTTTCCGCCTTTCTCCTGCCCTCTCACCAACAGGGCGGCGACAGCGAGCGCCTCCCCAAAATCCCGAAGAGGCGCGAGCCAGCCGCGACGAAAGAACTGGGGCTAGCCGGAACTGTGACAGGTGCCGTTTCCTGGCACAGCGTCCGGCGCGGGGCCGGAAGGAGGGCGTTGCGGGAGGAAACCCTGGTTTCATCCCGCTAGAAAGGGTAGCGGCGTAGCGCCAGCTAGCCGCGAGGGAAAGGCGTTTCCCTCCCAAAGAACAAAGGTGGGCAGCGGGCACGAACGAAGTAAAAAAGCTGAAAGCTGTAATCTCGGGGGTTGTGCTTGCGAGATTAGCTAATTCCCCCCACATTCATGGTTGATGAGCGTTCCTCTCTCCCATCAATGGAAACATCCCTCGGTAAGGATGTTTGCCGCTGATGACGATCCTGTGGATTTGATGTTGCGTACGGCGGCAGAGGCCGCCCTTAATGCGATGCAATCGGGATGGCAAGGGCCTCCCTTTGATCCGTTTATACTTGCTGAACTAAGACGCATTACCGTAGTTCCCAATAACGCGATTCTTGATGCTAGAACTGTTCCGTTGGGCAAAGATCGCGTACAAATCGAGTACAATCCTAATCGTCCGCGCGCGCGGGTGCGATACTCTGTCGCACACGAAATTGCGCACACGTTTTTCCCCGATTGCTCAGAGCAAATACGCAATAGAGCGTCGCGTGCCAGCTACCAGCCCAACGAATGGGAGCTCGAAATGCTCTGCAACTTGGGCGCCGCTGAATTGTTGATGCCAACGGGCTGTCTTAGTGAGTTCAAAGACAAGATTCTTTCGATTCAGAATATTTTAGAGTTACGAGAAAGTTTTGAAGTTTCAACTGAGAGCGTGCTTCTTCGGCTAATTCGAGTTACGCATCAACCGTACATCATGTTTGTGGCTTCACAGATGCCGTCCAAGCAGAGGCATTATGACATAAATTACTGGGTACCTTCACGGGCGATTCGTAGAAAGCAATCGCAGGCTTTAGTTCCACCTAAACAATCGGTTTTAAACGATTGCACGGCGATAGGATATACTTCGACTGGCAACGAGGAATGGTCTGGCGTTGGGAGCGTTCACGTTGAATGCGCTGGAATTTCTCCTTATCCAGGTCACGTCTATCCGCGAGTAGTAGGACTATTGCAACCGGCTAGGAGCCGGACCGAATCAGTAGCGGATATCCAATTTGTAACGGGTGATGCGACGATGCCACATGGCGGTGGAATAAGAATTCTGGCTCATGTGGTGAATGATTCGACTCCAAACTGGGGGGCTGGATTTGGCAAAGTTGTTCAACAGAAATGGCCACAGGTTCAGAATCTTTTTAAGAATTCATGGTCGGGTTTATCACATAAGCGTTTAGGAAAGGTATTTTTCAGTAATGCAGATAGTGACTTGATCGTATGTCAGATGATTTGTCAGCACGGTTATGGCCCATCCGACCGTCCGAGATTACGGTATGCCGCTCTTCGCGACTGCCTCTTAGAAATACGAGACTATGCGTTGGATTTAAAAGCTACCATTCATATGCCTCGCATTGGTACTGGTGAGGCTGGAGGTGCATGGCCATTGGTTGCAGCCTTAATTGACGAAATATTGTGTAGTGCGGGAATTTCGGTTACAGTTTACGACTTGCCAAATAGTAGAAGGAGGCAACTCTCTCAGGAGAGTCTTTTTCAATAGAATTTAAAAGGCAATACATGGCTGAACAAATTGTGATCCTTTCCGGGCACGTTTGTGCGGGAAAGAGCAGACTTGCGGAAAATCTCGCAGAGCATTTCAATTTTCGACATGTAAAGACGTGGAGCTTCATTAAGGCGCGTGGTGAGAACTTAAAGCTAGAGCGCACTGCACTACAGCAACTTGGTGAGCGGTTAGATCGCCAGACGCGTGGAGCATGGGTGCGTGACGATTTACAGAAAATCGAACGACAGGAATCTGTAAAAGGTGGCATCGTTGTCGATTCTGTTAGGCATCCCGGCCAAATCGACTTTCTTCGTAAAGCGTATGGAAGGCGCATTGTTCACGTCCACCTTACCGCGCCATTAAAGGAGTTAAAGCGACGGTACGAACAGCGAAAAAAGCGCAAAACCGATATTGCTGAGTTGGGAAAATACGCCGATGTCCTTTCCAATCGCACTGAATCCAAGGTCGAGGATCTTCGTCGCATAGCCGACGTCGTCATCGATAGCAATCTCTGCAATGAAGAGGATATCGTCGTCCGCGTTGCGAGTCATCTTGGCTGGTATGGACGCGAATACGTTCGTCTCGTAGACGTGATGGTGGGTGGCCAGTATGGGAGTGAAGGTAAGGGCCAAGTAGCGTCGTATTTGAGCCCCGAATACGAGCTTCTCATTCGGGTTGGCGGCCCAAATGCAGGTCATAAGGTCAAAATTCCCGGAACAGACAAAAACTTTACGTTCCGGCATCTTCCCTCCGGATCGCTTTCCAGCGAAGCTAAATTGCTTATCGGAGCTGGTGCTGTCGTACATGTACCAACCCTTCTTGAGGAAATTGCAAACGCAAAGATTGACGTTAATAGGTTAATGATCGATCCGCAAGTCATGACAATTAGTGAGATCGATCGAAATCGAGAATCTGGAAAAGGGGGAGTAAAAGGTTTGATTGGTTCGACTGGTCAAGGTGTTGGATTAGCGACAGCGCGACGTATTACGGGCCGCGGTAAATCCGGTGTAAAACTTGCGCAGGATATCCCCGCCTTGAGACCTTATCTACATGATTCTTGCGATGTACTTCAACGTATTTTTCGGGCGGGAAGGAGGGCTCTATTAGAAGGCACTCAAGGCACAGGATTAAGCCTCTATCATGGACATTATCCCCATACTACGTCACGAGATACAACAGTGGCAGGCTGCTTGGCTGAAGCAGGAATTTCACCAAGTCGGGTGCGTAAAGTAGTTATGGTTTGTCGCAGCTATCCGATTCGGGTGGGTTCACCAAGCAAAGAATATACCTCTGGATTCATGTCGAAAGAAATCACTTGGGCAGAAGTGGAGCGGCGGGCTCACTTTAAACGCGGAAAGATTGCCTCGCATGAGGTTGGCTCTGTAAGTGGCAATCCTCGCCGGGTTGCAGAGTTTGATTGGGTTTTGCTTCGAAAAGCAGCTTCGTTAAACGCGCCTACAGACATTGCGCTGACTTTTGCCGATTATATTGATCGACAGAATGTAAATGCGCGACGTTTTGAGCAACTTACTGATCCAACGATTCGATTTATAGAAGAAGTGGAGCGTGTTTCTGCTGCACCAGTGACATTAATTTCCACCCGATTTCATGAACGCAGCATCATTGATCGAAGAGCTTGGTAATCTGCATGACCATCGAAGAATTAATTCAGAATTATCCGAGATTATACCACATGGCCGAAGCCGGGACATGGCCTTCGATTTCCAAACATGGATTGCTAAGCACAACGGCTCTGCTTGATTTATTCCAAGTGGACCCTCCACAACGGAGAAAAATCGAATCCATGCGTCGCCCTGAATCTGTTACCATAGAACACCCGAAGTACGGGTCCGCGGTGATACGCGATCAAAAGCCATTAAGAGAATCAGCACTTCGAAAGTGTCTAAACAATTTGAAACCGTCTCAATGGTACGAGATTCTCAACCGGAAAACTTTTTTTTGGCTCACGCCCGAGAGACTTTCGACCCTACTTAACGCTAGGGCGTATCGAAATAAAGATCATTGCGTAATAACCGTTGATACTCGTGCTCTTATCGAACGTCACGAAGATAGAATAACGCTTTGTCCAATCAACTCTGGAAGTACTCTCTACAATCCGCCAGTTCGTGATGAAAGTACCTTTTATAAGGTGGCAGATTATCCATTTTCGGAAAGGAAGAAAACACGAGGAAAGCAGGGTGCTGTAGCCGAGCTTGTCGTCGATTATTCTGTTTCAGATATGTGTGAAGTTGCTATTTCAGCAGAACATCGCAAACGTGACACATGCCTAGAGGTCATTTGGAAAAAAGCGTAGTTTATTCAGAGCATCCAGAAGCTTTTGCTGTTTACCTTCTGCTTCCGAATAGCGATGATGTTTGCGAGCTTTTGCCTTAAAAAATCATTCAAAAAGCTGCCTAAACGGGCCGTTATTCCTCTGAAGGGCATCTGACAAACCAGTTGCTGCTAGAGTTATGCTTACGCCCAAAGAGGTTTTTTACCATATTTTGCACGGGACGGTGGGCCAGGTGCAGCCGGTCGGCAAAGCCGAGATTTTGAAGGCGGCCGAAACGCTTCCCTGTGAGCGCGGCGATTGGGGAGCCAAGGCGTTGATGATCTTTTGCGATACCTACACCAAGCGGTACAACAACATCAATTACGATCCGAGGACCAACGGAGAATATTGGCTGATGCAGCAACTGGCATCGCTCGATCCCAAGATCATTTTCGACGTGGGTGCCAACGAAGGCGAGTGGGCTTTCATTGCCTCGAAGTACATTCATACCGCGACGATTCATTCGTTTGAAATCGTCCCCAGCACTTACGAGAGATTTTCCGCGCTTACGGGTGGGCGGGAGCGTATTATGGGAAATAATTTCGGGTTATCAGATGAAGAGACAACAGTGGACGTCAATGTGTACGAAGCGTCCACCGGATTTTCGTCGATCTTCGAATACCCGCAACATGGCGAAGGAAGGAAGATTTCCTGCCCGGTGAGAAAGGCCAGTTCGTACATCGCCGAAAAGAGTATCGCTCACGTTGACTTCCTGAAGATCGATACCGAGGGAGCAGAACCGCTCGTGCTTAAGGGCTTCGAGCAATACCTCAATGACGAATTCATCGACATCATCCAGTTCGAATACGGGACGATGAATTCCCGAACGCAATTCTTCCTGAAAGATTTTTACGATCTTCTCGGTGCGAAAAATTTCAGCCTGGGAAAGCTCTACCCCAAGGGGGTCGAATTTGCTCCTTACGATACCGCCGATGCGGCCCTGTTCGACATGTACTTTGGTCCCAATTACGTGGCGGTCTCGAATAAAAGACCCCAAATCATCGAACTGCTACGTGAAAAATAGGAAAACGCATGGCGGTCGTCGGCAAGACCGATCCGCCATGCCGTCCTGTTTCTACTAGATCTGGACTGATCCGGTGTGCCAGCGCACTCGCCAGATCAGAAGAGCGAATCCCAAAGCGATCAGTGCCACGGAGAGAGGCTCGGGCACGGCCTGTACAACGGAGCCGTTAAGAACGAGTTCGTTGCTGCCAGTGATATTGGAAAGCACTCGTAAATCGCTTCCATACGAGAGCCCACCACACGGGCTGGTAGTGCCGTAGGCCCAAAAAGCGAATTCGATGCTTTGACTCACATTGAGGGTTTGGCCGAAATTCCACGTCGTTAGGGTGGAAGGTGCGCCCCGCAGGATTTCCGAAGGCGCGGATTGGATGACCCACGAACCGCCGTCGATCCGGTAACCCCATATGCCGATGCTGGGAGCGGAACTGTCACTCGTCCAAGCCTGGGCATACTGAAACGAATTCAATTTGAGGACATATCCGCTGTCCACCGATACGGTAAATCCCGCGTAGGGATAATAGGTATTGAATGTATTACTTCCCGCGGCCCAGTTATACGCCCGGAATTCATCGGCCGAGTCGCTTTGGATGGCCCAACCGTGAATGGCCAGATCCACGGCGCTGAGGTGGGTGGCGAGCGTTCGATGTGCTGGCACGGAGTTGGCGGGGAGTGAGGGATCGTACCGATAGCCCTCGTAATCCCACGTGGCGATCACGGCGGCGAAACCGTGCGGAACGGGTGAAAAGAGGAAGACAAACAAACCGGCAGAGATGAGGAGGAGCAATTTTTTCATAGATTCATGGATGAGGTTGAGGTGAGGCAAACGAATGACGTGAAGACAAAGCTTCGAAATCAGGGACTTGCTTTTCGCGGCAATCGGTCTGATGAGAGATCAGTTGCCACGGGTAGAAGAAACTTGGCCTTCTCGCAGTCAATGGCTTGCTGCGAAAGCAGAATGGTCTTGTGGATGGGAGAAATCGTCCGGTCGGCAATCAGTTCAAGCACGATGCCAACGCAATCGTTGACGAACTGACCTTCGGGCCAGTTAAGCAGACCCGAGACATGCCGGATATTCTTGCGCACGGCAGGATCGAATTTAACACTGAGCGGTTTGATGGGTTCCATAGTGATTTTTCCAATGGGTAAAAGCGCCGGGAAAGCGAGCGGTGGGAGGGTGGATGGGAGGCCGCTCGCCTTTCCGGGCGCGAGCCCCGTAGCGCGTGGAACCGGGGGCAGCTGAGGCCGACGGTTCGACGCGCTGGGGCAACCAATTGTTGTTCTTTCGCTGGATGACTAGACGCCCATGGATTGTCCGTGCCCCGTGGCGGTTCGCGGGCTGAAATCGATTTTGGCCTTTTCCTGGCTCACCAGATCAATGAACACCGTCGCCCGTTCCTCGGGCCGAGCCTGTTCCACCCGTTCATGCACGCGCTGCTGCACGTCGGGCGATTGTTTGTTGAGCCATTCTTCGGCGCCGGGCGTCAAAGTCTTGGCCTGGCGGGTGTCAGCTTCAAACCGGAACATCCGGTTGAGCAGGAGGGAATCGACGGCGCGGTCGGGACTCGTTTTCACCATATCGGCGTAGTAGGCAACCCACTTGGGATTGTTTTCCTTGAACGTATGCAGGCGTTGGTTGACTTGGGCATTGATGGTGTTGAAGCGTTCGCTCGTTTTCGGCGGATCATTTTTTTCGATTTTGGATTCGGGAGGATTTTTGGTGGATGTAGCCATAGGATTGCTTTCTGTGCTGAGGGTGAATGAGGTTCTTGGGGATTAAGGCGCGTTCTCGAACTCGGGAGGAAAGACGTAAGTGTCCGTTTCTCCCGGCATCGGAAGGCCCAGATGATTGCGAAGCCCGATGTCGAAATTGCGGGCGATCTCGTCGGCGGAGAACGTTGCCAGCATGCAACGCATGAGCGTTTGCGCGTTGGGGGCGGGTTCGCCGAGATAATGAGCCAGCTTTTCGGAGGCTTCGTAGTATTGCTGCGCGACATGGTCGGGCAGCGCGACGGTGATATGAATCACGGTTTGTTATTTCCTTTCTTTGGGGTTGAAGGTTGTTCCGGCACTCTTTTCCCCGGGGGAAGAGTTTGCGGAAGAAGTGGGCTCGGACTTCGTCCAGAATGATCGGGCCCACTCCGTCCAGGTGCGCTCGTGGGCCGGTTCCGGGTTGGTGACGGCAACCGCCTGTGAAGCAGAATCAGTAGCCCCCGGCAATTCGGGAGCGTCGGTGGAGATCTGCGGCTGCTGCGATTTTACCGGTTGGTTCAGTTTTATAATCTGGTCCTGAAGCGTTTTGATTTCCTGGGACATCCGCTCGTTCTGTTCATAGGTGGTTTGCAAAAGTTGATCCTCCTGCTTGAGCCGCTGTTCCAGTTCCGCGGTCAACGCGACATGCTGCCGGGAAGGATCGGCAACCGCTTCCAACGTGGCGTTCGCATCCGGCCCAAGCGGAACCGTCGTGGGTGCGCTGGGAGCGAGATTCCATTGCGGTGATGTTTCGGCGCGATAGACGGTATGCGCTTCGTGCATGACATCGGGCGAACTGGGATCGGCGTAGCGTCCCACCGGATAAGCTTTCAAATTCTCCGGCTGGCGAACCGTGCTGGAATCCGGTTCATCGGCGGGAAGAGCCGGTAAAGCGGCGGTCGTATCCACGTCGGTAATTCGGGGGCCGGAAGCGCAGCCGATGGGAATGACCAAGGAGACCAATGCGAGTAACAGGAGACGGGGCTGTTTCATCTATTTCTTTCCTTCGGGTTTGAGAGCGATTCGGGAATTGCCGCGCTGGGCGTTTTCCAAATCGATCGGTTGAGTGACGTAGAGATAAAACTGTTTCCCTGCCGGCACGCGGACATAGAATCCGTCACGCTTGATCGAATTGGCGATTTGCTGCGCGTAACTGGCAAGCACGGCGCTGACTCCCTGCAAGGCGGCGTTTTTCGGTGTGCTCAAGGCCGTTTGCGCCGTCTGACCCGTGAGACTGTTAAAGCTGGTCTCGGTATCGAGAAAGCCGGAAGCGGCGGCGCTCAGGAACGTGGAGGCAAACAGTTTGATCTCCGCCATGTTATCGGTTTTCAAAACCTGCCCGCGTAATCCGGCGGAACCGTCCGTAATTTCCCACGAATTCGCTCCGTAATGGCGTTCCATGTCGAGCGCGATGCCGCGCAAAGGAAGTTCCGCGCCATTGAGCCGGTCGGTCGTGCGCCAAACGATGACCCAACTGCTATCACTGGCGATGCGTTCGCGGGAAGGGTCAACCTGCGCTTTGCCGTGTACTTCCGCTCCGGCCGGGATGATGAGCTTTCCCTCGTGCCAAACATCCTCGGTGACAAAACCGATGATCGGCGTTTCGATCTTGGCCGAATCGATTGTAATCACCGTCTCACAGGGAATGAGCCGTCCATAGGGAGCGTAATTCTCGGACAGTTCCTTTTCGGCGGTGCCGCTGTGATAGAGCGAAATCGGCAATGAGGGAGGAACCGGAATGGAAGCGATGGGAGCCGACGGGGTGGCGAGCTTCGGTTTGCGATTGTTCAACTGGTCCGCGCTGGCTCCATTGCGAAGCTCGGTTTCGATCTGCTCTTTTGAGATGACTGGTTTCGGCGGCTGAACAACACTGACCGTCGCCGATGGCCGGTGATTGAAGGTGTAGAGGAGAACGCCTCCGACGATGAAAGCCACGGCGAAGAGGCAGAAATGCCCGGTTCGGGTTTTGAAAAAGTCGAGGAATTTTCGGGGATTCATAAAGCCTCCCGCCGAAAAACGAGCACGTTGAACTTGTTCGTTACCGAGAGATGATTGCGGCCATGTCCTGCAGTGCCGCAGATGACGAACCATGCCTGGCTGTGACTGGGAGTGATCTCGCCCGTTTGGGAATCCTTCACCCCGGCAGGCATGATTCCCGAGGCATCGGACAGGGCGCTCCAATAAACTGTAGGACCCACTCGAACCGCAAGTGACTGCGGGACGTAGAGAATCGGATGGTCGGTGCGGTTCACCAATTCGATTTTGAAAGCGAGTGCATCGTCCGCATCGAACCGGAATACCCGCGTCAGGATCACATCGAAGCCGCTATAGAGAGCAGTCGAGAACGGCTCAGCTTTAGCGATCTGCGAGACCATTTCCGGGTACTGCTTGGAAAGAAGCGGATACGCCTTGGCCTTATCGAGCAATCCAAGCAAACGCGCAGGGTCAACGTTCCTGCGCACGCCCTGGCTCATTCCTGCCGGACCATCGTTTATATAGAATTGCACCGATTGAAACGGTTCCTTGTCGGTGATGAATTCCAGCACGTAGACGGCGCGATTGCAGATGACGTTCAGGCTGCCAGTAGCTCCCTCGACCAAAGTGCGAACCGAAAAGAACCGGTCGCCAGCGTGGTAGCTCAGCAACAGTTTGGCCGGTGTTTTTGGATCCAGAGTCAGTCCACTTCCTTCCATCGCGGTAATGGCGATGGGGAACGTAATCGTCGTTACTTTGTCCGTTCCGACCTTCAGGTGGTAAACGGTCTGCTCGTCGAGCGGAAAGGTTTTAATGGCCTGAGCCGAGGCAATCGCCAGCGAGACGGAGAACAGGAGCGCGGTGAGGATTAATCGATTTGGAATTTCCATATAGCGAGGGGGAAACGACCATTCGTGGTTAGGTTGGGGTTGCGAAGAAGAGTGAAGCGGGCGCGGAACGGCGTGCTTTCGGTGAACGACTCATCGTTGAAGAGCCCGACACGAATCAGTTGTCCGGTGGCTTCAACCAACACCCGGTCATTGCGGGTTTGGAGCACGTCGAGCCGGAATACTTCCACCTTCTGGTGAATCTGCTTCGCCTTGAATTCGGTGGCTTGCGTGCTCTGGATCGCCTTGGCCTGCTTTACCGCCTCCGGCAGAAACAATTTCTCCAACAGCTCGGGATAATCAAAACCGTTGGGGTTTCGTTCCAAGAGAGCGAGACAGGCGAGCAAGGTCTGCGAGGTATGCAATTTGGTCGCATCCTCGAAGTTCAGGAGCGGCGAAATATGATAGGTGCCGGTCTCGTCCAGAATGACGACGCGCTCCTTGGTGCGAAGCGAGCTAATGATTAAGAAGGGCTGGACGATGGCTGCTGCGACCGCAACGAGTGCGATGGCACACCAAACCCGCGCCGCCCAGCCATGATCGGCAAAGAGCCGCAGGACCGTGGGAGCCGGTTTCGGCGTGGGGACGCTGGACGGTATTGTAACGCGGGTTTCGTGGAGCGTATTCATACGGTGGTGGGCTCGGAGTGAAGGAATGAAACGAGTTTCGAGTGGGCGTGGGGATTGGCGGGCGGTTGCGGCTGATGCGTGACGACCGTTCCATCCGAAAAGGCTTGGGTGAAAGGCGTGCCGTTTTCGTTGGCGACGCCCTGGGCCTGCTGGGCCGTGATCGCATCGGCGGCGCGTCCCACGGCAAATGAGCCGCGTGAAGTCTGAACGACTCCCGGTATCTTCGCGCCGGACGCTCCGCCGCTCGATGGCGCGGTTTCCGGTTGCGATGCGAACCGCGCGGCTGGCTGTAAATCGACGGGTTGCGGTGAACGTGGTGGCGGCGTTGTCGAAGCGATCGAAGAAGCCGGGGGCGCATCCGGGCCGGAACTACTTTGGCTGGAACTGGCGATACTTTTCCCGCCGACTCCTCCCGCGGCAATCATCCGGCTCAAGCCAGCGACGGCCAATCCCATCTGCACGGACTGTCCGATGGAGGAGGAAAGCGGGACGCCGGAACAGAAAAGCATCTGCATGACGACCGGCGTCACTAGGCTGCCGAGAATCAGCCAGACGGCGACGACACCGCCGATGGCCATGTTGGCGGGCGTAAACTGCGTGGCGGCTCCTTGTACGATGGCCCCCGCGCTGACAGCGGAAGTGACGCTGGTGAGCAGCGCGTATCCGACGAGATCAACCACCGCAAATCCAATCGGCCATGCCAAAATGGCAAGGGTCTGTTGAATATAGCGGGTGGCGAGTCCCTTGGTGCCATCGAAGGCAAAAAGCGAGACAGCAATCGGCAGGAATAAGTAACAGAGACATTCCATGACATACTGCACGAGCATCATGGGCACTTGGATGAGGCATCCGAGCCAGACGATGATCCAGCCGAGGGCGTATTGAACCGCTTTCATCAGCGAGTTGCTGACATCGAGCCAGTTGATCCCGTCTTCCGGCGGCTGCAGCAATTGCATCAAAGACGCGCCAACTCCATCGACGCTGCCGGTGGTCTCACGCCGAATCGCGACGGCAATATTCCAGAACGTGTCGCGAACGAGGTTGAACCAAAATGGAAGCGAGGCGATGAGGGCACACACGCCAATCGCGGTGACAATCGGACGCAGCAGATTCGAGATGGATTGGCTGCCCTTCCCCGTACGCACGATGATCGAAGCGGTGAGGATGAAGAAGCAGATGAACCGGAACTGTGTGTTCAGGCTTTCCACCATCGGCCGCAAATTGGGAATGAGATCGCTGATGCTCATAAGGATGTCGGTTTATTTGAACGGTGTGTGGTCGCTCGTGACCTGCCCCTGCCACTGCATCAGGTTTTGCAAAGAAAGGCTGAGTTCATGGTCGGCGGACTGATTGGCCGCCTGCGCCTTCATCGCCGCATCGTTCTCATTGCTGATTTGCTGGGAAACGAGCTGGTTGGTGGCGGTCTGCTGTTGCTGTCCCAGGGCGGCAATTTGTCCATCAAGGGCGCTCGCCTGGGCGGTCAGTTTTTGCACGGTGCTCTGGTCGGTCGCGGTCTGGATCTGCTCGAGCGTCGTCGCTTTCTGCTGCTCCAAGGCGGCAATGCGGGCGGCGGTGTCCGACGTGACCGTGTTCACATTCGCGTCATGGCTCTGAATCGAGGCGAACGGTTTGAAGGAATCCGCCGCAAAGCTCATCGAAAATCCGCCCGGCGTTTTCATTTCCACCGGACGGAACAACGCCGATCCGCTGTTTTCGAGCGCCACGGCTCCATTTGCCGTCTGGTTGAGCGCGGAGCTGAGCTGGCCAGCGGATTGCCCGATTTGCGAGGAACCGAGAAGTTGCAACTGCATCGACTGCGCCGCTGCCGCCGGGTTGCCAACCACGCTTTTCATCTGCTGGGCGAGCTGCACCGCCTGCTGCATTTGCTGCAACTGTTGGTTCAACTGCTGGATCGATTCGTTCCATTTCAACAGTTCTTCCATGTGGTTCTGGACGGCCACAGGGTCATTGACCACCGATACGGCGTATTGTGCTCGGGCCAGCGGGACGGCGAGAAGTGAGAGGAGGATGAGGAGAATTTTCATGTTATTGCTCCACGCGGATGTATTCGGTGCGCGGGAGCGTGGTGACGCCGTTGGTCGTCGCTCCGGGCACGGTGATGGGCAGATAGGAGGTCTGCGGCGGCGGGGTTTTCGACTGCTTTTGCTGGTTCTGGACAATCCAGTACTGCTGCTTGACCGCATCGCTTCGTCCCTGCTGATAACCGTTGGTGTATTGCGTCTGTCCCTGCTTGGCTGACAACGTCTGGGCGATTTCGGAAACGGCCACGCCTCCCGCCGCGCCCACTCCGGTCATGAGCGGATCGCCGTCGCTTAGCTTGTTGGCGATCACGCCTCCCGCGGCGGCGGCTCCGGCGTCATAAAGGCCGCGCGTGCTGGAACAAGCCGTGAGGACAAAGAGACAAACCAGCGACAAGGCCGTGTAGAGTCGAAAGCTCATTTCGCGCTCCCTTCGGGAAAAGCGGGGACACCGGTAGCGGAGATGTCTTTGTCCTCTCCGCTTTCGGTAAAAAAATGGATCACACTTCCAATCACACCGGCAGCGCCAAGCCCGAGAGCGGCCTGAATAAGCGTGTCGTCGGATTTGGTGCCGGACTCCCGCACGACGGTTGTCGCGGTCGAAGTTACGGGAGGAGGCGTCGAATCGACCTGGGTTTGCAGGTCATTGAGGCTGTCGGACAGGTGCGAATACTGGTCCTGCATCGCTGCCATCGATTCCTGCAACGACTCAATCGCACTTTGCTGGCTCGTCACCGTATCTTGCAGGGCTCCGAGTTGGCTTTGGAGACTGGCGTACTGGGACTGAAGAAGTGCTTGCGACTGCTGCAAGCTGGCAATGGCGGCGTTTTGCGAACCATCCGAGGTTTGCAGTAAGGCGAGCTGGCTCAGGATCGAATCGATCTGGCCTGCCATCGCGGATTGAGTGCCTTGCAGGTTTAAAATGGCCGACTGCTGCTCGCCCACGAGATCATTGAGCGCATCGATCTGGCTCTGCTGGGCTGTAATCTGAACCTGCAAAACATCGAGCTGATGTTGAACGAGCGAAACGATCAGCGTTTGAAACGCCGTCTGGTCCTCCGATGTGGCGGAGTTATAGATTAATGTGAGATCGTTGAGCGTGATGCTTCCGTCCGAGCCATCGGCGGGTTCGTTCCAGAGAATCACGGTCCATTGCTGAGGACCGGCTGTTGTCGTCACCCGGTAGTTACCCGGTGCGGGCAGTGTGCCGCTGGCCACAGAGCTTGCCGCGGCATGCCCATTGCCTCCGGGCGCAACGCTAAAGATAGCCGTAACATTTCCTACAGTTGCGGAACTTGGCCCACTGACATTAGTGCGGTTATCCGTGAGAATAATAGTCACGGGACCAGCCACGGTGGCGTCAATCCCTCCGGGATTGATATAGACCCGTTGCGAAAAGCCGTTGGTCATCTCCAGAAGGAGAAATAAAAGAATGGCCGGAATAAATTTCATAGATTGGTTCCTTGGGCGATGAGGGTTCCTATTTGTCGCTCCCGTCAAACGAACCCCTGCAAGGCGGTTCGTCTTCCGCGTGATTGCTCTGGGAGGAAAAATTGAGAATGGCGGTGATGACCCCGGCGGCACCCAGACCCGCTCCAATATATCCCCATGTGTTATTGGCGCTTTTACCGTTCTTTCCATCACTCCCGTTCGCGCCGTTGGTAACGCTGATACTGGCAAGCTGCGCTTCAAGGGCCTCAAGCCTGTCCTGAACAGCAGTGTTTTGTTCGGCGAGCTGGTTATAGGAATTGATCAACTCGCCGACTTGCTTCTGTAATTGCGCGATGGCGGCGGATTGATCCGTGTCGGACTGTTGCAGAATGGAAATCTGACTCTGCTGAGAATCAATCTGGTTTTGCAGATTCGTCAGTTGCTGCTGAACTAACGAAGCGATGAAGGATTGGAATAAAGCCTGATCGGCGGCGCTGGCCGAGTCATAGGCCAATTCCACGTCATTGATGGTGAAGCCGCCGTCACTGCTTTCGTTCCAGAGAATCACCGTCACCTGTTTCGGATTATTGTGCGTCGTGACGGCATAGGTTCCGGCGCTCAGGGTGCCGGTAGCCGCCGCGCTGAATCCGAGATAATTGAATCCCTGATTGGCGGCGTAACCACTGACGTAATTCGAGTACGTTGCGGTCAACGTGCCGACCGTGGCGGAGCTCCCACCGTCGGATGATCCTTTCAAGTCGGTGTCAATGATCGTCACCACTCCCGGTTTGGTGAGGGAGACCGAAGAAGGATCAACGAAGACTTGCTGTGCGAAACCCCGAATGCCGGTGAGAAGAATCAGGGCGAGGATTGGAATGAATTTCATGAGAGTCCTTTCAGGTTAATGAGTGATCAGAGTGGAAGAGGAAGCAGGCGCGCCGATGTGGCGCAACGTGCCGCAAAGAGCCGGCTGAGTGGAGGGCGCGTAATAGCAGAGCGAGGAAAATTTTCGCCCTTCGGCTTGCTGCTCGGGCAATGGATAATGCTGCACCGCGTCCACCATCACTTCGGGCAACTTGATGTCGCGGGAGATGTCTTCCAGATCCGAACCGTCGAACTGCCGCATGAGGAAGAATTGTTTGCTGTTCCCCATGACGACGGGACGGATGCGCGAGGATTTGAATTTGCTGTACTGCTGGACGATGGAAATGGTCCAGCAGTTGAACTTGCGAAGCTGGGCGTAACTTTCCGCGACGATTTTCTCGCCTCCGGGTACGTCGAGAAAACGGGCCACTTCCTCGAAGATGATCCGTTTGCGCAGTTGCCGTGGGAGTGTGATGATGTGCTGGCGGGTAAACCCGGAGATCAGAAGTCCTGCGGCGGTTTTGAGTTCAACGGCCTGTTCGGGAATATTGCCTAACTCGAAATGAGCGACTCTGCCGGTCAACGAAACGTTGGTAATTCCGTCGAAGAGTCGCCCATAGGAACCGGCAGGCGTCCACGCTTGCAGCAGGCTCGCAATGTGGTTGATCTCCTCTTCCTTGTGCTCAGGGAACCGGGAGTAAAGAAGTTCGTCGATCAGCGCCGAATGGGTGGGATATTCGTCAGGGCTAAAGGCGCTGTAGGCCATCACCATCACTTCGCGCTCCGTCTGCGATTCTTTCGCGAAGCGGGTAATCTCGGCTTCGGTGACGTTCGCGTAAAACTCCAGTGCTTCGGCTTCGAGCGCCTCCATCCGGTCGCGCAATTCGGCATAGGCTTCCAGCAACGTCGCTCCGGTTTCCATCTTCTCGCGTCGCCAATGGTTCACGGCACAGGCCAGTCGCTGAATGGCGGGAAGTTTCTCCGCATGAGACCTAGACCATTCCTCGAATGTATCCCGGTAAAGCTGCTGGATGTATTGGCCGATCTGCGCCTGCCGGAGCTGTTGTTTCTCCAAGTCGGAAGCCTCGCCGATCATTTTGGAGACCAGTGCCACGGCACTCGCAATTTGAAGCTGGCTCAGGGGCAATCCCTGGGTATCGAGATAATTGATGGTGAGTTGGCCGTCCGGATGAATATCAATAATCTTTTCCCCGAGGCTCTCGGTGTAATGCTTGTAGGAGCGGCCTTCTTCGATAATCACCTCGTAGTGATAGAAGGGCCGGGTCTGCGTGAGCAGGTCATCCATGAAATAGGACTTGCCTGCGCCGGTCATGCCGATCAGCACCGCATGCTGCGGCGTGCCACCGACGAAAGTGCGAACGCCGACAAGATTGCCATTGGTGCCGTCATAGAGTGCCTCGGCCTCGTCCAAGTGCGCGGTGAACGTGGATGAAAACGGCAATAAATCGGCCAGATAACGGTCTTCGGCGTATAGGTCACGGTGACGGTAACTGCTTCCGGTCCATCCCGGCCATGTGGCAAAGAAAAGTTTCTTGGCGGTGGTGGGAAGCGCTACGTCGTAGAGTTGCGCCCCGTTCATTTGATTCACCGCATTTTTGATGGCGGCGCATTTGTTGTGCAGTCCCGTTTCGCTCTCGTCCCACACACGGATGAAATACTGGACGTAGAACGGAAACGCAAAACCCTGTGCCAGTGAGTCGATTTTGCGTTCTTTCTTCTGGAGGGCGACATTGAGCGAATACTTGCCTTCCGATTCGAGGTCGCCCCGCAGACGGTCGATGGCCTTTTCTTCGCGGGAGATTTCCTCCCGTACCGGAATCGGTTCGAGATTGATAGTGATTTGATAATCGAGAAACGGCAGATTAGTGAGCCGCTGAACGATTCCCGGATAGGTTTTCTGCGGCCAGCGTTTCACGGAAAAAAGCGCCTGATAACGGTCGTCGAGACGAAAACCGGATTGCGCCCGTCCAATACCGTCGCCATCCCAGGTCAGTTCTTGCAGCGAGAGATCGGACCAGTAGAGCGAATCGAAATCGACTTCGAGCCGGTCGGACAGAGACGGATTAAGAAAGCGCTTATAGTAAGTGAAGTGCTCCAAATCGGTCATGGGGCGGATCGTCGTGCCCGCGCCAAAGATCGTGTTCAGGGTCGTACCAATCTCGCCAAAGCCGCTACGGAGTTGCTTGAGCGTTTGGGTGTAGTAATCGAGAAGACCAGAGCGGCCTGCCGTGGAGTCGGGAGCGGTATCGATATCCTGGGAGATAAAAAGGACGAGTTGTTCGCGGCGCAAGGCGCGCTCCAGCATCCGCCCCCAATACCGCGAATAGCGTTCCTGCCGGGCTGCTCGGACACCTTCATCTATGACCGATCCGGTGTGACGATGATAGGCGATCAGTTCCTTGCGATAATCGGAATGGCACGTCCATTGGAGTTGGGCGCGCTGCTTGGGGCCGAGTGTGGCCAGAAAGATGCGGAGCTTGTCCTGAAATTCATTGCGGAGCGCAATGGAAGCGTTCTGCAAGTCGGGCGGTTCCAGAAGAAATCCCTGGCTGGCGAGCGAACCGGTTTCCAGATTGCCATAGAGAATCATTCCATCGGCAAAATGTCCATTGGGAGCGTGGTCGTGGCGTTTCATTGCGGGCGGCGAAAGGCGGTTTGTTGGCGGGCGTTGAAGGAGAATCCCGGTCCCAGAATCCAAAGTTCGAAGAGATCGCGGTCGTAACCGGGCGGCTTGCCTTGTTTGAAGAGGAGCACGTAACTGAGTGTCAAAACGAAGGGCACCGCCCCGAGCGCGAAACTCAGCCACCAGACCACCTGAAACAACCCGAACAGAACCATGAGCACCCCGATGGAGAGGACGGCCGAGGCGATGACGGGCATAAATAGGTTGCCGTCAAGGCCCCAGACCGATCCGGCGGAATCGTCCGCGGCGTTGGTGTCCGTGAGTCTGAGTTCGTTCATAGTGGATGGATGAGCCTGGCCCGGAGCGATGCCACAGGGTCTAGAACGAGGGCGTGAGAATGGCCCCGTTCAAATTGAAGATGGCGTAAAGCGCGCCCATGATGGCGGCGGCTCCCGCGATGACGATGCCGGCAATGATTCCCATTTTGCCATCGGCCTCGCCTTTGCTGATGGCGTTGGCGCCCGACCAGATTTTGATGACGCCCCAGATGAATCCGAACATGAAAAGGATTCCAAGCGCCGTGCCGAATCCCTGCCGGAGCGCGGAGAGATCGCCGCCGGAAGTCTGAGCCAATAAAGACGAGCTGATATAGAAGATGGTGCGATTGATCATGACTTCATTAAGCCATAGAACTAACGGTTACCGTTAAAGAGCAGACGGAGAGTTAAACGGAATTTTTGAGAATATTGGCGGTGCTGCTTTTTAGGCTTTGAAAACGACGCTTTTGAGGGCGTATGTTCCGCGAAAACCCATGAATACATTTCAACCCGAACTCATCGAAAAGCTTCGCAATCTGGAGAGCGCTCTCCTCTCCTCAATCAAAGGTCAAAATCATGTGATCCCGCGAGTAGTGTCCGTGCTGCGCCGCGGCGAAATGGGACTGGCACAGCAATCGCGTCCCAAAGGCTCATTCCTGTTCGTCGGGCCGACTGGAGTCGGCAAAACCGAGCTTGCCACTTGCTTTACGGAATATCTTTTCGGACCGGGACATCTTCACCGGTTCGACATGTCGGAATTCCAGAATCAATCCTCGGTTGGGCTATTACTTGGTCAATCTTCAAACGAAACCGGGATGCTGGGTAAAGCGCTGAAACGTTCGGAGAAAGGAACCCTGCTTTTCGACGAGATGGAGAAGGCGCATCCCCTCGTGCTGGATTTGTTTTTGCAAATTCTGGATGCCGGACACATCACCCTGGCCAATGGAGAAACCAAAAATCTGAATGGCTATTACATCGTTTTCACGTCGAACATTGGCTCCGCGGAGGCGATGCGAATGGAGAAGTCCGTCTTCGCCACAATCGAACGCACGGTTTTGCGCAAAATTGACCAGACGTTGCGACCGGAGTTGGTCGCACGCATAACGGATAAGGTCGTGTTTGCAAGACTGAGTTACGAAACGCAGAGGGAAATCTGCGAGGCGATGGTAAAACGGGAAGCCGAGCGGTTAAGGGGATTAGGATTTGAAATCAAAACCAATGCCGAAATGATCGAGAAGCTTCTACGGGAAGGTTATCACCGCACGCTTGGCGCTCGCCCAATGAGAAATGCTGTGGATCGCCTTTTGCAGGAGGCCGTCGTAGCCCATTTGACCGCAAAATGAGGCGCATTCGAGACTCGACGATTGCATTTTTCTTGCCAATGTTTGCCCGTAAGAACTTGGAGGGAGCATGAAGCAATACAGAGGGTCTATCGAGGATTTAAAAACATTAATTGCGTCGGCGGGATTCACCATCATATCAACTGAAGAGAAAGAAAATCTTCAACAAATCAAGACAGACGAAGGTGCCATCTTAAATTGGTACAAGACGGGCACCCTCCAATATCAAGGAAATAAAATACAAGCAGAAAAACTCAAGATTGCCTTATCGGAAGCTTCGGGACTCCCAAAGGCAAAAGCATCTAGTGCAACGCCACCTAGCTTGAATTCAAGCGAGTCTCCGGCAAATAACAAAAAGGTCTTTGTCGTTCACGGCCACGATGCTCAGGCTCGTGAACAGTTGGAGCTAGTGTTGCACAAGTTAGGATTAAATCCATTTGTTTTGCAAAATTCCTCTGGCGGTGGTTTGACAATTATTGAAGCACTTGAAAAGGAAATTGGACCAAGACCGGGAGCCGCACGGTTTGGCATTGTTTTGATGACACCAGATGATATGGGATATGCTCAGAGTGAAGGTGCGGATAAAGTGCAGCCGAGAGCTCGTCAAAATGTAGTTTTGGAGGCTGGCATGCTGATTTCCGCTCTAGGCCGTTCCAACGTTGCAATACTGAAAAAAGGGCATCTGGAAGTTCCTTCGGACGCGCAAGGAATCATATACATTCCTTTTAATGCTCATGTTAAGGAAGCCGTCCCCAAGCTAGCTAATCGTCTTACACAAGCAGGATTTGTGTTCAATCCAACCAGTATCGCTCACGCTTCCTCCTAATGGCACGTTCGCCTGAAAAAAAGATCGATGTTTATACCGATGGGGCTTGCAGCGGCAATCCCGGAGCGGGTGGCTATGGTGTTGTCCTTCTCTACGCGGGACATCGAAAGGAGCTTAGTGGTGGTTATCGTTGGACGACAAATAACCGCATGGAATTGATGGCGCTTGTAGCTGCCCTTACGGCGCTCAAAGAGCCATGCATTATTACAATTCATACTGATTCCAGGTATCTCATGGGAGGATTTGAGCAGGATTGGGTTGCGAAATGGAAGAACAACGGATGGAAGAACAGCGCGAAAGATCCAGTTCAGAATCAAGATTTATGGAAGCGATTGGATATTCTGCTCGCCCCTCATGTAGCCTCGTTTCGTTGGATCAAAGGACATGCCGAAGATCAAGAAAACAATCGTTGTGATCTGCTGGCTGTTGAATCCACACGCAAAGCTCCTCTTTTAATTGATGAAGAATATGAGGCATCAAATCCATTCCTGTCATCGGATGAGCTAGGAAAAGACTCCTCATAAGTTTAATATCGGATGTTCTGAAGATTTCGGAATCCTCACTAAGAGCGGGTGAAATTCGTTGGCCCCAAATAAATCTGGCGAAATGGCTTCTCACAATGCTTGATGATGGCGAAATGCTTTGGCAAGGCTCGAAGTTCGTGAGGTTTGATCCAATGTTCGTCTTCGTCTTTCCAGTTCAGGGTATTGCCACCTACCGTTCGACCTTGGGTCAGTTGTTTGATGGTATGTCTGCCAAGGGCATCAGCGATCATCTCGGACGCTTGGTTGTCCGCAGCGGTGAAGTGGATTTGGTTTCCGAGATTGAGTAAAAATACCTCGGCTTTGTCCTTGCCCCCCATCGGCGGGATGTATGACGTAGGGGATTGAGTGGAATTGATCGTCGTGGCGCGGGCTCCACGAATTTTGTCGATCACATTGAAATCGGACATACCGTCCTCGCTGACAAGAACGGTCTCCTGAGCTTCATCGAGCACCATCACGATCAAATTCCTTTTCGACCGTTCCTCGTAAGAAAGATCGTATCGCCGCAAGGCGTGCAGATAAAACAGTGTCTTTAGCAACAAACTGACGTACCTTTTCTCGACCTGATATTTCTGGGGAATTTTGACGCTGATAAGCTTGCCCTGGTCGATCATGCTCATGGAGAAGGTCGGATGCTCAGAACAAAACACCCGAGCAATTTCAGGTGCCAAGAAGGGCTGGAGATAATTAAATACCGTCGAACGCACACCCCCGAGTTGTTCCGGTGGCTGTTTGATGAATTCATAAAAGTATTTTACCAGTGGCTCGACTTCCGGGTTGATCTTGGAAAAGGTTTCGAGGCAGGAGGCCATTTCCTTGAAACTCTCGATATTGGCGATTACCTCCGTGCATGCGGGAACAGTCACAGGCCGATTTAGAATCGCCAGGGCGGTGAAGGTATTCTGGATGGCGGTTTGCGACGCCACTTTGAAAAAGGCTTGTCCTCCTTTCTGGCCGGCAGCCGTAGCCACATCGACCAGTAGCTTGGCATAGGTGGAATACGGAATGGTTGTGTCGCTCAGGAAATTCATCGTAAACGGAGGCTTCCAATCCAGCGGCGCATCATCCGGCTTTACTTCCAGTTGCAGGAGTTGATCCTTGCAATACAACGATTCTGCAATGCGAGAGAGTGGCTCGCTCAAGTCACCCTTGGTATCCAGTGCCAGAATGCCCACGTCGGGCCGTCTTTGCTTGAGTTGATAAATGATGAGAACCACGCCGCTGGAAGTTTTGCCGGAGCCGGTACGTCCGTCGATCTGCCAGCCCCGGCAAAACTCCTCCTCGGTCCATTCAATACCGCCGAATACCAGAACGACGTTGGCAGCGCGCTTTTTAGGCCAGAGGGCATAAAGATAGAGCGCTCCTACCATTATTCCCCCCATGGCGATGATCCAGTGACTCGCTCCCAATTTTACGGCAAGGAGTGCTATCGCGTAGCCGATGCAGGCACCGGTCAATGCGAAATAGCGCAGAGGGTCAGAATGGAGCCAAGCGCCATGCCGCCAATGAAACAAGTGAGCCATTGCTTCCACGTGAGTTCCCACCATTGCTGTTTCATATCGTTCAAGAGTTTTCCGAACTCCTGGGCGATTTGATCCATTGGTTTTTGCAGCCCGTCGTGAAGCTTGTCGACCAAACCGGCTTCGCCCTGTCCCAAATAGTTCACCATCTTTTCGAGATTGGGTTGCAGCTTTTCCAAAACCTCGGAATGTTTTCCAATTTGGGCAATCCGCGGATCGAGGACCGATTTAAGCAGCATGCCTCCAGTGGTGATGGCCTCATATTGCTTATGAATGCGGCTCCAATGCCAGGCCGCAAAAACGACCGTCGGATCTTCCTTAGGAAGATCAAAATGGGTCATGAGCCATTTCAAATCTTCCGGCAAGCTGTCTCCGTCCAATCCGGCTTCGGGCGGATCGATTCGGTTGGGATTGCTCATGCGCCAAGGATCTCCTTTACGGTATCGAATTGCGCGTAGGCATGACGAAGGTAGGCATGCACTCGGGAACGATCCGACAAGGTGGCTCGCTTGTCATAGACCGCATCCCGGAACCCAATATCGTTTCGCTGGAGGAGGAGCGAGGTCCGTTCCAGTAACGTCGGCAGGACCAGTTCCTTGCCGTGAAATTCCTCCAGAAACCGCTTTCTGAGTTTCGAGTTTTCGTAAATGGAAAAGTCCTTTCCCAACGCCGAATTTTTGATGACGATATAATCGGCCTTATGGCTGAACGTGTCGATGGAGTTCGCCATGATCGCCGTACAACTTTTGTCGGGTGTGATCACAAAAACAAAAGTGAACCGGAAATCGAGATTTTCCCGGGCCTCCATCATGACGATGGCATCAAACCAAGCGTTTAGCTGCTGCAAGGATCGTGCGGCACAATCGACCAGAATGAGCGAGTTATATTCCATGTCATCCTGAATCGCGTCCAAAGAGGAGATCTCGTCTACCTCGATGCGTACCGTATTGTTCGGATAAAATTGATACAGGTTGGCGTTGACCGGATCGATGTCGAATGCATGGCAGGCCCGGTTCCCGTCGAGATGATATTGGAGGAGGGTGCGGGCGACAAAACTTTTGCCGACACCTCCTTTATCGCCGGTGACAAAGATCATGCGTTTGATTGGGGATGTGGATTGTTGGGTTGTCATATTTTCTAGAAATCGCCGGACATATCACCTTGTTTGCGTGATTGCGCGGCAGATGGAGTTTGGGTTTGTTGTGAGGAGGGTGAAATCGGATGCTCCGCGTGAACGGGTTTGGGGACCGAAGCGCGCGCTATGGTGACGGGAGCTGAAGTGGCCTTGCTAGGTTGCTGCAATTCACATTGAATGCGCCGCCATTCGGCGCGGTATTTGCGGCAAAACCGGATGAGAGCCCATTCCGAGGCGGAAACCCCAAACTCACTGAGGATGTCCTCAATTTGCGTGATCGTTGCGCCGCGCGCGCGAAGGTTGAGGATCGCCGCCCGATGCTGCTCCAGGATTACGGAGTTTTTCCGTGTGGCTGTAAAAGTGAGTGCTGCCTCTTCAAGTGTGGCGGGTTTGGCGTTCCGGCCATCAGGCGCAACGGTGCTCATGCGCCATCTATATAATACACACTTTTATAAAATGCTAAAACTACTTGGTAGCGAAATTCGCTGTTTACGCTACCCGGTAGCGAGAACTTGTCTGGAGTTTCTATAGTTTTACCAAGGCTACAAGGTATTGCCTGTTTTTATCCGCCGCTAAACTGGATCAGTCATTTTTGGCTTCTATCCATTGTTGCTTGCCGTTGCTCTCAAACCTGACTGCATCTCACCGTCTGCCGCCATTCCATAGAGCTTATTATTTGCCGTAAACAAATCTCACGCAAGGTAAGCGCCCCTGCTTACCACCAGTGAATTTTCCCGCTAAAGAGCATCTCTTACCGCTTGTCCCGCACAGTTATTGGCGCAAGAACTGAACGCAAGCGCTGCCGCTTGCCGCTGTCCGACGCTCTTCCTCGTTGACCGCCGCTCATCGTTGCCACCTACCGCCTGATGCCGCCACCTGATGCTCGGTTGTGCCTGGGTCTGCTCCTTAGCCCTAAGGGGTGGCGTGTTCCGTTTTCACTTCATTCACATAAATCAATGAGCGTGCGTCTATCTTTTTATCTCTCTTTTCCATTCTCGATTACCCGGTAGCGAAATCATCCAATTTCGCTACCACGTAGTTTGAGACAAGAAGAAATCTATAGTGTCTAATCAGGCATGGTCCGGTTCGATAAGCCCTGTAGTCGAAAAGTGGATGCTCTGAAATATTTCGAAAGTCACATGGCTAAACGGGATTACCTGACCGAAAGCGGAAAGATCGAAATGGTCTGGTATGGTGAAGGCGCAGCCAAACTGGGGTTATCCGGTCAGGTTTATGAAGATCATTTCGCCCGCTTGTGTTCGGGGCACGATCCCTTCACCGATGAAAAGCTGATGTTACGCGACGCCGGCGACAAACGGCGGGTCTGCTTCTTCGGCCAGATTTCCGCTCCGAAAGATGTCTCGATTGCCTATTTGGTAGGTGGAGATAGTCGTATCGCCGGGTGGTGGCAGGAATCGGTAACCGAAACGCTTAAGGAACTGGAGGATGTCACCGCAACTCGCGTTCGTACTGGCGGAGCGATGCACGACCGGCCAACGGGCAGTATGGTCGCTGCCGTGGTGACTCACGATACCAGTCGTTCGCTTGATCCGCAGTTGCATACGCATGTCTGCATTATGAACCTGACCTACGACTCGGTGGAAGAACGATGGAAGGCGGTTCAACCGAATGGGTACTATAAATATCAAGGGTATCTGCGCGAGGTCAGCTACAATAAGCTGGCTGAAAAAATGAAGGATGGCGGGTATGAAATCGAAAAAGCCCGGTTCATTGGATTCCATATCAAGGGATTTCCCTCCGACCTTCGAGAGAGATTCAGTAAGCGTCGGGAGGAAATAGAAAGGACCGCCGACGCCTTGAAAGCGCATAGCCAGGACGCCATTCAAACCATCGCTGGAAAGACTCGTACCGAAAAAACGGAAACAGAACTGGAAGAACTGAAGACCCGCTGGACGGGTGATGCTTCCGAGCATCTTCCCCACATTCGGCAAGTCATCGCACAAGCGCGGTCAGTTAACGAGCGGGAACGCACGGCACCGCATGAGGCAATGTCCTGGGCCATGGCCCATGTCTTCGACCGTCTTTCCGTGGCTAACGAACGCATTTTGCTGCGTGAAGCGCTTATTGCCGGACGAGGTGATGTTACGCTGGATCAGCTCAAGGAAGACATGGCTTCGCGGGTCGGTTCGGAAGACTTATTACGAAAAGGAGAAATGCTGACGACGCCGGAAATGGTCCAGCTTGAAAAAGCCCTTGTCGAGTGGGGTCGAAACGGAAAAAACATTTGCCCGGTCATGGGGAATTATACTCCTGGCAAGTTCCTGAGCGCCGAACAAAATGACGCGGCTCAGACGTTGCTGGCCTCTCGTGACCGAGTGGTCGTTTTGATCGGTGATGCCGGTGCGGGCAAAAGCACGACTCTTCCGGTGATTATTCGCGGTATTCACGAAGCTGGGAGCCTGACGTTTGCCTGTGCGCCTTCGGCGGGAGCGGTCCACGAATTGCAGGACAAGCTTGGGATTGAAGCCAACACCGTACAGCAACTTTTGGTGAATGGATCATTACAGGAGCAAATGGCTGGTCGCACCATTATCGTAGATGAAGCCGGATTGCTCTCGGTGCGTCAGATGAACGGGCTTTTCGAAATTGCGGAAAGGCAGAATTGCCGTCTTCTGCTGGTGGGAGACACCAAGCAACATCATTCGGTTGAAGCGGGCGACGCCCTGCGCGCATTCCAGTCGTATGCGAAAGTGGAGACGGTTCGATTGCAGGAAATCCACCGCCAGAAAAATGAAGAATATAAGCAAGTCGTAAAGTATCTGGCTGAAGGCATGCCGTATTCTTCGTTTGCCAAACTCAATGAACTCGGCGGAATTCGGGAAGAGAGAGACTGGGATAAATTGCTCCGTCAGGCTGCCTCCAGCTATGCGGACAAAATCGCTACGGGTCAATCATGCCTGGCACTTTCCCCGGTTTGGTCAGAGGTGAACGCGTTCACGTCGGTAGTGCGTGACAATCTTAAGGAGCGTGGACTTTTGGGCACGGAGGAAAAGGAATGTCAGACTGTGCAATCGCTGCAATGGACGCCTGCTGAAAAATCACAGGTATCCAATTACCAACCCCGGGACGTGCTCACGTTTCACCGGGATAGCGGTGAATTCAAAAAGCACGAATCCATCACGGTGGTTTCTAAAGACGAAAAGAGATTGGTCATCGAGCGGAATGATGGTTCCCGCTCGTTTTTCGACCCGCAAAAGACGAAAGGCTTCGATGTGGGACTACCGAGAAAACTGGCGGTAGCTTTCGGTGAAAAACTGCTGGTGCGCGCCAATTTCGCACCGTCTAAACTAAAGAACGGTGATATTGTCACTGCGAAGGAACTCAAAAAGGACGGCTCCATCGCGTTAGCTGATGGCCGAACGATCCCCGCTCATTTCCGCCAGTTCACCTATGGTTACGCCACGACTTCCCATACGGCCCAGGGTAAAACCGTCGATCATGGCATTCTGGTGTTGGGAGACGAAGGTTACCAGGCGGCGAACGTAAAACAGGCTTACGTAAGCAATTCCCGTTTCAGCCAGACCCAGACGATTTTTACAACGGACAAGGAGCAAGCTTTTGAATCAATGGCGCGATTTGAGGAGCGTCCGTTGGCCGGAGAAATTATCACAGCTACACTACCGGAACCAGCGAGCCTCAATTCCAAAGAAGAAGTGGCGTTGAAAAATGAATTGCCTCTTCAATCCAAACAGAATGAATCATTGGACTGGAATTCGATTGAGGCCAAGTATGGAATTAAGCAGTGAGGCAATTTAGCGCCGATCTGAACGACTATACCAACGTTTCATTACGTCTGCGGCCGGTTTTCCCCAGATTGTGAGCCCTTGATCGCCTCTTGGATCGCTTCGAAAATGGGGCCGATCAATATGTTCATCCCATTTCCACCAGTACATTCCCATCCACCAAGGTTCGTTCCAAAAGGAATGCAGGATGCTGTCGAGAAAGTAGGCTTGGACTGTTCCATCGTATTGTCCGCCGTCATCTGTGACGGTTCCTGATCCGGAAAATGCTCCCGCCGTCGAGGACCGGATGCCGCACTCCGAAAAATATACCGGCTTGGCAAGGCGTCGAGCAATCTCAGCAAGGTATTCACGAGGTCCATCCAGCCAAACTTTCATTTCCTCGGAGTCTGGAGAAGAATGGATACGCGCGGGAGGAGTGGAGGCGGTGATGCGGGATATTTTTTTGATGCCTGGGGCGCTTTCGCCCAAGGGAGGATAAAAGCTTATACCCAACGAATCCAGTTCCCGGAGCCAGTGATCGGGACGTTCGTTAAGCACCTCTAAAAAATCTACAGCCATTGTATGCCCTGTAGTCAAATGGCCAGAGTAAGCATCGCGGGCCACGGCAATCACCTGCTTCCAATGGTCATTCAGGCAGACGGTGTAATCCAAACCGCTATCAAGTCCGTAGGCTTCACACCCCGTCGCTTGCGCGATGGCACAGTAATGCAAGGTCCGCTCAATAAAACTGTCAAACCAACGGGTCCAGTAATCGAGTTTCTTTTCTAGAAAAACAGGCATTTCGCTTTCTTGTGGAAACAGAATAGTCATCCGGAATGAACCGTCCCATCCCTGAAGCATGGGTCGCAATTGCACCTTCATTCCCTTATTATGGATGTAATCTATAATGCCGATCAACTCATGATCCGACGGCGTCATTTTGAAATCCCGAAACTGACGTGTACTGGCAAAAGTTTCCTGCCAGACAGTAACAACGATGCAGACCCATTCGATACCAAGCGTGACCATTCTGTCGACTTCTAACCGGGCTTGCCTAGAACTATAGAAACCATTAGGCGCAAAGAAGCCAAAGATGACGCCTCGATGAAGTGGAGAGATTAACGGGATCGAGGGATTGAGATGGGATTTGCGAAGTGACATACCCATGAAATTTCTTTGGAACTCGAAATGGACGATCCATTAACCACGATCACACTTCACTTTCTCATCGATTTAGCGGTCGTCCGTCCCGGCGATTTGAATGGTTCTCTAAATTGGAGGCCGTTTCATCGAGATTCTGGTGATTAATAACCATGCCATTATCGAGTGCGTTGATTTTCTCCTCGTTGAGACGGCGAAAGAGATCGCGCGTGTCCTTGATGCCACCCCAGGTAAACCAAACCGCCGTCACCACGGAGAGGAAAATCGGCAGGCCAATCGCCGATACATGCCAAAATGCGACCCATACGAAATCAGGCCAGGGAGCCAGGAGATTCCAGATCGTTCCGACAATGAAGATCACAAACCACCCGATTCCCCAGGCAAACAGAAGTCCGGCGATCCATTTGTCAGGTTTGGAATAATTCGCATCAATGCCGATGAGCTTGGACCAGTTGAATCCCGTGCGGATCGGTATGGTTTCCGAATCCACTTGCTGCCGTCCATATTGCCCCCGATGGAGCATCCGATCCATGTTGAAATCCTCCCGGTTTGTAAGCAGCGAGACGATCACGTACAAGGCCGTCGCGATGAAGGAGGCATAGAAAAAGATTTCCATCCCGTTAAGAGGAAATTTCGGATTGAATTGCCTTGCCAAAATGCCGAAGGCACTGAGTCCCGAGCCCGCGATCAACGCCGTCCATGCTCCCGCGGCGGTTCCCTTTTTCCAGTATAAGCCGCCGATGATGACCGCTCCCGCTCCGGCGACATAGATTCCCGTCGTCACCTGCCACCACATGACTATATATTCAGTTTGATGGAAGAAGGCTCCAAAGAGAAAGGCAAAGAGTGCCACGCCGGCCATGGACCAGCGCAACAGGCCGATGTGTTGCTGGGGGGTGAAAGGCTTGCGGCGTAGCGGAACAAGCACATCCTGAATGAAAAGACTGCCCCAGGAGTGCAGATGCGTTCCATCGCCGCCAAACACTCCCATTAGGAGAATCACGCACAGGGCGCCCTTCAATCCCACCGGCAGCAAATGCTCCACCGCTATGGGAATGCGCATTTGATCCTGAAGTTTCGGATCGGCTATCCGGGAGATCTCGGCCTGCGCGGGAGCGGATTGCGCCGCGAAATGAGGGTGCGCCAGATAAGTCATGGCACACACGGCCAAAAGAGTCACAACGGCTCCCTTCCCCATTTCCCGCCAGCGGCCCAGAACGCCTCCCATAACGGATTCATGCGCCGTGATGGCCGCCGCGTTGTAGGCGCTTTGGTTTTGCCACGCCATCGTCCCGTAGATCCCGACGAGCATGCTCATGAGGACGTATCCCAGGTTAAAATCCTCGATCCCCATGGAATCGAACGGATTGAGGAACGATTCACCGCGCGGATGGTTTCCGAGGACCTGGACAATGTCCGACCATTTGAATATCGCCACGAGTCCGACGATAATGGCCAAATAGAGAACCTGGGAGACAATGCCTTCCAGGCAGTTGGTTACCATCAAGGTAATCAGACCGCCCGACAATGTGATAAAGAGCGTGATGGCGAGAAGGACTCCCATCAAGACAATAAAGGTCGGAATTTCCCACGGCCCAAGATGAATCGCCGCCGGAAATCCAAGGAAATAAGTCAGAAAGCGTGAGCCAACCGCCGGAATGATTCCAAAGTTCAACAGGCCTGCGGTAAACCCCAGAAATCCGGTGAAGACACGAAATGACTTGCTATAACGGATTTCAAAAAATTGCGCCAAGGTGAGCGCGCGTGTCTCACGGTAACGATAAATGACAAATCCACTGATGGCGACGATCAAAGCGACCGGCGCGCTGATCCATCCCCACCAAGTCACCGTAAAGCCGGACTTGGCGATAATCTCGAACATCGCGACAAAGACGACGGCCCCCGCCTGCATTTCGCCCTTGGCTACCGCGAGCAAATAGCGCCCGGCCAGCCGTCCTCCCGACAAAAAATCCGAGACGCTTTTCAGGTGTTTTTGCGTATAGATTCCGATGGAAAGAAGGCTTGCCACCGACAGAATTATTAACGTCCAATCAATCCAATGCGTCATCTCGTTTCAATATTTTAATCTACGTTACCGCGTGAAGCTCATAATTCTATAATGAGCCGGTCAATTCATTGGCCGACTTCAACTGCCGGCCAACAACCTTTCCCGTGTAGCGATCAATGGCAATCGAAAGCCAATAGCGTTTCTCACCTTCGACGAGGAAGTCGCCCAACACCCCGCCGTCTTAGGATAATGCCCCGTTTGAGCCGCCACATCGATGAGCAGGTTCTACGTGCATGCCTGCATGCTGCCAGCGACGACGCAGACGAGGGATTCTCGGTAGGTTTGCTGTTATTTCTTTTCCGGGTTTATCCTACATTCTGCTCGTAAGTCCGAGACAACGCGACCGATGCAATATTTGGCCCGCGCTGCCCGTCTTTGGTCTTCCATGTAAGATTCAGACGTCTGCCCTTGACAGCCTGCTTCGAAATGATGTATTCGGGCTCAGCATAATATCCCTCAACACAGTAGTCCTTATGTATAACATGGCCCTTATCGGCAGTTAATGTTATGTCCTTATGCCAATGGCCGGGAATATCTTTTACATACGTGATCTTCAACCGATAGTCCACCGGTTCCAGCCCGTCAAATGTCACCGTTATGGGCGTGTCGACCGGCGATGTAAGAAATGAAAGCGCATCGCGAGGGAAGGTCTCTTTACAGTCCTGCCGGTAAAGTAACGGCGCCGCCGTACAGATATACGGCGTATGATAATATCCCGGATCTTCCTCCCACGATGAACACCGAACAAATCTCGAATAATCTATTTTACTGCTGAACGAAATATACCGATCCGATTTTCCTCCGTGATACCGCTCCAGCACCTTTTCCAGGGCCGCGATCTGCTCAGCTTCTCCGGGCAGCGTCCGAATTGAGTTCAAATGATGAAGCAGCCAGGGAGCACTGGTCAACGGCGTGTCTAAACTGTCCAGAAATGCTCCGCGCCCGATCTCCTGCGCATGATGTTTTCCGACTGTCAGCTGTGCCCCAATACTTTCAAAAAGCCGGTCCGCAATCGCGTTACATTCACGTCTCAGGTTCTGCTGGGTGACACTCTCCGTATTTTCGGACAGAATCTGAACAGCTCCTGAAACCGCCCGATCAATGCCGATTTCTCCAAAATGCCGCAGATGTTCTAAAGCACGCTCCTCTCGTTCCGTTTCATACAGCAGTCGCAGTTTCACGTAATAATCACAGCATGCCCTTAACCAGCCCATTTGGAATCGATAATGTGCGGTTGCACTCACAGGAAGCTCATCCAAAAGTCTGCCCCACTTGCTGAACGTCCACTCCACAGACTCATTCCCCAGCAAAGGACCTTTCCAGTTTTTTTCTAAGTCGAAAAATGCGTCTGCTATTTCACATGCAGCTTCTTGAGATATAAACAGATGAGCATAATCTTGTACGATCGATCGTGCTGTTGTCTCGGGATTCCATTCCAAACCTAACCAGAGAAATTTGTTAAGGTCATCATAAATGCCTTCCGAATACCCGATACTCCCAATGGTTACATCCGACGTACGGTTGTGAATATACTTAAAGGCCTCCGGGCGCGGGTTTACCGATTCACGTCCCAGAGTCACAACAAAGGCCTCGTCCCAATCACGAACTGGATACTGACACAGGTAATTATGACAGATGTCCGGATAGTTTCGAATCGGATACCGGGAAGAAACCTTTTCCCGAAGCTCGCCGACATCGTACTTCTCCCATGGTCCGGATGCAATGCCCCCCAACCAGGCTGGTTCACGGTTTGCATGCGTCAGGAATGAATCGACCCAATCCTGAGTCAGGCGAAAGTTCTGGGGAGACAGCCAAATTTTAGCCGACGGATGATACTCGGCCAATACTGCTCCCAGTTCCGCAGCAAAAGGAAAAAGAACGTCCGGATGGACATCCCCAGGATCACCGCCCGGAATAAGCACGGCATCAACCCGTTTTAACTGCTGAAAGATGCCCGCTCTTTTTTTCAACGCTAATGCCCGCGTCGCCTGATCCTCAAGATTTTTTTCCATGTTTGGATACCATATCCAGACATCTAACCCGTAACTGTCGATGACCTCGGACAACTTGATCATCATTTTCAGAGGGTCTTCCTGCATAAGCTCATTTTTAGATTCATCGTCGGTTTCGGGCGGCAAAATTTCGATCGCGTTAGCACCGAACAGTGCCAGTTCCCGTATATACTGATCAAACTGCTCAACCGACCAGGCATCATATGCATTCGTCTTGGGACGATAGCCCAGTTGATGTCCTCTCAATGATTTCACAGGCGTTTCCGAGACCGCGTACGGCACATCAATGGCAAAAAAATCCTTGTCCCAACGAGCCTTCATCAGGAGTCTACCGATCCCGTATAAAAGTCCGCGAGCATCGCTGCCCACAATCAGAATCCGGCCTTCCCTCTCCAGACAAACAACCAATCGGAATCCCTCCGGCCCGGGAACATCCACAGACTCCATCAGATGTTCGACCGTCTCCGGAAGCGGAAGACGCTTCTCTTCGGTCATCAGAAAAATTACAGGTCTGTCCTCTGGATTTTTTTCGCTTGCATCTGAAAGCAGGAACCCGCTACGCCTGTGAACCTCCTCCCGCAACACCTCCACGGCTTTCAGTTCGACCTCGCAAAAAGAGTCCGGAAAAATTATATATGCCGAAGACAGATCCCGCTTTTTCGCTGTTTCAACGCTCATTTTCTCTTTCGTTCAAATATTGATATTTACATTGGTGCCGGTGACACCGTCCATCAATCCAGTCTCCTTTTTCAGGATCTGAATTTCACGAATCATGGTTTCTTTAAAGGCAACAACATCTGCGCTATGCAAAATTAGATTGGCGCCTTGCTTCATCCATCGGATTTCTTGTTCCATACGGTTATCCTGATAAATCATATGAATTCCAGCGCCGACTCCTTTCTTCCGCGCCTTTGAAATGATCATATCGACGACTTCGATATAATGGGGATGACTATATTGCTCCGGTATTCCCAAGCTGCAGGTTAGATCATGCGGCCCTACCAGCACTGCATCAAGGCCCGAAACATTGAGAATGGCGTCAAGCGATTCAATGGCAGGAACACTTTCAATATTCACAATGACCACCCGATTGGAATTTTGTTTTTCAACATACTGCTGCAACAGAGGTTCAAGGCGGTTTTTCCCACTCAACGCGGTGCAAAGCCGATCTCCCTTCAACGGCTTAAGTTTCACCGCTCCCACCAATTCGCGAACTTGATCCGGATGTTCAACATAAGGAGCGACAACGCCTGCGGCACCACCATCTAAAGCACAGCTTGCCTCGAAGCAGTTAGGGGACGTGATCCGAACGACCGGGGCGAGATCAAGCGCCGCATAAGCACGGCACATCCAGCTGACCTGTTCCCGATTCAGGGCAATGTGCTCGGTATCAATAAACACATAGTCATGCCCAAGTTGGCGAAGCACCGGCGGCCACTGCGGTGAAGGTGACACCACTAGTGTTCCGAACACGGAACGTCCCTGACGCAATGATTCTCCCAATAATTTTCCATTCATAATGATTCTTCCAATAATTTCTCATTCATGCGGCACATTCTTCTTTTAAACTCCGACTCCACCCGGTGCCCAATGAAGAATTCCCTGAGCTCAAAGAGCCTTCGTGATTTCAGGAGACACCACGGACAGCTCAAAGTTATCGATCCTTTTTGCTTTTTGAAAACGACAGGGCATCCATCTTATCGGCATCTGCTGTTATGGTAATATCCTTGATCAATCCATAAAACCCGCGTTCTGCGGGACTCATGTGTTTCCCGGAGAGCAAAGTCGCTCCGATATTGGCTCTTTGGGTGATCCGGTAACGAAATCCTTCCACCGAGGCTGCTGCCTCTGGATTCCCGTCAAGCATCAATCGGGCCTCATTTAAGTCATATATGAAACTGAGGCGATACCAGTGTCCGTCTTTCAAAACCGTTTTACCGGTCAACCGAACGTTGGACGATTGCGAATCTCCAAACCAAACCCGGAGAATCCCATTAGTTTGCAACACAATCGAAACAGTCTCCGGCACATCGAAAAGAAACTGTTCCTGATCTGAACCGACCCGGGTCGGCTTGATCCACATATCCAGCATCCAGCTGCCAGTCGGTACCAGCTGCGGACGGGTCATCGCAATGTCATTCCCGTCAAATTTCAGCGCATAACTATCCTCGTCTTTAACTAGGGCCGGGATTTGATCCGGATCAAATCGCCCATCCCGTTCGTACAGTCCGCCTAATCCGAGCGCATAACCTGTACGATTACTGTCTAGAATCAGACGGGGACTATTCTCCTTGAGCTTCCAAATAATATCTTTCAGGCTGCTCTCTGGAACAGTTATTTCATATCGTTTCTCTTTATCCCTATCCCAGATGTAAGTCCGAACCATCTCGTTGCTACTGCCGACGGTCACATGAATTGGTGCACTGCGATAAATCGAATTGTCCTCGGCAATAACACGCAGAAAATAACTGCTCCAGTTTTTATCGTTTAAAATGCTATTTGGGAGCTCTTCGCTTTGAGGGATCTCCACCGAACCGGAATAATTGGTTATTCCCAGGTCAATAGGATGGCCCATGGGTTCGAACATCGGCTTGATGACCAGTCTGGTATGTGAAAGCAATGGGTATTCTTTCCACCCTCTATGGAGAATATCGCCCCATCGGATTTTAAACTGCGAAGACTGACCGGGCATATTTAAATTAAATATCGTGTCTTCACCACCCTCAAAGGCTACTTCCAAACCGTCATGATCATCTGCGCGCGATCTGTTTTTCCATTTAATGAAAGATGGCGAGTTCAGCACAGGGATAGCCGTTTTGACATGGACGGCATAAAGCGCTTCACCGCCCTGCAGGGTGATGCTGCCCGCGAAATCCATTCCGTGCAGTGATGCGTTTTTCAGCGCATCGACCGGCCCCGGAATATCCCAGTAAAATCCGGCTATCTGATAGCTGTTCGATGTAGATTTCGTCCGCATAAATTGATCAAATCCCAAACTGTAAACCGGCCTGTAATTCTTTATGATCTCTATCCGGGAAATTTTCTTTTCGCATTGAATCGATAGTTCAGCATGTAGGGTATTCGTGCCGACGTATGAACTCCCGGAGTCGTGGCCGTCCATGCGGAACTGAACTGCTTCCGGATGTAGAGACTTCGCCATACTCATGTTCATTGTGAATGGATACGGCGTGCGGCTCGCATTGATTTCGCAAAAGGTTCCCGTCGTCTGCGCCTTACCGTTGATTTCCAATACGGGAAAAACGGTTTTCGGTATATTCAGCGCACGGGTAGGAATATTGAATGTTTTGGCTCCGGCTTCAGCAGAAGCCACATTCCATGGATCAGACGCAAATACTTCTCGTCCGTCCGATGTCCGTAAAATCAACCGAACCGTTCGCTTTTCGGCCTCTGCAACCGGAAGGTACAGCACCTCGCACTCAAGATACTCGCCCGCCATAATGTCGCGCCGGTGACTGACATACAGTCCCGGATACTCAACCGTTGAAGGCTGGCCGGCTCCCAATTTTCCGTAATAGGTACACAAATCAGAAAGAACGGTCGACTTCAGCACGGAAGGTTCAATATGATGCGTCTCGCTGAAATCATTCCAGCTTTCCACAGTCAGACCATCCAACTTAGACTGATACGCCAGATCAATGATCTGCCGGAATTCCCGTGTTCCGTGCGGATCAATAAAACTTCCTTTTTCGGGCCGCCAGTGCCCCGGTTTTGCTGTCAGAATGATTTTCTTTCGAATACCGGTCTCGCTTTCGATTTTATCTCGCGCGGAAACAACCATCTCCACCATTTGCCTGTTGGCTGTATAACCCTCGGTCCAGATAAGCGCTCCGTCAAACACCCGCAGATATTTTTCGGCATCTGCCGGTGTGCGGTGATCCCCCCCCAGCAGGGCTTGATAATAAATTATCGGATCATATCCGAGCTCCCGCACTTTCTGACGGACAGTCTGGTAAAATTCAGCTGGCAGCCGAAATGCTTCAAAGACCCACATAACCAGACGCCCGTCCTGATGGTATAGAACATCTGAATACTGCTCGGTTTCCTGAATCATTTTCACAAAGTACCGTGCAACGCTCTCGGGATCATCCATCGTTTCGCCATACGAAAACATTTTCATCGGAGTCAAATTCGGAAGAAGTATCAGCTTCAGGCCTGTATTGCGGGCGGCCGTCACGGAGGATTTGGTCATATCGTCTTGAACAACGGCAACGACTCCGGCCTTTTTTAACCATTCAAATTCTTTCTCAACGCTTGAATCCGGTGGCAGCAGCGTCTCGTCTGCAAATATGAACCGTTGATTTCGGGAGGCAACCGCCGGCGGAGTTGACGGCATGCGGTGGATAAACAACGGGATTTTCTGCCCGGGAGATTGGGTAGGAATAGTGTCCGTAATGACAGAAGGGAGATGCTGAGCACCTCCTAAAATAAGATTATCTGCAAACAGTGTCGAATTGCACATAACTACACCCAAAAAACATAGACTTAACATCCGCTTATTCATAGATCGCACTTAATCCACACTGGATACTTACTGCTATTCTGCTCGTCGTCCGCAAAATTATTTTATGAGAAAGCAACCAAAACCAAAACTGCCCCTATACACAATTAACCGGAGTTCCACTTAAAAACTGTTTCAAGTTTTCGCCCGCCTGCCGCATTAGAGTTCGTCTGGCCGTTATACCGGCCCATGCGATGTGCGGGGTGATGAAGCAGTTTCTGGCAGTCAACAGAGGATTATCTTTCGAGGGCGGTTCGGTTGAGAGCACGTCGAGCCCAGCCCCAGCAATGCGCCCGGCATTCAAAGCCTCAGCCAATGCCAACTCATCGATTAATCCGCCCCGGGATGTGTTAATCAGCAGGATCCCCGGCTTCATCCGGGCAATGTTCTCTGCACAGATCAGTTTTTCGGTTTCCGGCGTTTGCGGACAGTGCAGACTGATCATATCGCTCTCGCGAAAAAGGGTTTCGCGAGAAACAAATTCTATGCCCGGCACTGTGTGGCGCGTCCGAGTAAAAACGCGCACTCTCATTCCCAAACCTTGCGCGATCGAGGCTACACCCTGTGCAATTTTTCCAAATCCGATCAACCCCAACGTCATTTCGCCCAGCGCCATCTGCGGAGTCTCCCAATAACAGAAATCTTTACTAACGCACCAAACTCCATTTCTGACGCTATCCGCATGCGCAGCAACACGATTGGCTAAATTAAAAATATGAGCCCATGTCATCTGAACCACTGCAGCTGTTCCATATTCAGGAACATTCGTGACTACGATGTTGCGCGCATGGCAGGCTTTTACATCCACAACATTGTAGCCCGTAGCCAAAACCCCGACATACCGCAACTCTGGCAGTTGGTTCAGGATCTCCCCGGTAATCAGAACCTTATTAGTAAAGAGAGCTGCTGCCCTTTTTGCTCGTGAAACAACGTCTGACGGAGATGTGCGGTCATAGACCGTAATCTCCCCGAGTTCTTCCAGTCCACTCCACGATAAATCACCGGGGTTCAGTGTATATCCGTCCAGTACGACAATTTTCATTAGCACTCCGTCCCGGTTTCAACCGACACCGACTCATTCCCGTTGTCGAGATGGCGGTGTTCCGTCACCCCTTGCATCACGCTGTCCCCGTAAGCCGCGAGCAGCCCTCGCATCCATTTCGTGGAGAGCGTGGCGTCGCCTTTTGCGAGCAGCGTCCGGATTTGTTGCCGTCGTTCGGCGGTTAGAAGCTTTTCAATGTCCCGCAGAAAGGCGACGCTCTCGCGCACTGCTGCGGCCCCGTCCTCCCGGTAGGGATACTGGTCCATCGAATACCATCCTCTGTAGCCCGTTTCCTTCAGCCAGAAGAGCAGTTCGAGGTATTCCACCAAGTGCACCGAGCCAACGATCATGTCGTCGTCCCACGAACGGTAATTGTCATTGAAGTGCATGTGAAAAAGTTTTTCCCCATAATGCTGGAGCAGGACAGCCGACTCCGCTACGTTCTCTCCGGCCATGAAAGAGTGACCCACATCGATGCACACTCCTACGTTAGACAGGCCCGTCTCCCGCGCCATGAGCAGAGTGTCCGCCGCCCGGGCCTGAAAGGAGAAATTGCGGGGTTCCTTGGGCTTATATTCGAGAGCAAATTTGAGGTCAGGGAACTCGGCCGCCACCGTGCGGATGTTTTCCATCAGGGCAGAACGCTGGCCGCGATAGTCGGCGGTGAGTGGGTAATCGTAACCATCCTGCCCCAGCCAAAGATTGATCAGCGGGCAGCCGATCTGACGGGCGATGCGACTGACGGAGCGGCACTCCTCAAAAGCCTGCCGCCGCGTGTCCGCAGACTTCGCGGAGAGGCTGCCCAATCCCCAGCGTTTTTGGGAAAAGAGATCGGGAATGATGGAGACGCAGGCAAGGCTGGCATCCTCCAACAATTCTTTAACCTCGACCACATTGTCTTCCGTAATATCCCATGACCCCACCAATTCGATACCCTCGATGCCGGGGATGGCCGCAGCCTGCCGGATCATCTCCGGCTTGGGAACCACCTCTTTGTAGCCGGTGGGAAGGAAGCGGTCGCAGGTGTTGCCCAGATTGCCGAGGATGACGGAGTAGCGGTTAGGGGTTGCGGGATTCATTAGAGCATATTCTATTGACTTCAAAAGCGAATTGCAATAACGTTATTTCAATCACGGTATCCGACAGGCCTTTCTCGCATGCAACGCCATCCGAAATAATTAACAACCATATGGCATCTTCTCGTCTAAATGAAGCTGACTCTCCAGCGGGTGCTTCCTGCGACTTAAAAATTGCTTCCGCTCTTTGTGAGAACGCAATCAATCCCATCGGTATCGAAAGAGTCGAGCCGCGTCTGAGCTGGCAACTCGTTTCCTCGTTGCGCAATCAATACCAGAGCGCCTGGCAGGTGCAGGTGGCTTCCAGCTCTCAGCTCCTCCATTCCGGTGCGGCGGATCTATGGGATTCCGGAAAAATTTCCGGACCGGTGGGAGCGCAATCGATTTCCGTTCCGTATGGTGGTTCGCCCTTGCGTTCACGCCAGCGGTGTTATTGGCAGGTGCGGGTCTGGGATAGCAATGATCGCCCCAGCGCATTCTGTACGCCACAGCATTGGGAGATGGGATTGCTTCAGCCTGGAGATTGGGAGGCACAATGGGTGGGATATCCCGCCGGGTGGACGGGAAGGGCTCTTTATTTTCGGCATACGTTTGAGTTGAAAAATAAACCGGCAAAAGCCCGCGCTTACATCGCCGGATTGGGATACCACGAATTGCGATTCAATGGAAAAAAAGTCGGCGATCACGTGCTGGATCCCGGCTGGACCGATTCCTCCAAACGCGTGCTGTATGTGACGCATGATGTCGATTCCTTCGTGCAATCGGGAACCAACATCGTGGGGGTCATCGTCGGTCATGGTTGGCATGGGTCTGTGATTCTGAAATTGCAGATCGAAGTCACCTACATCGACGGCTCGCGGGAAATCATTGCTACACGGGGAGGCCACTCGGGCGCCCCGCATCTCTGGTACGTCACAGGCGGACCGATTCTTAGTAACAGTATTTACGATGGTGAAACCTACGATGCGCGGCTGGAACAGAAAGGATGGGACGCGGCGGTCACGTCTGGCATGGAAGAGCGCGAGGAAATGTGGGACACCGTCGTTCCACTCGGTGCGCCGGGAGGCAAACTCGTCGCGCAGACAAACGAACCGATTCGAATTGTCGAAACGCTTGCTCCCATAGCAGTCAATGAAGCGCGCCCGGGAATTTATGTCTACGATGCGGGCCGCAATCTGGCGGGATGGGCGTTGATTCGCATCCAAGGAAAGCGAGGAACGCGCCTCACGTTGAAATTTGCCGAGAATCTATACGAAGACGGCACAGTCGATCAACGCGCGCTACGCAAAGCGGCTGCCACCGACGTTTATATCCTCAAGGGAGAAGGGATCGAAGAGTGGGAGCCTCGATTTACCTATCACGGTTTTCGCTATGTTCAGGTGGAAGGACTTCCTGGCATCCCCGCGCCCGATTTCCTTCGCATCCGGGTGATTCGCTCGGCGGTGCAACCAAATGGTCGCTTCACATGCAGCAATGATCTGATCAATCGCATTCAGACCGCAGTGGTGAATACCGAGGCGAGCAACTTGCACAGCGTGCCCACGGACTGCCCACAACGTAATGAACGCATGGGGTGGCTGAACGACATGACCGTGCGAGCGGAACAGGCGCTCTATAATTTTCGACTGGATCGCTTTTATGCGAAATGGCTGGAGGATATTGCCGACACGCAGGCTCCCGATGGCACGATCACGGATACGGCACCGTTCAAGTGGGGTAAGAGACCGGCCGATCCCGTATCGATCTGCTACCTGCTGATTCCGTGGCTTTGTGGTGCGCACTATCAGGATCTTGATCTCATACGGTGCCATTACGCTGGATTCGAGCGTTGGTCGGAGTATCTGCTTTCAAGGGCGGACGACTACATCTTGAGCTACAGCAGTTGGGGTGACTGGGCACCACCCAAAGGCTTTGCTGTTCAAGGAAGCGACGGGGGGAGTGCAATCGCCTCCGGGACTCCGGGCGAACTCGTTTCCACGGGCTATCTCTATTACCATGCCGAACTGCTGTCGCGCATGTCGCTCTTTCTGGACAAAAGGAGGGATGCCGCAAGATGGCGTGAGGTCGCCGACAGCGTTAAAATTGCCTTCAATCGCCGGTTCTGGAATGAAACGACTGGCGGTTACGGTTCCAATAACCAGGCCTGCAACGCCCTCGCTCTGCATTTGAAAATGGCCTCGCCGGAGCGCGTTCCCCGCGTGGTTCAAAACCTCGTCGTGGATATTGCCAAACAGGATTTTCATCTGACTACAGGTAATCTCTGCACCAAGTATCTCCTCGAAGTCTTGACTGAAAACGGGCAGGTCGATGTGGCTTATCGACTCGCCACGCAAACCACCTATCCGAGTTGGGGCTATATGCTGGGCAAAGGGGCGACAACCCTCTGGGAGCGTTGGGAGCATCTCGTGGGCGCCTCCATGAACTCCCATAACCATCCTATGACAGGTTCCGTTAGTAGCTGGTTCTACAAATATCTGGCCGGCATTCAATTTGAACTGGATGAGACCGGACGCAGCCAGCTTGTCATCAATCCGTATCTGCCCACAAATCTCAATTGGGCGCAGGCCTCCTATCAGAGTCCACAGGGACTAGTCGAGAGCGCCTGGGGCCGCGAGTCGAATCAATTAACGGTGCGGATCGTTGTACCAGTGAATATGAGTGCCACCCTGCATCTCCCCGAGAGAGAGCCCGGCGTGATTCGTGAGGGCGAATCCGCCGCCGAAAAAACTATCGGTATTCAACGTCTTGCCGTATGCGGCGCTAAGACTGTCTTCCGAGTCGGCTCAGGTACTTACCACTTTGTCGTCCCCAACCTGTAATCACTTTTCACCACTTTAACATGAATCTTGCTCGCTCACCAAAGATCTGGATCGGCTCATCGAATGACAAGCCGATGCAAGGCTTTACCCTCACTGAGGTGTTGGTGGTTACCCTCATCATTGCGGTACTTGCCGCACTACTGGTTCCTGCAGTGAGTCGCGCCACAAAGAGCGGAAGAGCAGCGGTTTGCTCCTCAAATTTCCACCAGTTAGCTCATGCAATGATGCTTTATATTGGAGAAAACAATGGTCGACTTCCCGGCCCAGTCACTGCGGGCCAGGCGACTTTTTACAGTGTTAATCCGGGCGGGGTTGTCCGAATACAGGGAAATCTTCTCGCGCTGCTCCAGCCCTATCTGGGCGAGCCTGAACTGCCCAAGGGCAGCGACTCATTACGTTATCCCTTACTGTGTCCAGCCTGGAAAGCGCAACGCAAAGCCGAAGGTCGAAGTGAACAAGGTGTCGCTACTCAAGCCAACGATACAGAGATGGGAAATTACTCGAGAAATGAAACTCCCAAAGCCTTTGCTGCGATCAGTTCTCCTGCAACGGTGAAGGCTTGGTGGGAGACGGATCAACTTGCAGGCTATGGCCGGGCGGGTGGTAGCAACGTCAATCTCATTTCCAAGCCCGCCCATGAGAACTTCAGACATTGCCTCTATATGGATGGCCATGTCGAAAGACTTTCCCTGGAGGACTCAGACTAAATACTCCGCTCAACCTTTCTATGAACTCCATGCTTGTCACTATCATCCCACAAAACAGCCTGCCCCTGGCCTTGACGTTCTGGTTCGGCATCACGTCAGTATCTCTTGGGCATGCGCAAGAAATCAGCACCCTCAACGAAATACCCAATACGGGGGTGAATATCACCCAGGAATTTTCAGGGGAAACCAAAGCCAACGCTAAGATTATCTCGGCACGTTTCGTTACTCCCACCGAGCGCCGAGGTCTCTCCCAGACCTTCACATGGAATGTGGAATCTCCATTGACGGGAATTGGCGTCAAGATCGCCCCCGATGAAAAAAAACGTTTCTCGACCCCCCAGAATTATATAGTGGATGTGCAGGAACTCACGGATACCCACTCCGATCGCAGTGTGAAGGCCACGATTGCTTCTGTGCCCTTCCTTCTGACGCCCGATTCAGTAGTGACTGATGCGTATCTCTATCTTCGCTTTCTCAAACCTCTTTCTCTCGAAAAAGGAAGGGCCTACGGATTTCATTTGCGGCCAATGGAGGTCAATCCAAAAAACTGGTTGTTTGTTTTCATCAATGGCGAAGATGCCGGAGGACATCCGGGTTATTCCGGAGGTGTTGGCAGCCATACTCCCGGCGAATTTTATAAAGAAGGAGATCGTTATGGCAAAGAGCCGGTCGGACGCCGGTTGGATCTGACCTTCTTCACCACCACCGCTGCGGCCACCAACTAAAGGCACCATGCGTCTCTCCGTTTTTTCACTCTTATTGCTCAGTCTGACTGCCATGGCCTTCGCGGAATCCGCCGCGACGGACAAGCCGTTGCAGCGTTTTCCTTCGTCGGTGCCCGAGGCCAATCACGCCGCAGGCATTTGGAAGATCGATGCGCTGCTGACAACCCCCCAGACCTACCCGGTCGAAAATACGGACTTGGTGGAGAGCGAAGGCATTCGTCCGGTGTTCTACGAAGGAATGCCATTCGAGGGAAAACCGACTCGTGTGTTTGCCTGGGTCGGAGTTCCGTTGAATGCCGCCGGCTCCGTTCCCGGGATTGTTCTCGTGCATGGCGGCGGAGGCACGGCGTACCGGGATTGGGTGAAGCTCTGGATGGACCGGGGTTATGCGGCAATTGCGATGGATACAAACGGTTGCATTCCGCTCGCAATGGTTGGAATGGATGTGAAGAGCGTGCGCCACGCCTACGCTCCAGCGACTGGTCTTTATTTCAAAAACATGGATAAGCCCGTGGAATCCCAATGGGTTTATCATGCCGTGGCGGCTGTCATTCGCGCTCATAGTTTGCTGCGCTCACTGCCTGGGGTCGATCCGGAGCGAATCGGCATTACGGGCATTTCCTGGGGTGGCATTCTCACGGAAATTGCCGTCGGCATCGACTCGCGCTTCAAGTTCGCCGCGCCGGTCTATGGTTGTGGTTTTCTGGGTGAGAATTCTTTTTGGCTCGAAACGGAATTTCAGCAACTGCCGCCGGCGCAGGTGGATCGATGGATCGCGTTGTGGGACCCCAGCCAGTATCTGTCCGGCGTCACCACTCCAATGCTGTTTTGCAACGGTGCCAATGACAAACATTTCAGACCTGATTCCTGGCAAAAGACCTATCTACTTCCTCGCGGTCCGGTCTCATTGAGTTTGAAGGTCGGCATGCGTCACTCTCATCCGCCCGCAGGCGATCCCAAGGAGATTACACGGTTTGCCGATTCCATCGTCAAAGGGGGAGACCCTCTTGCAACGATCTTCAGTCAGGGACTGGATGACCGCACGGCATGGATTAAATATGCCAGCACGATTCCCATCCAAACCGCCACCTTCGTTTACACCAAGGATGACGGCAATTGGGTCAACCGTAAGTGGCTGCAGACCCCCGCCACGATCAAGTTCGGACAAGCCTCAGCCGAGGTTCCCGCCGGTTGCACCGCTTTTTATTTTAACATCCAGGATGAGCGCGGATGCGTAGTCAGCAGTAAACATCAAACCCCGTAACAAGAAACGTAATGAAAACGCCAAACACCACCCAATCAGTCCAAGCAAGCCGGATGTCGCTATGGATAATCGCACTAATCTCGATGCTTTGCTCGCTGTCATTGAGCCAGGCCGATACAATCTGGACTGGAGCCGGAGCCAATAAGAATTGGAGCACGGCCGAAAACTGGAGCGCAGGTTTGCCCGGCAGCCAGAACGTCCTGTTTAAGAATCAGGGCAGCGCCGCCACAGCCGCCACGGTGACCAGTATCGTCGATGAGGATTACACCATTGGTTCATTGATTATGGACTACGAAGCTCCCGTCGGCGCCAACACGACCACCTATCAGAACCTGCAAATCAATTCGGGAAAAGTATTAACGGTCAATGGTGGCCTCAGCGTTGGCTCAACAACGGAGACAGCCTATACCTCTAACTTTAACTACATAAACTACCTGACTCTTGGCGGTTCGGGAGCTCTTATTATGAATGGAGGAGGAACGGCCAATCTGACGGTCCTTCCCACCAACACCGGTACCCTGCAGCCACGCTACCGTCGCGCCGCTGTCCTGGATATGCAGACTCTGGCGAGCTTCACTGCCAATAATCTTTCCGAATTTGTACTCGGAGCCGATCAAAACAGCAGTTCCTCCATTACTAGCCAGGTTAATTTGGCGGTCAATAATACGATTCAGGCCTCCCGCCTCGTCATGCAAGGCTATTTCGGGCAATCGTACTTACAGTTGGGAACCACTAATAAATTGTATATCGATGATATTCTGATCGGCCAACAGGATACGACTTCCCCCACTCAAACCTGGAGCGGCGGTGCCGCAACCATGCGATTTCGCTCCGGAGTCACCGGAGCAACCGTCGAGATTCGCGCCAAGGATGGGGTCGGTGCCGCCAACATTGTTGTCGGTAGAAGCGGTCTGGCTCCGGCTGCCGGAGCAGGCGGTACGGGCGAAGGCTATTTGAATCTGGAGGGCGGCACGATGGACGCCAAGGTCAATAACTTCATCATTGGTCTGGCCGATCAAGGCACCACCTCCCTGGTCTCCGGGGCGGCTGTCACCGGCACAGCCACTCTGGGAGCCGGCCTTATGGAAGCGGCCAATGTGGTAGTAGGTCGCACGACAACCGGCAACACCAATACCAATAATGGCGTCACGGCTCTGGCCAACCTCATCATTAAAAATGGAGGCACTCTCGATGTTTCCGAAGAACTCCTCATTGGCGATGCCCAGCAATCCACGCTGGCCCTGACCTCCACCGTTTATCTCACCAGCGGAACTCTCAAAGCCAGTTCCATCAATACGGGAGCCAATGCCGCCAACAATAAATCGGTGGCATTCAACTGGAACAGTGGTACCACGATCCAGAATCATGCCGGATCCGACCTGACGATTGGCGCGGGCGTCCCCTTGACGCTGACTGGGACTGGAGTGCATACCTTCAATATCGATTCCGCGAAGACCGGCGCCGTGAACTCTGACATCCTGTCAGCCGCCGGCGTCGGCGGGGTGACGAAAACCGGTCTTGGAAAACTGAAAATCAATTCCACTGGCAACACCTATACGGGAGCTACAGTTGTTACAGCGGGTACGCTCGAAGTCGACGGTAGCATCGTCAGCAGCAGCGTTGTCACTGTCAACAATGGGGGTACCTTGATCGGAACCGGCGACGTTTCCGCCATTATCCTCAATGAAGGTGGCATCATCGGCGACAATTCTCTGACGGCAACCTCCTTCACATGGAACGGCAACTTGATCTCCTCTGTCGGTCAACTGCAATACGATCTCAATACGCTTGTTGAAGGGCTGACGCTTACCGGCACGCTCACTAAAGGTACGGGAACGTATTTCACATTCGACTTCCTCGGTACCGGCGAATTAAACATGAGCTATACGCTCTTGAACGGTTGGACCTCCACGAATTTCGACGAGGCCAATTTCAGTTATGTCAATCTCGGCGGCGGCTTGTCCGGTACGTTTACGATTGTCGATAATGCGCTCATGTTTACCACGGTTCCCGAGCCTTCCGTCACCACGTTGTGCCTAGTTGCTTTTGCGTTCGCCACGCTGATTGCACGCTGCCGTGTCAGTCAACAGAAAATATGAAATACATTTTACCAACAATTACCAAGACAGGTCGACCTTCGTCCATTTTGTTCCGGCTTATAGGGCTCCATGCAAGACCTCGAAATAAAAGCTCGTTCCACCTCATCCCCCACCTTCGACAAGGCCCTGCCGGCTCTGCCGGGCGGTGTCTGGCCCGTTATCCTGACCCCTTTCGACAAGGATCGAAAAATTGATTGGGCTGCCTATGAACGGCTCATCGAATGGTATATTGAAAATGGAGCTTCGGGTTTATTTGCATCTTGCCTGTCGAGTGAAATTTTTCACTTGTCACTCAAGGAACGTAAAGAACTGATCCGTCGGGCCGTCCGACAGGCTGGCGATCGGATACCCGTGGTCGCCTCGGGAGCTTTGGGGGCTTCACCGTTTGAACTCATCGAACAACTCAAGGTACTGGTCGACGCCGGTCCCGCCGCCTGGGTTCTTCTGACCAATCAAGGGACCCTTGCCGAGCAAAGTGAATCCGCCTTCCGGTCTTGTGTGGATACCATCTTGTCCGAAGCCTCGGATATCGATCTGGGGCTTTATGAATGCCCGGTACCCTATAAGCGGTTACTCTCTCCCGAACTTGTCCATGATCTCGCGAAGACGGGACGATTCGTTTTCTATAAGGAAACCAGTTGCCGTCCCGTTGATTTTGCGCTGAAGGTCAAAGCAGCCCGGCATACCCGATTGGGAATTTATGCCGCCGACAATCCCACGTTGCTCGCATCATTACGGATAGGAGGACGAGGCTACAGCGGTATTGCCGCCGGTGGAGCCTGCGCGGAACTCTCGACCCTGTGTCATCTGTGGAATAAAGATCCGAAGCGGGCTGAATTATTGCAACACATCATCGGACCGGTTTCCGTTGTGTTGGGAGCCCGCTATCCAGCCAGCGCCAAATACTTTCTACGTTCTGTACTTGGTAACGCAACGGAATGCCGCTGGATGGATGCCTCCCAATTGACCATCAGTGATCGCGAGGCCCTAGATCAGCTTCATCACCTACTTGCCAAATTGAATCAGTAGTCGTTCAAAAAACAGAAGGTCTCAAGATCTTAGAAACGGGAGCCGTGAAGCGTATTCTACATCACCCGGATTCATTAGCCCATGGGGCTTACAAATGATAGAGCTTGGCCCTGTTCCGGTCATGCGTGCAGAGAAGTCAAACCATATCTTAAAAATCATAGGACATCTGTCGGTTGAAATTCCCTCGAAGATGTCCAACAACCATTGTGCGGGATTCAATATAACATTCAATGAGAGGATACCGTTATCCTATCGTCACCATTGAATAGCCAGTCAGCATGCGGAAATCAGAACTCGGACGGCGCTTATCGCCATGTTAAAAGAATGGCGCCGATGACATACGCTTAAGACAGAATACCAGCAGTCCTGTGATTTCTATTTAGCGGGGTACCCGAAAAAGTCTTCAGGCCCAACTCCGGATTTACCGCTTCCCTTCGGTAAAACCAAATCAAGCTTTCTCGACCAATTATCTTGGATCAGTTTTTTGCCCGCTTGACGTTCTTCCATGTCCAGCGCATTTTTAAACAACGGTTACGCACATGCCGGCTTCCAACCATACTCCCTCGCGTCGCATCAGCCTGCGGGATATCGCTGCCCAAGCCAAGGTCTCGCTTGGGTCGGTCTCCAGTGTGCTCAATAACCGACAGCTTGAGCGACGTATTCCCCCTGAAACTGCCCGAAAAATTCGTGAAGTTGCCGCGAAACTTGGTTACCTGCCGAATATCAATGCTCGGCGTTTGCGCAACAACGAACAGACCAAGAACAATGTCATTATCGCCTTGGTGACTAGCTTTGAAGCGCCCATTCAGCTTGTGGGGCACTTTACTCGTACGCTGCAAACTCAAATTCTTGCGCCCCGATACACACTCAACTATACGTTTTCGCTGATGATCGAAATGTTCACTGCTGGAAAACTGCTCGAATTGCCGGGACTTTTGACGGGTGACCGATTCAATGCAGCCATTCTCCTCAATACGACGGCAGAGGACGATCAGTTTCTTTCTCGTACTCAGCTGCCCTATCCGGCAGTTATCGTAAACAGGTTGATTTCCAATCTTCCAAGCGTCTTTGAAGAGCGTGGTTCCGGGGCACGACCAGCAGAGATTTTGGTCGAAAAAAAGCGTTCACATCTCGCCGTGATTCACGGGCATCCCTTGACTCAGTCAACCCAAAATCGCGTGGAAAGCTTTTTGCACCGTAGCGCAGAACTCTCAGGTCGTCCGGCACGTGAGATTATCGCCAACCACCTTTCCGAGGAAGCCGGATACAATGCGATGCTGCAATACTTGAAGACCAAGGCTCGATGCGACGGGCTTTATGCCGTTTCCGATGCGCTGGCTGTCGGGGCTTTTCGAGCACTCAAGGAAGTTGGACAGCGCGTCCCCAAGGATGTTGCCGTCATTGGTGTAGGGGACTATGAAATTGCCCCGTTTCTTGAACCGTCGCTATCCTGCGTGGGCGCTTCTCAGAGCGAACTAGCAGCAGCGGCAAGCGCTCTCCTATTCAGGCAACTGACGGGAAAAGCGTTCTCGCCGGTGATCTCAGTTCCCATTTTGGAAAATCTCCGAGCCTCGTCGGGGCACGGACCGTCTTAATTTTCTATCGAAAAAGATAGTCGGTGGGGTGTTTTTAGGATGTTTGCTAAAATGTTATTGCAAGCTTCTATTTTCCGCCGTATTTTATCCATAATGTGCGGCTCTCTAGTATTACTTTGTTAGCTTGATTTTGACTCTGAAAATGACGTTAAGCCTCTCGGCCTGAAAACAGGCTAATGTTGGTTTTGAGAGGGAGTTTTAAAAATCTAACAAAGTAATACTAATTACCGCTTCTTTCCCTATGCCTGCTCCCCGTTATAGCATTCACGTTGCTCTTTGGATTCCAACGGATGAGCGGGGAGACCCGAAGGTGGCCGCACTGTCCAGGCATATTTCTTGGTTGAAAAGAAAAGGAGTCCATGACGTGCTTGCTCTGGGTAGTGCCGACGAAATTCTGGAGTTTTTTCTTCGCGCGGCAGAAAAAATTTCCATGCCGCTTTTAACTCTTATATACTATGAAATTCGCATATTCATTCCTCGTGGTTGGTCTAGTAGCCGGAACCGTTCTTCCGCTCCAGGCTGATGTCATCCTTCCCTCCATCTTTTCCGATCACGCGGTGCTGCAAAAATCGCCGAAAGTGCCGGTGTGGGGCAAGGCCGATCCGGATGAAAAAGTCACCGTCACACTCGACGGTGAAAAGGCCGAAGCAACGACCGGTCAAGACGGCAAATGGCGGGTGAACCTGAACCTCGCCACGAAGGCCCAGGGGCCATTCGAACTCGTCGTTGAAGGCAAGAACAAGATCACCGTGGCCGATGTGCTCGTCGGCGAAGTGTGGCTCTGTTCCGGCCAGTCCAACATGGAGTGGATCGTCGTCAACACTCTCGGGGGCGAAACCGAGATCGCCAATTCCGCCAATCCACTGTTGCGCCAGTTCCTAGTGAAGAAGGCCACTTCCGTCACTCCGCTCGACGCGTGCGAAGGCACCTGGACCCTCGCCGGACCAGAGACAACCGGCAAGTTCACCGCAGTCGGCTACTTCTTCGGCAAAAAATTGCAGAACACACTCAAGGTTCCCGTCGGCCTCGTTCACACCTCCTGGGGCGGCACGCCGTCCGAAGCATGGACCAGCATCGAAGCGCTCCGCACCTTCGACGCGCTCCAACAGTCGATCGACCAGAAGCTCAGTGACGAGGCTACATTCCCGCAACGCCTGCGAGATTTCCTTGCCAAGTATTCCGAATGGGAAGAGGCGAATGCCCGCGCCGACAAGCCGTCCGTGACGGCGAATGCAGCGCCCGACACTCCGACGGTAGATTGGAAAAAGGTGAACCTCCCGGCCGATGGCGATAAGTTGGCCGATGCGGCAGGCGCCCTCTGGATTCGCCGCACCATGACGCTCGGACCCGAGCTCGCCGGGAAAACTCTCCGCATCGATCTTCCCGTTCTCTCCGATTACGACACCGTCTACTGGAATGGACAAAAGATCGGGGCCACGCTTCCCACCACGCCGGAGGCGGGTAGCGTCAGCTCCCGCCAGTACAGCGTTCCCCCCAGCTTGGTAAAGGAGGGCGACAACACCCTCGCCATTCGCATCTTTAATCCCAACAGCAAGCCGTCGCTCGCCTCTGCAGACAACTTCCGCGCCGGTCCCGTGACGCTCGCAGGCGAATGGCTGGCCAAGGTCGAGTACACCTTCCCCAAACCGCTCTCTACGGAGGCGCAGGCCGCTTATCCAGTGCAACCGGCCAAGCTCGGCGGATTGCAGTACTACCCGGCGCATCTCTTCAACGCGATGCTCAACCCGCTGATCCCTTACGCCATGCAGGGCGCTGTCTGGTATCAGGGTGAAGCCAATGTCGGGCGCGCCTACCAGTACCGCACCGCGTTTCCGCTCATGATCAAAGACTGGCGTTCACGCTGGGGTCAGGGTGACTTCCCGTTCTACTGGTGCCAACTCGCCAACTTCACGCCGAAGAAGAACGTCCCCGGCGAAAGTGCGTGGGCTGAACTGCGTGAAGCGCAGTCGATGGCGCTCTCCCTTCCAAATTCTGGCCAGGCGAACCTGATCGATATCGGCGAAGAGGGAGACATCCATCCGCGCAACAAAAAGGACGTCGGCGACCGCTTGGCCTTGATCGCGCTGGCGAAGGACTACGGCCAGAAGATCGAATGCTCCGGCCCAGTCTACAAATCGATGAACGTCGAGGGTGACAAGATCCGCGTCGCCTTCACCCATGCCGACAACGGACTCGTCGTGAAGCCGCTGGGCGATACGTACCTCGTCAAGTCGCTTAACAACGAGACCAAGCCGCTCGTGCGCAACTCGCCCAACAGCGAGCTCGAAGGCTTTGCCATTTGCGGCGGAGACAGACACTGGAAATGGGCAAATGCAAAGATCGAAAACGAAACCGTTGTGGTCTCATCGCCGGAAGTGGCCAAGCCTGTCGCAGTGCGTTATGCGTGGGCGAATAACCCGACATGCAACTTGTATAACAAGGCGGGATTACCCGCAGTGCCTTTCCGCACGGATGATTTTCCTGCGATAACATTCAATAAAAAATTTTAAGACACGTTATAGTAGTCCTTGTAGTCGGTAACGATGACGCGGGCTTTGGCCATAGACAACATGAGTTCGTGGTCGAGGCACTCGTCGCACAGTGATCCGTTGAAGTTCTTGCAGTAGCCGTTCTGTCAGTGCTTCGGGCAGAGTTTGGGCAAGAGGAATATTATGAAGATTTGAGGGGGCTTAGATCACGTGATCTTGAAGCGCGAGTTTATCGCATGCCGGAGCAGTAGATGAGCGGCTCCGACGTACGCTAAAGGGACGTGACGTGGATTGCAGCGATGTAGCGACGTTAATTAAAGTTCCGATTCCGTCGATGGTAATGGAAATTCGGTCTCCAGACTGGAGTGTGAATTCGGGCGTAGGAATAACGCCCGCGCCAGTCATGAGAAAAACTCCTTTGGAAAAGGATGTTTCCCGAAAAAGGTATTCGACCATATCCTCAAGGGGACGCTTGATAAATTTGAGCTGCGTCTCCCCGGAAAAAACGGTCTTCTCATTTCTCAAAATAGCCATCGTGATGCGTGTGTCCAAGTCGAGAGGTTCCTGCGTGACCAATAGACATGGGCCAAGTCCCGCGCAAGAGTCGTGAATTTTGGCTTGGGGAAGATATAATAAATTTTCGTCACAGAGACTACCGGAACTCATATCATTGCCTATGGTATAAGCAACGATTTTGCCACTGCTGCTTGCAAAAATAGTGAGTTCGGGTTCAGGGAAGTTCCAAGCTGAATCGCGCCTAAACCGAATGAGAGCTTCTGAACCAACGACACGATAATGGGGGGCTTTGAAAAAGAGTTGTGGCCGTTCAGAGTAGTACGCGCGCCGATAGAAGAACGCCGCGCCTGTGGCTTCATTCTCTTTGATTTGCGCAATACGGCTTGATGTGTAGTTTGCGCTGCCGGCCCAGACCTCTTGGGTCCCGATTGGCGGAAGCAGAAGAGATCCACGAATCACGCCGTTTGGCATTTTAACCCGTCTCGCGTTTCGCTTGATGACATTAAGAAATTCGAAAAGGTCATCACGATTTATCAGAGAATCCCACTCAAACGAGTTAACTTGGAAATACTCCCCATCGCTCTCCAGAAGAGCCCCCATTATTGTTTTGTAGAGTTTCACAGTTTAATTGTCATGCCAAATGGTGGACCCGGATCTATACGGTCCATGGAAATTCAAATTGGGAAAGGTTTGGAAAGGAGTTTTGAGTGATCCGTTGCTTGTTTGAGCCGGCGATATAGTAGAGGGAAGCCTCATTGGCTGGCAAATGAGAGAACCAAATTAGTTTTTCCCATAGCATCGTCCCAAATATATGCTCAATGTGCTGTTACGTATTGCGGAATAGTTCACTGGACTATTCTGAACAACGGTACCATTATTCGTACAAGATGGAAATTTTACCCGGTGAGAAACTCGGGATGCCGTTGGTACCCCAAATTGGCACGACGAGCACTCGCATAGCACAGAATACGGAAGACTGGCATTCTCATCGCGCCTTTGAACTGGTGTTTGTCATTGAAGGTGCAACCGCTTGGGAATTCCAAGACGACGCTACAAAGGAAGTCACCGGAGGACATTTTATCGTTGTTCCTCCGGGCGTTGTTCATCGTGCTGTGCGTTCGATCCGGAAACCATCCAGTATATGTGGAGTTTTTATTAATCCTGAATGTCGCCAGTGCGGCAAGAATACCACCTTCACGAAACAAGACATATATTTCATCAATAGCGTACTTTCTAAATCCGCCTCAGCAGTGGCTCCATTTGGCCGAGAACTGATGGCGCATCTGAATCGCATGGTCGTAGCAAAATTAGGATTTGAACGGGACGAAAAGAACCCTTTAGCTAAGGCTAACCTCCGCACTCTTGCCTGTTCGGTTATCATGGAAGCGATTTGCTGCTTGGTGGCAACACCGCCAGGGGAGCCAACAGCAGTAATTACTGCTGCCAAGAATTATCTTCGGCAGCACGTCCAAAACCCTATTCAGATGCCTGACCTCATAAAACATATGGGTTTTAGTCGTAGTTATTTGTTCTCAATCTTTAAGATGGAAACAGGGATGACGCCCAATGACTACTACGTCCGGATCCGAATTGAACGAGCTCAGGAGTTATTGATCGAATCAACGGCGTCGGTTACGGCAATAGCCATGGACACCGGATTTTCTTCAAGCCAATACTTTAGCAGCGTATTCCGGAAAATAACGGGACAGACGCCGCTGGAGTTTCGCCAAAATAGCCAATCATTTCCAGTGGGACTTGAAAAAACAATGCGAGAAAGAAAGAGAGCCAGAACGACCCGGAATGCAGCAGCGATTTCTCAATTCTATGACGTATAGTCGCCCTGACTTCCGTTGAATTGAGCGAACTGCGTTTATCCATTTCGCGAAGTCCGTGTTTTCTGAGCAGCCGAATCAATGATTTGTGCAGTGGCAAACTGCACGATCTTTTTCTCTTTTTCGGCCTCGTAGAATTCCAATGGCAACACCGCCACCTGCGCTCCGCCCGAATAAGCGATGTGAACGGCGCGGGACTTGTGACCGAGATGATTCATGGCTTCCCGCAAGGGCATTCCCGCGACGCGAGCGCGTTGCGCCCACGCATAGCGGTACGAATGGAGATTGCGACCTTGGATTTTGAGGGTCTTGCAGCGGCGATGAAACTCCGTCGAACGATGATTTGATTGCTCGGCTTGGATCTTGGGGAAGAGATACCCTTCTTTTGGTAACTGATCCAGCAGTGCCTTAATGCGCGGCCCGATCCGCAGCAGGCTGTCTCCGCCTTCCTTGCTCGCGAGTTTCCGACGCCCGAAATGAATCGACTGCTCCTTGAGATCAATTTCCTGCCAACTCAGATTGGCGATGTCGGATTGGGAGCCGCCCGTTTCCCAGAGCATTTCGTAATAAAGGCGGCGTTCCATATTGAGTTCTTTGGCGACAATCAAGCGATGCTCTTCCTCGGTAATCGCGGTAAACCGCTTTTTGCGGATTTCGGGCCAGGCGGCATCGGCCATAACCGGGGATAAGAGCCAGCCCAGGTGCAACGCATAGTTATGGATGCGGCGCAGGTAATGGTTGGTCGAATTGCCCGCCTGCTTGTGCTCCAGTACCGTCAGCAAATGAATCGCCTCGGTATCGAACAGCGTCAAGGTGCGAAATGAAGCAAACGGACGGCTGCGGAAGGCGCGGTCTTTGCGGTCACGGGTCGATTCCACCCCGGTCTGGATGTAATGCTCCATCACATCGGCCCATGTCCGGGTGAGAAGCTCGGGGGACTTGGCCGACAGGTACGCCTTGGCCATCGTGCGATTGAGTTGAGGCTGTTCAACTGCCTGATTCTTGGCGGCAAGAATCTGCTTGGCCTTGGCGCGATCAGCGGTTTCGAGGCTCTCTGATTTCCCTGTGACACGGTCTCGTGTGTAGTAGTTTCCGCCCGCACGGCGGAAGATCCGGTAGCGTTCCAGCATGGTGATCTCTCCAATGCTCGAAAGTATGAAGGGGAAGCGACCAGCACCGTTAGGGAGCAGCCGGAGAGTTAAAACGAGTTAGACTCAATTTTGCCGGTGCTCCTAAAGTGGTCGCAAATCTGGTCGCAATGCGACCAAAAACGAGCCCTATCGGAGAGGTTCCACCTGTGGCAGAAAGACTTGCAGAGTGGCTCCGGAGGTAGGGCTCGAACCTACGACCAATCGGTTAACAGCCGATCGCTCTACCACTGAGCTACTCCGGATTGTTGGACAACGGGAACCGTTGTCCCAAGCATTCGCTCGGGGGACGATGAATAAAGCAGCTTGTCGTTGGAATTTCAATGGTTTTTCGTAAGATTTTATCACATGTCTCATTTACCCCCGGCCGACCTGCTTCCGATTACCCGTGATTTCCTGGTGGAGATTGGGGGGTGGCCGATGTTGAAGCAGGCTCAGGGACTGGTGGATGCGAACCGGGTTTTGGGCGTGGCGTATCAGGCGCCGATCCTGTCGGCGCGGATTGTGGTGGATGATCGGGAGTTGGTGACGCGGTTGAAAATCGGTCGCCGTTTGAGCGAGGTGGAGAATCTGTGCACGTGCCGGCAGGCGAAGACGGATGGCAGTATTTGCGCGCACGTGATTGCGGCGGGCTTGAAGTGGTTGCGGTATCGGGATCAGCAGACGGCAGCGATGGCCACTCCGTCGGCGGCACCGGGACAATCGAATCGTCCCGCGTCGCCGACTGTTGCATCTACGGAGAAGCCGAAAGCGCCATGGCGGTGTCTGGCGGGCACTCCGGGAGTGACGGCACGTTTGTTGGAGGTGCGGGTCTTGCTGCCGTTAAACTGGCCGCATCCGCTCTCTCAAGGGCGATTGCGGGTGATTCTCGAGGGTCGCATGGAGGGGGAGAGTGATTCGCGTCCGTGGGATTCGATTACGCGCAATGAAACGGCGCTGTGCGCGGTGAGCGAAGAGGATGAGGTGTTGTTGCGTTGTATTGAGTCGCAGCAGGGGGGCAATACGCCGGGTATTTTCGAGGTGGGTGCGACGGATTTGCCACGTTTCCTGAAGGCTCTGATTAATCATCCGCGGGTTTGGATTGGAAAGAAATCGCCGGTGCAGGTGCGAGCCTTGACCCGCAAGCCGGTGCTGTTATTGCAAGGTCGCGAGAACGGCGAGTTAAACCTTACCTTGCAGGAGTCCATGCGGCGCGATGGTGAGTTTTATCAACTGGGCACCACGGGCTGGCGCTGGCTTGGTGCGGAAAACGCCATGGAGGAGGAGTTCTCCCTGCCAGCGCCGTATGCGGCCTTGCGGCAGGGCGCAGTGACGATTGCTCCGGCGCAGGTGGCGAGTTTTGTCGAGCGGGAGCTCCCAGCCCTGTCACGCTTGATGCGGGTGGAGAGTGACGGCTCGTTTGAAGCGATCACGTTTGACCGACCGAAGCCGCACATCTTCGTCGCACTGGAGGGGGGGCTTCCCGGCATGAGCGCGCGGGTGGAGGCGGACTACGGTTCGGCGCGTGTTTTGTTGCGACCACGGGAAGCGGAGTTGACCGCGGAGACGGCGAGCGAGTGGGTATCTGATCCGAAACAACCGCGCCGGTACTGGACGCGGAATCATGAGGCCGAGCGGGCGGCAATGCGGGAAGTGGAGCGGGCGGGTTTCGCGGCGGGACATCGCAGTCCGGAGAATTTCTTTTTATCGGGGGAACGTCCGGTGGGTAACTTTCTGGCCAATGTGCTGCCGCGTTGGCGACAAGAATGGACCGTGGAGTTCGGCCCGCGCATGGTGAATCTTTTGCCGCGATTGGATTATGTCGAGCCGGAGATCACGCTGCGCGAGTCGGGCAACGACTGGCTGTCGCTCGATCTGCAATTGCATTCCCCGAATTCGAAGGAAGCGCTGCCTCCGGCCGAAGTGCAGCGCTGGTTACAGACCGGGTTGAGTCACCAGCGCACCGAGGGGGATCGCATTCGCCTGATCCCGACCAAGGGCTGGAGCGAACTGCAACAAGTGCTGGTGGATTGCTCCATCGAACAGGAGCCGGGGCAGATGCGGCTGGATCGCAAATTTGCGCCGTACCTGACCGGTGCGGTCGAGGCGCAAGGTTGGGAACTGTCGCAGCGGTCGACGTGGCCCCCGAAGCGCGAAGCGGAAAAATCGCTGCCGCCCTTGCGCGAGGAACTTGCTGCGATGCTGCGGCCCTATCAACGGCAAGGCGTGGACTGGCTCTGTGGTCTCGCGCAGCGCAATCTCTGCGGATTGCTCGCCGACGAAATGGGTTTGGGCAAGACGGTGCAGATGCTGGCGTTGCTCGAGCGCTTGCATTCGCGCGACGTGGCTGCGGAGAAAAAGTCCGACCACGGTATCAGTCTCATTATCTGCCCGACGAGCTTGGTGGAAAATTGGCGCAGCGAAGCGGAACGATTCACACCGCAGCTCAAGGTGCTCGTCCTGCACGGCGCCGACCGGCACGAATCCTTTGGCGAGATCGCGAAACACGATGTCGTGATCACCTCGTACGCGCTCCTGCGGCGCGATCTGGAGCGTTATCTTCAACACGAATTCACCGCTATCATCCTCGACGAAGCGCAACACATCAAGAATCGCGGCAGCCTGAATGCCCAGAGCGCGAAGGCGCTGCAGGCGACGCATCGCTTTGTTCTCACCGGCACGCCGCTGGAGAATTCGCTCTTCGATCTCTGGTCGATTTTCGATTTCCTCATGCCGGGTTATCTCGGCACGGCGAAGGAATTCAAGGAACGCTACGAGACTCCTATTGTCCGCGAGAAGGACCAGGACGCCCAGCATCGCTTGCGTCTGCGCATGCGTCCCTTTTTCCTACGCCGCACGAAGGAGGAAGTGGTCAAGGAGCTGCCCGCTAAATTGGAACAGGTCACGCTCTGCGATCTCACCGGCGAACAGCAGCAAGTCTATCAAGCCATTCTCGAGCAGGGGCGCCGCGAGGTCTTCGAAGGTTCAGGCAAAACGGGGCAGGGGAGGAACCGCCTCGCTGTACTCACGGCGTTGCTGCGATTGCGGCAGGCAGCGTGTCACCTGGCCTTGCTGCCGGACGGAGATAAGGGGGCGAAGACGGAATGGAAGGAACCCTCCGGCAAGTTCGACCTGTCGCTGGAGTTGCTCGACGAAGCCATCGATGGCGGACATCGTGTGCTCGTGTTCAGTCAATTCGTGCAACTGCTCCACCTGTTCCGCACGGAGCTGGAATCGCGCCAGATCGAATTCTGCTATCTCGATGGCAGTACCACGAATCGCGCGGAGGAAGTGAAGCGTTTCCAGACGACATCCACGATTCCCGTGTTCTTGATCAGCCTCAAGGCGGGCGGCGTCGGCTTGAACCTTACCGGGGCCGACACTGTTCTGCATCTCGACCCGTGGTGGAATCCCGCAGTTGAAGATCAGGCCACCGCCCGCGCCCATCGTATCGGCCAGACCCGTGTCGTCAGTTCCTACAAGGTCATCGCGCGCGGTACGGTCGAAGAGAAAATTCTTGCTCTACAAGAGAAGAAAAAGGAACTCATCGCTGCCAACATGAGCAACGAAGCGGTCTTCGTCGAGAGCCTGTCGTGGGAGGAACTGGAGGGGTTGTTTAAGTAGAGGTATGAAATACGCGCTTCTTTTATTTCTGCTTGTGGGGGTATGGAGTGAATCGTCCGCCCAGATAATAGTGCTCGATCCCGCCAAGCTGGTGATTGCGGCGCGGTCGCAGGTTGGCGTGACGTTGGGATATGATCCGTCGTATCGGAAGCTGGCTTATCCCGGCGGCGATGTGCCGATGGCGAGCGGAGTATGCAGCGATGTGGTGATTCGCGCGATGCGCGGGCAGGGAGTGGATTTGCAAAAGCTGGTCCATGAAGACATGACGCGGAATTTTGCGCTTTATCCGAAGCAATGGGGGCTGTCACAACCGGACTCCAACATTGATCATCGCCGCGTACCAAACCTGATGGTTTTTTTCAAACGACAGGGATGGCAGACACCGATTTCTTCCAAGGCGATCGATTATCAACCCGGAGATATTGTGACGTGGAATTTGCGGACACAAGGCAGCTTGCCGCATATTGGAATTGTTTCCGATCGGAAGACGGCGGCGGGAGTGCCCTTAGTCATTCACAATATCGGTGGTGGTGCGCGAGAAGAAGAAGGGTTGTTTACCTACACGATCACGGGTCACTACCGGATCAAGAGCTAAAGATCGACCAGCCGGATGTAATCCTTGATCTCGCTAATGAGCCGGCGGAATTCATCCGGCGCGTTGCTTCCAGCCAGGGCGGCCGCTTTGATCACGTTGTCCAGAAAACGATTTTCCGCGAGGGAAACGTCACGTTTTTTGAGTTCCTCCGCGTACTGGGCGGCACCGCCCCAATCGCCCCAATAGCCCATGCTGCGACGAACTGACTCCGAGTGCCGGGCTTCCGCATCGCGTACGTAGTCGCCATTGGCATAGGTGCGGGTGGGCACGGTGTCGGTGGACGGATCAATGCCGAGCATCTGGGCGATTTTATGGACTTCCGCCCGGGTCAGGCGATTGACCGAGCGAGCGGGCTGGGGTGGAACCACGACGGTAGCTGGTTTCGCCGGAGCTGTCACAGAGGAGATCGTGGCATCGGGGTTGGACTTGAGCATCCGGTTGAGCTGCTCTTCGCGTCTGGCGATTTTTTCGGAAATATATTTCTCCGCCAACTTCGGATCGTAGTGGTACTTCTTCTGTAATTCTGGTGAGAGTTGGTCGAAGGGAATTTTGGCTGCGCCGTCTGAATGGACGAGCGTGATTGCGTCGGGTTCTACCTTGGTGACTGTACAGTTCTTGTAGGTGACGCCTGTCGTGGTCTTGATCAGCGGATAGGCATCCTCTAGGGCGCGCAGGGGACTGACTGCCCAGCTGATACAAATAATGACCCCGAACCACATTCCCCGCATGCCCGTTTTTTTAGCGAATTAATGAGTGAAGGCAAGTGCTTGTGAGGGCCGCAACTTTGTCGCCTGTGGTGCGTCTATGCTGGTTGTGAGAGCTTTCTTGCAACGATACAAATGGTGGATGGTTTTGGCGCTGTTGATCGGCATCAATCTGGTCGTCTATACCCCATGGAAAAAAACACCGTTCCCGACATCGCGTCCTTCCGGACCTCCCGGCGTGACGAGAGAGGGGCGACCGCCTGAGCCCACCGCGGAGATGAAGGCACGCATGGAGGAGCGCTTGGCCAAGATGACTTCGGAGGAACGGCAGGCTTTCGAAGAGCGGCGCAAGGCGGATCAGGCTTTTTTTGAGTCGATCAAAGCTCTACCCGAGACCGAGCGACGCGCGAAAATGCGCGAGCATATGGCAAAAAATCCGCCCCCGCGTTTTCCCGGCGGTCCGCCACCAGACGGCTTCGTACCGGGCAGCGCTTTGGCGGGTGGCGGTGACGGTTCCGGTCAAGGTGGTCCCGGTGGCGATGGCAAGGTGCGAGTCCCTCCCGCCGATGTGCGGCGTGGCATGGATCAGCAGATTGCGAATGGGCAGCAGGCGGGGGGATCATGAAGTTGCGTCGTGGATTTACTTTGGTGGAGACATTGGTGGCGATTTGTATTCTCGTCTCGATCGGAACCCTGATGATGCCGGTGTTTCAGAAAGTGCAGGAACGGGCGCAATCGCTGATCTGTGCGCAGAATCTGCGGCAGATCGGCGTGGCGACGTTATTGTACGCCGGAGAGCACGACCAGACTTTACCCAAAATCGAGCCATGGCCATCGGAGCCGGTTTACACTTCAGCGGACGGTGCCTTGTCGATTGTGGAGGCTCTCGGTCCCTATGGCATTGAAAAGGTGCGGCTCAAGTGCGCTTTGGATTTACGCGGTCCGAATTACTACAAGAAGGAGGGCAGCAGCTATTGCTGGTGTCCCATGGCGAATAATCAAAAGATTCAGGGCACGAAAGCCAATTGGGCCGGACCGGGAAGCGAGGTCACTTTGGCGCAGTTGTTTCTCTGCTATGACTATTCCGAAGTGCACAACGGCGGGATGAACGTCCTCTTTGCCGATGGTCACGTAGCTGTGTCGCAATGAATGCGAACTTCTCTACGCCTGTTTCGCGATCCGGCGGGCGACATTGATGCCGGATTGAAGCGCGCCTTCCATGAAGCCGATGAACTTGTAGCAGGTGAATTCCCCGGCGAAATGGAGTTTGCCGACGAATGGCTTATGCCACATCGGACCGATCGTGGTGATCTCCCGCATATCGGGGAAAGCATAGCCCGCGCGGGTGAACGGCTCGGCCGGCCAGTTTTGGAATCGGCTGTCGATGTAATTGGCGCGGTAATCGGGATACGGTTTGCTGAGAGCGTTCGTATACATCGCACGACGTTGCTCGGAGGGAATGGCGCGGGCCCGATCGGCAATGGGGCCGCCGGAGAAGGCCGTCAGACATGCCCCCTTCTTTTCATTCTGATGCGCCGTGCCATCCCAAGTCCAGCCGACGATGTCATCGCCAAGGGATTGCGCGCTCAGTCCGGTTTGACGCCAGAACGGCGATTTGACGGCGGAAAGGTATTTGATGGCCGCGCCCATTTGTGGTCGTAACGAGAAGGGAATCGCAGGATTGATGCCGAGTGTATTCCAGACGCTGGGGGGGACTGTGAGTACGACTTGGTCGGCTTCATGCACGGCACCACCTGCCACAACCACGCGCACCGGGGTGCGAGTCAGATCGATGGTTTTGACCACGGTTTTAAGGTGGATACGGGACATGCCGATGGCTTCGGCGAACTTGAGTGCGAGTTGATGATTGCCGCCGAGGCAGCGGAATACTTCGCTCTGGGTCCAGTATTTTTCGAGACCACCGCCTTTGACGACGGTGAGATTGGCGAGGTAACTCTGGCGACCGATTGGCACACCATTGTCGTTTTCCAATTGGGCGCGCACAGCCCGGTGGCAAGGGCCACTGATATTGAGGCTCTGTAGCCAGTCGAGCGTGGTCCGTTGGTCGAGCTTGATGGCCTTCGGTGTTTTCCAGGGAGCATCGACGACGACGCGCGTCGCATCGCGATTCATGAGGTTGAGGGCGAAGCTCATTTCCTCCCACAAGGCCTGTTCCTGCTCGAGCGTCAGCGGCTGACCGTCGAGAATGATGGGCTCACGGTTCGACTGGGGATCATCGTGGGCGGGGACCAGCTTGAGTTTGAATTTTTTGGCGTAGCCGATCCATGCCGGGTGATTGGCGCCAATAAGTTCCCCGCCGGCCTCGACCGTCTTGAACGGAATGAAATCGGTGACGGTGTGAACGCGACCGCCAAGCCGGGGGCGAGCTTCCAATACGGTGACGTCATGTCCTGCCGCGTGAAGTTCGTACGCACAAGCGAGTCCGGCCAGACCTGCGCCAATGATTAGGATCTTCTTTTTGGAATGGGGTTTGGGCGCGGCCAGATCGGATGCGGAAAGCAGTTCCGAGCCCAGCAAGAGCGCGCTGCCGGCGGCGAGGGTGGTGCGAAGAAACTCTCGGCGCGTGATGGTGTCAACCGCCGGGCCATGGCGGCGATGCAGGGCGGCGTAGAGGTTCATTTTGAGAGGATGCGAACGGATTTTATCAGGAGCTCATGAAATTAGGAATAAGTGTAAAGGACGGACCGTTTTTACTCCATTTCCCGATTTCCTGATAAAATCTGTTTTATTTCATGTCCAGCGGGTTCAATCCCATCTTGCCGCACCACTCGCGATAGGCGATGGGTGAAATTTCCGAAGGCTTGATCTCACTGCGACCACCCCAGAAGACGTTGGTGTAGTGGAAGTCGATTCCTGCTTCGCGCAAGTGGGCGTCAATGGCGGCCTTGTGGGCGAGCACGCGCTCTTTCTCGGAGCCATGGGCGACACCCATGATGTTGACGTTCTTGAAATCGGGACCACCCTCGCGCCAATAGGCGTGGGTCATAATGTGGTGGCGTGCGACTTCGCGGCCTGCATCGACGATCTGCTCGGGTGCAACGGCCCAATGGAAAAGACCATTGAATTTGGTGACGCGTTCGCCTGCCACGGTCGGCTTGACGTGTTCGAGGAACGTGGAGAAACGGCCGATGACGCGACGTTGGTCGAGGCTCTCCGCGACGCGGTAGAAGGTGTCGAGGTCGACCCCGGCTTCCTTGGCACGAGCTTCCCAGAGATTCTCAATGAGCTCTTCCGGTTCGAACTCGCGCTTGAGCGAGACGAGCACCTGCCAGTCGAGTTCGCTCAGATCGACGACTTCGACTTTGTGCATCTCGCCCGGAGCCTCCGCACGGTCGCCGGGTTGCATGTTCTTGCGGCGCACGTGGCCAACTCCGAGGGCGAAGATGCCCTTGGCTGGCATCGTGATGTATTTGGTCGCGCCGATTTGCCCGAGGAGAAACTGGCAATGCTTGTCCATTGAGTAGGGCTTCGGCACCTTCAGCGTCGTCCAAAGCTTGTACTGCGACCCGGCGGTTTCGGTATCCGTGGAGCGGACGACGATGTGGCCGGAGAACGGATCTTCCTTGAAGAGATACTCGAATGCGCTGTCGAGCTTATCGCCCGGCACCTGCCACGCCACGAGCGCGCCGGGGGCGAGATCGGTCGCCATCAACGTCTGACGCACGCGGCGAATCGTCCCGCTGCGCAGCATGAGACGGATTCGCTCAATGACCGTGTCGAGATCGACTCCACTGCGCTTGGCAATTTCCGCGAGCGGATTGCGGACGAAGCCCGAGATGCGATCCTCGGAAACTTCGAGAATGCGCGTATTGATTTCGTCGGTGTGCTGGGCGGAGGCGAGGGTCGTGGTCATGAGTAGGGCAGACTTATTTTTTTGGAGTTAGAGGAAGCTCAAGATCGCGTTGCCCATTTCCGTCGTGCCGACCTTCTTGGTGCCTTCGGTGTAGATATCGCCCGTGCGATAGCCTTCCGCGAGCGCGCGGCGCACGGCGTTTTCGATGGCGAGGGCGGCCTTTTCCTGGGCGAAAGAGTAGCGCAACATCAGCGCGGCGGAGAGAATCTGCGCGATCGGGTTCGCGATGCCCTTGCCCGCGATGTCGGGAGCGGTGCCGCCGCTCGGCTCGTACAAACCGAAGGTGCCTTCCGCCAGCGAGGCGCTCGGCAGCAGGCCGAGGGAACCGGTCAGGGCGGCGAGTTCGTCGCTGAGGATGTCGCCAAACATGTTTTCGCAGAGCAGAACGTCGAACTGGTTCGGGTTCTTCAGCACCTGCATCGCGGCGTTGTCGACGTAGATGAAGTCGAGTTTGATGTCGGGGTACTGCGGCGCGATGGCCTTGACCGTCTTGCGCCAGAGCACGCTGGTCTCGAGTACGTTCGCCTTGTCGACGAGCGTCACTTTCTTGCGGCGAGTCGCGGCGGCCTTGAAGGCGAGGTGGGTGATGCGTTCGATTTCGGAAGTCTCATAGACCATCGTATCGATGGAGCGTTCGCCATGGGCGACCGCAACGGTCTTCTTCTCGCCGAAATAGATGCCGCCGGTGAGTTCGCGCATGCAGAGGACGTCGAAGCCATCCGGGATGAGCGAGTTTTTGATCGGCGAGGCATGGATCAAATCCTTGTGACAGATCGCCGGACGCAGGTTCGCATAGAGGCCGAAGATCTTGCGGAGTGGAAGCAGCGCGGCGCGTTCCGGTTGTTGCGTAGGGGGGAGCGATTCCCATTTCGGACCGCCGACGGAACCGAAGAGAATGGCGTCGGCCTGCTTGCAGGTGTTGACCGTCGCATCGGGCAGGGCGCTGCCGGTCGCGTCGATGGCGCAACCGCCGACGAGTGCTTCCGTGATGCTGGTTTTGAATCCGAATTTTTCTCCCGCCTTGTTCAGGATGGGGAGGGTGGCGGCCATGACTTCCGGGCCGATGCCGTCGCCGGAGAGAATGGCGATTTTATAAGTGGGGTTGGACATGAAAATTCTATGTGCGAAGTTTTAAGTTCTAAGTATCCCGATGCTTACTCTGGTGTGGGAGTGAGCATCGAGTCAGCGGGTTGAATTACTTCTCCTGCGCGGGGATGAGTCCGCTCTGGCGCGCGAAGTCAAAGATGCCACCGGCATCGATCACCGGTTTCACCTCTCCCAGCGGCTTCAGCTTGAAGGTGCCGGCCGGGGTGCGGATTTCGTCCTTGTCGAAATCGACTTCGACATGATCTCCCGTCTTGACCTTGTCGCTCAAGGCAACCGTGGCTTCGTATGGATAAAGTTCGCCGGTGGCGATGCAATTGCGGAAGTAAATGCGCGCGTAGCTCTCCGCCACGACCACCTGGCAACCCGCTGCGCCCATGGCGATGGGAGCGTGTTCGCGGGAAGAACCGCAACCGAAATTACGCGCTGCAATGACAATCGGATATTTGGTTTTGGTCTGGCCTTCTTCCACATAGCGAATGGGATAGAGCGATTCCGGCAGGCCAATCAAGGCATAGGAACCGAGTTTCTCATATTCCTCGGGAATGGTCGGAACGAGGGTGAGATATTGGGCCGGGATGATCTGATCGGTGTCGATATTGTTTTGCACCACGTAAGCGGGGCCGGAAATGACCTTTGACATAGACGGACACCCTAGCACACCTTACGGGATGAATTCTAGTGAGAATTCGGTTGCTTCGGTGGGAAATATTCGTAGCTTGTGTTGCATTAACAGGCTTTGTGAGACGGTGAGGCGTACTTTCATGACGTTTCCAGTTCGCTGACATCGGGCTGTTTATGGGATCAATGTGGTGAATAAGATTCTGCTCATTAAATGCATCTGTATCGGGTCGCTCTGTTTCCCGAGCCCTTTCCTATTCTATTTTTACGTTTTCGGAATTTACCCGGTGCCGAATGATCCGGTGGCCCGTTTTCTCGTCGTGATATTTTTGATTCTTTCGGGCGGTTTGATCGGCACGGTATTTTATTACCGGGATTCCGCCATTGCCACGGTCAAGGATTGGTTCCCGTCTGAAAAATAAGTCACGGGCCGATGGGGCGGTGTGAGCAGGGGATAGGATGGAAATCCTGCCCGCGATTACTCGAAGAAAATGCCCGCGACATTCCCACCGCGAATGGCTAGCCGGACGAGCATGTCGTCGGCACCATTTTTGAACTCGACCTTATAGAGATGGGTGATGACGGTATCCTGCCGGAGTTGGCCGATGTTCGTCATCGTGTAGCCTTGCTTGAGTTTAACCCCGAGCGAGCCACTCAGCCGTATCATGACTTCCTTCGTCACGCGCGCCTTGAGCTCTGGCTCCGCCTTGTAGGTGAACTTGCCGATGTCGCCTTGCTCCACGCCACTGAACATGACCTTTAACACCGCTTCCGGTGTCGTGACGCTCTCCTCGGCCTGAGCGGGTTGGGTGGGCAGGAAGAAAAGGGACAGGCAAAGACCAGCGATCAAGGCAAGCAGGCCGGGGCGATTCATGACTCGGGTAAGTGCGGATTGGGGTTAATAGATGATCGCGGAGAAGATCGGGAAACTTTGAAGTTTTTCCCGGCCTTTCAGAGCGGCGAGTTCCACCAGGAACGCGATCTCGACGATTTCCCCGCCACACTTCTGAACCAGATTGCTTGCCGCCATGGCGGTGCCGCCGGTGGCCAATAAATCATCAATGATGACCACGCGTTCCCCGGGGCGAATGGCATCCTTGTGCATCTCCACCGTGGCGCTGCCGTATTCGAGATCGTAATCGGCGCTGTAGGAATTTGATGGCAGCTTGCCTTTTTTCCGGACGAGGACGAGACCGACGCCAAGGAAGTGGGCGAGTGCGGCGCCAAAGATAAAGCCGCGCGCATCAATGGCGACAACCTTGTCGATGCTCTTGCGTTGATAACGTTCTGCAAAAATCGTGACGGCAAGACGGAAGAGCTGGCCATTGGCCAGGATGGGTGTGATGTCGCGAAATAGAATGCCCGGCTTGGGGAAGTCGGGAACGTCACGGATGTTGGCCTTGATACGCTCGATGGCGCTTTTAAACTGGAACTGCGCGTTCATGTGGGTTTGATTTGGTCCTTTTTGTCGAGCGCGCGTTTCAATTTGCGTAAGGCAATATTCTGCAATTGCCGGATGCGCTCGCGGGTGACTTTAAACTTCTTACCCACTTCTTCAAGAGTCATTTCACGTTTTCCGTCCAAACCGAAGCGCGCCGTGATGATTTTGAGCTCCCGTTCGTCGAGCACATGCATGACGTCGCCGATGGAACCTTTCAGGTTCTTGTCGCTCAGCATCTGGTGCGGATCGGTGGCCGATTCATCGCCGATTAGGTCGCCCAGAGACACGCTGTCGTCCTCTCCACCCACGGAGGCGTCAAGGGAGGCGGGCCGGATGGCGGCTGTACGAAGTTGCGATACTTTCGCCGCGGAAATATTCAACTCTTCCGCCAATTCCTCGTCCGTGGGCTCTCGGCCGAATTCCTCGGCCAACTGCGTCGAGATGCGGCGCATACGGGCAATTTTGTCGACAAGATGAACGGGTAGACGGATCGTTTTACTCTGGTTGGCCAAGGCGCGTTTGATGGACTGCTTGATCCACCAGGCGGCGTAGGTGCTGAGCTTACCGCCCTTCTTTGGGTCGAAGCGCTCCACGGCCTTCATCAAACCGATGTTGCCTTCGGAAATCAGATCCAGCAGGGGCAGCCCGAGATTGGAGTAGTCATGGGCAATTTTCACGACCAGGCGCAGGTTGGCCTTGATCATGTGCTGTCGTGCCGCTTGGTCGCCTTTTTTGATGCGTCGGGCAAGCTTGACCTCCTCCTCGCGTGTGAGAAGCGGGGTCTGGCCGATTTCCCGAAGGTAAATCTTTATGCCTGAGTCATTTTCGTCAGCAAACATAGGCGTGCTCGGTAAAGTAAATGATGAGCTTCCACGGGCCCATTGCAACCAAAAAAGATATTTTTACCCCGTTTCGTATTCTTTTCGGTACCAATCTAAAAATTGTTACAAACAGCTCGAGGGGAGATTGGCTCCTTGGGAAGCTCCTTAAAGAAGACTGATTAGCTCCTGTTTTTAAAAAGACGAGTAAAAATCGCTCCTTTGCACGATGTTTTATATTGTGAACTATTCGACGGAATCTGAAGCAGATACGAGGGGGCTTGATGAGCTGCTTGGGAAGAGTTGTTAAACTTTGGTCGAATTCGCCTTTTCCTTCAAGTCCACGAGCAGATTGAAGAAGACCTCGCGCTGGCTACCGGAAATGTGGGCGAAAATGCGATCCACTTCCTTCAAGTAGACCGGGCGCACCTTCTTCCAGAGCGCGAGCCCCTTCGCCGTCAGCTCTAGATGATACACCCGGCGATCCTTCGGCGACGCCTTGCGCCGGATCAAGTCCTTCCTCTCCATGCGGTCCACGAGACCGGTCACAGCCGATTTATCCGTCAGCAATTGCTCGGCGAGTTCGCGCTGGCTCGTAGGCTCCTTCGCGTGTGCGAGGAGGTTCAAGACGTTGAACTGCGCGTCCGAGATATCGAACGGCTCAAAAAAAGGGCGGCTCTGTGACCAGATGGCGTTGGTCGCGGCAAGCAGTTCCACCAGCAGGGTTTCGGAATCGATCTTCATGGGAATAGTTTGCTCTATAACGGTTGATATGTCAACTTTTTGTTTGACACCCTCGGTATCCCGGGTGTATTCCCTCCGCATGAACTTCTGTCCGCGTTGTCGGTCGTCGCTTACCACTGCCACTCGCTGTCCCCTGTGCGGCTTGGATTTATCCCTCCTGCAGCAGGTGGAAAGCCTCGAAAGCGAAATCCAGCAAACCCGCACGCTTCTGCGTGAGAGTCTCGACCGGGTCAGCCGCAAGGTGACCGGGCTTCGGCAGGAATGCGTTGCCGTGCTGGGACGCGAAATGCAACCGGCTCCCGCGCCGGAAATTCCAGCGGAAATCTCCACGGTGGTTCTGCCTGCGGCGACTTCCGCCGTTGCCTCCAACTGGACGCCACCCGCCGTCCCGACCAAGCGCCCGGAGGTGAAAGCGGCCCAGCCCGCGAAGAACGATTGGAAAGACGTTCCGGTGTTTGGTCAATTGACCGAGGCACAATTCGGCCAGAAGTGGATGCTCATCGTCGGCATCGTGATCATGCTTTTTGGCGTCGCCTACTTCCTGAAATACTCGTTCGACCGCAACTGGATTTCCCCGGCGATGCGTGTGCTCATGGCCTACGGCGTCGGCGGTACGTTGCTTGCGCTGGGTGAATGGTTCCGCCGTCGTCACGAGAACTTCGGCCTCTGCCTCGCGGGTGGCGGCGTTGCCGCGCTCTATTTTTCCACCTTCGCGGCCTATGAAATTTATCATCTGCTGCCCGCGCTCCTCGCGTTCGGTTTGATGATCGTGGTGACCACGCTTGCCGGTACGCTGGCTTCAAAATACGACACCAAATGGCTCGCGGTGCTCGGTCTCGTCGGCGGTTTCGCCACCCCGTTTCTGATCGATACCGGATCGAAAGATCACGTCGCGCTTTTCACCTACATCACCGTGCTCAATGCCGGTCTGCTGTGGATCGCGTTTCATAAACAATGGCGCTTGCTCAACTACCTCGGCTTCTTCTTCACGTGGGGCGTGTTCAGCGCGTGGATTCTGCAATCCTCGTTTAGTCGCGCGGGAGTGAATGCTCATTTCTGGAGCGGCACCTTCTTCCTGAATGTCTTCTATCTCACCTACGCCATCGCGCCGTTCGCGGCCTTGCTGCGCGGTCGCGCGACGGAGAAATTGCAGGGCTTCGGCGTCACCGTGCCGAACAGCGTCATCGCCTTTGGCTTCTCCTACGGCATGATCAGCGACTATGCGGGCAGCACCACTTGGGTCAGCCTTGCCGCCATTGCTTATGCGGGGATTCAACTCGGCCTCGCCCAGTTGCTCATGCAACGCCAACCGGCCAGCCGCAACGCCATGTTGGTCTCGCTTGGACAAGGGTTGTTCTTCCTTGCCGTCACCGTGCCGATTCTTGCTTCGAACCAATGGATCACCATCTTCTGGGCGCTCGAAGCGTGCCTCGTCCTCTGGGTCGCGCAGCGCGTGCGCAGCGGCTGGATGTTCGTCGGCGCCGTCATCCTCATGGGCCTCACACTGGGGCGGCTTCTCGTCGTCGACTACCAGCGCAGCCACTTCATTCTCTCGCCGCTGAGTTTCTCCGACGGCTACGGATTTCACCTCGGCGACCGCTGGTTTACGGCACTGATCACCCTCGGCAGTCTCTGGCTTTCCGGTTGGCTGTTGCAGCGGGAAAAAGAACCGTTCTTTGAAGGGCAATCGTCTGTCGGCGTCCTCTACTACACCGTCTTGGGCGGACTTCTCTTCGGCTTGCTTAACATCGAAGTCGGCGGCTTCTTCCACGACTATGTCCCCACCGCCAAGTTTGCCGCGCTCTCCGTGCTGTGGGCGCTGTACTCCGTCGCATTGATGGGGCTCGGTTTTGTCAAGAAACTCGAAGCGGTTCGCTACACGGCCATGGCGCTCTTTGCCCTCACCATCGGCAAGGTCTTCCTCGTCGACATGGCCAACGTCGCCACCCCCTTCCGCATTATCTCCTTCATCGTCCTTGGACTGATGCTCATCGGCGCGTCGTTCCTCTACTACAAATTCCGCGACCGCCTCTTCGACGGGGAGGGGAAATAACATGCCGCGCCTGCGCCTGTCTCGCGGTCGACTCATTGCCGCGCTGCTGCTCGGCGTTGCGCAGCCTGCTCTGGCGGCCAGCGTCCCGAGCGACTTCCAATACTCGGTGGCGATTTCACATAATTCCGAGATGGAGGGGCGTGCGGCCATGATCTCGCTGCATCAAGGCATCCTGCGGCAGGCCGCTCCGGATTACTCCGACATTCGAGTCTTTGATGATCAACAGCGCGAGACGCCCTATGTCATCTATCCCGCCACCGAAGAGAGTCTTCGACGTGACTATTTTGCTCTCAAAGTACTCGCTTACCGGGATCTTCCAGGCGGGTGTGAGATTGTGGTGGAACGACCGGAAAAACGCGCCTCTCTGGAGGGGCTTCAGGTGCGAACTTTTAACCGGGACTTCCAAAAACAGGTGAGCGTCGAAAGCAGCAACGACCGCCTCCATTGGACATCCCGGCAGACCGACGCGCTCTTCGATTTCACCTCCCGCATCAACCTGCGCAAAAACGAAATCAAACTGCCCCGGCTCACGGACCGTTATCTGCGAGTGACCCTGCGGAATCATGCTGGGACGTCCTCCGCTTCGGATTCCGAACTGCGACTGCGTTATCAAGGGATGGACTTGAGCCTGAAAAACGGTGCGTCCCAGGAACCCTTCCACATTCAGGAAATCGAAGCGTGGTCGGGCGAAAACGAAAAGCGCGAAGCCGTGCTCGAGCAGGTGACGCTGACACCCGTTTCCGTAGCGACCGACTCCGATGGCAACAGCGTGATCACGCTCGATGCAGGGCATCTCCCGATCCGCTCGCTCACGCTGGGCGTGGAGGGAAAAAACTATTTTTATCGGCAAGTGGAAGTGCGCACGAGCGATGGAACAAACACTCGATCCGATTCCCTGGTCGGCGAGGGATGGATTTACAACCTGCCCGGCATGTCAAAGCCTGAGACTTCCCTCAGCCTCTCCGGCTCCATTCGCACCTCGCTCCAAATCAAAATCATTAATCGCGACAACCCTCCCATTGCGATTCAGCAGATCGAATGCAGCTGGCCCAGGCTCCGCCTCTTCTTTTTCCCGATGGCTGGACGCTCGTACAGTCTCTACTTTGGAGCCGCGGGCTTGCGCCGTCCCGACTACGACATGGGGCGGATCATCTCTGCCAGCGAAACCGACTTTGCCCACGTCGTTCCCGCGCTCATTGACGTTGTTCGCGAAAACCCCGGTTACAAACCACCCGTGCCACCGCTTTTGACCGAACAACGCCAACGCGGGGGATTGATCGTTCTCGTAACCGTCCTGGGAATGGGGCTTGGCTACTGGGCCTACACATTGCTGAAGAAATCCACGCCCTAAAAAGAAAGACTGGTGGGCAGTGAGGGTTTCGAACCCCCGACCCCCTCGGTGTAAACGAGGTGCTCTACCACTAAGCTAACTGCCCGATCTATTTGCAATACAAGTGGTTAAAAATCATTTTGAGGTAGGTAAAAATGCTTTGTAACCCATGTGCTCACCTTCTGGCGGCCATTATGCCTTGGTTATATAGGGTGGCAAGCAACATCGGCAAAGTTTGAAAACAACAGATGCCAAGGAAGCAAAGAGGTTTCTGGACGACTGTTACAGTAAATTGGAACGTACCAATCCGACCGGACGAAAAATAACGTTTGGGAAGACGTCGGTGATGTCCGGACGCAGCGGGAAGATGCCGGAGGGCTTTCACATCGCAGTGGATGTGTTGCGCGACGCCGACGGTCGACGGCTCAAACCGGTTAGGTTGACAGAAGGTTCGGCCGTGCAAGGGCTCGCGGGCATCCGGAATCAGGTGTGCCACCCATTGCACTACGCGGCAATGGACGGGGCTATTCTTGCAGCGAGGCTGAGGGCGTTAGGGTGCGGGGAGAAATTCGGGCGGCGTGTCGGAGAGGGAGAGTTGACCAATCTCTTGGCGGTATTGAAAGCGTAGGAGCCAGGTGTTCCAGTGGATGGGTTGGGTGCGGGGTTCGAATTTGATGGGGACTTGTTGCAGTCCGTCCGCGAGGGTGAACTCGTTCTCGCCGCGGGAGAGGTTGCGCACGGCAAGGGAGCCGAGGGCGTTGTTGGGGCCATGACTGAGGTCGAGGATGAGGCAGAGTTCGTAGGCGTTGTCTGCCTTGAAAGTGCTCTCGGAGATTTTCTTGTTGAGTTCCAGGTGGAAGATGTTGCCTTCGCCAGCGGCGATGCCGAAGAGGAGGACGGATTTGTTTTCGCGATTGAGTGCGCCGAAGAGGACCCGTTGGACGCGGCCTCCGGCCAAGCGGGGAGCGAAGCGAGCGACGTAGTAGAGGCGGGGCGATTTGCCGAAGTCGGGCTCGGAGGCGAAAGGTTTGGAGACTTGGATGTCGTCGCCGTCGTAGGAGAGGGCTTGTTTCACTCTCAAGGCCGCTGTGGTGGCGGGGACGATCTTGAGTTTATCGAGTGTGCCTTTGCCAGCCCAATAGATCCAGCCAGAGGCGGTGCCGGTGGTATTGACGGGGAGGGCGTCGAAGCTTTCGGTTTCAGTGCTGTATAAGAGCGTGGCTAAGCCGAAATAAAAAAAAAGCGCGCAGCTAGCAAAGTGGAATGTCGTTTTCATTATTTCATGAAAATACAGCAAAAATAATTTCTTGTCAATAGAGTGTAATTTGTTAACTAAGAAGTATATATAAAATAAAACGATGGCTATTAGTTTATTTATTGCGAGATATTTGGTGAATTTTTCATAAAAATATAATTGATTTTTTCATATTTTATGAAACTATAACGGCATGGCTTTTCTTCCTTCTTTCTTGCGGTTCACGGGGTTTTCCCGGCGTTCGACTTTGCTGCCGGTGGTTCTGTTGTTGTGCGGGGCGGGCTCCGGGATTTTGTCGGGTGCGGAACCGGCGGTGGTTGCGGCGAAGCCGGTTTCGGCCACGAGTGAATCGTTGAAGGGGTTGCCTGCGAAGTTGGCGAAGAATCCGAAGGCGCAGCAACAGCTCGCGGCGATTCTGGCGGAGGCGACGCGGGTACGGGATTTGCCGCTGGTGCAACGGGCGGCTTCGTTGGAGGAGTTGCGCAATCCGAATGGCAAGCGGGTGGGGTTCATTGATGGGCGCACGATTAATGTGGAGAAGGTGGACGCGAAGAAGGCGAATCTCTTCGCGGTGTCGATGTCGGATGTGGATATCACGGGAATCATTGCGCGGGAGATGCCGTTGTTGGCGGCGGCGTATGTGATCACGGGGGATCGTTCCTATCTGGATCGCGTGGCAGCGCAGTTGCGGGAAGTGACGCAGTGGATTCCTCTGCAGCGTCCGGGTTGGGAGCTCTATACGCCGACGCATTCCTTGCCGCCGGATGGAGATGACGGGGTTTGGCTGGCGACGGGGCAGGGGTTGACGGCGGTCTGGCAGACGTTGGAGATTTTGCCGAAGGGAGCGTTGCCCGCCGATCTGCAGAAAGCGGTGCTGGAGCAATTTCGGCGCGAAGCGGAGCGCATCACCAAGGACTGGCGCAATGAGAAGGGCTGGTTCATGAAGCAGAAGGTGGTGACGACGAATCAGTGGATCGTGCCGTCGGCTGGTCTGGCGGTGGCGTGCGCCACGTTGGGGCGCGAGGCGAATCCGGAGGCGTACGATCTGGCGGTGACGAATCTGACGCATAGTGTGGAAGCGTTGGGCAAGGATGGTTCCGTTTCCGAGGGCGTGGCGTATGGCCAACATTGGACGGGACCCTTTCTCTATATGGCGGCGCAGGCTTTGGCGGGTGCGGGGGATCAACGTCTCGCGTCGCAGCCGTTCTTCCAAAAGTTTCCGCTGTGGCTCGCGATGCAATATCAGCCGGGCCAGTGGGTGATTAATGATTTCGATAATTTTGGCGGTGCGCGGGGGCTGTTGTACGCGCAGGCGCAGGATGTGGCGCGTCTCTCGGCATTGTCCCGGAATTTGCCGCTGACGTGGGTGTTGCGGCACGTGATCAAGGTGTTGCCGTATGATGTTTACAGTCTGCTGACGTTGACGATTCCCGAGGAGGAATTGCAGGAGCCGCCGTTGTGGGCGGTGGTGGATCGGGGGCATTGCGCGATCTGGCGCAGTGGGTGGGAGGAGCAGGCTTCGGGCGTGTGGGTGCGGGGTGGTCACCAACTCGACGGGCATGATCACCAGGATCGCGGGCACGTGAATTTTATTGTCGAGGGCAAGGCGGTGCTGCTGGAATCGGCGACGCCAGGCTATGATCATCCGCTCAAACGCGAACGCTACGAGTCGGTCATGGGCCATAATGTGCTGCAAGTGGATGAGGATCTTTATCCCCGCAAATCGCCCGCGCCGATCAAGGTCAAGCGGATGGATGCCAAGGGCGGCGATGTCACGGTGGAAGCAGGCGCGGGTTATCCGACTGTGGAGCGCTGGCAGAGGCAGGTGGTCTGGACGGCCAAGCGAATGGAGATCACTGATGTGGTGACGTTGAAGAAGCCGGGGAAGGTTTTGTTCCGGTGGCATCTGGGTTCGGAGTTGTCGCTGAAGATTGCCAATCCCACGGCGACGTCGTTGTCCGCGCAACTTCCGGCGGGACGAATTGTTTTCCCCGCGCCGATGATCAAGGCGAGCGACGGGCTGACATCGAAGAACAGTGATTGGCAACCGGCCGCAGAGGACATCATGGAAACTCCGGCGGTGACGTTGTCCGTGCAGGCGGATCGTGCGATTGTGGGCGCGGAGGAAAAGAATCTCGATCACGCCTTCCGGTTCCGCCAGCCGAATCATCAACACACGACGTTCGTCGTGCGCTCGGCGGAAGCGGTGGAGTCGATCACGCTGAAGACGGTGGTGGAATTAACCCCGGCGGCAACCGCGATGCTTCCATGAGAAAAGTAACTTTGGAGATTTGATGAAACACCCGACTCCATCCTTGATGCCCATCTGGAAAAAAACAGCGGCATTTACATTGATGGAGTTGCTGGTGGTGATCGGGATCATGGCGGTGCTGATGGCGTTGGCCATGCCGGTGGTGACGGCGGTGCGGGAGAAGGCGAAAATCACGCAGTGCGCGTCGAACTTGCGTCAGATTGGCGTGGCGGCCAATGCGTACGCTTCCGATCACAATGGCTACTATCCCGCCATGCCGACGGCGGGGCCGATGCTCTATTTCATCAGTGGCATGCCGGCGGGGAAGGCGACCTGGACTTATTTCGGCGTGCTCTATGAAGAGGGGTATGTGTCCGATGGCCGGGTCTTTTATTGTCCGGCAATGGGGCCGGGGACGTTTGACTATGCGAGTCAGTGGTTGCCGAATGTGCGGGGATTGAGCTTCACGCAAATGTTCCGCATCGGCTATTTGCAGCGGCCCATTAATGCGTTCCAGAATACGCCCGCGGCCGGAGTGCTGACGCGGCAGGAGGGACGGTTGCGGGTCCTGATGCTCGACCACAATTACAATAGCGGTCATCCGATCGTCTCGCAGACGAAATTTCGCGATTCGTACCCGCGCGGCATCAATGTGCTCTTCAACGATTCCCACGTGTACTACGACGCGACCGGTGAATTCTGGTATTCGCAGAATTACGATCAGGCCTGCAAGGCGTGGGAGTCGGGGAATTAAGGGACGCCAAAAGAGCGTGAGCGATCAGGAAATTCCCAGCACGTGCTTGGTGATGAAATTGACGACGGGCGTGGGATCTTCCAATCCGTGGGGGTGATGGCCGATGCCGGGCTTGATGATGACTTCGATCGTCCCGCCGAGCTGTCGGTAGTTTTTTTCGAGGACGCGGGTGTTCTCCTCCAGCGGCACCACATCGTCGGCATCGCCGCAGACGTGAATGAGGGGAATGTGATGTTGCGCCAAGGGCTCGAGGCGATTGAGGGGTTGAAATTTGGGAGACAGGATTTCTGCTTCCGTGAGACCATGGGAGTGCAGGACTTGATTGAATTCTGCCGTGGCGCAAGCGGATTTTCCCTGACCGCCGGGCCAACTGCTGAAATCGCAGACGGGAGCATCGGCGTAAATCGCGGCGACTTCTTTGGGGTGGGATTCGGCGTAGCGGAACGCGTAGAGCCCGCCCCGGCTCAAGGCGACGAAAGTGAACTTCGCCGCGAGTCCGGCGCGAACGAGGAGATCATGAAACGCCTTGCCATGGCGAATGCCGGTGGGCGAGGCGTAATCGGCGAGCACTTCGGTGTAGGCGAGATGAAATCCTTTTTGAATGAGCGCGATGTCCGCACTGGGCCAGGCATCGAAAAAGGTGGGACGCCAGAGCCAGGGATTTCCGGGTAGCGGTTCGGGCGGAAGAACGAGATGCGCAGCGCGATTCTGAAAGTCAAAACTCACGCGCTCGAAACCATTCCAGCGATCGAGTGAAAATGTGGCGTCCGGCAGCAGGGTGCGCAGAGCGGCCAAGGGTGAAATGTCAGAGGTGGTCATAAAGGATGAAGTTCGGCCAGTGCTCCCATTTCCAGCGGGAAGGTAATCCAGCCACTGGCATCGGGTGCAACGGCATGAGCCGCGCCGTTGATGGTGAGGGTGAAAGGAGTCGTGCCGGTACGGACCCGGCATGGCGTGGAGCGGTGGGAGAGAATCCGAATGGTTTGCCAGCGACTGTCGCGCCATTCGAGATCCACGACGAAGCCGCCGCGAGCGCGCAAGCCTTTGACCCGGCCAGCGGTCCACGTGGTCGGGAGAGCGGGCAGGGGATCAATGCCATTGGCGTGACTTTGCAAAAGCATTTCCGTAATGCCGGAGGTGACGCCGAAATTGCCATCAATCTGGAAGGGAGGATGTGCGTCGAACAGGTTGGAGTAGATTCCGCCTGCTTCCGAGACGGTGTTGCCTGCGGGACAGAGGGTGAGCAGCCGTCCGATCAATCCGAGCGCATGATCGCCGTCGCGCAGTCGGGCCCAGAGATTGATTTTCCACGCGAGGGACCAGCCAGTACCCGCATCGCCCCGCGTGCGCAACGAGGTGGCGGCGGCGTGAAAAAGATCCGGTGTTTGCTGGTCGGTGATCTGGCTGCCGGGGTGGAGTCCGAATAAAAACGAGACGTGACGATGATGAATTTCTTCCGAGGGCCAATCGTGCGCCCATTCCTGGATGCAACCATTCGCGCCAACTTGAGCGGGGAGCAGACGCGGCAGGGCTTTGGAAATTTCCTGCGTGAATGCGTCGTCAATCTCCAGCGCGGACGCTGCCGCGAGGCACGCTGTGAAGAGTTCCCGAATGATAGCCATGTCCATGGTGGAGCCCATGCTCAGGCCCGCCAGAGTTCCATCGGGAAGAACGAAGTTGGTTTCGGGCGAGGTGGAAAGCGATGTGACGAGATGGCCGTCACGGTCTTCAGTGAGCCAGTCGAGGCAGAATTCCGCCGCGCCTTTCATCAAGGGCCAGGCGTCGTTGCGGAGATACTCGGTGTCATGTCCGAACGCGTAATGTTCCCAGAGATGTTGGCAAAGCCACGCGCCGCCGACATACCAGGTGGCCCATTTGGTTTGTCCGCTTACGGGAGCCGTGTGCCGCCAGAGATCGGTATTATGATGGGCGAGCCAACCGCGCGAGCCGTAATTAATGCGGGCCGTTTCTGCCCCGGTGACGGCGAGGTCACGGATGAAGGAGAAGAGCGGTTGATGGCATTCCGAGAGATTCGCACTTTCCGCCGGCCAGTAATTCATCGGCGTGTTGATGTTGAGCGTGTAATTCGAACTCCATGGCGCACGCATCTGATCGTTCCAAATCCCCTGCAGATTCGTCGCCTGGGTGCCAGGCCGCGAGGAGGCGATCATGAGATAGCGTCCGTACTGATACAACAGCGCGACCAACTGCGGGTCCGAAGTCGCGGTCCAGCGGCGAATCCGTTCCTCCGTGGGCCATTCGGCCGAGGGGGAGGTGCCGAGATCGAGTTCCACACGACGGAACAATTCGCGATGATCTGCTTGATGCGTGGCGAGAAGTTGGTCGAAGGATTGGGTGCTGACACGAGTCAGTTTCTGGCCCGCAGTAGAAACGGCTTTTTCCGGATCGAGGGGTTGGTTGAATCCCTGAAAGCTGGTCGCCATTGAGAGGAGCAGGGTGACGCTGGTGGCGGCCTTGATCTGCAGTTCCCGCGCTCCGGCTGTGACCGCGCCGCCCTCCACGCGCGCGTGGAGTTGAGCGATGAAGCGGATCGTGTCGTCACGATGGCCGTAACGAATGGGGATGAGAACGTTTTCGACGTAGTTTGGTTCTACATGCTCGGGAGCTTGTCCCGTGAGGCGCAAGGTGGTGTTGTCCTGAGTCAGGACGTCGTGGGGCAATTCGCTGGTGAGTCGCGCGGTGAAGGTGAGGGCTCCGGGGCGATCAGCGGTCAGGCGCAGCGCGATGATTTGATCGGGAAAGCTGGCGAACGCTTCGCGTCGATAGGTGATGCCGTGATGCTGGAACGTCACGCTGGACAGAGCCCCATCGAGATCGAGCTCGCGCCGATAGTGGCTGATTTCGCTTTCGTCCAATCCCGAAAAATCGAGATGGAGATCGCCGAGCGGTAGATAGGATTCCGTCCACGGTCCAAACAGACCCCGAGCCAGTTGATCGGCCAGCGGGTAATCGCCCGCATGGAGCGCGGCGCGGACTTGTGGCAGCACGGCGCGCATGGTGGGATTATTCCAGTCGCGGTGTTTGCCAGACCAGAGCGTGTCTTCGTTGAGCTGAAGCTGGTCGTGCTGCAGGCCGCCGAAATGCATGGCGCCCAGGCGGCCATTGCCCAAGGGAAGCGCGGACGTCCAGTGGTTTGCCGGTTCAGTATACGAAAGCGAGAGGGGGGAGTTCATGGTAAGTCCGATCCGGGTGAGATCGTTCCGATGAGGTCGATATACGGATGACTAAGCGAGGGTGGGTTTCACGCACGATAACCGCTCGATCAAGCGCGGGGCAATCGTGATGTGTTGGACGAGAGAGTCCGGGTTCTGGATGCGACTGACCAGAAGGTCGACCGCGACCCGACCCATTTCCTCGCCCGAGAGGCACACGCTGGTGAGGGGCGGGTTCGAATACTCGCAGGAATCGATGTTCATGTAGCCGACGATGCTGAGGTCTTTCGGAATGGAAATGCCGAGCGGTCCGGCGACTTGCATGATCGAGAAGGCGTATGCATCGGCGGCGCAGACGAGCGCGGTAGGGCGCAGCTCCTTGAGCGCGATGAGTTTTTTCAAACCTTTCGCCATCACGTCCGGCACATCTTCCCCGGCGTTTTCGCGGATCGGGGTTTGAAGATAACCGGGGTGAAATTCGAAGCCCATCTCAGCCACGCAGCGTAGATAAGCTTGCTCGCGTTCCAGATGGTGGAAGGAGGTGTGGCGTTTCGTTTCCTTCTCGTAGATGAAGCCGACGCGGCGATGTCCGAGCCCGTGCAGGTAGTGCATGATTTGATACGTGGCGGCGAAGTTGTCGCAAGAAACCGAGGCGGTCGCACGTGATAGAGAATCGCTCATGAGCCGGATGGTGGGAATGGCGTCGTTCACTTTGTTGACCCACGAGTCCGGGAAATCGCCCTTGATGATCGCGCCGCGCACGAGTTTGTCGGCTACAATGGAGGGGAGTCGATCCTGTTCCAGATCGTCGCCGCAGGACGTGAAAAGGATATGGCCTTCGAGTTCGCTGGAGCGCTGCTCGATGCCGGTGAGAAAATGTTGCTGGAAAATATCCGAGAGATTGCGCGAGGTGGCGTTGTCGAGAAGGTAGGCGATCGGCCCGAGTTCTCCTTCCTTGGCGGCGGCCGCACGTTGGGGCGAGCGACGGGAATAGCCCAATTCCCGCGCCGCGAGCTTGACGCGATCTGCCAAGGCGGGATCTACGTCCGTCTTGCCGCTCAGAACGCGGCTGACTGTTCCAATGGAAACCCCCGCCCGCTGGGAGATATCGAACATGCGCGGTTTGCGGTTGGGTTTGGTTAAAATAGCGCTCATTATTTCATGAAAATAATAGAGAGGGGGTGGCTTGTCAACGAAAAGCAGGGGCGAAGAAAGGATGATTTTGACTTAAAAGCACTTAAATAATCGAATTTACATGAAAATTCATGATAAATTGTTTTTGACATCAGTTGTTTAATGAAATATTTTAGCGTCAACGCTGCTGGTCGCAGCCCAAGCCTAACCTCAACTCCTCTCCTATGAAAATTCATCACTACACTGTCGGGTTGGTCATTGCTTTGTGGATTCTCTCCCTTGGAGGAACTCAAGCGGCCACGGTCACATGGTCGTCGGGTAGCTCTGGTTCCTGGAGCGCGGGGGCGAACTGGAGCGGCGGGGTTATTCCTGCCACGGGCGATGAGGTGACGCTCGGTGATGTGGCGGCTTCGCGGACGGTGACGTTGGATTTAACTAACGCCGGGGCGAGCGTGTCTCTCTCCTCGCTGCTGCTGCAGCAGACGACGGCGGGCGTGGCAGGAACGCCTATCAATAATCAACTCGCGCTGAGCGGTGGCGCGGGAACGTTGACGGTGGGCAATGCGGTGACTCTGGGTACGGGCTTGGCCAACACGACGACCAGTATTTTGATCACCGGCACGTCGAACTCTTCGTATGTCAACACGCCGGCCCTGTCGGTGACGGGAGGGACGACGATCAATGCGGGCGGTTTGTTGCAACTGGCCTACGCGTCTACGCCGCGTGGCTTTGTGGCGATGGCGGGAAGCATCACCTTGAGCGGCGGTATCATCGAGGCGTTATCGCCGAGCAGTACCCAGACAGCGTGGCTCGGGGGTGTGGCCGCAGGTAACAATTCCGCATTGGCGGGCAATGATGTGTTCACCATCAACAGCGGCACGATCAAGGTGCATGGCAACGGCTCGAACGGCTCGCGTTTGGGATTCAACGGGAATTTTAACTGGACCGGGGGCACGATTCAGTTGGTTTCGGATGTGACCACTTCGGGCCAGCCGGGGCTTTTTCTCCATGGCTTGACCAATACGATCAGCTCTGGCGTGGTTTTTCAAACGGTCAGCCCGACCGGGGTGGTGAGCGCGGCGGCTCCCACTTTTACGATGTGCATTACCACGGCGAGTCCCTCGACGGCGCTCACGCTGTCGCAGACATTGGATACGGCTGTCACGCTGGGACTGATGACGATTCGGGAGTTCGACACGCGGACGAATAGTTCCTACACCCATCGCATCACCTCGACCGCGGCTGGGCGCGGCATTGGACAGATCTTTCTGACCACCTCCGGTGCGGAGGATATTGTTCAATTGGGCAGCGATTTGAAATCGACGTATTCCGCCGCCGGGACGTTCGTGACGGCACAGGCCACGGGTTCTCCGGCTTATGCGACGTTTGGGGTGGATCTTAATGGATTCACTTTCGATGGAACGGCGGCCTCGGCGGGGTGGGTACCCAACAAGGTCAGCGGGACGACCACGAATTGGAAAGTGGTTTCCTCTTCCGGAACGGGAACGTTCAAGGCGCAGTCCTATAATCTCGGACTGAGCGGTGCCACGTCGGCCGATACCATGACGGTGGGTAGTAATGTCATTCTGGAAGCAACGGGTGGTTCCGGCACGGGCAACGTCCTGAGTACGTCGGGTGGGGCGACCTATGCGTATCATGCCGCGTCGAAATTCCGGTATTCGGGCAGCGCGACACGGGCCAATGCGGCGACGGTTTCCAGCGCGGTGGCGATCGGCGGATTGGAAGTGGTCAATGGCGCTTTGAATTTGAGCCAGTCGGCCTTCCAGACGCAGGGCGATGTTTCCGTCACGGGCGGAGGTTCGCTTGACCTGAACGGCACGTCGATTGCGACGTTAACCTTGGCCTCCGGAAAGAGTTTGACGGTGAACAACGGCACGATGTTGCTGACGCTTGATGGCTTAGGCAATTCCGATCAGATCCTGAGCGCTGGCTCCGGGCTCGCAGATCTGACGGGCGGTGCCTTCCTGCTTTCGGGTACGATCAACTATGCCGCGAGCTACACGGTGATGAGTGGTTTTTCCACGATCGCGGGAGCCGATGTGGTGGCGATCTCCGGTTATGACAGCGTGAACTATCAGGCTAGCTTGAGCTCCACGGGTGTTCTCTCCTTCTCGACTGTTCCCGAGCCGGGAACGTTTGGATTCGTGGCGCTCGGTCTGATGCTTTGGCTTGGTGCGGAGTCCCGGGCGAGACGTCAATCACGCTCGAAGAATTGACCCCAAACCGCGGCCCTGACAGAATCTATAAAGATGAACATGCGGCGACTGTTCCTGGGAATTTCCGCCGGTGTTCTCCTCGCGACGGCGCGCTCCGGGGCCGGAACGTTGCCGGAGGTGGTCATCGATTGGTCGGCATTTTTGGCGCGACAGGATCTGGTTTGGTCCCGCATTCCGACGCAGTGGCGTGACAGTGTTTTTATCGGTAATGGCAATCTCGGCGCGACGGTTTGCTTGGAGGCGGGGACGTTCGGCTGGCAGATCAATCGTGCGGATGTGACGCATGAGTCGTCGCGTTATCCTATCGGGCGGCTGGTGGTGCGGACGGCCGGGGCGTTGTGCGGGGGCGAGGCGCGACTGAAACTGTGGGATGCGGAAGCGGAGGGGACGCTTCGGACGGAGCGGGGGAGTATTCACTGGCGCACGTTCACGGCGACGACGCCATCGGTTCTGGTGATTGAGCTCAAAGGCGCGGAGGGTGAAAGTGGCGTGGAGTTAAATTGGGAACCGGCGGAGGCGCGACCGCCGCGCAAGGTTTACCGCAAGGAGGTCTTCACGGAACAGGAATTGCACCCCGCTGCGGTGGTTTCACGCGCTGGTGGAATGATTACGAGCGTGCAATCTTTTCTCGGCGGCGGGGCGCATGCGGAATGTGTGGTTCAGACGGCTACCGCGGACGGCGGGAAATTATATTTCATCAGTATCAGTCCCGGTGCGACAGGTGACGAGGCGCTGGCCGAAGCGCGTCGAACCACCGATCAGGCTGTGGCGTTGGGGCTGGAGAAAATCACGACTGCTCACCGCGAGTGGTGGCATGCCTATTACCCCCAAAGTTTTCTTTCGATCCCGGAGGCGCGGCTCGAGGCTTTTTATTGGATTCAAATTTACAAGCTCGGCGCGGCGATGCGCGAGAACGGGCCGATCCTTGATTTGATGGGGCCTTGGTTCGCGCCGACACCGTGGTCAAAGGTCTGGTGGAATCTCAATGTGCAATTGACCTACTCACCGCTTTTCACGGCGAACCGGCTGGCTCCGGCGGAATCCCTTTTCCGGGCGTTGGATCAGCATCGGCAGCAACTCGGTGATAATGTGCCGAAGCCATGGCGGGGACAAGCGGCGGCGATTGGCACCGCATCCGGCTATGATCTGGTCGCCCCGGTGGATGTGGCTCGTGGGATTCAGTCGGGCAAGGGAACCGAGATGGGGAATTTGCCGTGGGTGCTGTTTCTCTACTGGCAATACTACGCGTATCAGCAGGACGAGGCGATCTTGCGGGATCGGGTGTTGCCGCTTCTGAAGCTGACGATCGGACATTATCTGGCGGTGATCGAAAAGGGGGAAGATGGCCGCTGGCATTTGCCGCTCACGTACTCTCCGGAATTGCTGGCCGCGCCGGACTGCAATTATGATCTCGCGCTGCTGCGGTGGGGATTGCAGGCGCTGATCACTGCTTCCGAACGGGTGCAGCCGGAGGAACCGCTGTTACCGCGTTGGAAGGAAGTGCTGGCGGGATTGACTCCCTTTCCGACCGATGCCACGGGGCTTCTGATCGGACGCGGACAGCCGCTCAAGGAGTCGCACCGGCATTACTCACATCTGTTGGCCATTTATCCGCTACAGTTATTGAACCCTGATGAGCCGACTGATCGGGCGTTGATTGAAACATCGCTGGCGAACTGGACAAGTCGGCCGGAAAAATTCAAGGGATATTCCCATACCGGAGCGGCCTCGATGGAAGCGATGCTTGGTCATGGCGACGGGGCCGAAAAACAATTGCAGCAGCTTTTGAATCGGTTTGTGCTGCCCAATACGTTCTATATGGAAGCAGGTCCGGTGATTGAGACGCCCCTTTCAGCGGCGACCAGTTTGCAGGAAATGTTGCTGCAGAGCGGAGGCGGACGCCTGCGGATTTTTCCCGCGATACCGTCGGGCTGGCCGGAAGTCAGTTTTCACTCGCTTCGTGGCGAAGGGGCCTTTCTTGTGAGCGCGGTTCGACACGAAGGGCGTACCGCGTGGGTGCAGATTCAAAGTCTCGCGGGTGCTCCCTGTCGCGTGCAGGTGGGCGATTGGAAAACCGTGGCGGTGCGGGCCTCAAGCGGCGTGACACCCCAAGTGAAGAGGACGGCAGCGGGACTCATTGAGGTCTCGCTTTCCAAGGGCGAGACCGTGGTATTAACCGAAACCGCGCAAGCTCCGCTGATCCCACTCAGACCGGTTGCGAGTACTTCTCGATTAGCGAATCCGTACCCCATGCACTTTCAGGAGGGGAGGAAATAAATGAAATCCACGGTGGTTGACGAGTCGAAGTGTGAGGAGAATCCGCCCGGCTCGAAACGCTGGACAGTCGGCACGCTGACCTACACCACGGGCGGTCTCGCGGTGCTGTTTTGCTGGCTGTTGTGGGGTGATTTTGCATGGTCGATGCGCGAACGTTCCGTGCCTTCGGTGATTCAGTTGTTGTTCAAGAAATACGACGCTTCCGATATGGTGACCGGTTTGTTGATCGGGTCATTGCCCGCAGCGCTCGCGATGTTGATTGGTCCAATCATCAGCTATAAATCGGATCGCCATCGTAGTCGTTGGGGGCGGCGCATTCCCTTCCTGTTGATTCCGACGCCGATTGCTGTGCTGGCCATGGTTGGGCTGGCCTTCAGTCCGCAGTTGGGAGAATGGCTGCATGAACTACCGGCGCTCAAGGGCTGGGGGCTCAATGTCTCTATTCTCCTGTCGCTGGGACTTTTTTGGACGCTGTTTGAATTCGCGAGCATCATCGCGAATTCGGTCTTTGGCGGTTTGGTGAATGACGTGGTTCCGCAGCCAGTGCTGGGGCGTTTTTTCGGTTTGTTCCGCGCGCTGAGTTTGATTGCCGGAATCATTTTCAACTTCTGGATGCTCGGCAAGGCGGAGACCCATTTTGTGGAGATCTTCATTGGCATTGGTTTGCTCTATGGCGTGGGCTTCACGGTCATGTGTCTCAAGGTCAAGGAGGGAACCTATCCCCCACCGCCGGATGAGCCGTTGCCGGGATCGGCTGGAGGTTTTTTCTCCGCCGCGAAGGTTTATTTCCGGGACTGCTTCGGACACTCCTATTATCTCTGGTTCTTTGGCGTGATGTCCCTGTGTGCCATCGCGGGCAGTCCGGTGAATCTCTTCAGCGTGTTTTATGCGCGGAGTGTGAATATGAGCATGGGTGATTATGGAACGTGCCTCGCGCTCACCTACCTCATCTCGCTCGTACTGGCTTATCCGCTCGGGGCGCTGGCGGATCGTTTTCACCCGTTGCGGGTGAGTTTGGTCGCCATGGGACTCTACGTGCTGACTTCATTGTGGGGTGGGCTCTATGCGGATAACGCGCGGAACTTCGGCATTATTTTCGTAGTACATGGTGTGTTGATGGGAACGTATTTTACCGCGTCCGCCTCGCTCGCGCAAAAACTGCTGCCGCGTCAACGCTTTGCCGAGTTGAACTCCGCTTGCGGTATTTTGATCAGTGTCACTTCGATTGTGGTGCCACCGTCGATCGGTTTGTTGCTGGACCAAAGCGGTCATGTGTACCGCTATACTTTTTACGCAGGAGCGGGCATTTCGGTGGTGGCTCTCGCGTGTGGAGGTGTCCTGTACCGGAAGTTCATGGCGCTGGGAGGTCCCTCCAGCTACCGGCCGCCGGAGTAGGGTTGGGACTTACCTGCTTTGCTGCCTGCTTGAATAGGCTTCAGCGCTTTTTACGACGGGGAAGGGGCGCGTGGTCGGCGATCGTCGGGCCGTTGACCCAATGGCCTTCGACGAGCACGAGCTTGGGCTTTTCGGGGAGACCGAATTCGTTGCGGAAAATTTGGGACGAGACGAGGTCCACGGTGATCTCGCCAATGGTTTCATTACTTTCCTCGACCCCGGCGAAATCCGATCCGGCGGGTCGCACCACACTGACGATGGCGAGTTCCTCCGGTACGCGTAGTTTGAGTTCCTGCAGCCATTCCATTTCATGACCGATCAGCGTGATGATCGCCTGCGGTTTCCATTTGCGGAGCCAGTCACGAAAGAGGGTGATGGCGGTGTCGGCGGGTGTGCCAAAGAATGTGGGGATCTGCGGGCCGCCCTGAAATTGTTGTTCGCATTGCGCGTAGCCACCGAGCCAGCGGGAAAGCGTAGCCTCCGCATGTCGCGACGGCAGGCACAGGCCAATCCGCCGGTAGCCGCGCTGAAAGAGCTGTCCGTAGGCGATCAAGACGTTCTTGTACTGATCATTGGCGACGCGGTCGACATCGGGGGCTTTCCAGGAATACCCGGTCGTAATGGAGGCGTAGCGTTCCCAATGCATGACGAGCGGCTGTGGCGTGGATCTCCATGGAGCGGTGATGATGACGCCAGTGATTCCCCGCGCGTGGAGAATGCGGTCGATTCGTGGCGCATTCATTCCGGTGGCTTGCAGGAAAAAACATTCGGTGTGGAAGCCCAGCTGCCCTGCTCGGCGGGTGATTCCCCGGTAATATTTTTGATAGGGATCCGGTTCCAGCCAGTTGCTCGAGGAGGTGGAATCCACGAGTAATCCGATACAGCCCTTGTCCTGCAAGGGGCGTCCCGCGCGGACATGGGCCATGAGAGTGGAGATATAGGAATTGGGTTGATACCCCAGGCGGCGAGCCGTCTCCAAGACGAGGGTGCGTGTCTTGACCGGAATGGAGGGATCGCCGCGCAAAGCGAGGGAAACGGTGGCTTGATTCAGGCCGAGAGCGGTGGCGACGTCGCGTTGATTGGGCATCTCTACTCATCGTGATGAGTTGCGCGCAAATTGCAAGCGAGATCATTTCCTTCGAAGCTACAGATATCAGGAAATCATTATGCAACGGAATCACCCCATTCACACTTTGGCGCAGCGGTCCTTATGGTCGTCTGTGAAGATTCGGCTCTTGGGCTTGGCGGTTATTTTGGCGGCGCCGATGGCGTCCTCTGCCGCCACGGTGACCTGGGATGGCGGTGGCGCGAATGCGTACTGGAATACGGTGTTGAATTGGAGTGGCGATGCGGTGCCCCTGGCAACGGACGATATCGTTTTTGGCAGCGGGTACACGTCCGGCACACCGAGTTTGAATGGAACGAGTCAGACTGTAAACTCGCTGACGTTCAACGGATCGGCGGCGGTTTCGCTGGTGAATGGATCGGGTACACCCACGCTGACAATCTCATCCGGGAATATTACCAAGAGCACGACGGGAATTGTCTATCTCTACTCGACCCTGCGGCTGGGTGCCAGCGGCGTTTGGCAAAATACGGCATCGGGCGGCGCGCAGGCGATGCGTGTTTACGGTTCCATCACCGATTCGACGGACACCTACGGGCTGACTCTGAGCGGTGGCGGGGTGTTCATTTTGTATGGCAATAATAGCTACGATGGCGGCACGACCCTTTCGAGCAGCACGCTTCACCTATATCATAATAATGCCTTGGGAACAGGCGCTCTGACCATTCAGGGAAACTCGGGGGTTTATTTCGGAGCCTCGGTGATTACCAATTCGATCGTGATTTCGAATCCAACCGCCGCGACCGCTTTCTATAGTGCCGGTGCCCAGACGAATAATAATTTTCAGACCACGCTCGGTAACATCTCGGGGAATATGAATGGGCAGCAATTCGCGATTCGTGGCGACGCGCGGACCTGGATTTTTTCGGGAGGCATCACTCTTTCCGGCATGGATTCCAATGGGCTGCAGTTGCTTTCCGAAAACACGGGAAATTATTCCTATGTTTTTTCGTCGACTCCCACACTGAACGGAAGCACCAATGGCCGCATCAAACTGGGGGCCACCTCCGGGAGCGCAGCGACGGGTGGACGCGGTAATTTGCTGGTGGACACGGCGGGGAGCTTTGGCGGTACGTATCTGGACGTGATGAGTGGTGGCGGGATGGACACCATCGCGGGCATTCACAATACGGGCACGGTCAATTTCTCCCCGACCGGGTCGGTGCGCTTGCAGGATGTAGCGGCGGGCGTGGTCAATCTGGCCTCGCTCAACTCGGGTGCGGTCACGGAATTCTCCGCGCTGATCGATGACCTGGCCAACACGGTCGGGGTGAATATCAATGACAGCTATCAGCAGGTGAACGCGGCGGCTTCACTCAGTCTTTCGAGTCCCGTGTACGAGACACGCACGCCGGTGGGCATCGTGAAATTCAGCCGGGCCGCTGGCAATACCTATGACGGCGGAACGATCGTGAAAGCGGGAACGCTGCTCGTCGCCAATACCAGCGGGTCGGCCACCGGGACAGGAGACGTTACGGTTCGGAGCGGTGCGAAACTCGGTGGAACGGGCATCATCGCACCCACGGGTACTCACGGGGTGATTATGCAGTCGGGTTCCATTCTGGCGCCAGGCGAGGGGATTGGTCACTTGCGGTTCAATGGCGGTTCGACCACGGGAACCCTGTTGACGATGGAGAGCGGGGCTGCCTTTGAATTCGAACTGGGAGCGTTGGGTTCAGCGGATACGGTTGATTTCTTAAATTACACGCTGGGGGATTTTTCGCTGGCGGGCAATCAGGTCAATATTGTCGACGCGGGCGGATTGCAGGAGGGTTCCTATTTATTGTTCCGTTTTTATTCCGATAATGGAACTACAGTGATGGACAGCGGCCTGAGTTCCGGACTGCAGATCGGCTCGGGTTTGGAAAGCTACGCGGGAAGTTATTTCTCCTACGCGGCTGATGGTATTTATCTGGTGGTGGTACCGGAGCCTTCTGCCGCCTTGCTGCTTTCGGGTGGGCTCATGATCTTAATGGCAGCCCGCCGGAGGTTGGCATAAGGTTATTGTCGGGTACGTGAACGGTCAAAAGTCATGAAGCGAATGTTCCCAGCCAGATCCTGCAGGGCTTTTACCTTGACGGAAATGCTCGTCGTGGTGGGGATCATGATTGGACTGCTGGCGCTGAGCCTGCCCGCTTATCAAAAGATCCAGCATCGATTGGCCAGCCTGCAATGCAGTCGTAATCTGCGCACGTTGGCGATGGCGCATCAGGCCTATCGGATGGATCGGGGAAATCTGCCTCCACCGCGCTCCGTGACGTCCAGCGACCCGGATTCCGAGGGACATAATGCCTGGGGCATCCAAACGCTGAGGCATTATTATCGTACCAGCTCGAACAGTATATACACGAGCCGGGGGCAATTCATTGTGGAGCCGACTGAGAAATGTCCCGGTGCCGCGCTGACCGGGCAGACCATCGATCCGGTGCAGGGCGGACCGGACTACAATCATGTCGCTCTCGATAATTACCAGAACTACACCAAGACCTCGTCGCTGAACATGGATACCTATTTTGGTGCCGCGGCGGCGTACGTGCCTCTGTTTTGGGATGGCTGGAAACCGAACTGGGGCACGACTCCGGAGATTCCCTTGAGGCACCTGGATGGAGCCAACATGGCGTTCATGGATTGTCACGTCGAGTGGTTGAGCGGCGAGGATGGGCGTCTCTACAAAGGCTACATCGACGCCATTTATCAAACCGGCCAGATCGATGCTTCCAAGGAAGGAACCGGGAAAAAATTGGGTACTACTGCTCTCAAGCCATGAATACATTCTTCTCCCCTCTTTTGGCGCGCACGTTATTTTTTGCCGTGCTGGTCATCGTTTCCCTGAATATTGACGCGCGGGCTCAGGACACGGCGGCGCATCGATTGCTCCTGAGTGGTTTTGAGAAGCCGTTGGATGCAGAGTGGTCTCGTGATGGGGCGAATGGCGGTTCGCCCTTTGACGTGGAATCCAATGCCGAGAAAGTCAAGGCCGGGGCAACGTCGGCCCGGTGGGAACCGAGTCGTCGTCCGTGGCTCTTCTTGAAAAAATGTCCGGAAGATTGGAGTGCGTATCAGGCGTTGCGCGTCTGGATCTACGCGGAGGCGGCGAACGGTCAAAAAATCAATTTTTGGATCAATGCCGATGGCGAACCGGGAGTCGTGGAGGGCAAGTTGCGTTCCTACTATTTCTACCAACTGAAGGTCGACTGGACCGGTTGGCGGCAAGTGGTGATCGATTTGAATCAATGCAAGCCCGTGCGCAGTCCGCGCGGTTGGAATCAGATCAGCTCAATGATGATTTCAGCCAAGGGCGGCGGTGCGGAACCGTTGCCGGGCAATGTGCTTTGGTGGGACGAGATGGAATTGGTTGGATTATGAATCGATTGTTTTTCACGTTGTGTTGGGTGGGGGTCGCGATTTCCTCTGCGACGATGGCCGCAGAGAATGCGGGGACGTCCAAACCTCCGGTCCTCGGCCTGAATGAGAAATCCGACGGCGGTCCGGGTGTGTACGCGAGTGCCATTTCGGGTGAAGGTGCCTCAATGGTTTCGCCTGCTCTGGCGATCGAATTTCCCATTGCGCAACGGAATCGCATTTACGTCCTGGGTGGTGGCGTGCGTGGTTTTGGGTTGTTGGCGGAATACCAGGTCGCAGGCGAAAAGCGCTTTCTGGTCGCACGCCGGACCGTGGTGGGCGGGAAAGAGCCCTACACGCCGGTGGCATTGGCGCGAGTATTTGACCCGGAGGGAAATCTCGCGGCGATTGAAGACTTCACGGACCAGACCCAAGAGACGGACGTTCGCATGCTCAAGATCCCCAGCGGAAAGCCGGGGATTTGGAGAGTGTCCTTTTCGGGTGGGCGCAGCGGGGATTGGGTTGAGATTCGCATTGCGGAAACGACCGTATGGGGCGTGCGCGGCGAGATGGCGTTGTCGCTTTCGCAGACGACACCACGGCCCGCGTATTTTTGGATCCCACCGACCTCGCGGAAACTTCGCATTGGCGTCGAGTCGGGATCTGCGGCAGGACTGGCGGTGAAATCGGCTACGGGTGATCAAGCCTTCGCGGAAGGAGCGGCCGCCTCACCGAAATGGCTTCTGATCGATCCGGTACCCAAGGGTGCCGTATGTCGTCTGGAATTCCCCGCAGGATATGATGGCGTGATCGATTTCGAAGGGGCTCCCGGATTGTTGTGCCCCAGTGAAAAAGCGGCGGCTCGTTTGCAGGGTGGGACCATCCTTTGTGAGGGCGTCCCTGTGGCGGGACCCTTGCAAGCACGAGCGCGTCGCTGGATGCTGGCTCATCGTGGCGTTGAGCGGGAACCGGCGATTGCCTGGCCACAGGAAGTGCCGGCAGATTTGGTCTCACCACAATTGGAGGTTCTGCTCTTTGGAAAATATGGAGGACTGAATGGTCTGAATAATGCGATCAAGGAGCAGAATGCGACGCTGGACCCAGCCAATCCGTATTTTGGAATTCCGTGGCCAACGGGATTGAAAGCGGGAGATGAGAATCAAGATTCGTGGGTGAATTTTCTGCCGTACTCCGGCGGATTTGTCTCACTCTATGATTCGACCAATTTCGCCGTGCTTTACAGCTACAAGGCGCGGTTGAATCCGGCTTACCATCACGAGAACATCCTGCAACGGGCCATCCTCGCCGGTTTTTTTCACATCGCTACTTTGCAGGGCGATGATTTGATCCGCGATAATAGTCTCTTTCGCGGTTCGTATCCGCTAACGCATACGTTCTTCATCTATGACGGCTTGTCTGCTTCCTTTCGCGCGCTGAAGGATTCGCTGCCACCGGAGCCCCGTGAAATATGGCGGCAAGCGATTCTCGCCATCGGCGACAAAGTGGCCGACCACCAAGCCTACGAATCGAATCAATGGGCGCACATGATGAAAGCCCATTTGAACACGTATCTGGCGACGGGCGAAAAACGATTCCTGCGTTATTTTGAAACGCAGATGCAAGCCTATCTCGGCGGCGCATATGGAGCTGACGCGAAATTCGGGCAGCATCCGGCGGGTTATTTTCTCGAAGAGTATGGTCCCGATGGCAACTACGATCGCTTGAATCTGTATGCGGTCGTGTCTTGCTACAATGACTATAAAAAATTGCCTGTGGCCAAACCGGCATTGGTGGCGGCTCTGAAGGAAGGTATCGAAAAGAATTTGCGTTTCAAAAGTTTCTTTTGGATAGCGCAACCCGATGGATCCTTGCATTCCCCCACGGCGTTGAATTGTCGGACGAGTGCAATGTTTTGCTTTGCGGGTTATCCGGGCGAATATCTGGCGCGTAATGAATTTCCGCTCGCCGCCGCGCGAAGCGCTTTGGATCGCGAACCTGAGCAGGGCATTGGATTAGCTGGTACCAATTCCTTTATCGCCAATACTCCGGCGTGGATTCAGCGGACACTACAGCAGGGGCTCGCCTGGGGGCCGGCTTATTATCCCAACGTCAGTAATGGGGATTGGGTGGAAAGTCTGGTCAAGGTGTACACGGAGAAAGCGACGGTCGCTCCCGCGTCGTTGCCCTTTCAGCAGAAGAGGGGATTCTGGGATCTACCGGGATTCCTGGCGTGGAAACAAGGCCCATTGTATGGAGTGCTCTTCTACGATGTCGCGGGGGCGCGACGGCCACTGGTGGGGGTGACGGGTGGTGGTCCGACGGCGTTGTGGAGTGAAATCACCGGGACTTTTCTCGCCTCCATGCAGCCCGATGCCTCCGGTAAGAGCGGTCATCTTAAAGCCGAAACCAAGACGATTCGCGGTCCGGACCAATTGACTTATTCCTGTATCTACGGAACGGATGAGAAGGGAGTCTTTTTTGCCTCGGGACACGAGAGAGCAGAGTTGAAGGTCCTTGAACCGACGCGCCAATGGGAGATCGCTTCCAAGATGGGATCACCTGTCTTGTTGGCATTGTCGTGGAATTATCGGGCGAAGGATCAAGGGTTGGATTTGGCCGTGTCGATGCGTTCCTTGGGTGGAGTTCGGGAATCCTTTCTCAACCTGCCGATCCGGATCGCGACAGGTCAAACCACGGCCAAGTTGGAAACGCCCCATCGACTGGTGATTTCATCCGCAACCGGCTCTGTGATTTTGGAATGGCCCGAGGCCTTTTCCGGTAAACTGGAGGATTCCTGCCTGACCGATATCAAGCGCCTGGTGATTCCGATTCCGCCCAAGGCGACTCCATTATTGATCCAGATTCGCGTCGTCGAGAAGTCGGCGTCTTCTGCCCGTTTTTCACCCTCAACCAATCCTAACACCTCATTATGAAATTTTGTACCATTGGGTGCGGTGGCCATGCGAGCCATTCGCATGGACCTTCGCAGAAACTCTACGCGCAACGCCATCCCAAGGTGGAGCTAGCGGCTTGCTGCGATCTGAATCCCCAATTGGCTGAGACCTACCGCGCTACGTTTGGCTTCCAGCGCTGCTATACGAATCTGGAGGAAATGCTCGCGAAGGAGAATCCGGATGCCGTGGCGTTGGTGGTTCCGGCCTCCGCCACGAGCGGCGTGGCTATCCCGCTGCTGGAGCGGGGAATGGCTCTGCACCTTGAGAAGCCGCCGGGTCTGACTTTGAATGAATACCGGCGTTTGCTGGCCGCCGCGCAAAAGGGATGTGGTCTCAACCAAGTGGCGTTCAACCGTCGCTACGCGCCGGCTCTCGTTCGCGCGCGACAATGGCTTGATCGGGATATTCCGGCGGAAGAGGTGTTGCACATCCGTTATGACCTCGTCCGTTACTCACGCAACGAATCTGACTTTTCCATTACGGCGGTTCACGGCATCGATGCGGTGCAGTATCTGGCCCGCAGTCCTTACCGCGAAATTCGTCTGACTTACCGGGAACTACCGCAAAGCGGTGCCGGTGTGGCCGCTTTTTCGATGGAAGGGGTGTGCCTGAATGGAACGGAGGTCTCGTTGACGTTTCAGCCCATGTCGGGATTATTGGAGGAGACGGCAGCCATTCATGCCATTGATCAAAGCATCCATGTGAATCTGTTGGGCGCTCAGGCGACGTTCGATGGCGAGACAAGTCACTGGTGCGGCGGTGCCCTCAAGAGCCGGGTGATGGTAATGAATCCAGAGTTGGTGGAGCGTAATGGTGTTTATTATGAAACGGAGGCGTTCCTCAATGCCGTGCAGGGCATCGGCACGGTGTCTCCCCAACTGCAGGACTGTCGCCAGCAGGTGATCTTGATGGAAGCCATTCGCACGCGAAAAACGCGGATTGATTTTGCGGATCGAGACGTGGCAAGGCCGAACGTCAGTGACGCAGTGCGCGAGTTGAGCGGTATTGATCGGTAATTCTGGCCGTACAAGAAGGCGCGGGACGTCCGTCACGAACATTAATGCTCCCACGGGGCGGAATCATGAAGTTGGTGTCAACGACACCGCCGTGTCCGCAGGTTGTCCCGTATACTGTAGGGGGAATTTGATCAATCATACCGTGATAGGAAAGAACCGACTGGAGGGATACATGGGCAGACTGTCCTGCACCAAACTCAGAAAGACAGAGTCGATCAAACTTGTCCGGCACCACCCATCAGATGGCGATAGGTGTAGAGCGGAACGAGTGCGAGTACGGTAAACACAAAGGCTAAGATAAAAGCGTACTCGTAGTGACTGCCGGTGGTTTCGATTATGAATCCTGTTAGCAAGCAGAGGCAGCCGCTATAGAATCCGCGGATGCAGGAATTGGTGGAGGTGATCGAGCCGATGTCGGCGGCGGGAGAGTTGCGGTACACCATGATGTCAGCGGCGCTGCCCAGCAGCATCGTGATGGCGCCAAAACCGGCGGCGACAATGAGCATGGCGGGCGTCGTTGCGTGAAGCAGAAACCAGAGACTGGCTCCGGCTGACACGCACAGCCAGGGCAGGAGTTTGTAGGGGCTGATTCGGTCGACGAGCCAGGCGACCGGGAAATTGAGTACAACGATAAGCGGTATGGCCCACGAAATGGTGTGCGCTGTCTCGGTGCGGCTCAGGTGAAGCGTGTTTTTGGCATAGAGCCAGATCCAGGTATTGTAGACGGTGTTGAAGGAGCCGATCATGGCGACGGAAAGCATCAAGAGGATGATGCGCTTGTCATGCCAGGCGACTTTCATGGCCGACCACGGCTTGAACGATTCTGTGGTGGGGGACTGGATCGGCGGTTCTTGAATGGTGAATCCGCCGATGAGGGTCGTGCAGGTCAGGATGGCTGCGGCGACGAGGTACGGCATTGCTTCGGAGGAGTCGGACAACTGCATGCCGTAGCGCATGGCAAAAAAGGTCATGGTCCACATGATGATCCCCGCCGGAGCGCTGCAACGCGCCAGGAGCTTGCGTGGCATGCAATCGATATTCAGCAGGGGGATAGTCGCCGCCTTGATGTCGGTAAAAAGCATCTGCAATAGCGCGAGCCCCACCAGCACCCAGGTATTGTGAATGAAGGGGAAGAGGAGAACCGTGATGATAATGATTGGTGCCGAGATAAACAGGTAGGGGATGCGCCGCCCAAAGCGCGAGACGGTGTGGTCGCTTTTCCATGCGAAGTACATGACCGCATAGCTATAAATCCAGCCGTTGAGAGCCGTGATAAAGCCGAGGCCGCTCTCGCTTACTCCTGAACTGTTGATCTTGAGTTGAATGAGAGGGCTGATGACGGTGAAGCTGACTGCCCAGCCGAGATTGAGCAGCAGGATGAGCGAGAGGTTTCGCCACATCAATGGCCTGTTGCTGTAATAGGAGTCCAGCTCAGACGTATTCTCGGGGGAAGCCTCACGCATTTGCGGGGCGGCAGGGGCAGCACTCATGGTAGTAAGGCGTCTCAGGCCAAGGAAAAGGCGGGTCTTTTGGCGAACAGCTTGAGAAAGTCGGGGCTGATTTGTCCCCGCAGGCCGATGGGAACGTCCCAGGTGATCATCCCGCCGGACTGGAGGATCAGGTGGGTATAGCTGGAAACAAACCGCTCATCAAAACGCGGACTGCCTTCTCCCCACCAATGGCCGAGGTAAGTGAGCAGGTGTAGTTGCTGTCCCTCGGCCTGCTCTTGAAGGGATTTCCATTTGTTGTGAACCGGCAACGAGGTGGAAACCTCTCCCGCCGTGTAATCCTGTTCGGGACAGAGGCGGGCAAAGGGAGTGTCCGTGCCATTATTGAAAGCGAGAATGCGGGATGAATTGCCCGCGCGAAGTGCTTGCGCGAAGGTCTTGAAGTTCGGTTCCGCGACTCCTGCGTAAAGCTGCTCATAGTAATAGCAGCCGTCCAGCCACCATCCCGCGACCTTGTCCCGCCACTTCAGCCCCCAATACCGCAGGATGTCTTGCCAGTGGTTCTGGAACTCGGTCAATCGCGCATCGGCGTTTTCCTCTTCCGCCCAAAAGCGATTGACTCCCCATGAGCCACATTCCCACGGTGGCAGGCATTTCAGGGCGCGAACGGCTTCAACATGCATGGCCGGGGCGTGTGAGGGCATGTACGCGATCACCTTGACTTCCGGTGTCAAGGCGGTCGCAATCTCGTCGATGAGATCGCGGCGCGACAGGCGGGATTCTCCCAGACCGGTCAGTTCGTCGTAAACCGGATTGGGGGCGCAGAAGTGGCCGCTGTTTTGTCCGATCGTGAAGATAATGTATCCGGCACCCGATTCCTTTACCTGCGAGGCGAAGTCGTCGACATCGAACGCATCCACGCGCCGGTTCCAATCGCCCGCCGAGGTGTGCGAAGCACCGGCGCTACTGGCCGGGCTGTCGAGATAATGAAACATCAGACCCCAGCGAGCGATGGGCTGGGCAAAGGGGGATTTGAAGAAGGAGGCGAGGCGAGTATTTTGCATTACTCGTGTAAGGTATACTAAAAAAACGCCTGCGTCAACCTTTCGAGCGGTTCCTTCCTTCGGGGGCTTCTACAATTTTGGAGCTATTGCGGTCGATTTGCCTTCGAGCAACTTGACGCCCACTTGTTCGCGCGTGGGTTTGAGCGGGACGGATTTTGTTTTGGCGAGTGCCTTATCGATCCACTGGGCGCATTTGCTACCCATGAGCTCAAAGGGTTGGGCTACTGAGGTGAGCGGCGGGTCGAGAGATTCGCAGAGAGAGCTGCCGGAGAAGCCGATCACGGAGAGATCCTTGGGCACCTGTAAGCGTAGTCTGCGGGCTTCGCGGATCACGGCCGCGGCCAGGCGGTCATTGGCGCAAAAGATGGCGGTCGGTCGCAGCTTGCCCATGCCGAGCAGTTTGGTCGTGACTTCTGTGCCTTTGATGAGGCTCCAGTCGGTGTCGACAACGAACTCCGGTGGTGGCTTTACTCCGTGACGATTCATGGCGGCGATGAAGCCATCCATGCGGGTTTTATTAATCCAAGCACCGAGAAAGGCAATTCTCCGATGCCCTTGATTCCAGAGATGTTGCACGGCAATGTCGCAACCGGAGGCATCGTCCGAGACGATGTGGTGAGCGAGCAGCGACGGGTTGGAGGCGCAAGCGACGGCCGGAACGTTGTAACGTTGTACGGTTTGAGCAAAGAGACGGACGAGTTCATCGGACGGATGGAAGTTGCAACAGAACAAGGCCGCCACGCGTTGCTCGATCAAGCGGATCAGGCCGTCGCTTCCCTGCTGGTCACCCTCCACGTCTTCGATCTTGACCAGATAACCGTGAGTGCGGGCGGCGCTGACCAAGCCGCTGAGAGTCGCACTCACGCGCTCTTCGGGAAGCTTGCTGATCAGGCAGCCGATCACATTATTCTGCTGGGTGCGAATGGCCAGGGCGAGGTGGTTGCGCAAGTAGCCGAAGCGCGCGGCCTCCTCGCGAACGCGCTGCGCGGTCTCTTCGCTGATGCGCATGGCCTTGTAGCGGTTGTTCATGACCGCGGAGACGGTTTGGCGAGTCAGCCCGAGCTGCTCGGCGATTTGCGACATGGTGAGCATAGTTCAAAAGCGCATTACATCAGTAAAATAGCGGGGAGGAAAGAGAACTCCATTTGTATGTTCCAAGAATGGAATAAAAGCATTGACTATGGAAGGAAATAGTAATACATTACTCGAGTAATGCGAGCTTGGTGCTCCTCATAAAAACCTATGAAACTATCCTCCACTACCGTCATGAACTTCCTCGCTTTCGCTCTGCGAGGCCTTGCGTTAATTGCTGTATTCACCGGTTTCGGTGCTTCGATCTCCCGGGCACAGACTCTGGTTCTCGATATGAAGGCGAGTAACTACACGGTGACGAGCTCGGGTGTCGTGGGTGGAACTTGGGTCGATGCGAGTGGCTCCAATAATACGGCCTACGCCAAGACTTACTATCTCAGTCCGGGGTTAACGACGAGTGCTACTCCCAATGGTTCGTCGGCGGTGAATTTCAATTACAACGGCTACTTCAAGCAAGCCGCCTCTGTGCCGGAACCGCTGACGTTGTCGTCGGCGTTGACTGGAAGCAGCTTTACCACGGCGCCGTCGTTCACCATGGAAGCTGTGGTAAAGTTGACGCTGGGCGGGACCACGATTCTCTACGGGGGAGCGGATTCCGGAGATCTGACGTGGAGTGTGAAATCGGATGGGACGATGTCGTTGTCGAAGGCGGCGGTTGCTGTGGTGGGGGATTCCACATCGACGCTGGCCTCGGATACCTGGGCGGTGGTGGCGGCGACTTATAGTGGTGGCAGTTATTCCTTTTATATCAATGGGCTATTGGTTGGCAGTGGAACAAGCGCGTTGACTTTCACCACGCCGACGGCCAGTTACATCGGCAGTACCTACGGATTTTCTAGCGTCTCTACGTTGCAACTTGCTGAACTCAAGATATATAGCGGTGCTTTATCGGGGACGGAGATACAGGCGGAGTACGCGTCGCTGGCTACGACGTATGGAGTTCCGGAGCCCACGACTTGGTCGATGGCGTTGCTGGGGTTAGTGATGATGCGGTTTTGTGGCCGCTTTCGTACGCGAAAAGCATGATCTGAAGCCGATGGACGTATCGGGGAATTATTTTCTTCCAGCCTTCCAATGAGCTCAATTCTGAAACGCCTTGTCCCGGCATCGGCCCTGTGGAGAGGGTTAAGCCCGATCCGTGGCATTTCAGGAGCGTGCAAGCAATCGGTGATCGTGAAAGCGAGGGGATTTAGTTTGACGGAATTGCTCGTGACGGTGGCAACCATCGGCATCCTCATGGTCTTGGTCACGCCCACGTTACGGTTGGCGCGACAGGAAGCGCAGTCGCAAGCCTGTCTTTCCAATCTACGGCAGATTAATATGGCCTTCACGGCATGGTCGTCGGAACACAACTTCATGCCTGTTGTCTCGTGGTATAGCGACGATGCGGAGAGTAACAACAAGACTTGGGCGCAAATCATCGCTCCATATGTAGGGAGCACCTTGGAAAGGCCGGATAGCAAGGTTTACGTGTGCCCGGCGCAGCCGCACGTGTCGGCCTCCCAGAAATGGCCTGCTCCGTGGGGGGGGTTCAATCAGTCTGTGGATTATGCGCAGAATCTGGTGGGGTCTGGATGGCCTGGTGGACGTCCGGTCCGGCTGACATCGTCGCAGGTTTCCTTGTCGAAGATCGTCTACTTGGTCGAAGGGCGCAACGTCTTCTACGATGCCTCCAGTTGGAACAATCAGGTGGCTCCTTATCAAAAGGTTCACCCATCTGGCATGCACTACCTCTTTATGGATGGTCATGTGGAAGTCATCAAGAATCCGAATTTCACTGATGTTCAGACAGCGAATTTTTAAGCAATACACTCTATGAAAACACAATCGTTTACGGTCATCATTCTGCTTGGGCTTGCGGCCATGGGAATGACTTCGGGATATGGACAGGAGGAGGGCACCCTCATCAATAAGAACGGCGGGTTCGAAGATGGAAAAGGCTTTTACCACATCACGCGGCCCGAAGCGGTCAAGATCGACACCGACGAAGTCTATCGGGGGCAACACTCCATGCGCATTACGGCATTGGAAGAGAGTGATGCCAAGGTAGAAGATCCCATGGTGGTAGCGGGTTACGAGATGACTTCCCGCAGTGAGAAGGATGTCTATGTCTTCCGCTGCGCCATCAAAACGCAAAACGTCAATCCGTCCGCGCCGCCGCGGATCGACTTGCAGGCGGGCAAGAAGGGTTCGCCGAGTCAAACCCTGCCGGAGAGCAAGGAGCTCGTTTTCAAGCAAGACATGGATTGGACTACATTCGAAGTGAAAATCCAGAATATCCCGAAAGACTGCAACATCATAGGATTCTGGGTGCGGGTGCCGCATCAGACCAGTACCACCGTGTGGGTCGACGAAATTGAAATCCGCAAGGTGTCCCAATGAAGCGTATTATTGCCGGGCTCCTCGCCCTTGGATTGCTGATGGTTATTCCGGTGGCTGTGCTGGCGGAATGGAAGATCGACCTCAATCATCCCGATCTCTCGCTCTATGAGCGTGGAGATGAGGCGTGGGCCGAGTTGAGCTGGAGCGGAAACGATCCGCAGCCGACAGTGCCGGAGTTCGCGCTGTTTGATCACGAAGGCAAGTCGCTGCAAAAACTCACTGCTGTGAAAAACGGAGATGCTTGGAAGATAGCGCTGCCGACCAACCGGCTTGGCTACTATGAGGTCCGAGCGACTGGCGCCAATTCCGCGCAGGTCATTCCCGAACTGGGTTCACGTCCGGCGGGACGGTTGACCTGGTCCGTGGTTGAAAAAATCAATCCCAACCCCAGCAACGACTTTACCTCATCGTTCCTGAGCGCACAGGGAACCACCATTCTGCAAAAGTCCGGACCGAAAGCCAATTTCGGTTGGGACGCGTATCCCTACCTCGGAGTGCAAAGCTGGGGGGTGGGTTATCACTGGGGGCATCTCGAAGCAGACGGGCCGGGAACCTTTGAGAAGAATATTGCCAAAGATCCCAATCCCCAGTGGATCCGAGAGCTGAAGGTTGTCCCCTACTTCCATCTTAATGGAACGCCGATGTGGGCGGTTGACATTTCGCGGCTTCCCGAGAAGGAGCGTTCGGGGCGTAGCACACAACGGGTACCGCCAAAGGATTGGGCCGCGTGGGAGGCGTTTCTCGAAAAATTGATTCCCTATTTGGTGAAAAGCTACGACTTCCTCCCCGAGCGCGTATATGAGGTCATGTGGGAACCGATGATTCCGTGGGGGTGGTATGGTACTCCCGAGGAGATCGTCAAAACCTTTGAGATCGCCCACAAAGTGGTGCGTAAGCATGACCCGAAAGGGAAAATTGCGGGACCCACGTTGTCCGGACTCAATGATCGTGAGTACTATGAAAAGCTGCTCAAGGCTGGACTGGGCCGCTATCTGGATATCGTTTCCTTCCATCCGTACAAAGGGTATCCGCCCGAGAGCAGCAACATTGCGGAATCGCTGCAAGCCATCCGCGCGGTGAACATTCAGTATATGGGCCGCGATGTGCCCTTTATGGGAACCGAGTATGGATATCCCCAAGGGGTGACTGGTTCGGCGCTCAACCAAGGGTATGGATTGGCGGCGTCGATCCTGATTTTCAAAGGAGAGAAAGCGACTAAGCAAACGCTGTTTTATCTGGCCGACTATGCTGGTGAACCCGGATACGGGATGAACTATAACCTTGTGCCCAAGCTTCCATTCGGGCCGTCCAAGATTTCGCCCAAGCCGGCGGTTGCGCTCGTGAGGGCGGCCGCGGATCAAGTGGCGCGGGCCGAGTCTATCGGCAAGCTCGATTATCTCGGTTCCGGAATCTGGGGTTACGTATACCAGGATAAAAGCAGCCGCACGATCCTTGCCGCGATCTGGGATGCCACGGATCAAAACCGGTCCATTGTATTCGATGCCGGCCAGCCCAAGGTGGATGTGGTGGATCAGTTCGGCAATCACGAACAGAGAACCACTGAGGATGGCCGCTTGACTTTGAAGCTGGGGCGTGGTGCCACCTATGTGCGAGGGCTGTCGGAGTCGCTGTATGGAGCGGGACGCATTACCTCGATGCTTAATACTGAAGCTGTCTGGAAATTGTACCGCGGACATCCCTCTGTTCAGACTGTGGGGCTGAATCGGTTGGCCGAGGAAAGTGATCTGAAGCTGACCTTTGACACGATCTCGGATATTTACTCCGGACGCGTTCAGGCGAGCTTCTCCAAGGCAACGCCGAAAAAGACGGAAGTGCGTTTTGATGTGGCGGCCAATGCACCGCTGGGCCGGGCTCCCGGCTACATTCGCATTAGTTCGAACGGAAAACGTCTCTATAGCGGCATTCAACCGCTTGAGGTGATGCCTGAGCTTGAAATCGGTGCGATACGCACGGCCTTTCAATCCACGCAGTGGGTGGCCACCGTCACCGCGAAGAATGTTTCTCCCTTCGACTGGGTGGGAAAAGCTTTGCTCAAGATCGAGAACAATGCCGCGCCTGAGCAGGTTCTTTCTCTCGCGCCGGGAGTGGAAAAGAAAATCACGTTCCCTGTCGATGTGCAAAGCGCTCCTCGCAATTATCAGGCAACGGTCGACTTCAAAGCGAGTAATGCAACGGCTCTGCAGCAAAAGGGATTGCTGACGTTCTATGTGATACGGAAGCGTCCGTCTGAAAGTGATTTCTGGAAGTCCATGCCGGAAACGAAATTGGTGACGACATCCGAATCCATCTGGAGAATCAGCCACGGAACGGAGTTTCGCGGCAATTCCGATCTCTCCGCTTCGATCAGCTACGCCTATGACGAGAACAATGTCTACGTGAAAGTGGATGTGCTTGACGATGTTCATCGCCAAGAAGCGCCGGAGGGCAGCACCTGGTCGCAAGACAGCCTGCAATTGGGATTTGATGTGGCCCCGGAACGCGAATCCAACAGCAATCTGTTGGCGGAAACAAACGCGAGAACCAATAGCGAATGGACGTTTGCGTGGACACCGCGTGGAGGCGAAATCTACCTTAACACGGCGCCGGGCGGAACGGTTGTTCCTCAGGATGGTCTCGTTCGATTTCCCGGAGTCAGTCTCTCAGGTGGGCGATCCAATGGACATACACACTATCTGATTACGATGCCGTGGAAGCTTCTTGATCCGAAAGGACAGCGTTCACCCAGTCAGCTTAAGGTGGCTGCTGCCATTAATGATAGCGATGGCGCGACAGTGCCGAGCGATCGTCGCGCGCTGGAATTCTTTGGCGGCATCGTCAGCAAGAAGGAGACGGCGTTCTATGGAACGGCTTTCCTCGAAGGGAAATAAGTTTCCTCGAATCAGCTTGAATTGTCATTTGGAAACCGTGCCACGCGGCAAATAGAAAGTCATCATCTCTCTGCTAGTTCAGAGAGAGGTGATGACTCGTTTCATCGCCGGATAATGCGAGGGCATGTTTCGGCGGCGAAATTGTCCGGGTTCATCCTTGCGCCAGAGCACACACCTGCTCCCGCAGCGGTTGCAGATAGCTTTCCGCATCGATCTTGCCAAACGCCACATCGCTGGCGTGATCAGCGGTGAAGAAGGTCATATCCTTCACGCCGAGAAAACCGAAGATAGTGCGCAAGTAAGGCTCCACGAAATTGCACGGCGCGAGCACCGATTCCGGGCCGTACGTTCCGCCGCAGGCGAGGATGACGGTCATTTTTTTGCCGCGAAGCAGGCCCACGGAGATGTTGCCGGGAGCGAGGAGAACGGTTTTGCCGAGTCGCGTGATCTGGTCGATGTAGGCCTTGAGCACGGCCGGGATGCCGAAGTTATACATCGGTACGCCGAAGACGTAGTGATCGGCGACCTTGAGTTCCGCGATGAGTTCGTCGGACACGGCGAGAGCCTGACGCTGTTCCGCCGTGGCGGGCAGCAACGAAAACACCCCCGCCACCCACGTCTCATCCACGAACGGAACCGGCGTCGCGAGCAAATCGCGCGTGATCACTTCCCCGCCGGGATGCGCGGTTTTCCACGCGTCAACAAACGCACGCGTGAGGTCGCGGGAAATGGAGCGCGCCCCGCGCGAGCTGGAGTCAAGGTGCAGGAGTGTGAGCATAAGCAGGGGAATAGTATCTCGCAGAGCTCGCCAAGAACGCAAAGGGAAAGTGTTTCTGGTAAAGTGGAGAGCAACGGCATACTCAAGGTTTTCCACCTTCTTTGAAAAGGCGTTCGTCAAGCTGTGGTGGTCTAGGAAAACTGAGTCGTGAGGAGAGTTAGTCTGGGTATAAGGAGAACCAGACTATGAAAGGCAAGAGATACAGCACGGAA
>OFJB01000012.1_pt1 | contig 194157 bp, 160 predicted proteins | sample 1775081 | NCBI WGS metagenome assembly OFJB01 (sample SAMN08195771, study PRJEB24354) | sludge metagenome | isolation source: initial sludge from phenol fed wastewater aerobic bioreactor | place: India: Nagpur | collected 2016-06-05 | reverse complement strand
ACCGGTTTCGTAGTAACGCTTGCCATGACGCGCGGCCACCTTGTGCATCTGCCAGTGCATCCCCGTGGAAGTGCCGTCATAGACCTGCATGCGGTACATGCCGACGTTGCGATCCTTCGTGTCGGGGTCTTGCGTGTAGACCGTCGGGAACGTGACGAACGGACCGCCATCCTGCGGCCAGCAGGTGAGGACCGGCAACGAGCGTAGATCGAAGTCCGGCTTTTCGCTGCCGTCGAAACGGACGATCACATCCTTGCATGGACCGCTTTTTGTGTGGGCAGGGCGTGCGTGGATGACGTCGATGCCCTGCTTCAAAAGTTCCCACGCCTCGCCCATGGAACGCGGCGGTTTCGCTTTCATCAGGAAGCCAAGTTGATTGGCAATCTCATCGATGCTGTCGACTTTCAGAGCGAGCGCCATGCGGCGATGGGAGCCGAAGGAATTGATCAGAACGGGAAAGGGCGAGATCGTACCGTTGTCGAGCACGGGCTTTTCGATGAGCAACGCTTTGCCGCCGTTGGGCGATTTCATTTCGCGATCAGCCAGGGCGGTGATTTCGAGATTCGTTTTGACCGGTTCCGAAATTCGAATGAGTTCGCCCGCTGCTTCCAGCGCGGTCACAAACTCAGCTTGCGACGAATAAGCCATGAAACATTTTTATCAGGAACTATGGGAATCAGAAAGGGGATTTCTGCTTTTTCTGGCGACCGTCAAAATCCATTAGTCACCTCAAAAACTTCTGCCATACTTTTTCCCGATGCCCACCGCTCCCCGTGAATCCTCCGCCCGCTCGCGTCAGCTCTGGCTGGCGGGTAATTGGGCGGAGATGTGGCGTGCCGTGGTCCTCCCCTGGCTGCGCGAACAAGCCGCGCAGGCGTGGCGGGACCGACGGCCCACGGTCGTGCTGGTACCGAGTCGCGCCACGGGATTTTACGTCCACGAACGCGTGGTGCAGGCCGGATTCAATCTCGCCGCGATCCACTTCTGGACGCCGTCCGATGCGCGAATGAACCTTCAGAAATACTTTCCCGGCATCCGGCCCACTCCCTCGCGGGAAATGCTTCAGCTCTTCGCCACGCTCGCGGCGGAAGAAGTCCTGCACCGTGATCCCGACAACCGCACAGCGGCGGCCATCGCGGTGGAGCCTGCCGCTTTCATTCAGACGGTGGATCAACTAGCCGGGGCCGGTTGGGATCTCGGCGACGTGGCGGAAGCGCCGCTTCGCGCGGTCGTGAAGCAATGGCATGCGTTGCTCCAGCGGCATGGATTTCAGACGGTGCAGGAAATCGACCGCGCCTTGATCGCCCAAGCGGGTGCGGCTGCGCCGAAGATCGCAAAAGTGATCGTGGCGGGATTCGACGGCGCGCATTGGTCCGAATGGCCGCTGCTGCAAGCGGTCGTGGAAACCGCGCAATCTGCGACCGTGGCTCTGGTCTCGCCGAAACTCGGTTGGGAAGAGATGGATCAGGCGTGGATCGGGACGTGGGAGGAACGCTTCGGCGCCGCGCAACCGTGCGAGGATGCGAGCGACGAGATATTGCCGCAACCGTATCTCCCGTTGCAAAGCGCCCTGCATGCGCACGAGGTGCGGACACAAACGAAATCCGCTTCCGTTTCTTTTTATCTCGGGCGCAATGTGCGCGGTGAAGCGGAAGCGATCGTTGCCGCAACGCTGGAGATGACACAGCAAAAAGACTGTACGCGTCTCGGTATTGTTTTTCCCGGTATCTGCCCGCTCGCGCGGGAAGTGGCGGCGCTGTTGGAAAAAGTGGCGTTGCCCTGTGACGACGCATTTGGTTTCACCCAGTCCGGTTCGTTCGAACGAGCCGACTGGCGGGCATGGCGCGACTGGCAGGAATCACCGGGACTCGCGCGCTTGCTTGCGCTGCTTGAATTCGTGCCGGTGTCCGTGCTGCTGCCGGAGGAGTTCCAAGGTGCCTCGCGCACGATCAGTCGTGCAGACATTGAGTTCGCCCTCCGCGAGACATTCAAGGAAGTATTGCTTGATGACGTAACGGTGTTGCGTGCTTGGCTCGCGCCATCCAACCACACGCGCGATAAGGCGGCGGTGGCATGTCTCGACGCACTTCTGCCGCTGCCGGAACGCGCGACATGGAAGATCATGACCGACGCGGTACTGGCGATGCATCGCCGCTTGGGCTGGACCGAGCGCGCAGAACAGCTCGCGCTCGCCATCCACCGCACGGACTATTTGAATGAAGAAACTGTTTCGCGTGCCGCCTTCCTGCGCTGGCTCGATGAAGTGGCCGTTTCGACGCAGAAACAGCGCGGCGCGGAGAGCAATCACCGCTACGGACGCATCCATCTCCTCAATTATAACGAGGCGGAAAAACAGCAGTGGTCGCACCTCATTCTCACGAGCGTGAGCGAAGGCGTCTGGCCGCCCTCGGGCAGTGACTCCGGTTTCTTGAGCCGCAATGAAGTGGTGAAGTTGAATCGTTCGGTGCGCCGTTTGAACGTCACCGCCACGCAGCAGGGGAGTCAAGGTGAGGGCCACGTTAGTCTCGAAGCCGGGAAAGGATTATGCCTCGGTCCGCTCGAGCGTCGCTTACTGGCGGAGAGTCAATCGTTGGGCATTCTGGAGAACGTGAGCGTTTCGCTGGCCGTGACCGCCCGCCTTGGCGAGGAGAAATCGTCGGGGCAGGTGCTCGCGCCGGGTGAATTCCTCACGCGCTTGTACGCGTTGCAAACTGGTAAAGTGCTCGACGATACCGCGACGGAAGAGTTGTGCACTGCTTCGGAGAAACGCGCGCGCGAGGTGCTGGATGGATTGGCATCTGTGTCGGTTGCTGCGGACGATATCACTTCCACCGCTCGCGCCTACGCGACACGGCGCGATACGGCGCAGGTTTTCGGTGAATTCGATTTCAGCTTGCGTGCTCCCCTCGCGATCATGCCCACGTTGTCGTGCGGGGAATGGGAATCAGCATTGAAGGAACCGGCGGCGATGTGGTTGCGGAAATTCCTGCGCGTGCAACCGGTCGAAGAGGCGAGTGTGGAGAATGTGCTCCTGCCTGTGCGCGGTACGTGGACGCATCGGTGGCTTTCGAAAGTCGGCATGCCCCGCAGCAAACAATTTTTTCCATGGCCTACGCTCGAAGAAGTTCTAGGACGACAGGAACAGCAGGCTGTTGAGCAGCGCGATCAGGTGGAAAAGATTTTGCAGCAATGCGGTCGGTCGCTGCCGGTCTGGTGGGTGTCGCTCTGGCGCGAAGCGCGGTTCCAAGTCCGCGAACTCACCGCCGTGCTGGCTCCCGCCCGCGAGTGGCCTGCCTTTGCCACGGAATATGAACTGCCGGAAACGGAGTGCGATTTCAGCGAGGGCGCACTGCCGTCGCTGCGACTGAAGGGCCGTATCGATTTACTGCTGGCATGGACTTTGCCGACGGACGAATCACTTCCGCCGGAACTCTGGCTGGTCGATTTCAAGACGGGTGGCGCGAGTCGGGCCATGACGGTCAGTGAACTCAGCAAGGGCAATGGCGTTCAGCTCGCGCTCTACGCGCTGGCCTTGCGGCAACTCGGCGCCACGGCGGTGCAGGCGAGTTTGTTGCGGCCCGGCGAAATGTTGCGGGAACAGATGAGTCTCGAGAAGTTCGACGGTTTCCGCGACGCCTGGCAGGAATTGCAGCGCATGCAGGCCGGGGGATGCTTCGGTGTGCACGGCGAATTACGTTCGGAATATCGCCACGCGAAGGCCTATCCGCTCGCGACGCTGGCCATCGATCCCGATGTGCTGGAAGAGAAATGGGCGCGCTCGCACCCGGCCTGGAGTGACGTGGTATGAGCACCTCTCCTCAAATCCCCTTGGCCGACCACGACGACCGCGAGCGATTCATTTCCGGTCTCGCGAAAAACTTTGGCGTCATCGCTCCGGCGGGTGTGGGCAAGACCCACTCCATCGTCTCGCGCATTGTTTCAATGGCTCAGGCTCTCGACGCGCTAGATGTTCTCCCCACGCTCGTCGTCGTCACCTACACGAATCGCGCTGCGCAGGAAATGCAGCGCCGCGCGCGCGCGCGCATTCTCGAACACGCGTCGCGTCCCGAAATTCTCGGCGCGTTCAATCGCGCGTACTTTGGCACAATCCACAGTTTCTGTTTGCGCCTGTTGCAAGCCTATGGTCACGCCATTGGTGTGCCGGGCCGCGCGCAATTGCTCGAGGACGATACCGAACTCTGGAGCCGGTTCACGCGGCAACGGGACGTGCTGGAAACGATCATGCAGGGGCCGGGTCTGAATATCCTGCTGCGGCACATTCCCGTGCAGGCCGTGTTCGCCCTCGCGCGCGATCTTGATCCGCGCACGCCTGTGGTGCCGGTGAACGATCCGTGCCCGGACCTCCGCGCGGAGAGTTTACTCACGTTCGTGCCAGAGAAGAAAGTGGCGCTTAAGAAGATCATGCAAGATCAGGCCGCGCTCACCCGCTGGTTGGAGGGTTTGAAGAATGGCGACGACTTCCTGCCATTGCTGCAGCCTACCTCGAGTTCCGCTTCGTTCGTCGAACTCTGGCAAACGACGATGACCCCGCTGCGCCGCTGGCTGGGCCGCGTGACGTTGCATGCCGCCTCGCGCTTGGCGCGGGAATATCAGGCCTTCCGCGCGGCGTCAGGCTTTCTCACGTTTCAGGATCAGATTACGCTCGCGGCCGATCTCCTCACGCAACCCGCCGTCGCGCGCTCCATCCGGCAGGAGAATTACCACATCATTCTCGACGAAGCGCAGGACACCGACCCGGAACAATTCTTCGTGCTGCTCGAATCGGCCAAGCACGCTGAGCAACCCGGCGACCTGCCGCAGGCAGGGCATTTTGCGATGGTAGGCGATCACCAGCAATCGATCTACGGCAAGCGTGCCGATCTCGCGGTGTATCAAAAACTCCATCGAGAACTGACCGGAGCGGATGACGGCGAAGAATCGCGTTTCTCGGTGACGTTTCGCTGTGCGCAGCATGTGGTCGATTTCGTGAATGGCACCTTCCCCCATCTCTTCACCGGCAAGGGCGGTCAGGTGGACTTCGTCCCGCTGCAAGCGCGACCTCAGGCCACGAGCGGTCAGGTCGTGCGGTTGCAGGTGGAAAAGAAATTGCCTGCGGACGCCGATCCCGAAGCGCGCCTTTCCGATTCGCAACGCGCCCACATGGCCGCGAAGCAAATCGCCGCGTTCATTCATCAGAGTGGCTTGAGCGGACTTCGCGCCCGCGAGTGGGGTCAGGTGGCGATTCTCTGCCCGCGCAAACTGTGGTTCGCGCCGCTCGTGCAGGAACTGAAAGCGGTCGGCATTCCGTGCCAGTTACATTCCATGCGCGAGATCGCGGGCGACAGTCCCGCCTACGCGTGGTTCTGCGCGTTGGTCTGGGTGATGGCGCATCCGCGCGATGGTTACGAAGTCGTCGGCGTGCTGCGCGAAATCTTTGGCATTTCCGATCACGACCTCGCGGTTTTTGCCGACGGTCGCGACGGTGTTTTCCAACTGGCCGAGCCCACGCCTGGCGATCATCCCGTGGCGCAACAACTCAACGCGTTGGCCGCCTTGCGTGCGCAAGCGCTGACGAAACCGTTGCGCGATGCGGTGCGGCACGTGGTCGAGGGCGTTCACTTGCGCGAGCGATTGCAGTCGTTGCCGGTGGAGAATGGAACGGATGATTTCGACCGCGAGCTGAACGATCTCCTCATCTACGCGTCGATGGTCGAGTTGCAGGATGACCAGTGGCTCGATTTCGCGCAGCGGCTGAAGGATGGCTTCGATCACCCGCGTGAGACCGAGACCACGCAGCGCCACGCATTGCAATTGATGACCTGTCAGAAAGCGAAAGGTCTGGAGTGGGACGCCGTCATTGTGCCGTTCCTCTTCCGCAAGATCCGCTCCGCCAGCCCGCGCTATCCGCAATGCTGGAAGGAACCGGGCAAGAAGGAACTCACCGTGTTGTTGAGCGGCGACGATCTGGACGATGATTTGAAATTCGCTGCGAAGGAAGCGGAGCGACAGGAGTTCGAACGTCTGCTCTACGTCACCTGCACGCGCGCGCGGGAGACGTTGGTGCTGACTGACGACCGCGCCGTGTTCGACGAAAAGGCGGAAGATTACTGGGCGATGAGCTTCGGGAATCTCTTGATCCGGCCCGACGAACTCAATCAGGACGCATGGAAAGCGTTGCCCACCGAAGTCATCGCCGAAGCGCCGAAGGCAGTCGCGAAAACTCCCGCGCAGCAGGAGGAACTGGATTTTGCGGCGCTGCCTCTCGTTCCGGAAAAAGTCGACGTGGCCCTCGCGCAAAAGATCGCGCACGACTTCCCCCGGCGCGTCACGCCACATGCGCTTGCCGTCCACTTCACCGCCGAGGAACCCGAGGCCCGGCTCGAGCGCGAACCTGACCGGCCCGAGTTCGAGTCGCAAACCCCCGCCACGATGTACGGCACGTGGTGGCATGGCTTGATGGAAGCGATTCCGTGGAACGAACCTCGCGCAAAGTGGTCGGAACTCTTCGAGCAACATCTCGCTGGGTCGATCGATCCCGAGCGTTCGCGTCGCGAGTGGGAACTCTTTTTGCAATCACCGCTCGTCGCGAAGCTGAATCAGCCCGACCGGATCTTTCAACCCGAAATGCCGTTCCTCTGGCGCGCGAAGACGGAGCAGGTCATTGAAGGCGTGATGGACTTGGCTGTGTTTGATCCGCAGGCCGACGAATGGTTGGTGATCGACTGGAAGACAAATCGTCTCGGCGCCGCAGGTATGAATGAGCTCGCGGAAATTTATCGCGGGCAGGTCGTCGCCTATATCCAGGCGCTGGGCGAATTATTCGGCAAGCCGGTGCGGGGGATTTTGTACTCCACCACCCGGGGCGAATGGATTGAAGTTGTCTGAATCGTCGTCGTCTTCATCGACCGGTGGACGTTCCGGCGGCAATTCAGTGTGACAGCCTTGGCCACGACACACGCAGAGCAAGTGACCGCGCACCAGCGCCTCCACTTCCTTATCGGGAAGCGAGTCAATATACTCTCGGCGCTTTTCCGGTGCGATGACATGCACTTCCGACAGCGGGCAGGTAGCCAGCGGAACAGGATGGAGAGGACAATGGTCCGCCAGGATTTTCAGGGATTCTCGCGGGTGCATGAAAAAAACCTCCTTACACAATCGGATGCAATTTTCAGAATTCAAGTGCGGACTTAGCGCCTGTGGACCGGATAAAGTCTTCCTGCCAACCCCATGCCAAAATGGGGGATTGAGTCAGAACGTTACTCGATAGTGTCAATTTGTCGCGGTTTGGCGCCTAAGTATCTGGATTTCATTTTTATAACTATTTGGAAATCAACGATTCATTCATTTTTTTAAATGCGGAACGCCCCCTGCAGAGGTGATGGTATCTATGGCTAAAATTCTCGGAATCGATCTTGGAACGACCAACTCCTGTATGGCCGTAATGGAAAACGGTGAGCCGGTAGTTCTCGAAAACTCGGAAGGTGCGCGGACCACGCCGTCCATTGTGGCCTTCACCAAGACCGGCGAACGCCTCGTTGGCCAGGCCGCCAAGCGTCAGGCTGTCACGAATCCGACCAACACGGTTTTCTCGGTCAAGCGTTTCATCGGTCGCAAATTTTCGGAAGTGAAGGACGAACTCGGCCGCATGCCGTACAAAGTCGTGGCCGCCGCCAATGGCGATGCCGCGATCGAAGTGGAAGTGAAGGGCGAAAAGAAAGTTTACTCGCCGCAGGAAATTTCCAGCTTCATTCTCTCCAAGCTCAAGGCGGACGCCGAGGCGAAGCTCGGTGAAAAGATCACGCAGGCTGTCATCACTGTTCCCGCGTACTTTAACGACAGTGAGCGTCAGGCCACGAAAGATGCCGGCAAGATCGCCGGTCTCGAAGTGCTCCGCATCATCAATGAGCCCACGGCCGCCTCGCTCGCCTACGGTCTCGACAAGAAGAAGGACGAAGAAATCGCCGTGTACGACCTTGGCGGTGGTACATTCGATATCTCCGTGCTCGAAATCGGCGACGGCGTTTTTGAAGTGAAGGCCACCAACGGCGACACTCACCTCGGCGGCGACGACTGGGATCACACCATCATGGACTGGCTTCTGGCCGAGTTCAAAGCGGATAGCGGCATCGACCTCAAGGGGCAGGCCGACGCGGTCCAGCGCCTCAAAGAAGAATCGGAAAAGGCGAAGATCGCCCTCTCCTCCGCGCAGGAATACGAAATCAACCTGCCGTTCATCACGGCTGATGCGACCGGTCCGAAGCACATCCAGAAGAAGCTCACCCGCGCCAAGCTCGAACAACTTACCGAAGGTCTACTCGAACGCACCATCAAGCCGGTCAAGGCTTGCTTGGCGGACGCGAAGATGAAGGAATCCGACATCGATGAACTCGTCCTCGTCGGTGGTATGACCCGTATGCCGAAGGTCATCGAGACTGCGCACAAGCTCATCAACAAGGAACCCCACAAGGGCGTCAACCCGGACGAAGTCGTCGCCATCGGCGCGGCCATCCAGGGCGGCGTGCTCAAGGGCGAAGTCAAGGACGTGCTCCTGCTCGACGTGACCCCGCTCACGCTGGCGATTGAAACCGCCGGCAGCGTGGCCACCCCGATGATCCCGCGCAACACCACGATCCCGACCAAGAAATCCCAGACCTTCAGCACCTACTCGGACAACCAGCCCGGCGTGGAAATCAAGGTCCTCCAGGGCGAACGCCCGCTCGCTCGCGACAACAAGCAGCTCGGCACGTTCCACCTCGACGGCATCCCCCCGGCCCCTCGTGGCGTGCCCCAGATCGAAGTCACCTTTGACATCGACGCCAACGGCATTCTCCACGTCTCCGCGAAGGATCTCGGCACCGGCAAGGAACAGAAGATCTCCATCACCGGTTCCGGCGGTCTCTCGAAGGAAGAAATCGACAAGATGACCAAGGAAGCCGAAGCCCACGCGGAAGAAGACCGCAAGGCCAAGGAAAAAATCGAAATCCGCAACCAGACCGACAACTCGGCCTACGCGGCGGAAAAGCTCCTCAAGGACCTCGGCGAGAAAATCGACGCGGCCAAGAAGAAGGAAATCGAAGACGAAATTGCCAAGGTGAAGGAAACCCTCAAGGGCGACGACACCGACGCGATGAAGAAGGCTTCCGACGAACTCAACACCAAGCTGCAGGCGATCTCCGCCGAGCTCTACAAGGCAGCCGCCGAAGCGGGCGCTGGTGGAGCCGGTCCGACCCCGCAGGATGTCCCGCCCGGAGCGGGCGCGACTGAAGAGCCCAAGGCCAAGAAGGCCGACGGCGACGTGGTCGACGCCGACTTCGAAGTCATCGACAAGGACAAGAAGAAATAATTTCAGTAATCGAAATTGATTCGATGGATTGATGTCCTGACCTGTTCCTTACCTGGAGGGCGTTTCGATGAAACGCCTCCGGCGATTCTCCGAGTCGCCCTCCAGGAAAAGACCGGGCGGACACCCACCCAATCGAATCAATTTTATACACACAACCCAACCCCATAGGAGGAAAACACATATGGCAAACGTCAATGTACGTCCCCTCGGCGACCGCGTACTCGTACAGCAGGTCGAAGAGCAAGAAGTGAAAAAAGGCGGAATCATCATTCCCGATTCAGCCAAGGAAAAACCCCAGGAAGCCAAAGTCATCGCGGTCGGTTCCGGCAAGCGTGACGAAGCTGGCAAGCTCATCCCCTTCGAAGTGAAGAAGGGCGACAAAGTGCTCATCAGCAAATACGGCGGCACCGAAATCAAGATCGACGGCCAGACCTACCAGATCATGCGTGAGGACGATATCCTCGGCATCCTGGAATAAGGTTTCAGCCCCCACTCAAACTCAAAAAAGGAATAAACCACTATGGCAGCCAAACAATTGCAATTTCAAGAAGCCGCGCGTCACGCGTTGCTCCGCGGCGTGGAGAAGCTCTCCCGCGCCGTCAAAGCGACCCTCGGACCGCGTGGGCGTAACGTCGTTCTCGACAAAAAATTCGGTTCTCCCCTGATCACCAAGGACGGCGTCACCGTCGCCAAGGAAATCGAACTGGAAGATCCGTATGAAAACATCGGTGCCCAGCTCGTGCGCGAAGTCGCCAGCAAGACCAGCGACATCGCTGGTGACGGTACCACCACCGCCACCGTTCTCGCCGAAGCCATCTACAAAGAAGGCTTGAAGAACGTCACCGCCGGTGCGAACCCCACCGATCTCAAGCGCGGCATCGACAAAGCTGTCACCGCCGTCGTTGAAGAGCTCGGCCGCATCAGCAAAAAGGTCAAGGACAAGGAAGAAATCAAGCAGGTCGCGACCGTTTCCGCCAACTGGGACACCACCATCGGCGAAATCATTGCTGACGCCCTCGACAAGGTCGGCAAAGACGGCACCGTCACCGTGGAAGAAGCCAAGACCATCGAAACCACCCTCGAAGTGGTCGAAGGTATGCAATTCGACAAGGGCTACATCTCTCCGTACTTCGTCACGAACGCGGAAGACCTCGAAGCCGTTCTCGAAAACGCCTACATCCTGATCAACGAAAAGAAGATCTCGAACCTCAAGGACATGCTGCCCTTGCTCGAGAAGGTTGCCAAGAGTGGCCGCCCGCTCGTGATCATCGCTGAAGACGTCGAAGGCGAAGCCCTCGCGACTCTCGTCGTGAACAAGCTCCGCGGCACGATCAATGTCGCCGCCGTCAAGGCCCCCGGCTTTGGCGATCGCCGCAAGGCCATCCTCGAAGACATCGCCATCCTCACCGGTGGCCGTCTCCTCACGGAAGACCTCGGCATCAAGCTCGAAAACGTCGGCCTCGAAGACCTCGGCCGCGCCAAGCGCATCGTCATCGACAAGGAAAACACCACGATCATCGAAGGTGAAGGCAAGAACTCGGACATCCAAGGCCGCGTCTCCCTCATCCGCCGTCAGATCGAGGAAACGACCTCCGATTACGACAAGGAAAAGCTGCAAGAACGTCTGGCCAAGCTGGCCGGTGGCGTCGCCGTCATCAATGTCGGTGCCTCCACGGAAACCGAGCTCAAGGAAAAGAAAGCGCGCGTTGAAGACGCCCTGCACGCCACCCGTGCCGCCGTCGAAGAAGGTATCGTCCCTGGCGGTGGGGTTGCCCTCATCCGCGCCCAGAAGGCCCTCGACAAGCTCACCCTCGAAGGTGACGAAGCGATCGGCGCCTCCATCATCCGCCGCGCGCTCGAACAGCCGCTCCGCACCCTCGTCGACAACGCCGGCCTCGAAGGCTCCGTTGTCGTGAACGAAGTCAAGAGCCGCAAGGGCGCCGAAGGCTACAACGTCGCCACCAGCGAATACGTCGACCTCATCAAGGCTGGCGTCGTTGACCCGACCAAGGTAACCCGTTCCGCGCTGCAGAACGCCGCTTCCATCAGCGGTCTCCTGCTCACGACCGAAGCCGTCGTCACCGACCTTCCTGAAAAGGAAAAGGCGGCCCCGGCCGGCGGTCACCCCGGTATGGGTGGCATGGGCGGTATGGGCGGCATGGACTACTAAGTCCAGCCTCCTCGCTCTACGCGAAGATTGCAAAACCCGTCCCGCTCTTGCGGGGCGGGTTTTCTTTTTTTAAAGTCTTGTCAGGAGACGTCTATTGGCTACCACGGAAAAAAGGGGTGGGGATTATGCCACTGGTATTATTGGCGATTATTGCGCTGGGATTGGGGTTCGGCGGCTCGTTTTTCAGTAAATACGAAATCGAGAAATATGAAGCTTCGCATGTTCGCGAGATGTCCTGCGAAGAGTTCTACAAAAATCCGGTTTCTGACGGTTACATCAAACTGACGGATTGCAAAATTTACCGGCTTAACGCTTATTTTTTTTCGAACTCAAAGACTGGCCAAGTGGCCTATGCCTGCTGCCCAGTTTCTCCCGAGAATAAAAAAGTAGATAAATTCCGGATCGTAGTGAAAGAAGGGCCGGAGAGTGCCCAGACACTTCAAGAATTGCTTCGCCCGATCAAAGGAGCCAGTGAGGAAAAGGCTCTCGCGTACATCGGAGAACATCGGGCGGAATTCATGCATCGTGGAACGATTGAGGGAGCTCTAATTTTTCCGAAAGTGGTCGTGGATACGATCCGAAGAGATGGCAAAGAAGACTTTGAATCCGATTGTGCGATTATTGATCCGAACGATAAACCGGGAGTGGATTCGTCCCTTGATTTATCCTTGGCATTCGTGCTCTTCGCCATCAGTGGTATTGGTACCGGCCTAGGATGGAATATGTATGTTGGGCCGCGCCTTAGAAAAGATCCTCGTGGCATTGAGGATAGAAACGGATTCATCGGTTTGGCCGGATTTTCTGCGGATGAATTACGCGCTGAGCTAGATCATGGCGCCAAGTTTGTCGTGTATAGTTACTGCGTCTCCATCATCTTCATGACCTTTAAGCGGTCATCTCCGATTTATTTCATTACTAGCAAGGAGAACCGAGTGCTAAAGGGATTACCCTATGCCTTTACCAGTTTCTGCGCGGGATGGTGGGGATTCCCATGGGGACCTATCTATACGCTGCAGTCTTTGTTTATTTGCTTAAAGGGTGGGGAAGACGTTACCCAAAAAGTCGTATCGGCCCTGCAACCGAGACAAAGCGAAGTTGAGTTCGAATAGTTGAACGATCCGGCTAGCGTCAGGCTGGTCAGCCCTTGCCCTCGGCATCCACTTCCGCATCCTCGGGCAGGGGAGCGGGAGCCCACATTGGTTGCTGCACATCGGCCACGCTCACGTTCGAGTGATGCGCCACCTTCTTACCCACCAGCAGCGCCGAGGAAATATCCTGCAACGCCTCCACCGCCCAGAGCTTGATCTTCTTTGCGAAGCCCGGTACCGACACCTCGCCGAGATCGGTGAGGGTGAACTGGCTTTCGTCGATCTGCAGGCGCGTGAACTCCGAGATGATGATACGCGACGTGAATTGTTTTGTGAGCGACTCCAGCCGCGCCGCCATGTTCACCGTCGCGCCGATCGCCGTATAGCTCAGCCGCCGCGTTGAACCCACGTTTCCCACCAGCGCCGGACCGGTGTGAATGCCGATGCCGCACTCGAAAATTTCCGTATCGATACCCGCCCGCTGCGTCTTGTAATTCGCCAGCGCATAGCGCATTTCCATCGCGCAGCACACCGCGCGTTGCGCGTGATCGGGCTGATCCTCCGGCGCGTTCCAGAACGCCATGATGCAATCGCCGATATATTTATCGATCGTCCCCTCGTACTTGAAGATGACATTGCTCATCACCTCCATGTATTCGTTCAACACACCTACCACCGCCTCCGGTTCGCGACCGTCGCAATACTTCGTGAACCCGCGAATATCGCAAAACAGAACGCTCAACTCGCGATTGTTCCCGCCGAGCTTGAGTTGATCCGGATGCTCCAGCACGCGCTGCATCACCTTCTCCGGCAAGTAAGCGCCCATCGCCGCCTTGATCTGCCGCTTTTGCGCTTCCTCACCGAAGTAGAGTTTCGTCGTGGCCAACAGCGTAACGACAAGCAACCCTACCATTGGCAACGTCGTTGGAATGAGCAGATGCTGGTACTGAAACAAAGCGTAAGAGAGAGCGAAGTAACCCACAATACTCACAAAGCCGATGGGCAGAATGAAAACGAGATTGACCCGCAACAGGATGATGACGAGCAGGAAAAGGATCAGGAAAAATGCCGTCAACCATTGCCATGTGGGAGCCTGATACAGAAAATCCTGCTCGAGAATATTGGCGAGTGCATTGAGGTGGACATTGACCAGCGGAGTGTTTTTTTGCAGTGGAGTGGCTCCGTTATCAAAGCCTTTTCCAGTGAACCCGAACATGACGATCTTGCCCGCAAGTGCCGGCAGATGTTCTGCGAGTTCTTTGTCGAAATTCGGATTCTGAGCCCGCGCTTCTTCCAGATGATTTTTGCCACGGAGAAAGACGCCGAGATTGTAATAGTTGACGCTGGCGAAATCTTCCAAAGCGCGGCGATAATTCACGATCATCTCGCCCTGCTCATTTATCGGAATCCGGATGGCGGGTTTTCCTGTCCGCTGCAGGAGAATTTCCCGACCAAGCGAAACGGTGACATGCTCTTCGCTGATTCCATAGAACTCCAGAACGCTACGCAGAGCTAGTGAAGCGAAGAGCTTGCCCTCGTACAGTACGACGAGCGGTACGGAACGGCGGACGCCGCTGACGTCCGCGTCGGAATCGACGAAGCCCAGTAAGCTATTGCGAAGCAATCCTTCCACCGTGGACGTGGTCGGAGTGCCGTCCTCGGCCTTGGTGGTATAGGTGTAAGTATCGAATGGAAATTGGGCGGACGGATATTGCTCTGAGGGTATTGCCGGCAGCTTGCGTAAATCCCCGTCCACATGTTCCAGCGGATGCGTGGGGCCGACTTGATCGGGGGCAGGATGGATAGCGCGTTTGGAATCGGCGCGCGAAGCGCCGCTGATCAGGTGTGGGATGAGTTTGGCGGCTTGGACCAGTAAGGCGTCCTGTTCGGGGGCATCACTTTTCGGATCAGTAAAAAGAATATCCCATGATACCACGGCGGGTTTCTCATCGGCCAGCAACGCCAGGATCTGCGCATGCCAGCTCCGAGGAAACGGCCATGAGCTCTTCAAATCGTCCTGACTTTTGTCGTCAATGGCAACGAGAACAATGTTGGAGTTGGGTTTGACCTTTGAGGGTTCAAGCAGATTGCGCAACTCGAAACGCCACTTGAGTGTCAGGTTCTCCGATCCGTAGTAAAGGGGGGCCCACATCCCCAACAACCAAATGATCAACGTCAGGGCGGCGGCCAGCACGGCGGCAAAGGCGAAGGAGGATTTTTTCATGCGCGCGGTGCGCCAGTCCTAGCCGATGTCGTGGATCATGGCAAGCCGGGGAACTTCGGGCCGGTTCCCATTTGAAATCTCAAATTTGAGATTCCTCGGTCTCGCACTTTTCTTTTGCCTCTTGCCCGGAACTCGGGAAGATACCCCGTACTGTGTTTTCGTGCCGTCCCTGTCTTTGTGGTTTTCTCTTGTTGGCGAGTCCCTGGCTTGGCCTTTCGAACGGCCTTGCCGCCGAGCCGTCCAACACGACCCGCTTTGGCATTATCGCTGGCATGCCTCCCGTCCTTGAGGGCGACGCGCAGAAGAATGACTCCGAGACTCCCATCGTTGCCCCGCTCGATTACTTCCGCGAAGGCGACGAATTCCTCATCAAAAACACCGCCGCCCTCTCCGGCTCCGAAGCCTGGGTCAAGATCAATCAGGAGTGGGTGGAACCCATCACCGCACCGGACGGCACCTTTCCCAAGGTGGCTTCCGACGAAATGATTCTGGTCGAAATCCAAGGGCAGGTCTCTGTGGTCGAATCCGGAAAGGAACCCGCCACCGCCACGGAAGGTCAGCTTCTTCCCAGCGGTGCCACCGTCATCACGGGCCCCGATGCCACCGTGGCCATCTTCATTGGCGGCATCAATTCCGTGCGCATGGGCCCCGCCACCCGCCTCTCCCTGACCTATCAGGTCGTCGGTCCCTTCCGCCTCCCTGGCAGCACCAAATCCATGCAACGGCGCATCACCCGAGTGAAGCTCGAGGAAGGCAAAGCCTTCAGTAAGATCGGCTACGAACCGCAAGTGGAACAATATTTTCAACTCAGCACCCCGAGGGCCACTACCGTTGCCTCCTCCGGCGACTTCCTGATTATTCAGGACAAGGAACGCTTCGATATCGGCGTCGCGCGCGGCGCGGTCCGCGTGGTCGATCCGAAGGGGGAAGACATCGCCACCCTGACGGCCAACAACCAGACCGGTTTCCAAATGTTACACAACCCCGAGATCAAAGGGCATCTGGCCACTATGACCAATAACTCCCGCTTTCTCGACGCCACCCTGACCTTGATCCGCCAGATCAACCGTAAAGTCAGCGCCTTGCGGGAGCGGCATCAGCAGGGAGAAAACATGACAAAACAAGAGCGCGACTACATGGAACGGCTACCGACCATCATTTATTTGCAAAGAGTGCGCAAATTGTAAAAGCTCCATCGTTTATCGTAGGCTCACTCCATAAGTGAAATATTATTTAAGTTAATGAATAAATAACCGAGCATTAAGATGGGGTTTTACTTGCCTAACTCCTCCCTTTTGTTAAGGTAACGTCGGTCAGCAACCAATAAACTCTATGAAATATTGGCTATCAAAAATCGCTTTCACGGTGATCGCCTCGGTCGCAATTCTGAATGTTAATTCAACTTATGGCGAAGACCGCTTCTCGGTCACCATCGGGAGCAAGGACCAGTTGGTGATTTTTGCTCCGAATGGTGACAAGGTTGCCGAATTCAATCCTCCCGCCATTGCCCAGCCTGTCAAGGTCGGAAGCTCCTCCTTCCAGGTCAGCTACGGTCGTGACATTAACGATCTGTGGACCGTGATTCTGGCTCCCACTCCTTCCAGCCCGACCCCCCTGTATTTCTCCACACTTGCCAACCAGATCGATTCCGAAAAGGGTGGCGTGGTCACCTTGACCTACGGCAAAGACTTGAAGTCCGTCACCGTTGACCCCGGTTACATTGGCGTGGTCAAGATCAACGGCTCCCGTGCCACCAGCCCCGTCGCGATTTCCAATACGCCGGCCCCCGTCAAGGTGGCTCCGGCCGTGACCGCGCCGCCGCGCCAGGAAGAAGCGGTGGTGCAAACCACACCCGCTCCGGCGCCCGTAGCGGAATCCTCGAAGGAAGTGGTCACTCCGGTGGCGACTACGACTACAACCACCAGCACCACGGTTGCCGAGACCACTCCGCTTCCTGCGGCGGCTCCCATGGTCCCGCAGCTGAATCCCAAAAAGACCTACTGGTCTGAACCCGTCACTCCTCCCAATGCCAAGGACCTTCCCTCCATTGCCACGGATGAAATCAAGCTTCTCGAAGTCAAGGGCAACGTCACCGTCACCATGCCCAATACCACCGCCGAAGTACCTGCCACCAGTGGCATGACGATTCCCTCCGGTGCCACGGTCAAGACCGGCAACGACGGCAGCGCCGCCGCCTATCTCGGTGGTGTGAACTCTGCCCGTCTCATGCCGCAGACCGAAGGCAGCATCAACCAGACCGTCGCCAACAACAAGCGCGAGACCCTCATCGACCTGAAGAACGGCGTCGTTTTCGCGAACGTCGGTCGCAAGCCCGGTGAAACGCAAGACTTCAAAGTCAAGACCCCCTCCGGTGTCGCCGCCGCCAAAGGCACCGCCTTTGTCGTCAAGGCGCAAGGCAACCAACTCTTTGTCGCCACGCTCGTCGGTCAAACCAGCGTCAGCGATTCCAACGGCAACTTCATCGGCAACTCCACTCCCTCCGGCCCCGGCACCCCCGGTATTGTCACCAATCAGCCCGGCAGCACGAAACAGGGTAACGATGCCATTCTCGCCTCCATTCTGACGGTGGTGAATGCTTTCAACGACAAGGTCAATGCCTTGGAAAACAAGGATCCCTCTACGTTGACTGATGCGGAGAAAACGTACCTCGCCCAAGCCCCCCGGATCGCTGAGAAGGTGGCTGAACTGCTCAATGAAGCTCTCAAGAAGGAAGGCTTCAAGGGCGATATCCCGCCCCAAGTCCAGAAACTCATTGATGAGGGAATCATCCCCACCATGCCCAATCTCGAAGGCGCACAGGGCGGACCCGGTGCGGGTGGCCCCGGCGAAGGCGGCATTCCTGGCGGCAATCCCGGCAACTGGAATGACACGCTTCCCTTTAATCCGAATTCGGGCATACCCTCGACGACTCCGACCTAGTCATTTCTCAATCGATTCTCCGAACACCCCCGCGCAGAGCGATCTGCCGGGGGTGTTCTGTTTTTGGGTAAAAATATCGTACACCTAGCTCACGCAGCAAACCTAAGCCTAACGTTTTTTCCCCGGTCATGCTTCAATACTGGCATGACAGCGCACCGATCGATCGCATTGGCCTGGCAGGTCGCGCGCTCAGGGCGAGGGGAAAATGGAGACGTTGGGAGCGGTTCGGAGCCGCGCGCTATTTTTTTTCGGCCGACCGGCCTGGGTGGGTTGCCGCGACCCCATGAAATCTTCCGGCTAGGGGTTTGCCTTTTACGGGGGATGCGTGCAAAGTGGGTGGATGCGTATTTTTACGGGAGTCAAGCCTTCCGGCCACTTGCAGATCGGGAACTATTTTGGCGCGATCAAACCCGCGCTCGATCTTCAGGATCAGGGCGAAGGCATCTATTTTATTGCGGATTACCACGCCCTCACCACGGTGCAAAACGCGGACGAATTCCGCAGCTACATCGAGGAGGTCGAACTCGGCTGGCTCGCCTGCGGACTCGACCCGAAGAAATCGATCTTCTTCCGCCAGAGCGCCATTCCGGAAGTCAACGAACTCGCCTGGCTCCTCTCCACGCTCACACCCATGGGGTTGCTCGAACGCTGCCACGCCTACAAGGACGCCGTCTCCAATGGCTTTGCCGCCAGCCACGGTCTCTTCGCTTATCCCGTCCTCATGGCGGCCGACATTCTCCTCTATCAAGCCGATGTCGTTCCCGTCGGCAAGGACCAGAAACAACATGTCGAAGTCACCCGCGACCTCGCCATGAAGTTCAACGAAAAGTTCGGCACCGTCTTCAATCTCCCCGAGCCCCGCATCTCCGAGGAGGTCGCCACCATTATCGGCATCGACGGGCGCAAGATGTCCAAGTCCTACGACAACACCCTGCAAATGTTCGGTGACGAAAAACTCTTCCAGAAGCGCGTCATGAGCATCAAGACCGACTCCACCCCGGTCGAAGCGCCCAAGCCCGTTGAAGGTTCCACGCTCGTCGAACTCTACAAGCTCGTCGCCACGCCCGAGGAACTCGCCGAGTTCAAGGCCGACATGCAGCGCGGCGGTCGCGGCTATGGCGACTACAAAAAGCAGCTCCTCGAAAAACTCAAGACGTGCTTTGCCCCGATTCGCGAACGTTACTTCGACCTGAAATCTCGGCCCGACGACGTCCGCGATATCATGCAGGACGGCACCAAACGCGCCCGTTCCATCGCGCAGAAAACACTCGATGCGGCCCGCCACGCGGTTGGCTTGACCTGAGAACAAGGCCTTTCGTCCTGCCTAAAAAATTTCTCCATCAACATGACTGACCTTCCTGCGGACCAACCCGAATCGCTGTCCGAGCCGGTGCATCAGCCCGACCTTCCCGCGCCCGAAAGCCCGGTCGCGACGGCGGAGCCGGCTCTCGAACAGCAATCCATGCCGCCGCTGGAAAACGAGAGCACCAGCGAACTCCGCATCCGGCTGCCCGTTTTCGAAGGACCGCTCGATCTGCTCCTCTATCTCATCAAGAAGGACGAGCTCGATATTTACGATATCCCCATCGAGCGCATCACCCGCCAATACCTCGACTACCTGCAGTTCATGAAGATGCTCGACCTCGAGGTCGCCGGCGAATTCCTCGTCGTTGCCTCCACCTTGGTCTACATCAAGAGCCGCACCCTGCTGCCGAAGGATCTGCAGCCGCCCGAGGAAGATGCCGAAGAGGACGATCCCCGCTGGGACCTCATCCGCCAACTCGTCGAGTACAAGAAGTTCAAGGACGCCGCCTGGCAGTTGCACATGAAGCAACTCGAGCAGGGAAAAACCTACCAGCGCGGAGCGGAAGTCCTCGTGCCTGAGCGTGCCGCCGGTTCCGCTGTCGTGGGAGATCTCGGCATTTTCGATCTCATCAACGCGTTCCAGAAAGTGCTCGCGCGCGTCAACCAGAGCGAGGATCTCAAGGAAATCTTCGAGGAACGGTTCACCGTCGGGGATAAGATCAACACCATCCAGCAAATGATGGCCACCCGCGAGCGCATCTTCTTCGAAGATCTTTTCATCGGTGTGGCCAGTCGCACGGAAATCGTGGTGACCTTCCTCGCGTTGCTGGAGCTCATCCGTTTGAAGTTCCTCCGCGTGATGCAGGCTGATCCTTTTGCGGAAATCGAAATTGCCCACGCGCTCGATTCTACTCCGCTTTTCCAGAAACCCGTTCCGAGCACGGAAGCCATCAGTGCCGTGTATGAATCCGCTCCCGTCTCCATCGAGGAGCCGGAACGTCAACCCGGTCCGCTCGCGGAATCGCACGAAGTGGGTGAAGAGGACGAAATTTTCGAAGAAACTGAAGAAGGCACCGCGCCAAGCGAAACCACTGACACGACGGACGTCACTGACGCGCCCGAGCCTGCGGCAGAAGCCGCTGAAGAGTTCGAAATCACCGAAGAGGAACCTTCCGAATTGGCGGCGGAGGAACCGACCGAAGGGGTTGCCGGGGGCGTTGCCGAGGAGTCCGCTGAACCCACCGCAACCATTCTTGAGCCGTTCGAGGACGAAATCCCCGAAGAGACCCCGGAAGCACCGATCGAGGAAATGGTTTCCGAAGACACTGTTCCGGACGACGAATCGGCCACCGAACCGACGCCGGATGAACCCACCGAAGAGCTTCCCGAGGAATCGGATGATTCCGGGGAGGAACCGCCCGCCAAGGACGCGTCCCATCCCTAGGCGACAGCCGGTCTTGCTCTTTTCCAAGGTAAAAGCTAATACTTCTCGCTTATGGAGTTAAAGTTGGTCATTGAGGCGCTGCTTTTTGCGGCGGAAAAACCTCTCCTCGTCAAACGAATCCAGACGATGCTCAAGGATGCGGCCGGATGTGCGCCGACTCCTGAGACGGAGCCATTTCACTCGCTCAAGGAGGAGGAAATCCGGCAGGCGTTGACCGATCTCGATACCGATTATGTCACCCGCGGCAGCGGCCTGATGGTGCAGGAAATCGCCGAGGGCTTTCAGATCCGTACCCGCCCGCAATACGCGGTCTGGGTGGAACAACTCTTCGACGGGCCCAAGGTTTCGCGCATGAGCCAGCCCGCGGTTGAGACGCTCGCCATCATCGCTTATCGCCAGCCCATTTCCCGTGCGGATATCGAAGCCGTGCGCGGTGTGGCGGTGGACGGCGTCGTCGCCACGCTGCTGGAACGGAAACTGATCCGCATTGCCGGTCGCTCGGAACAGCCGGGCCGCCCGCTGCTGTACGAAACCACGCCGATCTTCCTCGAGGAATTCGGCCTGAAGAATTTGAACGAGTTGCCCAATGCCGACGAGTTGCGCACCATCGAGCTGCGCCGCGCCAATCCGCCGGAAACCCCGACCGCCGAACAACCCCCTCTCTTCAATGAAAATCCAGAACCTGCGCAAGAAGATCGACCAGTTGGACAGCCGGCTGCTGACGCTCCTCAACCAGAGAGCTAAGCTGTCCGCCGCCATTGGCCAGTGGAAACTTGCCTCGGGGAGCCATGTCTACGCTCCCGATCGCGAGGAACATCTGCTGCGCACGTTGGAAGGCAAGAACGCCGGCCCAATGCCCCACGGGGCGTTGCGTTCGATCTACCGCGAAATTCTCTCCACCTCCCGCGCCTGCCAGCGTCCGCTGCAAGTGGCCTGCGTCGGTCGTGAACTCTCCAACGCCTGGGTCGCCACCCGCCGCCGTTTCGGCAGCAGCGACAATTATCAATCCCTCTCCTCGCTTACGCAGGTGATCAACGGCATCTCCCACCGCAAGCTCGATGTAGGTGTGGTGGATCGCGCCACGCTCATTGGGCTTGTCTGGGAGAAGCCTGCTCTCGCGAAAAAATTCGCCGTCTGTGGCGATATCACGTTGTCTCCACGCGCGGGTCGCAATGGAAACGGCGCTCGCGACGTTTATTTTCTCCTCAGCCATTCCCCCGTGCCACCGACCGATTACAGCAAGACGGTTGTGGCGCTCGAATGCACGGCTTCATTCGGCAGTGTAAAAGAATGGCAAGCGGCCTTTTCTGTGCTAAGACGTTCTCTGCTGCATGTGGAACAGATTAAATGGGGCAAGGGCAACTCCAAGAGCCGATGGTTGGTCGAACTCAAGGGCCACTGGACGGCGGAAGATCTCGCCCGGAAACTGGAACCGGTTAAGATGATCCGCCGCTGGCTCATCGTCGGTTCTTACCCCGAGGTGCCGCACTATGCCTGACGCCTCCGGCCATCCCAATCCCCCCAAGCCGGTCACGCCTCCACCGCTACCGGGAGCCGCTGGAGCCCAGCCTCCCACGCCCCCCGCTTCCTCCTTGCCCCCGCGCGTCACGCTGCCCAAATTGCCCACGCAGGCCGAATTGCCCATCACCCCGCCGCCGGTGCCTGCTCCCGCTCCGGTGACACCGCCTCCCGCACCCGCGCCGCTTCCTCCTGTTCCCGCGACATCGCCCGCTCCGGCGTCGGCAACTCCCGAGGGCAAATCCGAATCGCTCACGGGTAAACCCGGAGAGGGTCAAGATCGTCCCAAGCCGAAGGGGCTCGCGTTCCCGAAATTTTCGATGCTCAGCAAGAAACCGGGCGAACTCCTGTCCCGCAAGCGCGGCAAGGGCGCTCCCGCTCCCGGTTCGGACACCAAACCGGGCGAGAAAATGCCCGCCCCGGCGCTGCCCTCCAGCGCTCCCGCGGCGGCACCTCAGACGATTCAAAAGGTCACTCTCGACCCGGCGCACAAAGGCGGATCAAATCGCACGCATGCGGAAAAACTGCCGCATCCGCGCGAACTCCCGGCTACTTCCACTGGTGCCGGGGCTACGACTCCGGCCATCCCTGCCGCTCCCACCGCTGGGACGCCCGTGCAGGTGCCAAAGAAGGAAGTGCAGCGCGTTCGTCCCGCGTGGCTCAAGATTATCATTGCCGTCACGCTACGGCTCATCGTTCTGGGTGCCATTGTCGGGATCGGCTATTATTCCTACTACACCCTGCGCGAAACGCGGTTGGAAGGGTTCGTGAATTTGCCCCCCGACTTTCAGGTGAAGCGCGTTTGCCTCGTGCGCGATTTCCGTCAGGACGTGCTCAATCTCGCGGAGGAGCTGGCCATGGCCCGTGCTCCGCTCCGGTCCGATATTGAGCAGCTTGAGACGGTCGTTTCGCGCAGTAAATCGGATGTGGCCGGTCGCGAGGAGCGGTTGCGCTTGCTGCGCGAGGAAGTGGAGAAGGCGGACAAGGAAATCCTCGGCGTGATGAAGGATGCCACCGATTCTGGCAATAAAATCTGGTCGGGTCCCGGCGCGGCGCTGGATACCGAGTTCTCGCAAAAGAAGGAAGAGTTCCACAAGAAGATTGCCGAGCGAGCAGCTCAGCTCAAGATTAAGTACGTCGACAACACCGATTACCGCGACCCGGAAGTCTGGGTCAACGCCTTCCGACTGGCCCTCTATGATGCACCCAAGGAAATCAATACGGGTGTTCAGCGGGAGTGGGCGGAGAAGGAACTCGCGAGCTGGAAGAAGTATGTCGAGAGTTACCAGCAGGGCATGGCCGCGCTGAAGAAACAGGTCGAGGAAATTCAAACGTCACCGCAGGGGCGCATCGGGGAGATTAATCAACGCGTGAACGACCTGAACCAGCGCATTGCGGAAACGGAGCAGGAAATTCAGCCGATCCGGCAGGAGTTGAAGCAGGGACAGGAAGCTTTGGATAAACTTACGGCGGAGCAGGCCAGCCTGGAATCGCCCTTCTACAAGCAGGTACTGGATGCGCCGGAGGGGAGCTTGCTGCTGAAGCTCAATTTCGATGCGGCGACCAATCGTTTCACTTGGCGCGAAATCAATCGCGATCCGCAGTTCCCCCCGGGCGAATACAACCTGTGGGTCAGTGCGATTGCGAAAGATGGCCAGGAATACTGGTCCTATGTGAAAATCCATTTGTACGAATATCAAACCACCCAAGTCATTCTGCAGCCAGGGGCTTTTGTCTCCGTGCAGACCGTTCTGCATAGCGGCACCGGTACGGAAAAGTGAAGAAGAACGTGGATGGTCCCTTGTGGGTGTGGCGCCGCCAGATTGCCGAGGCGCAAGCGGAACAGTGGTTGGAACAACTCGAATGGGTCGGGCCGCAACGGGTCATGGTGCTGGCGCGTCCCGGATCGATTCGCGCCCGCCTTGAAGTCTATGGTTCCCATCGCCGCGAGGCGGATCGCCTGCTCAAAGCGTACGGCGGCCGTGTTCGCGCCGTGGCGAAAAAAGAGCTGCTCCCGCCCGCACCGAGTCGTCCAATTCGGGCTAATCGCTCACTCTATGTGGTGGGTGACGCGAAGATCGCTCAGGCACTCCGTAAAAAAGTTCCGGCGGCGCGTATTCTTTGGATTCCCGCCAGCATGGCGTTCGGCTCCGGCGAGCACGCCACCACCGGCATGGTGCTGCGTTATCTCGGCAAGTCGAAGAAACTCGTGCAAGATGCGCAAGCGCTTGATCTCGGCACCGGCAGCGGGATTCTTGCTCTGGCAGCGCGTGCGCTTGGCGCACGACGCGTCGTGGCGATGGATAACTGCCCGGATTGCATCCGCATTTCCCGCGAGAATGAGAAGTCGAATTTCGGTGACAGTGCCATCCGCTGGCATCGGGCCGAACTCGGTGCGTTTGATCCGAAGGCAGTCTTCCGCCTCGTCACGGCCAATCTCTTCAGCGATCTCCTCATCGGCCAGTCCGCCTCCATTTGGCAGTGCCTCGCCCCCGGCGGCACGCTCTTGTTGAGCGGCATTTTGCATCCTCAAGCCGCTGGCGTGGTGCGCGCTTATCGGGCGCAAGGTGGCAAATTGATTTGTCAGCAACGCAAGGGCAAATGGGTCCTGCTGGCCTTTGCTCGAAAGACGTAACTTTGTTGTAACCAAGTCTTTCTTCCCATCGTCTGGTGAGATATGGGAAGGATACACAAAAGAAACCGTAACCCGTTATGGAGGATGCCCACGCTGAGATGGTGGCCTGTCTGGCGCGAGTGCGAGCCGGAGACGAAGCCGCCGCGCGTGAGCTGGTGGATCGCCTCTACCCGCTCATTCTGCGCGTGGTGCGGGGACATCGTCCGCGAGCCGTTCCGGAGGAAGACTTAGCACAGGAAGTCTTGATTAAAATGTTTACGCGGCTCGACCAATACCGGCAGGAAGTGCCCTTTGAGCACTGGGTGAGCCGGATTGCCCTGACCACCTGTTTGGATCATCTCCGTGCCCAATATCGACGTCCGGAATGGCGGCTGGCGGATCTCAGCGAGGAGGAGTCGCGCTACCTGGAAGAATGCTGCGCTGCCGATACGGAAGGAGAAGCTCCGGGCGAAGCCCTGGCGGCGCGTGAACTGGCTGGGAAGCTTCTAGATCATTTGAATCCGAAAGATCGCGTGGTCGTGACGCTGCTCGATCTGGAAGGGCATAGTGTCGCCGAGGTGGCGGCACTCACGGGTATGAACGGCACGCTCATCAAGGTGCGTGCCTTTCGGGCCCGACGCAAGTTGCGCCGATTGATGGAGCAATGGCGGAAGGAGAAAAAAATATGAAGAATCCCCAGGATCCTTGGAGCAGGCTCGCCGCTGCCGCGCGCCGTGCGGCGTCTGATTCTCCCGATGAGACAGCGCCCTATGGGCTAACCACGCGTGTGCTGGCCGCGTGGCACCAGCAAGCACTAGCGGAAATCAATTGGGAACGATTTGGCTGGCGGGCGCTCGCCTCAGCTTTCGCCGTGGCGGCGATTTGCGTGATACTGAATTATAATGGGCTGAGATCCTTGCAAGACGATAATCTGGAAGTCGCGGACATGGTCGATATGGAGATGGTTCTATGAACGAATTTTTTAAAAAATATGGAAAAATTGGACTCTGCTTTCTCGGCGTCTTTTTGGCCGGAGCTGTGACTGGCGGTGTGATCAGTGCGGGGATCGTCCGGCGCGTGGTGGCCAATCGGGTCAATCCGCAAAATTGGGAGTCGCTCTTGATGCGGGCGCTGGATCGTAAAATCGATTTGAGGCCCGAACAGCGGGCGAAGATCGTGCCGATGGTGGCGAGTGCGGTCAACGAATTCAAGGCGACGCGAGCCGATGCAGTGGGGCGACACCAGCAGACGTTGGCGCAGCTCAAGGCGAATCTGGCGACCGTGCTGGACCCGGAGCAGCAGCAAGCATTGGAAAAACTATCGCAGGAGCGGCAGAAACGGTGGAAGAAATTCCTGCAGGAATAACGGTTGCCGGAAGGGAGTAAATCCCTCCCGGCAATGCGATCTGAACTTTAACTGCTTTTACAAGTCACCACAGAAAGCGACTTCGAGGCCGAGTGCTTTCATTGCGGCGGCTTTGGCATAGAGGCCCTTCTTGGCCGATGCCTTGTCTGGCGCGTAAACCACCTGAATGTGATTTGACTTGTGCCGCGCCATCATCTGGTCGCGAGTGATTCCTTGCAGCACGGCATGCATGATCGGCCATTGCGAGGTGGTCAGATTCCAACGGTCCTGAGTTTCCGCTTTGGGCAGGGTGACCGATTCGGCCAGGCCGGTGTCGAATTTTAATTTTCCATCGGCCACATACACGCGGCTCCAAACCACCCAACCGGGTTTGCTGATGCCCTTGATCGTGCCGCCACCGAGGCGGAAGTACATGGCAGGTTGCCGTTCGCTGGTGACGCCTTTGTACCCACCAATGAGATGGGCCGGAGGTACTGCGCCGGAAATCTCGAACACCCAGATATACTCATCGAGCTTGTCGCTGGTGTACTGACGCGCCCAGCGGAGATCGTGCAGCGTGTTTTCCGGAGCGAAACCGAGTTCGCGCCAGAGCTTATAGGTGACGAGGCCGTCGAAGCCGGCGCACTCGTCGACTTCGTTGAAGTGCGGGAGCGCTTCTCCTTTGAAGAGTTCCTTGCCGGTGACTTCATGATAGACCGGCGGACGATCCACATTGTTGAGCAAGCCTTCGACGAGGTCGGATGCAGGGAGCAGATCTTTCAAGCCTTGCTGATACTGAATGCCGATGGCCGAGCAGCCGAATTCATCTGCGATGCGGACTGCGGCAATGTAGGTCTTGCACTGGAGCAGAACCTGATTTTTTGTCAGGTCATTTTCCTCGCTGGAACCGAATTGGAATTGGACACCCTTTTTCACGAGCCAGTCAAAAACAGCCTTGGCGTCCTTGTCGCTGACGGTGAGAGTCTTCGCGTAGAGTGCGGATTGGCTCAAGCGCTCCTTGAACACGCCCGTCGGGTGGAGAAGTTCGTCCGGGATGATGGCATTGAACATGCCCATGCAGCCTTCGTCGAACACGCCCATGATCGCTTTTTTGCTCTGCAGTTTTTCGGCAAACTTCACACCGATTTTTTCTGCGGCAGAAGGAACCTTGGCTTTCTTGTACGGCGTGATGTGCTTTTCCGGATGGGTGACTTCACCCTTGGTCAGCCAGTTGCGCAGTCCCTTGAGGAACGCGCTGTCGGTGAAATCTTCGCTCCAGAGCGTGCTGTATTTCACTCCGGCTTTCGTCATGGAGCCATTGAGATTGAGCATGCCGACGAGTCCCGGCCAGGTGCCGCTCCAGTTGGCGACGGTGAGGATCGGTCCGCGATGAGTGATGAGACCAGCCAGAACGTGGTGGCTATATTGCCAGACGGACTCGGCTACGATAAGCGGAGCGTCCTTCGGGATCGATTCAAACACTTCCATGCCGTACTTCTGGCTGTCGATGAAGCCGTGCTTTTTCACGGGGTCATAGGGATGACCACGTTTGACTTTGTAGCCTTCGCGCTCAATGGCGGCTGTGAGTTGCTTTTCCATGGCCGCCTGCGCGTCCTGACACTTTTGATTGGCCGAGAGGCGCAGGTCGCCGCTGGCGATGAGGATGATGGGTTGTTTTTTCATAAAGAATAATGAGGGATGGGATTTGGGATATGGTGATCTGACACGTGTCAGATTGCAATATTTATCTGGCACCTGTCAGGCCGGAGCCTTATGCTCTCCGCCAAGACGGATGAAAAACCGGAGTTCTACATGGTGAGAATGAGTGATATTGCACGGCGGTGCGGCATTTCCCGCGCCACGGTTTCGGCTGTGCTGAATAATCATCATGAAAAACTCGGCATCAAACCGGAGACGGCCGAGAAGGTGCGTGCGACTGCGGAGAAGATGGGCTATTTCCGCAATGAAATGGCGGTCGCAATCAAGACGGGGCAGAATGCTGTGATTGGCTGCATCACCGTGGGATTGAGTTCGGAATGGATCGCGCGCGCGGTGACCGGACTGTTGCAGACCGGTCAGGACGAAGGCTATTTGATCAAGATTGTGAATCTGGAAACCTCCGATGGCGTGTTGGATGCCTTGCGCCGTCTGGTGCGCCAGCGCATGGCGGGAATTTTTTGCTGCAATGTGAACGTCAATGTGGCTACGGGGCGCGCCTTTCGCGAGCTGTGCGCGCGGTACGAAATGCCGGTGGTCGGGGTTAACTGCAGCGAATCGATTGGGGGCGGCCACTTCCGTTCCGATGATTTGCAGGGGATGGAACTTGCCGTGGGCCATTTGTGGAAACTGGGCCACCGTCACATTGCGCATTTGACTGGTGATCCTGAGTCGATGACCGGACCGCTGCGTCGCGACGGCTTTTTGCAAGCGGTGCAACGCCGGGGTGCTTCGGTTCCGTCGAGTTGGGTCGTGATGGGTTCCTATGATCCCGATATTGCCGAAGGCTTGGCAGAGCGGTTGCTGAAACGCTCGAAGAATTTGCCGACGGCTATTTTGTGTGCGAATGACGAGGTGGCTGTCGTGACGCTTCGGGCCGCCCGTAAGCTAGGGTTGCGTGTGCCGCAGGATCTCTCCGTCATTGGCTATTCCGATATGAAATCGGCGCAGTTGGCCGATCCACCTTTGACGACCATTCGTCAGCCGTTCGAAAAAATGGGAGCACGAGGCGCGACCGTGTTGCTGGATCTGATCCGCAAGCAATCCAAGAAAATCCCGGATGTGGAATGGCTCCCGACGAAGCTGGTGGTACGCGCCTCGACGGCAGCGCCTAAGAATGAAATCTAAAATTCAGATGCGATTGGTTGTGGGATCTTACAATTTAAAATACCGATTTATGATAGACGATCGTTCGTGCTGTAGCTTTCGCAGCAGAGACTCTTTTTGTTCCGTCGTCTTTTGTGTTGTAGTGATTTGAATGTGCCAATCTACGCGTCTTAGCAGTTCAGTTCCTTTATTGCGAAGCCAAGCATTTCTGCTCGGAGTTTCTAGCTTAATAATGTCATGCAGCTTGGCCCATTCTTTGCAGTCCGTTTTTTTCGGTATTCTCCATTTATGTGATAATTCCCACAAGGAACCGCCGCATGAGTGACATCGCAAGTTGGTTCTAAGCCCTCCGGCGGCCACGGCTCGCTTGGATGTGCGGCATTTAACGCAGATATAAGTGCGATTTGACATAAACGTTAGTAAATGCGTTTACACCAGTTCCAAATAGCTCTTCACGTAATCGCGGACGCCTTCTTCGACGGTGGCAAATGGGGCTTCGTAACCGGCCGCCTGTAGCTTGTTTGCGTCGGCCTGGGTGAAATACTGGTACTTGCCCTTCAGAATGTCGGGCATCTCGATAAAACGGATATCCGGCTTGCGATCCATCGCTGCGAAGAGCGCGTTGGCGAGATCAATCCATGTGCGGGCCTGCCCGGCGCCGCAATTGAACAGGCCGCTCTCGGCTGTATCGAGCGCAAAGAAAAGCGTCACGTTGACCGCGTCGCGGACGTAGACGAAATCGCGTTTTTGTTCACCGTCCTTGAAGTCCGGGCGGTGGGACTTGAAAAGTTCGATGTAGCCGTGCTGCTTGATCTGGTGATAGGCCTTGTGCACGAGTGAACGCATATCGGCCTTGTGATCTTCGTAGGGGCCGTAAACATTGAAATATTTCAGGCCGACAATCTTGTCGAGCAGGCTGTGCTTGAGCGCCCAGAGGTCGAACATGTGCTTGGAATAACCGTACATGTTGAGCGGGGTCAGCTTTTCCAGCAAGGAATCGTCGTCACTGTAGCCCAGTGCACCATCGCCATAGGTGGCGGCGCTGGAGGCGTAGACGAAACGGATGCCATGGGCGAGGCTCCATTCGCAGAGCGTGCGCGTGTAGCGGTAATTATTCTCCAGGAGATAATCGGCGTTCTTTTCCGTGGTCGCGCTGCACGCGCCGAGATGAATGCACGCCTTGGTGCCGAGACTCTTCCCGTCCGCGATCAATTCGAGGAATTGAGCGGGAGAGAGGATGTCCTCGTATTCGAGGCCGCGCAGGTTTTTCCATTTTTCATCCGAACCGAGGGAGTCGACAAGAAGTAGATCGGAGTGGCCGCGTTGGTTGAGGGCGGCAACGACATTGCGTCCGATAAAGCCGGCAGCGCCGGTTACGACAATTGGCTGACTCATAGAATTATTTTTTCTCTCCGTAGACTTTCAGGACGCGTTCGATCGTGCCCGTGGTAGAGCGGCCTTCCACCATCTCGGCCAGAACCACGTGACCGCCGTGAGCTTCGACAACGTCGCGACCGCTGACGTAGTGAGCCCAGTCTTTGCCCTTGACGAGCACTTGCGGAAGGATCTTCGCGATCAAATCCTTGGGCTCATCTTCATCGAACAAAACGACGGCATCGACGGATTCCAGAGACGCCATGACGAACGCGCGATCGTCCTCGGGATTGATTGGGCGATTCTCGCCCTTGTTGCGTTTGACCGAGGCATCGCTATTGAGGCCCACGCAGAGCGCGTCGCCCTGGTTGCGGGCGAAATTCAAATAGGTGACATGTCCGCGATGGAGAATGTCGAAACAACCGTTGGTGAAGACGAGCTTCTTGCCAGCGGTATGCAATTGATCGCGAAAGGAACGCGCCTGTTCGGCGGTCATGATTTTGGCGGTGGGATTAAGCATGAGTGTGAAAGGCATAGGATAGCATTATCAGGCCGATTTGTGAAAAGACATTTTCAGTTGTTTGGGGCAGATCAGCCATTGCTTCGGTAGGCGCGGGGCGTTTGCCCGGTTTGCTGATGGAAGAAACGGGTGAAATAGCTCGGATCGCGAAAACCGGCAGCCTGACTGATTTCGGCGATATTCAGTGAGCTGTTGGTCAGCAGATCCTGAGCACGGAGTAAGCGATGTTTGTTAATGTAGGGGAGGAGGGGACTGCCCGTGGTTTTGCGAAAAAGCTGAGAGAGGTAGTCGACGTTGCACTGTAATTGTTTGGCCAGCCAGGCGACGGATAAATCCGGATTGGGCAACTGCCGCATAATCATTAATCGCGCTTGAGAGATTTTGAAAGGCTCCGGAGCTTGTGGCTCGCTCCATCCTTCGAGAGACTTGAGGAGTAGGGTGAAGTGGGCGAGCAGAAGGCCTTTCAGCCCGAGGGAGCGCGCATCATTGTGTAGGTGATAAAGATGGCAAGCTTCGTCCAGGGTCGAACGCAGCGGGGTACCCATTGTGGCGTGCAAATTGGTTGCGATTCGGCCATGGGGCCGTCCGCGTGGTTGCTCGTCAGCGAGGTGGCAGGATACGTCCTGACCGCCGTACATGAAGACAAGGTTGTAGAAAGGACCGCGCCAAGGTCGCACGCGCTCATAGTGCGGTATGCCGCGCGGAACAATGCAGAGCGACCCAGCGCCAACGCGGAATTTTTCCTCGGGAAATTCAAAGACGGTTTCACCCGAAAGCTGCAGAAAAAGCTCGGGATTGAGATGGAAATGTTTGCCCGGAATAAGGCGCATCATCCCGCGCTGCCGTGCGATGTGGATGGGAATGCGACCCCGGTCGATTTTTCGCATCCAGTCCATCAGGACCGCTTTAATGAGGCGGCGCAATGAGGGTTCATTTCGAACGTGATCTGGTGAAGGAATGGATATCACGGAAAAATCCTATTTTTCTGATCCATTGTCCAAGGAATCGCGATTGCTAGCAAGGGAATTATTCATACAGTAGGGATTATCAATCACTGATAAATCCATGAACGATCCTATTCAGGTAACAGTTTGGAACGAATTCCGTCACGAGAAAACAAATGAAAAAGTCCGGAAAATCTATCCGGACGGCATGCATGCGACCATTGCTGAATTCCTCGGAAGGCAGTCGGATCTAGCGGTTCGCACCGCCACTCTGGATGAGCCAGAGCATGGTCTGACTCAGGAGGTTTTGGATAAAACCGATGTGCTGACTTGGTGGGGGCACATGGCACATCGCGAGGTGAAGGATGAGATCGTTGAGCGTGTGCAGAAGCGCGTCTTGGAGGGCATGGGCCTGATCGTTTTGCACTCGGGCCATTACTCGAAAATCTTCAAACGCATGTTGGGAACAACCTGTTCCTTGAAATGGCGCGAATCAACGGACAAGGAGCGATTCTGGAACGTCATGCCTTCTCATCCAATTGCTGCGGGTATCGGCGATTATTTCGAAATTCCGCGTGAGGAAATGTATGGCGAACCCTTCGGCATTCCCACGCCGGACGAGTTGATTTTCATTTCGTGGTTTACAGGGGGCGAGGTCTTTCGTAGCGGGGCAACCTGGACGCGGGGGCATGGCCGCATCTTTTACTTCCGCCCCGGACATGAAACTTATCCGACCTATCACCAAAAGGAAGTGCAGCAGGTGATCACGAATGCGGTGCGTTGGGCGAAGCCGACTGTTTGCATTCCCGATATCTGTCCGAAGACGAAACCGATTGAATTTCTTCCCGCGGAATAATGGATTCTACGAACATGAAAAAACTTCGAGTTGGCATCGTCGGCCTCGGCATGGGACGTGGTCATATTACGGGCTATCAAACCCATCCCGAGGCAGAAGTGGTGGCGATAGCAGATAGCGATCCGGTGCGGTTGGCAAAAGTTGGGGACGAATTCAACGTGCTGCAGCGCTATACGGTGGCAGAGGATATGATCCGCAAGGAGAAGCTCGATGTGGTGAGCATCTGCACTCCGAACAAATACCATAAGCCGTTGACCATTCTTGCGCTCAAGGAAGGGGCTCACGTGCTTTGCGAGAAGCCGATGGCCATGAATGCCCGCGAGGCGCGGGAGATGCTGGCGCAGGCGAAGAAGTCGAAGCGCCGGATCATGATCAATTTTTCCTACCGCTTCAATGACCAGAGTTTTTCGTTAAAGAAGCAGGTGGAAGCGGGAGTTCTTGGCGAGGTTTATTTCGGTCGCACTGTCTGGCATCGCCGACGCGGTCTTCCGGGTTTTGGCGGCTGGTTTGGTATCAAGGAATTTTCCGGCGGTGGTCCGTTGATTGATCTAGGCGTGCATCGTTTGGATCTGGCTTTATGGCTGATGGGTTACCCGAAGCCGACCTGGGTGATGGGGTCCGCATATGATCCGATTGCCAGCGAATTGGCGAAGAAGAGCGGAAAGCGATTCGATGTCGAAGACCTCGCTGCCGGCATGATCAAATTCGAGAACGGTGCGACCTTAATTCTGGAAGCCTCATGGGCTACGAATCAAAAGCATAATGAGTTCATGCAGACGATTCTCATGGGCACGAAGGGCGGTCTTACCCAGCAGAATATAAACGAGAAATATGATTTCGAGGCAGAGTTGCACGTGGAGCGCGAGGGCTGTCAGTTTGACATGAAGCTGCATCCTCCCGTCCCGGCGGCCAAGGGTTCGATGTATCATTTCATCGACTCGATCCTGGCCGACAAGCCCCATATGGCCAGCGGCGAGGAAGGTCTGATCGTAATGGAAATTCTCGATGCGATCTATGAGAGTGCTCAAAAAGGCGCTCCCATTAAGTTGCGTTGAGAAGGGAATGGCTTCCCGCCTCACGCCGTCGCGTAGCGTTTCTTTTTGATAACGCCATCCAGCTTCGGCGGGGGTTGGAAGGCAGGGCTGCTGAGGCGGTCGGACTGCTTGCCGGTCTCGACTTCTTCCAGCAAGTCGGCCACGCTGCCGAGCACGCGCGTTGGTTGGTACACGTAATCGGCCAGGTCTCCAAGGGCGGTGGATCCGGTGAGCACGAGGTAGGCCTGGATGCCAATTTCCACGGCGCCACGAATATCGGTTTCCATCGTATCGCCCACCATGATCACATCCCGCGCCTGGGAATAGGAGGCCATCAGCCGTCGTTGCGCGCGGGTGAACATATAGGGATTCGGTTTGCCGAGATAATAGGGGCGCTGACCGGTACTGGTCTGGAGGAAGGCGGCGAGAGCGCCGGCTCCCGGCCGGGTTTTGTTGCCGCCGGAGGGACACCAGCAATCGGGATTGGTCACGACAAGGCGCGCTCCGCGCTCGATCAATTCATGTGCTTTCGCGATCTTGTCCATGGACGGACTGCCTTCGCCGACCACGACATAATGTGGCGAGATGGAGTCGTTCGGGATCTTTGCCTCCTGCAGTGCGGAAATCAGGCCGCCTTCGCCGAGGACATATGCCGTGCAATTGGGATGGGTTTCGCGCAGGAACTCGGCGGTATTAATCGCTGATGTATAGAAGTGGCGCGGATGTAGATTTTTGAAGCCCAGATGCTTTAGCTTCACGGCGAGATCTTCCGCCGTTGGCATGGAGTTGTTCGTGAGGAATAGAAACGGAATATCTTTTTTCTGGAAGAGTTCAATCAGACGTTCTGCGCCGGGAATGACATGATCGTCACGGTAAATGACGCCATCCATATCGAGAAGAAACGCATTTTGATTAGTGATCATAGGGATACACTTAATCTAGCAGAAAGCCGGTTCGGCGCGAATGCGAAAAAGACGTGATTGCTACCGCGAGGGCAATGCTACCACGATGGGCAGAATTACTTTTCGTCCGGCGTAAAGACCAATGAAGCGGAATTCAGGCAATGCCGCTCTCCGGTGGGAGGCGGACCGTCGGGAAACACGTGTCCGAGGTGCGCTTCGCAACGGGCGCAGACAATCTCCGATCGTTCCATGCCGTGACTGTTATCCATTGCCACAATGATGTGGCTGGGGTCGATGGGCTGGAAAAAGCTTGGCCAGCCGGTGCCGGAATCGAATTTTGCATCGGCACTAAACAGAGGCAGTCCACAGCAGACACAGCTATAAACTCCGGGCTTTTTGTGGTCGTAAAAAACTCCGCAAAAGGGATGCTCGGTTCCTTTTCGGCGCGTGATTTCGTACTGCTCCGGTGTGAGTTGGGCACGCCATTCGGCGTCCGTTTTGGTGATCTTCTCAATAGTCATGGGAATGTGTTTAGTGCAGGTGACAGCCGACGAGGCCATTCTTCTCGAAATAGCGTTGGTGGTATTCTTCCGCCCGATAGAAGGTGGAGGCCGGGACGATCTCAGTCACGATGGGGCGCTTGAACGTGCCGAGCTTCGTATGCCGATCACGCGAGGCTTCCGCGGCCGCTTTTTGTTCGGGTGTATGAGTGAAAATGGCGGAGCGATATTGGCTGCCATGATCCGGACCCTGACTGTTCAGGGTGGTGGGGTCGTGACTCTTCCAAAAGACATTGAGGAGTTCCTCGTAGCTGACTTGAGCGGGATCGTAGAGCACTTCCACCGCCTCGGCATGACCGGTGCGGTCGGTGCAGACGGCTTGATAAGTCGGATTCGGGGTATGTCCTCCGGTATAGCCGACAGCTACATCGGCGACACCCTTCACTTGGCGGAATGTGGCCTCGACGCCCCAGAAGCAGCCTTCGGCAAAGGTGGCCTTATGCATAGGTAAAGTATACTTATAATCCGGGGAATAGCGAATTCAAAAGATTTGCGCGTTAGTATACCGGTAAGTAGAAAGCCTTTGACGGCTGGCCGTGAGTTGCTATTGCTCTTAGCTGTGACGCAATCCGCCATTCATCCCAAGGAGCGCCTGATGCAGGCGGCGCAGACGCTTTTCGCCAAACGAGGCTATCGTGGCACGGGTGTGCAGGATATCGTGGAGTTGGCGGGAGTGACGAAGCCGACGCTCTATTATTATTTTGAGAGCAAGGCCGGGATTTATTTGAAGCTCGTGGAACAAATCTTCGACCTGCGCTTGGATTTGGTAAAGCAAGCGGCCAGTACCGAGGAGTCCATTCAGGGAAAGCTGACTGCAATCATTATTACGCTCATGGAGTACAGCCGCACGCATCATGAGGGGATGCAAATCGCTTATGCGAACATATTCGCGGCACCGGAGGAGGTTCCGAGTGAAGTGCGCGGCTGTCACAAGATCCAGGGCACCTTTGATTTCGTCCATGACCTCATCAAGCAGGGACAGGAGAACGGGGAGCTGGATCCGACTTTCGACAGTTCCCAGCTGACTTCAGCGATTTACGGCCATTTCATTGTGGCGGCCAGCACGCTCTCGCTCAATCCAGAGCGTTGGCAACCGAACTGGGCGGATAACATGGTGAAAATCTTTTTGCAGGGTGCCAGAAATAAATCCGCCGGCTATCCCGCGACCGCCGCCTCGGCTCAGGTTGGAGCCTAGTCAAACGGAGTCGGTCATGAAGCTGTTCCATCCGTTGTCGTTCCTGTCGATGATTATTCATCGGCTGTCCCGGCATGGCTGTGTCGGCATTGGTTTGGGCGTGATACTGGGTGGAGTGGGATTGATTTTGCCGGTTTCTGCAGCGACGGCAGACACGAAGTCGACCGTCGAAACGCGGCGGCCTCCCGCGAGTGTGTTCACGCCGCCGATCGATCCCGCGAAACTGGTCCGGCCAACCGGACCGTTGACGGTGAAGGATTGCTATCAACTGGCGGTGATTCGAAGCGAGACGCTGGGACTGCGTGAGCAGGAGGTCAAGCAAGCGCAGGCGCTATACTGGCAATCGGTGGGGGCCATCCTGCCCAATATTCATCTTCTATCCAGCGAGGGTTTGCAGAACAAGGGTGGCACACCGAGCGGCCCGGCGAGTGGGCGCGACAACGCTTTCTACAGCGCTGTCAATGTGAAACAGCCGATCTTTCGTGGCTTCGGTGATATCTATGCGGCCAGCGCGAGCAAGGCGGATATTGAGACACGCCGTTATGACCGCGAGCGGGCTTTTCAGACACTTTACCTTGATACGGCCACGGTTTACTACCAGATCCTCGGCTATCAATCTGATCTGGAAGTTCTCGCGCAATTGCAGAAATCGCTGGAAGAGCGCATTACGGAACTGGATCGCCGGATCAAGATCGGTCGATCCAAGCGCAGTGAATTATTACTGGCGCAGACCACGCTCGCGCAAACCAAAGTGGCCGTGGAACAGGTCAAAGGCCTGCTCGCGGCAACGAAGGAGATGATGGCGTTTCTCATCGGCTGGCCGGCGTCCCAGATCACGCTGGCACCGGAAGGACCGTTGCCGGCTTCGGAAGCGTTGGAGAATTACCTAACCGAAGCGGGAGTGCGCGCGGATATTCTCGCGCAACTGGCGAATATGCGGGCCGAGACGAAGCGGCTATCTGTCGCACGAGCGGCGCGGTCACTGCAATTTTCATTTGAAGGGAATTACTTCACGGTGCAGGACCCGAAAGCGCCGGGCGACTGGAATATGTTCATCGTTTGCGATCTGCCGCTCTTCGATGGCACCATTGAGCCGCGCATCAGCCAGCAAAAAGCGGTGGTGCGGTCCAGCGAGTTAAGTTTGGAGCAACTCCGTCGCACGACCGACCGCGAAGTGCGTACAGCTTATCTGAATTTCAATACTTCCATCTCTGAATTTGCGCGCCTGAAGGAAACCGAGGAGTTTGCGGCGGAGAATTACGCGGCGCAGATGTCGGATTACCAACTCGGTCGCGTGACCAATCTGGATGTGCTCGATGCCTTGCAGCGGCTGCACACGGCGCGGCGCGACAGCGTGGGAGCCGACGCCGACGCGCGCATCAATCTCGTGCGGTTGCACGTCGCTGCGGGCAAGCTCTCTCCGGGGATTACACCGCAGCCGATGAGCGCAAAGGCGGGCCAGCCATGACGCTTTCCGATCTTTCCATTCGCCGTCCCGTTTTCGCCTGGATGCTCATGTTTGGCATGATCATCTTTGGTGCGTTGGCCCTGGTGAAATTGGGCGTGAGTTTCATGCCCGATGTGGATTTCCCCGTGCTGACTATTAGTGCGAGCTATCCCGGTGCGGCTCCTGAAGTGGTCGAGGCCACCATTGTGGATCGCATCGAGCAGGCGGTGATTTCCATTGAGGGCATCAAGGATGTTTCTTCCAGCATCAAGCAGGGAAGCGCGACAATCACGTTGGAGTTCGACATCAATCGCAACGTCGATGTGGCCTTGCAGGAAGTGCAGGCCAATATCAGCCGGCTTAGATTTCCGGAGTCAGTGGACCCGCCGACGATTACCAAGACCAATCCGGAAGATCAGCCGATTCTCTGGATCGGCGTCAAGAGCACTCGCTCAATTCACGACGTCATCGTCTATGCGGACCTGTTTCTGCGGGATCAATTCCAGATCGTCCCCGGCGTGGGCGAAGTGGTTTTCAGCGGGTTTAGCGAACGCAATTTGCGCGTCTGGGCCGATGACGAAAAGCTCAAAAAGTACGAATTGAGCATTCTCGATTTGCAGAAGGCCATCGAGCGTGAGCATATCGAAATTTCCGCGGGCATCATCGAGAACGATAGAAAGGAATTCAACGTCCGCACCATGGGTGAGGGTCTGACGGCAGAAGACGTTTCCAAGATTCTCATCACCCAGCGCGGTAGCCAGCCCATATACGATGTGGACATTCGCATTGGTGACGTCGCGCGTGTGGAGGATGGCCTCGACGACATGCGCAGTCTCGCCCGCATATCCGGTGAGCGTGGTATTGGCATGGGTTTCAAGAAACAGCGTGGGACCAATGCCGTGGAGGTGGCGCAACGACTCATCGCGAAGATGGATGAGATTAACAAGACGTTGCCACCCGACATTCACATGCAGATCAATTTCGATTCCACCACTTTCATCAAGGAATCGGTGCATGAGACAGAGTTTACGCTGGTCTTGTCGTGTCTTGTCACCGGGCTGGTATGCTGGCTCTTTCTGAGTTCGTGGAGTTCCACATTCAACGTGCTTCTGTCGATTCCGACATCGGTCATCGGCAGCTTCATGGTGATGTATTTCATGGGCTTCACGCTCAACATGTTCACCCTGTTGGCGCTGTCGCTGGCGGTCGGTATCGTGGTGGACGATGCGATCATGGTGCTTGAAAACATCGTGCGTCACGCGGAGTTGGGTAAGAATCGCGTGGCGGCGGCGCGTGACGGTGCCCGCGAAATCACCTTTGCGGCGATAGCCGCTTCGGTAGCGGTGATCGCCATCTTCCTGCCAGTGGCCTTCATGGAAGGCATCATCGGTAAATTCCTTTTCCAATTCGGGGTCACTCTCTGCGCCGCGGTGGCGCTCTCCTTGCTGGAGGCCATTACCCTGACCCCGATGCGTTGCGCGGCGTTTCTCGAAGCGGGCGAACGGCGCGGGCGATTCTCCAAGTGGAGTGATGATCAGTTTGAGCGGCTGTCGAACGTGTATCGCGCGATTCTCGCTCTTTGTCTGAATCACCGCTGGAAGGTGCTTATGGGATCGATCGGGATCTGTCTTCTTTCCTTCTCGCTGATCAGTTTGCTCCGCAAGGAGCTGATTCCGCCGCAGGACCAGAGTATCTTTCTCATTCGCTTCCGGCTGCCCATCGGTTCATCGCTGACCTATACGAGCGAGCAAATGTTGAAAGCGGAAGCGATTATCAAGGCGCGGCCGGATGTTCTGCGCTATTTTGCGGCCGCTGGTTTTGGTGGAGGTTCCGTAGACTCCGGTATCATCTTTGTCACGCTCAAGCCCATGAACGAGCGCAAACAAAAGCAGTTGGAGATCATGGCGGAGGTGCGGCGCGATTTGAAGGCGGCGATCCCTGAGATGACGCCGATCATGCAGGATTTGTCTTTGCGTGGATTCACCGCGCAGCGCGGTCAACCGATCGAATTTAATATCCGCGGACCGGACTGGAAAGTACTGGCCGAGAAATCCAAGGTCATTCAGGACAAGCTGAATGCCACCGGGCTGGTGCAGGATCTGGATAGCGATTACCGCGTCGGCATGCCGGAGGTGCGGGTGTATCCTGATCGCAAAGCGGCGGCGCTTCGCGGGGTGAGCATGGACGACATTGGCAAGACGATCAATGCGGCCATCGGTGGTGTGCGTCAGAACGAGTTCTCGAATGATGGCCGACGCTATTATGTCCGCTTGCGGCTGGAACCGAACGAGCGTTTGAAGCCGGAGGACATCGAGCGCCTTCAGGTGCGCAATCTCTATGGCGAGTTGGTGAACATGAAGGACATCACCCGCATCGAGGTGCTTTCCACCGTGCAGACCATTACGCGCCGAAACCGTGAGCGTTCGGTGACGATCACGTCGAACATTGCTCGTGGTAAATCCCAAGGGCAGGTGCTCGATGAAGTGGCGAAGATTTGCAAACAGGAATTGCCGCCCGGATATCGCTTTTTCTATAGCGGCGCCTCGGCCACCTATAAGGAATCTAATACCGGATTTCTCGTCGTTCTCGCGATGGGCGTGGTGGTGGCGTATATGGTGCTGGCCTCGCAGTTCAACAGCTTTATCCATCCGGTGACCGTTCTGCTCTCGCTGCCATTCAGTATCAGTGGTGCGTTCATCGCCTTGTTGATCACCGACCAGTCGCTGAATCTTTACAGTCTCATTGGTATCATTCTTCTCATGGGTATCGTGAAAAAGAACGCAATTCTGCTCGTGGAGTTCACAAACAAACAGCGGTACGAGGAAAAACTGGCCGTGCGCGAGGCGTTGCTGATGGCAGGCCAGGTGCGCTTGCGTCCGATCCTGATGACTTCTGCTGCGACGATCGCCGCGGCGATTCCGCCAGCGCTCGCGCTGGGGCCTGGCGCGGAAAGCCGTATTCCGATGGCGATGACCATTCTCGGCGGTGTGTTGATTTCCACGGTCTTCACCCTCGTGGTGGTGCCGTGTTTCTATAGCCTGATGGCGCGACTCGAACGCGCGAACGATTATCAAAGCGCAGTCGAGAAGGAATTCGAGCTGAGCAAGTAGAAGTGGGGTTTAAATAGTACTGATGCCGTCGGTGCCTTTATTGTAGGGCGCAATACAATCGCGCCCTACAGAAAACCCTCGCAGTCGACGGCTATCATAAATCAAACGGCGCGGGCGTAGGAAGCCATCCGGATTCCTACGCGATCAGTTCGTGAAGAGACAGCTCTCGAAGCCTTTTTGCAGGGCAGCGCGGTCGAGGTTCTGACCGATGAAAACGATCCGACTTTGGCGTTTTTCCGATTCACCCCACGGGGCTTGCGGGCGACCATCGAAGAGCATGTGGACGCCCTGAAAGACGAACTTGCGCGGTTGACCCTCGATATTGAGGATGCCTTTCATGCGGAAGATGTCGCCGCCTTTTTCGCGGAGAAGTTTGCCCATCCAGTGGTCGATCTTGTTGATGTCGAGCGGACGGTCGAGCGTGAAGCCGACGGAGCTGACGGAGTCGTTGTGGGTATGGGCGGTTTCGTCCAGCACCTTGGGATCGAATTCGAATTTCTTGTTCAAGTCGAACGCGCCCGCACCGAAAATTTTCTCCGGCTCGATGGCGGCGTCCTTCGTGCGGTAGTAGCGGGCGAAACCGTTGATGCCTTTGAGGCGCTGTTCGAGATCGTCGAGTTCGGCGGGCGAAACGAGATCGGTTTTGTTGAGCAGTACAATATCCGCGAATCCGATTTGTTTGCGGCATTCGACATCTTTTTCCAAGTGCTGGAGGACGTGCTTGGTGTCGACCATCGTGACGATCGCATCAATGGAAAAGCGGGTCTGCAATTCTTCGTCGGCGTAGAAAGTCTGGATCACGGGGCCGGGATCGGCGAGACCGGTGGTCTCGATGAGTACCGCGTCGAGCGGGGTTTTGCGGCGCAGGAGTTTGCCGAGAATGCGGAGCAAGTCGCCACGGACGGAGCAGCAGATGCAGCCGTTGTTCATCTCGAAGAGTTCTTCGTCCGAGTTGATCACGAGATCGTGATCGATGCCGATTTCGCCGTACTCGTTTTCGATGACGGCGATTTTCTTGCCGTGATTTTCGGTGAGGAGACGGTTGAGTAGGGTGGTTTTGCCGCTGCCGAGAAAGCCGGTGAGAATAGTGACGGGAGTGGGTTTATTCATGGACGCAGTTTGAGTTAAAAGGTGAGTATAGCACGCAATCGCTTATTGATAAAATTTCTTTTGCAAGTGATTTGCGTAGAGGTTTTAAGTCTCAATAATCTCCACGGGACAATCTGGCAGCATGGCCATGAAGGCTTTGCCGTAGGTCTTGGTGAGAATGCGGTTGTCGAGGATGACGATGATGCCCTTGTCCTGTTTCGTGCGGATGAGGCGGCCGATGCCCTGACGGAATTTCAGAATCGCTTCGGGCAGGGAGTACTCGCGGAAGGCGTCGCCGCCGCGCGCGGTGATGCGTTCGAGTTTGGCCTCGATGAGCGGATGATCTGGGACGGCGAAGGGGAGGCGCGTGAGGATGACATTGCTGAGCGCTTCGCCGGGGACGTCGACGCCCTGCCAGAAACTGTCCGTGCCGAAGAGCACGCAGTTCTTGCCCGTCTTGAATTTCTCCAGCATGCGGTGGCGCGGCATGCTGCCACCCTGCGCGAGAAAGGTCATGCCGGAGGTGGTGAAGAACATCTCCAGCGTGGCGGAAAGATTTTTCAAGCTCTGGTAACTGGTGAACAAAACAAAGGCGCGGCCCTTAGTGAGCCTGGTGAAATGCTTGATCCAGTGTGCGAGCGCGTCCTCGTATGGTTGCTTGCTGGCGGGTTCCGGCATGGTCTTCGGGATGTAGACCTTCATCTGGTTCGGGTAATCGAACGGGGAGTCGACCTGAAGCGAGTCCGCCGCTTCACCGCCGATGCGATTCTGGAAATAGCCGAGACCGCGACCCGCCGCGAGCGTGGCGCTGGTCATGATCACTGTTTCGTCGGGGCGGAATAACAGGGTGCGGAGTTGCGCGGCAACTTCCACCGGCGCGGCGCAAAGTTGCAGTGTGCCCGCGCCACGTTCGGAGCGTTCGGCCCAATAAACGTGATCTTCGCGGGTCTGCGAGAGGAATTGACCGAGTCCCACACGGAGCGATTCCACCCGGCGGGCGCTGTCCTGCACTTCGGCTTTGATGTAGTCGTCCTTCGTTTCGCGGGCGATGTCGGCTAGGGCGCGATAGAGTTGGGCCAGCGGTGTGTTCAGCGAATTCTCGACGAGATCGGGCCGCGTGACGCGCAGTTCCTTGGCGCGACCGAAGGTGAGGCGTTGTTCCAGTCCGGCGAAGAACGCTTCGCATTCCTCCTCGACCTGCGTGACCTGCTGGACAAGCGCGCCTTGACGCAGAATCTGGAGCAGACCCTTTTGCGATTTGGGATTGTAGAGACGATGGAGCAAACGACGGATACCGCCGTGGGAGAGATCAAGACCGAGGTGGCGGGCGGCGACGTTTTCCAGCGTGTGGGCTTCGTCGAAAACCACGAAGTCGTTCGCGAAAAGAAAGCCGCGCTCCTCTTTGTCCGCGTCGTCCTCGGCTCCGGCGAGGAAGTTGAAAAAGAGAGAGTGATTGATCACGAGCACGCGGGCCTCTTCGGCGCGTTTGCGGGCCTGCTGGTAGAAGCAGCGCGGGTCGTTGCCGCAGGTGCGGGGTGTGCATTGATGAGGCTCGCTGCAGACGTGGCTCCAGACTTTGTAATCGGGCGGTGTGTCGAAATCCGAAAGCGTGCCGTCCTTGGTCTGCAGGCTCCACTCCCAGATGCGCTTGAGTTCGGCGGCTTCCGCGCTGACGAAGAGTTCACCCGGTTGTGACATGGCGCGTTCGAGGCGTCGCGGGCAGAGGTAATTCTGGCGGCCCTTGAGGAGTGTGGCGGTGAATTCCTCGTCCACCAGCTTTTGGACGATCGGGATGTCCTTGTAGAAAAGCTGTTCCTGCAGGTTGATCGTGTGGGTGGAGATGACCGCCTTGCGCGAGTGTTGCCCCGCGAAGAGTATGGATGGCATCAGGTAGGCGAGGCTCTTGCCGACGCCGGTGCCGGCTTCGACGAGCAGGTGGGTGCGGTTTTCCAACGCGCGGGCGACGGCGGCGGCCATTTCCTGTTGCTGGGGGCGGAACTCGAAGTTCTTGGCCGAGGCCATGACGCCCTGCTCGGAAAAGATGTGGTGAATCTCTTTTTCGAGAGAAGAGGAAAAACGATCAAGAGGGGCAATCATGGGCGAAGGGGAATCTTACTGTTCCATGCGCGAGAATCCACTGAAAATCTTCAGAGGTTCAGCAAGAGCCGCACCTTCCCGCAGGGCTATAAGATATTGAGGGCACTGCGGGTACTGAGTTTTTTTGATCATTCGCGTTCAATGGCTCGGAATTGCAATGGGAATTGAGACTTTGATTGCAGGATGCGTGCGTCTCGGTTTTCCTGTTTGATAGACAAATCAATAAATCGTGGTTTATGCTGAGTCGTTAGGAACTCAGATTTGTAAGTCAATATGGCTACCCGCACAACCAAGAAGCTCGATATCGTTTTTGAGGAACTGGAGCGTCGCATCCTTGAGAAGAAATGGAAGGTCGGTGATCAGATTCCGACTGAGGCCGAGTTAACGGTGGAGTTTGATTGCAGCCGTAGCACTGTGGGCAAGGCCATTGCGCGGCTGGAGCATGGCGGGCTTGTTGCTCGTCGCACCCGTGCGGGCACACACGTGATCAGCAATACGAAGATCAATGCCGTCCCGCCGCCGCTGCTCAATGCCTTCGCTTTTGTCTATCCCAGCAACCAGCACGAAGGTGTGTGGCGCACAGTCCGGGGTTTTCAGGAGGCCGCTCATGAGCTGGAGCGCCGTGCGCTCCTGATGTCGACCGGTGCGAATGTGGAGAAGGAGATGGAAATTGTCTCGCGATTGGGAGAATTTGATATCAAAGGGGCGGTCGTGTTCCCGATGCGGATCGATCAACAAAGTCATCCCCGTTATAGTGAAATGATCGCAAATTGCCCCTTTCCACTCGTGCTGGTGGAAGTGAACCTTCCTGAGTCCGGACGTCCGGCGGTGGTGGTGGACGGTTTCGATGCAGGCTATGTGATGACCCGGCATCTGCTGGATCGTGGGCTGAAGAAGATCGGTTTCTTGGCCAACTACGCATGGGTTGCGACCACGCGGGACAAGTATCAGGGCTATCGCCGCGCCATGGCCGAGGCAGGGATAGAGGATGTGGGGGTGTTATCTCTGTTGGAGCCGGAGATGCGGCCGAGCTATGATGATCCGTTGCGCGAGCCGACCGAGCTGGCGGCGACCTATCTGGAAACACGCTCGGAGGTGGAGGGTGTGGTGTGTTCGAGCGATTTTCTTGCGCTCGGATTATTGAAGGCGGCTGAGGTGAATGGTTTGCGGGTGCCGGAGGACTTGAAGGTGGTGGGGATCGATGATTTCGTACTTGCTGCAGATGCGGGTCTCACGACGTATCGCATTCCCTATGAGGAAATTGGAAATAGGGCGTGTCAGATTTTGAATGACATAAATCATGGCCGGGGTTCCGCAGGAGAACTTCATCTGCGCGGGCAATTGGTCGTGCGACGGACTTCGTAGAGCCTTCTTGGGGCTGTCTGGCATCAATCCACAAGAGAGGTTCGTCCGGGGGACGGGCCAGCCATTTTTCGCATAAGTTAGTTCTTATTCATAAGCGACTTAAGCCGAAATCCTGATTATGAGATTGCTACGTTGCCGGTTTGGTTTTATATTTGTCTGACAAATAGAAGCCTTTCTTTTCCTCTCATTTTCCCCATGAAAACTTCCCCTGCGCTGGTTTTGGAACGGCCGTATCAGGCCTCGTATCGTGAAATTGAACTGACCTCGATGACGCCGGACACGATCCTGTGCCGCACGACGTTGAGCGCGATCAGTTCCGGCACCGACATGAAAACGTGGCGAGGCCAGCAGCACCCGGAGCAGTGTTGGTATCCGCTCGTGCCGGGTTATGAAAGCGTGGGCGTGGTGGAGCAGGTGGGGCCGGAGGCGAAGACCAGTTTGAAGCCGGGCGACCGGGTCATGATCAACGAGTGCCGCCAGTTCGCGAATGTCTGCGCGGCGTGGGGCGGCAGCGTGAAGTATGTGCTGAAGAATTCAGTTACTGCGCCATCGCCGTTCGATTACATGGTGAAGATACCGGACAACGTGTCCGACCGCGACGCGGTGCTGGCGTACCTCGCGTGTGTGGCGTTGAAGGGTGCGAAGCGGCTGACGTATCGTCCCAATGAAGCCATTCTCATCGTGGGCGCGGGCATGGTCGGATTGAGCGCAGCGCAGATTGTCAAAATCCTGAATCCTTCCGCGAAGGTGATCGTGATCGACCGCTCCGCGTTCCGTTGCGAGATCGCACGGCACTATGCGGATCACGTTTTCCTCGCAGATGGCACCGAAGTGGCCAAGCTTGTTGAGGCCACAGACGGCAAGAAAGCCGACAAGATCATCGAATGCAGCGGTCATTCGGAAGTCGTGGGCACACTGCACAAATACCTCAAGGACGGTGGTTGGGCGCACGACGACGAGCCCGGTCACATCCATTTGCAGGGTGATTATCCCGAGCCGGTCACGCTCGATTCGTGGCATCGCTGGTTCACGAAGAATTGCACCGTCACGATGACGTGCGCGCTCGGGCCGGGGACGAAGGAGCAGATTTTGCAGTGGATGAGCGAAGGGAAATTCAACACGACGCATCTGCCCACGGAGCTGTGGAAGGCGGAGCAAGGTCACGAGGCGTTCACGTACAAACAATCCAAGGGCGACGCGGTGTTCAAGGTGTTGCTGGAGTGGAGCTGATCATGCAATTCGGCAGCGCTGCGTGGGGCTTTCGCGAAACCCCGTTGGAGCAGCAACTCGCCATCACGCGGGAGCTGGGACTTTCGTTTTTAGAGCTTGGTGTGGCGGGTCACGAGAATGATTTCTTGCAGGTGGACGCGACGGCGGAGCAGATCACCCGGGTGGGCGAGCTGTTTACACGGTACGGCGTGTCGTTGCGGGCGGTGTCGACCGGTAACGATTTCACACAAGCCGACGAGTCCGCCTGCAAGACGGATTTGGAAAAAATCATGCGCGTGACGGCGTTGGCGGAGGCGCTGGGTGCCCGGACACTGCGCATCTTCGCGGGATTCAGTCCGGCGGAAGAGGTGACCGGGGCGCGCTGGAAACGGATGGTGTCGTGCCTGAACGAAGCAGTTGAACATGCGTCGCGGCACGGTGTGACTCTCGCGGTGGAAACGCACGGCGGAGTGAAATCGGTTCCGGGTGGCATTGCGCATTTTCACAGCACCTCGACGAAGCCGGAATTATTGACGCGTTGGCTAGGCGAGGTGTCACCGAAGGCGCGGCTGTTGTTTGATCCGGCGAATCTCGGCGCGGTGGGGATGAACGAAACCGAAATCCTCGCGCTCTATCGTCAACTGCAATCGCAGATCGCGGTGTTTCATCTGAAGGATTTCAAGCGGGTCAACCCGACGGCGATTCAACCATGTGCGTGCGGCGAGGGGATGCTCGACTGGTCGCAACTGATGGCCGGATTTCGCGCGTTCGAGGGTATCGGTTTTCTCGAGTACGAAATGACTGCCGACATCGTGGACGGATTGAAGCGAACGCTTAAAGCGATTGCGTAAACGAGAGGTTTGATGCTCACGCCGGAACTTCGCCTCATTCATTTGCAGTTAACCAAGCACTGCAATTTGCGCTGCTCGTTTTGCGGGCAGTGGGGCGAACACGGCTACATGAAGGAATCGTCTGCGGACGATCTCACGACGGCGCAATGGCTCGACGTGGTGGCGCAGGCGGCGGCATATCGCGCGGAGACCGGCATTGCGCCGCAGTTCATCCTGTGGGGCGGCGAACCGCTTGCGAGCCCGGCTTTTCCGGCGGTGAGCGCGGCCTTGCGCGAAGCGGGCTTCACGACAGCATTGATTACCAATGGCGTGCTGATCGAAAAGCATCTCAACTCGATCAACCGCACGATCGATACGGTTTATATTTCGCTTGATGGACCTCCCGAAGTGCACGAGCGCGTGCGCGGCGCGAAGGGAATCTGGCAGCGGATCGAACGCGGCTTGGCGGGGTTAGACCCTGCGAAGGTGATGCGGGTCTGCTTGTTCACGCTCTGCGGCGAGAACTGGCGCGAAGCGGTGACGTTTCCACACCGCTTGGGATCGCTCGGTTTCGACCGCGTGATTTATCAAAACCTGATCTATTGCACGAGCGCGCAGGCGGACGATTACCGCCGGTGGATGCGGGAGAGTTTCGCGCAGTCCGCGCCCCGGTTGGATTCGTGGATCAGCGATGCGCCGGAACCGTGGGTGGCGGAGTTGCCCGGCGTGGTGTCTGCCTTGGAGGAAAAGATCCGCGCGGGCTCGTATCCGCTCGAAGTGCAGCTTTATCCCGGCGAGTTGAACGCGGGGAATATCGCGCAGTGGTACGACTCGTCCGTGCCTCTCAAGAAGACGCGTCTGCCGTGCGTGATGCCGTTCCGGCACTTGCAAATCAATCACGATGGGCAGACCCATTTTTGCGTGGACTTCAACGACTTCACGCTCGGTAGCGTGCGGGAGCATTCCGTGCTCGAACTTTTTACCAATGACCGCGCGCGCCGTTTCCGCACCGAGGGGGCAACCTGCAACAGTCTCTGCGCGCGGTGCCCCTGGTACTACAACGACTCGCTCGCGGTCGATCAGCGCTAAAACATTTTATGCAAAAACCACAAATCATCTACATGCCGCATGCGAATATCCAATATTCGCAGCTCGCCCCGGAAAAACGCCAGTGGGTCATGAAAAACTCGTACGAGAAACTCTTCGATCTCGTGCTGAGCGGACCCTACAAAATCGCCTTCGAAGCGTCGGGCAAGACGATCGAGGAGATCGCCCTGCAAGCGCCCGAGGTGTTGGAAAAATTGAAGCAGCTCGTTGCGGAAAAGAAGCTGGAGCCGGTCTCATCGCCGTACATCCATTTCATGCTTTCGAATATCCCCACCGAAATCACGCTCGACTCGCTGCGCTACGCGCTCGACATCTGGGAGAAGTACGTCGGCGTGCGGCCCGAGACCGGATGGAACCCCGAGTGCGGCTGGGCGTCGTACGTGCCGGACCTGTACCAGAAGGCGGGCTTCAAGACGCTCGTGATGGATGCTGATTCGCTGCTATTGTCGTTCGAAGAAATTCGTCAGGCCACGGGCTTGAAGTACGATATTCAGGGTCACAGCAACAAGAATCACCTTTTCAAAATCGAGGACTATATTCAGGACAAGCCCGACTTCCTGAAGTACATCACCAATCCCTCGAAGACCGAGAGCGGTTTGCAGATGATTTTCCGTTCTGACTGCATGGCCAATCCGATGCTCTGGTTCCTCATGGGCGCGACCGAAGGCATGCGCAAGGAGCCCGTCTCGCTGAAGGAAATCCAGACGTTGCTGGCGAAGTGGAAGACGCGCATCGAACAGAGCGGCTCGTTCATCATGCCTTACGCCGAAGACGCCGAGTACATCGGCACGTCGGCCTACTTCTACGTGAAGCAATTCAATCAGGCGCGCTTCTTCGAGCCGGAACCGCAGAGCGTGACGCGCTTCGGTCAGTTGCTCGATTCCGCCATCGAAGCGGGCTACGAACTTTCCACACCGAGCGAAGTCATCGCCGCGGCGGGTAAGAATGTCTTCGTCAACGAGCACGTCCTCGACATCGAGAACGGTGTCGCGTGGCACGGCGGCACCGCCAAGGCATGGGCGAACACGGAGTACTCGCGCTTGATGGACCCGGTCTGCCAATCGATTCTCAATGGCATCAAGGAAGTCGCGCAGCATGTCGGACTCGACCTCGATACGCTCGATGCGGACCTGTCGACCGCGATGAAGGCCGTGACCAGCGCCTATGTTTCCGATTCGCGTTGGCCGCCACTGCCGACCTCACCGGGGCGGTTCAACGTGCGTGAATCGCTCGATGACATGGTCGTGGCGAACAACGCGCTGCGGGCCGCAATGGTGAAGCGCGGGATCGCGCACAAGCGCAGTTTGTATTCGCCCGAGCTCATGGCGACGCAGATCAAGGCGATCGACGATCAGCTCATGGCGCGGAAATACTTCGGCGAGTAGTTCCGCTTTCGAAAAGCCTCCGGTTACAAGCCGGAGGCTTTTTTTATATGACTGAGCGTGTCAACTCGACCGGGGTTCAAGGTGACGGGATGGACTGTCGCTGGAGTATGACGACATACTCGTAATTAAATATGACTCGCCAGCGTCCGGAATTGATCAGCTTCTGGATATTTTCGTGACGTTTTTGGGCGGTCTCCTGCTTGAATAAGGTTTTGCGCGGGCCGCATTGATCGGCGATTTGATCGACGACGATGTAATCGATTTGATCCGGGCGAACCGTGGTCTCGGCTTGGCGCGCGGCGATCATCTGATCGAAATCGAGGTTGTCCTGTTGCAGGTCGCCCATCACCATGTTGACGCGGTTGGAAAGATAGCCGCTGTGCCGGTGCGGCGCGTAGACGCCGGCCTCGACTGGAATTCTGGCAAATTCGCGGCGCAGTTCGGTGTTCACCTGTTCTTCTCCGTCGCCATGATAACGGGCTTTCATGAGGGCATATTCGTAGACGAAGAAAATGCCGTTGAGGCATAGCACCGCGACCAGGACCCCTTTGCCGATTCGCGTGGAGAGATCCCACCGTCGCAGGAAAGCGATCAGTCCGAGATGGGCCGAGAGAAACACAAACTGAAAGTAATAAGCGTGAATCTGTATGAAGAGCTCATTGTTATTCATCAACCAGAAGAAAGGTACGGGCAACAGCAGGAGCGCGCTCTCCCACGAGGCGAATGCTAAAAAGAGCGCGGGACCGACGGTGTCCAAGGCCCGGATCCAGCGCGATACATCGAGCAATTTCCCGAGGACCAATTGCGGATTCGAGAGCATCACCTGAAAGAGCTGGAGTGGAGAGCTGGCCCCAATCTCGGAATACTTCGAGCCGAAATTGTTGAACTGCTCGACTGTGCGAAAAGTTGGCATGAGCCAACCCATAGTGAAGACAATCCAGCCGAGCCCGCCGACGAGAGCGAACAAGCCGTAGCGCCGCGTCCAAGGGAAACGCCGGGGGCTGAGGAGCCACGCGACGCCCAGCGCGGCATAGGTGATGGCGGCGAGTTCCCCGCAGGAAACGGAGAAAAAAAAGCAGAGCCAGTATGCGAGCGGGTGATTCTTTAGGTAAAAGTAGTAGGCCCAAAAGAGCGCGGGCAGAATCCACGGTTCCGGATGCAGCGGGATGATGCAGAGATTGGCGAGCATGGGGTTGAGTAATGCCGCGATCGCGATGAGGCAGGCCGTGAAGGGGTCCTTCAGGATTTCCTTTGCAACGAAATAGACCGGGAATACGAGACTCAGGGCACCGACATTTTGCAGGATATAGAAAAAATCGGTGGAGGGGATCAGTGCATAAATCGCCGCGAGGAGCACGAAAATGAAATGGCTGTGAATGCCGAGAATATGGGGGCCACAGTAAGCGGTGCAACGGAACCAGTGACCATGCAGGATATTCACTATGGCGCTTTGCGAAGCGGCGGTATCGCAGGCCACGCCGCGGAAATTCTGATAAATCTGGAGAGTCAGATGACTCGCTACGGCGGCGGAGAGAATCCACAGCACAGTGAGCACGAGCAGGTAAAGCGGTTCCCCGCTTAACTGGAAACGTGGCGCGCGAGGATTCCGGAGATTCATGCCGTAGCATTCAAGCAGAAGGAATTTTATCCAGCAAGGCAGCTCGCTAAAACGACTTTCCGCCCTTGGTATCCAGACGGTGAGTGACGGGCTTTTCCTGCTCGGCGGTCATGGGCGGGAGCGCGGGCAGGGAATCGTTGCGGTACTGGGTCATTTCAAGGGTGCACCGTTCGCGCAGTTGCTCCCAGCGCGGCCACTCGGGAATCGATTCTCCCGCCGCGATCTGGCGGAGCAAACTTTTCCACTCCACGACGAGGCGGTCGATGTCGCCACGGCTGACATGTTCGCTCTCGGCATTGGCCGGGACGTATTTTTTCGCGCGAAGCGTGCGGACAATTTCCTCGCCACCGGTGCCGTAATTAACCGGGATGCCATCCATGAGAAATCCCTCATAGGAGAATTTCTTGTAAGCTTTCTGGCACGTCATGGCAAGACGACCGCCCCAGCGCGCCTCCGTGCCGCAGAAGCGGTCACCGGCCACGAGATTGGCGAGATCGTCGATTAATTCTTCGATGGGGTAGTGTTCGTCTTCGAGGCCCGCGATCACGCCAAGTCCTTCCGGCCCGAGGAACTGGCTCATCACTTGACCGCGACGCGTGACGGCGAGTTCGCGATCGAGAATACCGACGCGGTTCCAGAGCCAGAGCAGCGTCGGCTGGGTGTCGAGCTGCAGACATTCCTCGCGATGCGGACAGGTCAGGCAAAACGGTGCGGGATTTTTCTCGCGACGCACGAGTCTCGCGCGGCCGGTATCCGTGCGCAATCCGCACGGGAGTTTTTCGCCAAACAATCGCGAGGACGCTTCAACGCCGAGTAGAATGGGTTCTTCCGTGAAGAGCCTTTTTTGAAAAGCGGCAGCGGCGTCGGCAATCGGTTTTCCCGCGACGAGTTCGCGTAGGAGCGGTCGCCACGGTAGCGGTGTGTTGCGCCGCAGGGCGCGGGTGCGGGCCTGACCGAGGCGCGGGGAATTGTCGGTGACGAGGACGTAGCCCTGATCGTCGAGTCCACGACGACCGGCGCGGCCAAACATTTGCAGGAGTTCGGAGGGGGTGACTTCGCGCGGCGCGCCGCCAACGTTGTATTGCGTGCCGGTGACGAGCACGGAGCGGAGGGAGAAGTTGATGCCTGCGCTGAGTCCGAGCGTGGCGACGACGATGCGGAGTTGGCCGGATTTCGCGAGCGGTTCGACGAGTCCAGCGCGTTGCAGATAGGAAAGGCCGCTGTGATGAAATGCGATGCGTTGGCGCAGCAGCTTGGCCAGTGCGGGACCGGCGGCTTGCTCTTGAAGTCCGCTGAGCGGCAGAGGATTGGGGCAGGGGATTTGAGCCGCGGCCTCGAGCGCGATTTTTTCTGCGGCCTTGCGGTGTGGAGCGAAAACAAGAACGGGGCCGAAGTCCTCGCGCAACGCGGCGGCGAGTCGGCGGGTCCAGTATCCCTGGATTTTATCCGGCACACGGCGCGACGCGGAATCGATCTCCATTTCCTCGAGTGGGACAGGGCGCTCTTTTTGTTCGATGAGCACCGCCTTGCGACCGAGGGTATCCAGCCAGCGCAAGGCGGAGCTGGGATTGGCCACGCTGCCGGAGAGGAGCAGTAATTGGGTCGTGAGCGGGAGTGTCATCACGACGCCTTCATAGTGATTGCCCCGCAGCGGGTCGCCGAGCCATTGATATTCATCGATGACGTAGAGCGAGACATTGCGCGGGGATTGCTGCGCTTCGAGCGTGGCGACGATGAGCGGCGCCCCGGCGTTCAGGACGAGATCGCCGGTGGTGATGCCGACGTTCCAGCCCTTGCGGGTCCACTCTGCGAATTTGTCATTCGCGAGCGCGCGGGTGGGAACGGTGAAGATGACCTGCCCCGTGCTGCTGCGGCGCTGGGTGAAGTATTGCTCGAAGATGAAGGTTTTACCGGCACCGGTGGGAGCCTGCACAATGACGTCCTGACCCGCGACGAGGGCACGAATCGCCTCGGCCTGCCAGGTGTCGGGCAGGCGAAGTTGTTGAAACGCGTCGAGGGTCGGCATCGTACCAAGATAGCGTCAGGCGGGAGAGATTGCCAATTTCCAATTGGGAAGGGCGGAGCAGGAGTCGATTATCGGCTCCAAGATTGAGTGCCGCTACGCTGTCTTGGAAATGCCCTTGAGTTGCTTGAGGCTGTCGCGGAGTTGGGCGGCGGTCTCGTAATCCTCGCGTTCCACGGCGGCAGCGAGAGCCTTCTCGAGACGAATTTGCTCGTTTTCCGGCGAGGCCTTTTGCAGGTCCTTCTCCCAGTTTTCGAGAAAATGGATTTCCTGGCTTTGCTCGATCAGATCTGTGCGATCCATTCGCTCGTAGAAGGCGCGAATCTCGCGAATGCCCGCCGTGACGTGCGCCAATGCCTGCGCGGTGGCCTGTTGCTCGAGGGCATGCTGGGCGCGGGCGCGGGTGAGCATCATGAGTCCGTACGGGCGGAATTGCTGGAAGAGCCAAGCGAGCGGCTTTGTCTCGGCGTATTGTTCGACGAAGTCGAAGAGATCGAGATTACGGCGCGTGTCGCGGATCACGCGGACCCAGTCGCCGAGTTGGAAGAGCGCGAGGTAACGGTGGTAATATTGAACCGCTTCCTGTTGCAGTTTGGCGCAATCTTCCGCGTCGAGCGTGAAGCGGGGTTCGTCCGATTCCTTTTCCATGAAGTCGCGGGCGAGCGACTGGTACATGTGAAAAAGCGATTCGTGTCCCATCGGGCGCGTGCCGTCGGGGCGACCATCGAGTTCCATCTGGAGCAGACCCATGTCGAGGCGCAACTGGATCTTGGGATAGCCATCGTCGCCCGTGATCTGGCGAACGGTGACTTGTCCGGGTACGAATTCCCATCCTTCGAAAATGGGACCGAGATCTTGACTCATAGGATGATCTTATCTCAACGCGTGGCTTTGAAAAGTCAATGGATGAGTGGAACTCATCTTCTTATGGGTTCCCTGAGGCAATCTTATGACGTGATTGCATGGATTGACAGTCTAGAATCGTGCTCTTTAATCGAACCTCATGAAGCTTCGTTCTTTTGCATGGCTCTTGGTCCTGGGTTTGGTAGTTCCGCTGCAGGCGGAAATCAAACCGGCGTCGATGTTTAGCGATCATATGGTGCTGCAGCGCAACCTGCCCATCCCGATCTGGGGCACGGCGGCTCCGGGCGAAACCGTGACGGTCACCTTGGGCGCGGACAAGCAGGCCTTGAAGGCGGGGCCCGATGGCAAATGGATGGTGCGCTTGGCGCCGCAACCGGCCACGATCAATTTGACGCTCACGATTGAAGGTTCCGCCACCGCCACACCGGTCGTTTTCAAGGATGTGCTGATCGGCGAGGTCTGGGTGTGCTCAGGCCAGTCGAATATGGAATTTCCCGTGGCGCGGGCGCTGAACGGACTCAAGGAAGCGAGCGAGGCCAATTATCCTCAACTGCGCCTGTTTCAAGTGGATCATGTGACGCCGAGTGCGCCGCAAACTTCCGTGGCGGGTCAATGGCGGGTTTGTAATCCGGCCACCATCAAGACCTTTTCGGCCGTCGGATATTTCTTTGGCCGCGAATTGCAGTCGTATTTAAACGTGCCGGTGGGGTTGATTCATACCTCGTGGGGTGGCACGCCTGCGGAAGCCTGGACGCGCCTGGGTGTGCTGCAGGCCGATCCGGACTACGCGGAAATCGTGAAGCGCCGCGCGCAGGTTTTCTCGCCGGAGTACGCCGCCAAGCAGGAGGAGTTCAAAAAGATCTCGGAGAATTGGACCAAGCAGATTGATCAGTTGCTGACCGCTCCGGGCAAGCCGGGTGTGGATTGGTTCAAATCGGACGCAGTACTGAAGGATTGGCAGCCGATCGAGGCTTCGGGGACGTGGGAGGTCAAGGCGAACCTGAAAATGGACGGCGTGGTCTGGTATCGCAAGGTGGTCGAAGTTCCCGCGGAGATGGCGAGTCAGGAGACAACCTTGTCCCTCGGTGCGGTGGACGATCTCGATTTCACGTGGGTGAACGGGACTCTCGTCGGTCACACGGGCAAGGATACACCGTCCTTTTGGATGGTCTCGCGCTTCTACAAAGTGCCGGCCGGAACACTGAAGCCGGGGCCGAACGTCATCATGGTGCGCGTGATCGATCACGGCGGTGGTGGGGGCTTGGTGGGGTTGCCTGGCGAAATGACTTTGTCGACAGCATCCGGAGCTTCGATTTCTCTGGCGGGTACGTGGCAGTATTGGATCGAGAAAAATCTCGGTCTGCGGCCGGAGATGTTGGGCAAGTTGCAAAACACAGCGAGCGTGCTGTACGATGGCATGATCGCACCGATTATTCCTTACGGCATTCGCGGAGCGATCTGGTATCAGGGCGAGTCCAATGCGAGCCGCGCGTGGCAGTATCGCAAACTTTTCCCCGACATGATCCGCAATTGGCGGCAGGATTGGGGGCAGGGCGATTTCCCTTTCTACTTCGTTCAATTGGCGAATTTCAGGAAGCGTCTGGCCGAACCCGCCGAGAGCGACTGGCCGGAATTGCGGGAAGCGCAGTTGAAGACTCTCTCGCTACCGAACACCGGTATGGCCGTCACGATCGATATTGGCGACGGGGATGACATCCACCCGATCAATAAGCAGGACGTGGGCAAGCGGTTGGCGCTTTGGGCGCTGGCGCAGGACTATGGCGTCAAAGTGCCGGACGGTTTCCTCGGCACGCTGCCGGTGCTGAAGTCGCACTTCCAGAAGCCGATCGTGCATTCCGGTCCGCTCTACAAGTCCATGAAAGTGGAGGGGGCGACGGTGCGCCTTGCCTTCACTCACGTGGGCGGTGGATTGAAGATCAAGGGCAATGGCCCGCTCAAGGGTTTCGCCGTGGCGGGTGCCGACAAGAAGTTTGTCTGGGCCGAGGCGCGTCTTTCTGACAATACGGTGGTCGTGCGCAATGTGAATGTCCCGAATCCGGTGGCGGTTCGCTACAACTGGGCGGATAATCCAGAGGGGAATCTTTATAATGCGGAAGGATTACCCGCGAGCCCGTTCCGCACGGATGACTGGCCTGGTATCACCGATAGCAAACGCTAGAAATCGGACTGCACAATTTGCGGCAGCGGGTGGTCCGCTGCCGTTTTTTTGTCTGGTACGGCGTTGAGAATTCGACAAATTGAATCATGATGAAAACCGAGTTTCGTTTCCCGAAGAAATTCGTCTGGGGCGTCGCTGCGGCGGCCACCCAGATCGAAGGCGCTGCATTTGAAGATGGAAAGGGGGAATCGATCTGGGATCGTTTTCCCAGCACCGGAAAGGTGATCAATAACGATACGCCTGCCGTGGCGTGCGATCACTATCATCTCTACAAAAAAGATTTCGCCCTCATGCGCAAGCTGGGCGTGAAGAATTACCGTCTCTCGGTGGCGTGGCCGCGCATTTATCCGAACGGCGACGGCGCAGTGAACCCGAAGGGCCTCGCTTTCTATGACCGCCTCATCGACGCAATGCTCAAGGAGGGAATCACGCCGTGGGTGACGTTGTTCCATTGGGACTTGCCACAGGCACTGGAAGATCGCGGCGGCTGGCGCAGTCGGATCGTACCGGAAGCTTTCGCCACATACGCCGATACGGTGGTGGCGACACTCGGCGACCGGGTGAAGAATTGGATCACGCTCAATGAAATCGTTTGCTTTACGACGTTGGCCTACGGCTACGGGGACAAGGCGCCTGGAACCAAGGTCAGTCTAACGACGCTGCGCCAGATTCATCATCACGCGCTGCTTTGCCATGGCGAAGCGGTGCGCGCGGTACGCGAGCACGGTGGTCGTGGCGCGCGGGTGGGCCTGACGGATAATAGCATGCCGTCGGTGCCGGTTACCGAAACTCCCGCCGATATCGCGGCGGCGAAGGCGTGGTTCATCGAAAAGAACGAATACCTGCTGCACCCGATTTATCGCGGGGAATATTCCGCTGCCTATTTAAAACGTTGCGGCGCGGATCGGCCAAAGGTGGAGAAGGGCGATCTGGAGTTGATCAGCCAGCCCACGGATTTCCTGGGTATGAATCTCTACACCGGAACGTTTGTCCGCGCGCCGAAAAAGGCGAAGGATCGGTATGAGGCATTGGATTTTCCGCCGGATTATCCACAGACCTCGTGCCCATGGCTGAAGATCATGCCGCAATCTCTCTATTGGGCGACTCGGTTTGCGCAGGAATGCTACGGTGTGAAGAAAATCTATATCACGGAAAACGGCTGTGGTTACGACAACGAGCCGGTCGTCAATGGCGAGGTGAATGATCTGCATCGCCGGGATTATCTCCGTAATTATTTCAAGGAGATGCATCGCGCCATTGGCGACGGCGTTCCGATCGCGGGCTATTTCCTGTGGTCGTTCATGGATAATTACGAATGGCAGGATGGTTACCTGCGCCGGTTCGGCATCGTGCACGTGGATTACAAAACGCAGAAGCGGACGCCAAAACTCAGCGCCCATTGGTACTCTACGGTCATGCGCGAGAACCGCATTGTGTAATTAGGAAGGGGGCTCTGCCCCCGACCTCTTTCAGACTTGGGTACTCGCTCTTAAAGAATCGCGAGTCGCGGTTTAGCGTCGCCTAAGGCTGCTTGCCGCTTTTGACGTTGGCGAGGGCAAGAGCTTGGGAGCCGGTGGCCTCGAGGACGAGATTGCCGGCCTTATCGAGAAAGAGGCACATGCCGTCGGAGGTGATGCGGGCGCGCAGCAGATCGCGCAAATCGGCGGCGCTCAAGGGAGCGGTGGAGGAACCGCGTTTCACGAGCAGTTGGCCCTTACTATCTTTGGTGAGTGAGGCATGCTGACCTTGGGATTCGAACGAGAGTGATTGACCCGTACTGAGTTTACGCACCAGCGCGGGCAGGAGCACCATGCCGTAATGAAACATCGGCGGTTTGGGCCAGAGTGCTTTCCATTGTTGCTGCTGGGGATCGAAGGAAACCCAAGCTTCCTGCAGCAAATCGGGGTCCACGGCCATACCAGTCAGGGACAGGGCCGTCATTGCCATGCCGTTGATCGCTTCCGGGGCTTGTTTTAGGGACGCGGGGAGTCGCACGATGAGGCGTCCCACGAAATTGGTGGGCATTAGTCGCGCTTCATTCGTGGTGGCAGAAAAAGAAGGGGTCAGCCGGGCGGGTTCGGGAGCGGCGGGTGAGGAGAGGGGGGCGACATCTGTCGATGCCGCAGGAGACAGGGCTGTTGCCAGTCCGATTATGCTCCATCCGAGTAAAAATGAAACCTTCATTGGAAGGGTTATAAGATGATCTTGTGCTAGTTTTTACGGTTTTCTATAGAGTGTCAATGCAATAGTCGCCTACTGCGTGACAAGGTGATCGACCTCAACGACATGAAAATTGAGGAGTTTGATCAAGAATTAGTCAAACTTTCACTGAAAAAACGTGAATGAAGTATGGCTTATCGTAAACCGTGGAGAAGTTGGGTGAGTCGTTCGATTGGTAAACCCACCACATTTGTGCGGGACCCGCGAATGGTTTTTACGATCTCCGCGCCTTTTTCCTGCAGTGCATAGGCCCCGGCTTTGTCGAGGACGTGGACCGCTTTCAGGTAGCGGGCGATGCGGACGGCACTCAAGGCGCAAAAGGTGACTTCTGTGCGCTCGACGAATCCGTAAGGGCGTGCCGATTTCGGCAGAAGAACGATAACGGCCGTGAGTACCTCATGGGTGCGGCCGCTCAGTTTCTTCAGGAAGGAGGCAGCCTGTCGCTGGTGTTTCGGTTTGCCGAGAATGTGAGTGCCCAAGGCGACCACGGTATCGGCGGCCAGGATGCGCTGGCCGGGATATTGCTGGGCGGCGGCGCGGGCTTTGCGCAGGGCGTTGCGCCAGGCGAACTCGGCGGGGGTCATGCCGTGGGGTTGGTCGGGAGAGATTTCGGGAGTGTTCAGGATGGCGACTTGATGGGGGATCCGGGCTTTTTCGAGAAGTTCGCGACGTCGGGGTGAGCCACTGGCGAGAATTAATTTGGTATTCATGGGTTGGATTCCTTCTTTTAAGAGGAATGGCAGGACGGGCCGGAGCGACATCGGGTAACGTACCAAAGGAACGAGTCTGGGCCAAGCCTTGTTTAGCTAGGCTAAAGTCTTGCTATGTTAAGCATTCCTGTTTTATGCTAAAATAAGTTGTGATTATACGTGATACTCATTTTCAGGCCAATGGCTCAGAAGCTGTCGTGCAAGAGGCTGTAGTAACCTCTGAAGCCCGCCCAGCGGGCCCGATCGGGCACTCGCAGCGGCGGGATCATGTGCTCGGCTTGGTTGTTTTTCTGTTGGCCGTGATCTTTTATGTGGGTAATGCCTCGCAGCCGGTTATTTTCGACGATAACGAAGGGCTTTATGCCGGGGCGGTTCGGGAGATGACTCAGCGCGGGGATTGGTTGCTGCCGACCAATAATGGTCTGCCGCGTATCCAGAAACCGCCGCTCACCTATTGGACCATGCTGGGTTCCGTCTCGCTATTCGGGATGAATGAGTGGGCCATCCGTCTACCGAATGCGATTTTCACGGCGGCATGGATCTATGTGACCTTTTTGATCGGCTTGCGTTTGCGTGATGCGGCGCATGGCATGTTGGCGGCGGGGATTCTGGCCACAATGATTGGGGTCTTTGTTTTCACTCATTTGGTGCAGCCGGAGCCGTTTCTGGCCACGTTCATCAGTTTGTCTGTTTATGCCGTGATCGCGGCATTGCAGGAACCGGGACGGCAGCGGGGTTGGTACCTGCTCGCCTGGGTGAGCCTCGCGCTGGGGGCATTATCGAAGGGGCTTCATGGAGCGGTCTGGCCCATCACCATCGTGTTGACGGCGATGGTGCTCCTGCCATCGCGCCGGGCGGCATTGAAGGGATTCTTCCACTGGAGCGGGCCCGTGGTTTTTCTGGCCCTCGTGGCGCCATGGTATTTGTACATGGAAGCACGGTTGCCGGGATTTTTGCAGGCGCATTTCCTGCGTGAGCAGGTCAGTGCGGCGATTGATGGCCGATTTGATCGCGAGACCCTGTCGATTCCGATCTGGATGTTCTACGCGCAGCACGGCATCTTCTTCTCCCCATGGGTGCTCTTTGCGCCGGCCGCATTCGCGGCGTGGCGGCAATTTCCCAAGAACAAGCACAAGAACCGACCGTGGGAACTGCTCTGGTTGTGGATTGCGGTCACCTTTCTCACGCTGAGCTTTTCCAATTTGCAGGACTACTACGCCATGACCTCGTGGGGCGTGGCGGCATTGTGGCTGGCGGCGGCGTTTCACCCCGAAGCGCGTGTCTCCCGCTGGTTTTATTTCACGCCATGCCTGATTCTCGTGGTGGCAGGAATCGGCCTGTTGGTCTTTTCCTTTTTCTTTAAGGACGTTCTTGCCCAAGGATCGAATCACATTGCGCCTATTGCGGAGCGCGATACTTTTGCCAACGCATTGGGAGGCATTTCGCTCGGCGCCTGGCAGGAATTCCTGCCGCTCATGAGAACTGCGGGGGTAGCGCTTGTACTGGGTGGGGGTGGAGCCTTGGCGTGGTGCAGTCGCGCGCGGTCTTCGCGTGCGACGGCTTGTGCGATCCTGACATTGACGATGGTGGTTTTGTGCAGTCTGGCGACGGTCGGATTCCGCATCATGGGACCGAATTTCTCCCTTGCTGAGGCAGCCCGGGCAATCAATGTCGTAGCGACTCCAGAGTCGATGATCGTCTGCGAAGGCGCCCCGCATCAATCTTCCAGCCTGCTCTTCTACCTCGATCACCGGGTACACTGGGTCAACGCACCGAGTCAGCGCGAATTCGCCGTTCGCGTGCTGAAACAGGGACAGGAACTCTATTTGAATGAGGAGTCTTTTCTCAGGGAGTGGGAATCGCCACGGCAAGTTTTTTTCATTGTAGAGGATACCCATCTCGCTGCGTGGAAGGATAAGCTGTCCCGCCGCACATCCGCGATCCGGGTGCTCTATCATAACGGAACACGTAACGTGCTCGTGAATCAGTAGTAGTGATTTTTCTGAGAGTCTCAGTTCCGCATTTCCAAACCTCCCGGAATCTGTCTTAATGGAGGTAGCAGAATCGGCTTGTCTGCTCTCTCTCCAAACCCCTCTCCACCTCATGGATTTCGACTCCATCGCCAGCAAGGTCGACCGCTTCCTCTACCGGAAGCTTTTCAAGAAGCTCACGCCGGAAGACCTCAAGCTGGCCGAGACGTGGAGCCTCAATGTCATCCGCAAGAATCATCCTGAATGGGGCGAAGAACAGGTGCGCCGCTACTACGATAATTTGCTGAAAGTCCGCACCTACGCCGTCGACGAGTGGGGACGGCGGTTGAATTAACGCGTGCGCTATTGACTCTTCCGGTACTCCACCAACTCGCGGACGGAGACCATCGGGATGCGGTGGGTGAGTGAGAAGTCGATCACTTGCTGGCCGCGAGCCATGGTGCCGTCCGCATTCATGAGTTCGCACAGGACCCCATAGGGTTTCAGTCCCGCGAGACGCATGAGATCGACTGTGGCCTCGGTGTGACCGGGACGTTCGAGCACGCCGCCGGGTCGGGCGCGGAGCGGAAAGATGTGGCCGGGACGGCTGAGATCGGTCGGCTTGGCGTCATCGGCAATGGCCGCGCGGACGGTTTGCAGGCGGTCGCGAGCGGAGACGCCCGTGGTGACTCCCGTCGCAGCCTCAATGGAAACCGTAAAGGCGGTTTGATAGCGGCTTGAGTTCTTTTCGACCATCGGTGGCAGATCGAGCGCACACGCCTTGGCATCGGGCAGGCAGAGGCAGACGATGCCACTGCATTCGCGAATGAGGAGCGCCATTTGTGCTTCGGTGAGGAGTTCCGCGGAATAGATGAGATCCGCTTCGTTCTCGCGGCTTTCGTCATCGGAGACGAGAACTCCTTGCCGGGATTGGAGTGCTTGCAGGGCGAGGAGGACGCGGGATTTGGCGGAGGAAGACGGATTCATGAGGAGAGGCTTTCTTTTTCGAGCCATCCAGAATCAAGGGTGAGCGGGGTGGTGTCAATCTCCGGCTGCAACGTCCGTTTTACTGTCCTGTAGAAAACCGGTGGACTCCACCTGTCGAGCCGGACAATATTATTTCCATTCTATGATCTTCCTGGGAATTGATTGCGGCACGCAGAGCACAAAAGTTATCGCGCTGGATGATCAAACGGGCGAAATTCTTGCGCACGCGTCGAAGGCTTACGGCCTGATCGAGGGACTTCCGCCTGGCCATCTGGAGCAGCATCCGCGCGACTGGTCGGAAGCGATGGACGAGTCGATCACGAAAGTGGTGGCGCAATTGGGCGCGCGGCGCGGGGAGATCGCGGGCATCGGCGTGTCGGGTCAGCAACACGGTTTTGTCGCGCTCGACGCGGCGGGGCAGGTGATTCGTCCTGCGAAGCTCTGGTGCGATACGTCGACCGTAGCGCAATGCGACGAAATTCGTGCGCGCTTTGGCGGTACGGCGGAGCTGATAAAACTCCTTGGCAACGATATGCTGCCAGGATTCACCGCGCCGAAGATTCTCTGGTTGAAGCAAAACGAACCGGACAATTTCCGTAAACTCGATCAGGTTTTGTTGCCGCACGATTACCTGAATTTTTATCTCACCGGAAACTATACGATGGAATACGGTGATGCGTCTGGTTCCGCGTTGATGGACGTGCGGACGCGGACGTGGTGTCGACCCGTCGTGGATTTCATTGATGCTTCGCTCGCCGCAAAATTACCTCCGCTGCGCTCGTCGCAGAAAGCCGCTGGCGTGCTCAAAAAGGAACTCGCTACGAAATGGGGACTGAAGGACGACGTCATCGTCAGTGCCGGCGGCGGTGACAACATGATGGGGGCGATTGGCACCGGCAATGCGCGCGCCGGATGCGTCACGGCGAGCCTCGGCACGTCGGGCACCATCTATGCCTATTCCGAAAAGCCAGTGATCGATCCCGAGGGAGAGATCGCGGCGTTTTGCGACAGCACGGACGCGTGGCTGCCGCTGCTCTGCACGATGAATGTCACCGTGGCCACCGAACTCGTGGGCAAGTTGCTGGCGATGGATCATGCCGCTATGGATCAGGCGGTGCGTTCGGTTCCGGCGGGCGCAGAGGGCTTGCTCTTTCTGCCGTACCTGAATGGCGAACGGACGCCGAATCTGCCGAATGGGTCCGGCGTGTTGCATGGGATCGCCCCGCATAACTTCACGCCCGCGCATCTGGCGCGTGCGGTGATGGAAGGGGCCACGCTTGGTCTCGCGTATGGGTTGCAGCGACTGCGCGCGCTCGGGATCATGCCTTCGGAAATCCGGCTCACTGGCGGCGGCAGCAAGAGCGCGGTGTGGCGACAACTCTGCGCCGATGTGTTTGGCTGTCGCGTGGTGACGTTGAAGAGCTCGGAAGGCGCGGCTCTGGGCGGAGCGATTCAGACTCTCGCGCTTGTGCGACCGGAAAAGACGGTGGCCCAATGGGCGGAGTCTCTCGCGCAGCCGAACGAGGCGGAGGCGGTGACGCCGCAATCGGGTGGATTCGATTATACCGAATTGCTGGATAAGCAGACGCACCTGATGCGAACTTTACGCGCCGAGAAGTTTCTTTGACTTTTGCATTTTGACTTCTTGGTCTAGCTTTCGAAGAGATGTCAGATCCTTATTACCAATGCCAGCGGTGCACGAATTGTTGTCGTTGGCCCGGAACGGTCGCCTTGGCGGAAGGGGAGGTTGAGCGCATCGCGGCGTTTTTGAAGCTCGAAGTGGATGACTTCATCAATCGCTATACCGATCTGTTGCCGAATCGCAACGGACTGACCCTAATTTCCCGGCCCAATCACGAATGCATTTTTCTCGACGGACGAGACTGTGCTATTCAGGCGGTGAAGCCGTCGCAATGTTCCGGATTTCCGAATACGTGGAATTTTCCCGGCTGGCGCGAGGTATGCGAGGCCATTCCGGTGGAACGGCCCGCCTCGAACGGTGGCGGTTCTGCGGCGTCTCTGTAAAAATTCTGTGGTAATCTGCGGAATCCCGGCCTTATTGTATTCCTTCACCCATGCAGCGGTTTGATTACATCGTCATTGGCAGTGGCATCGCCGGGCTGATCTATGCCCATAAAATCGCGGAGCACGGCACCGTGGCGATCATCACCAAAAAGGGCCGCGCGGATTCCAATACCAATTACGCGCAAGGCGGCATCGCCTGCGTGATGTCCTCGGAGGATTCCTACGATCTCCATGTGCGCGACACGCTCGAAGCGGGCGCGGGACTGTGCAAGGAATCGATTGTCCGCCAGATCGTGCAGGAGGGACCCGAGCGCATCAAGGAATTGATCGCGTTGGGCATGAGCTTCACGGAGCGGACGAACGGCCAAAGTGGTGAACTCGATCTCGGCAAGGAGGGCGGTCATTCCAAGCGGCGCATCCTGCATGCGGGGGATATCACGGGTCGCGAAATTGAACGGGCGCTACTTGCTGCGACGGCGGAGCATCCGCGTATCACCATTTTTGAAAATCACGTTGCAGTCGATCTCATCACCAAGGCGAAGCTCGGTTTCACCACGGAGAATCGCTGTCTCGGCGTTTACGTCCTGAACAAAGTTTCAAACGAGGTCGAAACTTTTGCCGCGTCGCACATCCTGCTGGCGAGTGGCGGTTGCGGTAAAACGTACCTCTACACCACGAATCCCGATATTGCGACCGGCGACGGCGTGGCGATGGCTTACCGCGCCGGGGTGCCGGTGGCGAACATGGAGTTCATTCAGTTTCATCCGACGTGCCTGTTTCATCCCGAGGCGAAATCCTTTCTCATCAGCGAAGCCGTGCGCGGAGAGGGAGCGGTGCTGGTCAATGCCGAGGGCAAGCGATTCATGGATGGCTACCATCCGCTCAAGTCGCTCGCGCCGCGCGACATCGTGGCCCGCGCCATTGACTCGGAGATGAAGAAGACCGGTGCGAAGTGCGTTTACCTCGACATCACGCACCACAAGGAGGAATTCCTCCGCGAACGGTTCCCGAATATTTTCGAGACGTTGCTCAAACTCGGCGTCAACATGGCCACGCAGCGCATCCCCGTGGTCCCGGCGGCGCATTATCAATGCGGCGGCGTGGTGACGGACATCGATGGCCGCACTGCCTTGCCCGGACTATGGGCTGTAGGCGAAGTGGCCTGCACCGGTCTGCACGGAGCGAACCGGCTGGCGAGCAATTCGTTGTTGGAGGCGCTCGTGATTGCGCACCGTGCGAGCCAGATGGTAACAAAGGAGCCGGTAAAACCGTGTCGTTTGAAGATACCGGAGTGGGAGCGCGGTCTGGCGCATGATCCGGATGAATTGGTCGTGATTTATCACAACTGGCACGAAATTCGACAGATGATGTGGGATTACGTCGGCATCGTGCGCACGACAAAACGTCTGCGGCGAGCGGCGGCCCGCTTGCGGTTGCTGCACAGCGAGGTGCAGGATTTTTACTGGAACTACACACTCACGGCGGATTTAATCGAGTTGCGCAATCTCGTGCTCGTCGCGTCGATCATTGTTGACTCTGCGCTCGCGCGTCAGGAGAGCCGAGGGCTGCACTATACTCTTGATTATCCGAGTCCGGATGAATTTCGCACGCCGATCGATACGATTTTAACGAACGTGGGTTAGGTCTCTGTTCCCTTGATGATTAGTGAGACGGTGTAAATTTTTAGTTAATATATTAAATGAAAGCTTGGTCTCGATGTAATCTGAAGGATGTGGGACATCGCGCTGGAGTCACGGCAGCCACGGCATCCTTGGCCTTGCGGGGGGGGGCGCGGATTCCGCCCGTCACGCGTAGAAAAGTGCAGCGGGCCGCCAAGGCGCTGGGATATCTTCCCGATCCAGTATTGTCGGCATTGATTGCACGTCGCGATGAAGGGCGCGTGCTGCGGGTGTATGCGAATCTCGCCGCGCTCGTGGATGATCGCTGGTTCGAGGCGGGCGGAAAGCCACGCTGGATGGAAATTTGTCTCGCAGCGATGCAGCGTGCCTGCACACAACTCGGATATCATCTGGAGGTGATCCACATTCAGCGCGACTTGGCTCCCAGTTCTCATCCGGATCGGATTTTGCAGGCGCGGGGCATTCGACATTGCTGGGTGACCAGTGACTTTTCTTGTCCCAATAATTGGGGCCGGTCACATTCCATTTTTTCAGATCGACGGTCGTACCGCTGAAGTCGTCATTGAAGGTCTGCACCCAATCGCCTTCGACCGGCGGACGCTGGCCCAGCCATTCCGGCAACATGGCCGGGAACGGCGCGCGGGCCAGAATCGATTCTACAACCAGCGAGACAGGCCTTTCAGCGGCCTGCACCGAAATGGTGACACCCGAGACGGCATCGTTAGTGAGGTGATTGCCGCAGGTCTTGTCGCCGTTCCAGATGCGGGCGCTGATGTAGGGAATTACAACCTCCTGCGTGGCGCCGGGCGGAATTGGGCGGAGACGATATGATCCGTCGCGCCGGTGCGACTTTCGGCGTGAAAGCCGGGCGTCACGGGCTTGTCGCTGTTATTCCGCACGCTTAACACCAGGCTCAGGCTGTCGCGCAAATCCCAACATCCGATCTCGGGCCGAAAAGTCACGGACGCTTCGGTGCTCGATTTCGGAAAGGTCAATTTCAGCGCGGGTGCGGGAGTCGAGAGAAACTCCGCGAGTGCGCCGCCGCGCCGATCCAGTTGTTTCGTCGAGTCAATCGTCACCCCATCGCCGAGGAGGATGCCACCTCTCGGCTTGATGCGAATCGAGCGGCGATCGACGGCCGGTTTTTCGCCCGTTGTTCCGGAGGCGAGGAGCGATTCGATGCGGATCGTTTGCGGTTTGTCGGAGGCACCCGTGAAGAGCAGGAGTTGGACGATGGCATCGGGCTTGAGTGGCGCCGGTTTGCCGTAGGAATAACCGAAGTAGACTTTGACGACTCCCGATGCGCCCGGCTTGAGATGAATTGATTCGGCGTTGGTCGCGCGGTTCGGCCAGACACCGTCATTATCGAGCCGGAGCGAGACCGTCGTAACAACATCCCCTGTATTGACCACCGTCGCTTCTACATGGCCGTATGCCGAGAGATCCCACGCGGAGCCCGTTTCGGGTTTGAGCGTCACGCCGGGATATTTTTTCGTGCCCGGAAGAATGCTCATCCGCCACGCGGGCAGGACCGCAGTATTGTCGCGCGTCACGGTGATCTGCGCGGAATTGGCACGAACCGTTTTTCCGCGCCTTCGGTGATGGGAGTATTCAGTGCAAGCGACGCGGGCGATTCTGCGTGGAGGGAAGCCAGCGCGAGAAATCCGAGCAAGGTGAGGGACGCCGCGCGACGGATCTTCATGGTCCAGATGTAGCGAGCCGTGAAGTACGGTGCGAGAGAGAAAATCAGGTGCCATGCCGGGCGTCTCCGTAATCGAAGAAGCGTTTTGGGTGCGACGGATCTCGCGGCTTGCGCCGGTAGTGCAGCGGGCTTTGACCGACGAGACGTTTGAACCACATCACGAAATGTGCGTCGGATCGGAAGCCGGTTCGATGGGCGATTTCCTTGACCGACAAGGTGCTGCTGGTTTCCAGATTAATCTTCGCTGCTTCCAATCGTCTCCGTTCCCAATACTTGCGTGTGGTTAGGCCGAATTCCCCCACGAAGATGCGGTCCAGATGGGTCAGGCTCAGCCCCCCGGTTTCCGATGCCAGCCAGTCGTGCGGAAACCCGCGATCCACGGGCGCTTCATTCAGGCAGCGAACTGCCCGCATGGCGCGATCATCGCCGGAGTGCAGACGGGTCAGGCTCGCGCCGTGCGTGACGCGCACTTGAAACCACAGTTGTAGCCAGTTGAGGAACAAACCTTGCAGCCGCAAGAAGAGCGGGTAATGGCCGAGCTGCGTCGCGAGCCGGATATCGGCACGCGGCAGGTGGCGGCGGACGAGGCGTTCCATTTTAATCGCCGCGCGTTCCAGTTCAGGATGATCGACTCCCTTCACGACCAGCCCGGCCTTGGTGGCAAAAAGATTTTCGCCCGAGGGCCACTGGCAGAGAAAGTAGACGGAGAGAATACTGATGTCGTGGGAGAAATCCTGGCGAGCGGCCTCGCGCGGCAACATCAGCCACATGCCGGGAGTCGCTGTGTAGGAGCCCGAGTCGGAAGTGATCTTTACCTGGCCGCGACGCACATACCAGGCCCAATGTCCTTCGGTACGATCCCACGTCACATGCCGGACATCTTCGGGTACCGGGTGATCGTAGATCCAGACCAGCTCGGTCCGCAGATAGGACCATTCATGGAAAGAAAGGATCGGAAGCTTAGGTTGGACCATAATGTTAATAATATTGAATGAAAGAGTTAATTTTACAATGGATTACTTTTGCGACCAAATCCACCCAAGCTTATGCTTTGGTTAACCATTCAACCTCCTGACGGTGCGGTCCATCGGCTGCCCTGGCAGAGGCATCGGAGCTAACCAAAACATGAAACAACAATCCTTAGGCCGGGCGATTCTTCTCGCAGCTATTGGTATCCTGAGTTCCGGGCTGGTCGCATCGGCCCAGGTCATTGACAACGGGACGTTCGAAAATTGGGGAACCCTGACCGGTTCGCCGCCTGCAGGTGTACCGAGCAACTGGTCGTTCACTGGTACGGTGAGTCCGGTGCAGACGGCGGGGCTGGTCTCCGGTTCCAACTATGCGGCGTTGATTCAGCCGGGCGGGCAGATCTACCAGACGATCAGTCCGAATCCGACCAGTTTTAAACTGGATATGACCTTTGCCGCAACGAACCCCGGTTTGACGTCGAGTCGCAGTTTCAATATCACCATCGGGGAGCCTGGTGCCAATCCATCGCTCAATTTCCGGATGGTGGCCGGCAGTGTGGCGGGAATGTTGACCTTGCAGGTGCACAATGGTTCGGCTTGGTCGACTCTCGCGGCGAATGCGTTTCAGTCCTCGGTCTACGATAGCGCGAGCAATACCTTCACGACGTTGAATGCCTACGACCTGAGCCTTGAACTCAATTACGGAACGACCTCCAGCTATTCGCTCAGCTACGGCTTGCATGGCGGGACGATGACGGTGCTTTCGAATCTGACCACCTTCACGGCCGCCAATGCCAATGGGATGAGTACGATCGGCATTGTTGGATCGAGTTCTGCGTCTCCATTCGCGGTGGATAATCTCACCCTGACGGTCATCCCCGAGCCGGGTCGCACGGCGTATTTGATGTGGGGCGGGGCGGTATTAATGTCGATAGCTTACTGGGGGCGTCGGACCTCAGCCGCCCGCGTGGTGTCGACTCGTTTGTAAATGGCGCCGGTCGTGTAGAATTGAACTTATGACGTATCGCGTGTTTGCCTGTACGGCCATTCTCTATTTTGGCGCGGCTTCGGCTGGCTGGGCCCAGAGCAGGCCCGAAGCGTTGGACTCCGTAACGGCACAGACGTTGTGCCTCAGCGAAGAGGGAAAAACCTTGGAGGGCTACTTCCCGATGGGTTTTGTAATGGGGGCGGCGGATTTTCCGCTCGACGCAGGCTTTAGCCTCCGCGACGAGACGTTTCGCTGGCCGCCATTCATCCATGGCACGCCATTTCCGACTACGATTGATGCGACCGATTCGCATGGCTTCCGATACTTCAGTCGGGTACGTGGCGCGGAGGTTCTGGGTGGTTCGCTGGCCCGGGCCGCGAAGGAAGGCAAGCTCTCGATCAAGACACAGAATTACGGCTGGCTGCCGTCGGCTCTGGATGTGAATGGCAAAACCTATCCGCGCGGACTGGTGGACATCTTTAATGCCGCGACGGAAAAATATCTGCTCGATTACGCCGAGGCCAATATCAAGGCCTACGGAGCTGACTCGGCTCATGCCAAGGCCGTTGTCTTGTGGGGATTGGACAATGAATGGGAAGGCGCACCGAATTACGGCACAGATGCTCGGGCGGATTTCGCGCCCTGGCTGCATCGGGCGTATGGGACGGTGGGGGCGCTGAATGCGGCGTGGGGCACAAAGTATGAATCGTTCGACGCGGCGGCACAGGGAAAGCTTCCATCTGCGCAGGACTATGCCGCGCAACCGGCAGCGTTTCTGGACTGGTGGAATTTCCAGACGGAGACCTTCACGACGGTGCTGAGCCGGATTGCCAAGGTGATTCACGAAACGGATCCACAACATCGCGGCGTAGCGCACAAGTCGACGCAGCAAACCATCGAGATGCCTGGAGCGAACCGGGAGCGGACGTTCGATCACGCGGAGTTCGCGGACCGGATGCGCCCCTACTCCGGCGGTTATTACGGAATGGATATCTACGGCAGCGGCGACCGGCAGACGTACGAAGCGAACTTTATCTATAACTGCATTCGGCCAGCGGATCGCTCGGCGGGCTACGGCACGTTTCTCTGCGAGACGAATAATCACGGCGGCCCCGGTCACCAGTTCGCGAGCACGTTTTGGCGCTTACTGGGGAACGGTTTCAAGGCGGTCGATTTCTTCACGCCCGGTTTTGCCGGGGCGAAAGGCGATTGGGCGTCGTTTGGTTTTCTCGATGCGAGCACGGGCAAGCTCCGCGACAAGGCGTTCTACGCCGCGCGCTGGACGAGTATGATTCATCGCACGGAGCGATTCTGGACGGAATCGGCTCCGGCGGAAAAAATGCCGCGCCTGGCGATGGTGCTCCCGCGCCGCGACATTCTGCTTTCGGAACCATCGGGCCGCGACCGCAAGAAGGGCAAGTGGTCCTACCCGGAGAATCACCGCTGGATGATCTTCCGCTGGCTGCGCGAGCAGGGTTACTGGGTCGATGTGATTCCGTATTCGAAACTGCAGCCGTCCTATCTGGCGGCTTATCAGGGACTCCTCCTGATCGGGGCGGAACATCTCACGGCGGGCGAATGCGAAACGATTCGCGCGTATGTGAATGGCGGCGGTGTCTTAGTCGCGGATGAACGACCCGGCTATTACGACGAACATCATCGCGTGGTAAATCGAATGGAGTCGCTGCTCGGGGTGAAATTTAAAGAGGCGGCGCGCGGTCCGCTGAAAGTAAAAACAAGTGACGGGGTATTCACTGGGGCGGGCCGGGTGGAAGTCGATCCCGTCACCGCGAAACCCCTCCTTCATACCACGGACGGAAAACCGGCGGCGCTCGTGCAGACGCAAGGCAAAGGAACGGTGCTCTCGCTTCCTTTCAAACTCGGTTCGTTGATCTCGCAAGCCGCGACAACGGAATGCGTGAACATTCTCATCGACGGCCCCACCGCGGACAGCGAGGAATATCTTCCCACTGCCACGGAGATGAATCTCGGTGCATGGCTCGGCGAGTTGCTCGGCCAGGTGAATCTCAAGCGGGCGTATCAATTCCCCGGCACGGCCAAGGAAGTCTCCGGCAAGATTCGCGTGGAGCAACCGATGATCGACCGGCGCGGCAATGTCGCCGTGGTGATTTCCAACCGCGCTCTGAGTTTGACGCAGGAGATGATTCCGGCCTGCACGCTCGAAGTCACCCTGCCGGGCGGGCCATGGACCTTCGGCTTTTGGGCTCCGGCGGAGCACGATGGCTTGGAGCCGGTGAAAGTGGAACTGGTGGCCGATCAACGGTATCGTCTCTCGCTTCCAGCCATGCCATCGGCGGGCGTACTCTATCTCATGCCCGATCATGCGCCGCTGCTGGGCATCGCGCGATTGGGCGGAGCGAACGAGCCGCGTGCGGTGGACAAGGAGACCTTGCAGGTGAAAGCCGGAGTGCCCTTCAAGGTTTCCGTTCGGCTCGCGAATACAACAGCGGGTGAGTTGACGCCGGGAACGTTGCGTTTGATAACTCGCGCGGGATGGACGGTGACTCCGGCGAGCCAGCCGACTGGTGCCGTGGCGCGCGGCCAATTCAAGGATTACGAATTTGAAGTGACACCCGACCCGGATGACATGCGGTTGACGCCCGATCGTCTCTCGCCCATCGTGGCGCGGTGGAATGATGGCAAGAGTGACGCGGCGATTATCAGTGCGATCGTGGAAGCGGTTCCGGCCCCGGAGAAAACGCGGCGTTTGCTCAGCGATAATGCGAGCTTCCCCGCCAGCTATCCGTATCAACTGAAGACGGGCGCGCAGTATCTGTACCTTGCTCCGATTGCAGCCCAGATTGCGGACCCCGAACGCGACGGCTTCGGCAAAACTTCGGGCCGGTCGTTGCTGAATGGTTTCGCCAGTTTTACCGGCACGCGCGACAGCCAACCGTTCTGGAATAACCGCGGCTGCCACGCGCAATATAAGAGCGCGGCCGTTGAGATCGTGTTTGATTTGCAGGCCAGCCACGAGCTTTCGGATCTGGTGGTCGTAGCGGGCCCCGGTGAGAACAAACCGGTCCGCGTAACGGCGGCGACGAGCGTGGATGGCAAGACGTATGCATCTGCCGGGGAGATGGCCCCCGCGAGACCCCGCCATGAAATGACGTTGAAGTTGAACCATCCCAACGCGCGCTTTGTGCGCGTGAAGGTCGAGTGGTCGCAGCCCGGAGGAACGCTCGACGAAGTGGAGATCTGGGGGAGATAATCACCTGCCATGAAACACACATCCCTTCACTCCCGATTCGCGCAACGCGGCTTCACGTTGATCGAATTGCTGGTGGTAGTGGCCATCATTGCGCTGCTTGCGGGATTAATGTTTCCGGTGCTGACCCGTGGGATTCGTCAGGCGAAGATCAGTCAATCCCTGTCCAATCTGCGGCAAATCGGGATGGTGGCCCAGCAGTTCGCGAATGAGAACAACGGCGTTTATCCCAAGCTGCAGGAAACCATTGTTCCGGGCAATGACGGCACGTGGTTGAGCCAGTTATGGCCGCTGGCCTATCCCTCGAAAAACGGACTTCCCGGTTATGGCGAGAAGCTTCGCGGCACGATTTTCTATACGCCGATGATTGAGCCGACCCCAACCGCGCGTACCTTTGGCTGGAACGCGGTGTTGGAATCCGCCGGGAATTTTCCGAGTCGAAAGTACGGCCTGCTGCCGATTCCTTCGCAAACGGTTCTCGTCGCCGATACGAAAACCAGTTCGACGTTGTACCCGACCACCATCAATGCCCGCAACAATGGCGCGGCCAATGTGCTCTATGCAGATGGTCATGTTGGACAAGTGCTTTCGAATGATATTCCCACGGTCCAGTCGGTCCTGTTCTGGAATGGAAAACCTTAAATGACGGAATGTTGATGAAATCTCCCGAAGTATTGACGTGCGATCTGGCCATCATTGGTGGCGGATTGGCCGGAGTTTGCGCTGCGCTCGCGGCCGCTCGAAATGGTGCGAAGGTGATCCTCGTTCAGGATCGCTCCGTGCTGGGGGGCAATTCCTCCAGCGAAGTGAAGATGCATATCGTCGGCGCGGATTGTCACGGTCATCGTCCCGGCACGCGCGAAACGGGGATCCTCGAGGAGCTGCGACTGGAGGATGCGTGCCGCAATCCGCAGCGGAGTTTCTCGCTCTGGGATTTGTTGCTGTACGAGAAGGTCACGGAGAACCCCAACATTCGGCTGCTGCTCGATTCCCATTGCGATGGCTGCACGACGGAGAAACAGGGCACGCGCGTCCGCATTCTCGAAGCGCACGTGCGGCGTCACGCGACCGAGGAGGAATTCATTCTCCGGGCGCGCTTTTTCGCGGACTGTTCCGGCGATGGCCGCCTCGGTTTCGAGGCGGGCGCGGATTACCGCATGGGGCGCGAAGCGAAGGCCGAATACGGCGAATCGCTGGCGCAGGAACAGGCCGATTCCTACACGCTTGGCAATTCCATTCTCTTCACTGCGCGGCGTTACGAAACACCGCAACCCTTTCTCACGCCCGCTTGGGCGCGGCCTTTCCGCCGCGAGGATTTCAAGCACCGACCCTTCCACGGTTTCGACTACGGTTATTGGTGGGCGGAGTGGGGTGGTACGCTCGACACGATCCGCGATCTCGACACCATACGTCATGAACTCCTCCGCATCGCGCTCGGTATCTGGGGGTACGTGAAGAATTCCGGCGATTGTCCCGAGTCGGCCAACTGGGCGCTCGAATGGGTGGGTGCGCTGCCCGGCAAACGCGAGTCGCGCCGCTTCCTTGGCGATCACGTGCTCACGCAGGACGATTGCCAGAGCGGACGTCTTTTTGAAGACCAAGTGGCCTACGGCGGCTGGTGGCTGGACTTGCACCCGCCCGAGGGCGTTGATGCGCCGGACGAAATGCCCTGCGTGCAACATCATCTCGATCAGCTCTTCACCATTCCGCTACGCGCACTCTATTCCCGAAACGTGGAGAATCTCTTTTTTGCCGGGCGCAACATGAGCGCCACGCACGTCGCCTTCGCCAGCACACGTGTCATGGCCACCTGTGCCGTCATGGGACAAGCGATTGGAACGGCAGCGGCTCTCTTGCGGTCGACGTCGCGGAACGAGTCCATTCGCGAGCTCGCCACACCACAGGCGGTAGACCGCATTCAGCAGACACTGCTGCGCGACGGTGCGTTTCTGCCGGGGTTGCAGAACGAAGAACCGAACGACCTGGCGCTCACGGCCAAGGTTCACGCATCCAGCGAGAAGGAACATCGCGCCGCCTCGCACGTCAGCACAGGACCGGACCGCAGTATCCAATCCAAATGGGGGGCTTGGGCGGTCACGGCCGACAATTGCTGGGAATCGCGCGAGTTGCCTGCCTCGCTCGAACTCACGTTGCGGGAACCGTCCGCGATCCGGGAGATTCATCTCACCTTCTGCTCCGGCTTGCACCGTGAGTTGATTCTCAGCCCAAGTGCCTTTACCAGCGCCAAGACCTTGCGTGGTGCGCAACCCGAAGTAGTGCGGGATTATGTGATTCGCATTGACGGAGATGTCGTCATGACGGTGCAAGGCAATTATTTGCGCAAGCGCGTTCACCATTTGCCGCAGTCTCTGATGGCGCGCACTGTGCAGATCGAAGTTCTAGCGACGAATGGCCATCCCACGGCGCGGATTTTCGAGGTGCGCCTGTACTGAGCGGGGGGAACCTTGAGACGTGAATAAATCTTAATCTTGGGGTTTGCCTTTTTGTATTAGTTAAGTAATCTACATGAGCATGAAACTAATACTGCTCGTTAGCCTATGCGGTTTGTTTGTTTCAACGTCTGCGTCGCACGCGGGAACTTGTTGTACCAGTTCCAAGCCGGACAGTTCTTGCAGCTCCACGGACTACTATATTTTCGAGTGGGCCGAGGGGGAAAAGCCAAAGCTCCCACTTTGGATTCCGGAAGCCTAAAGGTGACCAGACTTTTCAGTTCGGGCTCAACCGTCTAGGTTGGGCTCATGACGTCCATTGAAGCGCTCCTGCAACCGTTTATCGGCTACATGGAGTTGGAAATGTGGGAGGAAGCTCAACAAGAACTAGAGAGTCTGCCTCCCGAGGTTCAATTGCACCCCTCAGTGCAACTGGCGCGATTGGATCTCTTTATCGAGATGCACGCTTGGGAAAACGGCGTAGCGCTCGCAAATTCCCTCTGCACTCAATGGCCTGACGAGCCGGAGTTCTGGATCAAGCGTTCCTATTGCTTGCATGAGCTGCGGCATACACGGGAAGCGAAAGAAGGCTTGCTGGCTGGGCCACCGAAACTACGCCAACAAGCGATCTATTTTTACAATCTGGCCTGCTACGAAGCCCAATTGGGAGATTTGGAGGCAGCGCAGCAGTTACTGATGAAATGCTTCAAGAAAGATGCCCACTATCGAGAGGCATCTCTCAGCGACTCCGATTTGGGCCCACTCTGGCTTTTACTGAAACAGCAGGGACTCTCGCCCGATGCCTGGGTGAAGCGAGGATAAATCGCCCCCCTTTCTTCGTCTTTCGTAAGATCAAACCGGTATCAGTGAACAGACGGTGAATACGATCATGCAAAAGGCCCTGGATTTTGTGTCGATCGTGCATTCCTCCTGAGACTTATAGACTCGTACGATGAGCCTCTGCCCAGTCTCAGAGAGGGAGTTTCTCGACTCGCTACTTGGTTTCAAATTTGCTGGGAAGATGTCATGGAATTTCATCTTCCACCCTGCACGCATACGCGAGATGGTCAGGAACGAAAAGTGGGCTTTGAATTGGAGTTTGCCGGCTTAAACGGTGAGCAAATTGTTCGCGTCGTGACGGATTTATATGGCGGCAATGTCGAGCGTGTGAACCGTTTTTTATATCGCATCAAAGGGACGCATTTGGGCGAGTTCAATGTGGAATTGGATGCGCGGCTTCTCAAAAATCAGGAATACCTCGAATTCATCGGGAAATTCGATATTGAAACCTCTCCCCACGAAGAATGGGAATGGTTGGGCGAGATGGTGGAGGGGATCGCTACCATTGCTGTGCCGTGGGAGGTAGGAGCGCCGCCATTGCCCTTTTCCCGCCTAACGGAAATCGAGGGGCTGCGCCGCGAACTTCAGCTGCACCATGCGCGTGGCACCAAGGTGGGACTTCTTTATGCTTTCGGTTTGCATATTAACATCGAAGCTCCGGACCTTTCGACATCGACGATACTCAAGACGTTGCGCGCGTTTCTGATTTATTATCCGTGGTTGCTGAATGAACTTCATATTGATCCGGCCCGGAGACTGACTTCGTACATTCAGGAATTTCCAGAGGATTATCTGAGTATTGTTCTCGATCCTGCCTACCATCCTTCCGCAACGCTTTTAGTGGAGGATTATTTGCTGCAGAATCCCACACGAAATCGCCCTCTCGATTTGCTGCCGCTTTTTTCTCTTCTCAATGAGCCTCTCGTGCGTGAAAAGGTAAAGGAGGGGGAGTTGATCAAGCAAAGGCCTGCTTTTCATTACCGGCTACCCAACTGTCTGGTTGATATGCCCGACTGGAGGCTCTCTACGGAATGGAATTATTGGGTTGCAATCGAGGAGCTTGCTGCTGACGAAGCGCGATTGGAATCGCTTGGTCGCGAATTGCTCAGCGAAATCGAGAGTTCTCCCATCTTATGGAAATCCATCTGGGCCGATCGATTCCCTCAATTACGCGTAGCGTAAGGAAGGGGTGGCCTCGCATCGGAGTGACCGGTCCTCGCCGTGGTGGCGTAGTGGCCTGGCTTTTTACAGCTTTGGCGATTTACCGGGCAGGAGGGATACCCCGCCGCTTGCAACCGGGGGAGGATCTCGATATTTCTACACTTGATGGATTGGTTTTAGGTGGAGGAGCGGACCTTGATCCGAAGTTTTCCCGAGTTGAAACCTCCACCGAAGTTATCCAGGCGTTTGCCACTGCTTCACGGACGCCGCATCATCGGTTGATGGCATGGATCGCCTTGCCACTGATCTATTTATTAAGACGAATCTTCAGCATAAATGAGATCATTTCACCGGATCTCGAGCGTGACGAATTCGAAATCGCCATTCTTCAAGCGATTTTGGAACAGAGGAAGCCGGTGCTCGGAATTTGTCGCGGAGCGCAGTTGATCAATGCGGTTTTTGGCGGTTCTTTACATCCCGAAATTCGGGGGTTTTACGACGAAACTACCTATGTGCATTCTGTCTTGCGCCGCAAAAAAATCCATATCGCTCCGAATACCCGATTATCTCGACTCTTGCCACGAGGCGCGTATTGGGTGAATTCCCTGCATCATCAAGCCGTTCAGGATGTAGGCCCATTACTCAAAATTTCCGCGCGCGAAAGCAACGGGCTCGCCCAAGCTGTAGAATCGAATGACAACCGATTCATTTTGGGCGTGCAATGGCATCCGGAATTCCTGCCTCACGCTCCTTCCCAGCTAGTGCTTTTCCGTACTTTGGTGAAGGAGGCGCAAAGGCATGGTGACTTAAAGAAAGACTGACATCAGTGAGAAGGGCGGAATGACGAGTGATCCGGATTGCAGCGCATCCGTGGGCGTTTCATATGTGCCAGCACGAATGGTTTTCGCGTTGATGAGGCATGCCTTGGCTCCCGCGAGATTCCATCCATCGGGTAATCTCAATTCACAGGAAATTTCCTGATCGGGATGATCATTCACGAGCAAAAGGAATCGACGGCCTTCCGGCGTCAGAATAGCGGTGCCGTGGAGGTGCGCCAGATCGCTGGGTTCCTTTGTCGTTCTCAGTGGGAAAATGGTCGAGCGGGGACGACAGAGACGGGATAAGGTGCCATAGACCGCATAGGGGTTAAGCGTGGGGATTACTTTCCCATCACTGATTTTCATAATGGCCCAATGGCCATCAATTGTATTGGGATTGAGCAGGCACCAGAAGGCAAAAGCATCAATGCCGAGATTGATACCGCGGATCACACCTTCGGCGACGGTCAAAGTGGCTTCAAACGTCGTAGGGCCCGCTGGATCTCCTTGGCGCCAGCCATAGTAGAAGGAGCCGATTTCACCGGCCCAAAGAGGCTTGCCCCGCTGATGGCAATAACGGGCAATTTTCCCAGAATGTTTATCCATGCCTTCCAGCATGGGAATGGTGGTGCAGACCTCCGGTTTCTGCGGCAGATAGTCCAAGCGCAGTAAATAGTAATGCAAGGTATAAGCATCGACATAGGGATCCAGATCCACGCCGCGAGCCAGCATTTCGAGAGCAGGGAAATTCTCCGCTTCCACATTGTCAGCTCCGATCAGGCCGAGTTCCTCTCGGGGAATTCCCGCCACATCGAGCGCTTCCCGAATTTCCCGGTACATGTCAACGTAGTGTACATACGCATCTGGTTGGTTGTTGAGGGTTTGATACACGCCATAACACAGGGGCTCATTGACTGGATTGAAGTATTTGACCGCGCTCAGTTTCCGTTCACGCACAATATGATGCAAGAAGGGGGCGATAAACTCTCGCGCCAGTGCCCGGTTATCGATTGCGGCGAGTTGATACATTCCCTCGAACTTGAAGGATCCGTCCGTAGGTTCCGGAATCTCGTAGCGAGACGGCAGCAAGAAAGTGTCGAGCAGGATCGTGCAATCCTCGCGAGCCGCCCATTGGGCAATTCGTTCGAGTCGCTGCAAGTGGACGGTGTCAGTGCAGAGTTTTCCTTGCGCATCAATATGCGGATCGGCCGGAATGCCGAATCGTAAAAATCCGGGACGTAGTCGCGTGAGCTCATCGAGCAAGGCTTTCCACCCGGCGGCATCATCGAGTGTTGGATAACAGGGATCATGCAGCGGGTAATAGGCTGGCGGATGGGCGTAATGACCACCCATGCCGAGGAAGTCGAACCAGTTGAAGCCGATGCCGGGGCCAAACTGCCGTTGTGCTCCGGTCCAGAAAAGATTCTGTTTCATAGTGTGTGAGTGTGAGGGGAAGAGGGTTATGGTTTTTCGCCGAGAAGAAGCAGTCCCAGTTTTTTGACGTTCTTGTTGGGATAAATGCCGCCGAATAATCCCAAGCCGGAAGGATCTTTCTGGTCGGCTTCGTCCATGTCATTGACGGCCGCGGCGATGCCGATGGTGGTGCCAGCCTTGGGTGATTCGAGTTGGCCGAGGGTTTTCCAGGGAATGGCAATTTCATAGAAGGTGACTTTGCGGATTTCGTCACGTTTGATGACGATTTTCATCTCTTTCTCCGAAACAGGGCCAAGCGCATAATTGCCGGGTTCAAAACTGAGATGGCGGAACGCTTCTGGTCCGTTTTTTGTCAGGGCAACAGTGAACTCTGACCAGCGCTGCCGGTTTGCATCATCAGCAAGAAGATTGCCGGTGTTCATTTCTTCCTTGTGCGGGTCGAGGTTGATCGACAACTGAATGGAGTCACCTTTCCAAATATTTGTTCCATCAAAGTCCTGACGGTAGAGGTCGTCGGTTACCTCAGCTCCTATGTAGAGAGCTTGTTCGTCCCATTTATAACGCAGCGTGGCGCTGGTGTCCTTGTCTCCACGATAATACTGCGCAGAGCGCATGAGCTGCGGTTTAGCCAGCAGGACGGACGGAGAGGATTGCCAAATGGCAGGATTACCCTCAAGAAGGGGCGGCTTTTCAAATCGCCGCGCCGTCAGAAAGTTCACGGTTGAACTTTGTTGAAAGGTATAACCTGTATCGAGCGTTACGGTGATGGAAGCCTGGTATGTCTTGGAATTATCCAGCGCAAGTGAGGGATAGGCGAACACAAGGGATGTGGCGACTCCTGGGGTGGCTTTGAATTCCTTTGTCTGGGCTGAATTGGCGATGCCGTTAAGTTCCACTTGTACTTTTCCGGCTGCACCTTTTCCCTGCATTTCCTTGAGATCGAAGCCGATTCCTTTGATGCCGTTGACCTCCTCAATTTGTTGAATATGGGTCAATGCCACCGGGGAAAGAATCTGCAGGTTGATGCCATTTACAGCATAGGCACCGAGATCATTATTGGCGCTGATTTTAATGGCGTAGGATCCAGGTCGAACTGCGGCAGGCAGGGAAAGATCAAACGCATACGTCAGGGGAGTCCCCTTTTTGGCGACGATATCTTTGGTTACCAATCCCCAGCCGAGTCGGGAGTCTCCCTCCAGCGCGAGCTTGCCATGCAAAGGTGTTTCCTGGTCGTAGGAGATGCCCCCTCCAATAGTGAGTTTGTCGCCCGGATAGGCTTGCATCGACTTGGAATTGACCTGCAGGACTTTGCCCGCACCAGAGCCCCACAGCGTGGGGGCGACGTCGCGGACATAGAGCGGTTCTGGTCCGAGAGTTAAAGTGATGTTACCTTGTTTCGTAGGCTCTACGCGTTCATTACCCATCCAGTCGTAAACGCGAACCTGCTTGGCGCCGACGGGAATGATGATTTTCTTCGGCTTGGTGCCGTAGTCCCAGAGGGCTAGAACAATATTGCCCGGTTGCTCGAAGGCATAGCCCCAGGCATCGCCTCCAAGCCACTCGATGGCGCCCGCCGATTTGTGACCATCCAGTAAGAGCGTTTGGGCCGCGAAAGCGGGGGCGGCCGGTCGCGGGCCCGCCTTGGCGGGACCCCACGGCACGCCGTCGATTAGATTATAATAGTATCCATAGCCGCGCTGCTCACCGAGGCGGTAATCCACGATGTAGTAAGCGAAATTAAACCGAAAACCTTCACCGAGGGTGATCAGGTTTTGGCGAAGCAAACCTCGTGCATGAACGATGTCCTTGTCAGGATCTTCCTGTGTGGAGTAGCCCTGCTCGGTTCCGACAAACGGAATTTCACGGCCTGCATGTTTACGTACACTTTCTTTTGTGGCTCGAATCGCCGCGATCATTCCGTCGCGTTCAGCTTCAATCGAGAAATAGGGATGCGTGGTGATGACATCCAAATTGCGGCCGGCACCCTGTTTCAAAACTCCGGTGGTTTGCTCGATGTCCTCGGGAACAATTCCCATCGTGAATCCGCCGACGGCGGCTTTGGGATCTACTTCATGCAAGACGCGATAAGCGATTTCAAAAATACGGGCCAACTGCGCGGCTGTACCTTTGTAACCCCAAGGTGTGATCGGCTCCCAGGTAACCTGATAAAGGCGTGAGGATCGGTTGGGGTTTTGCGCCATGTACGCCTGCGCGGCCTGTTTGCAATACTCTGCCCAGGCTTTCTCACCGTCAGGGGTGAGGGCTCCGGTCATGTAGGCAAAGGATTCGGGAATGACGGCCCATGTAGGAGCCGCAAAAAGCGTTGGAAGGGTATACTTTTGCCAGCTTACAGCTTCCTTCGGGCTGGGACTGGCTTTGTAATCTGCGGCTCGAAACTGACCGGCCCGGTTGGGTTCATTTTTGTTCCATTCCAGAGAGCTATCCAAAACCCAGCGGGCACCTAGGTAAGACAAGACTTCGTTTACCCACGGACCAAAGCCGCCTTGCATGCCGAAGAGGGTTTCATTCTCTCCGTAGAGCTTGCGCTTGGAGGGATCCGGCACCACGGCATAGGTGAGAAATCCCTCGGCGCGGCTGCCTAGTGCGCGCAATTTGATATCGTTAGAAAGTTTGGCGTAGACCCGGTAGAAACCCAGCTTCGGTGTGGGAGCTGTTAACTTTTTTACCCAACGGTCGTTGCTGTCTCCCTCGACGGGAATTTCCTTGAAATCGATTTTGGCTCCATGCTCATCAACGATGTCGAGGATCAGTTTGAGCGGGGAGGTTTTGGCAATAGGGCCAGTCACCGTAAAGATCAACTCGACGGCCTCCCCTTCAATAAAAGTGCTGAGAATGGGTTTCGAGGTATCCCCGGTTAACTGCAGAGTTTCGGATTTGGCATTGGAAGCAGAAGGAGGCGTCACGGCCGTGCCACCAGCAGGAGCAGCGCTTTCGGTCAATTCTACATCGGCTATGCCTATGGTGCCGGTTTCGGCGTGATCATGGTAAAAGAATAGGACGATTTTTCGTTGTCCGTTGAGCTCGCTGGCATGAATCGGGTAGCTGTAATCAGCCCAATCTTTTGTTCCACCGGTGATCAGCAGATCCCCGCCCTTAAGGAAACCAACATTCGGAACCATGACGCGCATGCGGGCCGCATTGGCTGGAACGTCATCCAGACGCATGGAGAATTTTAACAGTAAATCCGCATCTGACCCGAGGATCACTTCCTTGGCCAAATAGCGTGGCCCCGGCGCAGCGGTAGGTCCCATGAAAAAGGCCTGGCCCGATGGCCCTTCGCGCCGGACTTTGCCTGGTAGGGGTTTATTTTCCCATTGCTCCCAGAGCCACCCATCGGCTCCTTTGATGAAATCACCGTTTGAGACCAGGTTTTCCGCGGGGCATTTTCCGGGAAGGAAAAACAGTACGAGTACAAGGAGGGGGAGTAGGCAGCGTGGGTGGGGCATTTTTATTTGAGCTAGGGGTTAGAAGTTAATGTCCTGATGATAGATCAGGTGAAACGACACATTTCCCGACGTAGTCACCTGACGTTCAATAAAGGTGCAGCCGCGGCTTTCGCCCGTGGAAACGTAACGGCCATCCTTGCTTTGCAGAATGGATTGGCCGACGCTGTATACCCGGAAGACGTTGGATTGGGTTGTTGCCAGGTCGACGATGTCTTGCAGCCGCAGTTCGGTTGATTCACCTGTATCAGAGAGTCCTTTTACTTCCGCGATCTCACCGCGAAGCGTGTAAATTTTGGAATGCCCCTTGTATTGGGTGACGTCGCCAGCGAGCACGCGATTATAAATGTTTTGCGCGATGTCGAGGTGGGTGCTTCCACCGGGGAAGGAAAGTCCTTTCAGGAGCGCGGCGAGGGGTGTGATTCGGGCAAGGGAAAGAGTGGGTTCGAATGGCTCAATCAAGCCGTTGAGGTTGATTCGTCCATGAATGGAATTGGAGGTGGTGGAGGTAAAGGCTAGCGCGGTATTTCGGTTGGTGGTATTGAGCGGCACGGTGAAGAGGTCGAGCAACGCCCAGTCAGGAAGGCTATTGGCTTTGGTGGGTTGAAAGCGAAGGCTTCGCCAAGAGACGGATCGTGGCTGCGTTCCGGATCCATACTCACCTTGGCTGCCAGTCAGCACACAACCGAGCTCCGCAACAGAATGAACAATGCCGTCGAGATTACCCGTCTTGCCCGCAGGAGGAGGCATGGTGAGCCCATCATCAGTGAGCAGGCCTGAAGTGTTGGTATCTTGCGGTGCCTGCGTATAGACGGAGGGCGAGGGGCTTCCTCCAAGAGTGGAGGCGGAGTTCACCGCGCCAAGTGAGTTGCCGGTGGCGCGCCGCTTCCAGTCGCGGCAGTCGCCATTGATGCGGGGGTCATCGGTTTCCACCGTCGTAATGGCATTGGGCAGCGTGGCGGAAAGGTCGACATCATAGGGAATGATACCGGTATTGCCGTCATAATATCCGGTGATGATGGGGGCTGCATCGATATTGTAGGCAGGGTCGAGATTGGTTTTTGGCAGTAAATACGCTTTCAGATAAAGACGCGAGGGGCGGGACGGCACGCTCCAGGGATAGCGCTGGGAGGGGTTGTAGGTAAACGGAACGGTCACGACGGCATAGCCGCCTGCAGGTAGTGAGGTCGCTGGCAATCCGTTGATCTTGGTATTGGTGGTATCCAATCCCAAGGGAGTTCCAAGTTTGTTGTTGGAATCATACCACGAGATGTTCCAAATCACTTGCACCGCCAGGTTGCTTAAATCGTATGCGGCCAGTCCATAATTGCGCGGGAGATGAATCTCGAGAAAAATTTGGCCGTTGTAGCGAAACGGATCGGCAGGCACCACCGGGGCGGGATTTGGGTCAACGTAGGCACCCATTTCTGTAATATGGACTTGTCGTGAATGACTCGAAAGATCTGTCGAACTATCCCACCAACTCCGGTAGAAGTTGCCGCTGGAATCCAGCATGCCCGTGAGACGTTGCACCATGGACTCGGTCGATTCCTTGGCGCGCACGTAATCAATAATATGAATGGCCAGTTGTGTTGCGAGATACTGCCTGGCTTGAGTCGGATTGGGATAGCTGGCCGTATCGAAAAACTTGGAGCCAAAGCTGCTGCCGGATGGACCTACGGGCCAATCGGTGCGTGCCAGATAATCGGCGACAAGTTTGACCGCCTGGGGCAATTTCGTATACAGGTCAATATTATCCAGCAGCCCCGGGTCGCCAGTATCTGGTTGCTTGAGGATATCAATAAAAGGTTTTCCGCCTGCTAACTTTTGACGCGTGGTGAGCACGATGCGCGGCGCGCCCCAATACGTTTGCTCCGGGTCATGGCTCCAATAGGTGGTAGTGAAACGATTGGTGTTAACGGCGGTCAAAAAATTGGAATCATTTGCGGTGTTGGCGGCACGCACTTCGGACGGTGAATTGAAAAATCGTGTGCCTTGCACAAAGGCGTGAATTTGATCGGCAATGGCAGGATTGGCCGAGATTCCATCTAGTGCTGCCAGATCGATGTTATCCGGCGAGAGGGTTTGAGTTTTGGTGCTGTCCCGTTTGTAGGCGGTGTTCCAGTTGACACGACTGGATTCGGGATCAACCCAAAAACCGTAACGACCGACGATGGGATTGGAATTGCTGAGAGCGAGTGACGTGGTGGTATCGAGAGCGCCATTTTGCCGGACATAGATCCATTTCACTTTCATGGCCACATTCGCCGGATTCACGATCCGGTAACCTTGGGAAGTAAAGCTGGCGAGATTCAAATTGGGATCATCTGCCTGGGTTCCGAGGCCGGAATTCAGAGGGACACTGATGCTGAGCGTTTTCGAGGTGGTAGAGGTGGAGGCATAACCCTGACCCGGTTGGACGGCCCAGGCATAATTGGTGCTGCCACAGAGCGTCCGCAAAAGGGAGGCCGCGTGGTTGACGCCCTGATCCTCGAACATGGCGGCTTTGGCGTGATCCAAAAAATAGCGGGCCGACGTTCGATCGGTGCGCATGCCGACTGCGAGTGCCACGGCGATAATGGCCATGAGCGAAAGCAGTACCAATGTCAGCACGAGAGCGGCTCCCTGCGTTGTGGCAGGGGGGCGTCTCCCGGATGACAGATAGTGTGCAGGCGGTTGTGGCATGGGTGAGTTGTTTCAATCAGATCGTTTAAACATGATCCGCGTCGTATATAGGCGGGCATCTTCCCGGATGGCCTGCGGGAGATTGGAAATGAAATTATTCGGACCGCTGGCATAAAGCGCGGTGATCGGGGTGGTGTCGGTGATGCGCTTGGCTGCGGTGGGGCTGACGAAGGCGATGGATACAACGGCGGCGTTGGGCAGACGCTGTGCGACGCGGGAATCAAATGGCGTGGGCAATGTCAGTGGATTTCCAGAAGCATCCGAAGCTTCAAACGAAATCCACAGGCCGATGATATTTTCAGCCAGCATGCCCTTGTAGTTGGCGGCCTGAAGCCCCGGAGCATTCGCTCCAATGAGCGTATCGGAAATCCACGCAGAGGGCTGGGTGTAGATTTGATAACTTTGCAGATCGGTGGGAGGGACATAATAGCGGCATAATTTCCCTTTGGGATTCGAGGCATTGGACCGATCCCACATCACGAAATAGCCCACAATGGCGATCTCGCTATGACTCGTTTCCGTGGCGATGGAAGATTGCCAGAAAACGGAATCGGGATTGCGGTACGCCGAGGAAACGCCAGGCGGATTTTGTGCGAATTGCAGGCTGAGTTGATTCGTGGGGCTGACCGGAAGGACGGCACCCTGAAGATCGCGGCTCATCATGTGACTGACGGCGCGTAGCGTTTGCAGCGTTTCGGTTTGCGCTCGGCCACGAGTCAATAATCGGGTCGATTGCCCAACGAGGCTGACGAGGATCAATACCAAAAACGCAAGGACGGCGATCGCCGCGAGCACCTCCACAAGCGTGAAAGCATGACGTAAGCGGTTAGTGGAGATTGGCGACAGTTGCATTGAGAATGCGGGTTTGAAAATTGGTGGGTGCGCTGGCTGGCCACTGGAAACTCATTTGGACCGAGGTCAAATTCGTGAGCATCGGATTGCCGATCACCGTTGACGAACAACTGGCGACGCAGCGAAAGAGGGCGGCCGAGGAAGAGGGGAGGGAATTACCCTCGGAGTCGAAGTAGTACGAGTAACTGCTGTTTGTCAGGAGATGAAACGGTTTTTGTGTGAGATCGGCCAGAACATGGCGACTCATTCCAGCAATGGCCGTCTCCTGTTTGGCGGTGAGTCCGGCATTGAAACTGATGGTGAGCAGGGCGAGAAGCGAAACGAGGGCAAAGCTCGTGATTCCCAAGGCCATGATGACTTCAACCAGGCTGAATGATGACGTGACGCCCGGTTTCCGAAAGGAATTCATAAGGCTTACGGCCGTTCGACGATGGCCCGCCCGGTGGAGGGATTAATCAAGATATTGTAGTAATTGGGTGTCCCCTGATTCAGGTAAACCATTTGACCATTATTCACGGTCCCCTCTACAAGTTTGATGTTGGGGAAGGTATTGGAAAGTGCGCCAGCGAGTTGACTATTGGGAAGAAAAACGAGCGTTTTGATTGTTCCGGGTTGAACCGATTTTCCGGCGATCTTGGCGATGGAAGGAAGAGGCGAGACAGTTGGCCACGAGGCGCTATTGGAAGAGTTGAAATCGAAAGCAATACCGGTGGCCAGAAATTTCCACGGAGTCAATTGAGTCCAGTTTGCTGAGGTCGGGGCGGTACCGTCGTTAGGCAAAGCGAATTGATAAAGGGCAAAGGCCTGCTGGCCGTCGGTCGTCTGGGCCAGCACCAAAGCCGTTGCAGAATTTTTGCCAAAGGCATTTTGCTGCGCGAGAACAGCCAAATCTGCGATCGCATTTCCTTCCACCGCGAGGCGGTTATTGGTGCCCTTGAACATAGGAAGGAAGCTGACGGTCATAATAGTGACGATGCAGATAACAACGAGTAATTCGATTAAGCTGAAGCCTTGAGTGGCGTTTGCTTTCGACCTCAACCAAACGATGCGTCCATGATATAGAGCCATAATGGTTTCCGGGATGAATGAACACTACTCTCGCTATTTATGCGGCGCAAATGAGGAGAAAGTTAACCCGTTAACTGCCGAGCCGGTACGGAGTGTGTGACGAAAGAAATGCGGGCCCGCCATTTGGATTTTCTGAGCAGTAGGGGATTGAGTTAACGGCTTAACCATCAAGCCGTTTGTAAGGCGATAGCTCGCAAGAGTATTTGTAGCGTATGAATCAACGACATCTATTGCGACGTCAGTGTCTGGCAAATTGTGACGGGCGAGCTTTGCGCTTGGCCTGCATCCTGTGTGTGGTGTTGTTTCAAACGGCGGTAGCGCAGGTCGTGCTGCCTTATTCAACTACTTTCCCTGATAGCTCCGGTTGGACGACGAGCAATCAAGGGACGCCTGCGTCCTGGTCGGTGGTGGGGGGTGGTTATGAGGCGGTGACGGGACAGTCCACCTTCTTTTCTTTTACGGCTAATAATTCCTCCGTGGCGGTGAGTGGTCTTGGCGCGGCGCTTCCGACGAACAGCTTCGTCGTTAGTACTCATTTCACGATTACATCGGGCACGAATGACTGGCTCTTTGTTGGCTTGGGTGCGCTCGGGAATACGTCCAGCTTTTTTGGTGCTGGTTCGTCTTATCAGGCGCGGATCCGGAATAATGGCGCCATTCAAATCTTTGCCATGAGTGGTTTCGGTGCCACCACTCTGGCGACAGGTGCATTCAGCACTCTCTCGATAGGGACTTCTTATGAACTGCAATTAACCGGGAATTATGATTCATCCGGAAACCTGACGCTTGCCTTCTCGGTGGTGGATTCAGCCCATTCGCTAACGGCGACGACGGTCACAGCCAACATTGCGAGTGCCTCTGTATTTACAGGGAATAATTTTGGACTGACTTCCGAAATTACAAATTCGTCCAACAATCCGGCGGCAACCTTCACGACTGTATTTAGCGACTATTCGGTGGCACTTGTACCGGAGCCGGGTACCTATGCGCTTGTCCTGATAGGGACCGGTTTGATTGTCTGGGCAATGCATCGTCGCAAGCCAAGTCTTTGCTAAAGCGTGAGAGTGGTGGGAGCGTCGCGTGTGATTCAACGCGGCGCAGGGTGATGGGACCGTTGTTTTCACGGTCGTCTTTTGTGGCGAAAACACGACGGCTGGGGCCTCAGTCGTCAGATCAAATCGGACGAAACTCATGGAAAAAAATTGTAGCCGATCTTTTTTTGTAGCTTTAGTCGTCATTACTATTTTTGCTTTTATTGGGGGTGGCTTGAAGGCAGCCCTTTTGAATGGTGATGTGGGAGGTCGGCCCGGCATGGCATTGTATAAGCCCGGAGAGGCCGTTCCATTGATCTTCACGGCCACTGGCGCTGCGGGTACTACACTGAGTGTTACAATTCGCGATGTGAGCGGCGCGGTTGTGCTGACCAATCAATACAATGTTACGAGCGCGAACTGGACTACCACGATTAGCGGCTACAATGCGAAGTTGGGATTCTATCGCGTGTCGGCTCAATTGTCTGATGGGACAACGATTGCATCGGTAGGGTCGCGCGCTCCGCTGCCCGCGGGCACGCCTTCCTTTCTTACCTACTGCATTGTTCCAGACCCGGCGCAACGTCCTGCTCTCAACGAGGATCAGTCTTTCTTTGGAATGCAGGGTGGATTTCTTCCGAGCGTTGGCACCGAAATTTTTGCCTTCCTTGGAGTTCGTTGGGTTCCGGATGGCAGTTGGAGTTGGCATGCCCTTTCGCCGAATTATGCCTCGCCTTATAATGGATCAAGTAATCCTGCGGTCTTTGGTTCCTGGGCTTCGAATGGCGCGGGTGGAGCGTGGACACTCTATAGTATTCCCAATATGACCAAGGATGGGAGGCCCTATGGGGGCGCTCCGGATGTCTATAAATCGGGCACGTTTGCCTACAACACCGGTGCCTTGAACTCGACCTATTATTCCGATTGGCAGACATTCACACGGCGAGTCGTCCAATACTGGCCGACAGTATACCCCTCGCGGACGAAGAAGTATTATGAGATCACCTGGGAACCGATTATTCCCTGGGGTTATAACGGCACGGCTGCGGATTTCGTCACGCTCTATCAACTGGCCTACAATTCCATGAAAGCGCAGGATGCGAATGCGAAGGTAATGGGGCCATGCATGCATATGGAAGCCAGTTCCAATCTTTCCGCGCAATATGCCTTCTTTGACGCGGGCTTGGGGAATTATTTGGATGTTTATTCGGCGCATCCCTACATGGAACAGGATTTGGTGACGGGTACCGACTCTTTCACCGATCCCGAACGGGCGGGACAGCCGGCGCATCTTCAAACGATGAAGCGACGGCTCAAGGTGTATAAAGGCGGAGTGGAAATTCCCATGATCGGCACAGAGCAGGGCTATCGTACTCGCCAGAATATGGATAAGGAATTGCATCAAGCACGACGATTGATCCGGTCCAATCTCATCATGCTGGGCGAGGGGTGGAAAATCAATACGGCCTTCTATTTCGCGGATTATCCCAATACGGATAATATCGATGGAAACAGTTATTGGGACTGGGGATTTTTCTATAATCTCGACACGACCTCCTATGGAGGTTATGGCCCCGGCAAGGTTTCACCCAAACCGGTGGTCGCAGCCTATGCGGCCATGACATTCCTGGTGGAAGGTCGCAAGGCAGTCAATACGGTCAATTGGCTGGGTGATACCACGCGGGGGTATGTCTATGAAAGCTACTCTAATCCCACGGACGAAATGTTGGTGCTGTGGGACTTTGCCAGCACACGATCAATTACCATCAACACCGGAGCGGCATCGGTGGACGTATACGACTGGATGGGAAACAAGCAAACGTTGACGACGAGTGGCGGGAATCTGACGGTGACCATTTCCAATCAACCTCTCTATATCAAGGGTGTCTCGGCGAATCTTTGGGGGAGCGGTCGAACGCTCGTCAATATTGCCGAGCACGCCACTGTCACCACATCGGGGAATTTGAGTGCCAGCACTTCGGGCTCCTTGGCTGTGGATGGGGATAGCCAATCCTACGAGAGCCGCTGGGTGTCGACATCCGATTCCAATGCCAAGTGGCTCCAGATCAATCTGGGGGGCACATATACAATCAGCGGCGTGAGATTCTGGACTGGGCAGTATCAGGAGGGATGGCGGGCGAATCTCTACCAACTTCCGTTGTCTTCATATCGCATCCAGCGATGGACGGGCAGCGCTTGGTCGGACCTTGTCACGCGAAGCAGCAATACCAAGGCGGTTGTAGAAGAAAGCTTTACTCCTATTTCCACCTCTCAAGTGCGTCTTTATGTCGATGCAGGGATCATGGCTCAGGTGGCGCTTTACGAATTTCAGGTGTTATCTGGCAGCGCGGGAGCGAATCTGGCCACGGGACGACCCATTGTGTCGTCCTCGTTTTATACCGATCCCTATAATGGAACCGTCTACCCGGCTTCCTATGCCGTGGATGGCAGCATCGGGACGCGATGGTCGAGTCAGTTTACGAACAACGAATGGATCTATGTGGACTTGGGGAATGACTATAACATCAGCGATGTGAAATTGAACTGGGCTCCGGGCGGGCATGGAGCCAATTATCAAATTCAAGTCAGCTCAAATGCCACCACTTGGTCTACAGTTCAATCGGTAACGGGTAATACGAGTTCCGGCGTGTTGGATTATCCGGTTAGCGGGACAGGCCGTTACGTGCGTATTTTGGGAACCCAGATGGGATCGTACTATGGCTATTCGCTCTGGGAAATTCAGGTGTATGGCACGCCGACGGCGACGAATCTTTCAGCGGGTCGTCCCGTCACGGCCTCCTCTTTCTATACCGATCCCTATACACTGGTCACATATCCGGCCTCGTATGCAGTGGATGGCAACGGCGGAACGCGGTGGTCGAGTCAGTTTACGAATAGCGAATGGATCTCGATTGATCTGGGCTCCATCCGTACCATCAACGACATCAAGCTGAATTGGGCGGCGGGAGCGCATGGGACGAATTACCAACTGCAGGTCAGCAACGACGGGGCCTCCTGGAATTCCATCCAGACGGTGACAGGTAATACGAGTTCTGGCGTGTTGGATTACCCGGTGGCGACGTCGGGCCGTTACGTGCGCATGGTCGGTACGCAAATGGGATCGTACTACGGCTATTCGCTCTGGGAGTTTCAGGTGTTTGGCAATTAGTGCGGAGCGGGAGAGGTCATTTGTTGGAACTGATTTTTGACACCTTCGGGTAGTGACGTTATAATGGACCAGCGCAACGCAATGGCATCTCCCACCATCAAAAGCATCGCCGAGGCGGCGAACGTATCGGTTGCGACCGTCTCGCTCGCCCTGCGCAACCATCCCCGTATCTCTCGCGAGACCGTCGAACGGATTCATGAGATCGCCCGCAGTCAGGGCTATCGACCCAATCCACTGGTCACTGCCCTGATGACCCATGTGCGGGCTACTGCTCCGACCCGCAATGAGGCCGTCGCCACGCTCGGCTTTATCAACGCTTATCCGGAGAAAGATCCGCTGAAGGTATCTCCGAGTTTTGCCCTGAATTTCCAAGGGGCGAGGGATCGTGCCGAGCAAATGGGATATCGGCTTGATACGTTCTGGGCCAAGGAGGCTAGCATGACGGCGCGCCGCCTGACCAACATTCTGCAGGCGCGCGGAATTTACGGAATTCTCGTGGGACCGCTCCCCCACAGCAAGGGGCATCTCTCACTCCTATGGCCTCAATTTTCCGCGAGTTCCATTGGCTACTCCATGTGGCGGCCGCATCTGCACCGCGCGGTGTCGCATCATGCGCACGCCATGTCGCTGGCCTTGCGTAAGCTGAATCGTCTGGGCTACCGGCGCATCGGCTTGGCGATGTCGCCGAATTTCAATGAGCGCGTGGATCACCACTGGCTGGCGAACTATCTCTTCTATCAATTCTATATCAAGGAAAAGGACCGCATTCCGCCGCTTATAGATGAAACCAACAATATGCAGAATTTTCCGCGCTGGTTTAAACAGCACCAACCGGATGCCGTGATCAGCGCCCACATCAGTGGATATGAGTGGCTCGTCAAGCTCAAGGTCAGCATTCCCGATGAAGTGGGTTTTGCGCACTTGGACCTTGACCCACACCAAGTGGACTTATCCGGAATCAACCAGCGCCCCGATCTGATTGGGGCGGCGGCGATGGATTTATTGATCAATCAGATGAACCGCAACGAGCGTGGTATCCCCGTCGATCCCAAGCTCCTCCTGATTGAGTCCATCTGGGTGAATGGTGCGACGACCCGGAAACCGATGATCGGTCCTGATGGGGAAGCGGAGGATCTCAGGTGGCGATCGGAGCGGGAATTACAGCGCAAGCAACGGGTGAAACCGAAGCGCGCCCGAAAGCCAGACCTCTAAATCAGCTCGAGCTTGATGACTGTATCGATTGGATCGGGTAGATCTGGTCCCGGAAGATTCACAAATGCATCATCATCATTAGTGCCCGCATTCCAGGGGCGCTTCATGTCGATCTCTGATCCATCGCTGAGCAATCGTGCGCGGCGTACTTTCTTGCCGAGACCGATGAGGGGGATTGCCCCGACTGGCTTTTCGAAAAGATGGGCGTAAAGCACATTGCCCCTTTGGGTGTAGCGGCCCCAGTCGGGTTTGGGGAAATCAGAAACACCGCATCCATAAATGCTCTCGGAATTATCTTTCATCCATTTGCCGATGGCTTCCAGTCGTTCGGCGGACGCTCCGGGAATTTTTCCTTTGGCATCGGGGCCTACGTTGAGCAGGAGGTTGCCTCCCTTGGAGACGCTTTCCACAAGCATGCGTACGATCTGTGTCGTGGATTTATAATTGCGATCATCGCGCATGTAACCCCAATGATCGTTCATGGTGATGCAGGCTTCCCAGACGAGGGGATTGCCATGGGAATCAGTGACGCCTTCGGCGGGAATGATTTGTTCGGGGGAGGTGAAGTCACCGAAGCCCGTTTCCTGGTGGCAGGGATCCTCATGACCGCAGGTGAGGCGGTTGTCGATGATGATGTCCGGGTGCAGGCGGCGAATGGAATTAACCAACTCTGTGGCCTTCCACGTTTCGCCGGACATATTCCGGTAGCTGAAGTCGAACCAGATGATGTCGATCTTCCCGTAGTTTTTTAGCAGCTCATCGACCTGTCCGTGGAAGTAGGTGAGATAGTCGTCGAAATGGCGCGGGGCTGCCTTGGCGGTGGCGTTGTCCTGCAGCGGATGCATGTGGTCGATCGGATATCCCGGGTGGTTCCAATCGATCAATGAGTAGTAAAATCCCACCTTCAAGCCTTCGGCCCGGAAGGCGTCGACATACTCGCGAATCAAATCGCGCTTGGCAGGCGAGCAGGTTGATTTAAAGGTGGTCAGCTTGCTATCGAAGAGGCAGAAGCCGTCGTGATGCTTGGCCGTCATGACCACGTAACGTTGTCCTGCCGTCTTGGCCAGGGCGGCCCATTCGCGGGGATTGTAGGCGGTGGGATTGAACTCGTCGAAATAGCGATGGTAATCCGTGTCCTCGTAGCGCTCCAGTAATCGCACCCACTCCCCGCGCGACGGAATGGCATAGAGGCCCCAGTGGATGAACAGGCCAAAACGTGCGTCCACAAACCATTCGCATCTTTTTTTCGATTGGTTCAAGACGGCGCGCGGTTTCCGTTTCGTTTCGGTGGTGGTGATGACGTTTCCATTTTCCAGCATAGAGTTTTCCTTTTGTCTGGTTGACATGTCTTAGGGAGCCGGGACCGCTTTCATCGCCAGTAGCTCAATATTTCCAATTTGGAATGGACGTGCAGCGCCGGTCGAACTGAAGGCGATGATGTTCAGCCGTTGCATTGTTCCGGCGCTTCCAAAAGAGGTGAGCGGCTGGTTCTCGACAAGTTTATTGGCGGGGTTGGCCAGATCGAAGATGGTGACCTTGGCTGTCGCACCCTGACTCGTGACGAGCAGGTTGGTGATTTCCACTTGATACCAGACATTGGGCTGCCAGCGCGCATCGATCCATTTGTACTTCGGGTCTCCCCAAAAAGCGCCGCCTTGGGAAATGCCGATTTTGTTATCTCCCGATCCTTCTGATTCACCGCCGTCAAAGCGAATGCAGCAGCCATTGATGCCGCCTGCCTCCAGCAGATTGGCTTGCACAGCCGCCCATGAATCATCACCAATAAAGCGAATCTTGAATCGGAAAATGCGGGGCTCCTGGCTCGGTACGATGACTTCGCGATCGGTCAAAGTCCGATGATTGGAGCCTTTGGAGGTGGCCTCGAAAGCTCCGCCATCGGCCCCCAGATTGCTGAGCGTCCACGTGTCCTCATCCTCACTGGCATGAGTCCATTGTGGCAGTGTGGTGAGCAGCGCGCCTTCTGAAATGTTCGCAAAGGTTTCCTTAACGTCATCAGCGCACAAGGGGGCGATTGCTGTCAGCAGAATTAGGGAACTGCAAGCCAGTGTCAGTCGCGACTGGGATAAATCGTTCATAACGATAGGGAGATTCTGACTCCCCCACGCGACGCAGGCCAAGGCTGGCGTCGGTTATCTCGTTAACCTCATCGTTTAAGAGCGCATTAGTCTCTCATAGAGTCGGAGGTATTTCTGCGTCTGCTGTTCCAAGGAAAAGGACTGCTCCACTTTTTGACGGCATCGTACGGACAGATTGGCGGTGTCGGCCTTGCGTAACACCCAGTGGACTCCGCGGGCGAGGTCTTCCGCTGCATAGCAGCGGGCGCGATAACCATTTTCCAGATGATCAACGATATCCTTCATGCCTGTGGCATCAAAGCACACGACAGGTGTGCCACAGGCCATGGACTCAATAGGCACCTTGGCGCACGCATCTTCCAGAGAAGGAGCCACCGTCACGTCGGCGGCCGCGTATACGAGGCGAAGTTTGGCGTCGTCAAAAATCGTTCCGAGATAACGAACCGAGACCTGTGGCGGAAAAATCAGTGGCGATTCGGAGGCGCCGAAAACAAGAAGTTCAATATCCGTCATTGGATACTCTCGAACCAGGTGCTCAATCATTGGTTGAAGATGGTGAAATCCTTTTCGTGCATCGGTGGTGGAGTATAAGGCTCCGTACAAAATAAGTATTTTATGAGGAGATAGGCCGAGACGTTGACGCGCCTCGGTTTTGTCGCAGGGAGAAAATTCCTCGAGTGGGAGACCGTTGTGAATTACTTCGACTTCGCGGGAAGAGAAGAGTTGGCTTGCCCTGGCCTGTTCCGCCATCCACCGACTAACCGCCACGAGTTGAATTGGAACGTCGCGCCAGGATTTTTCCTTCCGTTGCCATAGTTCTCGTGTGATGTCATTTTCTTGGTCTGATCGCAGAATGGGGCAATGTCCGCATTGATTCTGATACCGCCCGCAGCCTTCCGAATAGTGGCAACCGCCGGTGAATGGCCACATATCCCGAAGTGTCCATACGATCTTTCCACGCAGTTGAGGAATTTCTTCTGGCATCAGAAAACCGCCAGCGACCCAGTGGAGATTGATAATATCCGCTTCCAGACGATTGATCGCTTCGACCACCATTCCTGGGGCAAAGGATGCTGGAGAGAAATACACGGCCTCGTGCTTTGGATAGCGAGCCAATCGCTGGTCATCGAGTTTGGTGCGGGTCCGAATGGCTTCCTGCCAATTCAGCTCTGCGGGACATATTGCGACCGAATCGTCCCGGCTGCGCTTATCCGAAACGAACATCCACGAATCGGCTCCCATCTCGCGCATGGCGCGGTGAATCCAGTAGGCTCCCCGCGAGGCACCGCCGGCGATATCCAGAGTGCTCACATGGAGGATTTTCATGAGTAATAGGTCGCGAATGCGATTCCTATTGTCCAGTCATAGTCTTGCCGGTGCGTCCCAAGCAAGTTCATTTTGCGACGTTCGATCCCCCCAAGAGCCTATTCACGATCTTTTCGGAGAGGCGCTGAGAGCGGGAGAGGGCGCCTTGCCTTCTTCCCTCTCTGATCCCAGCGCCGCCCCGAAAAGATTGTGGATAGGTTCTCAGATGCCATGACTGTCATCATGGCATCCAACTCGACTCGGTTAACGAGTTGACTATGGGGTGCGTTGCAACCGGGATCTCTCTGCGGCGAAATGTCCTCACACCCGCTGACGGATTACACAATGGCTTGGATCGATTGGCTTCTCATCATTTTCCCACTCATGCTCATTCTCGGGATTGGGCTTTATACGCGCCAATACATGAGGAGCGTTGCTGATTTTCTATCAGGTGGACGTCTTGCCGGTCGTTATCTTTTGGCGGTCGCCCGAGGGGAAATGCAGGCTGGAGCCGTGGTGTTCGTCGCCTCGTTCGAACTGATATCCAACTCTGGATTTTCAATGGGCTGGTGGAGCTGGATTCAGTTTCCCGTGTGGTTCCTTGTGGCCATTTCTGGATTTGTGATTTATCGTTATCGCGAAACCCGCGCGATGACGCTCGCGCAATTTTTTGAGATTCGTTATAGCCGCTCGTTCCGCGTTTTTACCGGCATCCTGGGGTTCGGCGCGGGCATCGTCAATTTTGGCATCATTCCCGCTGTGGGCGCTCGCTTTATCGCCTACTTTCTGGGATTTCCACCGACCATCACGGTGTTCTCATTCACGCTTCCAACTTACATTCCGGTGATGGGAGGATTATTGTCGATCACGCTAATCCTCACGTTATCCGGAGGCTTGATCACCAATGTGATTACCAACTGCGTGGAGGGGATTCTGTCACAAATCCTCTATGTGGTGATTATCATCGGATTGCTCCAAATGTTTACCTGGCCGGAAATGAATGCGGTTCTGTCCGATCGTCCGGCAGGGCAATCCATGTTGAACCCGTTTGATTCCATGGGGCTAAAAGACTTCAACCTCTGGTATGTCCTGATGAGTATGTTTGTGGCCGTCTATGGCACGATGGCCTGGCAGAACCAGAGTTCTTATAATTCAGCTGCGCTTACGGCGCACGAATCCCGTATGGGCGGCATCCTTAGTTCCTGGCGGGAGATGGGAAAGGGCGCGGTGATGACGCTTCTGGGTGTCTGTGCATTGACCTATCTGAGTCATCCCCATTATGCCATGCAATCGGTTGAACTGCAGCGCGAACTCTCCCAGATTGCCGATCCGCAGATTCAGCGGCAGATGGAAGTTCCCGTTGCGCTTTCACACATGCTGCCGATGGGGTTGAAAGGCGCTCTTTGTATTATTCTATTGATGGGAATTTTCGGTGGCGATTCCACCCATCTTCTTTCCTGGGGCGGACTCTTCATTCAGGATGTGATCATGCCGTTGCGGAAGAAAACCTACACTCCCGAACAGCATATCTGGTTGTTACGCATCTCGATCATGGGAGTCGCGTTTTTTGCCTTTCTTTTCGGCAGTCTGTTTCATCAGACCGAGTATATCTTTATGTGGTGGCAGGTCACGCAGGGGCTCTATATTGGGGGCGCTGGGGCGGCCATCATCGGTGGCCTCTATTGGAAAAAAGGAACCACGGCCGGAGCGTGGTCCGCCTTGCTCGCTGGCTCCACTCTTTCTGTGGGAGGAATCATCGCGCGCCAGATTTATGGCGACCAGTTTCCGATGAACGGCATGCAAATCGCGTTCGCTGCCACTCTGACGGCTATCACGCTCTACGTAATCGTATCACTGCTCACCCATCGGGAGGATTTTAATATGGATCGCATGCTGCACCGCGGGAAGTATGCGGCGTTGATTTCCACACATGAGGAAGAGGTTCTGCCGACAACCAAAGGTCATGTTTCATGGGGGCGGTTGATTGGTTTTGACGAGAATTTTTCGCGCGGTGATAAATGGATTGCAGGAAGTCTTTTTGGCTGGGGCGTACTCTGGTTTGTGGTGTTTTTGATCGGTACGATCTGGAATCTTGTGGTTCCCTGGCCCGAGGCGATCTGGTCCCAATTCTGGCACGTGGTGGGAATCGGAATCCCTATCTTTGTTTCCTTGGTCACCGCCGTCTGGTTTACGTGGGGAGGTATTCACGACATGCGGGACCTCTTCCGTAGGTTACGTGCGCAAAAGATTGATCCGTTGGACAATGGTTCCGTGTGCAATCACCAGAATCTGGATGAGCGTCGCGTGCTGGCGGAATCTGGCGAACTGGGGGGGAGTCCAGCGAAAGGAAAGTGATCGGCACCCGCGCGTCCGCGAAACCATTCTCGCGGACGCGCCGTGTACAGGTTCTTACTTCTGTGCCGGTATTGGCGGCAAGCCGGCAAGAGCCATGGCGATTTCTTCCTCCGGATGAGCGTAATCGATCAGGTTTCCCGCAAAGTAATCGATGTAGGCTGGCATGTCGAAATGGCCGTGTCCGGAGAGATTGAAAAGAATCGTCTCGCTTTTGCCGGACTCCTTGCAGCGTAGTGCTTCCCGGATCGCTCCGGCAACCGCGTGGTTCGCCTCCGGTGCTGGCACGATTCCTTCTGCCCGGGCGAATTGGACGCCGGCGGCGAATGCTTCCAGCTGGGGCACTCCAATGGCTTCGGCCAAGCCTTGTTCCACTACGTGGCTGACCAAGGGGGCCATGCCATGGTAGCGCAATCCGCCGGAGTGAAATCCGCGTGGCATGAAGGTACTGCCGAGCGTGTGCATTTTCACCAGTGGCGTGAGGTGGGCAGTGTCGCCGAAGTCGTAAGCGTATTTGCCACGGGTTAAACTCGGGCAAGCATCGGGCTCGACGGCCAGTGCACGGAGCTTGCGACCGCCCTGCAATTGACGTCCAATAAAGGGAAAGACCATACCCGCGAAATTCGATCCGCCGCCCGTGCAGGCGACCACAACATCGGGTTCGTCCCCGGCCAGTTCCATTTGCTTGATGGCCTCCATGCCGATGACGGTTTGATGCAGTAGAACGTGGTTCAGCACGCTGCCGAGCGCGTATTTGGAATCGGGATGCTGGGTGGCTTCTTCGACGGCTTCTGAAATTGCGATGCCGAGCGAACCGTTGCTATTGGGGTCTTGCGCGAGAATCTCACGACCTGCGGCGGTTTGGTCGCTCGGGCTGGCGGTGACCTTGGCACCGTAGGTTTGCATGAGGGCGCGGCGATATGGCTTCTGGTTGTAGCTGACTTTGACCATGTAGACTTCGCACGCCAGATTGAACATATTACAGGCAAGGGCGAGCGAAGAACCCCATTGCCCGGCACCCGTTTCGGTGATGAGCAGTTTCACTCCGGCCGCCTTGTTGTAGTAAGCTTGGGCGATGGCCGAATTCAGTTTGTGCGAACCAGCGGGGCTGACGCCTTCGTTTTTGTAGTAAATCCTTGCTGGCGTATCGAGCGCCTTCTCCAGCCGCCGGGCGCGGTAGAGCGGAGAGGGGCGCCATTGTTTGTAGATCTCGCGCACTTCGCCGGGGATTGGAATATCGCGTTCGGTGGAGACTTCCTGAGCGATGATGGCGTCTGTGAAAATCGGCGCGAGATCAGCAGGCCCAATAGGCTCGAACGTACCCGGATGCAGAACTGTAGGTGGCGGTGTCTTAAGATCGGCTGCAATGTTGTACCAAGTGTGAGGAATCTCCTTCTCGGAGAGTAAAAACTTAATGGAATCGTTCATCGTAATGTAGCTTATCTAATGGACTAAGGCGACAACGTCAAACTGGATGTGAAAGGGAAGTCGAACCGGGAACACTCAAAAGCCGTGTATGGAATAACGGATTGGCGCGGAAACCGGTATATTCCTGTGCAATTCAACATGGATCATTGCTGTTCCATTCCGATTCATAATGGACTGGGCAACAGAGGCTCATGCGAAATAAAGGTGGAAAAGCTTCTCACACAAATGGTACGACGTTTCTACTCTCCCTTCATAAGTCTTTGTACCCTTACTTGCTTCGCTCTGGTTTTATCCGCAGCTGAAACACCCGCTGTTCGCGCTTTCGGAACGGAGAAGTTGGCCAACCCTCAAGGATGGAATATCCATAATGGCTGCCGATTGACTCCGGCTGCATCCGGACAACTGGCGAGCTTGGAATTTCCTACGGGAAAATGGACGGCATTGATCGGAACACTTCCCTTGGACAAAAAGATGAAGGGATCCTTCCTTCTACGTTTGCGGTGTCGATGGGTAAGTGACATAGCCAACCTGAAATCCAGCAGCGTCGGTCTTCTGTTTTTGGACGCGGATACGAAAACGATCAAGGAAGCGGGTGTGAGCAAGCACATCCTGGCCAAGTCGGAATGGCAGGATCTGAAGGTTGAAGCGCTCATCCCTGCTGAGGCCGTCGCCGTGCGGTTTGATATTGCCAGCCACGGCGGAGGTACCCTTGAAATCGAGGCCTACGAACTGGATTGGACCGGGATGGATCTTTCCGAGGCGGCGATCAAAGGAGTGGTATTACCTTGGCTCACGATCCCAGGCGGTCAGGAAAAGCTTTCGATGGAGTCGGGAGGAGCTCAGGCTGAATTTTGTAACGTTGAGCCATTTTCTTTCGATTCCCCGGGGTGGGCAAAACGGCCTGTCTATAAACTCGCTGTGATGAGTGCGAACAAAACACCCATTAATGAGGTGGCCGCCAACTTTCAATTGTGTTGGTCGATGGATGCGCTGTATGTCCGTTTCCGAGCGCAGGACCGCTTCCTGAACTTTAAACAGGAGTCTCGTTATGAACGGGACTGCTTCGAATTTTTTCTCATGCCATCGGGGCGCGTTGCCACCGGCAATGGTATCATTGGCAAGGAACAATACACTGTATCGCGTTCGATGAATGGTGAGACCAGTGCCAATGCGACCGCCATCACTCGCTTGGTGAAAGAGGGTTGGGAAGCCATTTTGAAAGTTCCACTTCGCAATGAATCTCGCCGGATCACTCCGTTTAATGGTCTGACCCTGACCTTCAATGCCGGATATCACGACGCCAATACGCTTGCTCAGGAACATTGGCTCAGCTTCTCATCGAAGGACCAGTCGAATGAATCCTGGCGTAACCCAGATCTCTATGTTCCTCTCGTCTTCCAAACGGATGAAACGATGGCGTATCGTCCGTTATGGTTGGGGGATGTGGCCGAATACAATGTAGAGCCTCAATTTCCGGGACGTTTCAATCTCGTATACAACTCAGCCGCCAAAGAAAATTTTTCCACTTGGATGCGTCCGGGAGATGGAAAGTTCGAGGTGATGAGTGAAAAGGGCAATCCGGGCTTTCGCATTCAATTTGCCGAGGATGCCAAGCAATCGGCTGCCTATGCCCTGTCGCCATTCAATGTGCTGCCGGGGGAAGTCATTATCATGGAAATGGAAGTTCGCAGCAGTACGGGAACATCGGCCAACTTGCCTCGTGCGCAATTCGTATCGCAGTCGAGTTGGCAGATTGTGGAGGCAAAAATGACTCCGTCATCGGTCACGGAACTGCAATGGATTCCCTGCACCTATACCTTGCAGATTCCGGACCGGTTTAGGAACAACATTCGAAACGGTCGGATATTGCTTCAATATAAGGCACAGCCCGGCCGAACCATTGAGGCGCGGAATATTCGTGTGACGCGACGAACTCCTGTCGATTTTGATGCGCTCATAGCGGTGCCGGGGCTCTTCTCTCATTTCTGGAGTGGAGACAGGATCAGCCTTCAGTTCAAATGGGCGTCTGGAGTGGCGGTCAAGACGAAGATCAGGGCGGAAGTGAGAGATTATTTTAGCGGGGCCACCGTGCTATCGCAGGAGTGGTCAAAGGACGTGGGCGTGGGAGAGAGTAACCTGTCATGGGAGATCTCTTCGCTGCCAAATGGCTTTTTCAATGTTCTGCTAAAGATCAGAAATGCGGACGGAAAATTTTTAGCCGATCGCGAGCTCTATATCAGCAAGGGAACGAAAGCCGATCGAATCAGTCCCTTTAGCGGTCTCTTTTTTGATTCCAATCTTTCGCTACCCGCGCCGCTCAAGAGCACCGAATCCATCGCTCTATTACGAAATCTCGGAGTGGGAATGGTCAACTGGCTCAATCTCCATCTCGTCGACGGGAAGGGACGGGATTTGCCGGGGGATCCCCTGGAGATAGTTCGGGCCTTCAAGCAGGCCGGATTTATCACTGGGGCGATTGTCGAGCGGGGCAGTTATTCGATCAACCGGGAATGGCAACCGGGAGACATGTCGGCTCTCTACGAAAAGACATTTCTTCAAACTAAAGGGCTGATCGACTTCTGGAACTTTGCCAATGAGCCGAACTTGCCGATGGGTTGGAACCCCTCACCAGACGGTCGGGAATGGGCGATCTTTTACCGTGGATTCTATAATGCGCTCAAACGCCACTCCCCGGAAGCCAAGCCAATTTTAGGGTGCTTCAATCAAATTCCGGAAAATTACATTCGCGCGGCTGCCGGACAAAATCAAAATAGCTTTGCCGACGGAGTGGTGGGGCTGCACCTCTATGGACTGGAAGTGAATGGGGAAGGATTCAAGCATTTGTTGCAGGGGCGGAGTCAGATCGAACAGCTATACCCGGGATGGGATGCCTGGGATACCGAGTCAGGCCTAGTCTTTCATAACTATCGGAGCATTCTCGATCTACAGTCCAAGAAAATGCCGATACTCCTCAATGCCGGATTCTCGCGAAGCTTCTTCTATCTCGACACGGACATGGTCTTCCCCTGTGGCGATTCGACGCCACTGCTGCCGATGGAGAGCTTCAAGAATAGTTTCTATATGGACTGCATGCCTGTGGGGCGGGTCACTCTCGCGGAAGGAAAGATTCATCTCTATCTCTTTCAACGCAAGGATGGCTCGGGGATGGCCGTCTTTTGGAATGCGAGTTCGGATGAAGTCGCAGTGGAATTGCCATTGCAATCGGAGGCGGAGTTATTGGATGTGTTTGGTAATCGAATTGCGATGCCGAACGACGGAAAAAAACGACTTGTCCTTAAGGATCAGTTGATACGTTACGCGCGCGGAGTTAACCTTGCCTCGCTTCAACGCGATTCCTCATTTATCGCCAGCTTCAAATCGAGTCAGAGGACTCCCGCGACAGATCGTGGCTATGCAACGACGACCTATCTGTCTCTTCCGGAGGTGACCAGGGCCTTTGATCGCGAAGTTGCGATTGGTCAGCCCGCTGTTCTTTCGGTGAGTTTGCATAATGAAGGCAAGAATACACGATTCGTGAAATTGGGCGGGAGCGGCCCCGAGGGATTGAAAATCTCTATTAGGGAAACAGCTGTTTCGCTGAAGCCCATGGAATCGCGCCACATTCACGTGGAATTGATAGCGGATCGAAATCTCAGCATGCAGCCCTTTCGGTTAACGGGAACTCTGGAGGATGGGAGCAAGCTTTTGCCGCTGGTATTTACCGTGAAGACGGCGCCGGCGATCGATGCGACGGGTTATACACGCTCAATTGAATTGCGGAACAATTCCAGTGATGTCTCCGAGATTGAAGTAGTGGCTACGAAGAACGGTTATCTCTTCAAGCCGGATATTCTCAAGCAACGTCTTCAGTCCTCGACATCGGTGAATGCTCCCATTGCCATTTCCTTGCAAGGCAAAGGAAATGAATTCAATCGCCCCATTCACTATGATCTGCATGTGAGATGGCCGGGTGGTGGCTATACGAAGGATGCCACGGCCATTCTTTTCAATCCGCAAAAGCTGGAAAATGAATCTTCCGGTTTCGATCAACTCTCGTACTCTGTCCTGCCTGAAGTTCGTAGCATGGAAAAATTTCAAGCGGACTATGACCTTTTCTGGGTGCCGGAAGGCTTGCGGATTCTGGCGCGGGTCGAGGATGCGACGCCAGTCCAGGATCGGGAGAATGGCGATTTGAAAAACGGTGGTGATTGCTTGCTGGTAGCGTTCGATCGAGCCGCTACCGGAGAGAAACCCGGTGTGGGCTATCTGGAATGTGGCTTTGCGTTTGGCCGTCAATCGACGCAGTCCTACTCATGGGATGGAAATTATGGGCTGGAAACAGCGAAACCATTTACTGCGGCAATTCGACGTATCCATCGGGATGCGAAATACATTTATTATGACGTTGTTATCCCGGAGAAGCTTCTTTTCCCTGCAGGAACCGGCGAATCCGTAGGCATGTCGATGGCTTTCATCAATCGTGGATCGGATGGAAAATCCCAGCGAATTGAATTGGGGCGGGGTATTCTGCCGGAACGCGATCCGTCCAAGATGGGGCTGCTTCTGAGACGCAAATAATCAAGAAAGTCGATTTGAGACAAATCAAAAACCGTGAATGGCATAACCTCATTGTTTTGTAATTGGTACCCTGAAGAAGTGCGGATGACTTCATTCAATTGTGCGTCCATTATGAATCGCTTGATTATTACGGGATTATTTTCGTTGGGACTTATCTCGCCTAATCTTTCGGCGAGTGAACCGTTATCGCCTGGTGCAGAAATTTTTTCTTATACCTTCAAGAATCCCACCCTTCCGGAATGGAGTAAGGATTGTTCGGAATCGATCGGGCGTTACACCGTGACGAATGGCAGGCTAGTCGTGGAAATCCCGCCCGAAGCGTTGGGTGCGAGTGAGAAGTTGACGATCCCGCTTCCGCTGGAAAAGCTTTCACGAGGGGGCTTTGTATATGTCTCCGCCACGATTCAAGGAGAGAATATCTCCAAGATTCCACCGCTGAAACCATGGAACGGAGTTAAACTGGGAGCACGAGTGCGGCGTGCGCAAGGTCCCGACGAATATCCGCAGGCGAAGATCACGGAGAGTAATTTCGGACCGAAACAAATCGGAACGCTGCTGACATTGCCTCCCGATGTGGTGGCGGTGGATCTGATCCTCGGGCTTGAAAATGTCTCGGGCAAGGTCTCCTTCTCCAACCTGCGTGCCCAGATTGTTGAGGATTCTTCCCTGAGCGCAAAGACGGGGCCGGTTGATTCCGCATTCAAGCCTCATTACTTGCCGCGACTGCGCGGTGTCACAGTTCGGCCCAATCCCATTTACCCCGATCCGCTGAGTGCCGATTCACTTCGCTTTTTGGCGAAGGAGTGGAAGGTGAATGTGATCCGCTGGCCGATTGCCGAGAATGGGGCGATTTCCTATCCGCAGGGACTCGATACGCCCAATCTGGACCAAGTACTCGAAACGGAATTGGCACGGCTGGATGCGCTGCTGCCACTCTGCCGGAAACTGGGTGTCTCGGTCGTACTGAATCTTCAAACCTTGTCCTACGGATTATTTTCCAGTGTGGAGAATCAGGATCGACTGGCCGCTATGTGGGAGAAAATCGCGGCCCGTTATAAAAATGAACCGGCCGTCTGGGCCTATGATATTGCCAATGAACCCAAGCAGGATAATTGGCAGCCAGGAGTGCGACTGTGGAATGATCTGGCCTCTCGAATCTGTCGCGCCATTCGCAAGGTGGATCCTGAAAAGCCTCTCATTGTGGAGTGCATCCTTTTGGGACAACCAGAAGGCATGGCCTATTTACGACCCGTGCCGGTGCCTCGGGTGATTTATAGCGCGCACATGTATCATCCCTTGGTCTATACGCATCAGCGGGCAGGTTCAGAAAAAGGGGCAATTTTTACCTATCCCGGAACAGTGGAAGGTCGATACTGGGATAAGGCCCAACTGGAACAGGCGTTGGCGCCGGTGATTGAATTTCAGAAGAAATATAATGTGCCGATTTTTATAGGTGAGTTCAGCGCGATTCGCTGGGCGCCCGGAGCCGAGCGTTATCTTTCGGATTGTATCGAGATTTTCGAAAAATACGGATGGGACTGGTGCTACCATGGATTCCGCTCCTGGCAGGGCTGGAGTGTGGAGTACGGAACTGGTTGGAATGATTCTGCTCCAGCTGCGACTTTGACCGATCGGGAGAAGGTATTGCGTTCCTGGTTTGCCAAGAATTACAAGCCGGAATGGGCGGAACAGAAATAAAGCGTCGAATGCACTCATTCCTCCAGAAATCAGTCGCGGGCAGGCAACGGGATCCTCTCTTCCTGTCGCGGGGCTTTACGTTGGTCGAGATGTTTGTCGTGCTGTCGATTGTGGCGGTGATGGCGAGCTTGCTGCTGATGGGGTTCGGTCGGGCCATGCAACTCTCCAAGAGTGCGAAAAGCACTGCCAATTTGCGCGCCATTGCGACCTCCATCAATCTCTACGTCGGAGACAATCAAGGGCGCTATCCCTATCTTTGCGATAACACTACTGGCGGTGATTATGCCGGTACGAGTTATCAGGGGAATTATTGGTCCGATCTGATTCGACCCTACCTGCCGCCGAATCAATCCTACGTCAATTACTCGGGCCAGAAGTTCAATCAGTGTCCCACACTGATTGATCCCTTCTTGAAAAACGGACAACACCATACTATTTGCGATTATGGTGGCAGTACGGAAGTCTTCCGCTTTCCCTGGTTGAATGCGGCTATGCGCGCCGCCACGGTGTCACGTCCCAGTCAGGTTGTGATGGTGGTGACTGCGGGAACAAATTTGCGCGCAACGTGGTATCTGGATGTTTCGAGTTACGTCAATAGCTACGCCAACAAAACCAACGATGTGAATGATCGTGGCACGGGGGAAATTCTCTGCGTCTTTATCGACGGTCATACGGAGGCAATTCCTACGGCGGAGTTTGTGGAGAACCGCCGGACACTTTTGTTGATGAATCCCTGAAAAAGAGAATGCCTACCATGCTCCGTCCTGTCCGTAGCCTGCCTCTGGCCCTTGCCCTTTCGATCGGATGGGGGAGCACCCTTCACGCGGAGACGGTCAACTGGCCGCTCGAGACACCACCGGCCGGAGTTAATCCAGCGGCTTATCCTGTGCCACGGAATGATTGGATGGTGCGATTCACGGATAATCTCAAGCAGGCTCAGGGCGGAAATATCGATCTCCTGTTTCAGGGCGACTCCATTACGCACGGATGGAAAAGTTTGGGAGCGGCCGTCTGGAAGGAGCGCTATGAAAATCGCAACGTGGCTTCGTTTGGTATCAGTAGCGATCGCACACAAAACGTCTTGTGGCGGATGCAGCATGGCGAATTGGACGGAATCTCTCCGAAGCTATTGGTGCTCATGATCGGCACGAATAATCTAGGTGACTCCGCGCCGCAGATTGCCGAAGGCATTACTGCGATCGTTCGTGAAGTTCAGAAGCGCTGTCCCCGGACGCATATCTTGCTGTTGGGAATTTTTCCGCGAGGTGCCAGTCCCACCGATGGACAGCGCGTGAAAATCGCGGAAATCAACAAACTCATCGAACCGCTCGGTCGCGAACCAAGTGTGACCTATCTCGATATTGGAGAAAAGTTTTTGGCTCCGGATGGCACGTTGTCCAAGGAGATCATGCCCGATTTGCTTCACCCTTCGCTGGCTGGTTATCGTATCTGGGCCGATGCGATCCAGCCCGTTGTGGACCAGTATTGTCGATAGATCGCCACCGCTTACTTGCTCGTGAGGGGTTTCAACGTGCCGTATTGCGCCGGGTCTTTGCTCCGGGAAATTCCCGCGGCCCACTCCAGACATTCCGCGCGTCCCTTGCCGTCGTTGTTATTGATCACCAAGGCAGCGTGCAGCGGTTTTCCGGCGTCGTAAATGAGCGGGTAAAGTTCTGACCATGGAATACGGATTTGATAGCGGGTGATCTCGCCGTCGCGCACGATATGGGTTTCCACAAATTTGGCCGCGCTGCCGGAGGGCGACCACATCGCGGGAATATTACCATGAGGTTCGGCGGCGAGAATTTTCCACGCGACCGGTCCCTGTTCGGTCAGCGCGAAGACAAATTCAGTATTGCCGCCCGCCAGACCGGAGTTTTCGCAATCCAGCGCGATCTGCACGCTGTCGCCACTCCACCATGCGGATGATTCTTTTTGGACGTGCACGGGGTCGATGACTTCCACCACGACATCCAGACCTTGAGGTGTGCTGGCCAGAGCCGCTTTGGCGGCGAGTGATGGATTGGGATGTTCGTTTGTTAGGGAGAGCCGATGCCAGTCCTTCGTAATCCACTGGGCGCTGGGTACTAGGGCTGGGGTCTTGACCGTATCGAAGAGCTTCAGGCTGGACAGGGTGCCGGTGGGTGCAGGGCGCGATTGACGCTCGGCCTGACGTGGCGAGATGAGTTTGTCGGCGGGCGACGCGGCATCCAGTTTGGCGAGGTTGGGTTGGGAGAGATAATAGAGTTTTCCCGGCTCGAGTTTTTCGGTGGCATCGAGGCTGCGCGCCCGCCCCTCCCAGTCTGTCAGGCGCGACTGAGGTGTGGCGAACTCTTTGACGAGATCAGCCGCGAGAGGTTCTTTCTCGCTCCAGAAAGCGAGGAGTGAACCTTGAGCGGTGGTCAACTCCACCGCGATGGAATGGGGCGATAAGGCGATCTCTTTTTTGAACGCGGCCTGCCGTCCCGAGGTAATCAGGAAATTGGAGAGAATTACGGCGGGAAGACGCGGTTCGGTCTGTGGCCGTTTACGAAAAAGACCGGAGCTGTGAACGAACCATTTATTCTGGATGCAGAAATCGAGCGTCTCCCGTTCGACGAGATTTTTGATTTCAAAAAGAATAGTGCGCGTCATGCCTTGCTTCAACTGATGCATCAGGTCACGCATCATGCGAAAGGAGAGTGCTTCTTCGCTGAGGACGGGACCGCTTTGCAGGTTGCCCTGCAAGACAGCATGCCATTCGGAATTGAATGCGGGTTTGGGACCGGCCTTCCAGCGCTTCTCAATGTCGCGGAATTTTTCCTGTGGGCTATTCCAGGAGCCGTGCAGGGAGAGTCCATCGAAATAGCTCGCGCCGCCCAGAGATAAAATCCGGTCATAGAACGTATGGTAAAAGGAATTGGCTCCCAAGCCGCCGATCCACACTTCGCTGTTTGGCTGATTTTTCTTTATGGTCTCGTAGCCCGACTTGAGCATCTGGAAATAATTTTCCGGGGTATCGAGCCAGAAACAACTGCCTCCCGGCATGGCCGGTTCGTTGCCAATCTCCCACAGTCGAATGCGGTCGTTGTAGCGGTGGAGGAGCGCGTCGAGAAAGCGGGTCCAGTCTTGCATGTCGACTGGTGCGTATGCGGTGGCGGCATCCACGCAGATATTAATCGTGCCTGCTTTTTCCGGATGGGGTGAGGCCCAGTAGGGCGTGCCATAAATCTGGGCATAAATCTGAAAGCCGGCGGCGGTATACATATCCACCAGACGATCGAATCCCACCCAGTTATATATTCCTTTCGTGCTCTCGATCACTTCATCCTTCACCATCCCGCAACCGTCGGGTCCCCAATGGGCGGTCAGGCGCACGAGGTTAAAACCGACCAATTGCGCGAGCATCAAATCCTCGGGGTTGCTGGAGTAGGTGGCGAAACCGAATTGGTGGGCCGCTGCGGATGGAAATTCGTTATTGGGCAAGACGGCGATGCCGCGCCGTGAGTGGTGAAACTCCTTCGTCGCTCCGTTGGGCGCGCGAAACCAGAAGGAACGCTGGAGGGGTTGCTTTTTCCCTTCTTTATTCTCCGCGAAGAATTCCACTTCGTAGTAACCGGTTTCCGAAGGGGTCCAGGACCAGCCCACGTTCCATTGATCTCGCGGGAGGGAGATGACGGCGATTTCCTTGCCGCTGCTGTTTGTGACGACGCCCTTGATCGAATCGGTCCCCGAATCCGGCGGGTTTCCGGTCATCCGGTAGCGAACGGTCTCGCCGAATTTCCACCAACTGATGGGGCGATCCGGTTCCATGGAAGTGTCGGCGCAGAACCCCCGATTCAGCACGAAGCCGATGACGAGCCAAAGCCAGACTCGTTGCAGTCTCAAATTGCAGAAGACGAAAGCCATGCGATCACTTTAACAAAAGCTCCAATGAGTGGTTAGGCTTCGGGATGATTTTGGCTAGGCTGATTTCGATCCGCGGGAATTGCGTCGAATTCGGGTAAATGAAAAGCGCAATAGAGCCTAACGGCGGAATCGCGCTTGGGGTAAGTTGGAAGCTGCGGATTCCTCCTATGAAAAAGAATTCTGTTTTCTGTTGGTCGGTTAAGATGATTTTTCTCTGGGCTCTTTTGAGCGCTCCGGCTCTCCATGCCGAGTCAGTTATCTATCAGGAGACGTTTGGCAATAGCGGTTCCGCCAACTATACGGTCGATAACAAAGCCCATGTGCTCACCGATTGGCAGGTGGTTTGGGGACGCGCAGGCACCAAGGGAAATTCCACGCGAGCGATTATTTCCAATGGAGGTTCCAAGCCGGATACGGCGGTGAATATTGGCACCTCCCATGCCTCCACGAGCGAAAGCAATGGGCTGGTTTATACGGATGCTCCCACTCATTCTTATTTCTTTTTTACGTCGGCCGAAACGGGTGGTGCAATCGATCTGGACTTGTCGCAGGGATTGACCTTTGGCTGGTACCAAAGGAATAACAGGCCCGATGATGGTTTTCGCGTGGCGGTGCAGATCGATGGTGTCTGGTATGTGACAAAGGCACTCTTCTCCTCACCTGCCAATGTCTGGTCGCATCAGAGTTTCACCTTTACTCCTTCCGCGGCGAGTTGGTGTCTTCTCGATTTTGTGTCCGGCCGTTCACTGGTTCCGGGGGGAATCCCCACGACGGATCTTCCGGCGGGCCGGATGACGGGATTCGGTCTTTTCACGGAAGCGATCACGGGGGAGACGCGGCGATTCGATACGTTTAGTGTCAGTGTGAGCGGGCGATAAAATAAATAGCGTCGACAATGCGCTACAATCATCAACCGTCTCTGTTGGGTGTCGCGGTGGGTGTTGGCTGGTGTGGCGACGAATTTGAAATTTGAGATCGGAGATTTCGCAAGGGTGCAGTTGGGGCATGACTCCAGTTTTACCACGGAATGCGAGACGAGCGTTTGCGTTAGGTGAGCTAGGTTTGCTGCGTGTGCGATATTTTTAAGGGCGCACGGTCAGTGCCTCGCGTTTTGAAGCGCGAACGGCATGCCGTCGGTCCGTGGGGAGGGGCAATTCGACTCGCAAGCGCGAAGGACCGAGAACATAAGTTTTCTCTATGATTCCGTCAGGGCTCGGGAGAAACGCCTGCCACTCCGGTGCGCTTAGGTCGAGCTGGCCTTCCATTCCCGGCGGTAACTGCACTTCCATGAATCCGGTTTTGTGTTTCGCGGTGGGCATTTGCCAGCTTACCCGAATGGCTCCGCGTAAGGTGGGGACAGTGCCGGAGGCTTGTGTCATCTCGGGATATAAAGGCCGAGGTGCTACGCGCACGGATCGATAGCCGGGCTGCGCCGGAGTTACTCCGAGCGCCATGGCTCCGGAGAGATAAAGTGGTGACGAGGCCCATCCGTGACAGGGCGATTTGGTGCGCTCGTGGTATTCGCCTGGGATGGGGCCGGGATGACGGTGACCGAGGCAGGTCGCACCCGCTTCCATTTGATGCTGATAGGTATCGTGAATCCATTTTCCGAATTTCGGAAAATCGGGATGCCTGCACAGAATTTCTGCTGCCCAATGAAAGCTTGGTTCTCCGAGGGTCCAGAGGTCTCGCCGGGGCATTGGGGAGAGCAGGCGCTCGATCAGGTTACCTTTTTCCCGCTCGTTCCACAGACCGAGATCGTAGGCCAAAATCTGGGCATGCTGCGAAAAAGTGGTGTTGGGCCGACCTTCCGTGAGGCCGTCCAGAATGAGCCGCTGCTGCGGATCGTTGAAGCGTGGATGGGACAAGGCTTCGAGGCATTGCGAGGCTTCTTCACGCAGGGAGGCTTCTTCCTTGCGGCCCAGCGCACCGGCGGACTGCGCCAGTAGGCTGACGGCGCGGCGATAGATCGCATTTAGGACGAAGGATTCGCCATTCAGATCGATTTTAGCCCAGTCGACGATGCGCCATTCCGGTGGATTGAGAAGAGTGCCGCACTTTGTTTTGAACTGCTGGTAATAGCGGTGGGTTTTCAGACAGGCATCGAAAAGGGAGTTTAGAAAATCGAGGTCACCTGTGTAGAGATAGTATTCCCACGTTCCCATCCAGAATTGCCAGGTCCAGACCGGTAGATTGAATGTGGCGTATGACGGGACCACCGACGGCAGGCGTCCCGCCTCGTCCACGCTGCGCGCATACAGCTCCCATGTGTAGCGCAAGGGTTGCGGGCTGAAGAGTGAGTAGAAGTAATTGCGGCCGATCCAATGCGTATCGCCGAGCCAGGCGCAGAATTCACGGAAGGAATCGGAGGAGACCACATCGGTGCGCGAATAGCGGATTGTCTCGCGCGCGGCATCCCAGATGCGATTCCATTCGGGATCATTGCAGCGAAATGTGCCCAACTGCTCGCGTTCCGGCAACGGAGCCAACACTTCGGTGACTGAGATTGTCTCGATCTGGCATTCTCCATTGGTCGAGAGAAAAAGATAGCGGGCACCGCGCGGCGTAAACAGATTTTGGAAGGACGCTTTCCCGGCGGGTAATCGCACGCGATCCCAATTGAAGACTTGGGGCGTGCCTTCTTCTGTCGTCTCGTGGCCATAGCCGATTTCCACCTGGGTGGGTTGCGCTGTGGTGAAATGGATCTGATAATGACCGTAACGAAAACGGCCCAAATCGAGAATGAGCCCCTCTTGGTGCAGCCACTGACCGCGTGTGAAATTTTTCGGACGCGGATACGGAATGAAATCGCGGAACGAATGCCACGCATAAAGGCAATCTGTGCCCACTTGTTTCAGAGGAACGGGAGGTGTGACCGGTGTGAAGCTCCACCTCGCCATCGTCTCGGCGGGGAGTCCGCGGAACTGGTCAAAGGCCCGTTCCAATCCACGCTCTCCAGTTTTCTGCGCTTGCAGGGCAAAGGGAAGTCCATCGCGGGTGCCAATCAAAACATGTTCGGCATCGCAGGTGATCAGACGAACTCCGGCCCGCAAATCGGAGCCGCGACAGTGGAATGCGTCCTCTGCCGCATGATGGCCGCAGGGAAATATTTTGCTGATATGGCCGGGTGCTGTTTCGAGAATGGCGCCCACTCCGCGAATGCCGATGGTGACTTTGGTTTCCGGGTGAATATCGGGAGAAGAGAAGGTCATTTCGACCAGCTGATCGGCTCCGTCGGAAGGCACGGCAAAAAGCGGGCCGGAGCTTTCGGGCAACGATGGGAAGGCGCCGAGCACGGCGATATCCCGGGAGAGGAAGAGTTCGGTGTCTTGCAAAGGAGGCACGGGATTCGCAGTCAAGGCGCGGCGCTCCTTTGCCACCGGTTGGGCTGGAGTCCACTCCGACTCTTCGTGCGATGTGATGCGGGTCCACTCCAGCAGGCTCTCTGTGAGCGGAGATTGATCTTCCAGACAGCCGAGATGCATGTTTACGCGTGGTGAAAAAGGATGGAATCCGGTTTCGCAAGAGACTCTCCATTCGGGATTTCTCGTCGACAGATCCATTTCACCGACTGCTCCCTCGAGGCCGAAAACTGGCTCCCCCCGCAGATAACCAAAAGTGTCCACATAGAGGTGGCGGACGAGAGCGCACAGAGTGTTCTCCCCGTTGCGCAGCGCGCCGGCCAGATCGTGACGATTCACGGGCAGCGTGTCTGCTAAGTGACGGCCCGGTCCGCGACCTACCTCGACGCCATTGAGGAAGAGGAGATAATTCGCGTCGGCGGTCACTTCCACGGGAAGGGCGTGGAGCGTGCCGTGAAATTCGAAGCGGAGACGAAAGCGGGATAGTTCTTGCAGGCGTGAGCCGCGTTGGAGTAAAGGCGATTGAATCAGTTGCATGAGCATGGTGGGAAAGTGGTGAAAAAGCGTATTTCGCTTTTTGTCGAGAGTATCAAGAAAGCGCGGGACCCATTAGGCCGGTCCAAGTTTTTAACTAGGACTGGTTCGATATTCGAACTGGGTGTCACAAAATCGCAGGACGCGGATAAGCAATCACAAAAAGGCCAATGTCGAATTGGTCCAAATGAAAAGCGCGAATCAGCCTAACCGCGTTCACCGAATTCTGGTTGGATTGGGCCATCACCCAAAACACACCCTATGGAACAAAAGCCTCTTCTTTCGATCATCGGGCAGCTCGGTCTTCTCGGTTTCATGCTCCTGGCCATGCCCGCTCACGCGCAGACGGTCATTTATCGCGAGACTTTTGGAAATAGCGGTACGACGAATTATCTCCTGAATAATACGACCTATCTGGCCACCGACTGGCAGGTCTACTATTCGGCGAGCGGGACGAATGGGATGTTGATTCGGGCTGTGGCCTCCAATGCGGCTTCATCTCCGACCAATCTGGACAATGTCGGCACCGGGTACACGACGCCCAGCCAGACAAACGGCGTGCTTTATACCGATCAACCCACGGATCCGTATTTCTTTTTTACCACCGGTCATACAGGGAACCTGATCAATGTCGCGCAGAACCCGGATCTTTCGTTTTCCTGGTATCAGCGGAACAATTCCGCGTCGGATGGATTTCGCGTGGCGGTGCAGGTGGATGGGAGTTGGTATGTCACAAGTCAGCTGTTCACATCGACTGCCTCGGTCTGGACGCTGAAAACTTTCGCGTTTACGAACGATGCAGCCGATTGGTGCACGCTGAATTTTACTCCGGGAACGACTATGAGCGTTGGCAATGTGCTCGGAGCCGATCTTTCATCGAATAATATCACCGGGTTTGGACTGTACTCCGATGTGCGCGGGGCTGGAGGAAGCAATCGGCTGGATACGTTTACGCTCAGTGTTCCAGAAAGCCGAAGCGCGGTCTTGCTGCTGGGGAGTGTGGTTGGTCTGCTGGCGTGTCAACGCGTGCGCCGCCGTGCCAGCGTCACGGCGTAAGGCGGGTCGGGCCTATTGTTTGGCGGGGCGGAATCGAGCGCGGTATTCCGTGGCGGAAATGCCGAAGTGCGAGCGGAAGCGTCGGGCGAAATGGTTGGGATCGGCCCAGCCCACTTCGACGGCAATCTCGGAAATGGTCTTATCGGTACGCAGGAGCAGGCGCGAGGCTTGTTCGGCTCGGACCTGAGTCAGGTAGGTCATGGGCGGGAAGCCCAGGGTCTTGCGGAATAGTCGTCCGAGGTAGGACACATCAATATTGAGTTTTTTGGCCAGGCCGGAGGAGGTCCATTCGCCGCCGATATCTTCCGCGAGCAGGCACATGGCGCGCTTCACGGCGGAATGAACCGGTTCGCGATCGGATTGCGTTTCGATCTTATCCCGGGGAACGGCTTCCGCGAGAGTGACCAGGATGAGAATAAGGTGGCCGATGCGATAGGGACGCGAGCCCGGTGTTTCGACTTCTCCCAAGGCGACGAGTTCTTTGAGGTGGTGAATGCAGCGGCGCAGCGTATCGGGCTCGAGATGCAGGCGGAAGGTGCCGGTGGGATCATCCGGCGATTGGCGCCAGAGCAGGAAATTCAGGGCGGGTTCATCCAGCATCCAGAGCAGTTCGCGACGCAGGAGCGAGGTGCCAAAACAGCAGACGTAGGCGTTGACGTGACTGTTGTTGATGCCCGCATGCCACGCGCCGGGGCGTAGAAAGACGGCGTCTCCCTTGTTGAAGGAACTTTTGCCATGCGATATCTGTTGCTCGCCGTGCCCCTGGGCGCAGAGCTGAATTTCCATGAAGTCATGCGCATGGCGCATTTCGTTGCCCTGGCGGTCGGGGAAATGCAGGGCGACGATGGGGACGTGAACGGCGGGAAACGATTCTGTCCAGCACAGTGTGGGAATATCCGAGGAAGTGTCGTTCATGGCTGGCGGATTTCTGGACAGGTGGCCGACTCAATCGAGGTTGCCACAGCCGCATCAAAACTGTCCAGTTCCCTTTGTACCAACGGCAGGGGAAGAACGATTCCTGAGATTTAAATGAAAAAGGTTTTAGCGGCGGCAACAGCGCGGGAGCCGAAGGCTCAAGAGGAGGCCAAAAACGGAAACGAGAAGGACTGTGGAGGGTTCCGGGACGGAGCTGATGATCGAGAAATTATCAAAGCGGACGTAGCTTGTGTTGGGATCGACATAGACGCCAAATCCAGTGATGTTCCCGGTCGGTAGCGTGCCGGTGAGGGACGTTGAATCCACGCCGAGAGTGGAACCGGCGGTGAAGTTCAACAGGCTCCATTGGGTGGCGTCATTGGTGAAGGTCCACGTTTTTTCCGCCAAGGAGGTCGAGCCCGACGCGGGAGTGGTGAAGAGGGTGTTGGTCACATACCAGTTTCCTGCCACCTGAACAGTGAGGCGTAATCCATCGGTTGCGTTGGCGTCGCCTTGGAACCAGGAGAAGGTCAATCCCTGCGTCGGATCAATGTCGATCAGGTTGCCCGCGTGGCCGGTGGTCATGAAGAGCCAGTTGATGTTCATGCTGTCGGTGAAGGCGACGCCATTGGTCTGCGATGTTTCCGTGTATCCCGTGCCGATATTGGGCAGCCCTCCGGCACCGGTGGAATTCGCCACGTTGGAGATCACTGACCGCGCGGCGCTGCCATTGATGGCGGTGGTGGTGGAGTAGACTTTCCAATCGGTGTGAATATTGGTGCTATCGGTCAGATAGGTGTTGCTGCCCTTGGCGTTGCCGAAAGTCTCCCGGTAAATGACTGTGCTGGCGGCGGCAGGCAGTGGGATCAAGAGCGACCCGGCGAGGAGAATTCCTGCCGACAGAAGGGGGGAGGAGAAGTAGTTCATGGAGGCTGAAGGGCTACGGTTATTCAACCACGGACTGTCGAAAGCCGTTAGGCTGATTCGTGTCTTTGCGTGGGTCGAATTCGACTTCTTTCGATCAGAGGCGGCGTCAAAGGTTCAACGCCTTGTCGAGGGGGAAGGGTTCCCCTTGCCACGCTTTGAGAGAGGTCCATTTTTGATCGGGCTCAGACCAAAAAGGAGCGGACGGTGGCAATCCCAAAGGCAGGAGAACGGTGGAGCAAAGATAGAGACTGCCTGTCGAAATGTAGCATTCTCCAACGGAGGGTTGAGCGCCACAAAAACCAATGCGCAGCCAGCCTTGGTGGTCGAAAGTGCCGGGAAATTCGAGCGTGCGGCGCATGACGGCGGTCAGTGCGCAACGGACCTGAGCCGACGGTAAGGTCGGAGGCAGTTGTTGCTGGAGAGCGAGTTGGGCGAGACTGTGAAACGCCCCGCAACGATAGGCGAGTGATCGTCCCAGCGGGGGATAGGTGCCTTCGGGCGAAATCAAGCGTTCCAGAATTTCCGTGTGGCGTTGGGCGCGGAGACGAAGCGTGGCTTCAAGTTCGCGAAATTCCGGTTGGTGCGAGACGATATCGAGCAGCATCGGTTGAATGACGAAGCTGTTGTAGTAGTCGGCATGCAACTGGGGGCCATCGCCATAAAGACCGTCGCCGAGGTACCATTGCTCGTGCTGGCGCAGGGCGTAATCGACGCGCAGGGCGTCCCAATCGGTTTCACCAAAATGACGCAGGGCGGTTTCAATCATGGCGCTGAAGAGCAGCCAGTTGTTGAAGCTGGGGCGAATGGATCGCACCTGCTTCAACGCTTGAATCAGGCGAGATTGAACGCGAGCGGGCAGGGGTGTCCACAGGGTCTTGGGGGCACGCAGGAGTGCCTGTGCGAGAAAGGCGGCATCAACCAGTGGTTGCCGTCCTTTGGTGAAATTCAGGAAGTCGGGGGAGGCGGGATCGGTTGCCTGAGCGAGCGATTGATGGGTCAGTTGACGCCATGGCCGAGATGCGGGTTCATCCAGTTCCAGCCAAGGGGCCAGCCCCGTGAGCAGGCGGGCGAACGCTTCCAGATGGGTGTTTTCCTCCGCGTGTGTGGAGGGATCTTTTTCGACGGGCATCTGCTGGCGCAGAGTTCCGGCGGCCAGATTGTGGAGAATCGGACGCGCCAGTTTTTCGGCGGTGAGAATCCAATAGTCGCGGGTGGAGGTGGGCATGGTGGTGGGTGGGATTTGGTCGCCTGAAAATAGCACGGGGCAGATTGTAGGCGTTAGGCTGCTTTCGTCCCGCGAATGGGTTCGTTTTGAAGCCGGATGCTCAAATTCCCATAGTGCTTGCGCAATTCGACTAAGCGTTGCGCGTTTGGTTCGCAGGTGGTTCGGGTTATTTTAAAAGGATCATGCCTGCCAGTCATCTTTACTATTACCGTCACCGCGCGCCCTTGCCTCAGCCTCCGACTATTACTGCGGATGTTTGCATATATGGGGGTACCTCCTTGGGTGTCATTGCTGCCGTGGAATTGAAGAGTCTGGGTTATCGAGTCGTGGTGGTCGAATTTGGGCGGCATCTTGGCGGCCTGAGTTCCGGCGGTTTGGGTGCCACGGATATTGGTAACAAGCAGGCTATCGGTGGTCGGTCCCGGCAGTTTTATCGTGATTTGGGTGAATACTATGGGCGTCCGGAGAGTTGGGTGTTTGAGCCTCATGTAGCGGAAGCGCTGTTCAATCGTTACATGGCGGAAGCCGATGTGCCCACTTACTTCGAAGAGGCGCTGGCTTCGGTGACCAAGGAGGGGAATCGGATCACGCAAATCGTCATGGAGAACGGGACGATATTTCGCGCGAAATACTTTGTGGATGCCACTTACGAAGGGGATTTGATGGCGCGCGCGGGCGTGTCCTTCCATGTCGGTCGGGAAAGTAATGAGGTCTACAAGGAAACCTATAACGGCGTTCATTTTGGTCATCCCAATCACAACTTCAATTGCCATGTCGATCCTTACAAAATGGAGGGCGTGCCCGCCAGCGGGTTGCTGCACGGTCTGTCGGGGGAAGATCCTGGCCGGCAGGGGGAGGGTGATCATCGGGTCCAGGCTTATAATTTTCGCGTCTGTCTGACGGATCAGGATGAGAATCGTTTGCTGTTCCCTTGCCCGGAGCACTATGACCCGGAGCGGTATACCTTGCTTGCGCGTTATTTGAAAAAGGGATACTGGGACGCGCTCAATCTTACGATACGCATGCCCAATGGAAAGACCGACACGAATAACTACGGCGGCTTTTCGTCGGATCACATCGGAGGCAATTATCAATGGCCGGACGGCGACTACCTCACGCGCGAGGCGATCTTTCAGGATCATGTGTCGTACAATCTCGGGATGTATTATTTCCTGGCGAATGATCCTTCGGTGCCACGATCGATCCGCGATGAGGTGAATTGCTGGGGATTACCCAAGGATGAGTTCGTGGAGACGCAAGGCTGGAGTCATCAACTGTACATCCGTGAAGGCCGCCGCATGCTATCCGATTACGTCATGACGGAGCATAACGTGGTGGGACGGGAGTATGTCTCCGACTCGATCGGTCTGGCGGCTTATGGCATGGATTCCCATTCCTGCCAGCGGGTTGTCTTGGGAGGACGCGCCTATAATGAGGGTAACGTCGAGATTCATGGTTTCCGCCCGTACCCGATTGCCTACCGTTCCATTTGTCCTCGCGAACACGAGTGTGCCAATCTTTTGGTGCCGTGGTGCCTTTCCTCCTCGCATATCGCCTTTGGGTCGATCCGCATGGAGCCGGTGGGGATGGTGCTTGGCCAGTCGGCGGCCCAGGCGACGGCTCTTGCGTTGAAGGAGGCGTGCCCAGTACAAAAAATTTCCGTTCCGACGTTGCAAAAAAATTTGCGCCATGCCGGACAAATTCTCGATCCAGTCCAGGTGGCGTTGCCGAAAATGCAGGTCATTGAGACGGATAGCATCCGTTCTTACAATAAAAGGCCGTCCTTGAAATCTCGCGGGGCTCGCCCGGTTTTATCTTTGAGCCAGGCGGAAAAACTGGAGACGTGACGAAAGCCCAGTTCATAGGCGAGTTCCTTGACTTGTTTGTTTTGGGAGTAGAGAGCAAGTTGTGCCTGACGCAGGCGTCTGCGGTCCAGATAGTGTTTGGTCGTCGCGCCCAGGTGATGGGCAAAAAGTCTTTCCAGCTGGCTGCGACTCAGGCCAACCTGCCGGGCCAGCAGGGTATTGGTATAGCGTTGATTGAGGGGCCAGCCGTTGAGCAGGTCCAGGGCGAGCGTCATCCGTTGATCTTCGAAATGGCGCAAATGCGGGGTGAGTCCCTCGGACGTCAAACAGTGGTACATGGTTTGCATCCAGTTCATCAGGGCTTGTTCAATTTGAAAATAATGAGGCAGGCTCAGTGGCGTGCAGGCAAAGCTGATGTCGTTGAAAGAGCGGTGGCTAACCCGACATACCATGCGCTGCAGCTTTTCGGCGCAGCGTCGTAGCTCGGGGTATTTGGTCTCCTTGAAGGTGACGCTCAAACCTTGATCAAACAGTTGCTGGCCGTCCGGCCATTCCGCATGGTAGCGGAGGGAGAGGATCTCCGTATTCGGGGAGAAATTTTGCGTGCGTGCGATTGGCTTGGGGAAGAGCCATTGTCCCGGTCCCGCGCTGACGCGGCAACCCTCGATGGTCACTTGGGCGTTTCCTTTGAGCACGAGCCAGGCCGTTGAACCAAGGGGGTCGGGACGGTAGCCCTCGCCGTGGGGCACGATAGGTCCACGATAAAGCCAGATGAGGGAGGTTAATAATTGACACCACAATCGGGGTGTTCCCGGCGATGGATTAGGATGTTCTGCCGCCGTTACCATGACGTGAAGTATGAGGGCCAATTCGAGTCGAGATGTCAATCTCGCACAGTGGCACCGACTCTGGAAAGTCGATGGGCGGGACGCGAGGGCGTCGTCCTTTCAGTAATAGAGGCGGCCGGTATCGGTGTGAAAAACGTCGAGGCCGCTGTCCTGGGGGGACATTGTCTTGACGCTGCCGTCGACCATGAGGACGTTGACGCGACCCTCGTGCATGTCGTAGCCCACGTAGCGACTGGATGTGCGGGTTTCGTTCAGGGTGCTGACGGCGGGACCGGCGCTGCCGGGATAGGGGATTCCATCGGTGAGCAGCAAGGTGTTGGAGGGGTCTTGAAATTGCGCGAGGCGATATTGAATGGCGGTGGCCGGGTAGTTGATCCTGTTGCGCAGGATGTAGCCATTGCAGACGTAGCTTGTGGCGAACCCGTTGCTGACCCGTGGGCTTTTCTGGGTGTTCCGGGCGATGAAGGCGGGGCAATAGTAGTTGGCTGGTGCGGTCTTGTAGTCGGCGGGTTGCAGTTTTTTTCCCGCGTAGGGCAGGAGTACATCCTCCCAGGATAATCCGGTTGTTCCATCGCTGGCCCATTGGTGGCGCACGGGCAGCATATTATCATTATCCTGTGCGTAGAGGGCGTCCGCGGCGATACCGTCGATTTCCTTCACCACCGCGGCACTGCCGACGGTGCGCCGATGAAGAAACCTTCCGTCGAGCGGGTGCTTTCCGATAAGGCTGGCATCCTTTTGTTTCTGCGCAATGAAGTGAAACCGGGAAAGAATCTGTTTGCGATGGTCGTCACGGATAAAAGTCTGGAGCCGCTGGCCGCCGAGAAGGAGGAAAAGCTGGAGCTCCTTTTTCGTTTGGGGAAAGGCAGCTATCTGGATGGGTTTCAGAATCTGGGCTTGATCTCGCGAGTGGGAACGATTGTTCCCGATCAACCGGTCAAAACTCAGGTGCCCTATACCGCACTGCTGGTTGATGACCGATTCAGCGGTCCGCTACCCGCTAGTGTATTGCGGCAAGTTCCCTGTGGCGATGATCCCATCCGGTCTCTCGCGCAGCATGGCTACCTGTCTAACACTGTGGCGGATCAAGCGGCGCTAGGTATATTTGCGAGCGATCAGGGGCAAATGAAACTCGATACCCGAAAGGGTTCCTTCGAAATTGTAACGGAGATGGCTGAGGGATTCTCCGGTCAGGGTGGGCTTTCCTGGGCAGGGCAAATGGCCAAGATGACGAATGGGAAAGATACGCCACCTTCTTTCTCGGGGCCATGGATGGCCGTTCACTGGAGAAAAGTGGTCGACTGTTGTTGCTCTACCTGACGGACGTGCTGGCGGAGGGAACCCAGTTTGGAAATGCGGAAAGAACGCTCTACGTGAATCACGGACGGTTGCCGCACTTGATCCGGGCGGATCAGGGTACAATCATGATCAAGAATGGCGATTTTCAGAATACAGAAGTCTGGGCCGTTGATCTAGCAGGCCGTCGAATTCGCAAGATCGAAACTCACCGGCAGGACAGTGGCACTACTTTTACCGTGGCGACAACAACGGCCTGTGTCTATGAGATCCTGCGGACGCCATCCACGCAGGCAGGTAATGGCCCGGGCAAATAGGCTCTTTGTGGTGCCGCGGCGGGTGCCTCATTTCTGGAGCGGGGTGGGATTTGTCGCGTCTAGGGTCGTGAATGGCGCAGTGGGCAGATTTTCTATATTATAGAGATTGGCTCGCGGGAATGCGCGCCACCCATAGCGTATAGCCGTTGGCTTGGCGACGGCGTCGCTCCAGACCAGTACGGAATGGTTCTCACTGATTTGAGCGGTGGCGGGAACAAAATGTCCGTCGCCAGCCGCGATTTCAAATCCCTCGACATGATCGAGCGGTGCTTCTGGTGGGACATTGAGGCGAGGGGAGGGGGCGCTGCCGATTTTCAAACCGCTGCCAACATGATCGAACAGGACACGGATTTTGTTTTTCTCCACCTGCAGAGAGCGATAGCAGGGGCCCGTATAAACGAGTTTTTCGCCATAGACCAGGTGCCGTGCGACGAGAGCTGCGCGATATCCGACATCCTGTTTGTTCCTGGGGTGGACATCCTTTTCTTCGCCAAGATCGATTGTTACAGCCATGCCGGTATTGGGCAGCGAAAGATTTTTCCGTTGCGAGTCGCGCAGATAGACCCAGCTCTCGTGAGGACCGAAACCGGGCAATTGCACGATAATGAACGGGAAGTCGCCCTGATTCCACTTGAGCCGCCAATCTTGAATCAGGGTGGAGAGGAGTGTGGCGTAGAGTCGCGCCGTCGATTCTTTGCCTGCATTCTGTTCGCCCTGATACCAGACGACGCCTTTCATGGCGGAGGAAAAGAGTGGCGCGAGCATGCCATTGTAGAGGACCGTGGGCAGATGCTGGTCCTCATCCGGCGCGAGTGGTTTTTTGGGAGCCGGAGGCGGTGGAGGGACTGTAGTTGAAGGGGAGCTTGTTTCGCCCGACTTTACCTCTTCAGCTCCATATTGCGCTTTCCATGAGTCGTACTTTTTTTGCCAGTCGGGAAGAATTTTTTGCGTGTACTCGGCCTTGAGCTGGGGAAGACGATCTCGGGTCTGTTTGAAACGGTCGGCGTAGGCAGTGAGCGCCGGATTGGATTCCAATGCCTCCAGACTGGTCCACGTTTCGCCAGGCGAACCGCCCCAGGCGGCGTTGACGAGGCCGACCGGAATTTTTTCTGCTTCGTGAATCTCGCGGCCGAAAAAATAAGCCACGGCGGAAAAACCGCGCACGGTGGCCGGTGTGCAGACGAGCCATTCGCCATCGCAGTCTTTCTGTGGGGTGAAGGCAATTTTCTTTTTGACGTCGAACAATCGTATCTGCGGATAGTTCGCCTTGGGAATGGCTTCTACCGCGTTGTGTGCGCGGTTCATGCGGAAATCCATATTTGATTGTCCGGAACAAATCCAGACATCACCGACGAGCAGGTCGCGAACAATCAGCGTGTTTTTTCCGCGCACGGTCATTTCCTGCGGAGTGGAATCCGCTTTCAATGGTTTTAGTTGCACAGACCATTGGCCGGACGCATCAGCGGTTGTGCTCACTTCCTGGTCGGACAGGGTGAGGGTGACTTCTTCGCCGGGATCAGCCTGCCCCCAGATTGGTAATCGCTGGCCTTGCTGCAAGACGGCGTGATCACCGAGAATGGCGGGTAGTTTTACGTCGGCTCGGATGGAAGCAAGCCCAAGGAGCATCCAGAGGACAACGGCAAGACGAGAAATCATAAAGGCAGCGGGGAGGCGTTGGAGTTCAACTAGGCTTGGATTGCTCCGGCACTAGTCGAAGGGCATTCCACGGGACGTCTTGGGGAAGCACTCCTTGGCGAGCGGCGAAGGCGGCGCAACGGCCTGCGGCTTCGCCCATGGCGACGGCATTTCCGGTGACGCGGTAGCTGGAGTGGGCCAGGAAGTCGCCGCTGATGCAGCGTCCGGCCATGAGCAGTCCGTTCACATCTTTCGCGATGAGCGAGCGCAGCGGGATGTCATACGCCTGGGTCTTGATCCGGTTTTCCCGTTCGTAATCGCGGGATTTTTTGGGATCGATGGAATGGACGTCGATTCCAAAAGTGGTGGTGCATACCGCGTCCTGATGGCGGCGACCCGCGATCATATCTTCGCTGGTGACGGTGTAGAGTCCATGGATGCGTCGACCTTCCCGAATACCAATCTGTGAGCCGGTGGCGACCAGGCGCAGGCCTTTCCAAGGTTCGCCGAGTCCGGCCAAAGCCCGAACGAGCTTGCGCACCTCCTGCCGGGCGTGAAGGGTGGCGCGTGTGACGTCATCGGCGTTGGTGGCCAGAGCATTGTACTCGTGATTGGCCATGAGGGCGTACAGGTCTTCGCGGATGTGAAAAAGCGTTGGCGCGGCATAGGAAGGGGTGACGCCGGCGCGTTGGAATTCCGCAAGCAAGCGCGCCTTGGCTTCTTTGTTGCCACCGGCTCCGATGAACGGTCGTATCGTTTCGGGCAACACGCCGTAAACGAGCGCGACCAAACTCATGGGTTGCACGGCACCGGTTTCCGGATGGCCCATGTCAAACCTGCAGCCAGCTAGGGCAGCGAGATCGCCATCGCCCGTTGCATCGACGAACGTGGCGGCACGCCACGCCTCGCGTCCGGATTTGGACTCGGTGACAATCGTCTCCAGCTTGCGGGCGTTATTGGCGTAGGCGGCGCACACTTCCGTGTGCAGCCGGATGTCCACTTTGGCGCTAAGGCAAAGTTCCTCCAGAATCGCCTTCATCGATTCCGGATCGTAAGCGAAGCTGCCGCCCTGCTGGCGCAATGCGCCCTCTTTTTGCAGGATCATTCGCAGTTCGGACATGATTCCGGTTTTGTTGGCGGAATCAATCACCCAACTCAGGCAACCGCTGGTCCACACTCCACCGAGACAACCGGCCCGCTCAATGAGTTTTACTTTCGCACCGGCTCGCGCGGCAGCCAGCGCGGCGGCGAAACCTGCGGGGCCTCCGCCCGCCACGATCACATCATAGGTACCGCAGACCGGAATGTGGCGTGCTGGTTCCGGCAGTTGTGACGGTGCGATGTCTCCTGCTGCCAGCAGGGTAGTGGGCAAAGTGCCTGTCACGGCGGCACTGATTCCCATTTTGAGCGCTTCGCGTCGAGTATAGGGGGTTGGCATGGGTGAAATCGGTTGGTTTTTTGTGGGCCAATCGGAGCTATCTGGAGTGGGGCGAATCAGGGTAAGACGCAGGCCGAGGGGATTGCGCCGTGCCACTCTTCGGCCAGAAGTGTACGATGGTCATAGCATCGGTTCAATGCTTCCTGCAAACCCGGAACAAAACACCGGGGAGCATCGCCTGAATCGTCCACTTCAATACAGGCGGAGGGGAAATCATGAATCGGAAAGCCAGCGTCATGCATTTGATTCACGCATCGAGTGTGTGCGCTGGCGGCGTCGATTCCACAGAGAGGCGAAGCACCTGTGCGCGCAGAATTCACCGCCTGCCATAGTTTCCGGCAGGGCTCGTCCTCGGGGGAGCCGTAGGAAATTTTTTCGCCCGAGCGGAGTGTGGCGACAATGCTCTTTCGTTCGGCCGAATAGTCGATTACTGCCTGTTCAAACTCGTAGCGGAAACGGGGGTCTTGCCTGTCCGCGGTCACATGGGACGCGAGAAACTGCAATTCCACGCCCGATTGTGTCCGCAAGCGCAGCGCCGCGGTTTCGAAGCTTTCAATCGGATTGACTCGCCACAGCTCCGCCTCGGAGACAGTGGCGGCGGCACTCTGCCCGATGGACGGTCCCAGAAGGTAAAGCATGTTGTGGAGATAATGAGCCATGGCGTTGTTCACGGGGCTGTCGAGAAGTCGTTCGCCCGTTTTGGTTCGCAAGCGCCCCGCCCAGTCATTGCGGCGATAATAGCGGTCGCCGCGCGGCCAGCAGATCAATGTCTGGAATTGACGCGGGCAACCGAAGCGTCCGGCCAGGACATCGCTTTTGAGTTTTTGAATGGCCGGGCTAAAGGACCATTGATAGCCGATCGTCACTTGCTTTCCCGAAAGCGTCTCCGCGGCTTTCATCTGCTCGATCTGTTCAAGACTGGTGCAGAGTGGTTTTTCGCACAGGACATGAGAACCGTGGGCGAGGGCCAGACAGGTCTGTGCGCAATGGAAATGAATGGGGGAAGAAATGATGAGCAGGTCGCACGCAGCCGTCGCATAGAATTCCTCCAGTCGCGAAAAGGTGGGAATGCCACGCGATACAATCTCCGGCCATTGGGGGCAATGTTTCGGAAAGGGTTCGATGATGGCGACGAGTCGGCAGTTCCGCGCTTCGGCCTCCGCAAGCAGGGTCGTGAGATAGCGTTCGCCATAACCACCCGCGCCGCACAGGGCGATGGACAGGGGCGGCATCATCGGCCCGCGCCCTCCTGCCGCGCAATGGATATCAGAGGAGTCGGGTACATAATCGTCTTTCAGCGGATCGAGTACGGTTTACTGCGAGGAACGGGATTTCCAGCTCCGGCGGAAGCAGAGGCTCAGCGCGAAGGCCGCGGCCAGCATGAGAAGATTTGTGGAGGGTTCGGGTACGATGGTTCCGGGTGCCAGCGAGAGCACGCTGACGCCATTTACGGTGTCTCCCAGTGAATTCCAGACGCCGAAATTATCATACCAAGTGGTCAGGGATAAATTGTTGCCGAGAGTGCTCAGCGATTCGCCGATACCAAATCCGGTGATAAATCCGGTCGCAGAGCCTCCCGTTCCCAATTGTGCAATGCTGGTGGTGGTGCCATCGGACCAATAGGTGGCCACGGTATCGGTGGCCAGGCTGGTGCTGGCGGCATCGCCCAGCGTGATGTTCGATCCGGTTCGGTTGATAACGATGGTGAAATGATATGTCTTGGACAGGGCGATGCTGGAGGAGTTGATGGTGTTGCCATAGCGTCCCGTGGAAGTGCGGGCTTCATTCGGCGCGGTGTCCATGACCCCCGTATTCCAGAGATCAAAACCCACCACGAGCGCTCCGGCTCCAGCGGCAAGGGAGGCGATGTTGCTTTGAAAAACACGGATACTGGCGCTGGCCGCCGCACCGGTGGTATTTGTGCCGGAAGTATAGAGGGCATTCCCGTGCAGGTTGGTATAGGTTGGCGAGGCGGCGCGCACGTCTATGGCCACAGAGGTTAAATTGTTGGAAGAGGTGGACGTGAAGGTATCGGTGGCTCCTGTGCTGTTCACTAACAAAGCGGCGGAACCGCTGCTGGTATCATAGGACTCGAAGTCCGCGTTCCAGATCAGCGCGGCGCGCAGGAAGGTGGTTCCCATGAGAAGAAGGAGAGTGGATGTCGTCAGAATCCAGCGAGTCCGGGAGTGATCGGTTTTCATGAGTTCACATTGCTCTATTCGAAATAGAGAGGCAATTGTGAGGCTTTTTAACTCGTTAAAATTGGAGGCCGCCACGCGGCTTGCATGGAATGGGCGAGGGCCGTGTTACTTCCGGACCCGGGGGATCTGCCGGATGGTGGTGCCGGGGTTGAAATCGCTGCCGATCATGGTGATTCGCGATTCTTCCTCCTCGCAGCGGATGTTACCCTCGACAAGGCTGGCCAGGATTTCGACGGCCGCTCCTCCCAGGCGATGGGTATTCTGGTGCATGCCGCTCAGGGGGTCATTGCGCTGACAGTCGAGATGGAGGAAGCCGAGTTGATCCGGAATGCGGCGGCCCAGAGCTTGCGTCCATTTCCAGACATCGAGCGTGACACCGATAATCACCTCCGGCCGGGTCCGGCGATACCACTTTTCGTAAGCGGCCTGACTCCATGCCGCCGGGGTGAAAATCACGATTTCGGCGCGGGGAAAACGCCGCTGTGCGGTCGTTACGCCCGCCATCCAGAGATGATTGACCCGTTCAATGTCGGTATCGCGGATGACGATGCCGATTCGTTCGTAGCCGTGCTCGAGGGCGCGTTGAATAGCCTGCTCCATCGTCTGGACATGGTGATTGCATACGCGCGGCACGGTGGGAGCGTCCAGCGTGTAACCGAGGGCAACGATGCTGAAGCCACTGATATCGATTTCGAGCGAGCGCTTTTCGATAGGTAGTGGGGGGACAATGATGCCGGCAATACCCCGGGCTTTCAGGACGGCGGTGAAACGGGCGGGGTCCTTGGCATAATCGCCCATCCAGAAATGTTCGATATTATAGCCCAGTTCCTGTCCGCGTGCGGTGGCGCCCCGTATGTACTCCGGGTAAGAATGCCAGGTCTTCCAAATGTCTCGCGTCTTGTATTGGGTGACAAAGGCAAGGGTGGCGCGATAGGTCGGGCCGCGGCCCTGCCGCACGCTGGTCATGAGGGCGCGCACCATGGGATTGGGGGTATAGCCGAGTTCTTTGGCCAGTCCCTGGATTTTGATCCGGGTAAGCTGGGCGACCTTGGAGGAGTTGCGCAGCGCCATGGAGACCAGGGCTCGGGTGACACCGGCGTGGTCGGCGATGGTTTGCAGGGTGACGCGCTGGTGGGGATCGCTCATGGGCGTTTAAATGTCATTTACAAGCTTTCAAGGGAAGTGAGCTTGCCGATAAGGTTATCATACACTACGCGGAAGTCGGGACGAAAGGAGAATTTAACGAGTTAAAGCAGCGCCCGATTGCCTGACTTTGGGGATGCCATTACCTTCATCAAGACACATGAATTCACCAGCCCTCAACATCCGGCGTGGCGGCTTTACCCTTATGGAATTAATGGTTGTCGTGGCCATTATAGCGGTGTTGGTGGCGCTTCTCATGCCGGGCATGGCGAAGATGTCGAGGAACGCGCAGGGCAGTCATATAGCGTCGCAGATGCGCCAGCTCGGCCAGGCGGTCTTCAGCTATGCCGGGGAACATGACGGGCAACTGCCGGGGCCACTTTGGGATGGACAGGGTTTCCGCTACAAAGCCACCCACCCTGAAGCGCTGATGACACATCTCGGTTCGTATCTGGGGGTGCAAAATGTGGATGCCAATTGGAGAATTGCCGATCAGCTGATGACTCCGCCGCAGCGCGCATTCTGGCATAAGATCAATAACGATTCCGCTGCATTCCTGAAAATCACCGTATCGGGAAGCGTCATCCCATTCGGTTACTCGTCCGGAGCTACGGTCACGACCTCGATGCGCCTTCAGTCGCTGGTCACCCCCAGCGAAACGTACATGTTCCGCGAGGCCGATCAAAAGGCATCCTGGGTTTCGATCAGTAGTGGTTATTATCGGCAATGCCCGCCCGCGCCACTTCACGGCGACTATCGGTACATATCCTATTTTGACGGGAGTATCCGTCCGGTTGCAGTCAAAGAAAGCGACCGGCAGTAATTTTAATTTTCATGAATACTCCCGTTATCGTGCGACTGGTCCGCTTCATCGCGATTTCATTTCTATCCGCCGCCGCAACCGCGCAGGCCACTCTCTGGCATGTGGACCTGAAAGGGCCGAACGGTGACGGGAAAAGTGCGGAAACGGCGCTGACGTCCATCCAGCGGGCGGTCGATCTGGCAGAGCCGGGAGATACGGTGCTCATTCGTCCGGGGATTTATTATGAGAATGTGATTCTGAAGCGGGGCGGCACGGCGAAGGCACCGTTGCGCCTGATGGCGGACGCAGTGGAGCGGGATCGGGTGATTCTCAGTGGCGCGGCGCGTGCAATCCGTGAGGGAAAGGTGGCTTGGGAGTTGGTCGACAAAGACTCGGGACTTTATCGCATTCCCTTTCTCTACCGACCCACGCGCGTCTTGGCCTCAGGGGTGGATTTGCAGCCGTATCCGTCGTTGGCGGACCTTAAGGCATTCCGCTTTCTGGCGGACAATTATCCGGGCAATTCCCACGGTTTCGCCTGGGATCCGGAATCGAAAAATCTCTACGTCCGTCTACGCGCGGATGGCCGGTATGGGGCGACCAATCCCAATGCCGCCGTCATGGCTGTATCGGGACCGCCAGCGGGGGGGAAGTGGGGTAATGAGATTACGGCTGATGAGAATTGGAATCTGGCGCTTCGATTTGCCGAGGAGGCCCATGTCATCATCGATGGGCTGACCTTTGAGACGCCCGGTTATGCCGGTATTTACACGGAGGCAGGAGAACTGACGGTTCGCAATTGCTACTTCATCGGTTGCCGTTACGGCGTGGCGGGGAAGGAGCCGGGCCGCGGTGGGAAGGGGCTTATCGACCGCGTTACGGTGGAGAATTGTTACTATACGCAATACCCGGCATTTACCGACGTGGAGGACATCGTCGCGAAATATAAGGCAGAACAATACACCAAGTCCGAGTGGTGGCAGAAAATCATGCATTGGCAGCGCAAGGGTGGGCTTCCGCCCAAAAGCGGAGGAGTGGGCCGCGCCTTTAATTATGAAACAGGGCTGACCCGCGGCATGGGAGCGGGCTGGATCGTGCGCTACAATTATCTGTATGACGTGTTTGAGGGATTCAGCGCGGGCTCGACGTCATCGAGCCAGGGCGCGGAAATCTATGGCAACCGACTGGAGCGGATTTGCGACAATGCGGTGGAAACGGAAAATCATTCGCGGGATCTGCGCTTCCACAACAATTTGATCATCGATGCGTTCGAACCCATTTCCTGGCAACCCATCGATGGACCGCCGATGCCCGGTCCCGCATACATCTACGATAATATCGTGCTCCAAACACCGGCCGTGTCTGCGATGTGGGAGGTGGCGGGTAATAGCGGTGGTATTTTCAAAATGGGAATTCAGAACAGAAGTGGAGTTGGTGAAGTGGCGGAAAGCCAGGTGCCGGGTGGCTTCTGGGTGACGCACAACACGATCCTCGTCACCCGCGGCAGAGTCTTCACGCTCTTGACTGCGCCTACCTCTTCGTATGGTCAATTCTACTTTGCCAACAATGTCTTCCTGACGCGCGGCATTGCCGGGGCAAACAGCATGAACGACAAGGGGAGGGGAATCTATTTCGACGGCAATCTGCTGGCTCCCTCCGCGATGCCGACCCTGCCCCAGGAATCGTATTTGCAGCGCGCCGCTCTCGTAGCGGGGCCTCATGGCAAAGTGTTCGACGATCCATCGGTGGTGACGGTCGCAGCGGATGGTCACGTAACGATGAAGGAGATGGAGGCGTTGAACGTCGGGATTACTACGCGAACGGTCTCCTGGAACGGACTGAATATCGAATTTCCCGCCCTCATGCCGCTGCGGACGGTCGTGGGGGCAGTCCCTTTCGATAACAGCCGAGTGGGGCCGCAGCCCAGAAAATAAGAACAAAAAGGAAACGCATGAGTCGCCTAAATTCTCAGTGGTGCCGGATCGCGTATGGGAGTTGGCTGCTGGCGCTTGCCAGTCCTTCACAGGCGGAACTGGTTTGGAAAGCCGACTTCGAAGATCCGGCGAAACATTCCGCGACTACACTCGTCGAGGCAGGTGGTCAGAATAATACGTTCACCACGATCAAGCCCGGTGGATTCATGACGGTGAGCGAATACAAGGTGGTTGTGGGAGGAACCGCTCCGAAATTTATGAAGGGCGGCGTCCTATATGTGGAGGCGGTCAACAGCGGGGGCGAAACGGGGCTGGGTGCGGTGCGGTTGACGCAAGCTTCGCTGGCTCGCTTTATGCCGGGGAGTGTTGTCGTTTTGAGCTATGATTTGTACTACACCGCAGAGCAGGCGTTCAGTATCGGTGTCGAAGTGAGGACGAGTCGGGAGCAGCGGCTTGGGAATACTCTTTATATTCCCAACCTGCCCAAAGGTGTTCCCTTACGCATGACGGTGGTGGTGAATCGCGGGGGTGACCCGGTGACCCTTCCGGGAGATTTGGGCGTGCTCGAAGCGAACCGCATGGCCACTTATTATTACGATGGTAGCCAGTTCAGCCGGGCTGAAACTTCTGACGTCATTTCCTTTAAGGAGGGGATGACGGGATTCACCATCGGCCTCAGTTTGAGCAAGCTCAAGCCCGGCGGCATGCTGGCGGTCTGGTACGATCATTTCGGCATCTGGACGCAGGCATCCGATCTGGTAGATGGCGTCAGTGTATTAAAATTATCTCCCGGCACAGGGATTCCCCAAGTATGAGCACCACTCTTGCAAATAAACCGACCGAGCCGTCCACCAAATCGTGGACGGCCGGGACGCTGACCTATTCCATGGGAGGGATTGTCGCCCTGTTTTTCTGGTTATTGGTTGGCGATTTCGCGTGGTCGATGCGCGAGAAGTCGGTCGGCCCAATGGCTCAGTGGTACCTGCATCATTTGATGGTGCCGAATTTTATTTTGGGATTGCTGATCAGTTCACTGCCAGCGGTCATCCAGATTTTTGTTGGTCCTTTCATCAGCGTCAAATCGGATCGCACACGGAGCAAATGGGGCCGGCGTATTCCCTTTCTATTTATCACGACGCCAATGGCGGCGCTCGGCATGGTGGGCTTGGGCCTGACGCCGCTCGTGGCGAAATGGCTTCACCAGACTTTCATGGCTTCCTCGGCAGCGGGCGCGGGAATCGGATCTTTTTTCGCAAATGAGATGATTATCTCGGTGATTTGTTTCGGTATTTTCTGGACGTTGTTTGAAGTGGCGGTCATCGCCGGAAAACCGGTTTTCGACGGGCTGATCAACGATGTCGTTCCGCAGGCTCTGCTGGGGCGCTTTTACGGACTGTTCCGCGCGGTGATGCTGATCGATGGCATGGTGTTCAATTTTTGGGTCATGGGATATGTGCCCACGCATTTTACGCTGATCATGGTGTCGGTGGGGGTGTTCTACGGTGTGGCCTTTTTCTGGGTCTGTCTGAAGGTGAAAGAGGGCGAGTACCCGGCGCTTCCTCCGGTTCCCGAGAAAGCCGGTGTTGCCGGTAACCTGCTCGGTGCGGCGGCAACCTACTGTCGGGAATGTTTCTCTCATCCCTATTATCTGTCTGTTTTCGTCATGATGATGGCGGCAGCGGTTTGTTTTGGACCAATCAATACCTTTGCGATTCCGTTTGCCGGGCATGTTGGTGTTGATATGAAAACCTACGGACAGGCGGTGGCCTGCACCTATCTAGTTTCCCTGAGTCTGGCTTACTTTTTGGGCTGGATGGCCGATCGGTTTCATCCCTTGCGCCTGTGCATCGGGGTGTTGATTGGGTACGTTGCGGTGACGGCTTGGGGCAGTTTTTACGCGCGGAGCGCGACGACTTTTCTCATCGCGTGGATCATGCACGGGCTTTTATCGGGTTGTTATTTCACGTGTGCGGCATCACTCGGACAGAGGTTGTTTCCGCGCGAGAAATTTGCGCAGTATGCCTCGGCGGCGGCCCTGTTTAGCGCCGGAGCGAACATTTTTCTCGCGCCAACAATGGGCTCGATCATCGATCTGTCCGGCAATACCTATCGCTACACTTTTGCGGGGTCCTGCCTCCTGGCCATCATCGCCCTCGTGGCGGCTTGTCTCGTCTATGGCCGATTCCGGAAGCTGGGTGGCCCGGCTCATTACGTCGCCCCGGATTACAGGGAGGGGCGTAAATCCGCGCCGACGAGCTAAGACGTCGAAGGTCATAAGCCATCCGAGCTGCCCTCGGTATGATCGGATTTCTGTTCTGCAACAGATTTTCTGCAAATAACTTATAACTATACGAGGTCTTGCCGAGATCAAGATTCAGCCCTGCCTAAAGTTTTGCCGACAAGATGCCGTTGACTACACAAGAGTCGGCTGATTCAAGCCAGACTCAGCCTTAACCAGGAATGGAGAACCGCATGAACCGAGTCGACGTCCCCAATCGCAAGAACGAAAAGCTGATCCTCAAAAAGTCCGACATGAACGCCGTCAACCTCGCCCTCTCCTTGGCCGACAAAGGCACCGGCAACCTCTTCCCCCCTTACGAATCCTACCGCTACATCCTCAACGGCTCCCTCACCGGCATTTCCCTCTTCAGCGTCTGGAAAGGCCAGACACCCGTCCTCGCCTCGTTCATCACCTGGTCGGACGAAGGGCTCGAAAAGCTGCGCCCCGCTGTCTCCAAAGTGTACCAGCGCATGGTCGGCCCCATTCGTATCGAAGCGGAAACCGAGTTGGTCGACATCGAACTCCCCCAGAGCCTGCCACAAGTCGTCTCCATTCCCTGTGAGGACTTCAACAGTCTCGACGAAGAAGAACGCAAATTCATTCTCGAGTTTGAACAAACCATGGCTTGGGCCATCCTCGTCGAACGCCGTTGCCTGGATGCCAACCGCACCAGTGGCAGCCTCGACCTCGAAGACGCCACCACAGAAGCCCTTGCCGGAAGCTGCGCCTAAAACGGCCCTTCCGACCCCTCGACAGAAAGCCGCACAACAGGCTTTCCAATTTAAAAGATCGCCACTAGCCTGCCACTCGTGCACCATCTCCATGCTGCACAAGGCAATCCGGAGCGTAGCTCAGCTTGGTAGAGCACTTGGTTTGGGACCAAGACGTCGCAGGTTCAAATCCTGTCGCTCCGATTCCCGGAAAAACCTTTCCGGTATTTGCCACCTGTCCCTTTCCGCCCGAGTGATGGAATGGCAGACATACAGGACTTAAAATCCTGAGGTTCGAAAGGACCGTGCGGGTTCGACCCCCGCCTCGGGCACTCTGTAAAATTTGACCGTTCACCGGCACCAAGAAAACGGACTGGCTCTTTGATGCCGGTCAAGGGAACGCGGCCGGCGGTCGCGTAGGAGTAATCAAACCAGATCCTGCAGGCGCTTAGGATTCTTCCGCGATGGTCTGGAAGATATCGCGGAGTTCGTCGGCTTTGGAGGCGAGCTTGCGGTATTTGGGGTCAAGGGCGATGGCGCGCTTGAGGGACTTGCGGGCGTTGTCGACGTTGCCCATCTTGGCTTCGAGGCGGGACATCTGATAGTGGTGGACGGCCTTGGTGCGCAGGGAGGAGGGGGCCTGCAGGAGGACATCCTTGGCTTCCTGGGTGCGGCCGAGCTTGTGGAGGCAGCGGGAGGCGTCGAGAAAGCCGCGCTCGGAGGAGGGGAAAAGGTGGCAGACGTTGCGGGCGATGACGAGGGCTTCGAGCCATTGCTTGCGGGCCATGTGAATGGCGGTGCGCAGCTCCATGAATTCACGGTTGAAGCGGTGGCTGAACGGAACCGGCTCGATTTCCGAGAGGGCTTCATCTGGCAAGCCGAGGTAGAGATAACCTCGAGCTGCATCCATGCAACGTTCCGGGCTCATTTTTTAATCTATGCTCCTTTCGAGATAGAACTTTTCTATATCTAACACAACTCTTTTTTAGGTGAATGTAAACGGGTTTTTTAAGATTTCTTCATTTATTATAGCACCTCTCATACCAAGTGCAAAAGTTGCCCGGTTGAGAGGGGGGAAACGCTTGTTTTTGACTTTATTTTGGAACGGGTGAACCTTGTTTGACGCGAACTGGGCAAAATCTGCATGGCTTGGAAAATCACTCTCTCTAATGGAATTCATTTGCCGCAGGTGGCGTTGCATTGCGATGCGCGACGGCGGGTGGATCTGTCCTTCATTTCGCATGCGCATTTTGACCACATTGGTTCGCATCGTCATGTGGTGTGTACAGAAGGAACCAGTCGTTTGTTGCAGGGACGATTGAAGGGCGAGCGCGAGGAAACGGTGTTGGCGTTTGAGCAAACGCACACGTTGGCGAACGGGGCGGAGGTGAAGTTGTTTGCGGCGGGGCATGTGCTGGGCTCAGCGCAGTTGTGGGTGCGCCATGAGGAGGAGAGTTTGTTGTACACGGGCGATTTCAAGTTGCGTCCGGGGCTGACGGCGGAGCGATGCGCGACGCCGCGTGCGGATGTGTTGATTATGGAGACGACATTTGGCTTGCCGCGCTATGTGATGCCGCCGACGGAAGAAGTGGCGGCGTCGATGGTGGCGTTCTGTCGCGCGGCGTTGGCGGAAGGCGTGACGCCGGTGTTGTGGGCGTACTCGCTGGGGAAGAGTCAGGAGGTGCTGGCGTTGCTGGCGGAAGCGGAGTTGCCGGTGATGATGCACGCGGCGTCGGTGGCGATGACACGAGTGTATGAATCGCTCGGGATGACGTTTCCGGCATACCGGGAATTTGACGCGGCGGATGTGGCGGGTCACGTGGTGATTGGTCCGCCGCAGGGCGCGTGGCTGGAGGGCGTGGCGAAACGGCGCACGGCGATGGTGTCGGGTTGGGCATTGGATTCGGGGGCGATTTATCGTTATGGCTGCGACGCGGCGTTTGCGTTATCGGATCACGCGGATTTTCCGGATCTGTTGAAGTTCGTGGAGGCGGTGCAGCCGAAGCGGGTGTATACGGTGCACGGTTTTGCGCGGGAGTTCGCGGCGACGTTGCGGGCGCGGGGTGTGGAGGCGTGGGCGCTCGGGATGGAGAATCAGTTGGAGTTGGGGCTGGGAATTTGAAATTTCAGATTTGAGATTTCAAAGGGGCACACACCCCGGCACGACGTGCCATCCCTCTTTATCGAGGGGATTTCAGCCGACGGGAGTCATCGATACTGAGGCCGGCTTTAAAGCAACCCGCGCTTGCGGAAGTCGTCGAAGTTCTGGCCGCTGGAGGATTGGATGAGGTCGACCATGAATTTGATCAGGCAGACTTCCCAGCCATCGTCGATGCCGGTGAGGACGGCGGAGAGGGGATCGCTTTTGGCGGTGACGTCGATCTTTACCTTGTCGGTGATTTCGGCGAGGGAGAGGTGAGCCTCGTAGGAGCGGATGTCGGCCTTGCGGAAGCGGAAGCCATACTTGAGGAAGGCGAGCTTCTGGCTGTTCATGCTGAGGAAGTCGGCGAATTCCTGGGCGCGTTCGCCGAAGCCTTCGAGCATGAGGCGGGAGAAGTGTTCGGGCGACATGATCTCGGGCCGCTCGGCGTGGATCTGGCCTTCGCGGACGCGGGTGAGGTTGATCGCGTCCATGTCCTCGGTGATGAGGTAGTAGTTGATCAACGACGTGCCGAAGGTGGCGAGGCGCTGCCGGGGCGGCAGGATAACGTGCGTGTTCTCGATCGCGTAATTGATGTCGTCGGGCGTGAGCATGGCGCGGGAAAAAGTACAGGTTCTAAGTTCTAGGTACTAGGTAAGGAACCGGGAGGCAAGGCGCGGTCTAAATAAACTTTCCGGGGTTGAGGAGGCGGTGGGGGTCGAGGGCAAGTTTGACGGTGCGATGGAGGGCTCGCAATTCGGGCGAGGCGGCTTTTTTCCACCAGCGCAATTTGGCGAGGCCGATGCCGTGTTCGCCGGTGATGGCACCCTTCCACGCGATGACCTGGGTGAAGAGTTCATCGAGCGCGCGATGCATTTTCGGTTTCACGCCGGGCTGGGTGAGGTCGACCATGATGTTGACGTGGATATTGCCATCTCCCGCGTGGCCGAAGCTGGCGACGGCGAGGCCGTACTTTTTTTGCAACTTGGCGGCGAAGGCGAAGAGATCGACCAGTTTGCCGCGCGGGACGGTGATGTCCTCGTTGAGCTTGGTAAGGCCGGTGGCCTTCAGCGACATCGAGAAGCCGCGGCGCAGGTCCCAGATTTTTTCCGCATCGCGCGGCGTAAGGGCGGAGCGGATTTGCAGCCCACCGGCGCGACGAATGATCGCGAGCAGTTGCTTCGCTTCCGAACGGACCGAGGCGGGCTGACCGTCAATCTCGACAATGAGGCAGGCCGCGCCCGGCGGGACGAGTTCGCCGCCGAGATGCTTGCGCGCGGCGCGCAGGGTGAATTGATCCGCCACTTCGAGCGCGGAGGGGAGGAAGCCGTTCGCGAGGATCGCCTGCACGGCGGCGGCGGCTTGAGGCGCGGTGCGGAATCCGGCGGAGAAGACGGCGCGGGCGCGCGGGAGCGGGAGTAAGCGCACGGTGATTTCCGTGACGAGACCGAGGAGTCCCTCGGAGCCGACGAACATACCGACCAGGTCGAGACCGGACTTGTTCTTGTGCGTGCGGCCGCCGACGCGCACGAGCGTGCCGTCCGCGAGGGCGACTTGCAGACCGAGGATGTAATGGCGCGTGACGCCGTACTTCACGCAGCGCGGGCCGCCCGCGTTCGTGGCGACGTTGCCGCCGATGAAGCAGTCCTTCAGGCTGGCGGGATCGGGTGGATAGAAGAGGCCGACTTTTTCCACGGCCGTTTGCAGGTGGCCGGTGATCACGCCCGGTTGCACGACGGCGACGCCATCGGGCTGGTTGATCTCGAGAATGCGGTTCATCTTCTCAAACGAGACGACGATGCCGCCGTGTTCGGGCACGCAACCGCCGACGTAGCCCTTGCCTGCGCCGCGCGCCGTGACGGGAATTTTGTGGCGGGTGGCGAACTTGAGGAGCTTCGCGACGTCCTCGGCTTTGCGCGGGAAGAAGACCGCATCGGGCTGGTGCGAGGCGAACCATGAGTCGCTGGAATAGGCGGCGAGGGTTTTCTCATCGGTGCGTAGTTGCGGGCCGGGGAAAGTGCGTTTGAGAGAGGCGAGCCAGGGGGTGGTCATAGCGTTTTCTTTTTTCGTTCGCGAATATGCAAGGCGTTGTAGCCATACCAGATGACGGTAAACAACCCGGCGAAGTTGATAGTGGTGCTAATTAGCCCGCGATAAAAAGGCGAATCAGTTTCTAAATGAGCTATAAGATTTCGAGTGATGCCAATACAAATGCCCCCAGAAAGTGCCGTCAGGATAACTCCATAAAAAGCCCACAGCCAAGGATTCTTATTGTCCCGCTTGGCGTGATAAGCAAACCAGATAGGAATGACGATAATCCAAATCATAGAGGGCAATCCGATGTTACGGGGTCGCTCGCGGGGCGTAAATAAGAGAGTGAAAGGGCGCGGGGTGAAAAAAACGAGATCGCAGCTCCGAACCGCTCCGGACGTCGACAGTTTTTCGAAGGCGTTGATTCCGTGCGGTGCGGGTGAGGGGAGGCAATCCCACCTGGGAGATGGGAAATTTCAGGGCATGGGTTGGGCGCATGGAGCCATTTAAGCACAGATTTTCCCGGAGCGTTTGCGTTAGATGGGCTATATGGGCTACGTGTGCGATATTTTTGCCGCAGGGCGGCAGGAAAAGTACGAAGTACGGAGTTCTAGGTACTAAGTAGGAAGGCTGCGACGATCGGGAATTCTCGTTGCCAGCGACACCAGAGGTCCAGATCGGGCGTCAGCTTTACTGGGTGCAGGGCTCAGTCCTGCCGTCACGCTGGCTAGGAGCAGATCAGGCGGATGGCTCCGGCGGCGGCGGTGAGGAGGAGGAGCCATTCGAAGACTTTTTGCGGGACGAGGTGGATGACGGCCTTGCCGACGCCGATGCCGATGACGACGAACGGGGCAAGCAGGGCGACGAGGGCCATGGAGGTGAAGTTAATTAAGCCGAGGTGGGCGCTGAAGGGGATCTTGGTGACGTTGACGATGAGGAAGAACCAGGCGGCGGTGCCGATGAGTTCGTACTTGGGCAGGTTGACGGCGAGGAAGTAGAGGCTCATGACGGGACCGGCCGCGTTGGCCATCATGGTGGAGGCTCCGCCGAGTCCGCCCATGGAGTAGCCGAAGAAGTGGGTGTGGGCGAGGCGGTTGACCGTGGCTTCGTTGAAGAACTGGCGCGACCACTGGAGCAGGGTCAGGCCAAGGATGATCCAGCCCATGACATGTTTGAAATTTTGGTCCGGAATGGCATTCATTGCGAGGTAGCCCATACCGATACCTACTAGGGCAGGTGCCAATAAATGCCGGATGTAACGCCATTGCGCATGGTGCCGATAGGCGTGGACGGCAAAGAGGTCGCCGACAATAAGGAGGGGGAGGACGACACCAGTGGATTCGCGCGCGGGGAGTACTTCGGCCATGAAGAGGACGGTCAACATACCGAATCCTCCCAGCCCGGCCTTGGCCAGACCGATGCACAAAGCCGCCAGTGCGGCGAGAAGCCAAGCGTAGGACAGGAGTTCGGGATACCAGTGCATCACATTAGTTTAGAGATGTTTATGAAAAGGAACACGATGTTGAAGATTGACAACATTTTTACGCATGGCTAGGTGATTCGTTCGTAAGTAGATATAAGGCACACTAAAGTGGTCCAAAATATTACAGCAATAGTAAGAAGAATTTGTCTTCGTGGGAAGAGGATGCGATGTGTCGCGATCCTTCCGGGCGTGCTTTTGCTGGGGAGCGCGAATGGCACCCAAGCGCAGGTCGCGGGCCGGGTGGAGCGCATGCAGCAGTTCAACCAGCAGCAGGTGGATTCACGGATTCAGACCGCGACGGATGCCTCGAACGAACTGGCGCCGGAATTGTACGATGGGGAATCGTCCGATGTGGGGCCGCAGTTTATTGTCCGCTCCAAGCCGCGACGCAAGTGGGTGGAAGCGACGGTGGACAGCCAGTATTACTACACGTCGAACATGCTGCTGACCGAGCAGAACCCGATTGATACCACGATTTTGGTGAACACGGTGCAGGTGGCGGTTGCACCGACGCCGTTCGACATGGGCGGGGGGCAGTTCGCGCCGCGCGTGGGCTTCCGCTACCAGTGGTACAACTACGGGTTGGATAACACGACGAACCAGTTAAACAATTTCGATTTCGACGTGGAGACGCTGTTCACGGATCTGCGTTATCGTTTCAAGGATAACTGGTACGTGGCGGCGGGGTTCGAATGGAACCGACTGCTGTCGCATGAGGGACCGACGGCGGATTACACGGAGTTTTACAAGGAGTACAACCCGAGCTGGACGATCGGGAAATTCTTCCCGATCTCCGACTCGATGTTTTTCTCGGCGGAGTATCAAGGCATCTATCACCTGACGGTGGTCGATCCGCTCCCGGCGCAAAATATCAACGATCGCATCGATCACGGCATGCGGCTTTCCTTCACGCAGGAGTTGATTCCGAACCTGTACCTGCAGCCCTATTTTCGCTTCCTGTACACGGATTACGTGAACGTGAACGGCAGTCGCAACGATTACCTGTTCTCGGTGGGGACGGCGTTTTCCTATGCGCTGACGCAGTGGGCGTCGGTGCGCACGTTCGTGAGCTACGATGTGAAGGAATCGGATGATCCGTCGTTCGCGGATTATACCAACGTCAACGCGGGTTGCGGTGTGACGTTGAATGTGAGTTTCTAGCCAGCGTGACGCTGGACCCTGTAATGCTTCGCCACGGGTGGGTGTTAGGGTGACGAATGTAAAACGGAAACGCCTTAGTTGTTCATTTCCACGTCCCAAACTTTCTTTCTCTCAACGACATTATTCCCGCACCAAGTGAATCTGGGTGAGGCCACAGGCAAAGGGTTTCACGCTCACGGTGCGGAGTGGTTTGTCCGGCGTGGAGGGGCTGAAGAGGGGGATGCCCGCGCCGAGGATGATGGGGGCGTAGGTGATGCGGTATTCGTTGATGAGGCCGTCGCGCTGAAACGTGCCCGCAACGGCTCCACCGCCGACAAGCCAGAGGCGGCGGCAACCGCGTTGGGCGGCTTCTTCGAGGATCTGCCGGGCGGTGGCTTGGGTGAAAAGAATGTCGGGCGAGAGGGCGGGCAAGGTGCGGGAGGTGAGAACCCAGCACGGTTTTCCGGGATGCGGCCAGGTGCCGTGTTTGAGGAGGAACTCGCAGGTTTTGCTGCCCATGACGAGGCTGTCGACAGTCTGCTCGAAGGCGGGGAAATCCTGTGCGACTTCGGGGTCCTTATCGTAGCAGGTGAGCCAGTCGAGGCCGCCCTCGGGCGTGGCGATGAAACCGTCGAGACTGGCGGCGACGTAGTAGACGACGGTGGGCAGCGCGGGGTTGTCCATGGCGGCAGGAAACGTAATCAGGATTGCGTCAGTTGCAAGTGGTATTACGGGAATGGAGGTTCTTTCGACAACAATATTGGGTGGAGGGCTCAGCCATGCCTTGCGCATGGAACCTGCTCTGCGGTATGCTCATCTTATGACTGTCGCCTCCACTGCTGCCAAGGTCCGGCTGGAAACGGATGAGCATCCGTTGAGTGGTGGCACGGTCGATGAGTGGGCCAGCAGTCATCCCGGAGTCAAGGCGGTCTGCCAACGCCTGCGTGAAACGATGGGGGCGCTGTCGCCGGAAGCGCTGGGCCGGTTGACGCGCACGGCGCAGGACTTGATGCGCGATCAGGGCATTACTTTTCACATCAATGACAAGCGGGCCGGCGGTGAGCGCATTTTGCCGTTCGATCTGCTGCCGCTGACGGTGGCGGCGGAGGAATGGGCGGATCTGGAGCAGGGCTTGATCAATCGCGCGCGCGCGTGGAATGCGTTCCTCAATGATATTTACACGGGGCAGGATATTCTAAAGGCGGGGCTCGTGCCGTACGAGGTGGTGTATTCCGATCCGCATTTCCGCCGCGAGTGTGTGGGCGTGAAGGTGACGCAGGATGTGCATTTGCATGTCTCCGCGACGGATTTGATCCGTAACGAGGACGGGCGTTGGATCGTGATGGAGGATCAGATTTCCAATCCGACCGGAGCGGGCTACGCGTTGCAGAACCGGCGCATTCTCAGCCAGGTGACGCCGCAGTTCATGGAAGACGTGCCGCTGACGCCGATTTACCACTACCCGTCGCAGTTGCTGGAGACGTTGCAGGCGGCGGCGCCGGGCGGCAGCAGCGTGGCGAAGGTGGTGCTGCTTTCGCCGGGGATTTATCACGAGGCCTATTATGATCACGCGGCACTGGCGCGGCAGATGGGAATTCCGCTGGTGCAGTCGGGCGATTTGATTGTGCTCGACAGCGAGGTCTATCTGAAAACGATCAGCGGCCTCGATCGCGTGAATGTGATCTATCGCCGCATCGACGGTTCGTATGTCGACCCGGTCACCAATCGCGGCGATGGCCGGTTCGGCATTCCGGGATTGCTCTCGTGCGTGCGGCAGGGGACGGTCACTGTGGCGAATTCACTCGGTTCCGGGCTGGCGGATAATCGCGCGCTGGCGGCGTATCTGCCGCAGATGACGGAATTTTATCTCGGGACGAAACACATGCTCCCGGCGGTGCCGACGTTGAATTTCCGCGACATCGACATGCGGGAATTCGTTTTCGACAACTGGCAGAAGCATGTCTTCAAGACGCTTTCCACGCGGGGTCCGGCGAGCGTGTGGCTTGGGGAGCAGCTTGATGATCGGCAGTGGGGCGAGTTGAAAAAACGGATCGAGGCGAAGCCCGGTGAGTTCATCGCGCAACCGCTGATTCGCTTTTCGACCGTGCCGACATGGACCGAGGAGGGCTTGCGCGGACGGCATGTGAGCATGCGGGCGTTTGTGTTGAACGGCGCGACCGGGGCGACGGCGACGTCGTGTGTGCTGACGCGCATGGCGTTGAAGGAGGGTTCGCTGATCGTGGCGTCGGCCTCCGGCGGCGGGAGCAAGGATACGTGGATTTTGCGCGACAGCAAACGGGAGTGGCATGCGGCTCCTTCGGGGCCGGGCGTGCGCCAGCGGCAGAACCGGTTGCGGCTCGGCAGTCGCACGGCGGACGCGTTGTTCTGGATCGGTCGCTACGCCGAACGGGCGGAGGCGACGGTGCGCATCCTGCGCGTGTTGCAGCAGATTCGCGCGGAGGATAACGATAATCCGAAGGCGTGGCATCCGTTGTGGGAAGCGCTGGCGGCGGCGACGGGACATCCGACGAGTTTCTTCAAGAAGGCAACGTTCCAGAAGGAGAAGACGACGACGCTGGCGGATTACATTTTGCTGGATCAGGAAAATTATGCGTCGGTGATTTCATGCCTGAATTCATGCCGGCAGAACGCGCAGCAGATTCGCGAGGCGTTGCCGCCGGAAGTGTGGACGGTGATCAACCGGCTGCATTTGCAATTTTCGATGACGGTGAAGGAGCGGTCCTCTGCCACGGTGGAGGAGTCGCTGCGTGAGATGACGCTGCATAGCGAGGTGTTGACGGCGCTGGATGAACTTTCCGGCAGCGTGGAGAAGCACATGGTGCATGACGATGCGTGGAATTTCTGGCGCATCGGCCGCTTCATGGAGTCGGGTGTATTCACGCTGTTGACGATGAAGCAGGTGTTCCTGAAGCGCAACGACGAGCGGCAGCCGGCGTCCTCGCTGACGGAGGATATCAATCTCGATGCGCTGTTGCGCATGCTGGCGGGACAGTACGCGTACCGCAGCTATTACAAGTCGCGCCCGGTGGCGTCGCAGGTGGCGTTGCTGCTGTTGCAGGATGAGCGGTTCCCGCGCTCGCTGTTGTTTTCCTTGCAGGAGATGGTGCGTTCGCTGCGGCAGATTTTCGGCGAGCGCGCCACGCCGCTGGCGGAGACGCCGATTCGCTACGCACAACATCTGGCGAGCGACCTGGCCTACGCGGACATCGCTCCCTATTTTTCACCCGCGTTCAGCGAGGTGGAGGAGCCGAATCCTGATGCGTTGCCTCGGGCGCGGACGAAGCAATTTGCGGAGTGGCTGGATACGCTGACGCAGCGACTGCTGCATTTCAATTCCCTCATCGCGGATCATTACCTGAACCATCAGGCGGCGACGCCGCCGCAGGCGGAGCTGGATTAATCGCGACCATCGAGTATGCACTTTCAAATCGTTCACACGACTGAGTACGACTACTCCGCCCCGGCGGTGGAGTCTTACACCGAACTGCGGGTGCGTCCGCGCAATACGCTGAAGCAGGTAGTGGTAAGTCACGCGACCGAGGTAAATCCGCAGGTGCCGCTGGAGACGTACACGGATTACTATGGCAATTTTGTCGAGGCGATGTCGGTGCCGTTTCGGCATCGCAGCCTGACTGTGACGTCGCGCAGCACGGTGGAGACGCGGTTGTTGCCGGATGGTTTCAGCGGGCTGGATTTGACGGTGAGCGAGGCGGTGCGCCTCTGCTGGCCGCGACGGATGGAGCTCTATGATTTCCTGATGCCGTCGGAGCATGTGCCGCTGTCGCCGGCGGTGGAAGGTCTGGCGGCGAAGCTGCTGCCGTCGTCCGCGCCGTTTGTGGAGACGGTGCTGGGCTTGAACCAGTATTTGTTCAAGACATTCAAATACGAATCAGGCGTGACAGATATCAGTACGCCGATCGATCATGTCATCGAAACGCGGCAAGGCGTTTGCCAGGATTTTGCGCATGTGATGATCGCGCTGTTTCGTGCGGCGGGCTTGCCTGCGCGTTATGTGAGTGGGTACATCGAGACCGACGCGGCCGCGCAACGCAGTGAGCGCCGCAACGGCGCAGCGGGCTTGTTGCCGGGCTTTGATGAGGACGCGGAGGAGGAGGCGAAGCTGATCGGCGCGACGGCCAGCCACGCATGGGTGGAGGTCTATTGCCCGAACGGTCACTGGATCGGGCTCGATCCGACCAACAACATTTTGGAGAGCGAACGCCATGTGCAGATTGGCGTGGGCCGGGATTACGCCGATGTGCCGCCGTTGCGGGGCGTGTACAAGGGCGCGCAGCAGCAGTTGCTCTCAGTGAAGGTGAGCGTGCGGCGTTCGACGGGCGATCCGAGATTGACGCAGGCGTTGTGGGCGTCGAACCAAGCCCCGGCGCAGAGCCAGTCGCAAGGGTGAGGGGATGTGACGCTGGATTGACTCCCTCTTGGAAAGAAGGCACAATCACCCACATGCTCGTCAAAGCGTCAGCCCGGTATTTTATGCGCGCGCTGCTTTCTGCCGTGCTGCTGACGGCGACGTCCCTGATGGCGGAGGAGGGATTCTTTGACCCGACGAAAATGGCTCCCCCCGCCGACGCGAACAAATCTTTCTCCCTCGGACCGAACGCCGACAAAGGCAGTTCGGTGTTTGGTTCTGCCAATACCAGTTTCAACAAGAGCTTCGCGACCAAAGGCGCGGACGGGCTGTTTGGTCAATCGGCCGATGTGGGGGGGAAGGAATTTCTGCCGCCTTCGGTCACGATGGACAAGACCTATGCGGCGCGCAGCTATGCGTTGCCGGGGAATTTTACCGGTTACGACGAGAGCAAGCCGAATATCGCGTTGAAGGAGTCAGGGTTTTCGTCACAAAGCGCGCTCGGATACAATCGCATGATTGAGATGCCGACCTACACTGGGCCAGAAGCGGACCGGATCAAGCAGGACATGGAGATGATCGACAAGACGTTGGGCAGCGCTAAGGACTTGCCAAACCGCAGCCTGACGGTGCAGGAGGTGCGGGACTTGCTCAATCACAATGCCAAGCCGGGGAAAGATCCGGCGGCGCCTGACGCGAAGAAATAGCGCGCTTCGGTGAAGTGTTGGCACGCGGCATCGTCATGGCGGGACACCGTCCCGCCCTACAGAAAATCCAGGCTGCTTCGACTTATTCCGTGGCGCCGGTGGCCTTGATTGCGTCGATGACGGGGAGGTGATTGCCCGCGGTGGCGTGGGCGAGGGCGCTTTTGCCCGCCTTATCCTTGATCGAACCGTCGGCTCCGTTGTCGATGAGGAGTTTTACGATTTCAAGGTGACCTTTATCCGCAGCGACAATGAGCGCCGTCGCGCCGTCGCCATTGGCGGCGTTCACATTTGCGCCCGCGTCGATGCACGCTTTGACCGATTCCACATTGCCCGAAGCGGCAGCGAGGGTGATCGGGTAGTCATGCTTGGCGTCGAAGGCTTGATGGCTCACGCCAGAGTTGAACAAGGCGGCAACGACGGCCCCTTGACCCGCTTTCGCTGCGTAGTGGATGGCCTGTCCGCCCGACTTGTCTTTCATCTTGCAGTCGGCGCCTTTTTCGATGAGGAGCAGCGCGATTTCCGGTTGGTTCGATTGAATGGCGAGAATCAGGCTGGTGTTGCCATCGGCGGTTTTCGAGGACGGGTCCGCGCCCTTGCCGATCATGAGGACGGTCAGATCTTTATTGCCGCTGGCGACTACCATCTGGAGCGCACTCTTACCCTCGGGGCCGATGAAGTTCGGGTTGCCGCCCTTGGTCAACGCGTCGTTGATGCCGTCCGGATTGTTGTCTTTGACCGCTTGCAGAAGCGCCTTGTTCAGGCCCGACTGGCGAGAATCGATTTCCGCCACGACTTTGTCTGTTTCCTGCCGCTTCGCTTCGCGTTTCGTGGCGGGTTTCTCGTCGCCGCCATCCCGCGTGCGGGTCGGCTTTTTGCAAGCGCCAAGCGCGAGCAGGGGAACGAGGGCGATGGTGAAAAGACGGAGGGAACGGATTTTCATACAATTTTAATTTTCGACAAATCTTCCTTGGGTTTGGGCCAGCTCATCTTCAAATCTTCCAGCGCTTCCACCACGCGCTTGGCCACGAGATAATCGCGGTACCATTTGCGGTCGGCGGGCAATACGTGCCAACGGCAGGCGGGGGTGCTGCATTCGTTCAGCATGTCTTCGAAGGCCACTTGGTACTCGTCCCAATGGGCGCGTGTATCCAGGTCGCTCGCGCGGAATTCCCAGTTTTTGCGCGGGTCCTGCAACCGGTCACGCAAGCGTTCAGCCTGCTCTTCCTTGCTGAGGTGTAGGAAAAATTTGAGGAGGATGACGTTGTTCTGCGCGAGGATTTTCTCGAACGCATTGATCTGCGCGTAGCGCGCCTGCCAGATTTCCTTGGGCACGAGCTTGTTCACCCGCACGACGAGCACTTCCTCGTAGTGGGAGCGGTTGAACACGCCGATGTTGCCGTAGCGCGGCACAGCCTTGTGGATGCGCCAGAGGAAATCATGCGCGCGCTCCTCGGAGCTCGGCTCCTTGAAGTTGGCGGTTTCCACGCCTGCGGGATTCACGTGCACGAGTAGGTTGCGCACGGAGCTGTCCTTACCTGCGGCGTCCATGCCCTGAAAGAGCACCACGACGGCGTGGCGGGCGTTGGAGTAGAGGAGATACTGGAGTTCGCCGATGCGTTTGTGCAACTGGGCGGTTTCCTCGCGGATCTCGTCTTTATCGAGTCCGTTGGAAAAGTTGGGGTCGAATTGTTTCAGCTTGATTTTGGGAGTGACGACGAATGGTTGGCCCACAATGTGGCTATTTAAGGCAGCTCTTGATGAAACCTCAATCGTAATTATCGCGAATCTTGGTCGTGGGAAATGATTGTCAGCCCATCCACCCCTGTACCGCCCCTTTGCCCGATCCCTCGGCTGCGCTCGGGATGACGGAGTGAAGAAGACCAATCGAGTGAGATGACTATTGTTGCGATGTAGTACTTTCATTCCATGTCGAAAGTCTATCGGCAATAAGAGGTGTTGACACCATAAGCAAGGTGCTTTAAAGGTATTGAAACTCTTATCGAGAGCGGTGGAGGGACTGGCCCTACGAAACCGCGGCAACCGAGACGAGGCGCGCCGAGTGGCGATGCTCTTTTCTGCTGGTGCCAAACCCAGCTCCGCTTGACTGCGGAGGGGATGAGAGACGGCGACGCTGTATTGTGAGTTGCCGTTTCTTCTCCTCCATACTCGATTCTTGATGGGAGCGAGATTAATCCTATGGCTACAGAATTCTTCAACCACTTGAAGTGTCGCGAGTGCGGCCGTCGTTACCCCAAGAAGGCGATCCACGTTTGCGAATTTGATTTCGGCCCGCTCGAGGCTGATTACGACTACGACCTGATCCGCTCCGCGATCTCGCGGGCGAAGATCGAATCGCGCCCGCAGACGATGTGGCGTTACCGCGAGCTGCTCCCCATTGATGCCGAACCGACTGTCGGCCTCCAGGTGGGATATACGCCGCTGGTGAAGGCGGACCGTCTGGCGAAGGCGCTCGGCGTCAAAGAACTTTACGTCAAGAATGACACGGTGAATTACCCCACGCTTTCGTTCAAGGATCGCGTGGTTTCGGTGGCGCTCTCCCGCGCGAAGGAACTCGGTTTCAAGATCGTCGCGTGTGCGTCGACTGGCAATCTGGCCAACAGCGTCGCGGCCAACGCGGCGAGTGCCGGTCTGAAGAGCTATGTGCTGATTCCCGCTGATCTGGAAGCGAGCAAGGTGTTGAACAGCCTCGTGTACGGTACGAACGTGATCGGTATTCACGGCGCGTACGATCAGGTGAACCGCCTTTGTTCCGAGATCGCGGGCAAGTACGGCTGGGGTTTCGTGAATGTGAATTTGCGTCCCTACTACGCCGAAGGCTCGAAGTCGATGGGCTTCGAAATTGCCGAGCAGCTCGGCTGGCGCATCCCGACCCACACGGTCGTTCCGATGGCGAGCGGTTCGCTGCTGACGAAGATCACGAAGTCGTACGAGGAAGCGATCAAGGTCGGTCTGCTCGACGAAACGCCTTTCCACATCCACGGCGCGCAGGCGACGGGGTGTAATCCGATCGCGTTCGCGCACAAATCGGGCACCGACCTGATCAAGCCGCAGCCGAAGCCGAACACGATTGCGAAGTCGCTCGCCATCGGCACCCCGGCGGACGGTTACTACGCGGTGAATACGATGCGCAAGACCGGCGGCAGCGCCGAGGATGCGACCGATGCCGAGATCATCGAGGCGATCAAGTTGCTGGCGGAAACCGAAGGCATCTTTGCCGAGACGGCGGGCGGCGTTACCGTCGCATGCGCGAAGAAGATGATCGCGTCGGGCAAGATCGCGGACAATGGTCCAATCGTGCTGTGCATCACCGGTCACGGCTTGAAGACGTCCGAGGCGTTGCAGGAACATCTGGCGAAACCGCGTTTGATTAAGCCGAGCTTGCGCGAATTCGATCAACTCATTGCCGCAGAAGAAGCCCTCGAAGCAGCGCAATAAACAGTCCCCTTTAATCCAAATCCATTATGCCCATCCAAGTCAGCATCCCCACGCCATTGCGTGGACTTACCAGCAACCAGGACACAGTCGAAGGCTCCGGCGCGACGGTTTCCGAAGTGATCCAGAATCTCGAAAAGGCTTTTCCCGGCATCGGTGAACGTCTTGTCGACGAGCAGGGGAACCTGCGCCGTTTCGTGAATATCTACGTGAATGGCGAGGACGTCCGGTTCCTCGACGACAAGAACACGGCGATCAAGGACAACGACGAGGTCAGCATCGTCCCGGCCATCGCGGGCGGTTGACCAGCGTAACGCTGGACCCAGTAGCTGGCGGCACCCGGTGCCGCCGCTAAAAGGCAGAGATACGCCAGTCTTCGTAACAGGAGTTCCTTCCCTGAAGAGGGCGGGCTTAATTGGGAAGTAAATCTTTTGCCTTTCTCAGAAAACTACGGATACTTACGGTCATGGCTCAGGAAAAACAACGATTTTGGCTCACGTTCGATGCAAACGGCGTCACCCGTCCGCTCATCTGGGAGATGAGTCAGAAGTACAAGGTGATCTTTAACATCCGCAGCTCCAGCGTGACAAAGGAAGTCGGTATCATTGCCCTCGAACTCGAAGGCGAGCGCGAGGAAATCAAGTCTGCCGTCAAGTGGCTCGAAGGGGCGGGCGTGCAGGTCGAACCCGTCGAAATCAACACCATCGAAGGATAAAATCACTATGGCCGGTCAAGGATCTACTGGAAACGTTATCGCCGCGGTCTGCAGCTTCTTCGTACCCGGCCTTGGCCAATTGGTGCAGGGCCGATTCCTGCTCGCTGTCATCATGTTTGTGCTGGCGGGCATCCTTTGGTTCTTTCTACTCGGGTGGGTGATCCACCTCTGGTCGATCATCGACGCCGCGCGGTTTAAGGGTGCGGTTTAACGCGAGGTCGATATTGGCTGTTCTCTGCGTTGTAGGACGGCACTGTGTGGTGTTGGCGCACGGCATAGTCGCGGCGGTTCACAGAACCGCCCTACAGCAAGGCACTCGCATCCGACAGGCTCTCTAGCCGAGTCGCGAGGCGACGAATTCCCAGTTGATGACCTTGGTGAACGCGGCGATGTAATCGGCGCGGACGTTCTGGTATTTCAGATAATAGGCGTGTTCCCAAACGTCGATTCCCAACAGCGGTTTGTTGCCGTGGGAGATGGGGTTGTCTTGGTTGGCGGTGGTTTCAATGACGAGCTTTTTGTCGGGGGTCAGGCTGAGCCACGCCCAACCGCTGCCGAAGATTTTCAGGGCGGCTTCGTTGAATTGTTTTTGGAACGCTTCGTACGAGCCGAACGTGGCGTTGATTCTTCGGGCGAGTTCGCCCTTTGGCTGGCCGCCGTCCTTTTGCAGGAGCAACCAGAAGAAGCTATGGTTGACGTGGCCGCCCACATTATTGCGCAGGGTGGTGCGCAGCGGTTCGGGGATGGTGGCGAGTTGGCGCAGGATCTCCTCGGCGGAGAGCTTGGCGAGCGCGTCCTGCCCCACGAGCGCCTTGTTGGCGTAGTTGACGTAGGCGGCGTGATGTTTGTCGTGATGGATGGTCATCGTCCGGGCATCGATGTAGGGCTCGAGCGCATCGGGCGGATACAGGAGCGGGGGCAGGACGAAAGGGCCTCCCGGAGCGGGCGGTGTCGCGCTGGCGGGAGCGGCGGGCTCCGCCGCCGTGGCGCGGGTGGATGAGAGAGTGGAACCGGTGGCTGCGGCAATAAAAGTCATGGCTGCCGCCCGAAGGGCATCGCGTCTCGTAATCATAAGCGAGAACGTAAACCGCATAAGGAGCGCTGTCAAAGGGGTGCGGGATTGCCTTGAGTGACGAAGGGTGGCATTCTGTCGGCATGTCGAGCGCCATTCCCACGGGTGAACCGAGCCGGGCTCAGCGGACAGAGGCCATTCTGGGCCGGTATTTTTCTCCGGAAATTGCCGAAACGTTGCTGAATGCGGAGGGACCGCAACCGCCCCGGTTGGTGCGGACGGCGGTGATGTTTTGCGATATCCGCGGATTCACGGCCTATTCCGATGGCAAGCCGCCGTGCGAAGTGGCCGCGTTGCTGGCGAATTATTGGGAGCATATCGTGGTGATCGCTTCGGCGCAGGGCGGCACGGTGAATAAATTCATTGGGGATGGAGCACTCATCCTTTTCGGAGTGCCGGTGGAGATTCCCGAACCGATGGCTGCGGCGGCCCATGTGGCACTCGCTTTACGTCAAAACATCGAGAAGATGTTGAAGCCGTACGGTCTGGGACTGGGGATCGGTTTGCACTACGGCGATGTGATTGCGGGGGAGATCGGTTTTGGTGAGCGCAGCGAGTACACGGTGATCGGGGGGACGGTGAATCTGGCCTCGCGGCTGGAATCACTCAACAAGGAGCTTGGTTCCCGCATTTTACTCAGTGAAACGGCGATGAACGAGGTGGCGGATCAGTTTCAGTTTCGCCCGCTGGGGGGCATCCCGATCCGGGGGCTCAGCCAGCCGGTGGAGGTGTTCGAATTGATGGGAAAACTGCCGTCTGACGGGGCTTGAACTGGGCTGAAAAATTGTTTGCGCAAGCCGCTAAAGTCACTCATTAACCCTGCCGATGTGATTGGTTGTGAAAACCAATTATTGCGCGACAGTGGAGCCTCAGTTTGTGGACTGGGAACAGGTGGATTTGCTGGTGGGGGACAAGACGGTTCTGCCGGATGAGGTTCGGGGAATTTATCAGGATTTCGCGCTTGATGCGACGCATCGGATCCGGGAATTGAAGGAAAATCTGCATCTCATGGAAAAAGAGGTGCTTTCCAAGAATGCCCATTATCTCAAGGGCGCGGCTCGGAGCCTTGGTTTTGTGGATTTATCAAACCGACTGGGACATATCGAGCATTTGCATCGTACGCCCAGCGATCGGGAATGGGATCGGTTGACCAGCCAGCTGGAGAAGAGCCTGATTTCTTCCATGGCGAAACTCGAGGATCGGTTTCCCTCGTTGCAGAGTTCCTAGGGTTTTCGCACACAAAAAAAGGCGGCGGTGTTGCGGCGCGATTTGGGATCAGGAGCAAGATGCGAGGAGAGGTGGCTCTTAGCTCCTGGCATTATCTTCCGCGGATGAACACTTCCTTCTCAGTCTTTCGATTGCCGAATCGATGCGCTGAGTGATGCTTGTGCGGCGAGCCATGAATTGCCCTCGGCCAGCACTTCGGAATAAAATGCCTCCGCGCGATATTTCGCCAGTTTGTCGCCCAATTGCCGCTGCATCCGCCGACGATATTCCCGTGCGTTCACGCCGTAGTACTGGCGAAAACTTCGTGCGAACTGTTTGGGCTCCGCCCAGCCAACGCGCCGTCCTACTTCGCCCACGGGAATCCGTTCCGAGAGCAACAAAGTCGCGGCGAGTTCGGCCCGCCGGTTTGCCAGATATTTCATCGGGGCGAAGCCCGTGTTCGCATGGAACAGCCGCACAAGATAACTCGGGTTCACATGAAGCTCCGCAGCCAATTGTCCCAGTGTCCAAGTCTGCGCCATGTCCTGCTCAAAAAGTTGCAACGCCCGTCGCACCGAGGGGTGAACGTCCAGTGGTCGCTCCGGCGAACTCCGGATATGCTGGCCCGATTTCGCCAGCAGATTCAGCAGCAGGAACAAACGTCCCAGCACTTCCACCCGTAGACCGTCTGAACTTTCGTAAGCCGAATGCAATGCCTCCAAAGTCTTTCGCAACTCGGGCAAATCGCGCGGCCGGATCTTCAACTCGATCAGGTCCGGGTTATACGCTCGAGCGGGCGGCAGCAGTTCCCGCATTTCCGGGTCCTGTTCCGTCCAGGCCAGTTCATGCTGCAACAGTTGTGGTGAGAGCATGCAATTATAAATCTCCAGATTGCGGCACTTCGCGTACCCGTGCCACGCCCCCGGCGGAATGATGAAAACGCTGCCGGGCCGGATCATTTTCGAACCGCGCACGGTCAAATGCATCGCCTGCCCCTTCAGCACAAAAGCCAATTCCAGGTAAGCGTGATCGTGCGCCCCCGTGTCGCCGTGCGATGCGATATGATTCATCCAGAACCACGTCCCCTGCGCGACCCGCACGCGGTGAAAGGCCCCCTTCTGCTTGAAGATGGCGTCGCCGGGCTGCTTCGGTGGTTTTTGCACCGGATCATAATGTCAAGAATTGCGAAGTATTTCTATTAAAAAACGGTAACACTTTTTTCGGCATCCAGCCTAGGCTTTGTCTCTACCTACATTTCCCATGAAAGACCAAAACATCAGCAAAGTGTTCCGTGCATTGGACCAGTTCGAAATTGAAACGCCCAGCTGGGGCTATGCCGATACCGGCACCCGCTTCGGCAAATTCCTTCAGGATGCCGCCGCTATCAGCATCGAAGACAAGCTCGCCGATGCGGGCCAGGTGAACGCCTTTACCGGTTGTTGCCCCACCGTCGCCGTACACGTCCTCTGGGACTTCAAGAAGGGCCAGAACCCCGCCGACGTGGTCAAGCTCGCCCGCAAGAACGGCGTGAAAATCGGCTCCATCAACCCGAATCTTTTTCAGGATCAGGAATACAAATACGGTTCCTTCTGCAACACCGATCCGAAAGTGCGCCAGCATGCGCTGCAGCATTCCTTCGATAGCGTCGAACTCGGCAAGCAGGTCGGCAGCGACATTATCTCGTTCTGGATGGCCGACGGTTCCAACTATCCCGGTCAGGCGAATATCCGCCAGCGCAAGGCGTTCATGGAAGAGTGCTTCCAGAAGGTGCATAAGAAACTCTCCAAAAAACAGACGATGGTCATCGAGTACAAGCCCTTCGAACCGACCTTCTACCACACCGACATCGCCGACTGGGGCATGTCCTACCTCTTCTGCAAAAACGCCGGTCCGCAAGCCAAGGTTCTCGTCGACACCGGTCACCACTACGGTTCGCAGAACATCGAGCAGATCGTCACCTGGCTGCTTGATGAGAACATGCTCGGCGGCTTCCACTTCAATGACCGCCGTTACGCGGATGACGATCTCACGCTTGGTTCGATCGATCCGTATCAGGTCTTCCGCATTTTCCACGAGATCCTCTACTTCACCTTTGAAAAGGGGCGTGCGCCGAAGATTGCCTACATGATCGACCAGTCGCACATCGACAAGCCCAAGATCGAAGCGATGCTCCAGACGGTCACTACTGCTCAGGAGCTCTTCGCCAAGGCGGCGCTCGTGGATCACAAGCAGCTCGCTGTCCTGCAGAAGAAGAACCAGCAAGTCGACGCCGAAGAACTCGTGCGCCGTGCCTTCTTCACCGACGTCACGCCTTACCTCAAGGCTTGGCGCAAGGCCAACGACCTGCCGGTCAATCCGCTGCTCGCCTTCCGCCAGAGCGGTTACGAAAGCAAGGTCGCTGCGGAACGCAAGGCGCGTCGCATTGAACTCGGTATCGGCGGCGGCTCGAGCTACGCGTAAACGTCTGAGGCGCGGCTTTGCTGCAGAGCGTGATTACGTCATAGAAGGTACTGTAACAGCCTGCAGAAAAAGTCGCGTGAGTAGCAAGAGGATTGGGCTGGTAGCGAGGCGTGAGGAGAAAGCGTATTAAAACCAATACGTGACCGACGAACAACAAAGCTTCCAGCCCAAATCACAATCCCGTTTCGATCGAATAGACCACGCGACGATTTTCAAAATCCGACGTAAAGAAAACCCGTTGGCAATCGTGGTCCAATATCGGATGCGGATGCTCATCCTGTGATTTCCACGAGGAATGATGCCGGGCCAGGGGAGTCCATTCGATTTGAATTAAACTGCTTACGCAAACTGCTCCACTGAAAGTACGCAGGATGGGTTATTGCGTATTCTTATTGCGCTGTGGCCACAAGAGTGAGGCGACTACGGAAAGGATAAGAATCGAACAAATGATGCCCATCGCCAACATGGTATCAATCTTGTAGCTGGTATGGGCCAGGATCATTTTGATCCCGACAAAAACCAATATTAGTCCGAGGCCATACTTGAGATAGTGAAAAATACCTATTATTCCGGCGATGGCAAAATAAAGGGAGCGAAGGCCAAGCATAGCAAAGACATTGGATGTATAAACGATGAAGGGATCATCCGTGATGGCAAATATCGCTGGAATCGAGTCGACGGCAAAAATCAGATCGCTGAACTCGACGGTGACCAGCACTACGAGTAGCGGGGTGGCGATGAGTCTGCCATTTTCCCGTCTAAAAAATGAAGAGCCACAGTAGGTATCTCCAACGGGAATGAAACGCTTCAAAAGTTTTATAGCCGGATTATTCGCTAGATCAATTGAATGCCCCTGATAAACAAGCATCTTGATCCCGGTGATTATCAGGAAAGCTCCAAAGATGTAGATGATCCAGGAAAAATTCTGCAGGAGGGCGCTTCCCACCCAGATCATGATGCAGCGCATTACCAACGCGCTACAGATGCCCCAGAACAACACCTTGTGCTGGTAGGCTGCTGGAACGGCAAAGTAAGTAAAGATCATCGCAAAGACAAAGACATTGTCGATGCTCAAGGATTTCTCGACTATGTAGCCCGTAAAGAACTCCGTCGCGACCATGGCGCCTGCTTTATAGTAGAGCCATCCGTTAAAAAGGAGTGCCAGGACGATCCATACGGCGCTCCATGTGAGCGCCTCTCCCAGTCCCACGGCATGATCACGGCGATGAAAAACACCCAAATCAAGCGCCATCAGAGCTACGATAAACAGGGTAAATCCAAACCACCAAACGAATGAAAATTCAGTCATTATGATCGGTCCTTTCTGAAGAACTGGGCGGGAGGCATCCTTTTTTGTTAGCGTTCACATCATTCATAATGATGTTCGAAACCCCCACGGGTTCTCACATCCACCCCTCATACCTTAGCCAGGATTTAATTTTTTCAACTAGATATCCCAAGCGACCACTTTCTTGGCGACATTCTGACCACAAAGAACGACCATGGGCATGCCGCCACCGGGATTTACTGATCCTCCTACGAAAAAAAGATTTGGGTAGAGCGTGCTTTGCTTGGGGGCTTTGAATGAGAAGTTTTTCCAGCGATCATTAACAACTCCGTAGATGGATCCTTTGTTGGAATTGTATTGAGCCCGAATGTCGAGTGGTGTCCAAAAGTGTTCGAAGACAATGTGCTTGCGCAAATCTTTTAACCCCATTCTCTCCAGTTTATCGAGGATACGATCCTTGAGTCTGAGATAATCCTCGTGTGTCAAGGGATGGGCATCGTCAATGTGCGGAATATGGGGAAGAATCTTGAGGCAGTCGCAGCCTGACGGGGCAACGGTCGGATCGGTCTTGGATGCGGCTACGAGATAAATGGTTGGATCGTCGGGTAACTCGTATCGCTCGAAAACTTTGGCGAAATGTTCTTTCTGATGGCCGCTAAAGAAAAAGTTGTGATGTGCCAGCTGGGAATATTGGCAATCGAGCCCGAGTTCAATCACGAGGCCGGAACACGTGGGCTCCAGTTTCTTTTCCAAGGAGGAGATGAAAGCCTTGTCCTCGCCCAGTAGCTTTTCGTAGGCAGGAATGACCTCCATGTTCGAGACGATGATGTCTGCGGCGTGGAATGTCCCATTGGCAACCAGCCCGGTAACGCGGCCATGCTTGCTTTGCACTTCGCTCACTTCAGCGTTGAGGGTGATCTTGACGCCGATTTCCTCCATGAGCCGCTTCAGGCCGAGCGCGATGTGATAAAGCCCCCCGTCGACATACCAGAGATCGTAGCGAAACTGGATCGTGGGCATTGAGTTCATGAACGCGGGAGCCCGATAGGCGGACGAGCCGACGTATTTGATGAAGAAGTCGAAGATGTCGCGAAAGTATGGTGTCTCCAAGTGTGCGGCGACGGCTTGGTGCATGTTGCGGAAGAGATCGAACTGAAAGAATTTCACCAGACCGTAATGCTTTGCAAATCCCTGCCAATCGTCCAGCCCCTGTTCAAAGTAGCCCTCGCTGGTCAGGTCGTAGAGCTTGGCCGAGTATTTGAGGAAGCGCTCGATGTTTTCCGGTGGTTCCCCAACCTTGCGTGCTTCCTTAGCCATCTTTTCCGGTTCCGGGTACAGATCGATTCTAGTTCCGTCTTCGAAGAAATTGCGCCAATGGGGGCGTAGCGGGCGTATCGAGAAGTAATCGCTCATTTTCTTCCCGCTGCGCTCAAACAAGCGCTCAAAGATGTGCGGCAATGTCAGGATGGAGGGGCCGAGATCAAAGGTGTAGCCGTGCTCCTTGAGTACGTTGAGCTTGCCGCCAATCTGGGCATTTTTTTCAAATATCTCGACCTCGTAACCGGCCTGTCTTAGGGAGATTGCCGCCGACAAACCGCCCAGCCCAGATCCGATGATAATGATTTTCTTGGCATTCATTGTGACCTCATTTAGCTCTCAGTACCCGTTTCAGACCTTCTGTTGCCAACCGATCTTCCGGTCGTTCCCGCAGTGCACTGCGAAAAAACTCCGCCGATTTTTCCAGCTGCCCCAGTTGTTCGCAAGCCAGACCGAGAAATGTCAGGCAGCTATCGTATCCCCATCGCGGATGCAGCGGTTCCGCAGGTGCTTTTGCTTCGGCTTCGAATAGCTTTTGGGCTTTCAGTAAAGTTTGCGAGGCCTGTTGCCATTCGTCAGGTTCACTAGCCGTGTGAAATTGACACATCCCAAGAAGATAATAGACACGTGGATTGGTTGGACCATATTTTAGCGAGAGCTCTTGGTGTCTCGTAATGCGAGGGCCGTATTTCATTCCCTGAAACAAACTGCCGTTTATTTTCAGTCCGTAAAGAGTGGCAAGCAGTGCATGGCTCTCGGCGTGATGCTCATTGAGATTTACGACTGTCAAGAGTGCTGCCACGGCGGACTCAAGAGCCGCGTCGGAATCAGCCTTGTTTGTGGCGTTGCCAGCGCAGTTTTTCAGCCACAGCATGCGGTGAAACTCGGTCACTCCCAGCCAGTAAAAGTTAATGGCATTAGCAGGCGAAGCCGTGGTGGCATGACGAAACAATTGCGCTGCAGATGCAAATCGTGCGCCATCCCAAGCTTTATAGGCGATGTTAAACTCCGCAATGCCTTGGGCGTCCGGGGGCGCTGCCTGTAGAGTAGATGCAATGGCCAGAAGTCCAATCGCGATGGATTTGAGGTCGAGCATTGATGCTTTACTTATTACCCGATAACGTAACCTTGCCTAGCCAATTATGGATTTCACTACCATCCTCCAGCGCCAGCGCATTTTTTTTCAAAGCGGTGCCACTCGGTCCGTGGAGTTCCGGCTTGCACAACTCAAACGCCTGGCCGCGGCGCTGGAGCAACACGAAGCAGCCTTGCTGATGGCGCTGCAATCGGATCTTGGAAAATCTCCAGCTCAAGGCTATGCGACGGAAGTTGGACTGGTGCAGATGGAAATCCGTCACGCGCTTCGCCACCTTCGCCGGTGGAGTGCGCCCCAGCATCTCAGCACACCCTGGTTCACGGCACCGTCTCGCAGTTGGACGCAGCCCGAACCCTTTGGCGTAACGCTCATCATTGGTCCATGGAATTACCCGTTGCAGCTACTCCTTACGCCTCTTGTCAGCGCCATTGCGGCGGGTAACTGCGTCGTTCTAAAACCTTCTGAGCTTGCTCCGCATACGGCAGGGGTCGTTGAAAAACTCTTACGCGAATGTTTTGTGGAAGAATACGTCTTCGTGGCAATGGGCGGGGCAGATGTGTCCGAGAGCATTCTACAAGAGCGATTTGACAAAATATTTTTCACCGGTAGCACCCGCGTCGGACGTCTCGTAATAGCCGCAGCCGCAAAGCAGCTCACGCCAGTAACCCTTGAGCTGGGCGGCAAATGCCCGGCTATCGTCTGTGCAGATGCTTCCCTGGAGCTGGCCGCCCGTCGCATCGCATGGGGAAAATTTATGAACGCTGGACAAACCTGCGTCGCCCCAGATTTCGTTGTCGTTGCAGACGAAGTGCTCGATGCTTTCGTGGCCGCCATGAAACAGGCCTTGCGTGAATTCTACGGCGACGATCCAGCCCAATCCCCGGACTACGGACGCATCATCAATCGGGCGCACTTTGATCGACTCATCAGTTATCTCTCAGATGGAAAGGTTGCTCACGGCAGTCAGCATAACGTGAAAGACTATTTCATTGCGCCGACTATCCTTACAGATGTTGACGCTGCATCCGCAGTCATGCAGGAAGAAATTTTTGGGCCGATTTTACCCGTGCTGAGATTTCATCAGCTTGATGAGGCTCTTGACATACTGCGCACCCTGCCTACGCCATTGGCGCTGTACCTATTCACTCGCAACCAGGAGACCGAGCGGCATGTTCTGGAAGTTGCCAGATCGGGCGGTGCGTGCGTGAACGATGTCGTGTCGCATACGATTGGCTCGGGGCTACCCTTTGGCGGACTGGGGGAGAGCGGAATGGGCTCCTATCATGGACGCGCCGGTTTCGGTGCGTTCTCGCATCACCGCACGGTGCTTCGACGCGCCACCTGGCTGGACTTGCCATTCCGCTACCCCCCTCAAAAACTCCCGCTAAATCGCCTCAAGCACGCTGTGCGCTACCTTTTGGGTGACTAAGCTTGCTCCGGTCGGCAGATTTGTTTATCCATTGAGAATGTCGCGTCGTGTCATCATCATCGGAGCGGGGCCGGGCGGTTTGGCCACAGCCATGTTACTTGCCAAGTCCGGAGTGGACGTCACGGTTCTGGAAAAGCAACCGCATGTAGGAGGTCGCACCTCGCTGATTGAGGGGAATGGGTATCGCTTCGACCTCGGCCCCACATTCTTTCTTTATCCGCAAATTCTGCAGGAGATTTTTCAGGAGGTTGGACGCGACCTTTACAAGGAAGTGCCGATGGTCAAGCTCGACCCGCAATACCGAATCATCTTCGGTGCTGGCGGCGAGTTAAACGCCACGCCCGACATCGACCGCATGATGGCGGAGATTGCCAAGCTATCACCGGCTGACGCCCCTAACTTCCGGCGATTCATGGAGTACAATCGGGTAAAGTTGGAAAAGTTTGCGCCGTGCCTGCAAACACCTTTCTCTGGCTGGTCAAGCTTGCTCAATCTGCGCCTCCTGATTCTGCTACCCTTTCTCAAGCCATGGAAATCGCTGCACGCAGAGCTGGCCGATTATTTCAAAGATCCGCGCCTGCAACTCGCGTTCACATTCCAATCCAAGTATCTCGGAATGTCCCCATTCCAGTGTCCGAGCTTGTTCTCCATCCTGTCATTCCTCGAATACGAACACGGCATCTGGCATCCCAAGGGAGGCTGCAATTCCATCACAGTCAACATGGCCCGTGTTGCGCAGGAACTGGGGGCGAAAATCGAGCTCAGCACCCCCGTGGAGGAAATCCTGTTCCAAGGCCGTCGAGCGGTCGGTGTGCGCACCGCGCAGGGAGAGCAACGCGCTGATGCCATCGTGATGAATGCCGATTTCGCACACGCCATCACCAAGCTAGTGCCGAACAAACTACGCCATCGCTGGAGTAATGAGAAAGTCGCAAAGAAGCGTTTTTCCTGCTCCACGTTCATGCTTTATCTCGGAGTGGAAGGGAAATTCGATCACCTTGCGCATCACAATATCTACGTCACAGAAAATTACCGTCGTAATCTCGACGAGATCGAACGGCAGCACGTCTTGTCGGAAGACCCCTCATTCTATGTAGAGAATCCCACGCGTACAGATCTCACCATGGCCCCCAGCGGACACAGTGCATTGTATGTCCTGTTGCCGGTTACGCACCAGCATCCGAACGTGGACTGGAGCCAAGAGCGGGAGAGATATCGTGCCGTGGCTCTGCGCCAACTCGAAAAGCTGGGCATTAACGATATTGAAAAACGCATCCGCTTTGAACGAGTCGTGACTCCGGCAGATTGGGAAAACAATGTCGACGTCTATCGCGGTGCGACCTTCAACCTCACGCACAGCTTCACCCAAATGCTGCACCTCCGACCGAACAATCGCTTTGAGGAATTCGATGGAATGTACCTTGTGGGTGGCGGCACCCATCCGGGTAGCGGCCTGCCAGTGATATTTGAATCAGCGCGGATTAGCGCAAAGTTATTACTGGAAGACATGTGATCGCCGCGCATCCGGGTTGCTGCTACGATCCCACTCTGGACATCAAAACGGCTGGGTGATGGCCTAGGATACGCGCAAGCAATATACGAAATAGTACACGTAATGATAAAATCACGTTTTATCCCGGTAGTGCCTACGAGCTTTCGGCAGAGTGATTATTTCGAACGGACTTATTTCTTGATTTTCTGAATTTTAAATTCGAGATCGTAGATTTAGTGGGAGCTTCTGCGAGACTCTCCCGAACATTGAGTTCAGGCACAATTTTGACGCATCGCGCCGCTTCAGATTCCTTGGTAGCGAGGCGCTTCTCGATTAAAGCTACGCATTCTTCGCCAAACTGGAGATAGTTCCACTTTAAGCTGGCCACGGAAGGAATATAGTAGTCGGCAAGGGGATCGTCTTGCATACAGATCACACTGCAATCGGCAGGTGTAGACCACCCTTGCTCATGCAGTGCGCGGATGGCGCTATAACAGCCAGGCGAGCTACAGGTGATGATGGCTGTAAAAGGAAGATGTTTGGCGTGCTGTTTCAAGAGCGCGTGCAATGTTTGGTAAGCAGTTTGACCGCTGGCTTGCCCCGATTGGGTGAGGCAGTCGATGACTGGACAATCATGGAGATCCAAGAGGCTAGTCAGGTTCTTGAACGCCAATATCTTTTGGTCCACCTCATAGCAGTGGGGCTCCGTGCTGAGAAAAGCGATTCGCGAATGATTCAACGAGATGAGTTTTTTGAGAATCAAGCTAAGTCCTGCGGTGTCATCTCCAGTTGCAGAATCAATTTTTAGCAATTGGGTATCGCACCCCAAAACGGCCAAAGGCATGGCAGAGGTCAGGAGTGTTTTGAAGATGGCGTAACCAAAGTTAGCGATTTCCGGCATGACGACTACGCCGTCGGCTCTAATCTCCGAATCAAACATTAGATCGGTATGCTCCGGATGAAACTGATAGGTCGCCATTGTCCAGCCACGGCGGGTACATGCCTCCATAACCCCGAGCTCCTTGATCTGAGCATTTAGCGAGGGAAATGTCGTGCGACAGAACGCGATGTGACGAGTGTTTTTTCGAGCGTTGATGTAAATGCCGCTGCCTTGGCGTGCGTTAATGAGCCCCTCATTTTCCAATTGCCTCAAAGCGGAGTTGACCGTGGAAATGCTCAAGTCGTATTGACGCATCAGGGCTCGAACGGAGGGTAGTCGCGTCTGCGCTGGTAGTGATAAGATTTTGTTGCGCAGTAATACAGCTAGAGTTTCGCGTTTTTTCATTCCGAATGTATGCATACACTTTGTTCCGAAAAATGCAAATATATTTCGACAGTTCTGTTTTCAAACTACATAATGCTTGCAATGAAAACAAAAACATTCGCCCTGTGGACTTCATGTCTGACTTTGTTTCTGGGGTTAATCGCCGCCCAGCCCTTACGGGCTCAAACGATTATCAATTTGACCCAGGATGTCACAGTTCGGTCGGCCGGAGCGTATACGTATTATGCGCGAGGGGATGCGTCGGGAGTCGCTGTAGCTCCTTTTACGACTGCATTTTATCCTGGGGCTAGCCTGCACGCTTCCTCAGGCGGAACGGATGGCTCGCTGATTGATACGGGCGCGAATGGCGCTTCGGTGTCACTGAGTACGGGATATTTGAGTGATAATTCGGCATCGACGTCTGTGTGGGGTTGGATAGATGTGGAGCAGGTGACGAGTGGCTCGGCCTCCACGACTCATAATGGATCCTTTGATATTCTGTTTGATCTAGGATCTACGTATGTAATCACCAGCGTGGTGGTAACCTATACCGATGCGAGTGGTAAGCGATGGACGTCGACGGCAAATACTCAGCTTGCTTTTACTTCGTTAACGGCGCCCACATCAGATAGCGGTTTGACTTCCTTTGCTTCTGCGACGACGGTCGGTAGTGCCACTAATGGGTTAATGACATTCGATGGTGCTGATGTTGAGGCGCGTTATGTAGACTTACGCTTGGACATGAGTATTGGGCCAAATCCAACTAGCGGATCGGTAGGTGGTATCGTTAGTGAGGTTGCTATTTATGGTTATGCGGTTCCGGAGCCTTCCACCTATGCCTTACTGGGTATGGGAGTAGTGTGTCTTTTTATCGGGGGCTCGCGGTGTCGTGGCTGGAAGCGTTAACTTGGAAATTAAATAATCTCTGCCTACTTATGACATTATCGAATATGGGGTATCGCGGAGTGAAGTCGATTTACGGGGTGGCGCTACTTTGCTTAACGGCGATTAGCGTGTATTCGCAAGGAATCAATTTTCTCGAGGCAGCGCCCCCGGATCGTCCGGGGTCAGAGGTATGGACGGGCATCGACGAGGCGCAAAAGAATGTACCGACCGAGAAGAACTCTAATTCCTATACGGGGCGCGTGGTAAATTTGCTTAGCTCCACTCCGCCCCCTGCGGAGGAAGGCTACTTTATTATTCTACCGCTGAGAATTCCGAAAACGAGCGATTACGAGCTCTGGATTGCTTGTAGTAAAATCGGAGCAACGTTTGCCTCTTCCATTCAGTGTTACTTGGATGGGGTTGAGATATCGCCCGAAATGCCGATACAACATGGTAATAAGGCATGGGGACCAGCCAATGCGATATCTTGGAATCGCTTTAGCACGCTGAATCTCAACGCCGGTGACCATGAGCTCAAAATCGTGGTCCGTAGTGCGCGGAAATTAGACTCAAAATACTCTATCGTCATGGACGCCGTAGCGCTTATGGACAAAAATGCCTCTTCCAACGTCAAATAGCTCGACCTTTCCTATATCGCGTTTTCTTGCGATCAAGTTAGTTGCTTTTTTAATATGAACCGTCTTTTACTCTCTCTGTATTTCGGACTCACCTTGCTCGCGGCGGATGGTCTGGCGCAAACCAAATCTACCAAGGAGGAGCCTAGCCCAAGCGCTGATTCAAACACATGGGTTCCGCGTTTTTCGCAACTTCCGGCCGATGTGAGGTCTCAAATCCTAACCGGAACTCCGCGCAATTCCGGACAGATCGCTGACAGTCCGTTTGGAATTCACACCACCATATTGCAAGAGGGCGGTGATAGCAGCCTGATTGATAAAATGGCGACGTTGGCCTCGGATGCAGGATTCAAGTGGGTGGTCGAGTATCTTACCATTGGGGGTACCTCCAATATGACGCTGGCTGAGGTGGAGGCAAAATTCAGTCAATTGCCTGATCGTTGTTTTGAATATCCCCGAAAACTTCAGGCTGCGCATATCAATTTGCTCGTTCGACTGGATATCCTGAGTTGGCATCCAGCTGGGAAAGCGGCCCCTTTTTCCTACGAACCAGGATCTGCTGACATGCTAAAAGCCAAAGCCTTTACAAGGCACATAGTGCGTCAACTCAAACCTTTCACTCATCACTGGCAGATATGGAATGAGCCAAATATCGGTAATGGAATGCCCTACGTCACGCCGGAGAATTATGTCAAGGTGCTTGAACAAATCGTTCCCATTATACGTCAGGAACAACCGAACGCGGTGATCTATGGTCCGGGCACGGCCATGTTACAGTGCCTGTCTGATAATCCTTATCCGTGGATACCAAACGTACTAAAGGCTGGTGTGCTCAAATACATTGATGTGTTTTCCTTCCATCCGTACAGGCAGCCCGCTACGAGAAACAATCTGCCGGAAAATGCGTCACAGTTTGCTCCGTGGGACACGTGGAAAGATTACAGAAGCCAGATTGCGGATCTGCGTGAAAAAATTCGACAATATAATGATGGAAAGGACAAGCCGCTGGCTGCCACAGAGGATGGAATGCCAAACCTCATTAATGGAGAAGGCGTTCAGGAAATCACTTGGGTCGTAGGGGCTAAATATGAATTGCGTCGCGCTCTTCTGGATTTCCATCTCGGGATCAATCCACGGACGGTTTTCGCGCTGTACCGAAGAATACCAGATCCCTTCTATAATGAGCAATCCAGCTATAGTATTCTTACAGCTGATTTTGAAAGAAAGCCTCAGTATTTTGCGTCGCAAAATTTGAACGCTGTACTTGACTCCACTTACACGCGTGCGGATGACGTGATACTCAAGATTATTCCTCCTAAAAATTCGCCTCTAAAAGGGGAGCTCTATACACAAGTTTACCGTAAAGACTTTGATAAGTTTGAAGAACTATTGGTATTTTATTGGGTGGCAGAACCGGCGGATGATACCGCCAAGAAATATTTCGCCAGTCTGCAAATTGATCAATCTGGGTGGCAAAGCCCCTTATTGATTGATCTGATGGCGATGCCAGTTCGCCGCCCCAAATCGGCGCCAGTTGAAATTATTGATTCCAAATTTATTGACCGTAGGGATCCAGTCCAGCTCATCGCTCGGAATGTCGAGAACGGCGTTTCGCTTGATAGAATTGAAGTGCGCGATTATCCTCAGTTGATCAAGTGGGTGCGCCTTAAAAAGTGAAGACAGACTTGCAACAGATGGCTCATAGGGCGTTTAGCCTGATGGAATTGCTCGTGGCAATTTCGATCATCTGTATATTGGCGGCCCTCTTTCTGCCGACGGCCAAGAAAATGATGCAACGAGCCGCCAGTGCCAAGTGTCTCTCTAACATGCGACAGATTGGAATTGGATTCCACGCCTGCCTAGCAGAAAATAACTTGCTTATTCCCACGCAGCGAGCCAACAGCGCAGGTGGAGCTCCTCCAGGCGGCGGTCAATTTTTCGCGCAGATTGGTCTGTACTGTGGATGGCCCAGTTCCTTGCCGGCAGGATCGAACGCCGCGAAGAATACATTCATGCATTGCCCCTCGCATACGGAGCAGGCTGGATCGTTTAGCTACCGTTTTAGCTCTTTTTTGATCGGAGATACAACCTCCACGACCTCTGCGATTCCCAATCATGCCTTGAGCTATGCGCTCATTAATGCCCCTCAGAGTAAAGTTTTGGCCTGGGAGATCCACACCACTTGCGGATGGCCGCTCACCAGTTCTTATTCGGTGGGCACTGGGAAATGGCCTTTTACTCCGCTCTTTAGCGAAAAAACCTATACTCATGGAACATCCAGTAATTATCTATTTGCCGATGGGCATGTGGAATCGAGGAGTGACTCTCTCGCAAACTGGATTTACTGGGCATATGACCGATGATGCTGAGGAGCGAATAGATCTCTTCGTTAATAAATGAGTAAAAGTAGTTATGATCTCACGAAGGGTGTGACACCCTATTATCTCCGGACCGAATGGCTTAAAGATCCCCTTGGGGTGGATGTTGTTTTGCCACGCCTATCATGGCAATTGCGGGAGAATAGTGGCCGAAGTAAAAAACAATCCGCATATCGGATTCTTGCTGCTTCGACACGCGAACTCCTTGATCAAAATATCGGAGATAAATGGGACAGCGGAAAAATCAAGAGCGATGAGACATTGCAAATAGTGTACGGAGGGGCCTCCTTAAAATCAGGGGAAGAAGTTTTCTGGAAAATAAGGACATGGGATGAAAAAGATGACATGTCGGTATGGAGTGACGTAGCCAAGTGGTCGATGGGATGGCTTCATCCAGATAATTGTCATGCTAAATGGATTTCCTGCGTGGATTCATTTCCACTACATCGCCATCAGCAGACACTGTTTCTCCCTCCCGCGCGTTACTATCGCAAGTCGTTCAAGCTTTCTCGTCCGGTCAAACGCGCTGTCGTCTATGTCTCTGCGCTTGGGCTATTCGATCTCTATCTAAATGGGAAGCGAGTTGGTGATTCCTACTTTCAACCCGGTTGGTCGGATTATCGACAGCGGGCCTATTATAGAACCTTTGATGTTACTTTGATGCTTGAATCTGGTTTCAATTCGATTGGTGTGGTTCTTGCGGATGGATGGTACAGTGGCTATGTCGGTTTCGGTGCATTTGTTGGATATGGCCCGAATAAATCAGGGCGGTACTTTTATGGGAAAACACCGGCTCTGCTTTTTCAACTTGAAGTAGAATATTCGGACGGTTCGCGTGAAGAAATTGTATCCGATCAAACATGGGAAGTAAGTCAGGATGGCCCTATTCGAGAGGCTGATATTTTGATGGGAGAAACTTTTGACGCGCGGAGGCATTGCGTTGATTGGGCTCAGAATGAGAGCCATGCGAAGTCCGATCTGAAATGGAGCTGGCAACTCGCCATTGAGGCTGAAACGTTGCCCTCGTGCTGCACGATCTTTCGGGACGCGCTTGGTGAAAGAGAGGTAGACTTAAAGTTTCGAAAACCTGCCCGGCTACAATCTTATATGGCTCCTCCTGTGCGCGTGACTCAGGAGTTAAGAGTTCAGAAAATAACTGATTTGGAATCGGGAGCCTATATTCTCGATTTTGGACAGAATTTTTCAGGACTTGTCCGTACTCGCTTTAAAGGCCGGGCGGGGCAATGCGTGCAATTACGCTACGGTGAAATGTTGCATCAAGACGGGCAACTCATGATTGAGAATTTACGTCGGGCTCGTGCAACGGATACGTATATTTTTGCCGGTATACCAGAAGGAGAAGAGTGGAGTCCTCGGTTTACCTATCACGGATTTCAGTATGTGGAAATTTCCGGACTTGATTATAAGCCAAGCCCGGGCGATATCACGGGACTGGTCCTTCATAGTGATACTCCATTTGTCGGCGAATTTGCGTGCTCAGATCCAGTGCTTACCAAGTTTTCCAAAAATGCATTTTGGACACAGCGCTCCAATTTTTTTGAGATTCCTACGGACTGCCCGCAACGTGATGAGCGATTGGGCTGGACAGCGGATGCGCAGGTGTTTATTCGCGCGGCTACATATCGCGCGGATGTAGCCGCATTTTTCAATAAGTGGATGGACGATGTCCGGGAAGCGCAACTGCCTTACGGAGCTTACCCTGATTATTGTCCGTTCCCAATGGCGCATGGTAAAGCATTCAGTACCGCGTGGTCGGATGCAGGAATCATTTGTCCATGGACAGTCTGGAAAGTTTACGGTGATACACGAGTTATCGAAAAACAGTGGGAATCGATGAGTCGGTTTATGGAGTGGCGAGACGCCACGTCAGCTAAAAGCGGACTGGGAACTTCCATCGGCAATCTATGGGGAGATTGGCTGAACGCAGGTGAATCCACACCGATTGAATACATCGATATATGTTATCACGCCTTTGATTGCAAATTGATGAGCGAGATGGCCTCAGTATTGGGGAAAAAAATTGAGGAGAATCATTATAAAGAGCGGTTCAAGAAAATTCGGAGCGCATTTCAGGAACACTATTTAGCTGACCATGGAAAACTGAAAGTTAATACGCAAACTGCGTATGCCCTAGCCCTCTGTTTCGATTTGATTTCTGCGGAACAGTCACCCGAAACGGCTTCACATCTAGCGCAAAAAATCCGAGATAAAGAGCTCACGATGACCACCGGTTTTTTGGGAACGCGGTTCATCTTGCCTGCGCTCACTGCCCATGGACAGCATCCGTTAGCTGTACAGCTATTCCAGAGTCGTAACTATCCATCTTGGGCTTACGAAGTGCTCAATGGGGCAACCTCGGTTTGGGAACGGTGGGACAGTTACACGGAACAGTATGGATTTGATGGTCTTGATGGTAAACAAAATGCGGGTATGAACAGCTTCAGTCACTACGCTTTTGGCGCAGTAATGGAATGGGCATTCCGTGATTTGGCTGGAATTGATACAGACGGTGAAGGATATCGCAGGATTCTTATTAAGCCTGGCTTTGTGTTGGGAGACCTGAAGCGCGATCCTAACCGTATTCACTGGGTAAAGGCTGATTACCACTCTGTACGAGGACTGATCCAGGTGACCTGGCGGCAGGAGGACGATAGCACAGATCTCGAGGTAACGATACCGCCTAACACTACGGCGCGGATATTTATGCCTGCAAAGGATGAGCCTTCAATTCTAGAGGGTGGTCGACCACTTTCAGCGGCAGAGGGAATTTCCGTGTATGGCAGGCATGGCTGCTTCTTTGTGTTGCAAACCGGATCAGGGCATTTCTCACTGTCATCAAAGAAGTATAGGTGAAGTATGAGGTGTCAGTGTGGTGGACTGGGAAAGTGTGTTTGCGTCGTCTCCACGATCTTCAACCCTCGAATAATCTGGAACGGCTTGCTGCGCGTGGCTCGGCTCGAACGATCTTGGGACGATTCCTTACCCTGCTGGATATAGGCATCAATCACATCCTGCCATGTCCGACTGACCAACGCCGGGTCTTGGGCTGACAGATAAACCTTCGCAATGGCAGTATTCAAGGCGGGCTGCGTGATCGTCTCAGAATGCGCCACAAGCAGCCGTTGAGCCTCCACCCGGTCTTTGGTGCGAAGGCTGGTCTGCTGTTTCGTCTGGGTGTCCTCGGCGTAAAACACCTTGCTCCGCCGAAATAATCTGAACCGAGCCGCCATGATTTCTCCTGTGTAGCTAGGATAAATCGACAGCGGAAAAGACCGTTAACTAGGCGTGAACCAGATGTTCAGCAGAAGTGCAGAGAGGTGCCACAGGCACGCATTTCACTGACACTTTTACTGACAGTTGCCTAGGGAACGGGCTAAGGCTCTACTTTGGGAGTTGTCTAAATCCTTGAGAGTCAAGGAACTAAAGAGTGGCTCCGGAGGTAGGGCTCGGAGATCAACCACTCAAGTGCGCATTCTTTTATCCTATAGAAATCACTCTATATCAAGTGAAATTGGCCTTACTCTTTCGCTGCTAAAACTTACTCGATTGGTGTCAATTCTGGTGTCAGTTGGAAGCGTCGCATATAATCGTATAATAGATTTTTCGCTGGGGTTCGATTAGCATGATCCCAAAATATTGGAGGACAGAAGTAATTTTTACTGGCCGTTTTCAAGATGCCCCGATGCGTTTTTTAGTGAACGGCGCTTGTTCCGCTACTAAGTCAACTCTGCCTGGTTCTCTGTATTCGGCTGCAGTAACGTTTACGTACTGCTGGAAGTTCCGTTTCATTGATTTTTCAAATACAATGATGCGTATCCGCTTCGAGATTGACGAAAGGAAGTGGAAGGGGCGGAAGAACGAGATGAAATGCATTAGTCTCTTGTTTAAAACGTTTCTCTATCTTCACGCCTTTCGATGGTACGATCTGTCAGAGAAGAATCTAATCGTCATGGTACTAGACGAAGCCTAGTAGAGCTAGTATGCGATGACCTTTGGATTAAAGCGTGATGGACAAGATTTTCGGAGCGCGGGCGACTTCAATCAATTCAACCCAGTCTCCGACTTCCTATATTCCTCCGATGGGAAACCGAGAGAAGGCTGACGTATTTCTTCTCAATTTGGCGAATAAAATCTATATCACATGCCCGCGAGGTGAAGGCATCTGCCACACATTGAATACGAAGAAAACAAGTCGAAGGAAAAATTGTGGAGTTCAACGCGGCATAACGAGTTTCAGGCAATCTGCTGATAGAGGGTTGCCGTGGGAGATTCAGAAACTTCGGTGCCGTCGAAAACCAATTCCGTTTGCCTGCTTTTTTCCGCGCGGGACATGGCGGCGACGATGCGCAGTCCTGAAGCGAGTGGCGCTATTGGCGTTTCGATCGGCTCACCGTCAATTGCCCGATAAAAGGCGTCCCATTGATAAGCCCCGCTCCGGGTCGGGTGCTGCAATTTTTGTATTACCGGTTTTTTGTTGTCGCTGGTAAGTAATTGAAGAGTGGTCGTGCCTTCGGGGCCTCCTCCAAACAAGAGCGGACCGACGTTACGGTAAATGGTTCCTCGCTCGAAATTAAGTGTGAGCGTATCAGTCCATCGCTGACCGTCATCAATACAGAAGGACGCGAAGACGTTCGCGAGCGCTCCGTTTTTGAATTGGATTCCAATTTGCGCTGTATCGGGTGTAGGTCTCCCGGTGCGGATGCGTGAAGTCAGGACCTGAACTGCTTTAGCTTCTCCGAAGAGATGCACCAAATCATTGATCAGGTATATTCCAATGCGGAAGATCGGGGCAACCGGACAGCGATCAGAATCGTCATACCAACTACCATCCGCCGTTTCGTTGTAGGAAATGTAGGTATCAGCCCGGCAGGAAATGGGGCGGCCCAGATTGTATTGCTCTCTCCAGTGCTCGATCGTGGCCAAATCCGGTGGTAACTGTGGCGCGGGTGAATTGAGATGAACAACACGCTGAAGCCTTTGCGCCTCGGTCAACACCCGTATTGCTTTTTGAGCGTCGAGTTCGAAGGGCTTAGTGGTCATCACATGCTTGCCCGCCTGAATGATCTTATGGATCAATTCCGCTCGTCCTGCGGGTCCTACAAACAGTCCAACGGCGGGAATGTCCGGGTCGGCAAGAATCTCGTCCAGTGTCCGGATGGGAGCGGGATGAATCGCCGCCATCGCGTGTACCCGCTCCGAATTGAGATCGCTCAACGCAGCCAGACGAAAATAGCGGCCCGCGCCATTGTGGTCGGCAAGCGCTTTGAGGATCCAGCGCCCGTAGTTCAACCCAACAATGGCGATCGGCTTGGGTACAACAGAAATCATAGTGAAGTCTTTCGCTTTTGCGCCACTCTCTTGCCATTGTGATTACGCGTATTGCTTGCGGCGCAACCAGGCAACGCTTCCCACCCCAATCATACCGGCTACGGCCAGCGAGAGATTCTTCGGTTCGGGTACGGACTGAATTGAAAAAGTGAAGACCCTGTTTTCCGCAAGCGCTGTGTATGAAGCCCCGGAATCAGTTGTATAAAATCCATAACCAACGTCATTACTGCCCCCACTATTAGCTCCTCCCAAATAGAAATTCATGTAGCGATTCGTGGCGGCGCTATTGAACGAAAGGATCACCCCATAGTTTTCATTGGCAGTGAGTTGAAAGGGAGTCGCCAGATCGATCATGAGATATCCCTGACTGCTGTAGGTAGCGGGAATTGTTGCTGTCTCGGAGTAAAGCACCGCCGAGGAATAGGGCATGGAAGGACTCTTGAGAGTATCCATTGAGACGATGGAAATCGTAATGTCGGCCCCTAAAGCCGCCGCGCCCACACTCGTGGTTTGAAGCATCAAGGTGACGGTATCGAGCTTAGTGGCTGAAGGAGAGGAAAAGCTAAAGCCGACCCAGCGGTTGCTAGATGAATTATTCCGCAACTGATACGTCGATGCGGAATCGACGGTGGTGTAGCTGAGGAGTTGATTGGAGGTGGGTAAATCCGAATTGAAAACGACCGTAGCCGCTGAGGAATTGATGATTGCGGCAACGATCGCTCCAAGAAGAAGCGGGAGGTGGAGTGCTTTCATGTAAAGAGCGATAGCAACTATTGAGGCTGAGGTCAATTATAATTACCAAATTTGATAATTATAATTGACCTCATCTGATAAATTTATCAATATGCCCTTATGCAGTCGCTTCCTCCCGTTCGCTCCAGCGTGGTCAATGAGATGTGCCGCCGCCTTATTGATGAGATCGTGGCGAGTCGATTCCCTAACGGCCAACTCCCGACATCAGCCGAGCTAGCGAAGCGCTTTCAGGTGGGAACAGCCACCATTAACCGAGCCATGAAGTACCTCCAAAAAGAGGGCTGGGTGGATCGACGTTCTGGCGTGGGGACATTTCTTGGGCCTCGCTCGCTGGCGGGCAAGGAAGGTGTCGGTTTGTCGATGGCGGGTATTAGTACTGAGAAAAAGACGATCCGGATTGCCGTTGTCGTCCTGCCGTTGAATTTTTCCCTAGATAACTGGCACGTTCAAAATCTCCTACCGGGCATTGACGCAGGCGCGGTGGAGAACGAGGGTGTCATTGTGGAGTTGATGAGTCCTTGCGGGGGCGACACAGACCGGTTTGCCCGCCGCCTGGAGCAAAGCGCGCCCGATCTGGTTGTTTTCCTCAAGCCGGTGATCGAAAGCGCTCCGCTGATTCGGGAAGTGGAACGACTGCGGATTCCCTGCTTGGCCACGGGAACTCGCTGGCGCGGCATGGGAGTTCCTCAAGTGGAGGAAGACGGCGAAACGGGTGCTCGATTGGCGGTTGAGAAATTGGTGGCGGCCGGGCATAAACGGATCGGTCTATTAATTCCCGATGTGGCGGCCCCCTTGTGGTTGGATCGGCGGCATGGCTATGAACAAGCCATGCGTCAGGCTTTTGGTACCTTGGATCAGAATTTAATCCTGTGGATGCCGCCTCTACCGCAGGAAAGTGATTCGGCGCGGCTTTTGGATTATATTGAGCAGCAGAAACCCACGGCGCTATTTATGGCGCGGGGACTGGACAGCGTTCTCTTCAAGCCGCTTCTGTGCGAAGGAAAGATTCGCATTCCTGAGGACCTTTCCTTGATAGCGTTTGATTATCGAAGCGACGTTTACCGGGACGTCTTTGGCGCGCTGACGCCCACGGTGATCGATCTTCCTCTCTTCGAAATGGGGAAAAAAGTTGTCGAGCTTGCGTGTCTCTATAAAGCGGGAAATCCACTCCCAGAGCGCACCTTGGTTCCCTGCGTCTTGAAGGAAGGGGAAAGCGTGCGGGCCTTGGCGACCAATTAAACTCGACCGCGGAAAACCGGTTTACTCCCATGCACTTTCAGTTCTCTCGACTGTCGCTTGACTCAACAAAGAGGGCAAGAATGACAGCCTATAGTCTCATGGAAGTTCTACTGGCGATTTGCATTCTGGTCATTCTCGCCGTACTCCTCGCGCCAACATTTCAAGTCGCACGGACGACCAGCTTACGCATGCAGGGGCTCTCCAACATGCGGCAGACCATTTCCGCGATCCTGCTTTACGCTGCGGATCATGACAACAAGCTTCCCGGTCCGCTCGATGAATTTCATTATCCGGCCGTTACCACAAAGACCGATCAACTCGCTTACTTCATCGGCACTTACCTCGGCGTGCCGGCCAATGCCAGCGCGGGCGTGGCCGTGACACCCATGGCCCCGGTTGCGTTTCTGTCCAAAAATGATCCCACGAAAAAGGCCTGCTATTTCGCCATCAACAATATTTATCTGCCGACTTCCGGCTCTAAAAATATCTATATCAAGCCGTGGGGAACGACTAATCAAAAAGCAGGATATACCGAGGCGGACCATACTCCGAAATCGCTCTCGGTCATTCCCACTCCTGCGGAAACCGTAGCCATTATTGACGCGGATTCCCAACTGCGAACCACGCTGGGCGCGGTGGGAGAGCGGACGTACCTGATCAAAGATCCGCTCTATGGAAAGCTGCGCAATGCCGGTTTTTTCGACGGACACGTCGAATCCGTGCCCATCGATTACAATATGTTTCCCTATTTCAAATAGACCTTTATTTCTATGCTCACTCCCAACCCGATTTGGACAAGAACGCTTCTGGCGGTTTCTTTGATCGCTGCAAATTCAATCCCCCTCTTTTCGCAGGAAGAGCCGCTCTCCCTCTGGAATAAAGAGGCTGTCCTCCGAGTGGTAAAAGGACCGGCGAACAGTTACTACACTTACTCTCACTCCAACGCATTTTTGTCGGATGGCTGTACCTTTGTCGCTGCGCAAAAAGACGAGGCGAAGACCCGCTTCATTGCGATTGATCCGGTCAAGAACACGCAGATCCCGGTTGGCGAAGTAGAGAACATCCGGATGTTTTATAGTATTTCCAATAACGGACTGCTGGCTTTTATCTCCAACGATATGAAGCTAGAGGTGCTCGACATCACCAAGCCGGGCACGCCACCGAAAGTCGTCGCGCAAGCGCCCGAGTCCTGGCGCTATTCGCAGTCACCGGACATTTCCGCCGATGGCCGCCAGATTACTGTCGATCGCCATGAATATACCGCCCATCGACACATCATCTCTGTCTACAACGTGGAGACCGGGAAAGAACGTATCGTGACGGAAAAAAGTTGGCTGGCCAATCATGCCTGCTTTTTCCCGACGGACAACGACTGGATCATGTTTGTCCATAGCGGAAACACTCTTCAAGAGATCAAGGACTCACAGATCGAAGGCCGGATCTGGGCCTGGAATGAAGAGAAGTTCCCGACGGGAAAAATGCTTTTTACGCAAAAAGACGAAAGCCGCGTGCTGAGCACCACTCACCCGATCCCCATGTATCATAAACGGTCTATACTTTTTGTGATGGACCCGGAAAGCGTTGGGATGTCACCCGGCTTGTACGAGATAAATACCGAAGGCGAATACCGATGCGTCAGTCCGTCTGATTACGATCTGCACTGCAATATTAGCCGGGATGGCCGTCTCGCCGTGGTCGATACCCGCAAGATGGTGAACGAGCCCAAGATCGCTCAATTAAAAACGTCCAGCCGGATCAGCGATATCGTTCTGGTGAACATGACCAACGGGAAACGCCTCTTTCTCTATCGATCCACCATGAAAAATCACCCTTATCACGTGCATCCTCACATCAGCCCAGATGGGCGCTGGATTGTATTCACTGACTTCGATGAGAAACGGGCCATGGCCTTAGAACTGAATCCTGAAGCTGTCCGTAAATTACTAGAATAATCGGCTCTTCGAGATATGAGAAATGGCGAATGAATTCTTCCTCTTTTTTTCAACGCTTGCTCCCGGCGCCGGTGGGCGGCGGCTTTGCGATGGACGATTACTGGATTTGGTGTCCCTCGGTGCTGCGAGACGATACAGGACTCTATCACATGTTTGCCAGCCGATGGCCGCGCCGGATGAGTTTCAGTCCCCACTGGCTGACTAATTCTGAAATCGTGCGCGCAACATCGCCAACGCCGGAGGGGCCCTACCATTTTCAAGAGGTTGTACTTCCAGCGCGAGGATCACATCATTGGGATGGGCGAATGACGCACAATCCTTCGATTCGTCGTGCTGCCGACGGGACCTGGCTGCTTTTCTATACTGGTTCCACTTACGATGGCGATACCCCCACGCCAGAAGCTCCGATTGAAGCGGTAGACCCTGGAGAATTATCTGAAATGCCGAAAGTCGATAAACGCATGGCTCAGGCGCATCGCAATCAGAAAATCGGCCTCGCCACGGCTCCATCGCCAGCCGGTCCATGGAAGAGAAACGATCATCCCATTCTTGAGCCTCGTCCGGATAAGTGGGATGCGCTGTTGACGACAAATCCCGCCCCATGTGTATGTCATGACGGACGTGTACTGCTTATCTATAAATCGGTCCGGTTTCGTGGTGATTCAATGTTTCTGGGAGTCTCTCAAGCTGAACATTACGCAGGACCTTATGAACGCTTGCAAGATGAACCGATTTTGCGGTTCGGAAATAAGGATGATGTAGAAGATCCTTACGTTTGGTGCCAGGACGGCTTCTTCCATCTGATCATGAAAGATATGGAAGGGGGTATTGGCGGCGAGCGACGTGGCGGGATCAAGGCTACTTCGAGGGATGGAATTCGGTGGACTCTGGATGCCGATCCCAAGGCCTATTCGCGTCACATTAAATGGCAGGACAGAAAGGAAACTTTTCAGGATTTTTTCGAGCGTACAAGTTTGCTTCTTGATGAAAATGGATGTCCAACACATCTCTTTGCCGCGACAGCCACTGGTTCAGCCCATGTTGGAGCCCTGAGCCGTTCGTGGAATATGGTGATTCCCCTTCGACACTAATATTATGGAGAAGTCGCTACAGATAGAAGTGACAAAAAATTCTGCTTCTTCAAAGCTTTCTGGAAAATTTTGGACCGCGGGGACACTGACCTATTCCCTACCAGCCCTTGTAGCACTCTTTGCTTGGCTTCTATTTGGAGATTTTGCATGGTCGATGCGAGACCGCTCTGTAGGACCAATGTCCCAGTGGTATCTCAATCATCTCAAGGTGCCGAGTCTGCTTTTTGCTCTCCTCGTGACTTCGTTGCCCGCGCTGATTCAACTCCTCGTCGTTCCGTTGATCAGCGTTAGATCCGACCGTCATCGGGGACGATGGGGACGGCGGATTCCGTTTCTGCTGATTACAACGCCCATGGCCGTCCTGGGCACAATCGGCCTCGGACTCACACCGTTCTTTGCAGCGTGGTTGCACGAAACCTGCAATTCGGCGCCGTTCGGAACATGGTTGCATCGCAGCCTCGACGGAATTCCCTTTGGAGCTTGGACGCTCTCAATGATCGCAGATGAGATGGTGGTATCTGTCATTTGTTTCAGCATTTGCTGGACTTCCTTTGAGGTCGCCACCATCGCGGGAAAACCGGTCTTTGATGGCTTGCTTAACGATGTGGTGCCACGGCCCTTGCTAGGTCGCTTTTATGGATTGTTTCGTGCGGTGAGTTTGATCGATGGAATGATTTTCAATTACTGGATCATGGGTTACGTACCGACTCATTTTTCGATCATCATGATCACGGTCGGCCTTTTCTACGGCATGGCCTTTCTATGGGTTTGTTTCAAGGTGAGGGAAGGCGACTACCCGCCGCCACCCCAAAACGAGGGGAATGGAATGACCGCGAGTTTTTTGGTGGAAGCAAAACGCTATTGCCGCGAGTGCTTTTCCCATCCGTATTATCTCAGCGTCTTTGTCATGATGATGGCTGCTTCGTTATGCTTTGGTCCGATCAATATCTTTTGCATTCCCTATGCACAGCATCTCGGTGTGGACATGAAGCTCTATGGCCAAGCTGTGGCGCTGACCTATCTCATTTCATTAACCCTTGCCTATCTCCTCGGATGGATGGCCGACCGGTTTCACCCTTTGCGCATGGCGATCGGCGTCTTGATCGGTTACGCGCTGGTGACGGCTTGGGGGTGGGCCTATGCGCACAATGCCAAAACTTTTTTGATTGCCTGGGTACTGCATGGAGTTCTCTCAGGCTGCTACTTCACCGGCACCGCCTCACTCGCACTGCGATTGTTTCCTCATGAAAAGTTCGCCCAGTTTGCCTCGGCCGCAGGCATTTTCATCGCCACGTCCAATATATTTATGGGGCCGCTATTGGGAAGCGTGATCGACCGTTCGCATGGAGCCTATCGGTATACCTTTGCTGCTGCCTTTCTACTAACTCTAGGCGCACTCGTTGCCGCGTGCGTGGTTTATCCAATGTTCAAGAAGAGAGGCGGACCCGTTCATTATATAGCTCCGGAATAACGTAAGTGGTTAGCTCGTGGACACTCAAACAATCCATATCATGGCAGGGAAAAATTAAACAGAATGAAAGTCAATACCGCTATGATGCAACAGCTTTGTGAACTCTCGTGTCAGATATCGCTTTGAGAATACGTGTCGTCGTTATTCTTCAAATTTCAGTAGAAGTATTAAGTCTTTCAAAAAAAGGGAACAAAATGGACGAGGAAACACGAAGGAAAGTACGGGAAGCGGCAGGATGTGTTGGTTATTCGCAAGGGCAATACCTTCTAAGAGTTCTGAGATTGCTGCCGAAATGGATGGGTATACACGGCAAGGATTCGATAGAGCGGTTCTTCGAAGAGTACAAGAAATCACCCGAAAAGGTGGAGAGGGAAATTGCCCGGTTTGATGTGACCTTTCCGCCGGATGATATCAGCAAGAACTGATCTTCCTGTTGTCCTATTTTCAGGGCCGAGATAGAGTCTCGGTGCAGACCAATTCCTGTAGCCGTCTAAGCACTCATTGGATAAAAAAATCAAATCAGGGGTTGCACAATCCGGATTTCAAGACAGAGCCCCACATTTGCCACCAGACCAAGCGTTTTACAGCCGAAACGCCCCGCAAAGACCAGCGCAGCGTCAGGGGTGTTTTGGAGGTAAAACGCGCAGGCCGCCAGGGAACTCCTCGAACAATCTGTTTTACTTGCCCTTACTCTCTGACTGCTCGGTAACGCTTTGTCTAGGGATACGCTTGAGTAGAGAGCGTGCCACAGAAGTTACCTATTACACGCGGTAAGCCGTTCCAGAGTAAACTGGAACCGGTCGCCGGTGTCATTGCCGCGTTACGAAAGCAACGCAAAACCTACGTTGCCATTTCTCGTATTCTGCGAGAGCAACACGGTATCAGCGTCGCTCCCTCCACCATCTTTAGTTTCGTCAAGGTACGGGCCAAACGGCGGAACTTGTATCAATTGCCAGAGACATTCACGCGGACATCTTCCCGTACTTCCGTTCCATCATCGGGCGTTTCCATTTCCAGTAATGAAGCAATTGAAAAACTGAAGCAGGCCAGACCAGCCTCTACTCCCAAGCCGATTTTCACCTTCGACGAAACCAAGCCACTCACCCTCAAACCCTAAAATAGAACTATGCCTACATCCAAAAAAGTCATCTTCACCATGGGCGGAAAAGGCGGTACAGGCAAAACCACCTTTCTCGCTGCATTGGCGGAATGGTATGTCCATCACAGCATTCCTTGTCACCAGCTCGACCTTGATACCGAGAACAAAGTCAAAGGCAGTCTCTGCCACTTCTTTCCCGAATCAGCGCGGAAAATTGACATTCATACCCGTGCAGGACTAGACGCCTTCATTGATTACGCTGATCAGGAGGCTCCCATCATCCTTGCGGATTTGGGGGCCGGCAGCGGCAAAGTAGCTGGGCAATGGTTTAATTCAATGTATGAGAGCGTGGCCGATTCGTTGACCTTTACGGCGGTGGGGATGGTCACGAGTGATCCAGCCAGCGTGGAAAGTGTTTTGTCCTGGGCGGCGCAACTGCAAAGTCGCGTGTCCTATGTGATTGTCCTCAACAAGCACGAAGACGATGCGGCTGACTTTACCTACTGGGAGAATACCACCGAAGCGCAAACTTTCCGGCGAGCGTTCCATCCCCAAACCATTACCATGGAATCGCGTCTGCCCGATTTGCAGCACGCCTTGCGCAATCATGGCGTCACTCTCAGTAATGTCGCCCAGCGTGAATGCACGATAGCGGAGCTTTCCAAGTCCAGTCTGGTCATCCGTGCTCAATCGTATCGGCGTCAGCTCTTCAATCAGTTGGACACTATTAAAGAAAGCCTGCTGCCATGATCCCCGATAAACCCAATCCCAAACCGCAACCGAGTATTTTCGAGGAATTGGAAATATTTATCCCGACGGACGTGCTTCCTACCTATCACCGTTACCTGGCTTATGTGCAGAAATTGCCACCGGACGATGAACTGATGCACCTATTGCAAGCCATGGGGATTCTGACGCTGCTAACGCGTCAAGTGCCTGCTGAACTGATCGCTGAACGCAAGGAATTGAAAAAATATCTTTCCGAGGTTCAGTCCGACATTGGACATTCAATTATTTTGAACAAAATGGAAATGGTTTCGGCGGAGAATGCAATCAAGTCTTCCGCTAAAGAATTAAGTCAAGCAGTAGCCACGGTTACCGAAAGCGCGAGAACGGTTCGAAAAGGCTTCATCGAAGCAGGTGAGCAGGTGGATGCCGAGCGTATTTCCAAGGCTGTAGCAAATCGACTGGAGCTTCAACTGATACAACCCGCACAACGGGCGGTGGAAGATATGGCGGCGACTCTGGGGAAATTACCCAAGGCAGTAGAGGCGGCCAAGGAATCCATTTGCTTTCTCAGGAATCTGCATGAGCGGTGGTATTGGACCAATATCTTCATGACCATAGCCATGCTCGTTTTTGGGTGCAGCCTCTTAATCGGAATGGTTCTCTATAATATCTATTGCGAGAAGATCAATGCCCAGATCGCTCACGTCAATGAGCAAGCGATAATCAATGCGGAAACCTTCAAGCAACTCAATTCCATGGGTAGAGCGGTCTACCTTGAATCAGACGGTAGCAAATGGCGTGTCTATATGATGGATGCCAAAGAGGTATGGATGACTGATAAAAACGTCGGCGTCATTGAGTTCCGTTCCAATCGATGAAATCCTTACCGAAAATAAGTTCGAATCGAGATCGAATGAATTTCGAATGTCATTCGGACTTCATTCGAAGTTTCCAGTCCTATCCTTTCCCACCTCAAGCCCTGCTTAGGGAGGCGTGTGCTATTCTTTTTTCCTTCATAGGTGCATCCATTTACAGAGTGGAAGCCATGTTCCATTAGCTTTCGATGGAGGTTTCTGCGATATGGTTTCACTTTCGTCCCAGATGAATATGGAGGTGGCGGAGCAGTATTTTTCGGAACACTTCCGAACCGATGACTACCATAGCGAAAAGGAAACCGTCATGGGCATGTGGGTTGGTTCCGGTGCCAAACGGTTGGGATTAGCTGAATCCATTGACCCGAGCGATTACCGGGCGGTTCTCCATCAACAATTGGAGCGATTCGGTCAAATGGGACGTCCCCGGCAAAGTGAGGTCATCTATTACGAATTGACTTTCAACATGCCCAAATCTGTCAGCCTTGTCGCCATGAAGGATGAGCGGGTTAAGGCTTTGGTTTTGGATTGCGTAAAGAACCATTTTCCGCGCATGGAGGAATGGGCACGTGTGCGGGATAGGCGGGGAGATAAATGGCAATCCGAAGAGACCCGAAGTACAGGCAATCTGGTCGGGGCTTTGTTTGTCCACGAATCGAGCCGTGCGCTTGATCCCGATTTGCACGTCCATGCCGTCATTCCCAACATGAGCTACGATGTGGAGCGTCAGCAATGGCTGGCGTTGCAGGCATCACCCTTATACGAAAATCAAAAGCTCTCGGATATGGCTGTCCTCAATGACATGGCGAAGGGATTGCGCAAGCTCGGCTATGAAATTGAGCGGACGCCGGACGGTTTCGAAATAGAGGGATTTAGCCGTGAAACCATCGACAAATTTTCGCGGCGGTCCCAAGCCATCAAGGAAAAGCTGATCGAATGGGAGTCCAATCCTGTCGAATTGGCACGGGTTGCTGGTATTCACCGGTTGTCGGTCAATGGCCTTACCGACGCGGATCGAAGGCAGTTGGCCGCATTGGAAACACGCCCTCGGAAACAAGTCATACGCCATGCGGATTTGGTGCAAGGGATGATGGATCGTTTTTCGCCGCAAGAACGCTGGATGTATAATGAGACCCTTCAAAAGGCCCGGCAATCGAAGGGACTGCCTCCAAACCCGGAAATCTCCGCGTGGGAGGCAATGAACCATGTGATGGCCGATCATTTCGAACGCGCTTCGGTTGCCAAAGAAAATGAACTATTGGCCAAAGCCTTGGCGCAGGGAATGGGGCATGTCGATTATGGAGAGGTTCGACGGCAACTGCTCCGGAAGGATCTAATTCGAGCGGGAGACTACCTGACGACTCATGAGGTGTTAAAAGAGGAATCTTCTCTGATTGAGTTCGTGCGGGACGGACGCGGTTCCTGTTATCAGCTGGGCAAAAGAGATTATCGTATCACCGACGATAAACTGTCCGAAGAACAAGTTGAGGCGGTTCAGCATGTGCTCAGGTCACGAGATCGGGTGATTGGCATTCGAGGAGCTGCGGGAACCGGAAAGACCACGATGATGAAGGAAGCAGTTCGAGGTATTGAAGCAGGTGGTCGAACTGTATTAACGGTCGCTCCTTCCGCCAGTGCATCACGCGGCACATTGAGAAAAGAGGGCTTTAAGGATGCCGATACATTGGCTCAACTCCTCGTCAATAGTCAGATGCAAGCCAAGTTGAAAGGACAAGTCATTTGGGTTGATGAGGCTGGATTGGTTTCGGCAAAGCAGATGAGCCAACTGTTTGAGTTGGCTGAGCGGCAACAGGCGAGAGTGATTTTGTCTGGAGATATTCGGCAGCACGGGGCGGTGAATCGGGGGGATGCGCTTCGTCTGCTCGAAAAGTATGGTGGTTTACAATCCGCCGAGTTGAAGTCGATTCACCGTCAGAAAACGGCGCTCTATAAAGAAGCCGTTCAAGCACTCGATACCGGAGATGTCGGCACGGCATTTGAAAAGCTGGATGCCATGGGAGCGGTTCGGGAAGTGTCCGATGCAGAACGTTACCAATGCCTGGCTGAAGATTACACCATCCATCGCCAGCGCAAACACTCGGTGCTGGTCGTCTCTCCGACGCATGCTGAAGGGGAGGCGGTCACCGCCGCAATCCGAACCAAACTTAAGGAGACTGGGTTGCTCAAATCCAAAACACAAACCATCGATTCCTTACGCCATTTGAATTGGACGGAAATGCAGCGTATGGAGAGTGTCCGATACCAACCAGAACAAGTGATCCAATTTCATCAGAATGCGTCTGGATTCCGGAAGGGCGAGAAGGTAACGATTTTGAAACGTGATGAAGGCCGTCTTGAGGTTTGCGTTGAGAATGGGAAAACCAAGACGCTGGATCTTTCTCATGCGAAGCATTTTCAGGTATTCGAACGGAAGACAGTGGAAGTCTGTGGGGGCGATACGATTCGATTTTCTCAAAATGGGTTTACACTCGATGGTAAACATCGGTTGCAAAACGGTGATCTTCGACGCATCAAGGGATTTACTCGTTCCGGAGATCTTCGGTTAGATAACGGCTGGGTAGTAAGCCGTGGGTTTGGACATATGCAACATGGCTATGCCGTTACCTCCCATGCTTCCCAAGGCAAAACGGTCGATCATGTGTTGCTCGCCATCAACTCCCGCTCCGCTTTAACGACAGGTTCCTCCGAGCAAGCGTATGTTTCCATTTCGCGGGGACGTCACAGCGTGACGATTTACACCGACTGCAAGGAGGCGGTCATGGAAGCTGCAAAAATCAGCAGTGCGCGACCTTCCGGTCATGATTTGATGGCGAAGCTGCCAGTTGGTCAGGTGTCGCGTTCCCGTATCAAGGCCGCCATCCGGCAGCAGGCGATTCGAAACCATCGTGAAGCCATTCATAAACAGATACAGCAGGAGACGGTGAAGCAACGAGAAAAAGAAAAAGTGACGGTAAAACCATCCGTTCAACCGGAGATCAAGCCAGCAATTGCTCCTACTCCCAAACTGACGCGTGCCGTTCAGCCTATCGAGCCTGACTTTGATTTCGATATTCCCATTCAACCCAGACAAGGAATGCACCTATGATGACCAGTTGTTCGCCTTATCGTGCTTTTACCAAGGGGACTCCACTCTCCTGCGTTCAGTTAGAGTTGGATTTCCTTTTTTGTGGGGGCGACCATTGGGCCTTGCCCTATGCCCATCTCGTTTCCTCCCGCTTTGATGCCTCGGGCACCATTCTCTTAACTTTCACTGCGCACGAAGTGAAAATCGAGGGACGCAATTTGGGTGAGCTTTATACCGGCATTTTACATCACGACATTGAGGTTGTGCGTGAAGTCGATCCACGCCATACCGATCTCGCGGAGAGCGAATCGGTGGTCGATAAGCTCAGCATCAATTCCATTTCGGGATGAATCCACGATTCTTTCAGTTGACATTCGGCCTGAATTCAACTGATTTGGATTTAATATCTTATGAGCTTAAAACCACACCCGCAGTTTGGCTCGCTGCAAAAATTGATTCAGGAGCAGTCAGACACCCTGGCTCGCCCTTGGAAGGGACTAACCTTCCGTTGCGCCGGATTGGACTTTGCTTCCACCAAGTCATTGGTCTCTGGGGAGGGTACGCGCCAATACGGTGCTCGCTGGATGGCTCCCGGATACGAGCGGGTTGTGCATCTGAGCACAACAGAACTCACCGCCATCAGAGAGAGCAAAGGGCATTTTTCGCGTTACGGTCTGGATGCGGCCAAACCCGAACCGCGAGTTCTGGCTTCCTTGGAACTGAGGGTGGATAAACTACTGGATCTATTCCGATTCGATGCGCTTTCCGCTGGGTTTACCGTGCAGGAAATGCTGGATGAAGATTGGGAAACATTGAATGACCGGGGCGCGGAAAGTCTCTCCCAATCTTTGGGGCGTGCCGCTTTCAGTTTGGGATTTGAAGCTATTTTGATGCCGTCTGCCAGATTGAAAAATGGGCGCAATGTGGTGGTGTTCCCGGAAAACCTGCTCTCTTCCAGTCACTTCGCGATTGTAGGTGAAGCGAAACTGAAGAGCTGGCTTGGATAAGTGCATGCAAATGTGCATGTAAATTACTTGGCATTTCGTGACGATAAGCTTAAGGTATGAGTATGAAAGTGAATCAACCTGCCAGTGCAAAGATACGGTTGGTGAAGCGAAGTGGAACCAAAACTGGGACGTTCCTTCTCGCTCAGGGAAGGACTGAGCCCTTCACAATCAAAAGATTTTGCGTCCGCTACGGCATGCAACAATATTTGCTGCCCCGTCTTTCGGGATTTTCGCAGCGTGCTATCGACAGTTGGGCTGCTGGCAAGAAACCGAGCGGTCCTGCGGTTAAACGGCTAACGGAATTGGAGCGGCTGTTCGCGGCGTTATCCAAGCTCGTTGATGCCAAAAGCATCGGATCTTGGCTAAGCTATCCCAATCCAGCCTTTGATGGGTCGACTCCGCTTCAAGTCATTGAACGAGGCGAGAGTGACCGACTCTGGCGCATGATTTACCAATTGGAATCTGGGCAGCCGGGATAATTCGTCGGAACACTTGGCTGCTGCTTGCGGTCACAAGCGGACGCCCTGATTGAGGCTCATGTACCGTTACCTACGGCGGGAATATTTTTATTCCCTCTCTCTCTCCTTTAGCGACGATGGCGCGGTGAGGAAGCGGAGAGCGCGAAGTATGAGCGGCGACGCAACGAACCCCGCCTTGGTCGCTCCATGAACTCTTTTATGGACGAAAGGGTGTTGCCTTGGCGGCCAAGGCAACACGCTGAAATTCGATCCGGAAAGCGGTTTTTCGTTGCGCATGGCGGTTTCGCCAGTAGGCCATTGTAAATGGTAAAAACGTCTATTCTTCGCCCTAAAATCCAAAGCTCAAGTAACTATAACTGGCTAATTGTTAGTTATTTATAGTCAATATAAGGGTTTGTTCGGCAGGCGGATGGTTGGATAATCTTCAGAGCGTACTCCTGTAGTGACCCCATAAGCTAATAAGAGGGTAGATAGGTGACATCTATGAAAAACAACCAGAACCAATCAATCTCCAACGAAAAGCAGGCGCATGAAAATTCCGACAATGAGCAACGAGCAGGTTCAATTTTTAAATTTGCAGCGTCCCCCTGGACGTCTCAATGTGTCGCAGGCAGCATGGTTCCTAGGTTTTCAGTCACACGATATTCCGATACTGATGAAGGCCCGCTTACTCAAACCGCTGGGAAATCCGACCCTTCAGAGCGTCAAATATTTTTCTTTGAACGAGCTGGAAGTACTTCGGAACAATCGGGACTGGTACTCCAAGGCTTGTGATGTTCTTGCCAGACACTGGCAGCACAAAAATGGCCGCAAGTCCTTCCGGCCTCCCAAGCTCAGACTGTTGAAAACTTCCGAAGGCATGGTATGAAAATGGCCGTGTCGATCATGGGCTTCAGATGAAGGTGGCGGTTGATTTGAGCCTCTTAAGAATTAACCTTATTTTCCTATCGACGGGCTTCCTCTCAGTATTTACAGTCACGATTCCAGCGGAGGGGAACATGGAATCACGAAGAGCTACACTCTTGGAATTGCTGGCATGGGACGAGCGGGTTCGCTTCGTTATCCCGAAATGGCAGCGTCAATACGTTTGGGGAACTGCTGAAACGAGCGGATATGAAGTTCGTCAACTCTGGGAGGATCTCAAAGCAAATTGTCTGACTGGAGGTACCCATTTTTGTGGCGTCATGCTATTCCGGCGAGTGGCTGATGCGGATTCAGCATTGATCGAGTGGGAAATTGTGGATGGCCAGCAACGGCTGACCACCTTCTTTCTTCTGTTCATCGCTATCCGGGATAAGTGTGAAAAGGATGGGGTCGATTGCACTGAGCTCTACCGCGTGTTCACCACAGAGAACTCGAGTGAGTGCCGACTCGTTCTCAAGCACGATTTAAATGATGATCGGGAAGTGCTGAACGCCTTGCTTCGTCGGGCTGCACCCGCGCTTTCCAAAAAGATTCAAGACGAGAGTCGTGTACTGAAAGCGTATCAGCTGTTCAGTAATGAACTGGCCGACATCTCCGCATTCGATATGCGCGATTTGGTCCTGAAAATGGTACAGGGAGTGGATTTGCTGATTTTGACCGCCGACCCGGCTGATGACACGCGGCGGCTTTTTGAAACGCTCAATGGTCGTGGCCGTCGTATTGATCCGTTTGATTTGGTGGCGAATCTCGTGAATTACATTGGGCGTGATAATCACGAGCTCAATGCGCAGGCGCAAAGTGTCTGGTATTTCATCACAAACAACATCGAAAAGGATGATCTCGATGATTTTCTCAGCGTGTTTGCCAAGCGCAACGCCCAGCAGACGCCACGGGGCACAACTCTGGATGAAATCGACTACGAGGTCCGGCGTGCTCGTGAGCAGGGGAACGTGGGGCAGTGGCTGCGGGAATTCCAAAGAGCGGCCAAATACTATCAGGATATTCTCTTTCCTGATGATGCCGCGAACGACTCAATCCATGTTCTTCTTTCGGAAATCAAAACGCTACGCATTCCCAAATTGAATCCATTTCTCCTCGCCTTGCTTGAGGCCTTTGGAAATACCCCGGCCAGTGAACCCCTCATCAATAACGTACGCTCGTTGATGGTGAGATTGCTCATCACGTATGACCGTCCTGCTTATAAGATCGAGCGTTTTGCGGAACTCGCCTGCCAGAAGTTCTACGATGAAGGAGTGCCCAAGCCGGAGCGGTTGGAGCAAGTCATTCAACTTATCGACGACCATTGGATTGACGACGCCACCTTTACTCAGGCGTTCACCAGCAAAGTACTTTATGGACCGGGAGCTCATCTCAGTCGGCTGCGCTATTATCTCGAAAAACTGGAGCTCAAAAGCGCGGAGGCAAGTGGTCACCCCTTTGAGGTTCACTTTGGTCGCAAGACCACGGTCGAACATATCATGCCTCAGACACTCAACGATGTTTGGCGCGGCGCGCTTCGCATCCATGATCCGGTGCGACTCCACGCTCAGCATCAAGCGTTGGTCGACACGATCGGAAATCTCACGGTGCTGCTTTTCGGGGACAACAGCTCGGTCCAGAATGAATCCTTTGCGACAAAGAAGGAATTCTATTTGAACCCGGTTCAGGCTTTCAAAAATCGTGGCGTTCGCAGTCGCAAGGCAGCCATTGGCAATTGCGCATTAAACCGCTATTTTGAAAATATCAGCGCATGGAATTTCCAGGCGATAGTGGATCGGGGGCAATACCTCGCCACGCTTGCGCTGGATATTTGGAAAAAAGAACCTTGGAATCGAGAAACCACATGAGCTTTGTCCTCGGAACCACATTGAAAAGCGTCGAAAAAGTATTTGGACCTGCCGTGGCTGGCCGTGGTGATGAAGCCCATACGGTATCTGCGGTGCGTTATGCGGCGGGCCAAGGCAAGAGATTCGCGGGAGTGCCCGGATTCCATCCCGAGGCGGTTTTTTACATTCACTTTGCCTTGCCAGTGAATCTTGCGGAAATCAAAAGCAAGAAAGGTCTTTTTGATCATATCAAGGATCTCTCTGAAGATGGTCCTCAAGCCAGGCAGGGGCGTGACGTTGAAGTTGAGGCATTTCTAAAAGCCCGCGCTGAGAAAGCGCGCCTCGTTGAGGAGAAAGCGAAGGCGGCAGCGGAGAAAAAGTCCCGACTTGAGACTGCCAAGGCGGAAAAGCAGTTTGAAAAAGAGAGAAAAGCTGCGGAGAAAAAAGCTCGCCTCGATGCCATCAAAGCCCAAAAACAGCTCGATAAAGAGAAGAAGGCTGCTGAGAAAACGGAAAAGCTGCTTCGGGAAAGAGTCATCGCTGAGTATCTGGCTGGCCGTTCAGCCATCACGTTTACTGTGGATGGGCATACGATCACGGCAGCGATTAAGGTGACTTCCGCCAAGGGTAAAAAGAAAGTTAAGCTCAGCGCAGAGTTTACTCTCTAAGTCCCGGTAACTCTCTGCGCTCCTCGATGCGATGAATTTGTCATCTGTTGGCAAATCAGGGGGAACTTAAGTCTTTGATTGCGCGAACTGAAGGATGCTCTTTTTCTTTTCCTCTTCGTAATACTCAATGGGAAGTGTTGTGGTCATGGCTCCCTTACCGTATGCGATATGAATAGCTCTCGATTTATGTCCAAGATGGTTCATGGCGTCGCGTTCCGGCATTCCGGCAGTACGGGCACGCTGCGCCCATGCGTAGCGATAGGAGTGCAGAACGCGCCCTCCGATTTTTAGGGTGCGGCAGCGGCGTTTGAACTCGGCGGCACGATGCTTGGGTTCCTCCAAGCGAATCTTGGGAAAGAAATATCCAAACTGTGGAAGTTGGTCGAGAATAGCACTGATACGCGGGCCGATGTGTAGGCAACTGGAGCCTTCGCCGCGATTCACCAATTTCTTTCTCTGAAAGAAAATCACTCCATTTTCCCGATCCACGTTGTTCCAGCTCAGGTTGGCAATATCCGATTGAGAGCCGCCTGTTTCCCAGAGCAGTTCATAAAATAGCTTCCTCTCCACATTTTGCTCTCGATCAATAATCTTCTGGTGTTCGTCTGCGGTGATGGCTGTGAAACTTTTCTTTCGCAGAGGTGGCCATGCGGCTTCGGCCATGACCGGGGTAAGCAACCAGCCCAAATGCAGTGCGTAATTGTGAATTCGCCTCAAGTAATGGTGGGTGGAGTTTCCTGCCTGTTTATGCTCCAGCACGGTCAATAAGTGGATCGATTCCGTATCGAGTAGGGGCATTGTCCGTAACATGGCAAAGGGACGGCTGCGGAAGGCTCGTTCCTTGCGGTCTCGGGTGGACTCCACGCCGGATTTGACGTAATGCTCCATCACATCGGCCCAAGTTCGCGTGACCAAATCAGGGGACTTGGCCAAGAGATAGGCTTTGGCCATGGAGCGATTCAACTGGGGCTGGGCGGCGGCTTGGTTTTTGGCGGTCAGCAGTTGCTTGGCTGCGACACGGTCAGTGGTTCCCAAGCTTTCCGCTCTGCCGGTCGTCTTGTCTTTGATGTAGTAATGATCCCCATTACGGCGATACAGCCGATAACGTTCGAGCATGGTGGTTCTCCATGCACTCAAGAGTAGAATCTTTTTGAACCAACCGTTAGCGAGGCGTCAGAGAGTAAAACCGGGTTTACTGCAGCATGGGCGAGTCGCTAAAATGGTGTCAAATTTGGTGTCAACTGACACCAAAAGGAGCTCTATCGGATCAGTTCCATTTGTCTTTCAACGACTTAACAAATGGCTCCGGAGGTAGGGCTCGGCCTTAAAACTCGTTGAAGATAAACAACTTATACTCGTAAATTCCTGATAATCAAGAAAAGGTTTTCAGAAAGTTTGCACTACCCGCGTATACTTTTGGGCCCAGTTTTGGGCCCAGTTTATAGAAGATAATTAGGGGATTAGCGGATAGCAGCATTTTGAATAAATTTTGCTCCCTTACCAGTAAAGGTCTGGATATGGTAGCTCATGGCAAAGAGCAGGTTCAAGGTTTAGCCAAAGCCCCAGAATTGAAATTGGTTGAAGCTTTAGGCGGGTATGGCCCAATACAAGTTAAAAGTTAGATCGGGTTTTCCTCTACAGTTATAAAAAATAAATTATAGATGAAAAAGAGCCATTACAATCCATTCACACATATAGGCAATCCTATGATTTTCACTGATCGGCTTGCATTGCATTTGAGCTCTTCAGTCATTGCATTATGGATAGAGTTGGTTTATTAGATCGGCACAGATTTCCAGCACTAATAAACTTCCGCCGCCCAAGTAGGGACGGCCATGAGCGATAGTATTGCGCAATGGAGGAAATGAATCCTTTAAACGGCGAACCCATTGATCCGCAGGCAAGTTTCCTATTGGCTCGCTTCCCCATTGTTCCTTCCAACTGTCTACCAGTCGATTATATTGACGAATCCCGTTATCTTTAAACCAACCGTTCTTTAATGCATGCTCAAAGCAACGCCCCAAACCCCATCCTTTTTGTGTTTCCTTTAATCCGATTTTCATTCGGAGGGCATATTCGAGTGTAGCGTATGCCTGAAATTCTGCGAGAGTTCGGAATCTGTAAACGAACCAAGAATACAGCAGAAGATTTTTTGCTGTATCGTAAGAAACTCTCACATCAGCAGGTACAGAAATATTAAGAGTTAATTTCTCAAGTGTAGAGTAATAACCTTCCAGTGTAACCTTGCAGATTCCATTGCTTGCTAGATGGGCGAAATTCTCCTGCCGGGGATCAGGCAGAGAAATTTCGCCGATTGGCTTAAATTCATCAGCAGATTCCCCGTACTGGATTTTATTGTCATTCACGATTGCCTTCATTAGTAGCTGCTAAATTTCAATTTTAACGCCGTTGCGGAGTCCAAACACCCTGCTCGTCATAGTTTAAAGAGCGCGGGTTACCAAAGGCATTCCAAATCATGTCGAACAATGGTTTCAGGGCCGAATCTACATTGCCATCCCAGACTTCAATGCTCGTTTCAGGTAGAATCATTTGATCGACTGGCAGCATCTTAGGCGCGAGCATCGGCCTGCCTGTTCCTCTAAACAAACCAAACCCCTTACAGGATAGGACGCTTAATCCAACAAAATAGGGTTCGGGAATTTCCAAAAAAATAAACGATTGGATTGCACGGGTAAGGGCATCACGAAGTAACGGCTCGTAAGTGTGAGGGTAAAAGAAAGGTATTTGCGAGCCTGGGAATTGGTCGCAAGAAGCGGCATCAACGATTTCCACACATCCATTTCGGAAAAATAGGCTGTAATACCAAACTATCTCCTCGTCAGTGGAGGATTGAATTATTCCATCGAGGCAGTAACGGGTTCTGTGGGATAAGATGTCTTCACGTGGAATGATTTTATGATCGCTTGCAAAAAATTTGGCGAGATTAATTGAAGCGTTATGAGCCAATGAGAATGCCGGCATTATATGCAAAACAAGCCGGGCCGTCTTGTCCTTCAAAGGAATTGGCGTATCCCCTACTGCGATTTTCGCCAACCGGTCAATTCTGAAATTGTGAGCCTTGGTAGTGATGCTTTCCGATTCAAGAAAAGCATCTCGAAGCTGACGGACATCCATTCTGAAATTGGAAGTTTCTCCACGAGCATAAAATTCGTGATGCCCTTTTATGATCATATGGGGAGATCGGAAGCTTTGTGGCACGCTGACAATAAGAACAAATTTTTCATTTTCCACGGGCACTTCCTGAAACTTGATGCCTTCGACGCGAGGATTAATTCCAGTCCGCAGAACTTCTTCTAACCGAAGAAAGAGAGTATCTTTGTCGTTGATTCCAATTCCCGGTAAGGCCGTGGCAATGAGATCTTCCTCTTGTACTCCGTAAAGCAATGTGCCACCCGCACTATTGGCAAAACTTACAACATCTTTAATAAATTCCCTTTTTTCCGGCTCAGTGTCCAAAGACAGGGAGGATTTGTAGTCAAGCATTCGATCCTCTGGAACCTTATTATCAATGAGGCCTTGGAGTCGTTCTTTATTCCATTGAGAGGAAACCATATAGTTTAGTTTCGAGTTTAACCACAAGGGAGCGCTGAAGTTAGTGGGGGCGAATGGACTCAAATCCTTCAAATAGATTTGTTGAGCAGGCTTCAAGTAATCCAATAAGCCGATTCACCTCATTACTATCGATGCGTATGGTCTCGTAAAGCTTAAAGGAAGTATCCCCGCTTTTATCAAGATAATCTTGATCCACTCTTCCCGCGTTGTGAGTTAAGATATGTCGCTTTTGAAATGCTTTGTGCAGAAAATTTTGATCTGGCTCGGACAATCCTGCCCATAATTTAATTCCGAACCATTGTTCGATGAGGGTATTGGCCTTCTTAATGTTTTGGAAACTAAGTCTCTCCAATTCATTCTTCCGGCTTAGGGTCAACGGTAGCAGTAGTAGCTGCTTCTGTATATCCCGTCCCATGGCTTCAAATTCAGAGATAGCTGACTTTGTGATGTTTGCCCATTCGGTTCCCCTGATTGAGTCCCCCAATATGGTCCAAAACGAGTGAGAGGAATGGGGTTGGTTAGTTAGTTGATGGTAAGGGTAACA